>JAABUJ010000190.1_pt1 | contig 133067 bp, 146 predicted proteins | sample 5559131 | NCBI WGS metagenome assembly JAABUJ01 (sample SAMN10711875, study PRJNA513366) | rock metagenome | isolation source: Antarctica rocks | place: Antarctica: Victoria Land, Mt New Zealand nord | collected 2016-01-07 | reverse complement strand
CATCCCGCAACTCGCCCAGCGAGAGGCTTTCCAGCGATCCGATATCCGGCAATGACATGGTCAGCGTGAATCACGCCAGCCGGCTCAACGCAACCAAAATGCCCGGAAATCTGCCCCGGTTACCTTCTCGCCCATGCGGCGAGCCTCGAAGCCGTCGGTGTGCCGGCCGTGCTGGCCGGCGATTACAACGTCGTTCCGACCGACGCCGACATCTACGCGATGCGGTCCTGGCGCGCCAACGCGCTGACCCAGCCCGAGCCCCGCGCGGCCTTCGCCCGGCTGCTGGCCCAGGGCTGGACCGACGCCATCGCCGACCTCAACCCGGACGAGCCCGCCTTCACCTTCTGGGACTACATACGCGACGCCTGGGCGCGCGATGCCGGCCTCAGGATCGACCACCTGTTGGTCAGCCGCAGCCTCGTCCACCGGATCGTCGAGGCGGGGGTCGATCGCGAGGTCCGCGGGCGACCCGGCGCCAGCGATCATGCGCCGGCGTGGGTCGCGTTCGACGATGGGACTGCCGCCCCTGCGTCGACGGTCAGATCCCGCGGTCGAAGATCCGCCCGCAGGCGGGGCTGAGCTGCGCCCGCTTCTTCGTGAAGCAGGCCGTGACCTTGGCCTCATCCGGGATGGCGCCGGGGCACAACGTCTTCGCATCGAGGTAGCAGGCGCGCTCGGCTTCGGCCCGCATCTGCTCCTGAGCGCTGCGGATCTTGGCCCAGCCCGGCGTCGACAAGGACACCAGCATCGCGGCGCAGAGGGCAATTCGTGTCGGCTTCATGGGTGCTTCCTGAATCGGGCTCGCAGCCTCGCTGCCGACCATTCTGCCTGATCCGGGTGACGTGCGGAAGAGCGCCGCGCGCGTTCTCGACCTCGACGTTCATGGCCCAGCAGGCGGAACAGGCGCAGATCGACGCCGGCGATCTTGCTCGGGAATCCCCACGGAACGACGTCCTGCGCGAGCAATGGCTCGGCGCCTCGCCGACCGCCCTCGCGGGTATGGGCAGCATCTCGGAGGGCGTCGGGAGAAGTGCCTGGGATGTCGATGCGATCGTTGGCCCGCGGTTTGCCACCAGGAGCGGTCAATCCATCGCCAGCGCGAGACCTTGCGAAAGCTGCTAAAATGCTTGGTGCCGCAAGAGAGATTCGAACTCCCGACCCCTCATTATGAATGAGCGAGTCGGGCGCGGGTCGCGGGGCAAGCGGGGCGGTCAGAGGGTGCCCGCCAGAGCCGCGTGCAGGCGGTCGAAGAGGGGCTCGAAGGCAGAGAAGCGCGACGAATCGAGACTGTCGACGTGCGTGGCGAAGCGCGATTTGTAGCTGTCGCGCATCTTTGGGAATGTCTGTCCGAGTGGGAGCGAGACGTTCTCGATCATGCCCGGAAGGAAGTCGGCGTCGTCGAACATGAACTCGACCGAGAGAAGCGACTTGTTGCCGATCGTCCGACTGGCATAGGTGGTCCTGAAACTCGGCACAGGTAGGAGCATGGCCCAGGCCTGACCGCTGACGTGGCGCCGTATCAAGCCATCCGTCTCCGTCCCGACCTCATCCTTCAGGTCGCCAACGTTCGTCCCCGTTGTGTCCAACTTCCTGCGCCAAACACCTTTCCATTGATCGAACGCACCATCGAAGTCGAAGAGACCGACGACCTTGCGCGTGCCCATCTTCCGGATGAGCTGATCGTCGCGCAGCATCATACTGATGTTCTTGTCCGCCCCCATGCTCCGCAGATCGAAGGGGCGAGCTTGATCCGGATGCAGCCTCTTCCAGGCTGTTCGCAAGATCGTAGCATCGGTTTCGCCTTCGGTGAGCACAAGAAGTGGTTTCTCCGCTGCGTCGAGGAAGCTATCGAGATTGAAGGCGCGCACCGCGATCTGGGCGCCGGCATCCGGAAAGCTGGGGTCGGTCATCGCTCGCACGACACCGCCGACACGTTCCAACACGATCACCTTGCCATTGCTCGTCCCGTGCACGACGAAAGGTGAGTGCGTGGCGCAGATGATTTGTGGATGCTTGCCGTGTCCATCGTCCAGCACATGCCGATAGAAATCGATAATTCTGCTCTGCCACTCTGGATGAAGGCTAAGCTCAGGTTCGTCTATGAGGACGACAGCATCCTTCAATTTACCGGCATCCCGAAATAGGAAGGCACCCCGGACAACAATCTGTTGCTCGCCTGAACTCAACATATCCAACGTGCTGAGAATGCCGCTTTGCTGGAAGGCGACGTCGATTTTGTTCCCCGTTCGGATCAGAGTGGAGAGCCGCTTTCGAGGCAGGACGAACTCGATCGCTTTTTGAAACCGTCCCGAGCGGCGGTCTAACACTTCGGCGGGAACGGGCTGGTCAAGGTTGGCTTTCGCCCAGTCCCATGTGTCCTGCGCGTCCGCGCTCCGGATGTCGACGAGTAGCTGGCCGATGTCGGTGCCGAGAGAGAGCGTGCTTGTCCGACTTTGACCTCCCGCCCGATCCAGGTCGTTGGCCCCAACGCCGGTGTGGTTCGCTATAGGATAGTTGACCTGGGCAGTGCTGAATAGGCTGACGAGTGGCGCAGGCGAGGTTGGACCGATGTTTACACCGAACGGTGTCGGGTGACCCGGCCAACTCAAGTCGACGCTTCCGCCTGGTGAAAGACCCAAGGTCATCCTACTCTCTTGAAAAGCGAAGACGGCCTTTTCAGCTTCCTTCCTCAGTGCGTCCAATTCCTTTCCCGCCAAAACGACATCAACCTCAACGCGCCCAGGCCCGGGTGGCTTCACCTCGAAAACCCGCTGGACGGCATCCAAGACTGCCGTCTTCCCCGTTCCATTAGATCCTGCCAAGATGACGATCGGTGCCGGGTTGCCTGACGGGTCGCAGAAATCGAGTTCGACATCGCCTAGGCCTGGATGACCCTTCAACCGGAACCGCTCGATCAGCATGGACCAACTCACCGGTTTGATCGACATGTGCCATTGTCGAACTGCGTCAAGAAGCCGGGCCGCCGCCGAGGTCGAGCATGCGGCGCGTGCACCGGCGGCGGTCCGCGTCGGGCACCGACGCGGAGCGCTCCAGCCAATCGAGCCGGCCGCGGTAGACGTCACTGAAGGTGTCGATCGGGATGTAGAAATTGCCGGCCTGCACCGGCCCTTTCAGCACCACCATGGCCAGAAACCCAGCGCCTAGCGGCTCATGCATGATGGCTCGCCGGTGGCTTACGAGGACACTCCGTTTTGCACCCCGTTTCAAAAGCGGCTGACGAACCCTTATCGAATTCCGGACATGGTGCGGACACAGCCCAAAGCCGTTTTTTCGTGAGGGCAGCTATGTATCTGAGAAATTTGGTGCCGCAAGAGAGATTCGAACTCCCGACCCCCTCATTACGAATGAGGTGCTCTACCAGCTGAGCTATTGCGGCATCCGATCCGGGCATCGCTGCACCCGCCGGATGCGGTCATGGTTTCTTAGCAGATCGCGGCACGGTGGCAAGCGAAACGGCAGGGCCGACGTCGCCCGTCGTCGGCCGTTTGCCCCGCTGACCGCGGCGTTGCGGCGTGCTAGGCTCGTCCGCATGGATCAGGACAAGCCGCGCCAGCATCACGATATCGGGGGTGTGTCGGCCTATATGTGCAAGGCTGTCGACATCGAACCGCATGGGCTCGACGATTTCGACCGCGAGGTCGACGCACTGCGCCAGGTCCTGGGCCGCAAGGGCATCATGTCGGTCGATGAGCTGCGCCGCGGGATCGAGAGCATCCCCGAAGCCGATTACCATCGCCTCACCTACTACCAACGCTGGATCCGATCCATCACCGACAACCTTCTCAGGAAGGGCGTCATCACCGAGGCTGAACTCGTCTCCGCCCTGGCACGGGCCGAAGGCGAAGCGGCCGGCGGCGCGCCGGTCGCCCCATGAGCCCGGAGCCCGCCTTCGCGCCCGGAGCTGCGGTGCGGGTCCGCGACGACTGGCCGGAACTGCGCGGCCCGGTGCATATCCGCACCCCGCACTACCTGCGCGGCGTCGCGGGTCGCGTCGTGCGGCGGCTCGGCGCCTTCCCGAACCCCGAGGATCTCGCGTTTGGCCGCCCGGCCGCCAGGGTGCCGCTCTACCACGTCACCTTCGACCCGACCGAGGTCTGGCCGGATACGCATCCCCGAGACGTCCTGCTGGTCGAGGTCTTCGAACATTGGCTGGAGCCGCATGCCTGAGTCCCGACCGATGAGCCTCGTCGAAACCGATCCCCAGCAACTGCTCGGCGCCCTGCGCCTGCTCTTGGCCGAGAAGAACATGGCCACGCCGCCCGAGGTGGCGGAGCGGATCGCCATCACGGATCGAGCGTCGCCCCGGCAGGGGGCCGCCATGGTGGCGCGCGCCTGGTGCGACCCGGCCTACCGGACGCTGCTGCTGGAAGACGGCACGCGGGCCGCGGAGGCGCTCGGCGTCTCCATGCCGGGCGCGCCTCCGCTCGGCGTGCTCGAGAACACGGCCGAGATCCACCACCTCGTGGTCTGCACGCTCTGCTCCTGCTATCCGCGGGCCGTGCTCGGCTATCCTCCGTTCTGGTTCAAATCCGCGGCCTACCGGGCCCGGGCCGTGCGCGACCCGCGTGGGCTGCTGGCCGAATGGGGCACTGTGCTGCCGGAAGCGCAGCGGATCCGGGTGGTGGATTCGACGGCGGATTACCGCTGGATGGTGCTGCCGCGCCGTCCGGCCGGCACCCACGGCTGGACGGAGCCGGAGCTTGCGGCCCTCCTCGACGAGGGCGACCTCATCGGCGTCACGGTTCCGCAGAGCGCAACGGTGTCGGACGCCCCCGCTCAAGACGTTGCGGCCCGATGAGAACGGCCGGCGACATGGCCGACGAGCCGCGCGGCGAACTGATGGTCCGCACCATCGCCATGCCGGCCGACACCAATGCCAACGGCGACATCTTCGGGGGCTGGGTCATGTCGCAGATGGACGCGGCGGGCGGCATCGCGGGCGCGGACCGGGCGCAAGGCCGGGTCGTCACGGTGGCGGTCGACGGCATGACGTTCATCCATCCGGTCAAGGTCGGCGACGTTCTATGCGTCTATACGCGGGTTTTGGGCGTCGGCCGGACCTCGATCAGGATCGGCATCGAGGCCTGGGCGCGGCGATTCCGCACGCCGTTGCGCGAGAAGGTCACGGAGGCGACCTTCACCTTCGTGGCTATCGGCGACGATGGCCGCCCGCGACCGGTGCCGGCCGATGAGGACGTCCAAACAATGGGGTAGGGGCCGCCTCCTCGAGTGGCGCCTCCGCCGACACCCTCGCGTGGTCCCTTCCTCGCTGCATGGAGGAGTGAGGACATGCAGGTCAGGAGATCTCCTGGATCAGCTTGGCCACCAGCGAGCGGCCGAAGCTGTCGAAACCGTCCGCTACCGCTACGAAGCTGTTCACGCCGCCCGTCACGTTCTGCTTGTAATAGTTCTGCAAACCGCCGGGCGGGTGGGTATGGGCCACGAGATAGGCCGGCCCCGACATGTCGCTCAGGATCACCATGCCGTTGATGGCCGAGACACCGTGCGCCAAGGCGTCGTCGCGAGCCGTCTTGATGTCGCGTCCGCCGTTGCTGTCCCCGTCGCCCGAAATGTCGATGATCTTGCGCTCGGCCTCGAACGGCGCCTCGGCGAAGAGGCCGGCCGAGAAGTCGATTGCCGCCCCGATGGCGGTGCGGTCCGCGAAGGAGCGCGGCGCGCTCGCGACCTTGGACCCGAACGTCCTGGCCTCGGCGGCGCTGCCCACCAGGGTCCAATCGATCACGAGCTTTTGGGACGTCGATCCCGCCCATTCGATGAAGGCCACCGCGATCCGCCCCGAGGGGCCGGCCGCGATGGCACGCAGCACCTCGGGGTCCGACATCGCGGCCGCGTAGCCCTTGCGCTGCAGGTCGTATTTATCGTCGTCGATCGATCGCGACACGTCGGCCGCCAGCACCAGCATCAGGTCGACGTGGGTGCCGCCCCGGCCCGCTGTAGGCGCGGGCCCATCCGCCAGCGCCGGGAGACCGACGCAGATCGGAAGAACCGCAACGCAAGACAATATCCGCCGCATGGCCGCGTTCTCCCCGCCTCGGCTGGCGTGGCAGGCCGTCCAGTACCGAGGCTGGCGAAGCCAGCAGACGCCCGACCGAGACGGCCGTCAACCGCCGGTGCTTTCAGGCCTCGCCGGCGTCGCGGCCTGATCCCGCGAACAGTCGGGCCTCGACGCCCTCCCAATCGCGTTCGACGTAGAGCGCGCCGGCTTCGGCCAGGGCCCTGGCGTGTTGCGGCTCGATGTGACTGCCGCCCGAGAAGCCCAGCGCCTTCATGCCGGCCGCGAGCGCACCCGCGACGCCGAAGCGCGAGTCCTCGATCACCACGCAGCGGTCCGGCGCGACATCCATCTTGGCGGCCGCGAACAGGAACAGGTCCGGGGCCGGCTTGCCCCGCGCGACCTGGCTGGAGCTGAAGATGTCGTCGCCGAAGAACGGCGCCAGCCCGGTGAGGCGGAGGGAATTGCGGATCCGGTCGAGCCCCGACGAGGATGCGACGCAGCGTTTCGTCTCGGGATGGCGCCGCAGGAAATCCGCCAGACCCGGCATCGGTTTCAACTCCGCCTCGAACCTGTCGCGGAGCGCGGGCCAGATGCGGGCCAGGACCTCGTTGCCGATGTCGTGCCCGGTCTCCTCCGACACTTTCAGCATGATGTCGGCCTGCTTCATGCCGAAATAGCGCGCGATCATGTCGTAGGTCGCCGGGATCCCGGCCTCGTTCAGCACCGATACCACGCCGCCGATCGACAGGACCTCGCTGTCCACCAGCACGCCGTCGCAGTCGAACAGGATCAATTCCGGATGCATCAGCTGTCCCAAGCGGCCTCGTGCCGCCGCTTCTTGGCAGGTTCGGCGCCGCGGGGGAAGGCGCGCCGGCGGTCGATCGCGTCGCTGGCCGGTGCCCCGGGCTGCGGAAGGCGCGGCGCACCGGCCAGACCTTCGCGAGGCAGCAGGCTCCCGAACAGTCGAGCGGGCACGGTTTCGTGTCCTGCAACGATCGAAGCGATCGTGGCGTTCGCGATGCGGAACTGCTCAGTCTCGCCGACGAAGCCGGCCGGGATCCGGCTCCCTCGGAGACCATCATGACGACATCATCGCGACCGGTCGTCGCTTCCGCCGCCGAGCGGTCCCGCGACGGATGGGACGATCCGGTCCATGGACGCGTCTCCTGGTTCACGCTGTTCAGCCGCGACATCACGCCGACCGACAGCCTGAGCGCCGGCATCACGGAGATCGAGCCCGGCAGCGGCCTCAACGCGCATCGCCATACCCAGCCCGAGATCTACTTCTTGGTCGAGGGCTCCGGCATCGTCATGGTCGACGGAAGCGAGACGGCGGTGTCGGCCGGTGCGTCGGTCTTCATACCGGGCGACGCCCTCCACGGCATCCGCAACGCCTCCCACGCGCTCCTGCGTTTTTTCTACTGCTTCCCGGCCGACAGCTTTTCGGAGGTGGTCTACCGATTTCCCGATGGGTCCCCGGCTCCTGACCTCCCCGAGAAAACCCTTCCGGAAACGTGATCCCATGCGCGCCCGTGGCGGGCCATGGGTATGCCGAGCGGTAGCCCCCTGGAGTTGCCGCGAGTGCCGTGGCGGTTGCCTCGACCGGGCATCCTGTCTAAGCCCTGGAGCACGCAACGACCTCCGGAAGCCCCTACCATGCAGGCCCGCGTCTCCGTCACGCTGAAGTCCGGCGTCCTCGACCCGCAAGGCAAGGCCATCGAGGGCGCTCTGCATTCGCTGGGCTTTGACGGCATCGCGAGCGTCCGTCAGGGCAAGATCTTCGACGTCGTGGTGGCAGAACGCGACCCCGCGGCTGCCCAGGCCGAACTGCGCAAGATCTGCGAGGCGCTGCTGGCCAACCTGGTGATCGAGGATTACGCGATCTCGCTCGGCGATACGCCCGCGTTCGGCGGTCAGCCCGCGCTCGGCGGGCAGCCGACATGAAGGCGGCCATCGTGGTGTTCCCGGGGGTCAACCGCGACCGCGACGTCGCCCGGGCGCTGCGGCGTGCCTCGGGGCGCGACCCCGCTCACCTCTGGCATACCGAGAAGAGCCTGCCCGACGGCATCGATCTCGTCGTGCTGCCGGGCGGCTTCTCCTACGGCGACTATCTACGCTGCGGCGCCATCGCGGCGCGTTCGCCCGTGATGGACGCGGTGCGGACCCACGCGGCGCGGGGCGGCCGGGTGCTGGCCATCTGCAACGGCTTTCAGGTGGCCTGCGAGGCCGGCCTTCTGCCGGGCGTGCTGATGCGCAACGCCGACCTGCATTTCGTCTGCCGCATGCAGCACCTGCGGGTCGAACGGGTCGATACGCCCTTCACCAAGGCCTATGCGCCGGGCCAGGTGATCGAGGTTCCGGTGGCCCATGGCGAGGGCAATTACGCGGCCGACGATGCCACGGTGGCGGCGCTCGAAGCGGAGGGCCGGGTGGCGTTCCGCTATTGCGGTCCCGAGGGCGATCCCGGCCACGTCGCGAGCCCGAACGGCTCGCGCAACCACATCGCGGGCGTCTACTCCGGCCGCTTCAACGTGCTCGGGATGATGCCGCACCCCGAGAACGCCATCGAGGCGCTGGCCGGCGGGGAAGGCGGGCGCGGGCTCTTCGACAGTCTCATGGCGTGAAGCGCTGCCGAAGCACCACATGGACGCCGCCCCGCGGAGCCAAGCCCTTCGATGAGGGTCGGATCCGCGGGGGCCGATGTTGGAACGGGCGCTCGTGACGCGGTTGGCGACACGTGCCAGATCGAAGGTCCGAGCCTGTTCGGAGGCTGCTGATGAAGCTCCGCTTCAACGCGGATCCGACAGGCTCGACCCGGTGCGGCCGAGGAACAGTCAGGCCGGTTCAGGCGCGCGCGAGGCGAACCATTCCCATGTCGCGGTCCGGGCGTCCGACATCGACCAGAGGTGCCTTGTCCCGGCTGTCGATGGTTTCCGCTTTCTTCAGCTCGTCCTGGGCGTCCCCGAGCAGGGCTCTCGCCTCGTCGAGTTGTTCGCGCAACTCGTCGGTCGAGCGTTTCAGGTTGTCGCGCCGAACGACGGCGGCGCGGGCGTAGGTCGGATAGGCGAAATGGTTCGGGTCGGAAATGCCCGAACGCTGCTCTTCGGTCGCGATCTCGCGGTCGAGATCGACGGCCATGCGCGAGAAGTCCGCGACCATGGATTCGATCTGGGCCACGCGGCGGCGCCGTTCGTCGGCTTGAAACCGTTTGAGGCGGATGAGGTGATCCCGCGACTTCACCATGCAGAACTCCAAAGGCGCGAGGGTGAAAGAGGTTTTTCTACCCTTCTGGACCGTGCCGATACCGCGAGACACCATGACCATCGCGCATGGAAGTTGCTTCTTTATTACTCCCCGGGCTAGAAAGTAAGGGTAACGAATCGACCCTGACCCCTGTCCCGCGTCAACGAAGCGTTCACCCCTTTTTTTAACACTCGAGCCAGAAAGGCTGTCGTCGTGCCCGAAGGGCAGAAGCCGAGACGTCGCTCACCGGTTTAGGACGGGCGGCGACGTCGGCCGGCGGAGCGGTTCGGGCCGCGACGGTTCAATGCGCGCTACCCCGGGGACACCGGACCTCAAGCTGCCCTTGCGACCGCGGAAGCAGGGCTTAACAACATCGTTTTCGTTAACCTTTCCGCGCTAACGTTCATGAATGGCTCGGTGCTCGCGTCGGTTCCTGACCGAAGTGCCGGAACGCGCAGGTCGCGCATCAGCCAAGCCAACTGGGGCAAGGGTGGGGACCACATATGCGCGTTCTCCTGATCGAAGACGACAGCGCTACCGCGCAGAGCATCGAGCTGATGCTGAAGTCGGAGAATTTCAACGTCTACACGACCGATCTCGGGGAAGAGGGCATCGACCTCGGCAAACTCTACGATTACGATATAATCCTGCTTGACCTCAACCTCCCGGATATGTCGGGATACGAGGTGCTGCGGACCTTGCGGGTCGCGAAGGTGAAAACGCCGATCCTGATCCTGTCGGGGCTCGCCGGTATCGAAGACAAGGTGAAGGGCCTGGGCTTCGGGGCCGACGATTATCTCACCAAGCCGTTCCACAAGGACGAACTCGTGGCGCGGATCCACGCCATCGTGCGGCGCTCGAAGGGCCATGCGCAGTCAGTGATCGCGACAGGCGACCTGATCGTGAACCTCGACCAGAAGACCGTCGAAGTCTCGGGCGCCCGCGTCCACCTCACGGGCAAGGAATACCAGATGCTGGAACTCCTTTCCTTGCGGAAGGGCACCACCCTGACCAAGGAGATGTTCCTCAATCACCTCTATGGCGGCATGGACGAGCCGGAGCTGAAGATCATCGACGTTTTCATCTGCAAGCTGCGCAAGAAGCTGGCCAATGCGAGCCATGGCCGCAACTTCATCGAGACCGTCTGGGGCCGCGGCTACGTGTTGCGCGAGCCCAGTGAAGCCGACAACCGCATCACGGCCTGACCGGAACCACCTCGCAACGGCAAAGGCCCTGATCCAACAATGGATCGGGGCCTTTGCCGTTGCGAGCACCGTTCTCAGGCGAGGCCTGATGAGGCGCCACGCCGTCAGGGGAGGCCGACGGCGATTATCTTGGCCTGCAGGATCTCGCGGTCGAAGGGCTTCATCATATAATCGTCGGCCCCGGCGTGCATGGCCCTGGCGATATGGGCGACATCGTTCTCGGTGGTACAGAAGACCACTTTCGGCTTGTCGCCTCCGGGCATCTTGCGTAGCTCCTTGAGGAAGGCGTAGCCGTCCATGACGGGCATGTTCCAGTCGAGCAGGATGCCGTCGGGCATGCGGGCCTCGCAGACCGCGAGCGCGACCTGGCCGTTGTCGGCCTCCTCGGTCTCGAGCGACAGTCCCTCGAAGATCCGGCGGGCGACCTTGCGGATCACGCTCGAATCATCCACCACGAGCATGCGTGTCATGGAACAGCTCCATCGCAAAGGCGCGCTGCCGCCTCGAGGCCGGTCGCCGCACCTCGCAGGAAGATCATGGGCGCTAACCCATTAAGGAGCCTTGAAGGGTCGCGGCCGATCCACGTCGGGCTCAGAGCGGCATTGCGACCCCGGATACCGCGTCGCCGTCGCCGTCTTCGATCTCGCGCCCGGGCATCGGCCTGGCCTCGATCACGATGCCTTCGGGCTCGCTGCGGACCGTCGCCACCATGCCGACTTCCCGGGCCACGAGGCCGGTGAAGAAGGGCTGGATGGCGTGGGCGTCGACGCTGCCGTTTTCAGGCGCCCCGTCGAGCAGGGCACCGAGGCCGGCCGGGACCCGAGCATAGCCGCCCTGGGCGAGGATCCGGATCACGGATGCCTCGTCGGGCCCCTCGACATCCACTCTCATCGTGCCGCCGCGAGGGATCGTGCCGGCTGCGATCAGGCACAGGTTGAGGATCAGCTTGACCTTGTTCTTCGGCATCAGGATGCGGGGCGCCCGCCAGTCGAGCTTGATCTTATCATCGCCGAACAGCCCCCGCGTCACCGTCTCGGCGTCGCCGGTGTCGATCGAGGCGCCCGCAGAGCCCGCGGCCCCGAAGGCCAGCCGGCAGAACTGAAGCTTGGCCGACGCCATCGTGGCGCTCTTCTTGACGAGGTCGAGCGCGAAGCTGCGCATCTCCGGGTCCTTTTCCTCGTCGAGGACCTCGAGACCGTTGACGATGGCTCCAACCGGGCTGATCACGTCATGGCACACGCGCGAACACAGCAAGGCCGCGAGGTCGAGGGCTTCGAGCGTGATTTGCGTCATGGGATGGCTTCCATTGCGCGCGTGAGGAGAGCTTGGACCCAGGGTTCGCCGATGGGGGCGCCCCACGCAGATGAACGACGGGGAGCCATCGGTGTGCCGAACGCGGCACGGAGTTTTGGCTCAACCATGTCCCATACGCCAGAGAGTCTTCCGGAAAAGTTAACCAATGTTTCCCAGGCTCGCGGGTTCGATGCGGCACGGCGCCGTGCCGCGGTGCATAGCGGTGGAAGCGAGACCACGCAGCTCGCGCGGTATCCGCCACGACCGATTTGCTTTCAAAGCGAACAATGCCGTTGATATACGACCTGTCGGCAGACTTGATCAGGTCCGCTCAGCCCCTTGCCGATCCTCTCTCTTCCTGGCCGAGCCACGATGCCCCTTCGAGACCTTGAACCCTTCACGGCGCGCCCGCTCGACGACCAGACCCGTGACGACCTGGCCGAGTGGTTCGCGGAGCTCTGCGTCGCAGCCGGTGCCGTGGTGATGGAGGTCTACGGCGGGAGTTGTGAAGCACGGCTGAAGACCGATCAGAGTCCTGTGACCGAGGCCGACGAGCGGGCCGAGGCCGTGATCCTGGCGGGCCTATCGAAGCGGATGCCGGGCTGGCCTGTGCTGGCCGAGGAGGCCGCGGCCCGCGGCGAAATGCCGGATGCGGCAGCGCGTTTCATCCTGGTGGACCCGCTCGACGGTACGCGCGAATTCCTGAACCGCAACGGCGAGTTCACCGTCAATATCGGGCTCGTCGCCGACGGCGTGCCGGTGGCGGGCGCCGTCTATGCGCCGGTGCTGGGCCGACTTTGGTCGGGCGGCGCCACGGCGCAGGTCCGTATGGTGGCGCCCGGCGCCGCGCTGGCGCAGGCAACCGGCTCACGGACCATCCGGACCCGCGCCGCGCCCGCCGTGGGCTTGATCGCGCTGGCAAGCCGCTCGCACGGCGATCCCGAGACCGAGGCCCTGCTGAGCCGGCTTCCGGTCGTGGAGCGCCGCGCCGCCGGTTCGTCGCTGAAATTCTGCCTGGTGGCGGAGGGCGAGGCCGACATGTATCCCCGTTTCGGCCCGACGATGGAATGGGACACCGCGGCCGGCGAAGCCGTGCTGCGCGCGGCGGGCGGCACGGTGCTGGACCCCGCCGGCGGCCCGTTCCGCTACGGCAAAGCCGAGGGCCGCTACCGCAACGGTCCTTTCGTGGCCTGGGGCGATCCGGCTGCTGCCGTCCGCTTCGGTGCTCGAGGATAGCACCGGCGGGGCTGGGCGCGGCGGCCGCGTCGGCCGAGCGTCAAGCGACGAAGGGCTCGACCTCGGCGCGGCGGCCTTGTCGGCCGAGCGTCAAGCGACGAAGGGCTCGACGTGGGCGTGGCGGCTTTGTCGGCCGAGCGTCAAGCGACGAAGGGCTCGACCTCGACGCGGCGGCCTTGTCGGCCGAGCGTCAAGCGACGAAGGGCTCGACGTGGGCGTGGCGGCTTTGTCGGCCGAGCGTCAAGCGACGAAGGGCTCGACCTTGGCGCGGCGGCCTTGTCGGCCGAGCGTCAAGCGACGAAGGGCTCGACCTCGGCGCGGCGGCCGTGTCGGCCGGGCGTCAAGCGACGAAGGGCTCGACCTCGGGTGGCGGCCGCGGCGGCCGGGCGTCAAGCGACGAAGGGCTCGACCTCGGCGCGGCGGCCGACCATGAAGGCATCGGCCACGAGTTCGAAGGGCGCCATATCGACGAAGCTGGTGCCGGCTTCGAGCAGCGCGGCGAAGCGCGCGTAGATACGATCGTATTCGTCGCGAGGCTCCTCCACGACCGTGACGCCATCGACCGCGAGCGCCGTGCCGCCGCCCGTGAGCCGCAGCGCCGTTCCGTCGGCGAGGTCGGCCGCGATGTCCCAGGTCTGATCGCCGCGCTGGCGCCAGTCGAACTCCGCCGTGATCGCGTCCTCGCCCGGCGCCGGTTCTGTCAGGGCCGGGCTCGTGAACGCGATGCTGGCGGCGATCGGCATGGCCCGGTTCGACGGCGTGAGGAGCCGGGCCGAGCGGACGAAGACCGGCGCCGGCATGATCCGAGTGAGGATCGACAACGCGTTGATGCCCGGGTCGAAGACACCGAAGCCGGAGGTCTCCCAAATCCAGTCCTGGCCCGGGTGCCAGCGCCTGACATCCTCCTTCCAGGTGATGGCGAGGCGGCGGATAGCGTGCCCCGCGAGCCGCGCCCGTGTTTCCTCCACGGCGGCATTGTATTGAGAGTGCCAGGTCGTGAAGATGATGCGGCCTTGCCCGTCGGCCTGTCGCGCGAGGTCGCGCAACTCGCCGACCGTCGGGGTCGGGGGTTTTTCGAGCAGGACGTTCACGCCCGCGTCGAGCGCTTCTCGCGCCAGGGCCGTACGAGGCCCGGGCGGCGTGCAAATCGCTACCGCATCGAGGTCCGGCAGTGCGGCGTAGAGTTCGGCCGAATTCTGAAACGTCGGCACGCCGGGCTGTTCGATGCCGCGCCCGCTCACCAGACCGGCCAGCGTGAAACGCGGGTTCTTGGCGATCGACGGTAGGTGCTCATCCGTGGCGATCTTGCCGACCCCGATGACGGCGATGCGGTAGGGCGCCATGCTGTTCCATCTCCACGGCCGCGGGTGGGCGGCGTTGCATCGAGGTCAACGTTCGGCGGGCTTGAGCCGATCCCGCGGCAGGGCGCCAGCTCCCGCCCAGCGAGCTGGCAGAAGCGCCCGAGGAGCCGATCAGGCCAGGGCGGCGAGGAACAGCGCCGCGCCGGCCCCGAGGCTCAGCATCAAGCGGAGCCGGCCGAACCAGACGGGAGCCATCCCGCGGGCCACCAAGTTGCGGTCTATCGGTCCGAGCGCCAGGACCAGCAGGCCAAGCAGCAGGGGCCGCCATGGGTCCGGGAGGGCCAGCGCGGCCCAGCCGAGCAGTTGCGGCATGACGCCGAAGATGTAATCCCCTGCGACGCGGTGCTGGTCCCTCTCGCGCAGTGCCGTGCCCCAGCGGATCCCGCCGAGGAACGACAGGATCGTGGCTGCGTAGACGGCGAGGGCCGTCTCCACGCCGGTAGGCGGCATCGCGTGCGGCACGCCCGTCACCCGCGCAAGCGCCAGGGCCCAGAAGGGGACGAGCCCGCCGAGCCCCAGCGCCATGGCCAGCCGCGGGATCGTGGCGGCCGTGCGGTCCGACATCGACAGCGGGACGGTCTGGCTCATCGCCTCCTCGGAGCCAGGATCGAGAGCGCCAGGTCAAACAGCGCTCCGCTGGCGGCCGTCGCGGCCGCGAGCGGCGAGGCCGGATCGAGCGTAGCGCGCGTGTAGAAGCTGCGCCGGCCCCGGTCGTGCGGCGCGTGTTCGGTGCGTTCCTGCGCCGGGGCGTGAAGATTGTCGTGCGCGTGCTCCTGGAGGTCGCCAAGCTGGGCGTCCTCCCCGAACCGTGCGCTGACCTTGTCGGCGAGGTGCGGGACCGCCTGCGCGAACAGCGACATGAGCCGGCCCGTGCCGCCGACGTAGATGTCGCGCTGCGGATGCGCGGCGGCATGCAGGATCGCGTGGGCCACCTCTTCGGGCGCGTAGTGCGGGGCCGGCAGTTTCGCCTCACGGCCGGTCGTGTTGCCGACATTCGCGATGATAGGGGTTGCGACCGCGGCCGGCTTGATCAGCGTCACCGAGACGGGTGCTTCCTCGACCTCGAGTTCGATCCGCAACGTATCGGTGAAAGCCTTCACGGCGTGCTTGCTGGCGCTGTACATGCCCTGGATCGGGACGCCGAAGTCGCCGACGATGCTGCCGACGTTGATCAGCGCGCCGCCGCCGGACTTGAGGGTCTTCAAGGCCACGAGCGAGCCGTGGACGGTACCCCAGAAATTGGTGTCGAACAGCCGGCGCGCATCGGCCTCGACGGTTTCCTCAAGGCGGCTGAACATCGCTACTCCGGCGTTGTTGACCCAGGTGTCGAAGCCGCCGAACGCCTCGATAGCGAAAGCCGCTAGAGCCTCGACGTCCTCGCGGCGGCCGACATCGGCCGCGATTGATCGCGCCTGCCCGCCATGCTTCCTGACTGCGTCCCCGACATGCCGCAGCGCGCTCGCGTCCCGGGCCGCCAGGACGATCCTGGCACCATGCCGTGCCGCGGCGAGCGCGGTTGCGCGTCCGATGCCGCTCGATGCCCCGGTGATCACGATCGTCTGATCGCTCAACGGCTTCAATCTGATGATCATGAATCCTCCTGCCGCGTTCAACGTCCGACTCGGGATCGTTGTTCGGCGACAGGAGCGCGGCCGAAAACGTCCTGGACGAAGCAGTGGTCCGAGGGCGTCATTCGGTGCCGGTGGCGGCTCCGCCGGCCTTGGCTCCGCCCTGGCGACCGCCCTTCCCGGTGCCCTGCCGACCACCCTCGCTCCCCGTGCTGCTGCGGTTCCACATATCGGCCGAAATCTTCCATTCACCGTCGACCTTGGCCCAGATGACGAGATACTTGCCGGTGACGTCCGGGCCGCCTTGCCGCTGCGGTTTGAAGCTGAACGTGCCCACTTCGCGTGCCGTCTGATCGTTGATCTGCTTCACGTCCTCGGGCACGTATTTCAGCTCCTTCACGGCTCGTGTCATGTTGCCGAGGAACTGCTGGATCTGGCCCTTGCCACTCAGTTCGGCCCGGCCCGGGGGTAGCGCCACGCCGTCGTCGGCGAAGAAGGATGCGGCCGTGGCCGCATCACCCGCACTCAGCGCCGCAGTGAAACGGGTGCCGGCCTCGCGGACCCCCGATACGGCCTGCGCGGTGGCCGGGACCGCCGTCCCGCAGATCAGAAAGGCAGCAATGAGATTGCGCATCGAACATGGTCCTGTTGGTGACGTCGCGAGAGGGGGTCCCGGGGGCCGCCGGATGTGCACCGGGGCGTTTTGTCGCCCGATCCTCCTCAGTCCTTCAGATCGGAGTAAAGACCGGTATTCCCGTCGTAGAGATTGCCCGAACCGCCGTCTCCGCCCTGGCCGCCCCCACGGCCTTGGCCGCCACCTTGTCGCCGACCGCCGCCGCCCTGAAACGAGGGTCGGCCACCACCGCCCATGGCACCACCCTGGCGATAGCCGCCCCCTTGGGGGCCGCCCTGGGCACCGCCCCGGCGATAGCCGCCGGCCTGTCCGCCGCCGCCGCCGCGGCCCTGACCTCCCGGCAGGCCCTGGCCACCGGCGCGCCGCCCGGCACTGCCAGCGTCCGCGTTGCGGTTCCAGATGCTGCTTTCGATCTGCCACTCGCCGTCGACGCGTTCCCAAACGAAGAGGTACTTGCCCTCGGGAGACGGCGATTGCTCGTTGTTGGACCTCATCACGTAGGTTCCGGTCTCCCGCAGGACGTTATCGCTTAAGCTCCTCAGGTTAACGGTGGTGAAGGCGACACCCGAGAAGCGGTTACGCACGCCGAGCCAAAAGGCGCTGATGGACCCTCGCCCCCCGATGAACTTGCCGCGCGGGGGCATGAGACTGGATGTCTCGGTGTAGAAGGTGCCGACCTCGTCGAGGTTGCCGGTCTCGAAGCCCGAAGCCAGGGCTTCGTTGAATTCGGTCGTGGCGGCATGCTGCTGATCGGCTGTCATGGTTCGGGTCTCGCTTCGGCGGATCGACGTGGCTGTCGTAGGCCGGCCTGGCTCTCGATGCCGGGCGCCGGTTGGGATTGCGATGCGGTGTACGTCCGGCCGCCAAGATTGCCGACGCGTTCGCCTTGCATGAGGATAGGGCGCCGCGCATAAGCTCGCAACGGTGGCGCGGCACTGCTTGCAGGTCGGGGTTTCGCGACAGGATAGGCCAAGCATGCATTTCATACGGTTGACGCAAGCCAATACCGGCGTGACGATTTACATCAACATGGAGCAGGTCGTGGTGGTGGCGCCCAATAAGACGGGCGGGACGGTGCTGCTGACGACGGCACTCGAGAAGGAGTCCGCCCGCGTGGTGCCGGTCAAGGAGGCACCTGAGGACGTCATGGCGCTGCTGGAGAAGGGCAAGGGGGCCAGCTGACCGGATCTCCACGCGTCCGATCGTGCCCGCAAACGTGGACGGCGGCATGGACCGCGGCCCGACATCCGGCATCATCGAGGCGTGCGCCGCCATGCGGGCTTCTTCGGCCGACCCTGGACCCGGCGGCCCCGGTCATTGGAGGCCGGCCACTATGGCGGCCGAGGGATCGATGTCGGCGACCCCACCGCGGCCGAACAGATGGGCCAAGTAGTTGTAGTATTCGGGCTGTTGGGACTGGATCGTCGCTCTGTCGTAGGGGGGGCGGGCCACCGTGCCGTGCAGGTAGCAACTCGCCGTCATGGCGAAGAATTCGGCCGGGTTCGACAACATGTAGGAGCCGGCCGGGTAGAGGTTGCGGGCCAGCGCTTCGCTGTAGAAGCGCCGGATGTCGGGATTGCCCACTCCGCCCGGCATCCGTCGAAAATGCAGGACATGCATATATTCGTGCAACAGCACGGGCCGGTCGTCGTTGGCGGCGAGCGAACCCAGGTAGACTTCCGACCCGCCGCTGTAATGGCTCCCCCTCCCGACGAAGCTGGCCGTGATGCGGATCGGGAATGACTCGAACGCATGGAGCATGGACCGGCTAAGCCCGGCCTGATCGACGATGTCGATCTGGTGTTCGACCTCGGCCAGCGCACTCGGCACGTCGATCGTGCCCTGGGCTTCCGCGAGGTCGATCTTGAAACCGTGATAGCTGGTGAAGGATCCCGTTGCCCTCGCGCCGGTTCGGCGGCCGGCAACGCGCCGATCGCCATAAGGCCCGGGACCTTCGCCGCCATCGTAGCCTGGAGGCGGGCCGTAGCCGCCACCTGCGCCGTCATACTGGACCTTCAAGGTCGGCGACGCCGCCGGAACGGCCGCCGGAGCCGACCCGTTCAAGGCCTGGGCAGTCGTCGCGCCCAGGAGACCGCCCACACAGAGTGCCGAACCGAACCGCATCAAGCGTCGCATATCATGGCTTCCGATTTGCCGACGCGCCCCGAAGCTGCTTAGCACCCCGGGCGGCGGACGCGAAAGCCTCAAATGCAGCCCGATCGCGCCTCGGCGCCGGTCAGGCGCCGGCCGGAGGCCGCATCCGCCCCGCGCCCATCCGCATGCCCTGGTTCATGCCGGGGTTGGGGTTGGGCATGCGGCGTTGTCCGTCCTTCGCCTGCGTCGGCAGCACGACGTCGACGCCGCGTGGGTTGGCGCCGGGTCGGCGCCAGAAGTTGCGGCCGCTGAAGCGCTCGTAGAGTTCCGGCGGCAGGATGGTGGGCCGTTCCGAAAACTTCACCTGCCGAGCCACTGCGTGCAACCCGGGCACCCCGAGGTTGGCGTCGAACTCCTCCCCCTCGCCGTAGACGACGTTCTCGAAGTCGTGCTCGAACGCCGGCAGGCCCGTCTTCTCGTAGATCGCGTCCATGGCGCGCTTGGGCTCGCGGGTCAGGGCTTCGTAGTCGACGACGATCAGCTTGTCGCTGAACTCGCCGTAGAACGCCTCCTGCGTGGCGTTCCAGGCGAAGCCGACCGTACCGCCCGGGGAGGCCAGCGAACTGACCCGCGTATGGGCCGTGATGGCGTCCTTGGCCTGGAACATCTTGGACTGGCCGAGCGCATTCTTGCGCAGTACGCGCTCGAAGCTGTCCATGATCCAGACGAGGTCTCGGACGCAGACGATGACCTTGGCGTCGGGGTAGAGGGCCGCAACAAGCGGCAGCTTGCTGCACCAGACCCGGTTGGTGTCGATGATGGTCTTCTCGCCGTGCAGGTCCTTATAATAGCCCTCGAACACCGAATGCAGGATGTTGCGCCGCTGCGTTTCCGTTACCAGGGTCGAGAACTCGCTGCGCGGCCCCATGGCGCCCTGCACCCGGCCAATCAGCGCGCCGACCGGGCTCGACATGCCGCCGTGGATCTTCGGGTTCTGCTTCAGCAAGGCTCCGAGCAGGGTCGATCCGGACCGTGGAAGCCCGGATATGAAGTGGATACCATTTTGCATGAACAGGATCTTCGCCGAGCACTGGAGGAGTTCCCGCATCCTTTGCCTCCTCGACGGCCGAAAGTCGAGCCTCGGCCCGCGAGGGCGCGGGATCATGACGCCGTGAGGTGCGGGTCGCCGAGCCGCGACAGGCCGCCGCCCGTCCGCGACCGCGGCGCGCAACTCGACAGGGGCCGCAGGAAGTGGCAAGCGCCCCTGCTTCCCAGCGCCCATCGGGCGGGCGCGAACAGCCGGTTCGCGAGGAACCCGACCGTCCCCGCCATGCGCAACGTGGAACGAAACCCGAGGTCGACACCATGAGCCAGCTGTTTCAACCCTTGCGCATCGGCGCAATCGACCTCGTGAACCGCATCGTCATCGCGCCCATGTGCCAATACTCGGCCGACGAGGGCCGCGCGACCGACTGGCACATGATCCATCTCGGCTCGCTGGCCCTATCGGGCGCCGGGCTGCTGATCACCGAGGCTACGGCCGTGTCGGCCGAGGGCCGCATCACCCCGACGGATCTCGGTCTCTATTCAGACGCCACGGAGGCGGCGCTCGGCCGGGTGCTCCAGGCCCTGCGGGCGCATTCGGCGATGCCAGTCGCGGTGCAACTCGCCCATGCGGGGCGCAAGGCCTCGAGCCGTGCGCCCTGGGATGGCGGCCAGCAGATCGCGCCGGGGGAGCCCGGCGGCTGGCAGACCGAGGCGCCCTCGGCCCTGCCGTACGGCGAGGGCGAGCATGCCCCGACGGCACTCGACGACGCGGGGCTCGAACGCGTGAAGCGCGACTTCGCTGCCGCGGCAAGGCGCGCGGCGCGGCTCGGCCTCGATGGCATCGAGCTGCATGGCGCCCACGGCTACCTGCTGCACCAGTTCCTGTCGCCGCTCTCCAATCGGCGGACCGACCAGTACGGCGGCCCGCTCGAGAACCGCATGCGCTTCCCGATCGAGGTCTTCGACGCGGTACGGGCGGCCTTTCCGGCCGAGAGGCCGGTGTGGGTCCGGCTGTCGGCCACCGATTGGGTCGAGGGTGGCTGGGACATCGACGGCACGGTGGTGCTGTCGCGGCTCCTCGAGCGGCATGGCTGCGCCGCCGTCCACGTATCGTCGGGCGGCGTGTCGCCGCGCCAGCAGATCGCGTTGCAAGCCAATTATCAGGTCGGCTTCGCGACCCGCGTCAAGGACGCGGTCGGCGTGCCGGTGATCGCGGTTGGCTTGATCACCGAGCCCGAGCAGGCCGAGGCCATCGTGGCGGGCCGCGAGGCCGATGCCGTGTCGCTGGCCCGGGCCATGCTCTACGATCCGCGATGGCCCTGGCACGCCGCGGCGGCACTCGGCGCCAAGGTGGCGGCCCCGAAGCAATATTGGCGGTCTCAGCCGCGCGCCTTCAAGGATCTGTTCGACGGCGCCAGCTTCGGCCAGCGCTGACGTCGTTTCAAGCCGCCTGTGGTGGAAGAGCCAAGGACGCGATGAAGGCCGGAGACTGCACCTTTGGGCCGACCGATTGCGTCGCCGGGCTCGATCTCTTTCGGATCGCCGGCCCCGCGAGACGGCCGGCGGGACGCGAGGGCTATTTGGTCCTGAACTTCAGTCGGGTCGCCGGGGAAATGCTGGAGAGCGCCCTGTCGGTCTCCCGCAACGAGGCCCGGCTGACGCCGAGCGCCTCGTGAGGCATTCCCTCGACGCCCAGCGTGGCAAAGCGTAATTTGCATTTGTGCATGACCTCGGCAGCGTCTCGTTGCGCGACCGTGGCGACCGGGGATGTCGAAGCGACCGTGTTGCCGCGATAGAGCTGCAGCGTGATCGAGACACGGCCATCGGTCGCAATCCGGGGGGTCAGACGATAGCGGATCGGCGCCGACGCGCGGCTGTTGGATGCGGAGTCCATCGCGGCTCACCCTGTGCAAGACATTCACCTTGGAATGCCGCCCCGCACCGCGGCCGGAAAGGACTGGGCAGGCTGAAAGCGCGGTCTCCAAAGGTCGTCCGATGGTCCGACGAAACAGGCCGCGAGTCCCGGTTCGGACGACAACACGGTAAATCCAAGCAAAAAATGCCCGCCAACCGGGTGAGCGGCTGGCGGGCAATTTATCTTGGCAGGTCCGGTCATCTTGGCAGGTCTGGCGGCTCTCGTCCTGAGCGCCGCCCCTCCCTACGCTCAGTAGATGCGGACCCTGCGGCCGGGCTGACCGGAGAGGCCCGTGCGGGTGCCGGTGTTCATGGTGCCGGAACGCGAACCCATCGCATCGGCGCCCAGGGTCGAGCCGGTCGTAGAGGTCGAAGGCGTCAGGGCGTCGGCCACCCGGGCACCTGCGCGCTCCACCGCGCCGGTGGCGCGGCTTGCGCCCTCACGGATCGTCTCGCCGACGCCCGTCGAGCCCGTCATGGTCGACCCGGTTGCCGTAGCTCCCGTCCCGCCGGTCCAGCCATCGGTGCCCCAAGCCGTGCGGCGCTCGTCGAGGTCGGCAGCGCCGTCGACGTCCATGATCTGGGCGGCACGATCGATCAAGGCCTCGTCCGTACGGACCGTCACCAGGGTCCCGCCGCGGCGCACGCCCTCGACATAGGCATCTGCGTCGGAGCGCTCGATGCCGGCATCGGTGAGCGAACCCACGAGGCCGCCTGCCGCCGCCCCGACGCCGGCGCCGACGAGCGTGGAGGCGAGCCAGCCGGCTGCAACGACGGGGCCAAGGCCCGGAATTGCCAGCATGCCGAGACCGGCGAGGAGGCCGGCGCCGCCGCCGACGACCGTACCGAGCGAAGCGCCGGTGCCGGTTCCGGGATGGTCGCCATGCTTCCCTCGGTTCTCCTCGTCGTTCGACACGATGCTGATGTCGCTGTGTGGGATGCCGGCCGCTTCGAGCTTGCGGACGGCCTCGACGGCACTGTCATACCGCTGATAGAGCGCGGTCGCTGTCTTGGTTACCATGACGTCATCTCCGTTTCAGGTGGTCGTTCAGTCGCTTGCTTCGTTCGCCGCCGTCACTGAGCGCCGATGTTGCCCTTGTAGTCGAAGCCGACCTGCTGGCTCTTGCCGTTCCGCATTGCGGTGCCGCGCCAGACACCCTGGTCGTCCTTCTTGAGGTCTGACACATTGGTGAAGCCGGCGCTGCTGATGCGGGACTTGGCCTGGCCCTCGGTGAAGCTGTTCGCCCCCTTCTCCAAAGCCGAAACGGCGACGACATTGACGGTGCCGGACGCATTGACGTCCGAGCCCGTGTTCCCGTTGGTGTTCACGGCGGGACTCGAGGAACCCGTAGCAGTGTCGGTGCCCGGGGACGCGGGTTGAGCGGTGGCGGGGGCAGGTGCCGTCTGTGTAGATTGAGCCACGACGGGGCTCACCATCAACATCGTTGCAGCCGTGAGTGCGATCAGAATGCGCAATGTAGCCTCCAGTTCCTGGTTGCCCGCATGATGAGCGGGCTCGTGATATCGACAAGTCGAAACAACCTGCTCGCAGGCTGTCATGTCGCTGGTGGTGACTAACTCTCGACTGGCGGCAACGTTCCCGGGCCGGAGGGCCAAGCCGGGCCGAATGCGGCAGGGCGTGCAAGATGAACAAGGTCTTGTTAACTATGCGCGGGCAAGATCGGCGAATGTTCTCGGTCGAGGAACCGATCCATGACGCGCCAGGCACATGCAAACCCCTACGGCGGCACGAGAGATCGTGCGCAGGTCCAAGAGGAGCTGTTCGGTCAGGTCTGTCGATCCACGCCTGACGAAGCTCGCAACATCTCGTTGTTGCTCCAGGTGTCGGAACGCGCAGCGCTGGCTCTGTTCTGTAACGCCCGCGCCCATTTACGGGAGCACGGACGCGCCATAGCCAGCGCCTGCACGAAGGAAAGCCTATCTATGGAGGGTGGCCTGGCTGGGCTCGTCCTGTTCGGCCAGATCGAAGCCGGGGCCGAAACCTGGGGCACGGCGATGCGCCCGGAAAAGCGGGGCGTATCCCTCGCAAGGTGACGATCGGCATGGTGTTCCGGCACCGTAACGCGGCTCCAGGCGTTGATCCCACGACGATACGGTCGATTCCGACCGGCCAAAGGGGATGCCCAAGATGCCGACCGACCTGCCTCCGGACTACAAGCCGCGGCCCAGGACCGACCCTAACAACCCGGCCGACCCATCCGTTCCTGGCTCGGTGCCGGCCTATCCGCCTGCCCACGGTGAGGATGCGCGAGACGAGCCGACAGGGGCGCCCCAGCCCGGTGTCGATGTCGTCGATCCGCCCGGCTGGAGTGTGCCCCCGGTCGCGCCTGGTGAAGTGCCGGCCCCCGCGGGTGCGCCGACATTCTAAGCGGGACGAATCACGCTTTGGGGACCCTGCGGGTTTCGGTTTTGCGGCACGCGCCGCCGCCCGAATTCGTGCCCACATTTCTACCGCGAACGACCGAGCATCCGAAGCTCGGCGTCACCGGCGCAAGTCTCGCGCCTGTTGAACATTGCCCAAAGCTTTCCAGGCGTTAACTTCGGTCGGCTGCGACACAAAAACGTGCAGAAAAAGCTTGTGCCGGCGTCGAGTTTTCCCTATCTCTCTCGTTGCCCAATTTCGCACGTGCCTGTGGTCGTGTGTCGGTTGGCGGGGTTCGGACAAGAGGCCGATAAACCGTCAGTTCCAACCGGCAGCCGGAGGCGAACCGGCGAACCCCGCCAAACGGGGGACGCGACTTAAAGCAACGACGGACCGGGCTTTTTTGGTCTCTGTCGGCCCTCCAAAGGTCGGCTTACCGAAGAGGCTTGTCTTTCTTGCCGGGTGTGCGGAGGGGGAATTCCCTTTCCAATCGATGGCTATGCGCGGCTCGACCCTGGTCGAGCTGCGTCTAGCCAACGGCGCAGCATCTGATCGGCACGTCGTCGGTCCACGGTTCCCGTGGATTGTCGGTGCGGCCGGTCGCGGTTGGCCATGTCCGTCGCCGTTCGCGTTTCCACCGCGCGAGCGAACGACGACCTGTCCCCGCACCCTTTCTTTCGTCTGCGGCGCCTCACGGCGCCAAAAGGGATGCCGCCATGACCGACCGTATCGTCGACTTCCTCCGCCGCCGCCAAGAAGACGGGCCCTGCATGGTGCTCGACCTCGACGTCGTGCGGGACAACTACACCTCGTTCGCCAAGGCCCTGCCCGATACGCGCGTGTTCTACGCCGTGAAGGCCAATCCGGCCCCGGAGGTCCTCGACCTCCTGGCCACCCTCGGATCCTGCTTCGACGCGGCCTCCGTGGTCGAGATCGAGCAGGTCCTAGCGGCCGGCGCCGCGCCCGACCGCATCTCGTTCGGCAATACGATCAAGAAGGAGCGCGACATCGCCCGGGCGCACGGCCACGGCGTGAGCCTGTTCGCGGTCGATTGCGAGGCCGAGGTCGAGAAGATCGCCCGCGCGGCTCCGGGCGCCAAGGTGTTCTGCCGCATCCTGTGCGACGGCTCGGGCGCCGAATGGCCCCTGTCGCGCAAGTTCGGTTGCGCCCCCGACATGGCGGGGCGCGTTCTCGAGCACGCGCACCGGCTCGGCCTCGTGGCCTATGGTCTGTCGTTCCATGTGGGGTCGCAACAGCGCAACCCGCGCATGTGGGACGGCGCGCTTGCGGCCAGTGCCGCCATCTTCCGGGACCTCGCCGAGCGCGGGATCGCGCTCCAGATGGTCAACCTCGGCGGCGGTTTCCCGACCAGGTACCTGAAGGACGTCCCGGCCGTGAAGCAATACGGCCAAGCCATCTTTCGGGCGCTCCGCAAGCATTTCGGCAACCGCATCCCCGAGACCGTCATCGAGCCGGGCCGCGGCATGGTGGGGAACGCCGGCGTGATCGAGGCCGAGGTGGTGCTGGTGTCGAAAAAGTCCGACGAGGATCGGATGCGTTGGGTCTATCTCGACATCGGCAAGTTCAACGGCCTTGCCGAAACCATGGACGAGATGATCCGCTATCCGATCCGCACGGCGTTCGACGGCGACGCCACCGAACCCTGCATCATCGCGGGGCCGACCTGCGACAGCGTCGACGTGCTCTACGAGAAGGAGCCCTACGACCTGCCGGTCTCGCTCGCGATCGGCTCCAAGGTGCTGATCGAGGGGACCGGGGCCTACACCACGACCTATTCGGCCGTGGGCTTCAACGGCTTCCCGCCGCTGAAATCCTACGTAATCTGAGCGTCTCGCACCCGGGTGGATCGACCGCCCGGGAGCACTACCGAACCTCTTCTCGCCGACCGGCGCTGAGCGCGACGGCCATGCGCGGCATGGCGCGGCAAGGATGAAAGACATGGTATCGCACACGCTTCCCGCCCTGGCGGCCGCCATCGCTTCGGTCGCCAACTCCGGCTTCGGCCTGATGCGTCCGGGGTCGGCGGGCTTCCGCGTCCGCGACGAGCGGCCGCGTGACGTCGAGGCGCGTGAGGCGTTGCTCGACCGCGGCTTCGGCCCGGCGCGGTTCACCAAGACGAGCGAGCGGCTGCGCGAGGGCCGTCTGCCGGCCGAGGGCCTGAGCTTCGTCGCGGTTTGCGGCGGCGCTATCGTGGGCACGCTGCGCTTTTGGTCGATCGAGGCCGGTCGGCACCCGTCGCTGTTGTTGGGGCCGCTCGCGGTCGAGAGCGCCTATCGTTCGGCCGGCATCGGGCGGGCGCTCATCGAGCACGGGCTCAAGCGCGCCGGGAAGCTGGGCCACGGGAGCGTAATGCTGGTTGGCGATGCGCCCTATTATGCGCGGTTCGGCTTCTCCGCCGCGCCGGTGTCACGACTGGTCTTGCCCGGTCCGGTAGACCCGGCCCGCTTTCTCGGGCTCGAACTTGTTCCGGGTGCGCTCGCGGGTGCTTCGGGACGGGTGGTCGGCGCGGGCTTGCTGGTGAGCCGCCGTGAACCGGAGCCTCTCCGCCTTGCGGCGTGATCAGGCATTTTCCCAGCGTCTGCCGGCGCGTGAGGTCGGCCAGGACGAGCATCCACGATGAGTCTATGCCAGCGGCGGTTGCGTGGTAGGTTCTCGACCTGAGTGGTCCCGAGCGACGGCACTCGACATCTGGGGAGGTTATCGCGGATGCGTCGGACCATGATGACGACCGTCGCACTCGGAGCCGTTTTCCTCGGTTCCGCTGCCAGGGCCGACGACGCTAGCCGAGTGAAGCTCGCTCGCGAGCTCGTTGTGGTCACGCATTCGGTCGACAATATGCGCAGGATCATCCCCACATTGATGACGCAGGTTCGGACGATGCTCGTGCAGCAAAATCCGACCGAGACGAAGACGATCGACACATTGCTGCAACGCTCGATGCGGCGTCTGGATCAGCAACTCGACAGCTTTGCGGACCTCTCGGCGCAGGTTTATGCGCGGGAGTTCTCCGAAGATGATCTTCAAGCCCTGCTCGCCTTCGATCGATCGCCGGCCGGCCAGCATCTCATCGACAAGCAGCCGGAGATCAACGGGGCCATGATGGAGGTCGGCCAACGCGTGGGTCAATCGATCGCCGAGCAGGTCGTGGAGGAATTCAAGAAGGAGAAAGCCGCACCGGTACCGCCCAAGCTGTGAGGGGCGCCTGATCGGCTTGGCGACGCTTGACCGTGACGGACGGCTTGGCTCTAACCCGGCGAGATCCTGCACCGCACAAGGGACGTTGCTCCATGACCGATTGGCCGCTCCACGCGCGCTTCGAGGGCCCTATCGTGATGATCGGCTTCGGCTCGATCGGCAAAGGCACGCTGCCTCTGCTGGAACGTCATATCGGCTTCGACGCGGCGCAGATGACCGTGATCGCGCCCGACGACGCCGACCGGCACCTCCTCGACGAGCGCGGCATCCGGTTCGAGCACCTCGCCCTCACGCGCGACAACTTCCGGGATATTCTGACGCCGCTGCTGAGCGTCGGCGGCCGCCAGGGCCTTATCGTCAATTTGTCGGTCGATACGTCCTCGGTCGCCCTGATCGACTTCTGCAAGGACATCGGCGCGCTCTACATCGATACCGTGGTCGAGCCCTGGCCGGGCTTCTACACCGACACACGGCTCAGCGTCTCGCAGCGCTCCAACTACGCCTTGCGCGAGACCCTGATGGACCTGCGACGCCGGCGTCCGGGCGGGCCGACGGCGGTCAGCACCTGCGGGGCCAATCCGGGCATGGTGTCGTGGTTCGTCAAGCAAGCGCTGCTCGACGTGGCGGAAGCCGTGGGCCTCGCGGTTGCCGAACCTGCGGGCCGCGAAGAGTGGGCCCGGCTCGCCATGAAGCTCGGCGTCAAAGGCATCCACATCGCCGAGCGCGACACGCAGCGCGCGAGACGGCCGAAGCCGATGGGCACCTTCGTCAATACCTGGAGCGTGGAGGGCTTCGTGTCGGAGGGGCTGCAGCCGGCGGAACTCGGCTGGGGCACGCACGAGAAGCGGTTGCCGCCGGAGGGCCGCCACCACGATTTCGGCCCCGACTGCGCCATCTACCTGCTGCGCCCGGGCGCCGGCACGCGGGTCCGCTCCTGGACGCCGACCGCGGGGCCGCAGCACGGCTTCCTGGTCACGCACAACGAATCGATCTCGATCGCCGATCATCTCACCGTGTACGAGGGCGGACGGGCGGTGTATCGGCCGACCTGCCACTACGCCTACCGCCCGGCCGATGATGCGGTGCTGTCGCTCGACGAAATGGCCGGCAACGCCTGGGAGCGGCAGGGCCGCATCCATATCCTGAACGAGGATGAGGTTTTCGACGGCATCGACGAACTCGGGGTGCTGCTCTACGGCCACGGCAAGAACGCCTATTGGTACGGCTCGCAGCTCTCCATCGAGGAGACCCGGGTGCTCGCTCCCTACCAGAACGCCACGGGTCTGCAGGTCACCTCGGCGGTCCTGGCCGGCGTCGTCTGGGCGATCGAGAACCCCGAGGCCGGCATCGTGGAAGCCGACGAGATGGATTTTCGCCGCTGCCTCGCCGTGCAGATGCCCTACCTCGGCCCAGTGATCGGTGCCTACACGGATTGGACGCCGGTCGATAACCGGGGCATCCTGTTCCCCGAGGAGGTCGATCGCGAGGATCCGTGGCAGTTCGCCAACGTCATCGTGCGGTGACGACGCGGCGGCCCATCATATGATGACCACGGAGCATTGGATCCGCCATGAACGACATCGCCTTCTTCTACTCCCCCCAAACGCGCGCCTCGGGCGTTAAGGTGCTGCTCGAGGAACTCGGCGCAAGCTACGATCTCAACGTCGTGAACACGCGAGCCCGAGAGCAACTCGAGCCCGCCTACCTGGCCGTCAACCCTCTCGGCAAGGTGCCGGCGATCCTCGATCGTGGCATCCTGGTAACCGAGCAGGCGGCGATCTTCATCCATCTGGCGGACCGGTTCCGGAGAAGGGGCTGGCCCCGGGTTTGGCCGATCCAAACCGCGGCCCCTATCTGCGCTGGATGGTCTTTTACGGCTCCTGCTTCGAACCGGCGCTCGTCGACCGTGCCCTGAAGCGTGAGCCAGGGTCTCGCATGATGAGCCCCTATGGCGATTACGATACGGTGGTCCGGACCGTCGTCGAGCAACTGCGGAAGGGTCCATACCTCCTGGGCGAGCGCTTTTCGGCGCTGGACATCTTGTGGGGCATGGCTCTGACCTGGACGACGTCGTTCGGGCTGGTCCCGAAAGGGCCGGAGATCGCGCGCTACATCGAAGCCTTCGGCCGGCGCCCGAGCGTCATCAAGGTGACGGCGGAGGACGCGGAACTCGCGGCCCGTCACCAGGCTGGCATTGAGGCTGCCGCAAGGTGATCGGCTCCGCGTGCATCGGCGCCGAGCGGGCGCTTTGCCGAAACGCCGCACCCGGCTAAGCTCCCCCGAGCCGGACGAGAATCAGGGGAGCGGGCGCAATGGCCATGGTGATGAAGGGCGAGGTCACCCTGCCGGCCGACCGCGCGACCGTCTGGGCCAAGCTCAACGATCCCGATGTCTTGAAAAACTGCATCAACGGCGTGCAGACGCTGGAGCGCACGAGCGACACCACGTTCGCGGCGGCCGTGAAGATGAAGATCGGCCCGGTGAGCGCCACCTTCAAAGGCACGGTCGAACTGTCGAACATCGACCCGCCGAACGGCTACCGGATCAGCGGCGCCGGCGAGGGCGGCATCGCGGGCTTCGCCAAGGGCGGGGCCGACGTGGCGCTGACCGAGGTGCCGGACGGCACGCTGCTCAGCTACGACGTCCAGGCCAACGTGGGCGGCAAGATCGCCCAGATGGGGTCCCGCCTCATCGACGGCGTCGCCAAGAAGACCGCCGACCAGTTCTTCGCCAGCTTCGCGGCCGAATGCGTGAAGTGAGACGGAACGGCGGTTTCTACCCCGAGCCGAGCTGAGGTCTGCCTCCGGTGGGGGGCGGTCCTCCAAGCAGTGCCGAGAGCGGACGCGAGACGGGAATCTACCCGTTCACCTTGGGTGTATTTCAAGGAGACCGACTGCCCGGCCGGATCAAACCAACTCAGACGATCACGATCGAGCGCTGTCGGTAGCCCAGGTCTCGTATTGGCCTTACACCCGGAGGTGGCCGAAGTACCCATCGCAAGGGCGGCATGCTGGAGCTTCCTCTAGCCTTCATGTTGTCGGGTGCTGAACGACCCGATCCGTGCGACCATGTTCGCCACATGAGATGAGGTAGGCTGCCGCAAATGCTCCCACAGATGCAACCAATGAGTATAACGATTACGCCCGCAGGCGGCCAAAATTACAAGTCAATTTCGCATCTTTCGTGGAACAACGTCCCTGGATTTGCGATCCTCACTGGCCGCAATGGTTCAGGAAAGACGCAGCTCCTTGAGCTGCTCGCGTATCATTTGAGTGGAGCGCGCCCGCAAGGCATACCCTTCACCAACCCGTTGCCAGTAACGGTCAGCATAGCCGGAGTCGCATATGCTGCCGATCAGGTCGGCTTCGTCCCCAGCACGGGCCAATTTTCCGGAGGTACACCTTCTTCATTGGCGACGATGGCGCAGGTAAAGAATGAATTTCTACAGTTAGCACAGAATATACATGGGTATGGTAGTGACATATCTTCGGCGGTGAGGGCGCGTAAGATGGCCAGCCTTCTGCAGGGTCGGTCAGCGAACGCCGTTCTACCGGATCAGATGAGTGAAATCCTCGGCGATAACTTTGAATTCGCCATTGCCGACGTCGACGCGACGCGGGGTATCTCCCATGTCTTTATGGCCCATCGCTTCAAGACACTTGAAGCTCTTGAACGGGGCACCCCGGGTCTCGACAGGAAGGGAAATGATCTTGGTCCAGCTCCGTGGACTGTCGTAAACGCGTCTTTGCAGTCAGCGGGATTCCCCTATGAAGTTATTTCGCCGATCCACACCAGCCTAGTAGATGGATATCTGCTTCGGCTAAAGGACAAAATTTCTGGCGTTGAGATAGCTGCTGTCGACTTATCGTCCGGTGAAAAAGTCCTGCTCCAGCTAGTTCTCTGGTTGTTCACGGCAAGCAAGGACGGCGTCTTTCCAAAGCTTCTCCTACTGGACGAACCGGACGCTCATCTTCACCCTTCCATGACGGTTCAGTTCCTGACTGTAATCTCTGAAATTCTTGTCGGACGCTATGGCGTCCGGGTTATCATTACGTCTCACTCCCCCTCCACGGTCGCGCTTGCACCTGAAGGGTCCATCTTTGAAATCGATCGTGGCGCGGCGCTGGTTAAGTCGGTGACGAATGTTGTCGACATCATTTCGGTCCTAACCGCAGGACTTGTCACTGTCATGAAATCGACAAGATTCTGCTTCGTCGAAGACGACGACGACGTAAAATTTTATGCGGCGCTGAACGAGATACTGACGGATTTCGGGCCGGCACGCGATCCGATGTCGCTGAACGCTTCACCGACCGTAACGTTTATCGCTGCTTCGATCGGAGCCGGTGCATCCAGAGTATCGGGTGGAAGCTCCGTCGTTAGGAAGTGGGTCGGGAAGCTAGATGCTCCGCCCCTGGACCGCACTTTTCTGGGCATTATTGACAGGGATATTTCCAATTTAGCTACTGGGCGCGTCAGAGTTCTCGGGCGATACAGCTTTGAGAACTATCTCCTGGATCCGATCAATTTATATGCGACCCTGATCGATAACGGGAACGCACCGGTAATAACAAATGTCTCCAACACGACAGGCAGCGAGCATCTCTTGAAGACCGTGGCTAATGCGGAGCTGCAGGCTATCGTGGACACGGTGACACGGGCACTCGCGGCGGCTTCAGGCACACTGGTGAATGCCGGAGACGTTAACGTAACGTATACAAATGGCAGGACCGTTTCGGTGCCGTCTTGGGTCATCGATCATCGCGGGCATGACCTGCTGCCCATAGCGCAAGTAGCCTTCGGCGGCACGAGAGCCATCACGCCGCCGGGTCTGATCAAGGCTCTTAAACGGGCCCGCATGGTGCCGAAAGAACTCGCCGAACTGCTCTCTGCGGTACAGGCCTCTTAAGGGCCTTGCACCGACCGGCCAGGCGCAGTGTTAAGCCTACCTCGCCTCAGCCCTGTCCGCGCAATCCGTCCCATCAGCAGATTGAGCGGCCCTTTTAAGTTTTCCAGGCGTACCGGGAAGACCGTCCGTTTGGATGCTGGCGATGAACACCTAAAGTGCGCCTCTGCAAAAGTACCGTCCGAAGCGAACCAGCGCGGGTGAACACACTGGGTGCCCGGAAGCAGACGCCGCCAAAGTCTGTGCTGGGTCGAAACCTGCCTTTCCAGATCCCTCAAAGACGGTTACCGCTCTCCGCCATCGAACGATATGAACCGCCGATGTTCCGGCCTCCACCACCGCGTGCTGGGCCGGCAGCGAAGCGGCCGTGTCGAGGCATGACCAAGGCCAAGACGGGGCCGCTCCCGCCTGCTTCGACGGCTCTTCAGACCCGGCTCAACATGGAGCAGGTCAGGACGTCAGGCGCCGGTACGAGCGGAGGGCGGGTCAGTGCGTCAGCTTCGCGTCGAGGGACAGTGCTTCCGCGGCTGCCCGGAGACGTCTGTCGCGGGTCCACAAAGAAGCACCGGACGTCAGCTTGGTCGAGGCCAGCAGTCCAGCATCGATGTAGCCGATGCCGGTGCCGAAGAGTGCATGGGCTTCGATGAAGCGCAGGACTTCCTCATCGGTGGCTGGATCTGCCTGAGGTAGGTCCGCTAAGTCCTCGAGGATCACCTTTCGTTCCCGCCTCAAGCCGACCGCTACTTCACCGATCACCCACGGATGGGTTAGCACCTTGCCGGCCATCAGCACATCGTGCAAGATTACATCTTGGGCTCTAATGTGATCGATCCAGATCGACGTGTCGACCAGGATCATCTTGTCTCTTCGAATTGACGACGGGGGATGTATTGGGCATCAGGCTCGCTGCCTCCCAAGAGAGCGAGCCGGCGGGCGCTCTCTCGCGCTATCAGGACCTTCAGAGCCTCCCGGATCAGCGCTGATTTCTCGTCGATGCCCGTGAGCTTTTGAGCTTTGGCCATCAACTCGTCGTCCAAAGTGATCGTGGTGCGCATGGTCATCCTCCCGATGGCATGATCGATAGCATCATTTGATGCCCAGATCCATGCCTGTCGCGTATTGCGTGCCCGGGCCGGTCGCCCCCGCGACGGAACATCCGCTTGACCCGAATGGGGGGCCGTTCCAAAGTCGACGCAATCGAGCCGCGCCGCCGAGGGATATGCCTTGGCGCGGCTCTGCTGCGACCGGGAGGGTTCATGCAGACCGTATCCATGACGGTGAACGGCAAGTCCGTGAAGCGGGAGATCGATCCGCGCACGCTGCTCGTGCAGTTCTTGCGTGACGAGCTGCGGCTGACCGGCACCCACATCGGCTGCGACACCAGCCAGTGCGGCGCCTGCGTGGTCCACATCGACGGCAAGGCCGTCAAGGCCTGCACGTCGCTGGCGCTGTCCAGCGAGGGTGCAACGGTCACGACGATCGAGGGGCTCGCGCAAGGCGGCCATCTCCATCCGATGCAGGAAGCCTTCCGCGAGCACCACGGCCTGCAATGCGGCTTCTGCACCCCCGGCATGATCATGACAGCGGTGGATCTCGTGGCCCGCAAGGGCAACGACCTCGGCGAGCATACGATCCGCGAGGAACTCGAAGGCAACATCTGTCGCTGCACGGGCTACCACAACATCGTCAAGGCGGTGGCGGCCGGCGCCAAGGCCATGGGAGCCCCTGTCTCGGCCCCGCTGATCGCGGCGGAATAGTCCGTTCGGCCGATCAGCCCAGACACCGATCCGGAGCGGCGAGCGCGGCCATACGGGCCGACGCTCCGCATAAAACCAGCGCCCAGTTCCCTGCGTTTCGGAGGAAACAATGAGTGCAACCGGCATCGGCGCGCCAGTGCGTCGCCTCGAAGACCAGCGCTACATCACGGGCAAGGCCAACTACGTCGATGACGTCAACCGTCACGGCCAAGCCTACGCCTATTTCCTGCGGTCGCCCCATGCCCACGCGCGCATCGTTGCGGTCGACAGCGCGGCCGCTGAGGCCGAGCCCGGCGTGCTGGCCGTCTATACGGGCCAAGACCTCGCGGCCGACAAGGTCGGCGGGCTGATCTGCGGCTGGATGATTCATTCCAAGGACGGCTCGGCCATGAAGGCCGGGCCCCACCCGGCTTTGGCGCAGGGCAAGGTGCGTTATGTCGGCGACCATGTCGCCGTGGTGATCGCCGAAACCTACGCCGAAGCCAAGGACGCGGCCGAGAAGATCGTCGTCGACTACGACGTCCTGGCCGCGGTGGCCGGCACGGCGTCGGCCCGCACGGCCGGCGGCGAGCCCGTGCACGAGGTGGCGCCCGACAACACGGTGTTCGAGTTCCACCTCGGCAACAAGGACGCCACCGAGGCAGCCTTTGCCAGGGCGGCCCATGTCACGAAGATCGACCTCGTCAACAACCGGCTGATCCCCAACGCCATGGAGCCGCGGGCCGCGGTCGGCGATTACGACAGCGGCACCGGCGGCTTCACGCTTTACACGACGAGCCAGAACCCGCATGTGGCGCGCCTCGTGCTCTCGGCCTTCATCGGTATCGCGCCGGAGCACAAGCTCCGCGTCATCGCGCCCGATGTCGGCGGCGGCTTCGGCTCCAAGATCTTTATCTACGCCGAGGAAACGGTCTGCGTCTGGGCCGCCAAGAAGGTCGGCCGTCCGGTCAAGTGGACCGCGGAACGCACCGAATCCTTCCTGTCGGACGCTCACGGCCGCGACCACGTCACCCATGCCGAACTCGCCACCGACGCCGACAACCGGATGATCGGCCTCCGGGTCCACACGGTCGCCAACCTCGGCGCCTATCTGTCGACCTTCGCGTCCTCGGTGCCGACCTATCTCTACGCGCCGCTGCTGTCGGGCCAATACGATATCCCGGCCATCTACGCCGAGGTCGATGCCGTCTACACCAACACGGCGCCGGTCGATGCCTATCGCGGCGCCGGGCGCCCCGAGGCCACCTTCGTGGTCGAGCGCATCGTCGAGATCGCGTCGCGCGAGTTGAAGCTCGACCCGGCCGAGTTCCGCCGCAAGAACTTCATTACGAGCTTCCCACACCAGACGCCCGTGATCATGTGCTACGACACGGGAGACTATGCGGCGTCGCTCGACAAGGCGTTGCTCGCCATCGACTACAAGGCCTTCCCGACCCGCCGGGCCGAGAGCGAGCGCCGCGGTCGGCTCCGCGGCCTCGGCTTCTCGGCCTATATCGAGGCCTGCGGCATCGCGCCATCGGCGGCTGTCGGATCGCTCGGCGCCGGCGTGGGCCTGTGGGAATCGGCCGAGGTTCGCGTCAACCCTGTCGGCACCGTCGAGGTGCTGACCGGATCCCATAGCCACGGCCAGGGGCACGAGACCACCTTCGCCCAGCTCGTGTCGGATCGGCTCGGCATTCCGATCGAGAATGTCGCGATCGTGCACGGCGACACCGACAAGGTGCAGATGGGCATGGGGACGTACGGGTCCCGTTCGGGCGCCGTCGGCATGTCGGCCATCGTCAAGGCGCTCGACAAGATCGAGGCCAAGGCCAAGAAGGTCGCGGGCCACGTGCTCGAAGCCAGCGATCAGGACATCGAGTTCAAGGACGGCAAGTTCACCGTCAAGGGCACCGACAAGTCGATCGACTTCGGCTCCGTGGCGCTGCAGGCCTATGTGGCACACAAGTTCAACGGCCAGGAACTGGAGCCGGGCCTCAAGGAGGGTGCGTTCTACGACCCGACCAACTTCACCTTCCCGTCGGGTGTCCACGTCTGCGAGGTCGAGATCGACCCCGAGACGGGCGTGACCCGCATCGAGCGCTGGGTCGCGGTCGACGACTTCGGGGTGCTGATCAACCCCATGATCGTCGAGGGTCAGGTGCATGGCGGCATCGCGCAGGGCGTCGGCCAGGCGCTGTTCGAGGGCACGGTCTACGACAGCTCCGGCCAGCTCGTGACCGCGAGCTACATGGACTACCAGATGCCGCGGGCCTATGATTTCCCCAATTTCGTCGTCGAGACCACGGAAACCCGCTGCCCGTCGAACCCGCTTGGTATCAAGGGCTGCGGCGAGGCCGGGGCCATCGCGTCGCCGCCCGCCGTGATCAACGCCATCACGGACGCGCTCGGCCACGAGGACGTTCCCATGCCGGCGACGCCCCAGGTGGTCTGGCGCGCCGCCCAGCGCCGGCCTATGAAGATGGCGGCCGAGTAAGCGAAAGCCGTCGATCCTGGATCCATCGACCCCTTCGTCCTAAACTCCCGCTTCGACAGGATCGGCGAAAGAATCGTCCGTTATATCGCGACCGGAGACATGCTCCATGTACGCCTTCAACTATCACCGTCCCGCCAGCGTAGACGAGGCCGTGGCCCTGCTGGCCGCCAACGCAGATGCCAAGCTCATGGCCGGCGGCCAGACCCTGCTGCCCGCCATGAAGCTGCGCTTCGCGAGCCCGTCCGACGTGGTCGACCTCGGGGCGGTGCGCGACGCGATGTCGGCAATCCGGGAGGAGGGCGATCGCATCGTGATCGGCGCCATGGCACGCCATGCCGAGATCGCGACCTCGGGAGTGCTGCAGAAAGCCATTCCGGCGCTGGCCGCTATGGCGGGCGTGGTCGGCGACCCGGCGGTGCGTTCGCGCGGCACCATGGGCGGGTCGCTGGCCAACAATGACCCTGCGGCCGACTACCCGGCCGCGGCGCTGGCGCTGGGCGCCACCATCAAGACCAATAAGCGCGAGATCCCGGCCGACGATTATTTCAAGGGCCTGTTCGAGACGGCGCTGGCCGAGGGCGAGATCATCACGGCCATCGCGTGGCCAGTGCCCGAGAAGGCCGGCTACGAGAAGTTCCGCAACCCGGCGTCACGTTACGCCATGGTGGGGGTTTTCGTCGCCAAGCGAAAGGATGGCCAGGTCCGTGTGACGGTGACGGGTGCCGGCGCCAGCGGCGTCTTCCGTCTGACGGCCTTCGAGGAAGCTCTGCAGAAGGATTTCTCGGACGGCGCCATCGCGGGCCTCAAGGCTTCGCCCGAGGGGCTGAATTCGGACATCCATGCCGATGCCGCCTACAGGGCGCATCTTGTCGGCGTCATGGCGCGTCGGGCTCTGAAGACGGCGACTGGGTGAGATCCTGTCAGCTTGGAATTCCGCCGATTTGGTTCGGCCTGTATGAGGCGTGTCGCGAGCGCTTTGCCGATGGCTGGCACGCTTTGCTCGGCGGCTGCTCTCATCTCATGAACAGCCAGGATGTGGCCGAACGGCTGAGAAGGCTGTTCTGGGACGAGTGGGATCCGCTCTGCGTGAACGGGACGCCGTGCCCGGATGACGAATATAATTCCTACGCCGATGAGGTTTGCAACCGGTTGGAAGCGGGAGCGACCGTCGGAGAAATCGCCAAATACCTCCGTTGGGTGGAAGCCGATCAGATGGGACTGTCAGCGTCCGGCAAAGCCGACGTCGTCGCAGGACGCGCGGCGGCAATGGCCTTGATCCGTCGCCAACCGTAAGATCGCGCCGCTCGTCACGCATCCGGATTTTCATGTCCCCCACGCCGCTGCCCACCACGATCGACGAGACCTTGGCGCTCTTGAGCGGCGCCCACTACATCGGGGATCGCGCGCTGGCCACCGTGTTGTTCCTCAGCCTGCGGCTCGGCCGGCCCCTGCTGCTCGAGGGCGAGGCCGGTGTCGGCAAGACCGAGATCGCCAAGGTGCTGGCCTCGGCGCTCGGGCGGAAGCTGATCCGCCTGCAATGCTACGAAGGCCTCGACGTCGCGAGCGCCGTCTACGAGTGGAACTACGCCGGCCAGATGATGGCGATCCGCCTCGCCGAAGCGGGCCATGACACCGATCGCGCCCGCCTGCAGGAGGATGTCTTCTCGGCGCGCCACCTCGTCAAACGGCCGCTGCTTCAGGCCCTGGAGCCGCAGGAGGGCGGGGCGCCCGTACTGCTGATCGACGAACTCGACCGCACCGACGAGGCCTTCGAGGCCTTTCTGCTGGAAATCCTGTCGGATTTTCAGGTGACGATCCCCGAACTGGGGACCCTCAAAGCGCCCGCGCCGCCCATCGTCATCATCACCTCGAACCGCACCCGCGAGATCCACGACGCGCTGAAGCGCCGCTGCCTCTATCACTGGATCGACTATCCGGATGCGGAGCGTGAGCGGCGCATCGTGGCCGAGAAAGCGCCGGACGCCGCCGGCACCTTGACGCGCGAGCTCGTGAGCTTCGTCCAGCGGATCCGCCGCGAGGACCTGTTCAAGTCGCCCGGCGTTGCCGAGACGCTGGATTGGGCTACGGCGCTCACGGAACTCGATGCGGTGGCGCTCGACCCCGAACTCGTCAACGACACGTTGGGGGTCCTGCTCAAATACCAGGACGACATCGCCAAGATGAGCGGCTCGCGCACCAAGGCCATCATCGACGAGGTGCGGGCCGAGATGAGCCTGCCGTGACGGCTTCCGGCGTCACTGCGGTCTCATCCGGCGTCTCGGGGGCGATGCCGATCGCGCCGGGACTCGTGCCGGGCCGGGATTGCGGCACCTGCACCATGTGCTGCAAGACCTTCGCGATTCCCGAACTCGGCAAGGAGGCCGGGGCGTGGTGCCGCCACGTGGTGCAGGCGCGGGGCTGCGGCATTCATGCGACGCGGCCCCAGGTGTGCCGAAGCTTCTTCTGCCATTGGATGCGCAACGGCCGGCTCGGCCCCGAATGGCGGCCGGACCGGTCGAGGTTCCTCCTCTACACCGAGATGGAAGGGCGGCGGCTCGTGGTGGCGCCCGATGCCGGCGCGCCGGCATCCTGGCGACGCGAGCCCTATTACGCGCAGATGAAGCGCTGGGCGGCCCTCGGCGCCGCCAGCAACAACCAGCTCCTCGTGTTCAACGGTCAGCGTGCGACCGCGGTGCTGCCCGACCGAGACCAGGACCTCGGTATCGTGGAGGTCGGCGACCGCGTGATCTACCGCGTCGCGCAGGGGCGGATCGAAGTCGACCACCAGCGACAGGGGTGACGATGGCAGGGTCGGGGATGGACCAAGGCCAAACTGCTTTTGAGCTCGCGCCCGGCAAGCTGCCCGAGAACATGCTGTATTTCGCCCGCGCCCTGCGGACCGCCGGCCTGCCGGTCGGCCCCGGCGCCGTGCTGGACGCGCTGGCCGCGGTCGCGGTCACGCCCATGACGACGCGCGAAGATTTCCGCGTGCTGCTCGAAGCCATCTTCGTGAAGCGCCACGAGCAGAGCGTGGTCTACGACCAGGTGTTCCGCATTTTCTGGAAACGGCGCGGGTTCCTGGAGCAGTTGATCGCCGCCATGTCGCCGGTGGCGGATCCGAAGTCCAAGGACCGGCCCAAGGCCGAGGCCGGCGCTTCGCGCGTCGCCGAGGCTTTGTTCAAGCGCGCTGCCGAGCCCTCGCGCGCCGAGCCCTCGCTCGATCTCGATGCCAGGCTCACGATCTCGGCCGAGGAGGTTCTGCGCTCCAAGGATTTCGCCCAAATGTCGGCCGCCGAGATGGCGGCCGCCACGGCCGAGATCGCCCGGCTGCGATTGCCCGACGACGAGATCCGCCTGAGACGCCTCGCGCCGGATCCGCGCGGCGCCAGGATCGACCCGCGGCGCTCGTTCCGACGGACGCTGAGGGCCGGGGGCGCCACGATCGAACTCGCGCGACGCAGCGCGCGCGTGAAAGCGCCGCCCCTGGTGGCGATCTGCGACATCTCCGGTTCGGTCGCGGATTACACGCGGGTGTTCCTGCATTTCCTCCACGCCCTGTCGGCACGCCGCACCGTGCACAGTTTCCTGTTCGGGACGCGGCTCACCAACATCTCGCGCGCGCTCGCCCACCGGGACATCGACGATGCCCTCGCGGCGGTCGGCGCCGCGGTTCCGGACTGGTCGGGCGGGACCCGCATCGCGCAATCGCTGCACCTCTTCAACAAGCACTGGCTGCGCCGTGTCGCGGCCGGCTCCGCCACCGTGATGCTGTTCACCGACGGTCTCGAACGCAGCGCCGCAGGGGAGGGCGCGGGTGAACTCGGGGCCGAGATGCGCCGATTGCAGCGCTCCTGTCGGCGCCTCGTCTGGGTGAACCCGCTGCTCCGCTACGATGGCTTCGAGGCCAAGGCACTCGGCATCAGAACCATGCTGCCCTTCGTTGACGAGTTCCGTCCCGTTCACAATCTAAGAGCCGTGGCGGATCTCTGCGGCGCGCTCGGCAGGACCCGTCGGGGCGAGGCCGACCCCAGGGCCTGGCTCGCCGCCGCGAGCCCATGAGGACAAGACCATGATGGCCAACGACGACGACATCCTGCTGAGAGCCGAAGCCTGGCGGCGCGATGGCCGCGGTGTGGCCTTGGCCACCGTGGTCGAGACCTGGGGCTCGGCGCCGCGCCCGGTCGGCAGTCATCTCGTGGTGGATGCCGAAGGCAATTTCCTCGGATCGGTGTCGGGCGGCTGCGTTGAGGGCGAGGTCGTGACCGAGGCCGTCGATGTCATCGGCGACGGCACCGCTCGCGTGCTCGAGTTCGGCGTGGCCGACGAGACGGCGTGGCGGGTCGGTCTGAGCTGCGGCGGCAAGATCAAGGTTTACGTCGAGCGGGTCGACTGATGCGCCTCGATCTCCTGGCGGCGTTGAACGGAGAGCGCGCGGCGCGCCGCGCCGCGGTGGTGGTCACCGATCTCGCCTCCGGCATCCAGCGCCTCGTGCGGGCCGCCGACGTCGAGAACGAGGTACTGGCCGAGCCGATCGCGGCCGCACTGCGGGCCGGCAAAAGCGGCATCGTTACCCACGAGGGCAGATCCTTGTTCCTCGCCGTCCAGGTGCCGCCGGTGCGCCTCGTGGTGATCGGCGCGGTCCACGTCAGCCAGGCCCTCGCTCCCATGGCCAAGCTCGCCGGCTTCGACGTCGTCATCATCGATCCACGCACCGCCTTCGCGACGCCGGAGCGCTTCCCCGAGGTTGCCTTGCTGCCCGAATGGCCGGACCGCGCCCTGGAGCGGATCGGTCTCGATCGCTTCACCGCGATCGCGGCCCTGACCCATGACCCCAAGATCGACGACCCGGCGCTCGATGCGGCTCTCAGGGCGGAGTGCTTCTACATCGGGGCGCTCGGTTCGCGGAAAACCCACGCGGCCCGCATGGCGCGGCTTGGGGCTTTGGGCTTCGACGAGGGCGCGACCGGCCGCATCCATGCGCCCATCGGGCTCGATATCGGCGCCGTGAGTCCGGCGGAGATCGCCGTTTCGGTCCTGGGCCAAGTCATCGCGGCTTTGCGCAAGAAGCCTCTGCGGTCCGAACCGAAGGTCGCGGTGCCGTGAAGTTCGGGCCGGTCGCCATCGGCGAGAGCCTCGGCTGCGTCGCGGCGCACGGCGCCCGGGCCGAGGGCATCGTCCTCAAGAAGGGCGACGCCATCACGCCGGCCCATATCGCGGCCCTGGGTCAGGCTGGCGTCGCGACCGTCGTGGTGGCCGAACTGGAGCCGGGAGACGTCGGCGAAAACGAGGCCGCGCGTGTGCTGGCCGAGGCCGTCGCGGGGTCTGGATTGTGGATCGAGCGGGCCTTCACGGGTCGGGCCAACATCTTCGCCAGGCACAATGGCGTGCTGTCCGTCGATGTCGGCGCGGTCGATCGCATCAACGCGGTCGACGAAAGGCTGACGCTGGCGACCCTGCCGTCGCTGCGCGCCGTCGAGGACGGCGAGATGGTGGGAACCGTCAAGATCATCCCCTTCGCGGTCGAGGCGAGCCGGCTCGGCGAAGCCATCGCGGCCGCCTCGGCTGTCCCGGGTGGTCCGCTGCGCCTGCACCCCTATCGCGCGCGGCGGATCGGGGTCGTTTCCACGATCCTGCCGGGCCTGAAGCCATCGGTGATCGCCAAGACCTTGCGGGTACTCGACGACCGCCTCGCGCCGAGCGGCTCCGGGATTGGGGCCGGCCTGCAGGTGCCCCACGAAGCGACGGCGCTGGCCGAGGCTCTTCGCGGCCTCGTGCAGTCGCACGACATGGTCATCGTCTACGGGGCGTCGGCCATCGCCGATCGTCGGGACGTTATCCCGGCGGCGCTGGTGGCAGCGGGCGGCACGGTGGACCATCTCGGCATGCCGGTCGATCCCGGCAATCTCCTGATGATGGGCCGGCTCGGCAACGTGCCCGTGCTGGGTGCCCCCGGCTGCGCTCGCAGCCCCAAGGAGAACGGTTTCGACTGGGTCCTGCAACGCCTGCTGGCCGACATCCCCGTCACGTCGGCCGACATCCGCCGGCTCGGCGCCGGCGGCCTCCTGATGGAGATCGTGTCGCGCCCGCAGCCGCGTCTCGGCGGCAGCCCCTCGCCGCCGGTCGCACCGTTGCCGGTCGGGCAGACGGTGTCGTGAGCCGGATCGCATGAGCCGCGTGGCAGCCATCGTGCTGGCGGCCGGCACCGCCAGCCGTTATCGGGCCGTCGATCCCACGGTGCCGACGAAGCTCGTGGCCCTGATCGATGGCGTCCCGGTCGTGCGGCGCGTGGTGGAAGGCGCTTTGGCCAGCGGCGCGCGACCGATCACGCTGGTGACCGGCCATGCAGCGCCGGACGTGTGTGCGGCCCTCGAGGGGCTGCCGGTCGGCTTCGTCGCGAACCCGGATTATGCGACCGGCATGGCGTCGTCGCTGCGGGCCGGGCTCGCGGCTCTCCCGGCGGGAGTCGAGGGTGCGCTGGTTCTGCTCGGCGACATGCCGGGTGTGACGGCCCCGCTGCTCGACCAGTTGATCGAAGCCCATGCCGCGGATCCGGATCGCGATGCCATCGTGCCGGTGCATGAAGGGCGCCGCGGCAATCCCGTGCTGCTCGGCCGAGCGCTCTTCGGCCCGGCGATGGAACTGCAAGGCGACGAGGGCGCGCGCCGATTGTTGAAGCGGGCGCATGTCCTGGAGGTCGATGTCGCGGATCGGGCGGTGCTGGTCGACGTTGACGACCCGGCGACGCTGGCCTGTTTGGCAGATCACGGTCGCTGACGCTCTCGAATCGCCGTGTTCCTGCCATCGATCGTCCGAAGTCACGTTTCGGAACGGCGGCGTGCCCTGCATGCTCTCGTGCGCGACATGGAGGTTGTTGATGGTCCTTCGTTGTTCCTGGCCCGGCGAGGATCCACTCTATTGCGCCTATCACGACACGGAGTGGGGCGTGCCCGAGCGCGACAGTCGCGCATTGTGGGAGAAGCTGGTCCTCGACGGATTCCAGGCGGGCCTGAGCTGGATCACCATCCTGCGCAAGCGCGAGGCTTTCCGCCGAGCCTTCGAGGGCTTCGATCCCGATCGCGTGGCGGGCTTCGGCGAAGCCGAGATCCAGGCGCTGCTATCCGATCCCGGCATCGTCAGGTCGCGTGCCAAGATCGAAGCCACCGTCGGCAACGCGCGTGCCTTCGTGACGATGCGGGACAAGGGCGAGGATTTCTCCGCGTTCGTCTGGGGCTTCGTCGGTGGCGAACCGTCGCAGAACTCCTGGAGCGGCAAGGGCGAGGTGCCGACCGAGACCGGCATCTCGCGAGATCTATCGAAGGCGCTGAGGGCCCGCGGCTACAAGTTCGTCGGCCCTGTCATCGTCTATGCCTGGATGCAGGCGGTCGGGCTGGTCAACGATCACGTGGTGCAATGCTTCCGGCATGCGGAATTGCAAGCCGGTGCGACGGAGTCCAAGGTCCTCCCGCCGTAGCGGGACCAGGTCGGGGACGTGCTTCGCGGCGCCATGTGGCCTACCGGCGACAGCCTGCGGTGGAATAAACGATTAACTTCCAACCTGTCACATAGCCGGCATCGTGCGTTCGATAGGTTACGCGCGGGCGAGGCTGTCAATCCGAGGGTCAGCATGGCGATCACGAACTTCCCCAACGACGCGGTCTGCTACATCCTGGACGACATCCCGGGGGTGGGTGAATTCCAGGGCTCGGGCGTCATCATCGGCCCGCATACCATTCTCACGGCCTCGCACCTTTTGTGGAGCGCCGACGTGGGTCAGAGCGCCGACAAGGTCAGCGTCTATCCCGGCTACTCGCCGAACGGCTCGAATTACAACCCGCCCGGTGCGCTCGGCGGCACCCAGGCGATCCATTTCATGAGGGTCGCGAACCAAGGCGAACTCATTTCGTCCAAATCAGCGCAAAGCGACTACGCCGTAATCGACACCTCGGTCGATCTCAGCCGGTACGGACAGTTCGCCCTGGATCCGCATTTCAAGGGCGGCGACGTCATCGTCAACGGCTATCCTGCCATCCGCAACGGGGCGCAGCAGGGTGAGGAGAAGACGGTCTCGACCAACCCGTATTACTCGGATCTCGACACCGCCAACCTGAACATTTCGGCGGGCTCCAGCGGCGGGCCGATCTGGGACAACCTCTACAGCAACGGGACCGCCATCCCCGCGGTAGCCGGCCTGGTTTCGACGGCCGGCTTCGGCCCGCGCATCACCAACAGGAAAATCGAGACGATAGGTCATTGGGTCCTGTCGGACTCCGCGCTGTGGAGCGGCGGGTCGCCCCCGCAAGGTACGGTGCCCCAACTCGACGGCACGACCGCGACCCCGGCCTTTGCGTACCAAGCCACGGCCGGAGTCCAACAGCAGACGCCCCCGGTGGCCGATGCCCCCATGGGAGGACAGTTTGCCACCCTGGTCGACATCCTGAACCGGACGCAATCCGCAGGTTCCGACGCTTCCCTCGTGGCCTCGTCGGCCGCTGCCTCCTCGACCCTGGCGGACCCGTCGACGGTTGCACCGCTCCCCGCGGCGACAGCGGCCCACTTCAGCCTGAGTCACGATCTCAAATTGAGCGTCTAACCGGGCGCGGGAACCTCAACGATCCCGCAGCAGCACCGCGGCGGGCAGTACGGCAAAGAGGGTCTCGGCCGTGGCGGCCGGCCCTCCTGCCAAAGACCGGCTCGTCAACGCCTCGATCCAGCGCCCGGCCGGCAGAGGCACCGCGGTCCCGGGATCGAAGCGGCCGCCGTCGCGCCGCCCGGGGAAGCGGGCCACCGCCACGACCATCTCGTCGTCATGATGCTGGCGCCGGAACGCACAGATGGCGTCGGCACCCGGGCCGGATACGGTGATGGGCTCGTAGCCGCCGCCGTCGAACAAGGCGGCATGATCGCGCCGGATCGCCAGCAGCGTCGCCGTCACGGCGAGCTTCACCCGACCGTCGTGCCAGCATCTCGCGTAACGGGCGAGCGCGTCCACGCGGTCGAGCGCGAAGTCGGCCAACACGGCGTCGAGGGCTTCGGCACGGACCCGGAAGTCCACAGGCCTGCGGTTGTCCGGGTCCACCATGCTGAGATCCCAGAATTCGGCGCCCTGATAGATGTCCGGCACGCCCGGGATCGTCAGCTTCAGGGCCGTCTGGACGATGCTGTTCTGGGCTCCCAGTCGGGCGATACGCTCCACGAACGGCCGCAGGGCGGGCAGGAACTTACCCGAACGCTCGCCCGTGAGGGCCCGGTCCACGAAGGCCAGGGTGGCGGCCTCGTAGGTCTCGTCCGGGTCGGCCCAGGTGGAATGGACCTTGGCCTCGCGCATGGCCTTGGTCATGGCGCCCCTGAGCCGTTGCGCATAGGCCGCCAGGGCGTCGGAGTCGGGGGCGGCTTCGCCCAGGAGCTCGACCGGATAGGTGCCGACGAGGAGCTGCAGGAAGGCATATTCGTCATTGCGGTCGGGCTGGTGCTCCGGGTCGGCATCGACCGCGTCCGGGCTCAGGATATCGCTCCAGCGCGCCACCGCCTCAGCCCAGATGTCCGGCATTTCCGACAGCACGGCGAGCCTCGCGCGCGCATCCTCACCGCGCTTGGTGTCGTGCGTCGACGTCGCCAGCATGGCGTGCGGCCAGTTCTGCGCGCGCTCGGCATTGGCGTCGTGGAACGCCGACAGGGGCCGACCGAAGGCGGTCGGATGGCCGCCCACTTCGTTCAGCGCGATAAACCGATTGAACCGGTAGAAGGCTGTGTCCTCGAGCCCCTTGGCCATCACCGGACCGCTATATTGCTGAAATCGCATGGCGGCCCGCAGCACCGCGTTGCGGCTGAGTCCGCTTTTGGGGCCGGCCACGAGATCGCCGCTGAGGAGGCCGTGCAGGAAATCGAAAACGCTGCCGTCGACGGCGGTCTCGGTCCGGCGCGCCCCGGCGATGGCGATGTCGAGCGCATGCCGGTCGGCCTCGGTCGGAGTCCCTTCGAAGTCGATGTAGGTGCGGTAGACCGGAAAGTTGGCCACGACTTCGCGCAACCCGCGGCGCAACAGGTTGCGGGTGAAGTCGGACGTCTTGGGGTAGCGCCGGGCGATACGGGTGACGTCGCGGGCCAAGCTGTTCAGCTCGCTCGCCATCTCGTTATCCATGATCTGCTTCTTGCTGGCCCGCAAGATCCTGGAAAATAACTCGAATTTGCCGGTGAAGTTGCCGTAGAGCCGCGAGAATGCCGCCTCGCCCGCCGGGTCGATCATCACGTTCAGGAGCTGGTTCGTGACCTCGTATCCCGTGGTTCCGTCGACCGGCCAGTCGCGGCGTAACGACTCTCCGGCGCCCAGGATCTTCTCGACCACGAGGTAGACGGAGCGCCCCTCGCGGTTGGGGGCGCGGGTGCGGAGCCGCTCGAGGTAACCCTTCGGGTCGAGCAGACCGTCGATGTGGTCGATCCTGAGCCCGTCGATCGTGCCGTCGCGCAGCAGAGTCGCGACCAGGCGATGCGCGTGGTCGAAGACGGCCGGCAATTCCATGCGCAGGCCCGCCAGATCGTTGATGTTGAAGAAGCGCCGATAGTTGATGTCGTCGGCCGCGGTGCTGAAATGGGCGGCGCGCCAGAACTGCTGCCGGACGAGCCCGTCGAGCTTGCCCCAACTGGTGATCTCGGCAGGCCGCCCGTTGAAGCCTGCCACCGCGACCGCGATGGCCTCGCCGACCGCGGGATCGTCGGCGACGGCACGGACGAGGTTCGCCTTCAGTCCCTCGGCACGCCGAAGTACCTGCGGACGCCAGGCCGCCAGGCCCGAGAAGCCGTCGCCGAGGTGCTCGAGGGCGATGTCGTCATCGCCCAGAATCTGTCCGTAGTGCAGGGGGCAGATTGGCATCTTATGGGTGTCATAGGCCCAGACGGCGAAGGAGCCCGCGGCGGCGTCGAATTTCAGCTGGAGCTTGCCGGCCTCGATTTCGGTGCCGTATTGCCCCCCCAGCACAGGCACCAGCAGCTTGTTGTGCAGGTAGGCCTGATCCGAGTCCCAATCGATGTCGAACCAGCCCGCATAAGCCGAGTCCGGACCCCATTCCAGCACGTCGAGCCAGAAGGGGTTGTCATCGCCGCCAACCCCCATGTGGTTCGGCACGAAGTCGAGGATCTGCTTCAGGCCGGCCGCGGCGAGCGCCTTGCCGAGCCGCGCGAACCCCGGGGCACCGCCGAGTTCGGGATTGAACATGTTGTGGTCAGTGATGTCGTAGCCGTGCGTGCTACCCGGCCGCGCCTTGAGGTAGGGGGACGCATAGAGGTGGCTCACGCCGAGCCTGCCGAGGTAGGGGGCGACCTCGGCCGCGGCATCGAACCCGAATTCGGGCGTGAACTGAAGGCGATAGGTGGCGCGAGGCGTCACGGGCGGCATCCTCGGTGGTTGCAGGACGATCAGGGCGCGGGACCTAAGCAGCCTTGCCTGGCTTACGCCATGGTTGATTTCGCTCTTTCGAAGCGAAATCAACGCTGCTCAAGACTCGAAGTGTAAGCAGGTTCGTCAGAACCTGCTCGGTCCCGGTTCATTCCGGACCGGCGACGGTCCATAGCACCGACCAGGGAAAGAGCCGGCCGCCGTCGGCGGCCCCGCCCTCCTGCCAGATGATCGAGCCCGCGGCGGCCGGGAAGCCGCTCTGCGGCTCCGCCTTCAGGTTGGCTTGGAGGTGCAGTGTGGCGCCGCCCTCCGTCCGCCATTGGACCGCGACGGCGTTCTGACCCAACACCGTGGAGGTCCCCGCATGAGCGCCCATCCTCCTCACCAGCGGCAGGATGCGCTCTCGCCGCACCGCCAGCAAACGACGGGTACGGTCGAGTGTCGCCCGGTGCGCCGGCTCGGCGAGCGCGTCCCAGTCGAGCTTGGCCGAAGCAAAGGTGCGCTCGGCCGTGGGGTCGGGGATGCGGTCGCGCGCCGCTTCGTCATGGAAGGCCGGAAAGCGCTTGAACTCCTCCCGGCGTCCCTTGCGGACGGCTTCCGCGATGTCGCCCTCGAAATCGCAGAAGAACGGGAAGGGCGAGGCCGAAGCCCATTCCTCGCCCATGAACAGCATGGGGATCTGCGGGAGGAGCAGGTACACGGCCGAAATCGCCGCAACGGCCTCGGCCGGCGAGAAGGCGGTGATGCGGTCGCCGAAGGCGCGGTTGCCGATCTGATCGTGGTTCTGGATGAAGCTGACGAAGGCGGTTGGCGGCAGTTCGCCGCTGGGTTCGCCGCGGCGCGTCCCGCGGAACGGCATGACCTCGCCCTGGAATGCGAAGCCCTGGGCCAAGGCCCGGCCGAGCTTCTCGGTGTCGCCGAGATAGTCGGCGTAATAGGAGACGCCTTCGCCCGAGGCCGCCACATGCAGCACGTGGTGGACGTCGTCGTTCCACTGCGCAGTGTAGCGATGGGCCGTGCCGCCGTCCGCACGCAACAGACGGCTCGCGGCATTCTCCTCGTTCTCCAGGATCAGGTGCAGCGGCCGGGTTCGGACGGCCTGGCGGGCCCGCACGGCGAGTTCGTGCAGCAGGTGCGGCTGCCCCTCGTCGATGATGGCGTGGACGGCATCGAGCCGGAGACCGTCGAGGTGGTATTCCTCGATCCAGTAGAGGGCGTTGTGGATCGCGAAGTCCCGCACCGCCCGGCTGTGCTGGCCGTCGTAGTTCACGGCCGCGCCCCAGGGCGTATGGTGCCGCTCGGTGAAAAAGCCGGGCGCGTAGCACGCCAGATAGTTCCCGACCGGTCCGAAGTGATTGTAGATGACGTCGAGGATCACCGACAGGCCATGGCGGTGGGCGGCGTCGACGAAGGCCTTGAAATCCTCGGGGCGGCCGTAACTGCCCTCTGGCGCGTAGGGCAGCACGCCGTCGTAGCCCCAGTTGCGGCTGCCCGGGAAGTCGCCGATCGGCATGACCTCGATCGTATTGACGCCAAGCGCCACCAGATGGTCGAATTTCTCGATGGCGGCCCGAAACGTTCCCTCGGGCGTGAAAGCCCCGATGTGAAGTTCATAGAGGACGGTCTCGTGCCAGGGCCGGCCCGCCCAGTCGCCGTCGCCCCAGCGATAGGCCCGCGGGTCGACCACCTCGCTGGGGCCGTGGACGTCGCCGGGCTGGTAGCGCGACGCCGGGTCCGGCACCAGCATGCCGTCGGGAAGACGGAAGCTGTAGAGCGTGCCGGGGCCGGCTTCGGGTACCACCAATTCGTGCCAGCCCTCGCCAGTCGCCGTCATCGGACGGGTGGACGAATGGTCGGACCTAGCGTCATCGAGCACGAGTTCGATGCGGGTGTGTGCCGGGGCCCAAAGGCGAAAGCGGGTGCCGGCTTCGGGTACCCACTGGGCGCCATGCGGCATGACGTGGGCTCGGAACAGATCGGGCAAGAAATGACAGCCTTATGCAGCAGCCCCGGACCTGAAGGAGTCCGGGGCGCCCGCCGCTGGGGCGGGGGTGAGCATCCGCTCTTCGGGACACGATGGGAGACGCGACGAGCCGGGCGGCTGCGTCCCAGGGCGTTATTCCTTGTCCTGGTCGAGCGCGTTGATGTCCGGGACCGGGGGCGGCTGATGAGTGTTCAGCCTGAGTAGCGCCAGGCCTCGCGACGGCACCGTACAGGTCTCGCCGATGGGGACGTCCCGCTCGGATCGGCCGGGATCGCTCGTGTCGACGAGGCACGTCCAGCTCATGCCGTCGGCGCAGGGCGGCATCGTGAACGCGATTGCATCGCGCGCCGCGTTGACGACCAGCATCAGGGTGGAATGATCGCCGTCCTGTGGCACCGAATTCATCTGGGCACGCCCGTCCATCAGCATGCCGATGCAATGGAGCGCGGAATCCGTCCAGTCGTGCTGTTCCGCTTCGCCGCCGTCCGAGCGGATCCAGGTGACGTCCTTGACGCCGTGGACCTCGTCGAACCGGCCGGTGTAGAACCTGTTGCGACGCAGCACCGGATAGTCATGGCGCAAGCCACCGAGCTTGCGGGTGAAGTCGAGCAACACTTGGCTGTCCTCGGTGATGTTCCAGTCGACCCAGCCGATCTCGCTGTCCTGGCAGTAGGCGTTGTTGTTGCCGCCCTGAGTGCGCCCGAACTCGTCACCCGCCACGATCATGGGGGTGCCCTGGGCCAGGAGCATCGTCGCCATGAAGTTGCGCATCTGCTTGTTGCGTAGCGCGACGATGGTTTTGTCGTCGGTCTCGCCTTCGACGCCGCAGTTCCAGGATCGGTTGTCGCTGCTCCCGTCGTTGTTGTCCTCTCCGTTGGCCTCGTTGTGCTTTTCGTTGTAGGAGACGAGGTCCTTCAGCGTGAACCCGTCATGAGCCGTGACGAGGTTCACGCAGGCCCACGGGCGTCGCCCTTCCCGGTTGAACGTATCCTCTGAAGCGCAAAGCCGCGACGTGATGGTCTGTACGGGCGCGGCGCCGCGCCAGAAATCGCGGACGTCGTCCCTGAACTTATCGTTCCACTCGGCCCAACCGGGTGGGAAGTTGCCGACCTGGTAGCCGCCGGGTCCGATGTCCCAGGGCTCGGCGATCATCTTGATGCCGGCCAGCACGGGATCGAAGAGGCAGGTCTGCAGGAATGCCGAGTGCCGGTCGAAACCTTGCGGGCCGCGGGCCAGCGTGCAGGCGAGGTCGAAGCGAAACCCGTCGACATGCATTTCCTGCACCCAGTAGCGCAGGCTGTCCAAGACCATCTGCGCCACGCGCGGATGACGCAGGTTGAAGGTGTTCCCGGTGCCGGTATCGTTGATGTAATACCGTGGCTGGTCGGGGATCAGCTGGTAGTAGGACGAGTTGTCGATCCCCTTGAACGACAGGGTCGCGCCTTTCTCGTTGCCCTCGGCCGTGTGATTGAACACCACGTCCAGGATGACTTCGAGGCCCGCCTCATGAAAGCGGGTCACCATGTCCTTGAATTCCTGGACCGCGTTTGGCGGGTCCGCCGCATAGAGCGGGTGCGGCGCGAAGAAGCCGATGGAATTGTAGCCCCAGTAGTTCGACAGGTTGCGTTGGATCAGAAAATCGTCGTTGACGAAGGTGTGGACCGGCATCAGCTCGACGGCCGTCACGCCCAGGCTCCTGATGTGGCGAAGCACCTCGGGCGTCGCCATCGCGGCATAGGTGCCCCGCTGGGCGGTGGGAACCGCGGGATGGAGCTTGGTCAGGCCCCGGACATGCGCCTCGTAAAACACGCTGTTGGACCAGAGATGTTTCGGTCGCGCCCCGGCGGGCAACCCGGGCACGTGCATGTCGGCCACGACGCATTTCGGCATGAAGCGCGCCGAATCGCGCTCGTCGAAACTAAGGTCGTCACCCGACTCGAGCTTGTAGCCGAACAGGGCCGGGTCCCATTTCAGTTCGCCCGCATGTGCGCGGGCATAGGGATCGAGCAGAAGCTTGTTGGGATTGAAGCGGTGGCCCTGCTCCGGTTCGTAGGGGCCGTGCACCCGGAAGCCGTAGAGTTGCCCCGACTTCACCTCGGGGAAGTAGCCATGGAACACCTGGTCGGTGTATTCCGGCATCTCGATCCTGTCGGTTTCCTTCTCGCCCGACGGGTCGAACAGGCAGAGTTCGACCTTGGTGGCGTGAGCCGAGAACAGGGTGAGGTTCGTGCCACGGCCATCCCAGAGCGCCCCCCGCGGATGCGGGGATCCTTCGAGGGTGACACGCTGCCGTACCATCTTGTTCATATCGCATTCCCCAACGGTGCCGAAACGCCGGCCCTGGCTCGACTTCAGGCGAGCAATTGCCATAGAACGGCCGAAATCGAGCTTTGGTGCCATGGCCCGCTGCCGCAAAAGGGCCGGTCCGCGAGGCGCTGACATGCGCTCGCCCTGCGCCGTGTCGGCGCGTTGACTTGGTGTTTTCACGGCTCTAGCACTCGCGTCGACGAGCGGGCGGTCGCCGCGGCGAAGTAGACGGCCGTCGATGTTTTGAGGGGATTGCAGTGCGATGAAGATCCTGGTCCCCGTGAAGCGGGTCGTGGACTACAATGTCAAGATCCGGGTCAAGCCCGACGGATCGGGGGTCGATCTCGCCAATGTCAAAATGGCCATGAACCCCTTCGACGAGATCGCGGTCGAGGAAGCACTGCGTCAGAAGGAAGCCGGACAGGGGACCGAGGTGATCGTCGTGTCGATTGGCCCGGCCCAGGCGGTCGAGACGTTGCGCACGGGCCTCGCCATGGGGGCGGACCGCGGGATCCACGTCAAGGTCGATGGCGCGGTCGAGCCGCTGGCCGTCGCCAAGATCCTGGCCGGCGTGTGCAAGGCGGTCGAGCCGGGCCTCGTCATCATGGGCAAACAGGCCATCGACGACGATTGCAATCAGACGGGCCAGATGCTGGCGGCCTTGAACGGCTGGGGGCAGGGCACCTTCGCGTCGAAGCTCGTGCTCGCCGATGGCGAGGCCCAGGTCACGCGCGAGGTCGACGGTGGATCGCAGACCGTGACACTGAAGTTGCCCGCGGTCGTCACCACCGACCTGCGGCTGAACGAGCCGCGCTACGCCAGCCTGCCCAACATCATGAAGGCCAAGAAGAAGCCGATCGACACCCAAGAGCCGGCCGATTTCGGCGTCGACGTCGCGCCCCGCCTCACGGTCCTCAACACGGCGGAACCGCCGAGGCGCCAGGGGGGCGTCAAGCTCGGCTCGGTCGGCGAACTCGTCGGCAAGCTGCGCGAAACGGGAGTGATCCGATGACGACCCTGCTCGTGGCCGAACAGAAGGCCGGCACCCTCAACGACGTCACGGCACGTGCTCTGACGGCCGCCAAGGCCATCGGCGACCCGGTCCACGTTCTCGTGTTCGGGCAGGGCGCCGGTGACGCCGCCAGGGCTGCCGCGAAGCTCGACGGCGTCGACAAGGTCCATGTGGTCGAGGGCGGCACCTTCGACCACGACCTCGCCGAGCCTGTCGCGGCTCTCCTGGTCGGCCTCTCGGGCCACCACAAGGTGATCGTGGCGCCCGCGACCGCCAGCACCAAGAACATCATGCCCCGCGTCGCGGCGCTGCTCGACGTCATGCAGATCTCGGAGATCATCAAGGTCGTGTCGCCCGACACCTTCGAGCGGCCCATCTACGCCGGCAACGCCATTCAGACGGTACGATCGGCCGATCCCGTCAAGATCGTCACGGTGCGAACGGCGGCCTTTGCGGCGACGGGAGAGGGCGGTTCGGACGCCACCATCGAGGCACTCGATGCCGCGGCGGATCCTGCGCTGTCGCGCTTCGGCGGCGAGGAACTGGCGCGCACGGACCGCCCCGAACTCACCTCGGCCAGGGTCATTATTTCGGGCGGCCGCGCCATGGGCAAGGCCGAGAACTTCAAGACCTATCTCGAGCCGATCGCCGACCGGCTCGGGGCCGCCATAGGGGCGTCGCGCGCGGCCGTCGATGCAGGGCTCGCGCCCAACGATTGGCAGGTCGGCCAGACCGGCAAAGTGGTGGCGCCCGACCTCTACATCGCGGTCGGGATCTCGGGCGCCATTCAGCATCTCGCCGGCATGAAGGATTCGAAGGTGATCGTCGCGATCAACAAGGACGAGGAAGCGCCGATCTTTCAGGTGGCCGATTATGGGCTCGTGGGCGATCTGTTCCAGATCCTGCCCGAACTCGACCAGGAACTCGCCAAAGGCTGATGCCGTTACTGCACGAGGCGAGGAGAAACGTGATATGCGGTCCGCGAGGCCCGGCCTGATCGCGGGTTGCGGGGCAGGACGCCGTTGCAGGTGGGGACAGGATGACCGGAGAGATCAGGACCCTCGGCGTGATCGGCGCGGGCCAGATGGGCAGCGGGATCGCCCATGTGGCGGCAGTCGCGGGCATCGACGTCGTGCTGAATGACCTCTCGGAAGATCGGCTGAACGCCGGGCTCGCCACGATCAACGGCACGATGACGCGGCTGGTCAAGAAGGGCCAGATGACCGACGACGCCCGGGCGGAGGCTTTGGGTCGCATTACGACGGCTCAGCACTTCGGTGCGCTCGGCGACTGCGATCTCATCATCGAGGCTGCGACCGAGGACGAAGCGGTGAAGCGCAGGATCTTCTCGACGCTTTGCGCCTCGCTCAAACCCTCGACGCTGCTGGCATCCAACACCTCCTCGATCTCGATCACGCGGCTCGCTTCGGTCACGGACCGACCCGAGCGCTTCATCGGCATCCATTTCATGAACCCCGTGCCGCGCATGCAGCTCGTGGAGTTGATCCGCGGCATCCAGACGGTGCCGGAGACGTTCGAGACCGCCAAGGCGTTCATCGATCACCTCGGCAAGACCTCGACCGTGTCGGAGGATTTCCCGGCTTTCATCGTCAACCGCATCCTGCTGCCGATGATCAACGAGGCCGTCTACACGCTGCACGAAGGCATCGGCAGCGTGGAGGCCATCGACACCGCCATGAAGCTCGGCGCCAACCATCCGATGGGACCGCTGCAGCTTGCCGACTTCATCGGGCTCGACACCTGCCTCGCCGTGATGCAGGTGCTGCACGAGGGACTGGCCGATTCGAAGTACCGGCCTTGTCCGCTGCTGGTGAAATATGTCGAGGCGGGCTGGCTGGGCCGCAAGACGCAGCGCGGCTTCTACGATTACCGGGGTGAGCACCCGATACCGACGCGTTGAAGCGGGTCGAGGCCGATTGGCTGTGGGTGACGAGGGCCGGCCCCGGGCCACTTCCCTTCGCCCTCCGGCACGGGGCTTCACAATCGCGTCATCGCCCATGTAGACTGTCGAGCATGCCGTCCCGGAAGGGCCGGGCGAAGCTACAGGCTCATGATCGATGGCTTTCCGATCGAACCCCTCGGCTGACCGTCGGCGGGCCCGCCGTACGGGCCCGCTCATGGCGTCGTCGCGCCTCGGCCTCGGCCTGTCCGCGGCGGCCCGGCTGCCCGTTCAGGCCGTGGGTCAGCGCCTGGGCAGCATCGCGGGCCTTGCCAAGCTTCATCGAGCCGACGAGGTCAGTGCCGGGGAGGGGAGTTGATGGGGTTCCATCGGTCCACGCCGGATCTTTGCACTCTGGTCCTCAATGCCGACATGCAGCCGCTGAGTTGGGGACCTTTGTCGGTCTGGGCGTGGCAGGATGCGTTGGTTGCCGTGCTCCAGGGTCGCGTTCATCAGGTATCCTCCTACGACGTCGAGGTCCGGTCCGCCACACGCTCTTTCCGCATACCCTCCGTCATCAGCCTCAAGAAGTATCACAAGCGCAACCGCATCTCCTTCACCCGCTACCACGTGTTTCTGCGCGACAGTTTCCGGTGCCAGTATTGCGATAAGCGGGAAGAAAGTACTAATCTGACCTTCGACCACGTGGTTCCGCGGTCGAAGGGTGGCACGACCTGCTGGACAAACATCGTTACCTGCTGCGCCAAGCACAATCTGCAGAAAGCCGACAAGACTTTGAAGCAGTCAGGGCTGTCGCTGCGCCGGATGCCGTTCGAACCTTCGCCGGCGCAACTCGACGGAATCGCGCGGCGCCAGCCGATCCCGGACAATCTTCACGGCACCTGGCTGGACTATCTTTATTGGGACTCGACTCTGGAGCCGTGACACGATGGTCGGTGCCTCGCGTTCCGCCGGCCGTCCTCGGTCCCGGTGCGGAGTGTCTCAGTCGTCCTTAAAACGGCCTCGACGCCGCTGCAGCGTTGCGCGTGGCGGCACACGGGTCCCCACCATCGGGGAAGCGGCGGTTCGCCCAGGAGTTTTCGTCTGACCCAAACATCACCCACGAAAACGCCGCCGGCTCAGCCAAACGCCGCTCCGTCGCCCCACCGCCGTCGTAGGATCAACATCGCTTTCGGCTTCGAGCGCATCGGCCTCGTCGCGCTCCACGCGCCCGTTGTCGCGGCCCTCGTCCTGATCCTGCTCGCGGCAGGGGCCGGCTTCGGCGTCACCCGGCTCAAGGTGGACGATTCCTTGAGCCAGCTCTTCCGCTCGGACACGCCGGAGTTCCACCAGTTCGAGGATGTGACGCGCCGCTTTCCATCCAACGAATTCGACGTGCTGGTCGTGGTCACGGGTCATACGCTGCTCGACCGTGATCCGCTCGAGCACCTTCGCAACCTCGTCACCGACCTGCAGCTCGTCGACGGGACCACCGGCATCATTTCCTTGTTCTCGGCCCGCCAGGCGCCCGAGCCCGGCCACACCATACCGCCTGCTTTGTTCCCGGAGCCCTTGCCGGAGGGCGCCGCCTACGACCAGCTCATCGAGCGGGTGAAGAGCAACGATATCATCAGGGGCAAGCTGTTGTCGGAAAGCGGCGATCTGGCCCTGGTGGTGCTGGCGCTCGATCCGAAGGTGGCGGGCAGCAGCGACTCGCCCAAGACCATCGCCGAGATCCGCAAGACCGTGCACGACGACCTCGAAGGCTCGGGACTGACGGGCGAGCTTTCGGGCGTACCCGTCATGCAGCTCGAGATCCACGATGCCGTGGAACGCGACCGCCTGCTCTACAACGCCATAGGGTTCGGTGCAGGCTGCCTCATTGCCATCCTGTTCTTCCGCCGGGTCTCCTTCATGATCGTCGCGGCAGGCCCGCCGCTCATCGCCATCCTGCTGGCCTTGGGCACGCTCGGCTGGTTGGACTTCCGGCTCAACATGTTCCTGAACGTGATGACGCCGCTCATCATGGTGATCAGCTTCTCGGATTCGATGCAGCTGACTTTTGCGGCGCGCGACAGGCTGATCGCCGGGGAAGGCCGGGTGGAGGCGTTCCGCAACGCCGTCCTGGTGGTCGGGCCGGCGTGCGTGCTCACCCATGTCACCGCCGCGCTGTCGTTCACGGCTTTGCTGTTCACGAAATCCGACCTCATCCACACGTTCGGCGAAGCCGGGCTGATCTCGACCGTCATCGCCTTGCTGGCCGTGCTCATTCTGGTTCCGCTGCTGGGTATCCTGCTGGTGCGCGACACCGCCAAGCTGTCGGTCAAGCGCCAGGGCTCGGACACCGGCGTGCAGGCTCTTCGGCACTTCTGTGCCTGGATCGCGGCCCGCATGGTCAGCCACCCCGGCCTTTACAGTCTCGTCGCGATCGTGGTCGTGGCGGGCCTCGGCTTGTCCTACGCCCATCTTCAGCCGAGTTACCGTCTCGCCGAGCAGGTTCCCGACAAGGAGCAGGCCGTGCAGGCCAGCGGCAGGCTGGACAAGGAACTCACCGGTGCCAATCCCATCGACGTGCTGATCGAGTTTCCGGCCGGCCAGTCGCTGTATTCACCCGAAACGCTCGGCATCATCGCGGACGTCCATGAGGTCGTGGAGAAGCAGGCCGGCCTTGGCAATGTGTGGTCGCTGGAGACGCTGCGGCGTTGGCTTGCCGAGAAAGCAGGGCGCAACGACGTCGACACCCTGAAGCAATATGTCGGGTATCTGCCGAAATCCCTGCTGCGCCGTTTTATCTCGGAGAAGCAGGATGCCGTGCTGGTTTCGGCCCGCATCCCCGACAGGGACGCCAGCCAACTCGTGCCGGTGGTGGACGAACTCGAGGCGAGGCTCGGTGCCGTGCGGGCCAAATTTCCCGGCTATGCCGTAGCCGTGACGGGCCTGTCGGTGATCGCCGCCCGCAACAGCGCCAATATGATCGCTAAGCTCAACCGCGGACTCACGCTCGAATTCCTGTTCGTGGCAATCTTCATCGGCTTGGCGTTCCGCTCGGTCGTGGTGGCGCTGGCCGCCATCATGCCGGGCATCTTCCCGGTCGTGGCCTCGGGATCGCTGCTGCTCCTGCTCGGGCAGGGGCTGCAATTCGTCAGCGTGGTGGCCCTGACGGTGTCGTTCGGGCTCGGCCTGAGCGCCACGATCCACTTTCTCAACCGCTTGCGGCAGGAGGATGATCCGGACCAGGACCCCGCCATCGGCGTCGAGCGTGCCACCGTCCTGATGGGGCCGGCCCTCATCCTGACGTCGGTGGTGCTGGCCTGCGGCCTGGCCGTGACGGTCTTCTCCGACCTGCCGTCGCTGCGGCTGTTCGGCTGGCTCAGCGCCTTCGCCATGCTGGCCGCGCTGACGGCGGATTTCCTGATCCTGCGCCCGACGATGACGTTCCTCACCCAGCAGGCGCGTCGCATGAACCGACGTGGGGTCGCCAGCGCCGAGTGAGGTGCCCGAGCCAACCGGTCGCGGTCGTGGGGCAGGCTCGTCCGGTCAGGCCTTACGGAGCGAGATGTTGACGGTCTGCACGTCGGTACCTTGCGACTGGATCGTCACGGCCTGTTGCTTGCCGTTGGTGGTGGCGGAAAGTTGAATGCCGAACCCGGTACCCTCGAGGTTCGCCTGGAACTCGCCTGGGGCCGGAACCCGCCCGGTGACGCTCCCATCCACCTGGCGGGTGGTCTCCTTCCAGGTGCCGGAGAAGTTGGTGCCCTGGGCGACGACGTTGCTGATGATGTTCACGCGATAGCTGTCGCTCGCACAGTTCATGTCGATGTGCAGAGCGTCGCCGCTAGGTCCCACCGAATAGGTCGCCTTGCATCGGATTTTCTCCCGCGATCCATCGGTCATCGCGATGTCGCCGGTCCCGGCCCACTGGCCCGAGAAGCCGGCGAAAGGGCCTGCCGCCAAAGCCGGGGTCAGCAGTGCCGTCGCCAGGATGGCCGCCAGGGGCACAGCCGCAACGCACCGACGAAAGTTCGGGAAATCCATGGATCGGCGCATCGTTGTCTCACCCTCCGAGAATCGAGGTCGCCCACCTGGAACCCGGCCGATCATGAACCGGTGCGGGTGGTCTCCTCGTTGCGTCTTCAACATAAGCGCGGTGTCGGTCCGACACCATGGCGCTCAGGAGGCAAAACGCCGTCACGGTCCAGAGGTTCGCGGCTCTCGTCATCATGGGGCGGACCTCAAGCGACTGAACTGGTCCGATCTGTGCGCGAGATCGTCTGGATGACCTCGAAGCCCTCGAACTCCGGGTGCCCCAGATAGAGCGCCCTTGTCTGCCCCGCTCCACCATGGGCCGCCCTGAAGTGCTCCGACGTGGTCCAGGCCGTGAAACTGGCCTTGTCGGCCCAGACCGTGTGGGACGAGTACAGCGTGTAATCGTCCTTCTCGGGACCGTGAAGCATGTGGAGCTCCACAAATCCCGGCATCTTGTCGAGGTGGCTCTCGCGCGACAGCCAGAGGTCCTCGAAAGCCCTTTCCTCTCCCTTGACCACCTTGAACCGGTTCATGGCGATGAACATGCAGCTTCTCCCTTTCGGGGCGCTTGCAAAGGGGAGCCGCCTCTGCCGCGCCGACGTCCTTTGGCACCATGTCGTGCGTGTCCCGTCAAAGGAAAGGCACGCCGGCATCGCTTCGGCGAAACCGGCCCGTTCACAGGGACAGGATCTTCTTTCGTGGAGCGCCGGCGAAGGTCGCGGTGGATGCCAGGCGGATCGTTCATCGCGCGCTCACGAGCGGGATTGCACGGTCGCTTGGCGGCAGGCCGGGGTATGCGGTTCGACACAGGCTCGACCACTCCGCCCGGCCTTTCTCTTGGCGACGGCCAAGGGGAAATGCTAGGGCTCCGTCCAGGTTGAGCGGCGGGCCGCGCCGAAGTGGGCCTCGCCCAGCCGCGACGGCGTCGTCCGTAGTCCAGGGTTTGAAGGGCGTCGACCATGGAGAAGCCTTCCATCGTGCTGATCGTCGAGGACGACGCGCTTCTGGCCGAGATGGCCTTGGAGATGATCGAAGAGGCCGGTCTTCCGGCCGTGGCGGTCGACTCGGTCGATGCCGCATTGGACTATCTCAAGCAAAACGCGCATCGCGTCGCAGCCATGTTCTCGGACGTTCGTCTGAGGGGCTCGTTGAACGGGGTCGAACTCGCCGCCTTTGTGGCAGTGCGCTGGCCCGCTATCTCCATCTGCGTCACATCCGGCGTCGCCCTGGAACGGCCTTACCGCCTGCCGCGGAATGCCCAGTTCATGCCGAAGCCCTGGAAAGCCTTGGAGGTCATCTCGTTCGTCGAACAGGCGGCCCGCCTCCGCTGAGGCATAAGAAGCGGCCCTGCACTTGCGCCACGGTTGTTTTCGCTGTTGAAACCGGAAACCAGTGTTGCTCGGTAGGCCAGTGCCAGCAACTATCACGGCCCTGCTTGGCGCAGCCGGGGCCTAGTTCTCGGCGTCTCTGTCCAACGCTCCCCGAGGAGTGGGAAGGCGCGGGCCTTCCGTGGCGGATTGTCCGGCTCGGAGCCTGGCTCCGCTTCGACGAAGGATGACTCATTACGTACCCAGAGCGGTCGTACCCGGGACCAAGATGACCTTCGCGGGCCTCAACCGCGTGAAGGACATCGACGATGTGCTGGCTTGTCTTCAACGGTTCAACGTCGACGGCAGCGCAAAGTGATAGCCGCGTTCGAGGCCCCTGCCGCAACGTCCGGCACCCTCAGGCCCTGATCAGCCCTGATAGGACTTCCGCGACCTCGTCGGAGGTGAAAGGCTTGGGCAGGCTCGGCCTGTCCTGCCATTCGGGAGGCAGTCCCATCGATCCGTAGCCGCTCGAGAAGACGATGGGTACGCCGCGCGTCTGCAGAAGAAGCGCGACCGGGAAGCTCGGTTCACCGTTCAGGTTGACGTCGAGCACGGCGGCGTCGATGGCTGCGGATTCGGCGAGTTCCAGCGCCTGCCGGATATTGAAGGCCGGTCCCACGACCTCGCATTCCAAATCCGACAGGATGTCTTCGAACAGCATGGAAATCAGGGTTTCGTCCTCGACGACCAACACCCTCTTGCCTTTCAGGATCTCGCGATCCAAGCCGTCCGCCATCAACCCATCCCCGTTCGGCGTCTCGCCCTCGGGCGAGACGCAGCTTTCCAGTGAAGCTTACGCCGAGTTTGGGGTGCCGTCACCGTGGCCGGTTGGCGCTTTTCGGCCTCCCGTCGTCCGATCGCGGCAACCGCGGCAACCGGAAGCCAGTTCGAGGACGCGGTCGTCAGCCCCATGCCGAAATCGTGTCGGCGGTCGCGGTCGAAGCATCACGGGTCCGCAACGTCCGCGATGGAGCGGAAGCAAAGCGGCGTGGTGGGGTGTGGCTCACCGAGATCGGACTTGACTGCGGACGCCTGCACGACGATCTTGCGCCATCAACCCTCGTCGCCTGTCGGCGACGGGGCACTTTGTCGTAAGCACGGCCCCCGACAGACCCGCGTAGGAGAGAACCATTCGTCGTCCAATGAAAGCCGCTCCGGTCCCGCAAAAGGAGGGGCCACGCATCAATCGTGATATTCGCGTTCGCGAAGTTCAATTGATCGACGCCGAAGGTCAGAACCGCGGGGTCACCGAGATACTCGAAGCGCAGCGGGTTGCCGACGAAGCGGGCCTCGATCTCGTGGAGATCGTCCCGAACGCCACCCCCCCGGTCTGCAAGATCCTCGATTACGGCAAGCACCGGTTCACCGAACAGAAGAAGCAGGCGGAGGCCCGCAAGCGGCAGAAGGTCGTCGAGGTCAAGGAGATCAAGCTTCGGCCGGGAATCGACGAGCACGATTACGACGTGAAGATGAGAGCCGTCCGCCGGTTCTTCGACGAGGGCGACAAAGTCAAGGTCACGCTCCGATTCCGCGGTCGCGAGATGGCCCATCAGGACATCGGCTATCGTCTGCTCGACCGTGTCCGGACCGAGACGTTCGGCATCGCCAAGGTCGAGACGGAGCCCTCCATGGAAGGCCGTCAGATGGTGATGGTGCTGTCGCCGAAGTAAGAACCGCCTGCCGGAACGAGCAGGGACGCTGTCCCGACACATCTCCGCTTTGATGGGTCCGCTGCAAGGTGCACTCTGCATCCCTTGCCCAGGCAGAGAGGGACCGCACCGGAGGCGCATCCCTCCTCCCGGTCATCTGCTCGATCAGACCACGCAGGCCTGAAACCCCTGGCGGATGGTGGCTTCGGGCAGGTCGCGCCCGATGAACACCAGCTTGGACCGGCGCTTCTCGTCCGGCTTCCACGCGCGTTGCACGTCGCCGTCGAGCATCATGTGGACGCCCTGAAAGACGAAGCGCTTCGGTTCGCCTTTGAACGCCAGGATACCCTTCGACCGCAGGATCTTGCCGCCCTCGCGCTGAACGAGGTCGTTGAGCCACGGCATGAACCTTTGCGCGTCGACATCGCCGTCGTGCGCGATCGCGACCGATTGCATGTCCTCGTCATGGTAGTGCTTGAGCCCGCCGTGGCCGTGGTCATGGCCGCCATGGTGGTCATGGCCATGGTGGTCGTGACGGTCGTGGTCGTGGTGATCGTCTTCGGCCAGGAAGTCGGGCTCGATCTCGAGGATACGGTCGAGGTTGAAGGCGTTGCGCTCCAACACGGCCTCGAGCGGCACGGCGCAGCGCTGCGTCTTGTGCAGCTTGGCGTAGGGGTTGATGGCCCGGATGCGGGCCTCGACCTCGCGCAGTTCCGCGGGCTCGACGAGATCGGTCTTGTTCAGGACGATCACGTCCGCGAAAGCGATCTGGTTCTTGGCCTCGGGGGCGTCCTTCAGACGCGCGCTGAGCCATTTGGCGTCCGCAACCGTCACCACGGCATCGAGCCGCGCGGTATCCTGGACCTCCTGGTCGACGAAGAAGGTCTGGGCCACCGGTGCCGGGTCGGCCAGGCCCGTGGTCTCGACGATGATGGCGTCGAATTTACCCCGCCGCTTCATCAGGCCTTCGAGGATGCGGATGAGGTCGCCGCGAACCGTGCAGCATATGCAGCCGTTGTTCATCTCGAACACTTCCTCATCGGCCCCCACCACGAGGTCATTGTCGATGCCGATCTCGCCGAACTCGTTGACGATGACGGCATACTTCTTGCCGTGCTGCTCCGTGAGGATGCGGTTCAGCAGCGTGGTCTTACCGGCGCCGAGATAGCCGGTGAGCACGGTGACGGGTATCTTGTCCATGGTGGTTCTCCAACGGCAGCGGTCGAGCCGCTGCGCTGCAAGTGTTATATTGTAGCGTCGGCGCCCGACGAAAGTGCGCCGCCTGTCCCCGGCCGCGGCGAGCTGCAGCCACCGACCGTCAGAGCGTACCGACGATCTTGCGGATCTCGGCCTTGAAAGGTTCCGCAAGGTCGGGGTGCGTCATCGCGAAGGCGACGTTCGCGGCCAGGAACCCGAGTTTCGAGCCTGTATCGTAGGTCTTGCCGTCGAAGCGCGTGCCGTGGAAAGGCTGGCGACCCAACATCTTGATCATGGCGTCGGTCAACTGGATTTCGCCGCCGGACCCCTTTTCGGCTGTTGCCAAGATGTCGAAAACGCTGGGGTCGAGGATATAGCGGCCCGAAATCATCGAGGTGGACGGGGCGGTGCCTTGCTGCGGCTTCTCGATCATGCCGGTGATGTCGAAGTCCTGCCCCTTGTCGGCGCCGATCGACACGATGCCGTATTGATGGGTCTGATCCATGGGCACCTCTTCGACCGCGATGACGTTGCCGCCGTATCGCTCGTAGGTCTCGATGCACTGGGCGAGGCAGCGGCCCCCGCGCTGTCCAGGCAGCGTGATCATGTCGGGCAGCAGCACTGCGAAGGGCTCGTCGCCGACGATATCGCGCGCGCACCAGACCGCATGGCCGAGGCCGAGCGGAGCTTGCTGGCGAGTGAAGCTGGCCGTGCCGGCCGCCGGCAGGTCCGCCATCAGAGCCTGGTACTCCTTGTTTTTGCCGCGACGCTGCAGCGTGTCTTCGAGTTCGTAGGCCATGTCGAAATGGTCCTCGATGACGGCTTTGTTGCGCCCGGTGACGAACACGAAGTGCTCTATACCCGCCTCCCGAGCCTCGTCCACCACGTGCTGGAGGACAGGCCGGTCCACGACCGTCAGCATCTCCTTGGGGATGGATTTGGTCGCGGGGAGGAACCGCGTGCCGAGACCCGCCACCGGGAACACCGCTTTCCGAATCTTTTTCATGGTACCCTCGAACTCGATCTGGCATCGGGGTGGCAGCAGGCGTGGTGCACGGCCCCGTGTGGATGGGCAAGAACGCGGAACATCGTCGTCCCGATCGGTCGACCTTATACCGGATCGTTCGATGATGTGGCCCAGGATGCGGCGAAGACGGGCTAGGCGAGCGTCAAGGCTCCGCGCTCGACCTATGGTGAGGCGTCCCGCGGGCATGAGGCCTCGGCGCGCGGCGGCCCATCGAAGCGGGAGAGGAATGATGACGGTTCTAGTGACGGGCGGCGCCGGTTACATCGGCAGCCACATGGTGTTGGCCCTGATCGACGCGGGCCAGCAGGTCGTGGTGGTCGACAACCTGTCAACCGGCTTCCGCTCGGCCGTACCCGCGGAGGTCACCCTGGTGACGGGCGACTTCGGCGACCAGGATCTGATCGAGCGCGTGATCGGGCAACACGGCATCGACGCGATAGCCCATTTCGCCGCCAGGATCGTGGTGCCCGAATCCGTAACCGACCCGCTCGGCTATTACAGCAACAACACCGCCAAGGCGCGCAACCTGATCGAGAGCGCGGTGCGCGGTGGCGTGCGCCATTTCATCTTCTCGTCGACCGCGGCCGTCTACGGCGAGACCGACACCGATCGCGTCACCGAGGACCGGGTGCTGGCGCCCGTCTCCCCCTACGGGCGGTCCAAGCTCATGGTGGAATGGATGCTGGAGGATGCGGGCCGGGCGCATGACCTCCGCGCCGTGGTGCTGCGTTACTTCAACGTGGCCGGGGCCGACCCCCAGGGACGCGCGGGTCAGTCGACGCGCGACGCCACCCATCTGATCAAGGTCGCTGTGCAGGCTGCCCTCGGGCGCCGCAAGCAGCTCGAGGTCTTCGGCAGCGACTATCCGACGCCGGACGGCACCTGCCTGCGCGACTATATCCAGGTCAGCGATCTTGCCCAGGCCCATATGGATGCGCTGCGCCACCTCCGCGCCGGGGGCGCCAGCCTGACCTGCAACGTCGGTTACGCGCGCGGCTACTCGGTGCGCGAGGTGGTGGATGTGGTGAAGCAGGTGTCGGGAGTGGATTTCGCCGTCAGGATGTCGGACCGCCGAGCCGGTGACCCCGCCGCCATCGTGGCGTCCAACGATCGGATCCGGGCCGAGCTCGGGTGGGTGCCAAAGCACGACGACTTGGCCGGCATCGTCGGCCAAGCGCTCGCCTGGGAGCGCCGATTGCACAACCAGCCGGACGACTGACCGGGCGGATTGGAGGACCTGGATCCCGACTGGGGCGCGACGGGGTCGCGGGCCTCGGCGTCCCCGAGTTGCGGTTCGTAGGCGCCGGCCCCATCTTGCGGCAAGAAAGGGGCCCCGCGCGGGTCCGAGCCAGTTCGGGGAGCTTCGATGTCGTTTGGAAATGCATTTACCGCCGCGGCCGGGGTGCCGGCGGCGCCGGACGCCGGCCCGAAGGACGTGACCACGGCGAGCTTCCGCCAGGACGTCATCGCCGAATCCATGCGGCAGCCCGTGCTGGTGGATTTCTGGGCGCCGTGGTGCGGTCCCTGTAAGCAGCTGGGGCCGATCCTCGAACGAGCGGTCGCGGGCTCGGGCGGCAAGGTCGTGCTCGTGAAGATGAACATCGACGACCATCCCGATATCGCGGGCCAGCTCGGCATTCAGTCGATCCCGGCCGTGATCGCGTTCCAGCGCGGACAGCCAGTCGATGGATTCGTGGGTGCCCTGCCCGAGTCGCAGATCAAGCAGTTCCTGGAGCGCATCGCCGGTCCGCTCGGCGATCCCGTGAAGGACATGCTCGACGAGGCTGCGGCGGCGACCGCCGAGGGCGACACCGAAGCCGCGGCGGCCATCTATGCCGAAATCCTGGCCGATGACGAGACGAACGCGGCGGCGCTGGCCGGGCTGGCCAAGCTGCACCTGGACGCGGGCGACATCGACAAGGCAAAGGCGATGCTGTCCCTGGCTTCGGGCTCGCCCGCGCAGGATCCAGCCGTCGTGGCGGTCCGGGCCGCGATCGAGAATGCCGAGCAGAGCGCCAATCTCGGCGATGTGGCCGATCTCGAGCGCAAGATCGGGGCCGATCCGGTGGATCATCAAGCACGCTTCGATTACGCGTTGGCTTTGAATGCCCGGGGCAAGCGCGAAGAGGCCGCGGGCGAACTGCTTGAAATCATCCGGGCCGACCGCAATTGGAACGAGGACGGAGCCCGCATGCAACTGCTCAAGTTCTTCGACGAATGGGGCTTCGCCGATCCGGCATCGGCGTCCGGCCGCCGCAAACTTTCGGGGCTTCTGTTTCGATGAACGAGATCGGGGGGTGAGACGATGAGCATCAACAAGCCCTACCGCGGGCCGGAGGATTTGCCTCAGGTCATCCCCGTCTTCGCGCTCAATGGCGCCCTGCTGCTACCCTTGGGGCAGTTGCCGCTCAACATCTTCGAACCGCGTTACATCACGATGATCGATGACGCTATCAAAGGCGAGCGCATCATCGGCATGGTGCAGGAGCTGTCGGACTCGGCCGGACTGGGCGGCAGGCCAGCCATCTACACGATGGGCTGCGCGGGCCGCATCACATCCCTCGAGGAGTCCGGAGACGGCCGATACATCATCACTCTGACGGGTGTTGCGCGATACCGGATCGTCGAGGAACTGTCGACCCTGACGCCTTACCGCCAGGCGCGCGTGGACTTCGCGCCGTTCGCGCATGATTTGGCCGAGGGTGGCGCCCGGCACGAAGTCGACCGTGACGGGGTGATCCGTGCGCTTCGGCGCTTCGCCGAGGTCCATCGCCTGTCGGTCGACTGGGAGGGCATCGATGCTGCCCCGAGCGACCTCCTGGTCAATGCACTCGCCATGATGAGCCCTTTCGGACCCAAGGAAAAGCAGGCCCTTCTGGAAGCACCCGACCTCAAGGCGCGGGCCGACGTGCTGATCGCCATCGCCGAGATGGATCTCGCTCGCGATGGTGCTCCCTCGACCCTGCAATGATACAAGCTCCGGGCATACGTCCCGACGGAGCCCACCACGATGTCCCAGATTCCCGGCACCCTGCCGTCCGCCAACCCCGCCCCGGGAGGCGCGACTGGCGTAGACCGCCGCCTGCTCGAGATCCTGGTTTGCCCGGTCACCAAGACCAGCCTGACTTACGACGCCGCCCGCCAGGAGCTCGTGTCCGAGGCCGCAAAACTTGCCTATCCAATCCGCGACGGCATTCCAATCATGTTGCCCGAAGAGGCACGCATTCTCGAGGATTGACGGCGCGGGAAGCACTGCGCTGAGCCAAGCCCGATGCTATGCGCTGGATCGATGAGGTGCAACGGTCGCCACGGGCTCCCTCGCAGCCGCGGCATTGCAGTTCGCTCGCCACTCGATGCTCGCACTCTACGCTTCGTTGCTGAGGGCGGTGTTAGGTCGGTCCCTGGCAGCAATGATGCGCTTACGGGGTCGGCATCTGGATGGAGGTCGACGCCCTCGACCGGCAACGCGACGAGTTATCAGTCCTTGGCGCGTTCCACGTAGGATCCGTCCTCGGTCTGGATCACGATGCGGGTGCCGGGCTGGATGTGGGGAGGGACCATCGCGCGGGCGCCGTTGGAGAGCTTGGCCGGCTTATAGGACGAAGAGGCCGTCTGGCCCTTCATGGCAGGTTCCGTCTCGATCACTTCAAAGGTGACGCGCTGCGGCAATTGTGCCGCGACCGCCGTCTCGTTGAAGATCGACAGTAGGACCTTCATGCTCTCCTGCAGATACTGGGCCTGGGTGCCCAGCACGTCGTCAGGCACCACGATCTGCTCGTAATTCTGGGCGTTCATGAAGGTGTAGCCGTCGGCATCCTTGTAGAGATAGTTGAACTCCATATCCTCGACATGGGCGCGCTCCACCTGCTCGGTGGTCTTGTAGCGGTCCGAAACCTTCACGCCGTCGCTGATCCGGCGCATGTCGATCTGGGTCGTGGGGGTCCCCTTGCCGGGGTGAAAGCTTTCGGCGCTGAGCACGGCGTAGAGCTGGCCGTCCCTCTCGATGATGTTGCCCTTGCGAACCGAGCTGGCGATGACTCTCACGGGAGATTTACCTTCACGACATTGCTATGAAGCCGAAACGGCGGCGCCCGGCTTCGACGAGATCGGGCGGCACCATAGCGATTTCCTCTCGTTTGGCCAGAGTTTCGAGTCCCCGCGCTTGTCCCCGAACACCCCCGCCTCGCCGCCTGCCTCGCCCGCCTGGCGCGCCGACCTCTTCGCCGATCGGCGCCCCTTCCTGATGGCCCGCAACCGGATCGCGGCAGCGACGCGGCGCTGGTTCGACGCCCGATATTTCCTCGAGGTCGACACCCCGATCCTGCAATCCTCGCCCGGCAACGAGGCCCACCTCGAGGCTTTCCGGACCGCGTTGATCGGGTCCGACGCGACCACCCAGCCGCTGTATCTCCATACATCGCCCGAATTCGCCATGAAGAAGCTGCTCGCTGCCGGCGAGCCTCGGCTGTTCACCCTGGCGCGCGTGTTCCGCAACCGCGAGCGCAGCGCCACGCACCATCCCGAGTTCACGATGCTCGAATGGTATCGCGCCCGAGAGCCATACTGGCGCCTGATGGACGACGCGGTGGCGCTGTTACAGGTCGCGGCCGAGGCAGCGGGGTCCAGCTTATGGCGTCGTCACGGGCGCGAGGCCGATCCGTTCACCGAGCCCGAACGCCTGAGCGTGGCCGACGCCTTCGCGCGTCATGCCGGCATCGACCTCCTGGCCACGCTCCCAGGCGGCGAACCCGACCGCGCGGGCTTCGCCGCGGCTGCCGAGGTCGCCGGGATTAGGACGGCGCCCGACGACGGCTGGTCCGACGTGTTCAGCCGCGTGCTGTTGGAGCGCATCGAACCGCATCTCGGGCTCGGCCGCCCGACGATCCTCGATCGCTACCCCGCGCCCGAAGCCGCCCTGGCGCGGCCCTGCCCGGACGATCCGCGCGTCGCCGAGCGGTTCGAGCTTTATTGTTGCGGGGTCGAACTCGCCAACGGCTTCGGTGAACTGACCGATGCCGTCGAGCAGCGCCGGCGCTTCGAGGCCGCCATGGCGGGCCGTCGGGCACGCGGCCAAGAGGCTTACCCGATCGACGACGACTTCCTCGACGCCCTTGGCGCCATGCCGGAGGCGAGCGGCATCGCGCTCGGCTTCGACCGCCTTGTGATGCTGGCGGCCGGTGCCGAGCGGATCGAACAGGTGTTGTGGTTGCCAGTGATCGGAGGAGGGCGATGAGCACGACGCTGCGCAGCCCCGGGGACCTCGCGGCCGCGGGCCTGATCGCACCCGAGCGCGCCCCGGCCCTGGCGGCGGTGGCCCAACGCTATGCCGTCGCGGTCTCCCCCGCGATGGCGGCGCTGATCGACCCGGCCGACCCGGCCGACCCGATCGCCCGTCAGTTCGTCCCGACCCCGGCGGAACTCGATCATCGGCCCGAGGAGCTCGCGGACCCGATCGGCGACGCCGCCCACAGCCCCGTGCCAGGCATCGTGCATCGCTATCCCGATCGCGTGCTGCTGACGCTGCTCCTCGTCTGCCCGGTCTACTGCCGGTTCTGCTTCCGCCGCGAGCGGGTCGGCCCCGGCACCGACGCCATTCTCCCGGATCGCGCGGTGGAGGCGGCGCTCGCCTACATCGCGGCGCGCCCGAGCATTTGGGAGGTGGTCCTCACGGGGGGCGATCCGCTGATGCTGTCGCCCCGGCGAATCGTCGGCGTCATGCGCCGCATCGCCACGATGCATCACGTCAGGGTCGTCCGGTATCACACGCGCGTGCCCGTCGTGGCCCCCGACCTCGTGACGCCGGAACTCCTTGCTGCACTCCGCACGTCGGGCAAGACCACCTATGTGGGGCTGCACTGCAACCATCCCCGCGAACTCACGCCCGCGGCACGGGCCGCCTGCGCCCGCTTGATCGACGCCGGCGTCGCGCTGGTGAGCCAGACGGTGCTGCTCCGGGGCGTCAACGACGACGCCGAAACGCTGGCGACGTTGATGCGAGACTTCGTGGATCTGCGGATCCGGCCCTACTACCTGCACCATGGCGATCTGGCGCCCGGCACCGGCCACCTCCGCGTCAGCCTCGCCGAGGGCCGGCGCTTGATGCGCGCGCTGCGCGGCCGGGTGTCGGGCCTTTGCCAGCCCACCTACGTGCTCGATATTCCGGGCGGCTACGGCAAGGTGCCGGTCGGCCCCGACTACCTCGACGAGGGCGCGGTGGAGGATCCGTGGGGGGTGAGGCACCACTACGAGGGTTAGCGGTATCATGGCGTCTGCGCCACAAGCGTTCCGGCTGTCCCCGCACCACATCCCTGGCTCGGGGAGAGGGCCGTGAGGACGGCGGGTTGGCGGCGGCTGGCACCGCTTAGGCCACGCCGGTCGATATTTTGATCGGCCGAGAAGCTATCGCCGAGGTCGTGCGGTCGGAATGTGATTGCCCTGGCAGAGAGGCCACGGTTCTGCCTCGAGCCTCTCTTGGAAGCCGAAGCGGTACACAAAGAGGGTATGATGGCGCTACGCTCAGGAAGGCTCATGGCGCGAGGACAACCCACCGGATTAGCAACGGGAACCAGCAGCGCCGCTCAGCAGGGCTGGCGAGGGGCAAGGCGCGACCCCCGCTCGCCTTCCCCCCGCTCGCCTTCCTTGACCATCGCGCCTCAGCCACGCAGCGACAAAAAAGGCGCTAATGCAAAAAAGCCCCTCGCGGGGCTTGCAACTTTTGCAGTGCGGCGTAGTTTCGCCATTGCAGTCTTCTGGCTGCATGCCCTTCTTGGGCGTTTCCTCCCTAGACTTGGGCCGCTCTTCGGGGCGGTCCTTTTTTGTCCGGATGCGGATGTTGCACGATTGCCCGATTAACACAAGGCAGCTCTGCGCTTAACGCAGGTTAATTTTTCGACCACGGTTCACGGCAGCGAGCACGCCGCAGCGCTTTCTCGCAAGCCTTCATTCTTCACGAGCCCGCGCCCGTCATAGCGCGTCATCATGGTTCCCGATGGGCTAACGTAAGCCGGAGGCGCCGGTCCGAAACCTCGCGTCCTTCGGCTGCAATGGACATGGCGGGCAAGCTCGCGGGGGCTCGTGGGTTCGGTGGATCCCTCCATGGCGGTCTTGCGACGGATCAACAGTTTGCCGGCCCCGCATGAACTTGGTGGCATCCTGATACGCGGCAGCAAGCTTGTCGTCACCGAGAGACGGATCGAACAGCCGGATCGTTGCCGCGAGATGGACCAAGTCGGCGCGAGCATCGGTCGGCCTGCCATCAGGCCTTCGCTTTTCAAGCTCGACGCGCTTGGGCGCAGGGCCGACTGGATAAGGGCTCGCTCATGTCCCATAGGTCGGGGCCTATCGGCTAGGACGCTCGTGCCAGACGCTTGATACGGGCGGTTAGGGCGATGCCTCCGGCAGCCCGGAGCCGGGAACGTCACCGCCCCTTGTCGTTGCCCGGAAGGTGGCGGCCGTAAGCTTCGTCGCGCTTGACCCGTTCTTCGATGATGTCGGCATAGGCTTTCTTGGCCTCGGCCGAGAGCGTGACGTGCTTGCCCTTCGGCGTTTTGCGCCGCGGATTGCGTTTGAACTGATCGGTCGGCTCCGGCATGCGCGGTCCCTCGATGACGTGCCAGACATAGAGCACGACGGGGCCGGGGAGAAGCGCCCCGGCCGGTCGACCTCGTGGCGCGGCCCGTGTTGCGCGTGCGCTGCGGAATGGTAACGTTCCGGCATGGTTGGAACGAGGAAACTGAGCATGCCCCGTCTGTTCACGGGACTCGAAATCCCGTCCGACCTCACGACCGAACTGGCCCTGATGCGAGGTGGCCTCACGGGTGCCCGCTGGATCGACGTCGAGAATTATCACCTCACGCTGCGGTTCATCGGCGATATAGACGAGCCCACGGCCGACGCGGTCGACGAAGTGATGGCGCAGATCAGACGCAAGCCCTTCACCGTGACTCTGGAAGGGCTCGATTACTTCGGCGGCGGCAAGCCGCGGGCCATCGTGGCAAAGGCGCAGGCCTCCCAGGAACTCGTCGAGTTGCAGGCCGAACAGGAACGGCTGCTGCGCCGCATCGGCATTCCACCGGAGCCGCGGCGCTTCGTCCCGCACGTCACCCTGGCCCGCATGCGGAGTGCCTCGCCCGAGGCGGTGGCCCGCTATCTCGGCACGCGGGGCTTCCTCTCCCGACGGTTCGAGGCGGACAGCTTCGTCCTCTACTCGGCCCGCGCCTCGGTGGGCGGCGGCCCCTACGTTATCGAGGCCGCCTACCCCCTGATTTAGGAACGATCCCATTCGAGGCAGGAGGCCCGCAAGGACGGACACTTCCTGAACGAGAAGCCCGAGGCCGTCCGTTCGCCATGCGAACAGACGGCCTCGGGCTACATCCTGCGAGCTTACGACGTCCGCATGGCGCTATCAAGCGCCAGGTCTCATTCGAAGTGGTAGGCGGCGCCGATGCGGAAGAAGTCGCCATCGATCGTCTGCTTGGACAGGCTGTTGTTCAGGTTGACGATCTTGTTGTTGTAGCCGAACTCGTGAAGGTACTCGCCGCGCAGCGAGACGCGCTCCGTGATGCGATAATCGAGACCGGCTCCGACTTCGATCGCCTCGTTGTTGACGCGACCGAGTTGCGACCGGGTGGCGGTGTCGATCTGCTCGCTGCGACCATAGGCGAGACCGGCCGAAGCGAAGGGCAGGTAGTTGCCGAAGGCGTAACCGGCGCGGGCCCGGAGGTCGGCATTGATGTAGTTGCGGAAACGGGCCGGGCCTGACGGCTCGCGACCGTTGCCCTGGATGTCGGTATAGGCCGTGGACCCTTCGACGCCCAGCATGTAGTGATCGTAGAAGATGAAGTTGGTACCGGTGAACAGCCCCCCCTGGGCACCCGAGGTGTTGAACTTGGTACGGGCGCCCGTGATGAGGTTCTTCGACGTGGGCGTGATGAAGCCGCCGCCGCCGAAGACGCCGCCGTATCCGCCTGCCCAGTTCACGTCGCCGCGGCTGTCCACGTAGGGACGCGGCGGGTTGTCGCCGAAGCGCTGGATGATCGCGGCGCGGATGATGTCGCTATCCGAGTGGGTTCGGTAGGTCCGGCCATCGAACGCGTAGGTCGAGTTCGGCAGGCTGTCATGCAGATATTCCACACGGAGGACCAGCGGGCCGAGCAGGCTTGCGAAGAAGCCGTTGTTCAAACCCAGGTAGGCGGCAGGGTTGACCTTCACGTCCACGCCGGCGCCGATCGTGTAGCCGACCGATTGTCGATTCGCGCCGAAATAGTTGTTGGGCGCCAGGGTGGACTGGTAGCTCTCGTTGATGACCGCACCGCCGGCGACGAAGGGCATGAACATGCCGAACGCGTAGCCGAGGCGGCCCCGCAGGCGAACGTCGTAGAGGCTGTCGAGGTGGGTCGGATTGCCGAGGCCCGTGGTGCGCTCGTTCCCCCGGACGAGGTTGAGGTCGATCCCGCCTTCGGCGCCCACGACGATGTTGCCGAACTGGTAGTTGTAGCCGACGAAGCCGCCGCCGCTCTGGCCCGACTTCGACAGGCTACGCGACGCTCCATTGCCCTCGCGAGTCCGGAAATGGGTGAAATCGTATCCGTAGGTCGAGCCGGCGTAGAACCCCGCCCAGTTGCTTAGCACCGGGGCGACGAAGACCGGGACGGGTGCCGTGCGGGCCGGCAAGTCGGCCGCCTGGACCAGCGCCGTGCCTGACAGGAAGCCCATCGCGGCAACCAGACCGCCCTTGACGTGATGTCGCATGAAACCCTGCCCGAAGCCTGGAGGCTGAAACTCAGCGGAGGCTACATCAGGGCGGGGGGGCTCGTAACCCCGTATGCGGGTCGAGGCACAAGATCAGCCGGGCTGTTGCATTTGTGAGACGACCTCACCCGAGCCGCACGGCAGCGCCGGCCGCTTGCCCACCCGCGTCGATCACGGAAATGCGTGCGAATCCTGCGCGGTCCGCTGTCCACCGCGCTTCGTGACGCGACGCTGCAGGATCGACCAGCAAGCCACTGACGAATCGTGTAGAAGGTGGTCCGTCGCTGTCGACCTTGAGGACCAGGTCCGATGCTAGCGCGGCCGCGCGCGAGGCCGTGCGGCTCGCGTTCGAGGCCGACATCCACGGTCGCGCCATCGTGCGGGAAGCCGATGCGAAGCACAGGCACGGCCAAGTCCGTCTCGCTGGCGCAGGCGCAGGCGCAGCGGGAGCGGCACGATGCCGCCGCTCCATCCCGCAGGCCGGACGGGACGGGGATGGCTTCGATCGGGCCGGGCAGGCGGCGGGGCCGAATGCGCCGAAGTCGGGCGCCGCGCAAAGGCCGTGCGGCGCCCCAACATCGCACCGGCGGGATCAGGACCGGTAGTCGCCGTTGATCTCGACATAGGCCTTGGTCAGGTCGCAGGTCCAAACCGTGGCGCGGCCCGAGGCGAGACCGAGTTCCACCCGGATGCCGATGGCCTGGCCCTTCATGTAGCGGCTCACCGCCGCCTCGTCGTAGGCGGGATCGCGCCGGCCCTCGGCCGCGACCCGGATGTCGCCGAACCAGATCGCCAGGCGGTCGCGGTCTGCCGCCTCGCCGGCCTTGCCGACCGCCATGACGACGCGGCCCCAGTTGGCGTCCTCGCCCCCGACCGCGGTCTTGACCAGGGGCGAGTTGGCTATCGACAGGGCGATGCGCTTGGCCGCGGCGTCGGTCTCGGCACCTTCGACCGTAACGGCCACGAACTTGCGGGCGCCCTCGCCATCCCTGACCACCTGGTGGGCGAGGTCGAGCAGCACGCGGTCGAGCGCCGCCGCGAAACCGGCGAGACGGGGGTCGTCGGCCGCGGCGATGTGGGGTGCGCCGCGCGCCCCCGCGGTGCCGGTGGCGAACAGCATCAGCGTGTCGGAGGTCGAGGTATCACTGTCGACCGTGATGCTGTTGAACGACGTCTCGACCGATCGCGACAGCAGGGCCTGTAGTGCGGGCACCGCTATGGGCGCGTCGGTGAAGACGAAGCTCAGCATGGTGGCCATGTCGGGCGCGATCATGCCGGCGCCCTTGGCGATGCCGTTGATCGTCACCGCGACGCCGCCGATCTCGGCCCGGGCGGTCGCGAGCTTCGGGAAGGTGTCGGTGGTCATGATGGCACCGGCGGCGTCCGCGATGCGGTCCTCGCGGGCTTCCGAGACCAGCCGGTCGAGCACGCCGTCGAAACGCGTCGCGTCGAGAGGCTCGCCGATGACGCCGGTCGAGGCCAGGAAGATCTCGCTCGCCGGGGCGCCGCTGGCCCGCCCGGCGATGCTGGCCGTGAGTTCCGTCGCCGCTACGCCGGTGCGACCCGTGAAGGCATTGGCGTTGCCGGAATTGACAACGAGCAGCCGGGCGCGGCCTCCGCCGAGATTGCGGCGGCACCAGTCGACGGGAGCCGAAGGGCAGCGCGACCGGGTGAAGACGCCGGCGACCGCCGTGCCCTTCGGCATGACGGCGACCGTGACGTCGGTCCGACCTTTGTAGCGGATCCCGGCTTCGCCGGCCGCGAAACGCACGCCCTCGAGGACCGGCATGTCGGGGATCGACGTCGGCGCCAGCGGCGACACGGTGACGGGAGGGGCCATGGATCGCGGGTCTCTTTGAAACGGCGTTCATCCCGTTCTATCCTTCTCCCGCCGGCGGGAGAAGGGATCTGCCTGAGAAGGTCACGACGCGCTTTTGCGCATGGGTCGTGCTATGGATTGGGTCGAGCAGAGGGGTACACACCATGGCTGAGCCGGCCCCGCGACCCTGGACCGTCGAGGCGTTCTTCGCCTGGCAGGAACGACAGAGCGAACGCTACGAACTCGTGGGCGGTTGGCCGCTGAAGATGATGGCCGGGGCAAGAAACATCCACGACGACATCGTCGTGAATCTGCTCGCCGAATTGCGCGATCAGCTGCGCGGCGGGCCCTGTCGGCCCTTCACCGGGGACGGCAGCATCGAGACGCTGCCCGGCCAGATCCGCCGGCCGGACCTCGGCGTGGACTGCGGGCGGCGCGATCCGAACGGGCTCAAGGCCGCCGCGCCCCGCATGGTGGTCGAGGTGCTGTCGCCCGGAACGCGGGATTTCGACACGTTCGAGAAGCTCGGGGAGTACAAGGCGGTCGAAAGCCTGGACCACATCGTCTTCGTCGAGCCCGACGAGCCCTTGATCGCCCATTGGGCCAGGACCCCGGACCGAAGCTGGGAGCGACATACGATCGAGAGCCTTGATGCGGCCCTGGATCTGCCCGACCTCGGCGTCTCGCTGGCGCTCGGCGAAGTCTACGAGGGCGTGGCCTTTCCGGGGCGCCCGCGGCTCGTCGAACAGGGAGCCGACAGCGCTCGGTAGATCGCGCTTGTACCCGCATCGTCGCCCGAGCAGGAAGGCCTTTCACTTCTGGATTTCTGGCTGGAGAAGGGCGGGTTTACGTGGGAGATCGTTGCTCGTAAGCCTTGAAGCAGCCGGAGAGCCGCTCTGGCGCCGCTCGGGGAAAACACGACGTGACGACAGCCAAGCCGCTCACCGGCATCTTCCCGGTCGCCCCGACGCCGTTCAAGGCCAACGGCGATCTCGATGTCGCGGGCAAGCGGCGCGTGATGGACTGCATGATCGACCAGGGCGTCGATGGCATCTGCATCCTGGCCAATTACTCGGAGCAGTTCGCCCTCACCGACGCCGAGCGCGATCTCCTGATCGACGCCAGCCTCGAGCAGGTTGCCGGCCGCGTGCCCGTCATCGTCACGTGCAGCCATTTCGCCAGCGGCATCGCGGCCGAACGCGGGCGTCATGCCGCGGCGGCCGGCGCCGCCATGCTGATGCTGATGCCACCCTATCACGGGGCCGGGCTCAGGGCCGACGAGACCCTGATGATCGAGCATTTCGCCCGCGTCGCCGACGCGGCGCGGATCCCCATCATGGTGCAGGACGCGCCCCTGAGCGGCGTTGCGCTCTCGGTGCCGTTCCTGGTGCGGCTCGCCCGCGAGGTGCCGCTCGTCCGCTACTTCAAGATCGAGGTGCCGCAGGCAGCGGCCAAGCTCCGCGCCCTGATCGCGGCGGGCGGCGCCGATATCGCAGGGCCCTGGGACGGCGAGGAAGCGATCACGCTGCTGGCCGACCTCGACGCCGGCGCCACCGGCACCATGACGAGCGCGCTGCTGCCCGACCTTATCCGGCCCATCGTGACGAGCCATGCGGCTGGAGACCGGGCCGCCGCCGCCGCGCAATATGCCAAGGTGCTGCCGCTGATCAACTACGAGAACCGCCAATGCGGTCTGCGGGCCGCCAAGGCCGTGATGATGGCGGGCGGCGTGATCGCGAGTGACGCCGTGCGCCATCCCTTCGAGCCCTTGCACCCGGCAACCCGCGCCGGGCTCCTCGAGCTCGCCGAAACACTGCAGCCGCTGGCCTTGCGCTGGGGCAAGTGACGGGAACGCGCGGCCTGTCCCCGATGCAACCATCGCGGCCGGAGCTGTCGCCCGACCGGCGCTGGCTGGTCGTCGTGGCGCATCCCGACGACGAGACGCTGGGCTGCGGCGCATTGTTGTCGCGCCTTCCGTGTGCCACCGTGGTCCACGTCACGGACGGGGCGCCACGCCACGGTGGCGACGCCCGGCGCCATGGCTTTCCAGATCCCGCGGCCTACGCGGCCGCGCGGTGGGACGAAGCCCGCTCGGCGCTCGACCTCGCGGGCGTGCCGGCGGCGCGGCATCACGGCTTCGGGATCGCCGACCAGGGCGCGGCCTATCGGCTGGTCGAGATTACCCGGCGCCTGCTGCCGGACCTCGCCGGGGCCGATGCGGTCCTGACCCACGCCTACGAGGGCGGTCACCCGGACCATGACGCGGTCTGCTTCGCGGTCCATGCCGCGGCGAAGCTGGCGGGTTCCGGCGTGGCCGGCGCCATTGTCGAGATGCCGCTCTACCACGCCGGGCCGGGCGGCTGGATCCGGCAGCGATTCCTGCCGCATCCGGGCGCCGGTCCGGAACTCTCACCCGCGCCGAGCCCGGCGGAACTCGACCTGAAGCGCCGCATGGCGGCCTGCCACGCTAGCCAGGCCGCGACGCTGGCCGGCTTCGCGCTCGACCGCGAGCTGTTCAGGACCGCGCCGCCCTATGATTTCGGCGTCCTGCCGAACGGCGGTGCGCTGCTCTGCGAGCGACACGGCTGGAACCTCGACGGCCCGCGCTGGCTCACGCTGGTCCGGGCCGCCGAGGGGGCTCTGGGGCTCGAAGGCAGACTTGTCGCGAGCGCCGGCAGGGCCGGCACCGCGCCATGAGCCTCACGGTCCTGAGCGTCTCCTACCCGCTGGCGCGGGTGTCGGCCGACAGCACCGGGGGAGCCGAACAGGTGTTGGCGACGCTCGACCGGGCGCTCGTCGCCGGCGGCTACCACTCGATCGTAGTGGCGCCGGAAGGATCCTGTGTGGCGGGCGAGCTCGTACCCATCGGCTGGTCGCAGGGCGTGCTCGACGAAGACGCCAAAGCGGCCGCGCAGGCGAGCAACCGCGCGGCGATCGCGCGCGTCACGGCGCGTGAAAACGTCGACCTCGTCCACCTCCACGGCGTCGACTTCGAGCGCTATCTGCCGGAGCCCGGAGCGCCCGTGCTCGCTACCTTGCACCTGCCGCCCCACTGGTATCCACGTAGCGCGCTGCATCCGGCGCGGCCCCGCACCTGGTTCAACTGCGTGTCGGCGGCCCAGCATGCGGCCTGTCCGGCTTCTCCCAACCTGGCGCCGCCGATCGAGAACGGCATTCCGGTCGATCGCTTCGCGGCGCGCCACGCCAAGCGCGGTTTCACCTTGTTCCTGGGTCGCATCTGCCCCGAGAAGGGCGTCCACCTGGCCCTGCAGGCGGCGCACCGGGCCGGCGTGCCGCTCATCGTGGCGGGCGAACTCTACCCCTATGCGGCGCATCGAGACTATTTCGACGCGGAGATTCGGCCGCTCCTCGACGCGCGGCGGCGCTTCGTCGGGCCGGTCGGCTTCGCCCGCAAGCGGCGGCTGCTCACGGCGGCGCGCTGCCTTCTGGTGCCGAGCCTCGTGGCCGAAACCTCGTCACTCGTGGTGCGCGAAGCCGCGGCCTGCGGCACGGCCGTGGTGGCTTATGCCAACGGGGCGCTGGCCGATGCCGTGGTGTCGGGCCGGACCGGGATCCTGGTCGACGGCGTCGACGCGATGGCGGCCGCCATCGCGGACTGCGGTGACATCGACCCGGAAGCCTGCCGAGCCGTCGCCCGCGAGCGTTTCGACGAGACGCGCATGACCGATGCCTATCTCGCGCTTTATCGCCGACTCGCCGCAGCGGAGGCGTGAGCGTGGCGCTGCGGGCGGAACTGGTCACCGAGGCGGCGGCGCTCGCGGCCCTCGAAGCCGAATGGTGGGACCTGTGGGAGCGCTGCCCCGCCGCGACGCCGTTCAGCTCGCCGGCCTGGCTGCTGCCATGGTGGGAAGCCTTCGCGCCGGGGCCCTTGCGCACCGTCGCGGTATGGCGCGGCGAGGTGCTGGCCGCCCTGGCCCCGCTCTACCTCGAAGAAGCGAGCCGTCGCCTGCTGCCGCTCGGCATCGGCATCTCGGACGACCTCGATGCCCTGGCCGAAACCGGCCGCGCGGCCGAGGCGGGTGCCGCTATCCTCGACGCTCTGGCTCGCCATGACGACTGGGATGAACTGTCGCTGGAAGAGCTGCCGCCGGGCGCCGCGGTGCTGCTCTGGCCGGCGCCTGAGGACTGGTCCGACGAGGCCGTGGTCCAGAGCCAGTGCCCGGTGCTGGCCTGGGACGACGGAGCGACCGACATCGCGGCCGTGGTGCCGGCCCGCAAGCTGCGCAAGCTCCGCATGGCGCGCCACCGCGCACGACGGCGCGGCGCCGTCGTGGAGGTCGCCGATGAAGCGACGGCGCCCGATCACCTCGAAGCGCTGTTCCGGCTCCACGCGGCGCGTTGGGCGAGCCGCGGCGAGCCAGGGGTGTTGGCCGATGCGTCGATCCAGGCTTTCCACTGCGGCGCGGTGCCGCGCCTGGTCGCACGCGGGCTTCTCTACGCGACGCTGCTCCGGATCGAGGGACGGGTGGCCGGCGTTTTTCACGGTGTGCGGCGCGGGCAGGCGATCTACGCCTATCTCGGCGGGCACGACCCGGACTTCGGCTTCGAGAGCCCCGGCACCGTGCTCACCGGCCACGCTCTCGACGAACTGGTGCGCGGGGGCGCCGGCGCGTTGAACCTGCTGCGCGGACAGGAGCCCTACAAATACGAATGGGGCGCGGTCGACCGGCCAAACCGGCGCCGCGCGCTTCGCCGGAATTCGCCGCGATGACCGGCGCCATCGCTCCTCCCGAAGCCGCCATGGCCGACATCCTCGTGGCGCGGCTGGGGCAGGATATGCCGGCCAACGTGGCCCTCATGCTGCTGCTGATGGAAGCGCCGTCGCCCGTGTCTGCTGCGGCGGCCCTCGGCCTGGCCGTGGCGGCGCGTCCGGACCTCGGCGCGCGGCTCAGCGAGGTCGAAGGCCTGCGTAAAGCCCATCCCGGCGCCTGGGCCACGGTCCATGCGGTAGCCGACAGCGTGGACCACGCGCCGGTCCTGTCCTCCTCCGACGCGGCGCTCGGCCATTGGCGCGACGGCTTCGACCGGCTGGCCTCCGCGGCGCCCGAGGCCGGCGTGGCGCTCTACGCGCTGGGCGACCCGACGCTCCTCGCGGCCGCCACGGCCGAGGTGGTGACGGCGCTGCGGGACTGGGGACACCTCGGGCCAACCCGGGACGTGCTCGACCTCGGCTGCGGCATCGGCCGCTTTGCCGGGGCCCTGGCACCCGAGGTCCGCTCGGTGCTCGGCCTCGATCTGTCGGCCCGCATGATCGACGAAGCGCAGAAGCGCAACCATCATGGCAACGTGGTCTTCGCCGTGGGGTCGGGCCGCGACCTCGGCGGCGTCGAAACGGCCGCCTTCGACCTCGTGCTGGCGGCCGACGTCTTCCCCTACCTGGTCGGAGCCGGCCTTGCGGACCGGCACGTCGCCGACATGGCCCGCGTGTTGCGTCCCGGCGGAGTGGCCGTGATCCTCAACTATTCCTACCGGGGCGACCTCGACCTCGATGGTCGCGACGTCGCCGCCTCGGCGGCGCTCCACGGCTTCGCGGTCGAGCGCGCGGGTGGACGCCCGTTCCGCCTTTGGGACGCGGCCGTGTTCAAACTGCTCAAGGATCGTTGAGCACGCCCGACCCGAAGTGTGCCCGGCCGGAACCTCGCACCGAAATGCTCCTTTGCCGGTGCGGCGCGAGCCCGGGGCCTCATTCATCGGCCGACATCAACAACCCTGGACCGTGGTGGTCAATATTCCCCGGCATTTCGATCGCGAGCGGATCGACGCCGCTCTGTTTCCCGAAGAGCGGCACGCCCCGTAACGGAACGGGCGGATGCGCCCTGAAACAATGGCATGATCTCGAGGCTCGCCGGCCGGCTCGACCTATTCGGTCAGCGCCGGATAGAGCGAGGCGATCAGCAGCGCCGCCATGACCAGGTTGAAGCTGCGCAGCACGAGAGGCCGCTGCAGCACGTGGCGGAGCGCCGTGCCGAACAGCACCCAGGATGAGATGCAGGGCAGGTTGACGGCGCCGAATACCAGCGCCACCAGTCCCACGGTGCGGAGGTAATCGTTCGGACTCGTGTAGGTGGCGATGGCGGTCAGTGCGATCACCCAGGCCTTGGGGTTCACCCACTGGAAGGCGGCCGCCTGCAGGAACGTCATGGGGCGGCCTGCCGTGGCGCCGGCCCTGACGGGTGCCGCGCGCGCGAGCTTGACCGCGAGATAGACCATGTAGGCGGCGCCGAGCCACTTCATCGCGACCAGGAGGGCCGGGAAACGGGCGAAGATCCCGGCGAGCCCCAGTCCGACCAGGGCCACCATAAGGGTGAAGCCGAGGCCGACGCCGAGCAGGTGCGGCACCGTGCGCCGCACCCCAAAGTTCACGCCGGAGGTCAGCAGCATCAGGTTGTTGGGGCCCGGCGTGATCGAACTGACGAAGCAGAAGACCGCCAGACCCCAGAGAAGCGCGCCCGGCATGGCGGCCTCACATCCCGTCCGGCCCGCGGGAAATCGCCGCGACGCCGGTGCGCGACACCTCGACGAGCCCGACGGGACGCATCAGTTCGACGAACTGGTCGATCTTCGACGGGGCGCCGGTCAGCTCGAACACGAAGCTCTCGGTCGTGGCATCGATCACGCGGCCCCGGAAGGCCTCCGAGAGGCGCAGCGCCTCCATGCGGTTCTCCCCCTTGCCCCGCACCTTGACCATGGCGAGCTCGCGTTCGACGAAGCCGCCCTGGATGGTGAGATCGGTGACGCGGTGGATCGGCACGAGCCGCTCCAACTGGTGGCGGATCTGCTCGATCGCCTCGGGCGTACCGGAGGTCACGATGGTGATGCGGCTGAGGTGCTCGGCATGGGCGACCTCGGCGACCGTGAGGCTCTCGATGTTGTAGCCGCGGCCCGAGAACAGGCCGACGACGCGCGCCAGCACGCCGGGCTCGTTGTCGACGAGAACCGAAAGCGTGTGGGACTCGGTGTTCGAGGTGACGAGCGCCGACGAATAGGGGGAGGGCGGCGAGGCGGGTGGAGGCGTGAGGGCGTTCATGAGGTGCTGTCCTTCCGAGGTTTCTCCTTCTCCCGCACGGCGGGAGAAGGTGGCCCTCGCGTCAGCGAGGGTCGGATGAGGGGAGCGGCAGCGCCGCTTTTATGCGCTCGATGACGATATCGCCGCCGCCGATCACAATGTCGTTGGGGATCCTCAGGACACGCCAGCCGTGCTCCCAGAGCCAAGTGTCCCGATGACGATCCCGATCCTGCCGCTCGGGATTGTCATGAGGTTTGCCGTCGAGTTCGACGATGAGATGCTCGGCCACGCAGGCGAAGTCGGCGACGTAGGGGCCGATCGGCACCTGTCGGCGGAACTTCGCCGCGATGCCGCGATTGCGAAGGCTGCGCCACAGCATAGTCTCGGCGGCGGTCATCTCTCTGCGGAGACGGCGCGCGAAGCTCAAGCGTTCATCCGAGACGCGTGGCGTCATGATCGGTCCCGTTCCTGCGTACGCCGAGTTTCCCCCTCATCCGACCGGACTTCGTCCGGCCACCTTCTCCCGCGATGCGGGAGAAGGGTAGTCCTTCTCACACCAGCATCTTGCCCTTCTCGTCGATGACGGCGCCGAGGTCGGGGGCGCCCCAGTCGTCGATGCCGGCGGGCAGCAGCATCTCGTTATGCGCCTTGCCCGACGGGATCATGGGGAAGCAGTTCTCCTCCTTGTCGACCACGCAGTCGAAGATCACCGGCCGCGGCGTGTCGATCATCCTGAGGATCGCCGCGTCGAGATCGGCTGGATCGTCGCAGCGGATACCGACGCCGCCATAGGCTTCGGCCAGCTTGACGAAATCGGGCAGCGCTTCCGAGTAACTCTCCGAATAGCGGCTGCCGTGCAGCAGCTCCTGCCACTGGCGTATCATTCCCATGTAGCTGTTGTTGAGGATGAACACCTTCACGGGCAAACGATACTGCAGTGCCGTCGACATCTCCTGCATGTTCATGAGGATCGAGGCCTCGCCCGCGATATCGATGACCAGCGCCTTCGGATGCGCCATTTGGACCCCGATGGCGGCCGGCAACCCGTAGCCCATGGTGCCGAGGCCGCCCGAGGTCATCCAGCGGTTCGGCGCTTCGAAGCCGTAATGCTGGGCGGCCCACATCTGGTGCTGGCCGACCTCCGTCGTGATGTAGGTGTCGAGCCCCTTGGTGAGTTCGTGGAGGCGCTTGACCGCGTGCTGGGGCTTGATGCCGGTCTTCGACGGCGCGAAGCCGAGCGAGTTGCGCTTGCGCCAGCCGGCGATGCGTTCCCACCAGGAGGCCAGCGCCGTCTTGTCGGACTCGCGACCTTCGGCTCGCCACAGCTGCACCATGTCGTCGAGCACGGAGGCGCAGTCGCCCACGATGCCGAGGTCCACCTTGACGACCTTGTTGATCGAGGATGGGTCGATGTCGACGTGGATCTTCTTCGAGCCCGGCGAGAAGGCGTCGAGCCGGCCCGTGACGCGGTCGTCGAAGCGCGAGCCCAACGCGATCATCAGGTCGCAGTCGTGCATGGCGTGGTTGGCCTCATAGGTCCCGTGCATGCCCAGCATGCCGAGCCAGTTCCGGCCCGAGGCTGGATAGGCGCCGAGCCCCATCAGCGTGGAGGTCACCGGGAAGCCGGTCAGGGCCACGAGGTCGCGCAACAGCGCCGAGGCCTCCGGCCCCGCGTTGATGACGCCGCCGCCCGTGTAGAAGACCGGGCGCTTGGCCGCCGCCATCATGGCGACAGCCTGCCGGATCTTGTCCATGTCGCCCTTCACTGCCGGCTGGTACGTCTTGTGGACGATGTTCTCGGGTCCGACATAGGGGCCGGTCGCGAACTGCACGTCCTTGGGGATATCGATCACCACCGGGCCGGGGCGCCCGTGCGACGCCACCCAGAAGGCCTCGTGCAGGACGCGCGGCAAGTCCTCGATCCGGCGGACCAGGTAGTTGTGCTTGGTACAGTGGCGCGTGATGCCGGTGGTGTCGCACTCTTGGAACGCATCCGAGCCGATGAGATGGGTCGGCACCTGGCCCGTAATGCAGACCAGCGGAATCGAGTCGAGCAGGGCGTCGGTCAGCCCGGTGACGGCATTGGTGGCGCCCGGCCCCGACGTCACCAGCAGCACGCCCACCTTGCCGGTCGAGCGCGCGTAACCTTCGGCCGCATGAGCCGCGCCTTGCTCGTGCCGCACCAGCACGTGCTTCACGCGGTTGTGCTGGAACAGGGCGTCGTAGATCGGCAGCACCGCGCCCCCGGGATAGCCGAACACCGTGTCGACACCCTGGTCCTGAAGGGCCTCGACCACCATCTCGGCGCCGTTCATCTGTCTCGACATCGGGGTGCTCCGGTTTTCGCGGTTCGTCAGGGAAATTCGAACAATAAAAAAGGCCCTCGAGGGGGCCTTGTGGTCAGCGCCGAAAGCGGATGCCGAGACTCAGTCTCGGTCCGCTCCAGGCGCCAGAATTACGATGAGATTGGTCGACATCGCCGCCATGCTTGCTGATCAACACGGAAGGGCTATCACCGCGGAGTCGGGAGGTCAAGCGCCTTGGCACGCGGATCGCAGTGCCGATCTTTTCGCTCGGGCCGGAGTGTTTCCGCGAGGACGAGGGCCATCGCACGATGCGCATATCGATCAGTATAGCGGTCTTGCTGCCGCTTTTTTCCTCTTGCGGTCTCGCCCCGTCCGCACAGGCGCAGTCCTGCGACGACGCCTGTTTCTTGATCCAGAACGCCTTCGGACAGGAAACGCTGAAGCGTTACATCCAGGCGTTCCCTGACCGAGGGTACGTCGACCTCGCCAATCGCGGTTAGGCTATCTCGACGCCCTGAAACAGGGACAGGTGAGTGCCTGGGGATCGATACACGTCGTGCCCGCCACGACGGTTCCGGCCGTAGGAATGCCGTCCATCCCCTTGCATTGATCGACAGCCTGCGGGCACGGCCGGCTGAGGCCTCTCAAGGCTTAGGCCATGAGAAATCGTCGGCGCGGCCGGGCTTGGGCGCGCCCGGGTCGTCGGCGGCGGGCGCTGCGGGGGGAAGCGCCAGGCTCGCCAACTGCCCGTCCGACGCAACGGGTGCAGCGGTCAGGGGCAGCACGGGACCGGCGGCCGGGCCCTGCGACAGGGCGGCCGTTGTCGGCGGCGCGGCGCCGCCGCGCGCGGCCTCGCGGCGGATCTGCGCGTTGACGTCGATCTCGAGCGCTTGGTCGAAATTCCGGGCTTTGTCGACCGTGAGGCTGGCCAGCGCGGCATCGAGTGCGACATGGCGTCCGAGCCGATTGATGTCGTTCTCGACGAAGCTCGCGAGCTTGCGGTCACCCGCCCGCGTGAACCCCATCCCATCGGCGTGGCGCAGCTTTGCGGTGGCGCCGTCGACATCGGGGCCGACCGGGCTGTAGCGACCGGCGGCGTCCGTGAAGGCTTCCCAGGTATCCACGTAAGTCGCCCCGTCCCGTAGCGCCTGATCCCGGACGACCCCGTTGATCCGGACGTAATCGGCCGAGGCCTCCTCGCTGCGCACCGCCGGCAGGCCGATCCAGATCAGCGGGATGTGGACGTCTTGGAACACCTTGGCCGTGGCGTCGACCCTGGTGGCGTAGAGCGCCTGCCAGGCCGGCGTGCCGGGCTCGAGCGGCCCGGTGTCGCCCTGCATGGCCTCGCGGTCGTTGGTACCGATCGCCATCACGGCGACCGCAGGGTGGTCGGCTTTCGCGAGACGATCGCGGATGCCCTGCAGCCAGGTAGGGAAGCTCGGCCGCGACAGTCCGGCTTCCTCGTCGGTGAGCGCCAGCACGGTGGCGCCGTCACCCTCACGGTCCTGCAGGCCGGTCGCCAGGGCCTGGCCGACCCGGTCTCCGAAAACCGCTACGACGATGCGCTGCACGGCCGGCCGGCTGACGGCCGGACGCGGCGCGGCACCGGCAATGCTCTGCGGACGGCGCTCCGTCGGCCGGGCCTCCAAACGGCCGGCGATCGGTCTCAAGCGCGGGGTCCGTGGCCGATACGACTCGGGCGCGCCGTGTGCGGCCTCTTGCGCCATGAAGTGGGTGGCCGAAGCCGCGTCGTTCTCGGCCAGGGCCGGGCGGCAGGCGAGAGCTAGCGCGGCGGCCAGCACCAAGGAGCCCAAGGCCGGGACCGGCACGGCGGCGCGGCACGGGGACGACGGATTGCGGGTGCGTCTCATGACATCACGATCCTTTCCTGGTCCTCGCTCGTCAACGGCCTTCAGCTACCGTAGCGCCAGGCCAGCGTTCCTTCAACGGTCCCCATCCGGCGATGCGGTCCCCGAGAAGCGCGACACCGAGCGCGTAGGAGGTCGCGTTGTTGTAGCTCTTGATGACCTTGAAGTTCGGCGTCACCAGGAAGGCCGGACCTGCGCCGCCGGCGGGGCGGAGAAGGGCCGCGTGGCCGTTGCGCGGCATCTCGCCCCCGTCGGCCCGGGTGACGCCGCGCTCGGCCCAGGCCGCAAAGGGGACGTAGCGCGCGGCCTCGGCGCCGCCCTCGAAGCCGCGCGGCAGCGTCACCTCATACCCCCAGGTCTCGCCCGAGATCCAGCCGTGCTTCTTCAGGAAGTTCGCGGTCGAGCCGATGGCATCGGGTACGCTGGTCCAGATGTCGCGGCGCCCATCGCGGTCGAAATCGACCGCATAGGGCTTGAAGTTCGACGGCATGAACTGCGTCTGTCCCATGGCCCCGGCCCAGGATCCCATCATGTGGGCGGGGTCGATGTTACCCTCCTCGAGAATCACCAGCGCTTTGACGAGTTCGGTGCGGAAGTAATTGCCGCGATAATGCGCCGCCGCCAGCGTGGCGAGCGACCGGATCACGTAATCGTTGCCCGTATAGGTGCCGTATTTCGTCTCGAGGCCCCAGACCCCCATGATGATGTAGCGGTCGACCCCGTACTGGGCTTCGGCGCGTTCGAGCCAGTGCTGGAAGTCCGCGTATTTCTCGCGGCCGAGCGCGATGCGTTTGTCCGATACCGCGGTTTCGAGGTATTCGCCGATGGTCTTGCGGAACTCGGCCTGCGTGCGGGTCTTGTCGATCACGGCCGGGTCGGGCGTTACGCCTTCGAAGGCCGCGTCGAAGGTCGCACGCGACACGCCGTGCGCGCGGGCCTCGGGCCAGAGCGCCTGCAGGAAGGCGTCAAAACGCCCAGCCGGTACAGCCGCGGCCGCGGCTGTCGGTGGCCGCGCCAGCCCGGCTTCCGCCAGTCCCGGCAGCGCCAAGGCGAACGCCAGGACGCCGGCCCCCGCAAGGTGCCGCGTCCTCCGGGCGGATGCCGGCCCTCCCGTCCCGATCGCCCTCGCCATGCCGTCCTGAGCCTCGCGTCGCACGGCCGGGTCCCGGCCTCGCCGCAGGATAGAGGCGAGATGGTTGACAAGTCGTTCACCATCTCGAGCCGCCGATGGCGGCCGGCGCTCGACGAGGTCGAAGCGCGAAGCGCTTCAGCCCTCGGGCCGATTAGGCTAAGGTGAAGCATGAAGAACGATCGACGCACCATGCTGCGCGGGGCTCTCGCCCTGCTGGCGGCTCCGGCCCTGATGCTCCCGCCGCTGTCCCGCTCTGCCCGAGCGCAGGCCGGCAGCCTGTTCCCCTTCGCGGCCGACGACGGCAAGCAGGTCTACAATTACCGGCTGCCCTCGGATCTCTCGACCGAGGGCCTGCCCGGCGTCGTATGGACGGGTTCCCCGTCCCCGGACGTGATCCTGGTCGAATTCTTCGACTATAATTGTCCGTATTGCCGCAAGGCCGAGCACGAACTCGACCTCCTGCTGCAGCGCAATCCCGGCTTGAGGCTCGGGCTCGTCAACAATCCCATCCTCAGCCCCGGTTCGGTGCAGGCCGCCAAAGTCCAGCAGGCGGTGCTGCGGGCCGCCGGACCCGCCAAGGCCTACGCGTTCCACCAGGCCATCTACGCCAAGCACGGCGCCATCGACGGCCCCCTGGCCCTGCAGGTCGCGGGCGAACTGGGCCTCGACGCCAAAGCGGTCGAGTCAGCGGCCGACCTGCCGCAGGTCGGTGCTGTGATCAGGCGGCAGGCGGAACTGGCCTCCTCGCTGGGCTTCGAGGCCACACCATCCTTCGCGATCGGCAACATCGGCATCCTGGGCTATCCCGGCCCGGATGCCATGGATCGGGCCGTCGCCGACATGCGGCGCTGCGACAAGCTCGCCTGCGGCTGATCTTCACGCCGGCGGGTGCAGCTTGAAGAAGCGGTCGATCTCATCGGCGGCGCGGTCCGGGTCTTCCCGGTGGGGGAAGTGGCCGACGCCCGGAAAGGGGGCGGAATCGAGGTCGGCAAAGGTCTCCCCGAGCTTGTCGGCCCAATCGACGCGCAGGATGGGGTCACGCTCGCCCCAACGCACGCAGGTCGGGACCGCGATGGGCGGCAGTGTCGGTGCTTCGCCCCTGAGCATCCTGAGCCGCGCTTCGGCTTGGCTGATGTACCAGTTGAAGCCTCCCTGCAGATTGCCGGGCTTGGCGAAATTGTCGACGAAACGCTCCACGGTGGCGTCGTCGAAGGCCGCGGGGTTGCCGGCAGCCCAATGGCGCAGCATCGTGCCGAAATAGGCCCTGATGCTGTCGCGCGACCCGCCGACGAGTTCCACCGCCAGCGGCAGTTGATTGAAGCTCTGGTACCAGATCTCCTTCAGCATGTCGGGCGCGCCGCCGCGCGCGCCGATGCCCGGATAGGGGCAATCGAAGAAGAACAGGCCGGCCAAGCGCTCCGGGGTGGCGCGGGCGAGGCCCTGGGCCACGTAGGCACCGACATCGTGCGACACGATTCCCACGCGGTCGAGCTTCAGCGCGTCCATGATGGCGAGCGCATCTGCAGCATGGACTTCCGCGCCGACCTCGGCCGAGCGGCCCGGTCCGTTGTCGCTGTCGCCGAAGCCGCGCAGATCGGGCGCGACACAATCATAGCCCCTCGCCGAGAGCCGCTCCATCAACGGCGACCACGTCCACCAGAACTCCGGCCAGCCATGCAGGAACAGCAGCGTCCGGCCGTCCGAAGAGCCGCGCCCGCCTGCCTCGGGGCGCTCCGCCTTCAACCGGGCAACGTGCAGGCGCGTCCCGTCGCGTTCGACGATCGTGTGCTTGGGCGGCAGGATGTCCACGGTAACCTCGACCATTCGACGGATCCGATCCTATCGGCCCTGCTTCTTCCACCAAAGCTCGATCGGAGTCACGTTGGTGAATCCGTGGCGGGCCGGCCGAGCTAGAGAGAACAGGATGTCGTCGGCGGGATCGAGGGAAATTTCTCGACGCATCCGATGGGTGGCGTCTACTCGCTGCCAAGTGAGCGGCGGGATCGCGTCGACGTGGAGCTGCCCGCGCCCGAGATCGCCAAAGAGGCCGACGATACGGAGGGCCTTGTTCCATTCGAACGCGAACGACCAGAGTTCCGCTCCAGATGGATCACGCCGAATTGCGACTTTGAAAAACCCGTCGGCGACGACACCCTCCACGCGAGGCAGCCACGCGCGGGTGAACTCGGCAAACCCGCGCTGGAGGGAGTTACCCCAGTCTTGTTGGCTAGCTTCGTTCAGCCACCCCAGCTCGCCTGGCACGAAGCCGCCCGCGCGCCGATCCGCATCGTAGGTGGTCAGATAAAGGAAGCCTTGAAGATGAAGATAAGCCAAGCGGCGGACACGCTCGGGGTCGAGTTGCGGCGGGGCCACCAGATTGAAGCGCACGTCCGCGCTTTGCAAGAACCGACCGGCGATCTCCTTCTCTTCGTAACTGTCAGAAACGGACTTCTTGGTGCGGCGGCTGCGTGATCCCCGGGCCTTCCGTTCGGCGAGCACCGCAAGTTCGGCATCGGTGTGCGTCACTCCCAAGCCCGGCAAGAGGGTGATCGCGGAAATGTCGTCCTCGAGGTCCGCCTTGCCGTTATTGCAGCCCGTGCACGCTCGCACGATCAGGTTCCAGCCCCGAGCGAGCGTACCCTTGGGCACGAAACGCCGGCCGATGACGTGCTCGTCAGTCAGCGGATTGTCGGCCCGCCCCTCCATTCCGCAGTAGGCGCAGGTGACGTTGGCGAGCCGCGTCACCTTGTTGTTCGGCAGGTTCACCAGCGCCGGGGTGGCGACATCGGTCATGCGATCGCCCGCAGCCCCCCCTTGCGGATCACCGTCAACAGGCGCAACGCGGGTCCACCAGGCCGCTTGGCACCACGCTCCCAGTCCGAAACGAGGTTCTTCGACACGTTCAGGTACCGGGCGAACACGGGCTGGGAGACGCGCTCGCTCTTGCGGATAGCCTTGATCTCCTCGGGCGGTAGCTCCTCGACAGGCGAGAGGCACGATGCATCGAACTCCCGCATGGTCTGCTTGTCGACCAATCCGACCTCCTGGAAGCCCTCGACCATCTCGTGGACCGAGGCGGCGATCTCACTCCTGTACGTCCTGCTCTGCTTCGTCTTCGTCACCACGATTCACCTCCGCCAGCGTTCCCTGACCGACAAGCTTATCCATCTCAGCTTCGCTGTAAGCCAGGGTCAGCTTCGCCGCTTTCTTCAGATCGGCTTCGTCGTCGTCATCCATGTTACCCCGCGTGTTCTTCGCAAAGCCGAAGGCGAACACCGCGCGCGTGGCCGCCCGGAAGAAGATGAGAGTTCGAAAACCGCCTGACCTGCCCGCGCCCGGTCTCTCAACGCGCTGTTTGATCAGACCACCGCCAAGGTCGGCGTCGATCAGCCCCCGCTCGGCTCGCCTGACGGCCTCGCACAGCATCGCATCCGTGATCTTTTCCTTCCGGGCAAACCGGTGAAACCAAGCGTTCTTGAAGACCCGCAATCGCTCCGTCTTTCCACCTATATGTCACACAAAGTGTGATGTTTCAAGTTACACGACCGCCAACCGTGCAGCAACGGCGTCCTAGCGACCGAAGAGCCGGGCCCGCTCGCCTCGGGGCGCTCCAGCGACTCCAACCGGCAATGTGGAGGGGCGTTTGGACGGCAGGATATCCATATTGATCTTCTGGTTCCTGTTGTCCTCCTCAGCGCGAGGCGAAACGACCAGATCGATTGTCGCGGAAGCTGGGTTGCTCCGCTCCCAATGACGGGTCTCCGAACTCACGTTGTAGGTTGCACCGTCCCGGAGTGCATTAATCCGATTGCCTTGATCCTACCCGCCCTGCTTCTTCCACCAAAGCTCGATCGGGGTCACGTTGGTGAACCCGAACAGCGGCACCGCGGCAGGCCGCCCGAGCCAGGACGCATAGCTGATCCACTGCTCCTCGGTATGAAACAGCGGGATGATGTAGAAGCCCGATAGGAGCAGGCGGTCGAGCAGGCGCGTGGCCGACACGAACTCGTCTTCCGTCCGCGCCGACAGGATGGCCCCTATGGCGGCATCGATGGCCGGGGAGGCGGCGCCGGGGAGGTTGAACGACGCGGGCTGCCGGGCGCTCTGCTGACTCCAGCGGGAGCGCTGCTCGGCGCCGGGCGACGGCGACGCCGCCCAGGATCCCAGCATCATGTCGAAGTCGAAGCTTTGCCGGCGGCGCTGGTACTGCACCTCGTCGACGAGGCGCACCTGCGCGTCGATGCCGACCTCCCTCAGACTGTCGGCGAAGCTGAGCGCCAGCCGCTCCTGGCGGCGATCCTGCACCATGATCTCGAAGCGGAAAGGCTCGCCGTCCGGCGTCCGCATGACGGTGCCGTCGAGCTTGTCGCCGGCCGCGGCCAGCAGCGCCAGGGCGCGCTTGGCTTCGGCGCGGTCGCGGCCCGAGCCATCACCCTCGGACGGACGCCAGCTACCGTCCAGCATGTCGGTTCGCACCGCGCCGGGGTAGGGGGCCAGCAATGCGGTCTCGGCCGCTGACGCGGGATGCCCGGTGGAACTCAAGGGGCTCTCGGCGAAGTAGCTCGGCGTGCGGCGGTAGAGACCGCCGTAGAGGTTGCGATTGACCCAGCCGAAATCGAACATGTCGCCCAGCGCCTCGCGGATCCGGACGTCGGCGAACAGCGGCCGGCGCGTATTGAACGCAAATCCTTCCATGCCCTTGGGGAGCCGGAGCGGCACGGATTCCTTGCGGTCGCGGCCGTCGCGGATGGCGGGAAAGTCGTAGCTCTTGAGCCAGCGGGCCGGGTCGGTCTCGATGCGGAAGTCGCAAAGGCCCGCCTTGAATACCTCGAACAGGCTATTCGCGTCGCGGTAATAGTCGATGTCGACCTGATCGAAGTTGAACATGCCGCGCCGCGTCGGCAGGTCTCGTCCCCAGTAGTTCGGATCGCGCCGCAACACCAGTTTCTGGCCGGCCTCGACTGTTGCGACCCGATAGGGTCCGCTGGCCAGCGGTGGCTTCAGGGTGGTTTCGTCAAACCGGGCCGCGTCGGTCGCAGTTCGCGACAGCACCGGCATGAGGCCGAGGAACAGCGGCAGCTCACGGTCCCCGATGCCGGAAAGATCGAAGCGGATCGTCTCGGGATCCGGAGTCTCGACACCCCGCACGAGCGCAAAGGCCGAGCGCTGCTGCGGCCGGCCCTTGCTCTTCAGGAGATCAAAGGTGAAGCGCACGTCCGCCGCCGTGATCGGCGTTCCGTCCGAGAACCGGGCCTCGGGATCGAGGTGGAACGTGGCGAAGGACCGTGCGTCGTCGGTCTCCATGCCGCGCGCCACGAGGCCGTACAGCGTGAACGGCTCGTCCTGAGAGCGGGCCATCAGGCTCTCGAACACCATGTTGTTGAGGCCTTGGGCGGTGGAGCCCGCCTTCAGGTTGAAGGGGTTCAGGCTGTCGAAGGTGCCCAGGATGCACAGCCGCAGACGGCCGCCCTTTGGAGCATCGGGATCGGCATAGGGAAAATGCGTGAAGTCGTCGGGGAGGCCCGGCCTTCCATGCATCGCGATCGCGGCCGCGGCCCGAGCCTCGCCCGGCAGCGCGGCCGGGCTGCAAGCCAGCGAGGCCAGGAAAAGGGCACGAAGCTTGGAACGCATGGGGTTTCGGGTCCGGTGACGTGCGGCAAGGTGAGCGTGACCGACGATGCTGGTGCCGGTGTGACCATCCGGGCTTCCGCACCCGGCCGGCTTGCAATCGCGGCGCGGATCATCGAGACAGGCGGCGGTCGCGCTCGGGGCGCGACCCAGCCGACAACTTGTCGCCGCAATCCGCAGCAATGACCAGCACGCCCATCACGCTGGCGCGCTCAGCCGTTCCTGCTGTTTTCGGATCGCGGGAGCGCCGGGAGGCCGTCCTGGCCGGAATCCAGCATGGGTGTCCTTCGAGCGGTGTCGGGCTGGGGTCGTTCGCCCGTCGCCTGTGTTCGAGACGCTTGCCTGACGCGCCCACCGTTCAGATTACGAGGATTCCAATGTCGATCCAACCGATGAAACTCGGGGCAGCCGCCCTCGTCACCGCGGCGCTGCTCTGCGGACAGGGCCTGGCCCAGACCGCCGCTCCGGCTGCACCTGGCGCGCCCGGGGCTCCGGCCGGCCAACCCCAGCAGAACCCGAATGCGCCCGTCAAGATCGACATGCAGGTGGTTCCCAAGTCCGAATGGACCAAGGTCTGCAGCAAGCCGCAGGCTGGCCAGAAGGAGCTCTGTTTCACGACGCGTGACTTCACCACGGCACCGGACCAGCCGCCGCCGGTGGCGCTCGCGGTCTACGACGTCAAAGGCGACGAGAACCGCATCATCCGCGTTCTGATGCCGATCGGGCTCCTGCTGAAGCCGGGCGTCCGGTTCTCGATCGACAAGGGCGCGACCAGCGACGGAAGCTTCGAGTTCTGCATGCCAAACGGCTGCTTCGCCGAAACCCGGGTGAAGGGCAACGTCATCGACCAGATGAAGAAGGGCAAGATGTTCAACATCGTGGCCAAGGGTCTGGCCAACAACGAAGTTACCTTCGCGCTGCCCATCGAAGGATTCGGCAAGGCCTTTGACGGCGCCGCGATCCCCCCCGAGGTGATTGCCAAGCAGCAACAGGAGATGCAGGCCGATCTCCAGAAGCAGCTCCAAGCCCAAGCCGAGGCGCGTCGCAAGCAATTGGAGCAGCAAAGCCAGCAGGCTCCCGCGGCCGGTACTGCTCCCGCGGCCGGTACCGCGCCCGCCACTGCCCCTGCAGCAAAACCCTGATCGTTCTCCGCCGTTGGTGCGGTCCGGCATCCGGTTGCTGCGGTGCCGGATTCAGTTTCGTGCCGCGGCCTTCGACCGGTATTCCCCGGCTTCGGTCTTGACGAAGATCTCGTCAATCTGGGGATGGCGCAACGGCTCCCCGGATTCGTCGGGGAGCAGATTCTGCTCGGACACGTAAGCGACGTATTCGGTTTCGGTGTTCTCGGCCAGCAGATGATAGAAGGGCTGCTCCTTGCTGGGCCGGACGTCCTCGGGGATGGACAGCCACCACTCCTCGGTATTGGCGAAGACGGGGTCGACGTCGTAGATCAGGCCGCGGAACGGATATTTCCGATGGCGCACAACCTGTCCGATTCCGAATTTGGCGGAAAGTGCTTTCATGTCTTCTCCGTTCGAGGCGGACGGCTGAACCTGGGCCGCGTCGAAGCGGCTCTCATGGGCCCCAACCCGGATGATCGATCGATGGTCCTGACGGGAAACGCGCTAAGCGATGGCGTCCCGCCAAACGTCGGATGCCGAACGGGCAAGAATGATCCTCGACCGACGATCCGTCAACCGAGGCGGAAACGCGGGTAGCGGACCAGTCTGCATTGCTGTGGGTTGTGCTGGAATCCGGCGCCCGCTTGACCGCCGCGCTCATCGCACCTGATTGCCCCAAGGGGTGCAGCAGGGGCGGAGAGGACGCGCGTCCGGGTACGGGTACTATGGGTATGGGTCATATTTCAATGGCTCGTATCACAGTTCTTGTTCAAGCGTTGACCGAACAATGTATAATGGAAACTATGCATCTGAGTCCTAATACAGGATAAATTCCTACACCGACAGTTACGGATATTACAAGTTACATGACCTATCATAACTAGAAAGCTTGAGAGCTCGATTGGATAGAGACCTCCGTCGCTTCTCGCATGGCCTGATTGCAACTGACCAACCATCGAAACGCGTAAGCGGACCACGGCGGCGCGGATGCCAACGGACCCCCCGAACGGAAAACGCCCGTCTCGTGCCGAGGCCGCCCATGCTGGGGATCCGCGGCTTGCCAGGTTTGGCGGAATGGGGCAGAAAGGGCGCCGCATGGTTCGCGACGCCGAGGCGGCAAACCTCGGTATCCGGGCTTAGGAGTGTAGCTCAATCGGCTAGAGCACCGGTCTCCAAAACCGGGGGTTGGGGGTTCGAGTCCCTCCTCTCCTGCCAAGCCTCCCCACGCAGGCAGGTCGGGCCACGCAGTCTCCTCTGTTTTTTCGCTTGGTCTCGGCCCGTTCGCCCGCTATAGAACGGTCCAGGGGCGCGCGACCGGAGGGTCGCGCGCCGCTCTTCTTTATCGGTGGCCAAAGGCGACGCTCATGGCGGCCCATGGCGCGACCGCCCGGACATGAGCATGGCCAACCCGTTCGAATTCATCCAGGAAGTGCGCACGGAAGCCGGCAAGGTGACATGGCCGACCCGGCGCGAGACCATGATCACAACCGTCATGGTGCTGATCATGGTGGTTCTGGCGGCCGTTTTCTTCGTCTCGGTCGACGGGATCATCCACTTCGTCGTGTCGCTGGTCCTCGGCTACCGGAACCAGGCTTGAAGTCCTCGGTCCCGCGCCGTGGCACCACCCATCGAGTTTCCCGTCCATGAGCATGCGTTGGTATATCGTTCACGCTTATTCGAACTTCGAGAAGAAGGTGGCCGAGTCCATTCGTGAACAGGCCGCGCAGCGCGGACTCGCCGACAGGTTCGAGGAGATCCTGGTTCCAACCGAGCATTTCATCGAGGTGAAACGGGGTCGGAAGGTCAATGCGGAACGCAAATTCTTCCCCGGCTACGTGCTGGTGCGGGCGGATCTGTCGGACGAGATCTATCACCTGATCAAGAACACGCCCAAGGTGACGGGCTTCCTGGGCGCCGACAACAAGCCTCATCCGATCAGCGATGCCGAGGCCGATCGCATCAAGGGGCTAGTGGCGGAAGGTGTCGAGCGACCGAAGTCGTCGGTCAGTTTCGAGGTGGGCGAGCAGGTGCGCGTTTCGGACGGTCCCTTCGCGTCGTTCAATGGAACCGTCGAGGAAGTCGACGAGGGGCGGTCGCGCGTCAAGGTTGCGGTGTCCATCTTCGGGCGTGCCACGCCCGTGGATCTCGAATTCGGTCAGGTCGAGAAGCTCTGACCGAGGTCCGCGCTCGTCCGAGCGCGGCGCCGGCCGTGAGGCCGGCATCATCCGTGGGAGTCGCTTTCGGTTCGCCGACCGGTGCCGCGACGGACCACGAACCTGAACTCCCCGTCGCTTAGCGGCCCGGGGCATATCGGAGTAAGCTATGGCAAAGAAGATCACGGGTTATGTGAAGCTTCAGGTTCCGGCCGGAAGCGCCAACCCGTCGCCGCCCATCGGACCGGCCCTCGGTCAACGCGGCCTCAACATCATGGAGTTCTGCAAGGCCTTCAATGCGCGCACCGCGCAAATGGAGAAGGGCTCTCCGATCCCGGTCGTCATCACGGCCTACCAGGACCGCTCGTTCACCTTCGAACTGAAGCTGTCGCCGGTGTCGTTCTTCCTCAAGAAGGCGGCCGGCATCAAGAGCGGCTCCAAGACGCCGGGCCGTGGCCCGGTCGGCCGTGTCACCCGCGACCAGGTGCGTGAGATTGCCGAGCGGAAGATCGTCGACCTGAACTGCGCGACCGTCGAGGCCGCGATGTCGATGATCGAAGGTTCCGCCCGTTCCATGGGCCTCGAGGTGGTGGGGTAACGACCATGGCACATACCGGAAAACGCATCGCGGCCGCACGCCAAGGCATCGACCGCATCAAGCTCTACGGCGTCGGGGAAGCCGTCACGCTGGTCAAGGAGAGGGCCAGGACGAAGTTCGACGAAACCGTCGAGATCGCCATGAACCTCGGCGTCGACCCCAAACACGCCGACCAAATGGTGCGCGGCGTCGTAAACCTGCCGAACGGCACGGGCCGCGCCGTGCGCGTGGCCGTCTTCGCGCGGGGTGCAAAGGCCGACGAGGCCAAGGCAGCCGGTGCCGACGTCGTCGGTGCCGAAGACCTCGTGACGGCTGTCCAGGGTGGCACGATCGATTTCGACCGCTGCATCGCCACGCCCGACCTGATGGCATTGGTGGGGCGCCTCGGCAAGGTGTTGGGTCCGCGCGGCCTGATGCCCAACCCGCGTGTCGGGACCGTGACCATGGACGTGGCGGCGGCCGTCAAGGCTTCGAAGGGCGGCGCGGTCGAGTTCCGCGTCGAGAAGGCCGGCATCGTGCAGGGCAGCGTCGGCAAGGCCTCGTTCGACGACGCCAAGCTCGTCGAGAACATCAAGGCCTTCGTGGATGCGGTAACGCGTGCCAAGCCCGCCGGGGCGAAGGGCACATACCTCCAGCGTGTCGCCATCTCGTCCACGATGGGCCCGGGCGTGAAGGTCGATCCCGCGACGCTCGGCAACGCGTGACGCGGCAGGGCGCGCGGCGACGGCAAAACCGTCGGGCCGGAATATTGGCCAGGGGCATCAAATGCGCTTGGCACCGAGAGGTAAAGGCTTTATGAGGGATGACTGGTCCCGCATGGGGCTTTGACAAACGCGCCGGCCGGTGTCCTCGGGGACCGGACGGCTCGAAGCTGAGGCCGGAAGATGCGGGAGTCGATCCCGCGTCATTTCCGGCCGTGTCCTGTCCAAGACTGCAGGCGCCGTACCGTGCCTCGGCCGGTGGCTTAATTTTCGGCGCTTCGGCTTTCAGCCGGTGCTGCTCCGAAAGCCCGCATAGACGGTGAGTACCGGTTTGGTGGAAAGGCGCGTGAAGCGCCTTCAGATTTGGTTCGATCCTTCTGTCCGGAGACGCCATGTCGCCGGGGGCAGGCACAAACCGCTCGCCGAGGTGCTTTGCATCCCGCTCGAGCGGAACATTGTGCACTCGCGGGGCTAGACTTCGCAATCGGAGTTTTAACTTTGGACAGAGCGGAAAAGAAAGAGCTCGTCGGCCAACTCAGCGACATCTTTAGAACGACGTCGGTGGTGGTCGTGGCTCATTATTCCGGTCTCACTGTGGCGCAGCTTCAACGCTTGCGCAAGCAGATGAGAGAAGCCGGAGCAAAGGTGCAGGTCAGCAAGAACCGTCTGGCCAAGATCGCTCTCGAAGGCACGGAGGTCGCTTCCATCGGCGCGATGCTGACCGGTCCGACGATCCTGGCCTATTCGGACGATCCTGTCGCGGCCCCGAAGGTAGCCTCGGCTTTCGCCAAGGATTTCGACAAGTTCGTGATCCTCGGGGGCGCGATGGGCCGCACGGCTTTGGATCCCGCGGGCGTCCGCGCGTTGGCCACCATGCCGTCGCTCGACGAACTGCGGGCGAAGCTGATCGGACTCATCCAGGCGCCGGCCACGAAACTCGCCCAGCTCACGACGGCTCCGGCCGGCAAGCTGGCCCGGGTCTTCAACGCCTATGCCGAGAAGGATGCCGGCGGCGAGCGTGACGCGGCCTAGACCGCACCCTTGACAATCGACCATAAGAACCAAACATCAGGAACATAGCCATGGCCAATCTTTCCCAGATCGTCGACGACCTGTCGGCCCTCACTGTCCTCGAAGCTGCCGAACTCGCCAAATTGCTCGAAGAGAAGTGGGGCGTATCGGCCGCCGCCGCAACCGTTGCAGTCGCAGCCGGCCCGGCTGGCGCCGCCGCCGCCCCGGTGGAAGAGCAGACCGAGTTCACCGTTATGCTGGCCGCGATCGGCGACAAGAAGATCGAAGTCATTAAGGAAGTCCGCGCCATCACAGGTCTCGGCCTCAAGGAGGCCAAGGACCTCGTCGAGGGTGCGCCGAAGGCCGTCAAGGAAGGCGTCTCCAAGGACGATGCCGCGAAGCTTAAGGCCCAGCTGGAAAAGGTCGGCGCCAAGGTGGAGCTTAAGTGATCAGATGAGCGTCCGCGCAGCGAAGACTGCGCCTCGCAACTGAGATTGCGCCGGTCCCGGGGAACCTCCCCGGGACCTTTGCCGCGTTTGTCCGCCGTTTGGCCCAGCCTGGGCTTGGAGGGCGGGCGTCGGTGGGAGGCAGAGCTGACGGCGGGGGGTGGACCGGCGTCTCTCCGGTGACGGCGTAGCGCCCGGGACCCGGAAGGGTCGATCGGCGCGGCTCCGACGATACGGAATAACGACGAGGGCTCGCATGGTGCGCGATGTCCTCGTGGCGGGGACCGGCCGAGTGGCCCGGTCTGCACGGCCGCCACACGAAAGGTACGAGGAGCGACATGGCGCAAACGTTCACCAGCCGGAAACGGGTCCGCAAATTTTTCGGTCACATCCGCGAAGTGGCCGAGATGCCCAACCTGATCGAGGTCCAGAAGGCGTCCTACGATCAGTTCCTGCTGGTCGACGAGGCGGTCGGCGGCCGGCCCGACGAGGGCCTCCAGTCGGTCTTCAAATCCGTGTTCCCGGTGTCTGATTTCGCCGGTACGGCGCTCCTGGAATTCGTGAAATACGAGTTCGAGCAGCCTAAGTTCGACGTCGACGAATGCCGCGCCCGCGGCATGACCTTCGCGGCCCCTCTCAAGGTGACGCTGCGCCTCATCGTGTTCGATGTCGATCCGGACACCGGCGCCAAGTCGGTCAAGGACATCAAGGAGCAGGACGTCTACATGGGCGACATGCCCTTCATGACGTCGAACGGCACCTTCATCGTCAACGGCACCGAGCGCGTGATCGTCTCCCAGATGCACCGCAGCCCCGGGGTGTTCTTCGACCACGACAAGGGCAAGAGCCATTCGTCCGGCAAGCTGCTCTTCGCGGCCCGCATCATTCCGTACCGGGGTTCCTGGCTCGACATCGAGTTCGACGCCAAGGACATCGTGCATGCGCGTATCGACCGCCGCCGCAAGATTCCGGTGACCAGCCTGTTCTACGCGCTCGGCATGGATGGCGAGGAAATCCTATCCACCTTCTACAACACCGTGCGCTACGAGCACACGGCGGAAGGTTGGCGCGTGCCGTTCAACCCCGACCGGCTGAAGGGCACCAAGACCACGGTCGATCTGATCGACGCCGATACCGGCGAGGTCGTAGTCGAGGCCGGCAAGAAGATGACGGCGCGCTCTGCCCGGCTACTGTCCGAGCGCGGCATCAAGGCCTTGAAGGCCCAGGACGAGGATCTCCACGGGCAGTACCTCGCCGAGGACCTTTACAGTCCCGAGACGGGCGAGATCTTCGCCGAGGCCGGCGACGAGGTCACGGCCAAGACATTGCCGGGCCTGCTCGAGCAAGGGTTCGAGGAGCTGCCGATCCTCGACATCGACCATATCAACATCGGTCCCTACATCCGGACCAGCCTCGCGGTCGACAAGAACTCCTCGCGCGAGGATGCGCTGTTCGACATCTACCGCGTGATGCGTCCGGGCGAACCGCCGACGCTCGACACCGCCCAGGCGATGTTCCATTCGCTGTTCTTCGATCCCGAGCGCTACGACCTGTCTTCGGTCGGCCGCGTCAAGATGAACATGCGGCTCGACCTCGATGCCGCCGATACCGTGCGCGTGCTGCGCAAGGAAGACATCCTGGCGGTCGCCAAGGCACTGGTCGACCTTCGCGACGGCCGCGGCGAGATCGACGACATCGATCATCTCGGCAACCGCCGCGTCCGTTCGGTCGGCGAATTGATGGAGAACCAGTATCGCCTGGGCCTCCTGCGGATGGAGCGCGCCATCAAGGAGCGCATGTCCTCGGTCGATATCGACACGGTGATGCCGCAGGATCTGATCAACGCCAAGCCGGCTGCTGCTGCGGTGCGCGAGTTCTTCGGTTCGTCGCAGCTGAGCCAGTTCATGGACCAGACGAACCCGCTCTCCGAGATCACCCACAAGCGTCGCTTGTCGGCGCTCGGCCCGGGCGGTCTCACCCGGGAGCGTGCGGGCTTCGAGGTGCGCGACGTGCATCCGACCCATTACGGCCGTATCTGTCCCATCGAGACTCCGGAAGGCCCGAACATTGGCCTCATCAATTCGCTGGCGACCTTTGCTCGCGTCAACAAATACGGCTTCATCGAGGCTCCGTATCGCCGCGTGCGGGGCGGGCAGGTGACCGACGACGTCGTTTATCTCTCGGCCATGGAGGAGACCAAGCACTACGTGGCCCAGGCCGACGCGACGATGAGCGCCGAAGGCGCCCTCACCGAAGACCTCGTGCTATGCCGGCATGCCGGCGACGTGATGCTGGTTCCGCTCGACCGCGTCGACTTCATGGACGTGTCGCCGAAGCAGCTGGTGTCGGTCGCGGCCGCGCTGATCCCGTTTCTCGAGAACGACGACGCCAACCGCGCCCTCATGGGCTCCAACATGCAGCGGCAGGCCGTGCCGCTCGTGAAGGCGGATGCGCCGCTGGTTGGGACCGGGATGGAGGCCATCGTGGCCCGGGATTCCGGCGCCGCCATCGCGGCCCGCCGCACGGGTGTCGTCGACCAGATCGACGCGACCCGCATCGTGATCCGGGCCACCGAGGACGTCGACGGCGGCAAGCCCGGGGTCGACATCTTCCGGCTGATGAAGTTCCAGCGCTCGAACCAGTCGACCTGCATCAACCAGAAGCCTCTGGTGCGGGTCGGCGACCGGGTGACGAAGGGCGACATCATCGCGGACGGCCCATCGACGGACCTCGGCGATCTCGCGCTCGGCCGCAACGTGCTGGTCGCGTTCATGCCGTGGAACGGCTACAATTTCGAGGACTCGATCCTGCTCTCCGAGAAGATCGTCAAGGAAGACGTCTTCACGTCGATCCACCTCGAGGAGTTCGAGGTCATGGCCCGCGACACCAAGCTCGGGCCCGAGGAGATCACGCGCGACATTCCGAACGTCTCCGAAGAGGCGCTGAAGAACCTCGACGAGGCCGGAATCGTCTACATCGGTGCCGAGGTGCAGGCGGGCGACATTCTGGTCGGCAAGATCACGCCCAAGGGCGAAAGCCCGATGACGCCCGAAGAAAAGCTGCTGCGCGCGATCTTCGGCGAGAAAGCCTCCGACGTCCGTGACACGTCGCTCCGGGTGCCCCCCGGCGTGCAGGGCACGATCGTGGAAGTGCGCGTTTTCAACCGGCATGGCGTCGACAAGGACGAGCGCGCCCAGGCGATCGAGCGGGAGGAAATCGAGCGGCTCGCCAAAGACCGCGACGACGAACTGGCGATCCTCGACCGCAACGTCTACGCCCGCCTGGTCCAGGTGCTCGACGGGCATACGGGCATCGCGGGTCCGAAGGGTTTCCGGAAAGAGACCGATCTCAACCGCGAGGTGATCGAAGGCTATCCGCGATCGCAATGGTGGACGTTCGCTGTGTCCGACGACGCGATCATGGGCGAGATCGAAGCCATGCGGAAGCAGTATGACGAGGCCAAGAAGGGGCTTGAGAGCCGTTTCCTGGACAAGGTCGAGAAGCTGCAGCGCGGTGACGAACTGCCGCCCGGCGTTATGAAGATGGTCAAGGTCTTCGTCGCGGTGAAGCGGAAGATCCAGCCCGGCGACAAGATGGCCGGCCGCCACGGCAACAAGGGCGTGGTGTCCAAGATCGTCCCCCAGGAGGATATGCCGTTCCTGGCTGATGGAACGCCGGTCGACATCGTGCTGAACCCGCTCGGCGTGCCGAGCCGCATGAACGTCGGCCAGATCCTGGAGACGCATCTCGGCTGGGCCTGCGCGGGCCTCGGCAGGCAGGTGAGCGACGCCGTGAACGCCTATATGAGGCTCGGCGACATCGCGCCGCTGCGCGCGAAGCTCGGCTCCATCTACGGCGCGAACGAGGAAGTGCGGGACCTCGATGACGAAGGGACGGTGGAACTGGCGCAGAACCTGCGTCGGGGCGTGCCGATCGCGACGCCGGTCTTCGACGGCGCGCACGAAGCCGACATCGTCGAACTGCTGGAGCAGGCCGGTCTCGACGGGTCGGGCCAGTCCACGCTCTACGACGGGCGCACCGGCGAGTCCTTCGACCGCAAGGTCACGGTGGGTTATATCTACATGCTGAAGCTCCACCATCTCGTGGACGACAAGATCCACGCGCGCTCGATCGGCCCCTACAGCCTCGTCACCCAGCAACCGCTGGGCGGCAAGGCGCAGTTCGGCGGCCAGCGCTTCGGCGAGATGGAGGTCTGGGCGCTGGAAGCCTATGGCGCCGCCTATACGCTGCAGGAGATGCTCACCGTGAAATCGGACGACGTCGCCGGGCGCACCAAGGTCTATGAAGCCATCGTGCGCGGTGACGACACGTTCGAGTCGGGTATTCCGGAAAGCTTCAACGTGCTCGTCAAGGAGATGCGCTCGCTCGGCCTCAACGTCGAACTGACCTCGAGCATCAAGCCCGACAACGCCATGCCGACCGCGGAAGCCGCCGAATAAGGCCTGCCGCAATGGACGGACCGCGCGCCCATGCAGGACGGCGCGATCCGTCCAGACCCATGTTGCTCCGCGGCGTGGCCGCGTCGCGCGTGCCTGCCTCGGTTGGCGGACGTCGGCATTGGCCGATTCTCCGCAGAGTCTCAGATAATGAGCCTGCTCGCAGGCTCTAGGAGAAGACCATGAATCAAGAGGTCATGAACCTTTTCAGCCCGGTGGTGACCCCCCAGGCTTTCGACCAGATCCAGATCGGCATCGCCAGCCCCGAAAAGATCCTGTCCTGGTCGTTCGGCGAGATCAAGAAGCCGGAAACCATCAACTACCGCACGTTCAAGCCGGAGCGGGACGGCCTGTTCTGCGCCCGCATCTTCGGGCCGATCAAGGATTACGAGTGCTTGTGCGGCAAGTACAAGCGCATGAAGTACAAGGGCGTGATCTGCGAGAAGTGCGGCGTCGAGGTCACGCTGTCGCGCGTGCGGCGCGAACGCATGGGCCACATCTCGCTGGCGGCGCCCGTCGCGCACATCTGGTTCCTGAAGTCGCTGCCATCACGCATCGGGCTCCTGCTCGACATGACGCTGCGCGACCTCGAGCGCATCCTCTACTTCGAATCCTATATCGTAATCGAGCCCGGCCTCACTCCGATGAAGGAGCGTCAGCTCCTGAGCGAGGACGACTATCTGCGCGCCCAGGACGAATACGGCCAGGACTCGTTCACCGCCATGATCGGCGCGGAAGCCATCCGCGAAATCCTGCGCAACATGGACCTGCAGACGATCGCCGAGAACCTGAAGGTCGAGATCGCCGAATCGACCTCCGAGCTGAAGCCGAAGAAGCTCGCCAAGCGGCTCAAGATCATCGAGGCCTTCATGCACTCGGGCAACAAGCCCGAGTGGATGATCCTGACCGAAGTTCCGGTCATCCCGCCCGACCTGCGTCCGTTGGTGCCGCTCGACGGCGGCCGCTTCGCGACCTCCGACCTGAACGACCTCTACCGTCGCGTCATCAACCGCAACAACCGCCTGCGGCGGCTCATCGAATTGCGCGCCCCCGACATCATCGTGCGCAACGAGAAGCGCATGCTTCAGGAGGCGGTTGACGCCCTGTTCGATAACGGGCGCCGCGGCCGCGTCATCACGGGCGCCAACAAGCGTCCGCTGAAGTCGCTGGCCGACATGCTGAAGGGCAAGCAGGGCCGGTTCCGCCAGAACCTGCTCGGCAAACGCGTCGATTATTCGGGCCGCTCGGTCATCGTGGTGGGTCCGGAGTTGAAGCTCCATCAGTGCGGGCTGCCGAAGAAAATGGCGCTCGAGCTGTTCAAGCCGTTCATCTACTCGCGCCTCGACGCCAAGGGCCTGTCCACCACGGTGAAGCAGGCCAAGAAGCTGGTCGAGAAGGAGAAGCCGGAGGTCTGGGACATCCTCGACGAGGTGATCCGCGAGCATCCGGTGATGCTGAACCGCGCGCCGACGCTGCATCGTCTGGGCATCCAGGCGTTCGAGCCGATTCTGATCGAGGGCAAGGCGATCCAGCTTCATCCGCTGGTCTGCGCCGCCTTCAACGCGGACTTCGACGGCGACCAGATGGCCGTGCACGTTCCGCTGTCGCTCGAGGCGCAGCTGGAAGCCCGCGTGCTCATGATGTCGACCAACAACATCCTGCACCCCGCCAACGGGCTGCCCATCATCGTGCCCAGCCAGGACATCGTGCTGGGGCTCTACTACGTCACGCTCGTGGTGGACGGCGATATCGGCCAGGGCATGGCGTTCTCGAACATGGGCGAGATCGAACATGCGCTCGCCGCCAAGGCCGTAACCCTGCACACCAAGATCAAGGGGCGCGCCTGGACCTATGAGAACGGCGTGCGCAAGTCCAAGATCTTCGACACGACGCCCGGCCGCATGATCCTCGGTCAGCTGCTGCCGAGCCACGCCAAGATCCCCTACGACGTCGCCAACAAGCTGATGACGAAGAAGGAGATCTCCAACATGATCGACACGGTCTACCGCAACTGCGGGCAGAAGGAGACGGTGATCTTCTGCGACCGGATCATGGCGCTCGGCTTCCGCGAGGCCTTCCGGGCCGGCATCTCGTTCGGCAAGGACGACATGGTGGTTCCGGAGACCAAGCCGAAGATCATCGAGAGCACCTCGGCCCTCACCAAGGAATACGAGCAGCAATATAACGACGGCCTCATCACCCAGGGTGAGAAGTACAACAAGGTGGTCGATGCCTGGGCCAAGTGCTCGGACAAGCTGGCCGAGGAGATGATGATCCGTATCTCCTCCGTGCAGAAGGACGAGGGCGGCAAGGACAAGCCGATCAACTCGATCTACATGATGAGCCACTCCGGTGCCCGTGGGTCGCCCACGCAGATGAAGCAGCTTGCCGCGATGCGCGGGCTGATGGCCAAGCCTAGCGGCGAGATCATCGAGTCGCCGATCATCTCGAACTTCAAGGAAGGCCTGACGGTCCTCGAATATTTCTCCTCGACGCACGGCGCCCGCAAGGGTCTGGCCGATACGGCATTGAAGACGGCCAACTCCGGCTATCTGACGCGCCGTCTCGTCGACGTGGCGCAGGATGCCATCATCTCGACCGTGGACTGCGGTTCGCAGGGCGGCATCAAGATGCGGGCCATCCTTGATGCCGGCCAGGTGGTGGCGTCGCTGGCCATCCGCATCCTCGGCCGGACCTCGGCCGAGGACCTGAAGGAACAGGACGGCAAGCTGATCGTCGCGACCGGCGAGATGATCCAGGAATGGCATATCGATCGCATCAATGCGGCCGGCATCCAGGAGGTGAAGATCCGCTCGGTCCTCACCTGCGAGTCAAAGAACGGTGTCTGCGCGACCTGCTACGGCCGCGACCTCGCACGGGGCACGCCGGTCAACATGGGTGAGGCGGTCGGCGTTATCGCGGCGCAATCGATCGGCGAGCCCGGCACGCAGCTTACGATGCGCACCTTCCACATCGGCGGTGCGGCTCAGATCGCCGATTCGTCGTTCATCGAGTCGAATTTCGACGGCACGGTCACGTTCCGTAACAAGGCGATCGCCAGGAACGCGGAAGGCGACCTCATGGTGATGGCCCGCAACGTGGCGGTCGTCGTTTCGGGGCCGGACGGAGCCGAGCGCGCGGTACACCGCGTACAATACGGCGCCCGTTTGAAGGTCGACGAAGGCGACAAGATCAAGCGCGGGCAGCGGATCGCCGAATGGGATCCTTATACCCGTCCGATCATGACCGAGATCGACGGGACTGTCGGGTTCGAGGACTTGGTCGAAGGGTCGTCGATGTCGGAAAGCATCGACGAGGCGACCGGCATCGCCAAGCGCATGGTCATGGACTGGCGCTTGAACCAGCGTTCGGCGAGCTTGCGACCGGCCATCGTCATCAAGGGCCCGGACGGCAAGGTCGCCAAGGTGCCCCGGGGCGGCGACGCCCGTTACATGCTGCCTGTGGACTCGATCATCGCGTTCGATCCCGGTGCGGAGGTCAAGGCGGGTGACGTCGTGGCCCGGATCTCGATGGAGGGCGCCAAGACCCGCGACATCACGGGCGGTCTGCCGCGCGTTGCCGAGCTGTTCGAAGCCCGTCGGCCGAAGGACCACGCGATCATCGCCGAGATCTCGGGCATCATTCAGTTCGGCAAGGACTACAAGAACAAACAGCGGCTCTCGATCGTGCCGCATGAGGAGGGTGCCGACGCGGTCGAGTACCTGATCCCCAAGGGCAAGCACATCCACCTCCAGGACGGCGACGTTATCGAGAAGGGGGAATATATTGTCGACGGCAACCCCGCGCCGCACGACATCCTGGCCATCAAGGGCGTCGAAGAACTTGCCGCTTACCTGGTCAACGAGATCCAGGAGGTCTACCGATTGCAGGGCGTGTCGATCAACGACAAGCACATCGAAGTTATCGTCCGGCAGATGCTGCAGAAGGTCGACATCACGGATCCGGGCGAGACGGAGTTCCTCCCCGGGGAGCAGGTGGACCACACCGAACTCGAAGCGGCGAACGCCTTGGCGCTCGCTGACGGCAAGAAGCCGGCATCGGGCACCCCGGTGCTGCTCGGCATCACCAAGGCCAGCCTGCAGACCCGCTCGTTCATCTCGGCCGCCTCCTTCCAGGAGACGACCCGCGTACTGACCGAGGCCGCCGTCAACGGCAAGAAGGATACGCTCGAAGGTCTGAAGGAGAATGTCATCGTCGGCCGGTTGATCCCGGCCGGCACGGGTGCGGCCATGTCCAAGCTGCAACGCGTCGCGAGTTCGCGGGACGACTTGATCCTGGCCCAGAACGCGTCCATGTCGCAGGAGAACCTGCCGCAACTTCCGTCTCCAGCCGCGGCGGAATGAGCGGTACTCTCGAATTGAGGAATAGGGCGCTTCGGCGCCCTTTTTCTTGGGAGACTGGATCCCGAGGCCGCAGCTGACGATTCATTTTCCTTTCGGGCGACTGCGGACGAGGAACTTCGCCGGGTTGGTCAGAGTATGGACATGTTACCAAGAACCCGTGTGCCACGACCATGCCGCTTCCTGCTTTCCCAGATGCCCGGCAATGTGCCGAACTGCAGAGCTTCGGCCTGCAGGATGCCGAGGATGTCTCGAGTGTTCTCAAGCCGATTATGGCGGGGGCGCGTGCACGGGGGGTCGCGGACGGGCTCGAACTGCTCGGCATCGGTGCAGTGCTGATCGATGCGACCGGGCAGGTTCTGCACATCGGCGAACGCGGCCGTCGCATGCTGCGTGGCTGGGCTAGATTGGTGAACCATCACCTCGTCACGGAACGCGCTTGCGACAATGCCCGCGTTCAGGACCTCATCGGCAGCGTCGTGGGTTCGGCTCGCCACGACCCGGAGGTCCGGATTGAACTGGCGGGGCGGAAAGGTGCCCCCGGCATCACGGTCCGGGCGCTCCGCTTCGAAACCGAGGAGGGACCGGCTCAGCGTCTCCATGCCGTTCTGGTCATCGAGGAAGCGCATCGGACCTGACGCCGCCGTCTTGGGCGCGAGCTGGAAGTTTCTCCGAGCGCAATCCGCAAAACGATTGACGCGCCCCCCGCCGGCAGTTAAAGAAAGCCAACTTTCGGCAGGCCGTAGGCGACTTTGCTTCGGGGCGACGCGTCCCGAACCCATAAGAGCCTAAACGCTGCCGGCCTCTCCTGAGACCTAACCTCGGACGCTGCGTCGTTCCTGGTCATTGAAAGAGGCATGATCGTGGTGCGCAAGCGCTGCGGTCCTCTGCGTTTCACGCGCTTGAGGCCTGCGAGGGTCTAAAGTGCGCTTTGCTTTGCATGCGTTCCGGTATCGGCATCATCGGATGCCGGGGCCGGGCGCTCGATGGACCTAGAGTAGCGAAACATGCCGACGATCAGTCAGTTGATCCGCAACCCGCGCGTGGTCGCCAAGGCGCGCAACAAGGTGCCGGCGCTGCAGCAGAGCCCCCAGAAACGCGGCGTCTGTACCCGTGTTTATACGACGACCCCGAAGAAGCCGAACTCCGCCTTGCGCAAGGTGGCCAAGGTCCGGCTGACCAATGGCTTCGAGGTCATCGGCTACATCCCGGGCGAGGGTCACAACCTTCAAGAACATTCGGTTGTGATGATCCGCGGCGGCCGCGTCAAGGATCTTCCCGGCGTTCGCTACCATATCCTGCGTGGCGTACTCGACACGCAGGGTGTCAAGGATCGGAAGCAGCGGCGCTCCAAGTATGGCGCCAAGCGTCCGAAGTGATCCGAGCGCGATCCGCGGATCGCGATGAGAGCACGGCGAGGATGGCCGGGACAAGTCGGCCATGACGATCTGGAACTAGAGACGAACCGAGAGCATAAACGATGTCGCGTCGCCATAGCGCAGAGAAGCGTGAAGTCATTCCGGACGCCAAATACGGCGACGTCACGCTGACCAAGTTCATGAACTCGATCATGTACGACGGCAAGAAGTCGGTCGCCGAGGCGATCGTCTATGGCGCGTTCGAGAACATCGAGCAGCGCCTGCGCACGGAGCCGCTTCCGGTCTTCATGCAGGCGCTCGACAATGTCGCGCCGGCCATCGAGGTCCGCTCGCGCCGCGTCGGTGGCGCCACCTATCAGGTGCCGGTGGAAGTTCGTCTGGAGCGTCGTCAGGCGCTCGCGATCCGCTGGCTCATCACGGCGGCCAGGGGCCGCAACGACAAGACCATGGTCGATCGCCTGTCGGCCGAATTGATGGATGCCGCCAACAATCGCGGCAATGCCGTGAAGAAGCGGGAAGACACGCACCGGATGGCGGAAGCCAACCGTGCCTTCTCGCACTACCGCTGGTAAGCCGGCGGTTCAGCGCCATCCGAGGATCGTCCCATGCCCCGCAGCCACCTCATCGAAGACTATCGCAACTTCGGCATCATGGCCCACATCGATGCGGGCAAGACCACCACGACCGAGCGGATCCTCTACTACTCCGGCAAGTCCCATAAGATCGGCGAAGTCCATGACGGCGCCGCCACGATGGACTGGATGGAGCAGGAGCAGGAGCGCGGCATCACGATTACGTCAGCCGCCACCACGACGGCCTGGAACGGCAAGCGCCTGAACATCATCGACACGCCCGGCCACGTGGATTTCACCATCGAGGTGGAACGTTCCCTCCGCGTGCTCGACGGCGCTGTTTGCGTGCTCGACGGCAACCAGGGGGTGGAGCCGCAGACCGAGACGGTGTGGCGTCAGGCCGACAAGTACAACGTGCCCCGGATCGTCTTCGTCAATAAGATGGATAAGATCGGCGCCGACTTCTACAAATGCGTCGACGACATCAAGACTCGCGTCGGCGGCCGTCCGATCTGCATTCAGCTGCCGATTGGCTCCGAAGCGGATTTCAAGGGCATCATCGACCTGGTGCGCATGAAGGCTGTCGTCTGGGACAACGAGGCGCTCGGCGCCAACTACCACGACGAGGAGATTCCGGCGGACCTCCTCGACCGCGCGCTGGAGTACCGGCTGGCCATGATCGAGGCCGCGGTCGAACTCGACGACGATGCCATGTCGGCCTATCTCGACGGGACCGAACCCGATGAGGCGACGCTGAAGCGTCTCATCCGCAAGGCCGTGCGCCATATTACCTTCCATCCCGTGTTGTGTGGGACCGCTTTCAAGAACAAGGGCGTGCAGCCGTTGCTCGACGCCGTCGTGGACTATCTGCCGTCGCCGATCGATCGCGAGGCCATCAAAGGCATCGACATCAACACCGACGAGGAGGTCACCCGGGTCGCCAGCGACTCGGAGCCTTTTTCGTTGCTCGCGTTCAAGATCATGGACGATCCCTTCGTCGGCACCATCACGTTCTGCCGGATCTATTCGGGCCATATCGAGAGCGGCACTACCGTGCTCAACTCGACCAAGGACAAGAAGGAGCGGGTCGGGCGCATGCTTCTCATGCATGCCAACAACCGCGAGGACATCAAGGAAGCCTACGCGGGCGATATCGTGGCCCTGGCAGGCCTGAAGGACACCCGCACCGGGGACACGCTTTGCGATCTGCAGAAGGCGGTGATCCTGGAGCGGATGGAATTTCCGGAGCCGGTCATCGAGATCGCCATCGAGCCCAAGTCCAAGGCCGACCAGGAGAAGCTCGGCGTCGCCCTGCAGAAGCTGGCCGCCGAGGATCCGTCCTTCCGGGTATCGACGGATCAGGAATCGGGCCAGACCATCCTCAAGGGGATGGGGGAGCTTCACCTCGACATCAAGGTCGACATCCTGCGCCGCACCTACAAGGTGGATGCCAATATCGGCGCCCCGCAGGTGGCCTACCGCGAGAAGCTGACCCGCCGGGTCGAGCAGGACTACACCCACAAGAAGCAGACCGGCGGCACGGGGCAGTTTGCCCGCGTCAAGATCGTCTTCGAGCCGAACGATGCCGGCGCCGGCAATGTGTTCGAATCGAAGATCATCGGCGGCGCGGTGCCGAAGGAATACGTGCCCGGCGTCGAGAAGGGCATCAACAGCGTCATGGGCGCGGGGATCCTGGCGGGGTTCCCGGTGGTGGACGTCAAGGCGACGCTGATCGATGGGGCGTACCACGATGTCGACTCGTCGGTGCTGGCCTTCGAGATCGCGTCGCGGGCTGCTTTCCGCGAGGCGCTGCAGAAGGGTGGATCGGTTCTTCTGGAACCCATCATGAAGGTCGAGGTGGTGACGCCGGAGGAATATACCGGCTCGGCTATCGGCGACCTCAACTCCCGCCGGGGGCAGATCCAGGGTCAGGACGTGCGCGGCAACGCCAACGTCATCAATGCCATGGTGCCGCTGGCCAATATGTTCGGCTACGTGAACCAGCTTCGCTCCTTCAGCCAGGGCCGGGCGACCTTCACGATGCAGTTCGACCATTATGAGCAGGTTCCGGCCGGCGAAGCTGCCAAGGTCCAGGCCAAGTACGCCTGACCCCATCCAACACGATCGAAGTTTGACAGGAGCTTAGCATGGCTAAGGAAAAGTTCGCGCGGAACAAGCCGCACTGCAATATCGGCACGATCGGCCACGTCGATCACGGCAAGACGTCGCTGACGGCGGCCATCACCAAGGTACTGGCCGAGACCGGAGGGGCCGTCTACACGGCCTATGATCAGATCGACAAGGCGCCGGAAGAGAAGGCGCGTGGCATCACGATCTCGACGGCTCACGTCGAATACGAAACCAAGAACCGCCATTACGCTCATGTCGACTGCCCCGGCCACGCCGACTACGTGAAAAACATGATCACTGGTGCCGCCCAGATGGATGGCGCGATCCTGGTCGTCTCGGCCGCCGACGGCCCCATGCCGCAGACCCGTGAGCACATCCTCCTGGCCCGCCAGGTCGGCGTGCCGGCGCTGGTCGTGTTCATGAACAAGGTCGATATGGTCGACGACGCAGAACTGCTCGAGCTCGTCGAACTCGAAGTCCGCGAGCTGCTGTCGAAGTACGATTTCCCCGGCGACGATATCCCGATCACCAAGGGGTCGGCGCTCTGCGCGCTCGAGAACAAGCAGCCCGAGATCGGCCACGATGCGGTTCTCGCGCTGATGGCGTCCGTCGACGCCTACATTCCGCAGCCGGAGCGCCCGAAGGACCAGCCCTTCCTGATGCCGGTCGAGGACGTGTTCTCGATTTCGGGACGCGGGACCGTGGTGACGGGCCGCATCGAGCGCGGCATCATCAAGGTCGGCGAGGAAATCGAGATCGTCGGTCTGAAGGCCACCGTGAAGACCACCGTCACGGGCGTCGAGATGTTCCGCAAGCTGCTCGATCAGGGGGAGGCCGGTGACAACGTCGGTTGCCTGCTGCGCGGCACCAAGCGCGAGGACGTCGAGCGCGGCCAGATCCTGTGCAAGCCTGGCTCCGTGAAGCCCCACACCAAGTTCAAGGCCGAGGCTTATATTCTGACCAAGGACGAAGGTGGCCGTCACACGCCGTTCTTCACCAACTACCGTCCGCAGTTCTACTTCCGCACCACGGACGTGACCGGCATCGTGACGCTGCCCGAGGGCACCGAGATGGTGATGCCGGGTGACAACGTGACCATGGAAGTGGCCCTGATCGTGCCGATCGCGATGGAGGAGAAGCTCCGCTTCGCCATTCGTGAAGGTGGCCGCACGGTCGGCGCCGGCGTCGTCGCGTCGATCATCGAGTGAGATGCAGACAGGTCGGGGCGCGGGAGTTCGGCTCCCGCCCCTACCGACGGGCGCATGTCGTGCTGTTGACGCATGCGCTGGCTGAAAAGAGCGAGGCTGTTCACGGACTGACGCAGAAGTGTCAGTCCGACAGGCTCCAAGGGACATGACGATGAACGGTCAAAACATCCGCATCCGCCTCAAGGCGTTCGATCACCGCGTGCTCGACGCCTCGACCAAGGAGATCGTCTCGACGGCTCGCCGCACCGGCGCGCAGATCCGAGGCCCGATCCCTTTGCCCACGAGGATCGAGAAGTTCACCGTGAACCGTTCGCCCCATGTGGACAAGAAGTCCCGCGAGCAGTTCGAAATCCGCACGCACAAGCGTGTGCTCGACATTGTGGATCCCACGCCGCAAACGGTCGACGCGCTGATGAAGCTCGATCTGGCCGCCGGCGTCGATGTTGAGATCAAGATCTGACGTCGGCACTGCGATAAGCTGTAGCGAAGTATTCTGAAGGAAATCTGACATGCGGTCAGGTGTCATCGCCCAGAAGGTCGGTATGACCCGTGTTTTCACGGAAGCGGGCGAACATGTGCCGGTGACGGTGCTGAAACTCGACGGTTGCCAGGTCGTGGCGCATCGCACGGCCGAGGTGAACGGCTACAGCGCTCTGCAGATCGGTATCGGCAAGGCGAAGGTGAAGAACGTCCCGAAGGCCGAGCGCGAGCGGTTTGCCATCGCCAAGGTCGAGCCCAAGATGAAGCTCGCGGAATTCCGCGTCGGCGCGGATCATATGATCCCGGTCGGCGCCGAGTTCCAGGCCGATCACTTCGTCACCGGGCAGTTCGTCGACGTGACGGGCACGAGCACCGGCAAGGGCTTCGCTGGGCCGATGAAGCGCTGGAACTTCGGCGGCCTGCGGGCTACCCACGGCGTGTCGCTGTCGCACCGCTCGCACGGTTCGACGGGCGGGCGCCAGGATCCGGGCAAGACGTTCAAGAACAAGAAGATGGCCGGTCACATGGGTGTCGACCGGGTCACGACCCTGAACCTCAAGGTTGTCCGGACCGATGTCGAGCGTGGCCTGATCCTGGTCGAGGGCGCCGTGCCGGGCGTCGTCGGCGGCTACATCTATGTTCGGGACGCCATCAAGAAGGCGCTGCCCAAGGATGCGCCGCTTCCCGGAAAGTACCGGGTAGCTTCGGCGGACGCCTCGACGGCCGAGACCGCCCCTGCCGCCGTTGTTGAGGGTTGAGTGCTGCCATGAAGATCGACATCACCTCGCTCGACGGCCAGACCGACGGCTCGATCGAACTGTCTGATAGCATCTTCGGCCTGAAGCCGCGCGAGGACCTCATCGCCCGGATGGTCCGGTACCAGCTGGCGAAGCGCCGTGCCGGAACGCACCAGACCAAGGGCCGGGCCGACATCGCCCGGACCGGCAAGAAGCTCTACAAGCAGAAGGGCACGGGGTCGGCGCGCCACGGTTCGGCCCGCGTTCCGCAGTTCCGCGGGGGTGGCCGGGCATTCGGCCCCGTCACGCGCTCCCATGCCCATGATCTGCCCAAGAAGGTGCGGGCCTTGGCGCTGCGCCATGCGCTCTCGGCCAAGGCAGCGGACGGCGACATCATCGTGTGGAACAGCGCGAGCGTGCCGGAGGCCAAGACCAAGATGCTGAAGGCGCGTTTCCAGGCGCTCGGCATCGAGAACGCCCTGATTATCGACGGCGAGGCCGTCGAGCAAAACTTCTCGCTAGCGGCCCGCAACATCCCGATGATCGACGTGCTGCCCATCCAGGGCATCAACGTCTACGATATACTGCGTCGCAACAAGCTGGTGCTGACCAAGGCTGCAGTCGACGCGCTGGAGCTGCGATTCAAATGAGCCAGGACGCCCGCCACTACGACGTGATCCTTTCCCCGGTCATTACCGAGAAGGCCACGGCCGCATCCGACTACAACCAGGTCGTCTTCAAGGTCGCCAAGACCGCGACGAAGCCGCAGATCAAGGCCGCGGTCGAGCAGTTGTTCGACGTCAAGGTCGAGTCCGTCAACACGCTGATCCGCAAGGGCAAGGCTAAGACCTTCCGGGGTTTCAAGGGTCGCCAGTCCGACCTGAAAAAGGCCGTCGTGACGCTCGCGGCCGGCCATAAGATCGATGTCACCACGGGTCTGTAGAGCAGGGCATAGGGAACAAGTGCCATGGCACTGAAGACATTCAAGCCGATCACGCCCAGCCTCCGGCAGCTGGTGATCGTGGACCGCAGCGAGCTCTACAAGGGCAAGCCACTGAAGGCGCTGACCGAGGGGCTGTCGAAATCCGGCGGACGGAACAACACCGGTCGCACGACCGTGCGGTTCCGTGGCGGCGGGCATAAGCAAAGCTATCGGATCGTCGACTTCAAGCGCCGCAAGCTCGATGTGCCGGCCAGGGTCGAGCGGATCGAATATGACCCGAACCGGACGTCGTTCATCGCTCTCGTGCGATATGCCGACGGCGAGCCCGCCTATATCATCGCGCCGCAGAAGCTCGGCGTGGGCGACAGCGTGGTGGCGGGCCAGCAGGTCGACGTGAAGCCCGGCAATGCCATGCCGCTGGCCTCCATCCCGGTCGGCACCATCGTGCACAACATCGAGATGAAGATCGGCAAGGGCGGCGCCATCGCGCGGTCGGCCGGGTCCTATGCCCAGATCGTCGGCCGCGATGCCGGCTACGTGGCGCTCCGGCTGAGTTCGGGCGAGCAGCGGCTGGTCCACGGGCAGTGTTTCGCCACGGTCGGCTCGGTGTCCAACCCCGACCACATGAACATCAGCTACGGCAAGGCGGGTCGCCGCCGCTGGCTGGGCCGGCGCCCGCACAATCGCGGCGTCACCATGAACCCGGTCGACCACCCGCACGGTGGTGGCGAGGGTAAGACCTCGGGCGGCCGTCACCCCGTCACGCCCTGGGGCAAGCCCACCAAAGGCAAGAAGACCCGCACCAACAAGTCGACCGGCAAGTTCATCGTCGCGTCCCGCCACGCTCGCAAGAAGAAGGGTTGATCCATGTCACGTTCGATCTGGAAAGGTCCTTTCGTCGACGGCTACCTGCTCAAGAAGGCAGATAACGTCAGGAGCGGCGGACGGTCCGAGGTCATCAAGATGTGGAGCCGTCGCTCCACCGTGCTGCCGCAGTTCGTGGGGCTCACGTTCGGCGTCCACAATGGCCACAAGCATATCCCGGTGACCGTCACCGAGGACATGATCGGGCACAAGTTCGGCGAGTTCTCGCCGACCCGGACCTTCCACGGCCATGCCGCGGACAAGAAGTCGAAGAGGGGCTGATCGTGAGCAAGCCATCGAAGCCCCGCACCCTGCCGGAGAACGAGGCCAAATGCGTCGCCCGCATGCTGCGGGTCAGTCCCCAGAAGTTGAACCTCCTGGCCCAGCTGATCCGCGGCAAGAAGGTGGAGACGGCGTTGGCCGACCTCGAGTTCTCGCGCAAGCGCATCTCGGTCGAGGTCAAGAAGGCGTTGGAAAGCGCCATCGCCAACGCCGAGAACAACCATGAACTCGACGTCGACGACCTGATCGTCTCGGAGGCCTATGTGGGCAAGGCCTTGGTGATGAAGCGGTTCAGCCCACGCGCGCGCGGCCGGGCCGGACGCATCGAGAAGCCCTTTTCCAACCTCACGATCATCGTGCGGGAAGTCGAAGCCACGGCCTGAGGACAGAACGATGGGTCAGAAAGTCAATCCGATCGGGTTGCGGCTCGGCATCAACCGCACCTGGGACTCGCGTTGGTTCGCCAGCAAGGCGGAATATGCCAAGCTGCTGCACGAGGACATGGAGATCCGTGCGGTGCTCATGGCGTCGCTCAAGCAGGCCGCGATCTCGAAGATCGTGATCGAGCGTCCGCACCGCAAATGCCGCGTCACCATCCATTCGGCGCGTCCGGGCGTGGTGATCGGCAAGAAGGGCGCTGACATCGACAAGCTGCGCAAGATGGTGGGTAAGATCACCACCTCCGAGGTGGTGATCAACATCGTCGAGGTTCGCAAGCCCGAGATCGATGCGACCCTGGTGGCCGATTCCATCGCCCAGCAATTGGAGCGCCGCGTTGCGTTCCGGCGGGCCATGAAGCGGGCCGTGCAGTCGGCCATGCGGCTCGGCGCGCAAGGGATCCGAATTAATTGCTCGGGCCGCCTCGGGGGCGCCGAGATCGCACGCCAGGAATGGTATCGCGAGGGCCGGGTCCCATTGCATACGCTGCGCGCCGATGTCGATTACGGAGTTGCCACGGCCAATACGGCCTATGGCACCTGCGGCATCAAGGTGTGGATCTTCAAGGGCGAGATCCTGGAGCACGATCCGATGGCGCAGGATAAGCGCGCTGCCGAGCAGGAACATGCGCCGGGCGGCGGCGACCGTCGCCGTCGCGACAACGACGACCGTGGCGGTCGTGATCGCGACCGTCGGCGCGAGCGGGCCTGATCGGGCTGAACTGAATTAACCGGGACGATCCGTCATGTTGCAACCCAAGCGAACCCGCTTTCGCAAGGCCTTCAAGGGCCGCATCAGCGGCGAAGCCAAAGGCGGCTTCGAGTTGAACTTCGGCCAGTTCGGGCTCAAGGCGCTCGAGCCCGAGCGCGTCACGGCACGGCAGATCGAAGCTGCCCGCCGGGCGCTGACTCGTCACATGAAGCGGGCCGGCCGTGTCTGGATCCGCATCTTTCCCGACGTGCCGGTGTCGAAGAAGCCGACCGAGGTGCGTATGGGCAAGGGCAAGGGCGCCCCGGAATTCTGGGCCGCACGGGTCCATCCCGGCCGTATCATGTTCGAGCTCGACGGCGTTTCGCCCGAGATCGCGCGCCAGGCCCTGACGCTGGCGGCCGCCAAGCTGCCGATCAAGACGCGCTTCATCCAGCGCATCGCCGAATAAGGGGCGGACCGATATGAAGACGAAACAGCGCCTGTCCGACCTCTGGGTGATGTCGGACGACCAGCTCGCGGACGAGGTCCTGCGGCTGAAGCGTGAACAGTTCAATCTGCGCTTTCGACGTGCCACCGGGCAGCTCGAGAACACGTCCACGGTTCGTCTGGTCCGGCGAGATATCGCCCGGGTCAAGACCCTGGCCGCGATGAAGCGCGCCGCAGCACAAGGGTGAGGGCGAAATGCCGAAGCGTATACTCCAGGGCGTGGTCGTCAGCGACAAGCAGGAGAAGACCGTCGTGGTCAAGGTGGAGCGCCGCTTCACTCATCCGCTGCTGAAGAAGACCGTGCGCCGGTCGAAGAATTACCACGCCCACGACGAGGGGAGGGCCTACAAGGTCGGCGACTTGGTCTCCATTCAGGAGAGCCGTCCGACCTCGAAGCTGAAGCGGTGGACCGTGATGGGTGCCGAAACCAAAAGCGAGGCGTGAGCCCGCCGCTCCGGAGGACGTGGCCTTCCCGCTGAAGGCTGTAGGCCTCTTGCAGGCGCAGTCCGGCCAGGGAAACCGAGCCGGAAACCGTTCTGACAGAAAGCATGATCCATGATTCAGATGCAGACCAATCTCGATGTCGCTGACAACTCCGGCGCTCGCCGCGTCATGTGCATCAAGGTCCTCGGCGGTTCCAAGCGGAAATACGCCGGTGTGGGCGACATCATCGTCGTCTCGATCAAGGAAGCGATTCCGCGCGGCCGCGTGAAGAAGGGCGACGTGATGAAGGCTGTGGTGGTGCGGACCGCCAAAGACATCAAGCGGCCCGATGGCTCCGTGATCCGGTTCGACACCAATGCCGCGGTCCTGGTCAACGCTCAGTCGGAGCCGGTGGGTACCCGCATCTTCGGACCAGTCCCGCGGGAGTTGCGGGCCAAGAACCACATGAAGATCATCTCGCTCGCGCCGGAGGTGCTGTGATGGCGGCCAAGATCAGGAAGGGTGACAAGGTCGTCGTGCTGGCCGGTCGTGACAAGGGAACGAACGGCGAAGTTCTCAAGGTCATGCCCAAGGAGGAGCGCGCCATCGTCCAGGGCGTGAACCTCGTCAAGCGCCACCAGGCGCAGAGTGCCCGCCAGGAAGGCGGGATCATTTCCAAGGAAGCGACGATCCACCTGTCGAACCTCGCTCTCGCCGACCCGAAGACGGGCAAGCCGGTGCGGGTCGGATTCAAGGTGCTGGAGGATGGCCGCAAGGTCCGCTTCGCCAAGGGTTCGGGGGATCAGATCGATGGCTGAGGCACAGGCTGCGTCGGGCGGCAAGGCTGCCAAGGGCGCCAAGGAGAACCGCAAGGTCTCGTCCGAGATCAACATGGACACGTCGCCGGCGACGCCGGCCGGCTACGTTCCCCGTCTGAAGCAAATCTATGCCGACACGGTGCGGCCAAAGATGATCGAGGAGTTCGGCTACAAGAACGCCCTTGCGGTTCCCCGGATCGACAAGATCGTCTTGAACATGGGGGTCGGCGAGGCCGTCAACGACACCAAGAAGGTGACGAGCGCCGCGGCCGACCTGTCGTTGATCGCGGGGCAGAAGCCCGTGATCACCCATGCGCGGCGTGCCATTTCGACCTTCAAGGTGCGCGAGAACATGCCGCTCGGCGCCAAGGTGACGCTGCGCCAGACACGGATGTACGAGTTCCTCGACCGTCTGATTACCATCGCGCTCCCGCGGGTCCGCGATTTCCGGGGCCTCAGCCCCAAGTCGTTCGACGGGCGTGGGAATTTCGCGCTCGGTATCAAGGAACATATCATTTTCCCCGAGATCGACTATGACAAGGCGGAGTCGAATCTCGGCATGGACATCATCGTCTGCACCACGGCCAAGACCGACGACGAAGCGCGTGCGCTGCTTCGCGCTTTCAATTTCCCGTTCCGGCAGTGAAGTCCACGGGACTTCAGACGCGGAAAGGCGAGGGTTTCTAGAAATGGCTAAGAAGAGTTCGATTGAGAAAAACGAGCATCGGCGCGCGCTGGTGAAGCGATTGGCCGGGAAACGTGCCCTGCTCAAAGGCGTTGCGGACGATAGCAAGCTGCCCATGGAGGAGCGGTTCGAGGCGCGGTTGAAGCTGGCCGAAATGCCGCGCAACTCGTCTGCCGGGCGCATCCGCAACCGCTGCGAGGTCAGCGGTCGGGCCCGTTCGGTGTATCGCAAGATGAAGATGTCCCGCATTGCGTTGCGCGAACTGGGCAACAAGGGCCTGATTCCAGGCCTCGTGAAGTCCAGCTGGTAAGGAGGCGGGCATGTCTGTGAACGATCCTTTGGGCGATATGCTCACCCGCATCCGCAACGCGCAGATGCGAAAGAAGGGCAAGGTGTCGACCCCTGGCTCGCGGCTTCGCGCCAACGTCCTCGACGTGCTCGAGCAGGAAGGCTTCATCCGCGGCTACACGTCGACCGATCACGGCAACGGTCGGACCGAGTTCGATATCGAGTTGAAGTATTTCGACGGCGCTCCCGTCATCAAGATGATCGAGCGCGTGTCGAAGCCCGGGCGCCGCGTCTACGCGGCCGTCGACGCCATGCCGCGCGTGGCGAACGGCCTCGGCATCACCATCGTATCGACGCCCAAGGGCGTCATGGCTGACCATGCGGCCCGCGAGAACAACGTCGGCGGCGAGGTCTTGTGCAAGGTCTTCTGACCTCAGCCGTCAAGGTTTGAACAATGTCCAGGATCGGAAAAAAGCCGGTCGTCATGCCGGCGGGTGTGACGGCCCGGGTCGAAGGCCAGAGAGTGGCGGTCAAGGGTGCCAAGGGCGAATTGAGCTTCGTGGTCCCCGAGGACGTCGAGGTCGGGTTCGGCGACAACCAGGTGTCCGTCAAGCCACGGTCGGAGACGAAGCGCGCCCAGGCCATGTGGGGCATGTCGCGTTCCATGATCTCCAATCTCGTGACCGGCGTCTCGAAAGGGTTCGAGCGTAGGCTCGAGATCACCGGCGTCGGCTACAAGGCGGCCGTGCAAGGCAAGAAGCTCGTCCTGTCGCTCGGCTACAGCCACGACATCGATTTCCCGATTCCCGAGGGGATCGCGATCGTGGCGCCGCGGCCGACCGAACTCGTAATCAGCGGCATCGACAAGCGCGAAGTCGGGCAGGTCGCCTCGGAGATCCGCTCGTTTCGCCCGCCGGAGCCCTATAAGGGCAAGGGCGTCAAATACGCCGGTGAGTTCATCTTCCGCAAGGAAGGCAAGAAGAAGTAAGGACGGCAGCCATGAGCAAGAGCGACCTCACGGACCGCCGCAGGAGCCGCGTCCGACTCTCGATCCGGAAGAACGCCGGTGGACGTCCGCGTCTTTCGGTGTTCCGGTCCTCCAAGCAGATCTACGCGCAGGTCATCGACGATGCGCGTGGCATCACCCTCGCGTCTGCTTCCTCCCTCGAGAAGGACAACAGGGCGAGCTTCAAGACGGGGGCCGATGTCGCGGCCGCCAAGGCGATCGGGGAACTGATCGCCAAGCGGGCCGTCGAGGCCGGCGTGACCGACGTCGTCTTCGACCGGGGTGCCTATATGTATCACGGGCGCGTCAAGGCCCTGGCGGAGGGCGCGCGTGAAGGCGGCCTGAGATTCTGATCCACCGGCAACCCGGGCCGGTTTGCGGCTCCCGGTTTGATCGAAGAGCAGGCTTGTCGACGGCGGCGTGGCCGTCTAGAGGCTGTTTTTTCCTGCATGGATCGATGGCGAGGGGGAAGCGGTTAGCCGCTCCACGCCGTAGTCGGTCCATGAACCTCCCAGCGAGCGGTGAGTCCCGGACGGGTCGCCGCGTCAGTGACGGATAGCAAGATGGCACGTGAAAGAGAGCGCGATCGCGATGATCGCGACAATGAATTCCTGGACAAGCTCGTCCACATCAATCGCGTCGCCAAGGTGGTCAAAGGCGGACGTCGCTTCGGCTTCGCCGCCCTGGTGGTCGTGGGCGACCAGAAGGGGCGGGTGGGCTTCGGCCACGGCAAAGCGCGCGAAGTGCCGGAAGCCATCCGCAAGGCGACCGAAGCTGCCAAGCGCGGGCTCATCCGCGTGCCCTTGCGGGAAGGCCGCACGCTGCATCATGACGTTCACGGCCGCCATGGTGCCGGTCGCGTGATCCTGCGGGCCGCTCCGGCCGGCACCGGCATCATTGCGGGTGGCCCGATGCGGGCCGTGTTCGAAACGCTCGGCGTGCACGACGTGGTCGCCAAAAGCCAGGGTTCCTCGAACCCTTACAACATGGTGCGGGCCACCTTCGATGCTCTGGCGCACGAGGATTCACCTCGTCAGGTCGCGGCGCGGCGCAACATCAAAGTCTCCACGCTGCAATCGCGCCGTCAGGGCGTGGATGCAGACGCGGTCGACGCTTGATCGGAGGATCGACGGTGGACACTCCCAGCAGCACCAGGATCGTGGTGGAGCAGACCAGAAGCCCGATCGGCCGCCCGGCCTATCAGCGGCAGACGCTCGTGGCGCTCGGCCTCAACAAGATCGGACGCCGGTCGACCTTGACCGACAACCCGTCGACCCGGGGCATGGTGGCCACAGTGGCCCACCTCGTCCGTATCGTCGAGTGAGGAGCCGAGCCATGAAACTCAACGAGATCAGGGATAACGAAGGCGCGACCAAGGCCCGTATGCGGGTAGGTCGCGGCATTGGTTCCGGCAAGGGTAAGACGGGTGGGCGCGGCGTCAAGGGTCAGAAGGCCCGTACCGGCGTGCGGGTCAAGGGCTTCGAGGGCGGACAGATGCCGTTGCATCGGCGCCTGCCGAAGCGCGGCTTCACCAACATCTTTGCCGTCGACTTCAACGAGATCAACGTCGGCCGTATTCAAAAGGCCGTGGACGAGGGCAAACTCGGGACCGGAGCCGTCACGATCGATGTCCTGATCGAGGCCGGCCTTTGTGCAAAGCCGCGCGACGGCGTCAAGATCCTGGGAGCCGGTGAGATCACCGCGGCGCTCGCTTTCGAGGTTGCGGCGGCTTCCAAGACCGCGATCGCCGCCATCGAGGGCGCTGGCGGTTCTGTGAAGGTGTTGCGCGAGCCCAAAGTCAAGGCCAAAGCCGAGGCCTGACGCGGGCGTTCAGACGAGGGGCATCTCAGGCCCGCTCGGGGAGTCCGGCAGGGTGGCGGCGCGAAGCCGGCCACCCTGTTGCGTGTGGCCGCATGGCTGAACGCCCGCCTTGGCGCGGCCTTGATCGCATTCCAGTTGTCGAGGACAGGCCGCTGTTTTCGCGGTCGCGTGCAATCTTTCGCCTCGGCACTTCCGTACCGCGCCGAAAGCACGCTAACAGTCGGCACGAAGCACGTGCCCTTGGAGCATCTGTATGGCGTCGGCAGCGGAACAGCTCGCAGCGAACATCAACTTCGCCTCCATCGGCAAGGCCGAGGAACTCAAGAAGCGGATCTGGTTCACGCTGGCGGCCCTCGTGGTGTATCGCCTGGGAACCTACATCCCGCTGCCCGGTATCGACCCCGGGGCCTTCGAGCAGAACTTCTCCGGGCAGAAGCAGGGCGTGCTCGAACTGTTTAATATGTTCTCGGGCGGCGCCGTGCAGCGCATGGCGATCTTCGCCCTGAACATCATGCCCTACATCTCGGCTTCCATCATCATCCAGTTGCTCACCTCGGTGATCCCGTCGCTGGAGACCCTCAAGAAGGAGGGTGAGGCCGGCCGCAAGGTCATCAACCAATACACCCGCTACCTCACCGTCATCCTGGCGGCCTTCCAGGCCTACGGCATCTCGGTGGGGCTCGAGGGGCAGGCCGGCATCGTCACCGATCCGGGGCTGTTCTTCCGCATCTCGACGGTGCTGACGCTGATGGGCGGCACCATGTTCCTGATGTGGCTCGGCGAGCAGATCACCTCGCGCGGCATCGGCAATGGCTCGTCGCTGATCATCTTCGCCGGCATCATCGCGGCCTTTCCAGCCGCCATCGGCCACACGCTGGAACTGGGCCGCCAGGGCGCGATCTCCACCGCCTTCATCCTGGCCGTAGTGGTTGTGGCGATCGTCACGATCGCGTTCATCGTGTTCATGGAGCGGGCGCAGCGCCGCGTGTTGATCACCTATCCGAAGCGTCAGGTCGGCAACAGGATGTTCGAAGGACAGACCTCGTTCCTGCCCCTCAAGCTCAACACCTCGGGCGTCATCCCGCCAATCTTCGCGTCCTCGTTGCTGCTCCTGCCCACCACGGTGGCCAACTTCACCCAGATGAACGGCAATGGCGGCGGCTGGCTTGGCACCATCACGGCCTTCCTGGGCCATGGGCGGCCCGCCTACATCCTGCTCTATCTGTTTCTCATCGTGTTCTTCGCTTTCTTCTATACCGCCGTGGTGTTCAACCCCACCGAGACAGCCGACAACTTGCGCAAGCACGGCGGCTTTGTGCCGGGCGTCAGGCCGGGCGAGCGGACCGCGCAGTATATCGATGCCATCCTGACCCGCATCACGGTGCTGGGTGCCGGCTATCTCGCCATCATTTGCCTTCTTCCCGAGCTTCTGATCTCCTATGCGGCGCTGCCGTTCTACTTCGGCGGCACGTCGCTGCTCATTGTCGTGAGCGTCACCATGGACACCGTCGCCCAGGTCCATGGCCACCTCCAGGCGCACCAATACGAGAGCCTGATCAAGAAGTCGCGGCTCAGAGGGAAGAAGCGATGAGGATGGTGTTTCTGGGCCCTCCAGGCGCCGGAAAAGGGACGCAGGCGGCGCGGTTAATGCGCCGTCACGGCATACCGCAGCTATCGACCGGCGACATGCTACGCGCCGCCGTCGCGGCGGGCAGCGCGGTTGGCCTCAAAGCCAAGGCCATCATGGAGGCGGGGGGCCTTGCGCCCGACGCCCTCGTGGTCGGCATCGTGGCCGAGCGGATCGTGGAGCCGGACGCTGCGAAGGGCTTCATCCTCGATGGATTTCCCCGAACGGTGGCTCAAGCCGAGGCGCTCGATCTCATGCTCGAGACCAAAGGGATGGCGCTCGATGCCGTGCTCGAACTCGAGGTCGACCCGAAGGTCCTTGTGGAGCGGATCGAGAAGCGCGCCGCCGAGACCGTGGCGTCCGGCGGAACGGTTCGCCCGGACGACAGGCCCGACGTTCTCGCGAGGCGGCTCAAGGCTTATCGGGAGCAGACCGAGCCTGTCTCGCGATATTATGCCGAATCGGGTCGCTTGAAGACGATCGACGGAATGTCGCCGATCGATCGAGTGTCGGAGGGGATCGACGGCGCCCTTGGGATCGCGACGGAATTCGCCCGCCAAGCGTAACACGATCTTGACGCTTCGGTAGGAAGCCGCTATGGCGACCCTGCAAGTCTGATGATTGCGGCGCCGGGTCGTTCCTCCGCGGGGACCCGGTCTTTTCCGTTGTGACAGCTTCCTGATCGGCGTCCTCGGCACGACGGTGCCCGGCGTATGGAGAATACACGTGGCCCGTATTGCTGGCGTCAATATCCCGACCAACAAGCGCGTGGTGATCGCGCTGCAGTACATCCACGGGATCGGTGGACAGAAGGCGCAGGAGATCTGCGGGAAGGTCAACATCCCGGCGGAACGTCGCGTCGCCCAGCTCTCGGATGCCGAAGTTCTGCAAATCCGCGAGACGATCGATCGCGATTACATGGTGGAGGGCGATCTCCGCCGCGAGACGTCGATCAACATCAAGCGCCTGATGGATCTCGGCTGTTATCGCGGCCTGCGCCATCGCCGCAGCCTGCCCGTCCGCGGCCAGCGCACCCACACCAACGCCCGCACCCGCAAGGGTAAGGCCAAGCCGATCGCCGGCAAGAAGAAGTGAGGGCCTGAAAGGCTCTCATCCGCGGACTTGATCCGCGGATCGCTCCATTTTCTCCCGAGCGCCTGGTGTCACGGGCGCGCTTGAAGGACCGAGGCTCTAGACGATGGCTAAAGAGGCAACACGCGTCCGCCGTCGCGAACGCAAGAACATCGCGTCCGGCATAGCTCACGTGAATTCGACGTTCAACAACACCATGATCACCATCACGGATGCGCAAGGCAATACGATCTCGTGGTCGTCGGCCGGCACCATGGGGTTCAAGGGGTCGCGGAAGTCGACACCCTACGCGGCCCAGATGGCCGCCGAGGATGCATCGCGGAAGGCTGCCGAGCACGGCATGCGTCTGCTCGAAGTTGAGGTGTCGGGCCCCGGCTCGGGGCGTGAGTCGGCCTTGCGGGCCATCCAGGCTTCCGGCTTCACCGTCACCTCGATCCGCGACGTTACACCGATTCCGCATAACGGCTGTCGCCCGCGGAAGCGCCGACGCGTCTGACGCATCTCGCGGGGGTGCCTTCCGGCATCCCCCCGAGGACGCACCTTTTCTGCCGTGGTATCGCGGCGCATCGGGGCACTTCGCTTCAGACGGGAGCGGTTGGGGCTCTGCTTTGAAGCTGGACGACGAACCACGAGTGTCGGCGTGTCCAGGCTCGGAACCACTCTCATGAACACCGTGATCTCGAAAAATTGGCAGGACCTGATCAAGCCCAACAAGCTTGAAGTTCAACTGGGCGACGACCCGAAGCGCGTCGCCATCGTGGTGGCCGAGCCGCTGGAGCGGGGCTTCGGCCTCACCATGGGCAATGCGCTGCGGCGCATCCTCCTGTCATCCCTCCAGGGAGCGGCCGTCACGGCCGTCCACATCGACGGCGTTCTGCACGAATTCTCGTCGATCCCCGGTGTGCGCGAGGATGTGACCGACATCGTCCTCAACATCAAGGACATCTCGCTCAAGATGCAGGGCGAGGGCCCCAAGCGCATGATCCTGAAGAAGCAGGGTCCCGGCGCCGTCAAGGCGGGGGACATTCAGGTCGTCAACGACGTTTCGGTGCTGAACCCCGAACTCGTGATCTGCACGCTCGACGAGGGCGCCGAGATCCGTATGGAGTTCACCGTCGCCACGGGTAAAGGTTATATCCCGGCCGACCGCAACCGCTCGGAAGACGCGCCGATCGGGTTGATCCCCGTCGACAGCCTGTACTCGCCCGTCCGCAAGGTCAGCTACCGGGTGGAGAACACCCGGGCCGGTCAGATCCTCGACTACGACAAGCTCACCATGACGGTGGAGACCAACGGCGGCATCAGCCCGGAGGACGCGGTCGCCTATGCGGCCCGTATCCTGCAGGACCAGTTGAACGTCTTCGTGAACTTCGAGGAGCCGCGCCGCGAGGAGGTTTCCGCCTCGATCCCGGAACTCGCTTTCAATCCGGCTCTGCTGAAGAAGGTCGACGAATTGGAGCTGTCGGTCCGGTCGGCCAACTGCTTGAAGAACGACAACATCGTGTATATCGGCGACCTTATCCAGAAGTCGGAAGCCGAGATGCTTCGCACTCCGAATTTCGGCCGCAAGTCCCTAAACGAGATCAAGGAAGTGCTGGCCCAGATGGGCCTGCATCTCGGCATGGAGATCAACGGCTGGCCGCCGGAGAACATCGACGAACTCGCCAAGCGTTTCGAAGAGCACTACTGAGACCGAGAGAAGCGGGCCAGCAAGGTCCGTCATAAAGAGAGCGGCCGTACCGTGGCACGGCGGCCGCATAACGAACCAGGAGACCGCCATGTATCACGGACGCGCCAAGCGCCGGTTCAACCGCACGGCCGAACATCGCAAGGCCATGTTCGCCAACATGTGCGCCAACCTCATCCACCACGAGCAGATCGTCACGACCCTGCCGAAGGCCAAGGATCTCCGCCCCGTGGTGGAGAAACTGGTGACGCTCGGCAAGCGCGGCGATCTGCACGCACGCCGCATGGCCATGGCCGAGGTGCGCCAGCCCGCGATCGTGAAGAAGCTCTTCGACGTGATGGGACCGCGCTACAAGGACCGCCAGGGCGGCTACTGTCGCGTATTGAAGGCCGGCTTCCGCTACGGCGACAACGCGCCGCTTGCCGTGATCGAGTTCGTGGACCGTGACGTGGACGCCAAAGGCTCGTCGCTCGGCGCCTACACGGCTTCGCCAGACGCCGACGCGGCCTGAACGGAAAGACGCCCGCCCTTTGCCGGGGGTGAGGTCGAAGACTGATCCGGAAAGGGCCGGGGCCTGTGGCCGCCGGCCCTTTTCAATGATCGACACGGAGTTCCGCCATGCCGGTTCCTCGCCTGCTCGGGTGTGCGCTGCTGTTGATCGTGCTGGCTGGCCTCGCGCCGTGCTCGATAGCGTTTGCCGAAGATCGACTGGTGCCGCAGGCCAGGGCGGATGTGGTTCTGTCCTTTGCGCCCATCGCCAAGAAGGCCCAGGCCGCCGTCGTCAACGTCTACGCATCGCGGATCGAGAAGCGCCCTCGCAACTCCCTGCTCGACGATCCCGTGTTTCAGCAATTCTTCGGCGGCGGCCAGCGGCCCGGCAATCCGAGTGCCCAGTCGCTCGGCTCCGGCGTCATCGCCGACGCCTCCGGGCTGGTCGTCACCAATTACCACGTCATCGAGGACATGACGGATGTGAAGGTGGCCCTGTCGGACAAGCGCGAGTTCCCGGCCGACATCGTGTTGCGTGACCAGCGGACCGACCTCGCGGTGCTGCGGCTCAAGGGGGCCGCCAATCTGCCCGTGATGGAGTTCGGCGATTCCGACACGCTCGAGGTTGGCGACATCGTGCTGGCGATCGGCGACCCCTATGGCGTCGGCCAGACCGTGACCCAGGGCATCGTGTCCGGACTGGCCCGCAGCCAGGTCGGGAAGAGCGACTACCAATATTTCGTGCAAACCGACGCCGCCATCAACCCGGGCAATTCGGGCGGCGCGCTGGTCGACATGAAGGCGCGGCTGATCGGCGTCAATTCGGCCATCTATTCGCAGTCCGGCGGCAGCGTTGGGATAGGCTTCGCAATCCCGGTCAACATGGTGAAGGGTGTCGTGGCGGCGGCGCGGGCCGGCGCAACCCGGGTGCAACGTCCCTGGCTGGGCGCGAGCCTGCAGGGGATCACCCGCGAAATGGGCGAGGCCCTCGGCATGGATCGATCGGCCGGGGTGCTGGTCTCGGACCTCACCGATGGCAGTCCCTCCGTCGAGGCCGGCCTGAAGCGCGGCGACGTCATCGTGGCGGTCGACGGCGCACCGGTCGACGATCCTGACGCCTTCGGGTACCGCATCGCCACGAAGCCACTGGGCGGCACGACGGCCCTGACGGTCCGGCGCGGCACCCAGGACGTCAAGCTGGCGCTTCGTCTGGCGCCGCCGCCCGAGATACCGGCGCGCGATGCCGTGACGCTGAAGAATGATTCGCCCTTCTCGGGCGCCACCGTCGTGAACTATTCGCCGGCGGTCGCGGACGATCTCCAGCTCAACGGCACGCGCCAGGGCGTCGTGGTGAGCGATGTCGCGGACAATTCGGCGGCCGCCATGACGGGGCTGCAGAAGGGCGACGTCATTATCGGCATCGGCCGGACCAAGATCGGCACGACGCGCCAGTTGGAGCGGGCCACGGCGGCCCGGCAGGATTTCTGGCACGTGACACTGGACCGCGGCGGGCAGATCATCGAATCCGAACTGGGCGGCTGACGGGCCGCTGTAGGGGCGGGCAGGGCCATGAGCGATCTGTTCAGCCGTGCGGGCGTCGATGCGGCCGCCGCCGGCTCGCCCGCGGCGCGCGACGTCGAGGAGTCGGTGTCGGTCGAGCGGCCGCTGGCCGACCGGCTGCGGCCGCAGTCATTGGACGAGGTAGCCGGGCAGGCTCATCTGGTTGGGCCGGACGGCGCCTTGACGCGCCTGCTCGCCAGCGGCTCCCCGGGCTCGCTGATCTTCTGGGGGCCGCCGGGTACCGGCAAGACCACGGTGGCGCGGCTGATGGCCGGCCGCACGGATCTCGCCTTCGTGGCCGTGTCGGCCATCTTCTCGGGCGTCGCCGACCTGAAGAGACTGTTCGAGGACGCGCGGGGGCGACGCCGGGCCGGACGGGGCACCCTCCTTTTCGTCGACGAGATCCACCGTTTCAATCGCGCCCAGCAGGACGGCTTCCTCCCCGTGATGGAGGACGGCACCGTGACGCTGATCGGCGCCACGACCGAGAACCCGTCCTTCGAGCTCAACGGCGCCCTCCTGTCGCGCTCTCGGGTCCTGGTGTTTCGGGCGCTCGACGCCGAGGCGCTGGGCGACCTCCTGATCCGGGCCGAGACCGTCGAAGCCAAGTCCTTGCCGCTCGACGCCGAGGCCCGCCACGCAATGATCCGCATGGCGGACGGGGACGGACGCGCGCTCCTCAACCTCGCCGAGGATGTCTGGCGCGCCACGGGGGCGGGCGAGATGCTCGACACCGCCGGCCTGGTCGAGGTCGTGCAACGCCGTGCACCGCTCTACGACAAGAAGCAGGACGGCCACTACAACCTGATCTCGGCGCTGCACAAGGCGGTGCGCGGCTCCGACCCGGACGCGGCGCTCTACTATCTCGCCCGCATGCTGGACGCCGGGGAGGACCAGCTGTTCCTCGCGCGACGCGTGGTCCGCATGGCGTCCGAGGACATCGGCATGGCCGACCCGCAAGCCCTGGTGGTGGCCAACGCCGCCAAGGACGCCTTCGATTTCCTGGGCAGCCCGGAGGGTGAACTCGCCATCGCGCAGGCGGTCGTCTACCTCGCGACCGCGCCGAAATCGAACGCCGTCTACACGGCCTTCAAGGCCGCAATGGCGATGGCTAGGCAGCACGGCTCTCTACTGCCGCCTAAGACCATCCTCAACGCGCCCACCAAGGTGATGAAGCGCGAGGGATATGGTGAGGGCTACCGCTACGATCACGACGAGCCCGACGCCTTCTCGGGCCAGAACTACTGGCCCGACGCCATCGGCCGCCAGACGCTCTACCGGCCATCCGAACGCGGCTTCGAGCGTGATGTCGAACGGCGGCTGGCCTGGTGGAACGAACGGCGTAAGGACCGGACGGACGGGTGAACGGGCCCGACAAGGGCGTTGGGGGACAGGCATGCGCATCGTGGACATCAGGGACGTGACGCTCCCCATCGCGTCGTCGATCGCCAACGCCTATATCGACTTCTCCAAAATGACCCTGTCACTGGTCGCGGTCGTGACCGATGTCGTGCGCGCCGGGCGTGTCGTCGTGGGTTACGGCTTCAATTCCAACGGCCGTTACGGCCAGGGCGGTCTCATCCGCGAGCGGTTCGCGCCGCGCCTGCGGGACGCCGTCTCGGATAGCCTGCTCGACGAAACCGGCGACAATTTCGACCCGGATCGCATCTGGGCCACCCTCATGCGGAACGAGAAGCCGGGCGGGCACGGCGAGCGTTCGGTCGCGGTCGGCACCATCGACATGGCGGTGTGGGACGCCGTCGCCAAGATCGCCGGGAAGCCGCTGTTCCGCCTGCTCGCCGAGCGCCATGGGCGCGAGCCCCGGCCGAGGGTCTTCGTCTATGCGGCGGGCGGCTACTATTACCCTGGCAAGGGCCTCGACCAGCTCCGCGTCGAGATGCGCCGCTACCTCGACCGCGGCTACACGGTCGTCAAGATGAAGATCGGCAACGGCATCGCCGAGGATCGCCCGCGCATAGAGGCCGTGCTGAAGGAACTCGACGGCAAGGCGGGGCTGGCCGTCGACGCTAACGGCCGCCTGACCCTGGAGGACGCGATCGCCTATGCCAAGGTGCTGCGGGACTATCCGCTGTTCTGGTACGAGGAAGCCGGCGACCCGCTGGATTACGCGCTGCAGGCCGCCCTGGCGGAGTTCTATCCGGGCCCGATGGCGACGGGCGAGAACCTGTTCAGCCACCAGGACGCGCGCAACCTGCTCCGCTACGGCGGCCTGCGGCCCGACCGCGACTGGCTGCAGTTCGACTGCGCGCTGTCGTATGGGCTCTGCGAGTATCAGCGCACGCTCGGGGCATTGGAGGCCGCGGGCTGGTCACCCGAACGATGTATCCCGCACGGCGGCCATCAGATGTCGCTCAACATCGCGGCGGGCCTGGGGCTCGGCGGCAACGAGAGTTACCCCGACCTGTTCCAGCCCTTCGGCGGCTTCCCGGACGGCGTGCGTGTGGAGGACGGCCACGTGACCATGCCGGACCTCCCCGGCATCGGCTTCGAGGGCAAGTCCGACCTGATCAAGGTGATGCGCGACCTCGCCCAGTGAGGACAGCCCCGAACGGCGCGAGGGCGAGGGAACCCGTGTCATGGACCTGTGATACGGTTTCCGTCTGATTGACTCGGGGGGGCGGGTTTCGAGGCGTGTGGAATTCCCAGCTGTCGGTTCTGGGGCTAGGTTGGCCTGCTTGTGAGGAGGCAGCGAGTGGCGAAAGTCAGCGATC
>JAABUJ010000188.1_pt1 | contig 133214 bp, 118 predicted proteins | sample 5559131 | NCBI WGS metagenome assembly JAABUJ01 (sample SAMN10711875, study PRJNA513366) | rock metagenome | isolation source: Antarctica rocks | place: Antarctica: Victoria Land, Mt New Zealand nord | collected 2016-01-07 | reverse complement strand
TAGAATTGCTCACTACGATAGCGAGAACGCATTGATACCAAGGCTCGTGAGAGGAGCTTACGCACAGTTGCTTCCTTTTTCTTGAGCAGCAGCCCAATCTCGGCGAAAGAGAGGTCAGCACCATAACGCAACTGGACCACCTGCCGTTGCAGTCGAGACAACCCACCTATGCTCTCGCCTAGTCTGCCCAACGCTTCATGCTGAAGAGTAATATATTCGGGATCGCTGGCGTGAGTATTTTCAAGCAGTTCCTCAATGTTGTGGAGGGAAACAAGAGGATGGTGTGTGGCACGGCGATAGCCATCGACGAGTTTGTTGTGCGCTACACGCTGCAACCAAGCTAGTTGCTCCTTTTCGCTGAACCCCTGAAGGTTGTCCCGCTCCAGAGCTACAGTGAAAACCTCCAAGGTCAGGTCCTCCGCATCTTCCCATGAAGCCTTTTGTAGACGCAAGTACGCGAAAACGGCTGAACCATAACGATCATAAAGTGCTGCATCCAAGCTATTTAGTGGGTCGATCACTTCTTTTTCTGTCGGTTCCATACTTTTCCTTGCTTCAACATATTATTGCTTCATATAACTATCGTTGAAGCGAAGATTTTGTGACTTTTGCCAAAAAAGCCTGGTACATAGAGTGACTCTGCTGCCGATGTGTTCTACCAAGCTCTCTTGAACGGCAAGAAGATGCTTGGACTGAACGAAGAAAACCAAGTCGGCAACAGTGTTGGATCACGTAAAAGCAAACTTTGCGATGAACACAACTTAGAATTTCTCCAATAAGTAAAAAGGTAGCTGCTGGCTATTTTTAGGGTTTCTTAAGAATCTGTAATGGCAATTTAGCACATCCGTTCTTAAAAAATGCGAAGCAGCCAACTTTTTTCAAGTGTTCTCGTCTACAACTTTCTGAAGGTTTATGCGTCCATTTTTGACTTTCTGCAATGATATGAGTCCAGCTTGTCAAAAAACTCTTCTTCATCTTGCAAATGTTGAGCATACGAGAGGTACTTCACTGCAATTTTATGCGTCCGAGTGACTGCAAATAAATGGTAATAGTCACACGTAGGGATTGAACGGCTGTACATCTTTCAAGAACCTGACAATGGTGGGAAAACATTCGTTGCTGGAATTGAGCGGCTCTTGAAAACCTGGGACTGGGCCGGAACTGCCTATGTCGTTTCGTTACCAGATGCCAAAGACCCCAACGAATTGCATAAGCGCGACTGGAAAAGCTTTTCAGGAGCGTTTCAACAGGCACTCGACCAAGCTAAGCCGCTCTCTATCAAAGCCTTACAGCCTGATGAAAATGGCAATACGCCTGTGCAAGAAAATACGCCTACTTTCCCTTCTGTCATTTCGCTGGAAACGTTGTTGACGAAGAACCTTTCTCCTCTTGACTGGACTATACCCAACTTCCTCCCAGAAGGGCTTTTCCTATTGGGAGGCAAGCCAAAACAAGGGAAAAGCTGGCTTGCGCTGCATATGACCCTAGCGATTGCAGGAGCAGTCCCTTTCCTGGAATACTACCAGACGACGCAAGGTGCGTGTCTCTATCTTGCTCTGGAAGACACTGAGCAACGATTACAGATTCGTACCAAACAACTTCTCACTTCGATGCCGATATCGGTCAATCAAGCACAGGTGGAATTTGTCACTCGCTGGCCTGTTATGGATCAGGGTGGCTTCACACACCTGGAAGCGTATATCAAAACGCATCCTTCTTTGCGTCTCATTGTCGTTGACACCTGGGCAAAATTTGCGCCCACCACAAAAGAAGGATCGCGTACTCTCTATCAAAGTGAGTACGCAGCACTTGGCAAGCTCAAGCTGCTTGCGGACACGCATCACCTCTCTCTTCTCCTGATTCATCACCTTCGTAAATCAGAGGGAAAAGATATCCTTGACGAAATCACTGGCTCGACAGGCATCGCTGGGGCGGTTGACGGGATGTTCATTTTGAAACGTGAACGTACCGAACATTCGGCAATACTCTTCGTCACTGGGCGCGACATAGAGGAAAAGACTCTTCCACTCACATTTGCACCTACCACGGCTCTCTGGAGCATTGATCGCACATCTTTAGACAAAAGTACAAGGGATGAACCAGTCTCAACCGCATCAAAGATCCAAGACGTGGCTGTACTTTCACAGCACAAAGGGCAATGTTCTCATCATCCACAAGCCAAATATGTTCGCTTTGATCCATCTAGACAAGCATGGTGTGATCGAATTGAGTGCTGGGATTGCTACCGACTGATGAAGATAGGAGAAGTTCTTGGTTATCCAACACTTACAGGAAAAGATAGGAAAATCCTGATCGAACAAGGAATAAACGTGTGGTCACGCTTTGTGCAGGTACAGAGTACGGTTGTGGTGGATTCGGCAACTCGTGTCGCACTCGACTTGTGCCGTACAAAAGGAATAGCCGAACCAGATTTGACCAAAGAGACTCATCGACTAGTGCTAGTTAAACCATCAACTGCTACACAAGCACCTACTACGTCTTCCCCTTCCCATATCGAAGAACACAGAAAGTAAGGAGAGTACGATGACAACGAAAAAAGAGCAACGGCTGCAAGCGTTTCTCTCGCTTGCATGGTATGAGGTATTCCTGCGTTTTATTGCCACCTTTATCGCAAAAACGTCCGAGTTGTTGTTGGCGGCTGGATTGGTGGTCAGTTCTGCCAATTTCCTCACTGATGGAGCAGTATTACACAATGGAAATTTTGCATCAAACGCTTGGGCTTGGACGCAAGCAATAGCAATTGACTCCAGTCTGGCGATTTCCTTCTATAATGCCTTGCAGTGTATGAAGCAGCGTGACTGGACAAAATGTATCTTGTATAGCCTGCTTACCCTTTTACTTGCACTTGTGGCAGGGGCGGTGACTAACATCGACATTTATAGTCATGCAATTCACACCACTATCGGAACGACCATGAGTAAGATAGGCATTGACGTTGGGGTCCTGAGTACCCTACGTGCTATCGCGGTTGTTGGCTTTGTCCTGATGAGCCGCCTTCGAGATGTTTCACTAAAAGAATTGTATGTTTCAGATGGAGCAGTATCGCAGAAGCAATCAGATGAAGCGTCTCTGATACCATCAGAGATAAAAGGGGGATATCGCTTCACAGTTGAGGAAGTTGCAATGCTCGCACGCATCTTTTCTCAGAACGGAACGACCACCGTGAAAGAAGTATCAGAGGCACCTCTACCACACCCCGTGTCTGAAGGAAAAAAAGAGCTACCTCGTGTTCAACCTTCTTTCCATCAAGCGATAGATCAACATTCGCGCTCTGCAAACGCTCCTGACGAGTCTGTTTCTCAGCAAACACCACCTCTCTCAGTTCAACAAGAGGAGACCGCATCAGACACAGGAATACCAGTACGACCGATGCAGGGAGAAGAGCCTGAGCAGTTGCAACAGGACGCACCACGATATGGAGAAGCCCCTCACAATGACCTACACAAGGACTTGAGAGATATTCCTCGTGGGACAAGAGTACACAAACCAACTTCCTTATCATTCGATGAAATAGAACTGGGCGAACCGTCACCAGAGCAAGAGGCACGCCTTGAGAAAGCGTATCAAGAGCTACGAGCAGAAAGAAAAAAGCTTTCCGGTCGCGCACTCGCGAAACGCGCCCACATTCACCGTTCAACATGCAGTACTTGGTTGAACGCGCACAAACCCGAAGAATTATTGTCAGAACGGATCGTGCCACCAGACGATACAGACGAATAACAAGAAGAAAGTCGAGGGTTATGCCATGAGTCATCGGTCGCCATTTCCGAAAAACAAAAGAAACGACATACTCGTTTAGAGAAAGGCCAATCAGAAGTGACACAGCGTGATATGGACATTCTCCGTCAAATAGGTGAACAAACAGCGTATCGCTTTGATCAACTGCAAGGACTGCTTGCGCGTCACCCTGACTCACTTTCAAGGAATCCTAAGAGGTTCTCTGAGGCGCACACGCGGGACACTCTTCGTTATTGGCAACAACTCGGTCTTGCAGAATATCGCAAAAAGTTTCGTGGCAATTACGGTTGGGTATGGCTCACCAGAAAGGGGCTACGGAAGACACAGGTCAGCGGTCAATTTTTCGAGCCGTCGCCAGACAAATGGAACTCCCTGTATTGGATGAACGAGACACGTGCATTGATCGAGGATACCTACAACAAGTATGCCGGGTTTTCCTGGGAAGGCGGACGTTCTCTCCAGGTCATACGTGAACAATGGCAATGGCATCAGAAAGAGAATAAACTTCTCTCTGTCCCTTCTGAATATCAAGGGAAACATCAGCCCAGTGCCTTACTACGATATAGGATAGAGACAAACACTGATAAAAGAGACGTTATTAGTGCTATTGAGGTCGTATTGGAAGGTAAATCATATTCGTCGTGGAAGAAAATTTTTCTCGAACTTCTCAACTATTATACCGATGCACACCTGTACACGTGCCCTCCAGCCAAGTCGTCTGTGTTGAAAGCACTAAGACGATTTCAATGCGAAACTCCCTCGCAGAAAGAACCCTCACGAGAGCACAGACAGAAGATTTACATCCATGATGTGGAAAAGGTTTTGTAGTATCTCATGCCTCTCTACGGCATGAGAACGTTCATATTCTTGTAGAAGGACTTTGTAGTACGTATGTTCACATACCCATACTCTGTATGGTACTATACGAAATGTTGCATGGCTTGTATGCAATAATAGAACACAAGAAAGGAATGTCTCATGACACGACGCGGACATGGTGATGGCTCCGTCTACCACCGTAATGACGGCAGATGGGCGGCAAGCATCTCACTCGAAGACGGCAAACGCAAGACGATTTATGGCAAAAGCAAAAAGGAGGTACAGGAAAAACTCAAAGTGGCCCTCTACGAGCAGCAGCAAGGGATGCTGGCAACCGGGCCACAGCAAAAGATTGGAACATTTCTCACGCAGTGGCTAGAGGACGTTCACAAGCATACCGTTCGTGCCCGCACCTACGAGCGGTATGAAGTCATGATTCGGCGGCATCTTGTTCCTGGACTAGGACAGCATATCCTACAAAAGCTCACACCCCAGCATCTTCACGCGTTCTACTCGAAAGAGTTGAAGACCGGACTTTCTCCGACAACGGTTGCCGGGTATCACAAGCTTTTACATTTAGCCTTGGACAAGGCAGTGGAATGGAATCTCGTTCCTCGTAACGTGTGCGACATTGTCTCCCCACCACGCACGAAACGCTACGAATTTCTACCGCTTACTCCCGAACAGGTACAACAGCTCTTAGTATCAGCAGTGGGGGATCGACTTGAAGCCTTGTTTGTGCTGGCACTCGCCACGGGGATGCGCCGTGGCGAGCTTCTTGCGCTGAAGTGGCAGGATGTCAATTTCACGACGGGGACGCTTCAGGTACGTCGCGTCCTTGCACATCAGAGTGTAAAATTCGCAGGGAAAGGAGGTTTTGTTGAAGCAGAGCCAAAGACAGAGCGGAGCCGACGCAGTATCGTCATCGCGCCCTTCGCACTTGAGAAACTGCGAGAGCACCGGCTTCGACAGGTGGAGGCAAAACTCAAGGCTGGCTCCGTATGGCAAGAGCGCGATCTCGTGTTCTGCACAACTATCGGGACGCATCTCAGTTCGTCGCGGCACTTCTTCGATCAGTTCAAGAAACTTTTGAAAAGAGCGGAGTTGCCCGATATCAGGTTCCATGACTTGCGGCATTCCTCAGCTACTTTGTTGTTAGGTTTAGAGGTCCATCCGAAAATCGTTCAGGAGATCCTTGGACACTCACAAATTAGCATCACGATGGACATCTACTCACATGCGTTACCAACGATGCAACAGGGAGCGATAGGAAAACTGGATACCATTTTCCAGGCGAAACCATCGCTAGTACCGCAGGCTGAAGACTTCTCCTCGTAGGAAACATCCTCTTTTTTTCGTTTTGCTGTCAGTTTTGCTGTCAACCGGGTCGTGGGGAAAGAAAACATGAGGCCAGGGGCGGCTTCAGAGACTTGGCGGAGGAGGTGGGATTTGAACCCACGAAGGCTTGCACCTTACACGATTTCCAGTCGTGCTCACTAGACCACTATGAGACTCCTCCAAGCGGAGAGAGTGGGATTCGAACCCACGAAGGCTTGCACCTTACCGCTTTTCGAGAGCGGCACTTTCGACCACTCAGACATCTCTCCGCCGTGAGTATAACATATCCCTTGTGCTGTGACAAGCATTATTTTTCGTTCATCTCGCCATGCTCGTAGAGCCAGCGTGCGAAGTGCATACGACTATCATCCACGAGACGCTGCTGCATCTCGGCATTCTCATAAATATGCGTGCGCTGATGCTGTAGTCTGTTGGCCTCGTCCAGTGTGAAACCCATGCTCAATAAACGTGCTAGCTGTTCTCGCTCTTCGTGTCCAACACTCAGTACGGCGTCGTCTACCTGTGGTACCATATATTCATTTTGTCCAGAAACGTTGCTTTGGAATGGTTGCTGTCTATTCTGCATGGTTGTCTCCTCGTTCTCACTCTGTCTTGCAATGGTATCTACCTTGCTATTATGTATCGGCTCATATGACTTGCCCTGTAGGGGTCTCATTTCTCCTCACAGGAACAATGACTACTATGGCTAACGGTTGTGAACAGCTTGCCGGAGAACTGAAAGAACTTGGACATCTTCTCCAGCAGACATCGACTGAACACAAACGACGAGAAATCATAGGCCGCATCGACAACGTGAAAGCGGAGCAGCAAAAGCAGGGCTGTTTGAAAGAGTCAGAAGCGTCGTCAAATTCGGGCCGCTAGCTCTTCCAAGAGTAGAATAAATGCTGTAAATTTGTTTACGAAAGGCGACTTAAAGCGAAAGTACAAGTGAAGTTTTGGCAAATACATAGTTACTTGTATATTGACAAATAGAACAAAAGTTCAGTATACTGTAACCATGTTAGTACAAATGCTGCCTGATACGATGGCAAAGCTTGCCCAGATGGGTGATGCCACAATCTACGAGCCTGCTGGTGACAAGCCACAACAGGAACATCGTCATGCTCAGTACCAGTCACGAAGCCTGGCCGAGTGCATCACAAATGTTGCAACTCCGCGTGGGCAACTGCCCATATTAAAGACGATGGTAACGACCGCTTGCGAGAAAAACTGCCTGTACTGCCCATTTCGTGCAGGTCGTAGTAAGATGAAGCGCATGACCTTCTCTCCCGATGAGCTAGCAAGCGGGCTGGACACGTTGCAACGCGCGGGTCAGGTGCAGGGTATGTTCCTGTCATCGGGCATCATCAAGGGGAGTGTCACGACACAGGACAAAATTATTGACACAGCCGAGATCGTGCGGAAGCGTTACAACTATAAAGGGTATCTGCACCTCAAAGTCATGCCAGGGATAGAGTATGAGCAACTCTATCGCTTGATGCAACTGGCTGATCGTGTCTCTGTGAACCTGGAAGGCCCAAATCAAGAGCGATTGGATGCGCTGGCTCCTAAGAAAGATTTTCAGCGTGAGCTTCTAGGCATGTTGCAGCTTGCAGAACAGATACGACGTACTCACCCTTATGAAAAGCTTGCTGGAACCGTAACACAGTTTGTTGTTGGTGCTGTCGGTGATACGGATCACGAACTACTTGCCATGAGCAATCAGTTGTATCGTCACGCGGGCTTGACGCGAGCCTATTACTCTGGCTTTCACCCTATCGAGCAGACCCCGTTTGAGAACCTTGCCCCGACCAATCCTTTGCGCGAGCATCGTTTGTATCAAGCGAGTTTTTTGTTGCGTGACTATGACTGGTCGGTGGAAGACCTACCGTTCCTGGGCGATGGGAATATACAGCTAGACATGGACCCTAAACGCGCATGGGCCGAGATGCACCTGCGCTCCACACCCGTAGAGATTATGACGGCGAAGCGAGAGCAATTGTTACGTGTTCCAGGTATCGGCCCTAAAAGTGCAGACGCCATTCTTCGCGCACGTCGTCGGGGACGCATCACAGATATTTCCCATCTGCAACAACTGCATATTCGTGCCACACAACAATCTGCTCCCTATATTCTATTGGATGGTCACAAAGCCACAACGCAGATGACCTTGTTCTAATACTGTCACACAATTACTTTCTCTTCTCATAAGCTCTCCCTCATGTCGTAAAGAACCATCAGATGGCAAAGCCTCGTTGCCAGAGAGGAAGTACAAAACGTGCTATACTTACTTATGAAAAGAGACTAATAAAAAACAGCTACACGCTATCTGCACATTCGTTGGTTTCGTTGCATATTCCTGGTATGCTGTTCCTCGAAACACAAGCATATTTTTCAAAGGGAGAGGTACTGATGACAATGAAGTTTGGCTTGATTCTTCCGCAAGGTTGGACAATGGACCTTGCTCATATCAAAGACCCAGTCGAAGCATATGAGACTATGACGCGCGTTGCCCAGACAGCCGATGAGACAGGCTATGAATCCGTCTGGCTCGTCGATCACTTCCATACTATTCCGCAGCCCTCACAGGAGGTAACATTCGAGTGCTGGACCAGCTCGGCGGCACTGGCACGCGATACTAAACGGGTACGCATTGGGCAGATGGTGACGTGCAACGGCTATCGTAATCCCGCGCTTCTGGCAAAGATGGCGAGTACCGTTGATACACTGAGTCATGGACGGCTCAACTTCGGCATTGGTGCAGGCTGGTACGAACATGAGTACCGCGCCTATGGCTACGAGTATCCCGATGCTCCCGAACGCTTACGCTACCTGCGTGAGGCGGTGCAGGTTATTCTCGCGATGTGGACGCAGGAAGAGGCGGTTTTTGAAGGTAAATATTATCAGGTGCGTGGGGCAATTAACCAGCCCAAAGGGGTGCAGAAGCCGCATATTCCTATGTTGATCGGTGGTGGCGGTGAAAAGGTGACGCTCAAACTCGTGGCGCAGTACGGTGATGCCTGCAACATCAACGGCGATATCAAGACCATCAAGCATAAGTTCGATGTAATCAAGCAGCATTGCGAATCTGTTGGGCGCAACTACGAGGATATTCACCGTACCGCGTCCACCATCTGCGCCATCGGAGATACAGAGGAGGCAGCTCTTGCAACTATTCCTGCTATGGTCAGAAGTCGTTTTGGTGAGCGCATAGTGGATGCTCTCATCGGCGCACCCGATACCCTCCGCCAACGGCTCGCCGAGTACGAGGCGGCAGGTGTGCAGGAACTCCTGCTCACCTTCCCCGATGTGACCACTCTGAACTCTGTACGACGCTTCGCTAAAGAGTTCATCGGGTAGTCAAAAACACACAAAAACAGATTCTCCTGAACTTTTTGAGCATGCTCAAAAAGTTCAGGAGAATCTGTTTTTGCTATACCGCTTCCGCTTGTAGGGTGCGGCTTGTGAACTGGCTGTTGTACAGGTCGGCGTAGAAGCCATTTCTGGCTAGCAACTCCTCATGTGTACCCTTTTCGACGATTGAGCCGTGATTCATGACCAGAATCAGGTCTGCATCACGAATGGTCGAGAGTCGGTGGGCAATGACAAAGTTCGTGCGACCTTGCATGAGTTCGCCCATTGCCTTTTGAATGGACATCTCTGTGCGCGTATCGACGCTACTGGTCGCCTCGTCCAGAATAAGAATCTCAGGGTCCGCCAGGATTGCTCGCGCGATAGTGAGCAACTGCTTCTGACCTTGTGATATATTGCTGGCCTCTTGATTGAGAATAGTTTCGTAACCCTCTGGCAATGTGCGGATAAAGTGGTCGGCGTAGGCAGCTTTGGCAGCCTGCACCACCTCTTCGTCTGTGGCATCCTCGCGCCCATAGGCGATATTCTCGCGTATCGTGCCGTTAAAGAGCCATGTATCCTGTAGCACCATACCGAAGGTACGGCGCAGACTACCTCGGCGTAGCTTCGTGATGTCTATGCCATCCACCAGGATTTCACCACTGTTGAGTTCGTAGAAACGCATTAGCAGGTTGACGAACGTTGTTTTGCCTGCGCCCGTTGGTCCGACAATAGCGATGGTCTGCCCTGGCTTGACGTTGATGTTCATATCCTCGATCAACGGCACATCTTCTTTGTAGCGGAACGTCACATGCTCGAAGGCGACTGTTCCTCGTGGTGCCTCGATAACCTGTGCGTCGGTTGCCTCTGGCAATTCTTCCGTTTCATCAAGCAGTTCAAAGACGCGCTCAGCCGAGGCAATCGTCAATTGAATTACGTTCGCGATATTCGCCAACTGCGTGATTGGCATGGTAAATTGCTGTGCATATTGGATGAACGCCTGCACATCGCCGATAGCAATGGCTCCGTTCGTGACCATGATACCGCCGACTACAGCCACAAAGACATAGCCAATGTTGCCGATGAAGCGCATGAGCGGCATAATCGTGCCAGAGACGAACTGTGCCCGCCACGCGGATTCGTAGTATTTTTCGTTCAGTGCATCGAACTGGCTAATCGAGCGTTCCTCGTGGCCGAAGGCTTTGACAATCTTGTGGCCGGTATACATCTCCTCGACATGGCCGTTGAGCGTACCAAGCACTTTTTGCTGCTGTGCAAAGTACTTCTGTGAGCGTTTCGCCACCCATGTTGTGACAAGAATGCTCAGAGGCAGCGTAATCAAGACGACTACAGACAGCAGGAGATTGATGGAGAGCATCAACACAATCACGCCTACCAGCGTGACGAACGATGTGATCAACTGCGTCAAGCTCTGCTGCAGCGTGGTGCTGATGTTATCCAGATCGTTCACGGCACGACTGAGAATCTCGCCATGCGTCTGTCCATCGAAAAATTTCAGGGGCAGACGTGACAGCTTCTCATCAACCTGTTTACGTAACACGTACACCATGCGTTGTGCTACACCCGACATAACGTATTGTTGGATGTACATAAACACAGCAATGATGACGTAGAGACCGCCCAGTATCAGCAATATCTGAGCGATATACTTGAAATCAATCGCCGCTCCGGGGATATGGCGGAACTTCGCCACAACGCCCTCGAAAAGCTTTGTCGTCGCCATACCCAGGATTTTCGGGCCGACGATATTGAATGTGGTGCCGAGAATCGCGGCAATCAACACAATGAGCAGACGAAACTTATATGGCAAGAAGTAGCCTAAAAGCCGCTTGAGTGTGCCCTGAAAATTTTTGGCTTTCTGTACAGGCATACCCATACTTCCCATGCCAGGACCACGACCCATAAAGCCCCCCTGTTGCTGCTGCGGTGGTCGCTGCCCTATACGCTCTTGACTCATGCTACCTCCTCCAATGATAACTGCGAGGTGACAATTTCACGATAGACTTCGCTGCTCTGCATCAATGCGCGGTGCGTACCGACGCCAACGATGCGTCCCTCGTCTAACACAATAATCTGGTCCGCATCCATGACTGTACTCACGCGTTGTGCCACGATCAAAACGGTGGCGTCGAGCGTCTCCCGTTTGAGGGCTGCACGTAGCTGGGCGTCGGTCTTGAAGTCAAGGGCCGAGAAACTATCATCGAATACATACAGTTCTGGTTTTCTCACAAGGGCACGCGCAATCGAGAGGCGCTGCTTCTGCCCACCTGAGACGTTGTTGCCGCCCTGAGCAATCACGGAGTCCAGGCCGTCGGCCATGTCCGTGATAAACTCACTGGCCTGTGCTGTATCCGCCGCGTGCTGAACCTCCGCATCGGTGGCGTCTTCTTTGCCGTAGCGAATGTTTTCCGTGATGGTACCGGAGAAGAGGACGGCCTTTTGCGGCACAAAACCGATTTTCTCACGTAAATGGTGCTGCGACATCTTGCTGATATCCACGCCATCCACCAGAATACGCCCTGTGTCGATATCATAGAAGCGCGGTATCAAACTGACCAGCGTCGATTTGCCCGAACCTGTACCGCCGATAATCGCGGTCACTTCGCCAGGGCGTGCCTGGAACGAAACATTGGAAATGGCTGGCTCCTCGGCTCCGGGATAGCTGAAGGTGACATCTTGAAATTCGACGTAGCCACGCTCGCTATCGGCATCTTGCACCGTCTCTGCATCCTTAATTTCCGGCTCGATATCCAGCACCTGATTGATACGGTCGGCTGAGGCGGCGGCACGCGGCAGCATAATGAACATCATCGAGAGCATGAGTAGCGCGAATAGAATTTGCATGGCATATTGCAGGAACGCGATTAACGCGCCAACCTGCATCTGTCCAGCGTTGATGCGTCCGGCACCGAACCATACAATGGCGATGCTCGACATGTTCAGGATAAAGAACATCAACGGCATCATAATGGCGACGATGCGGTTCACGCGAATGGAAACGTCCGTCAGGTCCTGGTTGGCACCGTCGAAGCGTCTGAGTTCGTAGTTGTTGCGGTCGAACGCACGAATGACGCGCACGCCTGCTAATCCCTCATCCAGAATGAGGTTGAGTTTGTCTAGCTTCGACTGAATCACGCGGAAGAGCGGTATGGCCCGACCCATAATTAGCAGGATGCTGACAAGCAGAATTGGGATAATGACGACGAGAATCCACGACAGGCCAGCGTCCTGATTGATCGCTAGAATAATACCGCCGACAGCCATCAAGGGGGCGCTGATCATCATGTTCAAAATGATGACGAGAACTTGCTGCACCTGTGTTGTATCGTTAGTGGTGCGTGTAATCAATGATGCGGTGCTAACCGTATCGAACTCGTGTAGTGAGAACTGTTCGACGCGTTGAAACAGCTTACCACGTACAAGGCGACCAAAGCCAATCGCGACTCTCGCGCCATAGTAACTGCCCACGATAGCACATAGCATGCCCGCGACCGTAATCAGCAGCATCACGCCGCCCACGCGTAGAATGTAATTTGTGTCGCCCTTCACAATGCCCGTATCAACAATATTTGCCATTAGTGTCGGCAGATAGAGGTTGGCGAAGGCTTGCGCGAAGGCAAGTGCAATCACCAATACGAGCGTCATACGGTAGGGTCGTAAGAACCGAAACAAGCGTATCATGCTTTGTATTCTCCATTCCAATAATCATCATGTATGTTTTTCGCGGCTTGCTCCTCGAAGTAGTGAGAGACCTTAAACATCAAGTCGGCAAGCTGATCGCTTTGTTCTTCGCCAAGATACTCAATCAAGCCATGTAGCAACCCAGAAAACGCGTCCGAGGCTTTCTGAGCAACGTAGTTGCCCTTCTCTGTCAACGTGATCCCAATAGAGCGTCTATCCGTTGGATCGCTATGCCGCTCGACGAGGTTGTTGGCTTCGAGGCCCTTGAGCAACTGCGTGATCGTTGGTGAGGTCACATGTAGTTGTTTGCTGATATCCGATACCTTCATGGGAGCATCTGGCGTGGACCCGTTCTTAATACAGAACAACGCGCGAATCTCGCTCGGTTTGCAGCCACCAATTGTCTGATCATGCCACTTAGCTCGCCTGAATTGTGCCAGAGCCTGTAACAGATTCTGCTCTGTTGCACTGGAAGCTATCTCCATTTTCTTTATTTGCCTTTATAGATAGATAAGTTGGTAACCAAATTAGTTGGTAACCTAATTATATAGGATAATGGAAGCATTGTCAAGGGAAGTAGAAAATATCAGTTTCTTTGAAAGCGACGACAACGGGCACCTTGTCGTCGCTTTCAAAGAAACTGATAAAGTATGTTCTATCCTTACAATCCCCAGCGTTCGCGTGTAAGCCGCTCAAGTGGAGCAAAAATTAGGCTATCAATTGCTACGCCCAAGAGGATGATGACGACCATGACCGCCATCAGTTGTGCTACATCGGAGAAATCACGTGCGGTTTGTAGAAGATTGCCAAGACTGAGGGAAACATAGAGCAGTTCGCCCGCCAAAAGCGAACGCCATGCAAAGGACCAACCTTGCTTGAGTCCACTTAGAATCGTTGGCATAGCCGCTGGAAAAATCACCTGTGTATAGAGAGCCAGCCCACGCGTACCCAGCGTTCGTGCCGCTTTCAGATACACCGGAGAGGTATTTTTCACTCCGGCCTCCACACCAAGTGTGATCGAGAACACAGCACCCATTACTACCACAAAGATAACCGCTTGCTCGTTTAGTCCTAACCATAATAATGCCAGTGGTAGCCAGCACACGCTCGGTAACGTTTGTAGTCCAAGCACTAGCGAACCAAGTGTCTGCTCTATGAGACGAAAGCGACCGATAAGGACACCAAGTAGCACACCAATTACCAGCGAGATGCCATAGCCAAGCGCGAGCCGCTTCAAACTCACCAATGCAGCATTGATAAATAGACCCTGCTGAATACCAGTGAGCAAGGAACTAAGCACATCAAGTGGAGATGGAAACACATAGTCGGGCCAAATTCTGCCATGAGCTACCAGATCCCATAGCAGAAAGAACAGCAGGTAAAAGAGCGTGCGGCGGAACCATGTTGTACGTGTAATCCCAACAACGCGGTTCGTAGCGAGAAGTGTTGCTCTAACCATATATCTCCTCTCGTTCATGTGCAGCGATGGATTCTTTTAACGCCCCCAAAATCTTAGCGGACTCATGCAAGACATGTGCATCTTCTAGCGAACGTGGACGCGGTAAGTCAATGGAAAATTCATGTGTAACTCGCCCCGGTCGTGGTGAAAAGATTAGCACGCGGTCGCCGAGTGTCACCGCCTCCTGCACATTGTGTGTGACAAACACTACTGTCTTGCGTGTCTGCGTCCAGATGGTTTCTATTTCTGTTTGTAATCTATCGCGTGTCAATGCATCAAGTGCCCCAAGTGGTTCATCCATCAGGAGGATAGGCGGGTCAATCGCTAAGGCACGTGCGATGGCAACACGCTGACGCATGCCGCCCGAAAGTTGATGGACATAACTGCGCTCGAAGCCCTGTAGATGTACAAGTTCGATAAAATGTCGCGCTATGTCCGCTCGCTTTCGGGTTGCAATACCCGCCTGACGCAAGCCAAACTCCACATTATGCTGTACATCGAGCCAGGGAAAAAGGGCGGCCTCCTGCAAGAGCAACACGCGATCAGTGCCAGGACTACGTACCTCTCTGTCGTTCACCAGGATAGTGCCGGTGCTAGCTGACTCCAGACCAGCGATAATGCTGAGCAGTGTTGACTTGCCACAGCCGCTTGGACCGAGCAAGCAAACAAATTCACCGGCAGCCACATTCATATTCACGGGACGGAGAGCGTCAACCACGCGCCCTCCTCGTCCCGTAAAGGTTTTGCTTACACCCGAAATCTGTAGTGGCACTTTGTCAATGTGCTGATTACTCACACCAACATCTGCTGAGACGCTACGAGTAACTGCTACCATTTGCCGTTCGGACATATATAACCCCTTTCTCCATTGCTCGTCTGCCAATCGTCATGATCCTGCGACAGTCGCCAGCCCTTTGCTTGTGAGAACTTGATTCAATGGACCCAAATCATAAATACCACTCAGGTCTGGCTTGCTACTACCCAGGAAACCTAGCAAGTAGGCTCTATCAGCAGATTGTACAAGGGTCGCGGCCAGTGGATCGTAGGTCACATTGACATTAGCGAAGGCTTGATCGACCTCCTTCGTAGGAAATCCTTTGCCAGTGATGCGCTTAATCTCGCTATTGATAATGCTTTTCGCGCTCGTCGGATTGCTCAGAATATATTGTATCGTTTCTACATGTGCCTGTAGAAACTTGTTGACAAGATCGGGATGTTGATCGAGAAACCTTTTGCTTACAATGACGTTCGTCGTATCGAAACGTTCATTGGGCCAGAGCGAGCGTTCATCGACAAAAACCTGGCCTTGCCCTTCGACGATCAAGCGCGTGGCCCACGGTTCTGGCACCCATGCTCCATCGATTCTACCTGCTTTGAACAGCGTCAAGATGTTCGGGTTATCGGTCGGCACTATCTGAACGCTTCCTCCTTTATCTGTAGTCTGGAGATTGTGTTGTTGCAGATAATACCGTAGCGCGACATCCTGTGTACCACCAAGCTGAGGCGTGGCTAATTTTTTCCCTGCAAGGTCTTGCGGCGTTTTGATATCCGCTCCTAGGCGCACAACGAAGAGTGCGCCACCACTTGAAGCACCCGCAATGATACGGAGTGCCTCCCCCTTGCTCTGTACATAGCCATTGATGGCTGGATTGGGGCCGACATAGCCAATATCGACAGCATTGGCAAATAGAGCCTCAACCAGAGCTGGACCAGCATTGAATACCTGTGTTTCCAAGTTGACTTTCGGCCCCAGCGCATTTTTGAATGTGCTCCGCGCTACGCCGACAAGTGCAGCCGCATGAGTTATGTTAGGGAAATAGCCTAAACGCACGCTTACCTGGCCGCCGTTATCGCTCGCACCCGAAGTTTGCCCACAGGCGGCAAGCGTCATCGCAAAAAGCATAACGAGTGCAAAGAGACGAAAAAAACGAAAGAATATAACCTTCACCAAAAATTCCCCTTGTCTCACTCAAGATACCCTCGTGTCACCAGGAGGGCCAGAATACGGTCTGCACTCTCTTCGGCACTCTCTTTATCCGTTTCGATGACCAGTTCAGGATGCTCCGGCTCTTCATAAGGATCATCAACGCCTGTAAAGTTTTTCATCTTTCCTTCGGCAACGAGCTTGTAGAGGCCCTTTACGTCGCGCTCCTGACACACTTCGAGTGGGCATTTGACATATATTTCGATAAAGTTCCCGATCTCTTCCCGTGCCCACGCCCGAGCTTCACGATAGGGGGAGATGGCGGCAGAAATGCAGATGACGCCGTTACGCGTCAGCAAACTACACACAAAGGCGATGCGCTTGATATTGGTATCGCGGTCCTCACGACTAAAACCCAGTCCTTTGCTGAGATGTGTGCGGACTGCATCACCATCAAGCACTTCGACCTTGATATCATGCTGCTTGAGGCGTTGTTCTATAAGATGTGCGAGTGTACTCTTGCCAGCACCAGACAATCCCGTAAACCAAATCGTGCAACCTGTGGTCATGTATAACTTATCCTTCCATATTTAACCTATGCTGTGCTATGCACTGTATCGTAAATCCTCATCGACCACGTTTTCCCCCCATTGATTCCATCCCTCAATCCTTGCCAACATGGTCAATGAGGACGAGGGCGTTATAAATAAAGGCCCCTACATGCATCAGAGAACCAATGCTTCATATAAACGCCACTCATGGTCAAGATTGATCCGGGTAAACGATTTCGTCCCCGAACGCCCACCACGCACAACTACGCGTGAGTTCTTGCCATCGACCAGCACCCAGCAATCATGCTCAGCGCTGTACTGACCGTCCTGTAACCAGTTCGTTTCAGCGTTTATCTCTTCCTCGACTCGTCCTATATTACCATGCAGATGAACCAGCAGTGCTCGCCCATGCACGGTATCAGCAACGGTAAAGTGTTCTTCGTCCAGCACACGAATTGCGTGTGGATGATCGAGACCCTCTATGACAGGGTGCCACTTGCCCGTTTTGCGTTCGATGATAATGACCATGCCCTGATGAAAAAGTGAGGCCAGAATTCTGCCATCGGGCAGTTCTGCTGCCGAGTTGACGTGCGTCGTCTGGCTCAATGTTCCATACTTGATGGCACGATGGTCCGCCTCTTTATCGAGTACGCGAAGTTGACCAGCAGGGGTGCGTTCAAAGCCGTGATCGGTTGCCCACCATTGCCACAAAACGTCCCCTTTGCGGTTACATTCCACCAGCAGGTCCAGCCCAGTACTTGCCACAAGGTAGCCATGTTGTGTACGAGAGAGGGAGTGTAACGCATTGAAGAGAGGCAAACTAACGACATCCCGCCGTACATAATCGAGGTCTGCATCGGCTTCGTGTATGCTGGCAAAGGAGGTGACAAATACGCCATGTTCGGAAGCAACCAATCCTGCCGCCATGTTGAGCGCGACACTTTTTTCTGGTCCTTCCTCAAGCAGCACAAGTTGTCCTCCAGGGTCTTCTTCTGGCTTCTGATAACTCCCCAGCACGGTAAGGGGGCATGCGGTTTCCTCCCGCGATTTGTTCCAATGCTCCTTGAAAGTTGAGTGTCTCGTCGAAATACAACTGAGGAGTAGTTTCATCTACGCGTAAAACCCTTTCTTCTCATGCAATTCACATAACCATTTCTATGCTCTACTCCAACGATACCATAAACTTATCATAATTTCAAGTTATATAATTCATTCTTTTTGGTTATGATTGTTTTTCTATGGACAAAAAGGTACCTGCTAGTTCCCATTGACCACGTTTTCCATCACTGATGCCGTACCTCAATCCCTGTTCGCATTGTTTATCGCTCACAGGGCGTTATAGAATAAGGCCCCTACAATCCCTCAATCCCTGAAATGTTACCGCTTACAAAAGACGGTAAACGCCACGAAGTTGTAGAGGAAATGGTGACAAGAATCGTCGAGGTCAAATAACCTGCATTACTGAGATATGCCCAAATGTTTTCCTCGCTCGTATTCAAAGATAAAGAAGATAGAGCGTGGCTCGAAAGGAGATTTGCAATGTACAAAGATATCTTAGAAGACTCGTGGGTCTATCAAGAGACCAAATTGAAGGTTGAGCTAGCAACTCTCCGTAAGTCAATTGTGGATTTTGTGCAAGCCCGTTTTCCCGCTATGCTAGATATCACGAAGCAGAAAATCGACGTTATCGAAGACGAAGACACCTTACAACGTCTACTCCTTTAAATTGGTCTTTCACAAAACATCGAAGAAGCTCTACAAGCATTGTTAGATGCGACCAAGAGTCAGCAAAAGAATTGACGTGTCCATTGTTCGCACATCCTGTATGGGTCTGATTAATCACGCCTTGCGCCAATTAACGGTATTGGCGAGGATTGAGGGACGTGTGCGATGGATGGGAAACGTAGTCGATGGGGGCGAGGGCGTCATGGAATGAGGTCCCTACGGTTCGTCAATACCCGAAATGTGTGTGATGTTGACAGATGTAGGGGCCTTCTTCAGAATGCCCTGATTGTGTATGCTGATATCCTAAAAAACTATTGTCAAAGCTTGCGGTAGTATGCTATACTCGTATTGAGCAAGGTAGGCTCTTCTGGCAGTAGGTCGGAGGAGAATTCTACAATGTTCACGGGATGGATTCAGCGAGTTTTTTGTACGGAATCGTCAAACCGGGGTGTAGCGCAGTCGGCTAGCGCGCAGCGTTCGGGACGCTGAGGTCGGAGGTTCAAGTCCTCTCACCCCGACCAGGATGGTACAGATTCAAATGTGCCACACTCTCTCCCAATAAAGGGAAATAAAGGAGTCTCAGGAATGCGGACATATCAGATACATGCAACAACCTTTACAGGTTGTGTACCTCTGATATGGAATTCAACGCTATGTTTCGATAGTAGGATGGTATATACACCGAAATCGAAACATGGAGTTTGTCTTGCCGCCTCTGACTCACCTGGACGTGCAAGGCAACTCCACTCGTATCCATGTAGTCGTCGTAGCAGGCGGCAGTAAGAACGGGTCAGTGGGGTCTCTTTCTTCCCCACTCTCTGCCTCGGTTCTCGCCTCCGCTGTCTGCATGTGATATCGGCTCTGACAGAGAGGAAGGAACGCTATTCATGCCAGTTCTTGTATTGAATTCCTCACTACAGCCTCTCTCGGTCATTCCAGAACGCCGTCTCATTGTATTGCTTTCTAAGCAGAAAGTGACCTTTGTAGATGATCGTGTGCGTATGGTGATCGAAGAGAGTATCTCCGCACGCCGTCTTGAGTTAGAGCGTCCGGTAATTGTACAGTTGCTCGCGAATGTGCGTGTGCCGCGTGTGGCTCTGCAACCGACGAGAGCGAATATTCTTCTACGCGATGACGAATCGTGTCAGTATTGCGGCAAACGAGGCCGTGACCTGACGCTCGATCATATCATCCCCCGTTCGCGTGGTGGTCAAAGCACCTGGGAAAATCTCGTGGCCTCGTGCAAAGCGTGCAATGGCCGAAAGGGTAGCCACCTGCTCAAAGAGGTGAATATGCGACTCCTGCGCCAGCCTCGCGCCCTGTCACAGGAGTACGCAGGCTTCTTTCTGCTGCGTTACCCCAAGTTGCGTGAAGCTTACGAAGAGTTCATCAATACCTCTCGGAGCGACAGTTATAGCTCCTATGAGAATGGTTTACAAACCGCGTAGTGCCGATAATGTATTGTAGGTCACATATGGACAGGGAGACCGCAAGGGTCTCCCCTACATGTAGGACCACGCAAAATGTAGGGGAGACCCTTGCGGTCTCCCTGCTTTTCACACATATTGTATCTTTCATATAAACCACATTCGTATCAGTAATTAGCGAAGCAAACGAGTACATACTATTTTTTCTCGAAACGGCTCCTTGACGTTTCGACCGTTGTTTTGCTGTATACTGAGATGCTCGTTCTCACAGAAAGAGTGCTGACGTTACTGTCAGCCGCTAATGAGGTGGTTGCATGATCGATTCAACGTTACCCACAAATCTTTCCGCTTCCTCGGACCCATCCCCGTTACAACAACCACAGATAGGGCAGGCATACCTGTGTCTCTATGGGCATTTTTATCAGCCACCCCGTGAAAATCCCTTTACAGGCGAACTTCCTGTTGAGCCAGGTGCGACCCCCTACACAAATTTCAATGAGAAGATTACCGCCGAATGCTACAGACCCAATGCGGAAGAGGGTAACTTCGACGCTATCAGTTTCGACCTCGGCCCGACGCTTGCCGCGTGGTTGGAACAGCATCATCTCGATGTCTATCAACGCATTCTTCAAGCAGATCAACAGCATGTGCAAAGTTATGGTGTTGGCAACGCGCTGGCTCAGGTCTATAACCATACTATTCTGCCACTTGCCACTCCACAGGATAAATGCACACAGATACGCTGGGGCTTAGAGGATTTTCGCCATCGCTTCGGGCACGATGCACACGGCGTCTGGCTCGCGGAAACGGCGGTTGATACCGAGACGCTCGATCTGCTGGCACAGGCAGGTGTAACCTATACCGTCCTCGCCCCCTGGCAGGCGACCAGTTCTATCGACGCGACTGAGCCATACATTGTACGTTTGCGCGAAGGACGTAGCATCACGGTATTCTTTTATAATGCGCCACTATCCGGCGGCGTTTCCTTTGATTGGAACACCACTAATGACGCCAACATCTTTGCGGCATCGTATCTCCCCTGGCATCTCGTGGAGTCCAAACGCGCTAACGGCGAGGCGCAATTGATTACCATAGCTACCGACGGCGAACTTTACGGCCATCACAAGCCGTGGCGCGACAAATTCTTAGCATATCTTGTGCGGAACGGTGCCCCCAGCTATGGCTTCGAGGTCTGCACGCTCGAACGCTACATGCTCCTGCATCCCGCGACGCGTGAGGTCACGTTGCACGAACCGAGCGCATGGAGTTGTGGTCACGGAGTCGCACGCTGGAGTAGTGGTTGTGAGTGTACGGAGGGTGACAGTAACTGGAAAGGCGCATTGCGACACGCACTTACGCATCTCGCTGAACGCAACAACGCGCTATTCGAGCATCATGTCGGAGCAGTCTTCACCGACCCCTTCGCGGCATGCAATGACTATCTCGCGCTACGTAACGGTTGGGAGCCCCTGACAAGCTTCTGGCTGCGTCATAGCAAGATGCATAACTTTCCCTCTGATCCATCAGTTGTTGAGCGTGTACAACTGCTGCTGGAGGCACAGTATTATCAGCAGTACAGCTTCACCAGTTGTGGTTTCTTCTTTGAAGACCTGGACCGTATCGAGCCACGTAACAACATCGCCTTCGCTCGTCGTGCTATCAGCCTGACATGGCAAGCCCTCGGCATCGACCTGCAACGCGGCTTTGTACAAGATTTGCGAGCCGCGCGAAGCTGGTGTACAGGTCTCACTGGTGCGGACCTGTATTCTCAGCTACCAGTAGTCAAAAGAGCGTTGTTGCCACTATCCTAGAAAACATGAAAATTATTATTGCACTGGAGGCTGTTGTTGACTTTTTACAGCATAATCGAGTAGTGACATAAATACGTAGAAATTGGGGATACGGGCAACGCCGATGCTTGACCAGTTCAGCCACTTGCCTTCCTTTTTGACGGAGACAATGCCGCGCCGGACCTGCATATCTTTGTACTGGCTCCACGGCAGCATCTCTTTACTGTTGCTGATACCCTGCTTGTTGATGCTCAATGGGCCGAAGGTAACGGTGCTACCTGCGTTGTACGCATAGATGAACTTAGGGAGCAGGACGCGTGTCACCTCACGCTGTACAGCATTGCCAAGTGCTTCAACCTTATTGATGGTGTCATTGAACTTGAATACTACCCCATCAGCACGCCGCAATGTATAAATATGCGTTGTACCTGTATAAATGCCATTCATGTAGCGTTTTGTTACCGCTTGCCAGAATGCCTCAACCTGATCCCAACGTACTATCTCAACTTTGCTGCCACTTGTTCGCAAAATTCCCTCTGTACACAGCAGTACACGCAAGTTCAGGTTTCTGAACATACTGACCAATGAGCCTATGCCCACCGCAAGTAGGACAAGGCCAGCGATAATAAACACCCAGAAATCGCCACTGGTGTCCACATAGGAAAAATCTATACTTGACAAAGAAATATGTTCACTTATAAAAATAAATGCAATACATCCGATGCCAAGAACGAGTGTGAGTAAACCTGTAATAAGAGTACGTGTCACCTTAAAACCATATTCTTGTTGTGGTGTTCCAAGTTGATATGCTGCCGCAAGCTGTTGCATGTCAGAAGATATTGCCTGTGCCATAGATGTACCTCATGTCGAATACTTATATTTACTATACAATCCTATAAAATATATACCTCGACGAACTATAAACTATGCCAGGACTGTTGACAATAACGAGGGTACTTTTTGCTCTATGCCTGCTTTCTTTCTGCATCTGGGAGATTGCAATCCTCTATTCTGCCGCCACAAGCGGTTTACTTTAGAGGCAATATATGCCCCTTATTGTAGTAGTATCGCTCTCCCCTTCCATTGTGAAGGGACGAGAGCCTGGAAAGGATTTGAATGATGAGGAAATTTTTCGCCTTCCATGCCCTTATTAAAAAAGGACTTTTGTGGGTGAGTGTCCTCGGTCTCCTATTTGTTCTCTTAGGTGGCCTTATCCGTTTTTTTGAGCCGTCGCACAAGGTCAATGCACAATCCTCTAATGCAAGTGTACGACCTATATTCAATTTGTTTGGCGATGCAACGGCAACCGACACACCTATTGCGACGCCTAGCCCCAGCGTGACGGCAGGCGCGACACCAAGTGCTACGCCAACACCGTCATCGATCCCACATTACGATCATGTCGTGGTGGTAATCGAAGAGAATAAGGGTTACTCCGAGGTTATCGGCAATAGTGCGGCACCTTACATCAATGGCTTGGCGGCACAAGGTATGTCGTTTACTGATTCACACGCTGTTACTCATCCAAGTCAGCCTAACTATCTCGATCTCTACTCAGGTTCAGATCAGGGTGTTTTCGGTGACGTATGTCCTTTTACCGTCTTCCAGGGACCAGACCTCGGCGGTCAACTTCTCAGCGCGAATTTGAGCTTTGCGGGCTACTCCGAAGGTTTGCCAGCGGCAGGTGCGCTAAATTGTACCAACTCTGCCACCAGTTATGCTCGTAAGCACAATCCATGGGCTGATTTCGGTGATACCAGTGGGGCAGCCACGAATCTGCCCTTTACCAGTTTTCCCACGACTACAGCGGGTTATAGTGCTTTGCCAACGGTCTCTTTTGTCGTTCCCAACCTCAATAATGACATGCACGACGGCACAGTTCAGCAAGGCGATACATGGCTTCAGCAGAACATGGATGCCTATGCACAATGGGCAAAGACGAATAATAGCTTGCTGATCGTCACATGGGATGAGGAGGATGTGACAAACTCGAACAACACGAATCAGATTGCCACCATCTTTGTGGGGCAACACGTTCAGGTTGGTACCAACAATACCACCATTAATCATTACAACGTATTGCGTACCCTCGAAGATATGTACGGCCTCTCACCAGCCAACAATGCGGCGAATGCCTCGGATATTCTTGGTGTTTGGAACTAATCAATCCGTTGATAAACAGGGAGACCGCAAGGGTCTCCCCTACACGTAGGGCACGCAAAATGTAGGGGAGACCCTTGCGGTCTCCCTGCCATTCCCACTTAATACACCCGTCCTGTACGCGCATAATTGATCATGCTCATGAACACCAACACATTCGGGACCAGTGAGATGTTGACATTGGCCCAGCTAAAGGTCTTGCCGACTCTTTTGACAAGAACCTTGCCATTTTTTATATCTACACTTTGTATCTCATTCCAGGGCAATGTCTCGCGTCCGTTGCTTAATCCCTGTCTGCTGAGGACAAACGTCCCAAAGGTAACGGGACTTCCTGCGTCGTAGGCAGCAATTGCTCGCGGCATATGTGCCTGTGTTACCGCACCTTGAATCGTCTGAATGAGTTGGACAACATGCTGTACAGTTCCACTGAACTTGAACTTCGCGCCATCGGTGCGTTGCACAACAATACTATGCGGTGTACTCTTATTTGTGAGTGCCGCACCGATAATACCACCCCATGCATAGCCGTAGCCTCTGCTTCTCATGTTTTGGATCACAAAGGCGACCTGATCCCAGCGTATGACCTCTAGCTTTTCGCCTTTGGCACGAACGAGACCATTAGCAAACTGATAGATACGCAGATTACAGTCAATCAAGGCATAAATACCATAGATAACCGCAATAATAGGAATAACGATAAGAATGTAAAAGATGTAACCTGTTACAGCGGTTATAATATACAGGAGGATAATATCCGCAATAATAACGGCTACCATCATCCCGATAACCGCCAGTACGTTGGGTAACAGGGGTTTGTATGTCGTACCTTGCGCTCCTAGCTGGTACGCTGTTGCCTGGGCATAGACATTTTGCGGCGTGTCGCTGTGGGTATGAACTTCTTGCTGTTGAATCACAAAAATTGCTCCTCATAAAAATTAATAAATGGTTTATCACAGGACGAGTAACTATTACTATCAAAACGTTTCAATGCCAAATCCGTATCATGAGAAAATAGAACCTTCTGAGTGTCGCTGAATAGTCTGTTGTTGGCATGACAGGGGCAAGCCCAGTCATGCTACTGCTTATCTTGCAGCACATAGTCTATAAGCCCTTTAAGGAGTGGAGCATCGGTTATTGTTCGCATAGGAAAGACTTCCCATTCGTCCTGACCCCAGACCGAACTCGGCCTCTTAATCATAACTTCTTGTTCCCCTACGCCGATACCACTTATCTCACTCCATGCGAGTGTCTTTTTACCAATATCAACTCCACGCCGACTGAGAGTGATACTGCCGAAGTGAATGGAGAAACCAGAATTGTAGGCGGCAATCATACGTAGCAGTGGTGCCTTATCGTGTTCTTGTCGCGCATAGGCAATCAATCGTCTGAGAACGACAACATTAGGAATGTTCGCAACAGGCAGTGTGGACCAATCCCAGTACTCGCCTTGCTTATAAATACTTATCACTTGCTGGTTGATGCCCACGTGTTCAACGTCATCCCATAGTAAGGGTGCGCCCCTATGCTTCACTCGTATACCTTGCCTATCAACTGCAATTTCGTTGAAAGGAATTATAGTGCCTATATCATAAAGTGCAATAACATCTGGTAGAAGATGCTGTACCACCTCATGCTCTATGCGCTGCCCAAGTTGCTCTACCGCGTCAATATCTTGAAAGAGAAATGTCGAGTCATTTCTACATTGCACTTTACACTTGTAGGAGGTACGGCCCTTATTATCGGTCTGCACATCCTTCCAAAAGTTTGTGATCGTATCCCAGAGGATTGCCTCTTTCTTACGTCCGATATACAACAAACCATGTAGACAGACGGCTACGCGCACTTTATGACGAAATAAGGGGGCAAGCGCAAACCACAGGCCAACAATTATCCAGAGAGTACCAACAAGTGGAATGAAAGCGGCTTGCCACCACAGCCACCAGTTGAAGAGGATTTGCATGTAGAGCAGAAATGAGCCGATGATGAGTACACCAACAAGGACACAGAATGGGCCAAGAGCTTGTGCTAGCAAGGGTACTTTCGCAGGTGTATACACCTTATCCGGCATCCCTAGCTTTGCCAGGAGCGGTTGTACACCACGTATACCGCGCAGCTCTCGTGGTAACTGCTGTGAAGGTGAACCTTGCCGCATGGAATGCTCCACATCGTCTCAATCCTATATGTGATAAGGAAAAACAGGGCACCCGCAAGGGGATGCCCCTCCCATACAACGATACATAACCAACCAATTCGTGTATGGGAGGGGCATCCCCTTGCGGGTGCCCTTGCCACCTACACATTTGCATATCCTTAATAAATCACGATTTGCGTATTGTAATCAGTATTCGCATACACCCAGGCAGCTTGATCGAGTTGCATGTTTACACAGCCGTGACTACCGTTTGATGCGCTCACATTACCCGTTGCATCCGTGTGTGGGAACTGTGTACCAGTGCCATAATCATTGCGCCACCAGGAGTCGTGAACAAAGTAACCCCCCCAATGGTAGCGCAGGGCGTAGTGAATTGGTGTATCGTCGTAGTAGTACGGCGACCCCTTTGGATAAGGCGACTTGAACACCGTTGGTGACAGGCGGTCTATGACAGGCCAGACTCCTGGCACGATTGGCAGTTCGACCCGACCAAGCGTCACAATAAATGACTTTACCAACTTGCCATCTTTGTACAGGCGCAATGCAGATTCGGGCTGAGAAATCATCAACACAGTGCCCTTTTGTAGCTTGTAGTGATTGAGCATCTGTTGATCGGTCGAGTGCGGCTGATTGAATGAAGTCTTGTCGCTGTAATCGGCCTCCATCATATGCAGGTTGAAAAACTCATTGTTTACTTGATCGACAACACCTTGATAGTCGTCTGGCGTTGCGGCATAATAAAGAGCGTTATCCAGGTCGTCGCCGACACCAGGCTGAAGATAACCTGCATCGAGAGGATACTTCTGTCCATCGCTCTTATCAAGGTAAAGATTAGCCTGTCCCCATGCAATAGCTTCTTTATGAAACTGTTTGATGAGATAGCCAGCTTCACCTCTTATATAATCATCGTGCATCGCCGCCATGTCATTGTCGATTTGTCTGGAGAAAGCTTCATATGCTTGAATGCTCTGCGTCTTCCCCATCAGTGCTTTGTCGGCGTCAAGTCGTTTCTGATAGGGCGTGCTATCAATGCCAAAGGTCTTGAGTTGGTTGACTTGCGTCTCGAATATACCGATTTTGGCCTTTGTCACAAAAGGTAACGCTTGAATAGAGTTGACGACCGCTTGCTGATATTGCCCATTCACAAAGGTACTAATATTTTTGAAGTCAGCAGGTGTGGAGGCTGCGGTAAGTGCTTGCTGATCGTTCTGGTACTGAACCGTCATCGCGGTTACGTCGATTTGCGCGGCTTGCATCTGTGCAATAGTCGTTTGAAAGGTGCTTAATTGCGCCGAAACCGACTGCAAAAGGTTGAGAGATTGAATACTTGTCTGAGCATTTTTTGTAACCAGAGCATAATCTTTGGGATATTTCGCTGTAGAGAGTAGTTGTTGATTTTGAGCAAATTGATGCGCGAATGGTTGCACAGGCAGTCCCTGAGCACGTCGCTGTGAAAGCGTCGTCTGGAAGTTCTGTACTGTGCGCTGTGCCAACGTCTGTGCTTGATCGGTACCGCTCGCGATAATGCCTTGCGTTTGTACGTTCAATTGAGCATAACGTTGAGCAAGATTATGATAATAGTCGGTATCAGGTTGGTCATTAAAAGGATTGAAAGGTGCATTGGTAGTGCTGATTTGCTGTTCTTGCTTCTGTACGGAGGCGAGGGGCGTTGAGGGTACACCTATTTTTTGAGCATATTGTAGCGATGAATCAAGAGTTGCTTTATTCTTATTGGCTTGCTGCTGTGTATGTGCATCTCCACCGCAGGCACTCATCAATAACATGAGTCCGAGCAGAAGCAAGGCGAATACTCCTCGTGTCGTACCGGCCACACGGCCTCTTGAGCCGTGGGACCGCTGATGCGAGAAGATGTGGGACGCAGGACGTAGAACATTCATACGTGTTGTTATCTCCTGCCACTTTTGGCTTTCTGTTTGCGTTTTGCTTTACGTGCCGCCTTACCTGTCTTCTTCCCCCCATTGGAAGGCGAACGTTGGGGCATCCCAATCTCACCCATACTTCCCATATCTGGCATTCCTGGCAACCCACCACCGCCAGCGAACTGTTTCGCCATCTGTGCCCAGGGACCTTTGCCAGAGGTCATCTGACGCATCATTGTACGCATCTCGACAAACTGCTTGAGCAACTGGTTCAGCTCTTCGACAGTGGTACCACTACCCTTCGCGATACGTTTACGTCTACTACCATTTATAATATCAGGATTGCGCCGCTCTTCCAAAGTCATTGAAAGAATCATAGCCTCAATGTACTTGAGCTGGTCGCCTTCAAGGGCTTCATCCATCTCCGGCATCGATGCCAGCTTATTGAAACCTGGCATCATCTCCATCACACCTCGCAATGGTCCCATACGCTTGAGTTGACGCATCGAGTTGAGGAAGTCTTCAAAGTCGAACTTACCCTGCTTGAGCTTCTTCTGTGTCTCAAGTGCCTCTTCCTCGCTGATGTTCTCTTGTGCCTGCTCGATGAGCGAGACGACATCACCCATACCCAGTATACGTGAGGCCAGACGTTCGGGGTAGAAGGGTTGTAGAGCATCGATTTTCTCGCCCGTTGCCATGAACTTGATCGTCACACCAGTTACGGAGCGAATGGAAAGTGCGGCACCACCTCTGGCATCACCGTCCATCTTAGTCAAAATCATGCCTGTGAGCGAAACGGCCTTGTTGAAGTCGTCCGCTACACGCACCGCCTCTTGACCTGTCATGGCGTCGGCGATCAACAAAGTTTCGCGCGGATGCACGCGGTCACGAATATTCACGACCTCTTGCATCATGCGCTCGTCAATGTTAAGACGACCCGCAGTGTCAAGAATAACAACTGAGCAAGCCTGCTCACGTGCGTAGTCGAGTGAGTGTAAACAAATGTCTACCGGGTCGGCTCCTGCTGGCTCCGAGTAAACTGGAACACCGATCTGTTTGCCCAGCGTCTTGAGCTGGTTCACGGCGGCAGGGCGATACATATCTGCCGCCACCAGCAGGGGACGTTGCCCTTGCTTTTTGAGATAGTTCGCAAGTTTCGCAGCGGTCGTCGTTTTACCGGAGCCTTGCAGACCAACAAGCATAATAATATTTGGAGGTGGACCACCAAGATCGAGTTGATTATTGTTGCCAGTGCCACCGAGCATCTCGATCAACTCTTCGTTGACGATACCCAGCACCTGCTGCGCCGGTGACAGGCTTCCCATCACATCGGCACCGATGGCCTTTTGCTTCACGCGATCCACAAAGCCGCGTGCCACACGCAGGTTTACGTCTGCCTCGATGAGAGCGATACGCACCTCTTTGAGGGCGGCGTTTACGTCATCTTCGGTCAGTTTGCCCTGCCCACTTAAATTGTCGAATATACCATCAAGCCGTTTTGTTAAGCTATCGAACATTGCCATATGTGTGCGTTTTCCTCTCCGCCAATCACTAATAATAGCCCCTATTATACCACTACGCTTTTCTGCTGTCTGTAGTTCTAGTGTGAATTGGCATTTGAGCGTGTTTTTGAGGGCTGTTTGTTTACTGTTGTACGTGATTGTCCATTGTGATCTGCTGTCTCTGCTGTCAATTCTGCTGTCAACTTGGGCTTTCTATCCATCTCTGCGAGAAGTCCGTTAATAAGCTTTACGGGTTGTTTTATATCCTCTATTTGATAGCCTTTTCTTTCTCCATCATATAGAGATGTTATCTCTTTGAAGCCTAGACTCTCAAAAAGGTGTTGTCCTTCCTTTGTTGCACCTATGCCGTACCAGTTCTTTATATTGAACTGTCTGTTAAGAGACAAGGCCCATTTAACGGTTTGTCTTATTAGAAACCTTCCTCGCTCTTTATCCTGTTGTTGTTTCCCAGATGGTTTTATGGTGACTGTAGCTACATAAACTGATAGCTGTGGATCAGTCCACTGTTTTATTGATTTTAAGGGAATATCCTGCTCCCTTATTTTGTCTTGTAGCAATGGCATTAAAGTGTTCTCGTCTAAAGGCATGAGAGACGAGTAACCAACTACTTGTCCTTGATCTTTAAGGTTCATAAACATCTCGTCGTTTGCGTCTCTCCATTCTAACAATGTGTCGAATGATACAATATCATCTGCTCCGTATAGTTCTGTGCCTATTTGGACTTCTGACCATAGATCAGCGACACTCGATGGTGAGAAGATAAGATGTGTAGGTCCTCTATCTTTACCTTTTGGCCTGTGAAGTCTTTTCGCTAGTATATCAATAGCTGTTTTTGGGTAGCGTCTGCCTCTTTGTCTGCCTGTTTCGATTTCTGAGGGTATAAGCCCGTTCTCAACTTCTTTGAAAAATGTTGACCTCGGTTTTTTTAGTTCTCTCATCGCTTCTTCTGCTGTGTAATATTCGGTGTTCATTAGGGGTTCCTTTCTCTTAGATTCCTTTCTCTTTACTAGTATGCAACCGAAGATGTGTTATTCATAGAATAACACATCTTCATGGATTTGTGTACTTAAATCTAAGATTTAGAGACAAAGTGATAATTTGCATTCGTAGACTTGACTTTATAGACTTATGTACTTATGCTAAGATTAGTGGATTTGTTGTGAGTAGTGCGATTGTCGAGCGTTGCTAGATAAGTTTCTAGCGAATGGATGAGAGAAAGGTTAAGGTCAATGGTGAAAGTTCTGTTGGTAGTCTTGGTCGTGCTGATAGTGTTGTGGTGGGTCGGTGTCCAGTATGGACATGTCGTACTTCTGCATTTCTAAACTTCTTGAAAGGAGGTGTTTTCATGGTGATGTACCTGATTATTGCAATGATCGTTGTTATCCTGCTTGCCAATTTTATGAGCGATAAAGATTGGTGGCGGTGGTAAGGGTGCCAACCAGAGTGTGCCAACGCTCTGGCTGGCTGTGAGAAGTCATTGAACGTAGTCGCGTTGCTAGGCTCTCGATGTCACTATGTCACATCGAGCCTAGCTCTGTAAATGCTCGTGAGAGTGCTGTATCAGAAGAAAGGCTCAATGCTATGACATTTCTGAATGAAGATGAGCGAGATGATGCGTTGTCGGGGGCTAATCGTGATGTGTCCTTGTCGGCACGCGATCAATACTTTCGGGCATTGGATTGGAGGGAGGTGCTCTCCAACGAGGAACGCGAGAAGTTGCTCCAACGTTTGGTACGGGGCAATGTGGAGCGTCGTCAACCATGTCCCAATCAATGGTTGCTGTCTCTGGCTCGTCATGCACGTGAACGCCTGGTCGAAGCCTATCAGCCGTTGGTCGTGGGTCTGGCTCGGCGTCGAGTGTTCCTGTTCAAGTCGCTGGAGTTGCTTGATGTGATCCAGGAGGGCAACATTGGTCTGTTACATGCTTTCGATACCTATGATGATATGAAAGCAGGCGAGGTCGAGTTTGGGGCATTTGCAACAACGGCTATTAAACGTGCGCTCTCGGCGGCGGTCAATCGCTATGATGTGTTTATTCGGGTGTCCTGGCGAACGCATGATTTAGTGACACGCAAGTCTCTCGTTGAGAAGGAGTTACGTCAGCATTTGGGTCGTCAACCGTTGCTCCCAGAGATTGCGGAAGCGATGGAAATGTCTGAGGAGGTACTCGACAAGGGGGTACAGTTGGCGAAACGGCGAGAGGTGAGAAGTCTTCATCAGTTGATCGAGAAGCATGAGCAACCAGAAGATACGATGGCTTTTACTCGGTTGTATCAGTCAGCGATGGTGTCTGAGGATGCGCGACAGCACGAACTCGCTGCGACCTTTGAGCGGGTGTTTGCGGCGGCGATGCCAGAGCAACAGCGGCAGGTGTTAGAACTGCGCTATGGATTTGGGGATGTGCCGACAGAGATGCGTTCCGCTGAATTAGTACGGGAGATGTTAGGGTTGGAAATGGGTGAGCAGGTCAGGAGTAGCGAAAAGAAAGCAAAGGAACGGCTGCGGGGGCTGCTAGAACCTGTGATGTTACCTGATGGTCGGCTCTCCTGTAGGTTTTATGATGTGTATACGGATGAGTATTGTACGAGTCGTGATGCTGCCGAATTGCTAGAAGTGAGTTTGTCAAAGGTGAATACGTTGGTTCAGCAAGGAATGCTGCTGTGTGAATTGCGTACACATCCGCGTCGAGGTGGGGGGAAAATGCGGTTTTTCAAAAAGGCTGATGTGTTGGCCTTGAAGGAACAATTGGCGGTGGCTCCTGTGAAGCTGTCTTCGCGTCGTCGGGAAAGTGCATCTCTGCAACAAGCTCGGCGGTCTGCATTGTTGCCTTCGATTGTGGCGTAGATCGGGAAAGGATGGTTGAGATGCAACAGGATTGTAGGTTAAGTACCCCCTTCGAGTCTGGACGGTTTCGTTGTCTTCGTGGCTGTAGATTAAATACTCCCTTCGTTGGTTTTTGGCTCGATATCCTTTACGCGGGTCGGGTCGTATGTGCGGCGGTATGGCGGTGGCCCGTAGGGGTAGGGCATATCTCTAGCCTTTGCCCCTCCCTCGGACGTTTGGGACACGTCGAGCGTTGGCATGAAGTTGGGCGGGGTTTGGGCGTCTGCGGCGGGGTCCCCTTTGGGGTGCCGCTCGCCCTTTTTCCTTTCCCTCTGGCGCGGGACAAGTATATCGCGCCCCTCAATCTACAAAAAGCAAGTAGCAGGGAGGTAAACAGATGAGAAAGGAAATAGCAGGGCTGGCGATTGTTCCTAGTGATGATACATCAGTACGGATTGTATTAGTGATGCAACCATTGCTTTTAACGGTTGAGCAAGTGGCGCAAGTATTGAATTTTAGCCGCTCGAAGGTGTACGAACTCATAAATGTTGGTGAATTGCCTGTGTTGCGCTTTGGGAAGTCGGTACGGGTTCGTGTCTCTGCTTTGGAGGTGTGGTTAAACATACAAGAGGAAAAAGCGGGTGTTAGCTATCTCAGGAAGGTGGCCTAACATGCGTGGACATGGTGAAGGTTCGATAACACATCGTAAGGATGGACGTTGGCAATGTCAAATATCCATTAAGAATGACAAGGGTAAAACCGAGCGGAAAACGCTCTATGGCAAGACGAAAAAGGAAGTACAGGAAAAGTTACGGCTAGCCATCAATGAGCAAAAACAAGGAACATTAGCTACAGGTCCACGTCAAACGCTAGCTGTGTACCTACCTTATTGGTTAGAAAACATTTGTAAGCCTTTAGTAAGGAAGGCAACCCATAAGCAGTACCGTTCTGCTCTCAATGCTCATTTCCTTCCTGCTCTTGGTCAATTAACACTACAGAACCTAAGACCTGAGCACATACAATCCCTTTATGCTGACATGGTGGAAGACGGTCTAGCAGCTAGTACAATAGGTGCTATTCATGCTGTTTTGCACAAGGCGTTGGAAGATGCAATAAAATGGAACTTTGTCTCTCGCAATGTGTCAAGCCTTGTTTCGCTTCCACGCATCGAGCGTCCAGAGATGCACGTATTAACACCTGAGCAAGCTCACAAGCTCCTAGAAACTGCGAAGGGTAGCCGTATAGAAGTACTGCTCATTTTAGCAATAACTACAGGTGCGCGGCGTGGTGAAATGTTGGCATTGCGTTGGAATGACGTAGATTTAGAGAAGGGTGTTATGAACATATGTCGTACTATGTCCTGGGTAAGTGGTTACGGTTATGTTGAGAATGAACCAAAGACCAAAGCAGGACGACGACGAATTATGCTAACGGATGCTGCTATAGCTGCGTTGAAGGAACACAAGGTTCGTCAAAAGGAGGCTAGGGTTATTGCTGGTGATGAGTGGAAGGAACGAGACATAGTTTTTAGTAACATTTATGGTAGCTTTCTTAATCCTAACGCAGTATTGGTGTGGTACCACTCGTTACTTGAAAAGGCTGGTTTACCTGATATGCGGTTTCACGACCTGCGCCATAGTGCTGCAACAATACTGCTTGTGATGGGTGTGCATCCAAAAGTTGTACAGGAGCTACTAGGCCATAGTACAATAGCTATGACTATGGATGTATACTCGCATCTGCTGCCTTCAATGCATCAAGATGCAACAGACAAGATGAACACCCTGTTCAAAAAAATTGAGCTTTAAAATTAGCTTTGTATGTAAAGACTCGTTAATTGATGATTTTGTGTGTAAGTAGGATTTCTGCACACAAAGTCAGTTCTGCTTCTGCTTTAACTTTGATATGATTAAAAGAGTTGATCGTACTCTGCATGAGTTCCAATAAAGTTCCAGAGAATAGTGTTGTTATCTATTTTGGTACCTACTGCTCGATAGCGTAGTCCTATTCGCACGGAATAAACTTGTTCTTCACCAATAATGGGCTTAAAGTGAAGACTAGGATAGTGGGGATTTACTTTCCAAAGACGATAGGTAGCCCTTGCTTGTTTTTGTATATCAGGAGGCAAGCGGGCAAATCGTTTGTGAAATTCTTTCGTCAATATGCTTTTCACTCAAGCCCAAAGCCGCCTTCCTCAGTCTCTCCTGCATAGTACTGCCGTCGTGCTTCAGCAGCCATGCGTTGCAATGCTTGTCGTACATTAGGCTTACTAACAATATTATCCCATTCTCGTTCTTCAGCTTCCTCTTCTTCAGGAGTTCTCTTTGGCACAAGAGCATGATAATCCTTGATGTATAAGTCCTGCATTATGGCTTCAGCTTCTTCTGGTCTAGCTATCCAGGTATTGGTCATGATATGCTCGCGAGATGAATGCAATGTACCAGATGTCATAGGCAAACGAGGAATGGGGATACATGGATCAGTTGTGCCATAAGTCTTTTCTAAAGTAAGGAAATCGCTCATTTATTTATCCTTTCTTCGTTAGCCTTAGATTTTTCGTAGTTTTCTAAACCTTCTTGTAGAGCTTTGATAATTTGTGATGCTATTTGTGGAGCTATAGTTAACTTGGCGATGCATTCAGATCGAATAGAGCCTTTCTTGAGCAGATATTCTCTGTTATCTTCAGGTGTGCCTGCAAATGGTGGAATCTGAGTTTCAAAGAAAAAGAGGGTTAACTCGTGCTTTCCAGGCTGTATAAGCATGTTATGAGCATATAGATTTTGTATATTATCAGAGACATGCCACTCAATAGGAAGCGTTATTTCATTTGACTGTTCTTGCATATCATTATTCATGGGTACATACCCTTTCTCGTTTAAATGGCTTTAGGCTTACTATAAATGATTTTGTCAAAATTAGCAAATTATCTTCAGGATTATCAGATTTTGATATATCAATTGTTTTCCTGTAGTTATCTTCGATTTTTTGAGCTAGCTGTATCTGTTTTTTTCAAAAAGTTAATTCAATGTTCTGTTCACATATATTATGACATAGTGTCAAATACTTTTTACTAACGTACAGGGCAATCGCATCTAATTTTGGGAACGTAGGCTAGAAGCCTTAGTACACTGAAGTGCTTACTATTAGCTCAACTTATAAATCCACGCTACAAGCACCTTAAAAAATTAGATGCGATTGCCCTATACTAATGTAATCGACCATCTAATAATCTTTTTATTCATGTTGTATATAAAAATCTTCTATCTGATCGACAATATAATCACTAGGGTCTTCTCCACGCTCTTTAATATATAACATTTCCTTTAGCTCCTTTTTGGTTACAAACAAAATTATCTTTTTTGTGGCAATGCCATTGTTACTACTGCTATAGATTGTATTCCTCTTTATGAATGCGGCCTCGTTGGGCTTTTTATTACAAACCATTATAGCTAATCGTCCCATAGGGTCTTTCATATAATTTTTTGTTTGCTCCACCTCATCTTTTCCAATTTCCTCTTTATCATAATTCTTAAACTCAAAGAGGATCATTCTCGCTTCATGCTCCTTAAAAAGAAGAGTCCAGTTACTAGAACCTGTAAAATTTCTATTTGGGAAAACAGCATCTACTCGATCTATCCCTGAATAGGAACGAGCTTGCTTCTTAGGTTGAGAAAGCGGCGGTACGAATAGATAACAAAGTATCTCTACGCACAAATCCTCAAACTTTTTCCAACCTGACAAACCTGGGGGACAAGTCTTTAACCGATAAACGAAATCACTTACCTGGCTCATTTTATTACTCACCGCTTTTTACAAAATACTTCATAATCAAATCATCGTTGTGCAAAAGCAAGCTTTTTAGATACATTCCATCTATAACCCGTATGTCAATTTGCCTCTCTGTAGTTATTTTTATAAGTGAAGAGAGAGCAGCAGAAGTAAGCTGACTGTTGGTTATCAGCAAGCCCTTACTTTTCACTGGACTACTAGATATGTAATTGGCAAGTTGCTGTATTACTTGAGTGCTTGCTCTACCGGAGCGATATGCTTTGACTTCAACTAACCAAGTTTCTCTAACCTTTCCTTCAGATGTATAAAGGCTTGTATAAGCAACAAAGTCTGAAATGTAATTTCCTTTGGAAATTCTATGTTCAGCTTTAACATCCTCAAATCCCATTCTAATGAGTAAATCATTTATGATAGGCATAAGTGATTTTTCATGCATTTCAGAAAAATCCAGGTATTTAATGAGGCTCAACTTGTATACTAAAGAAGCTATGTCCTCCTCAGAATTTGAGGCTAGCGTAAAGTATTGATCGGGTGTTAAGGATGAAGGTACTTTACGGTTTTCAAATACTACTGGTAAAACTGTAATGCCTCGACTGAACCAATCATTAGATATGAGGGTGGGATATGTATGGATTAAATCTTGATAATTAGAAAAACCATCTGAGAGGAAAACCAACACGTAATCGCTTGCTTTAATTTCCTGATCTATAAATTCTGCTAGATCAACACCAATCTCAGGCTCTCCTTTGAACCAAACTTCAATCCCCTTCTTAATAAGACTTCGAGCAATTGGACGAACTAAATTTTCGTCTACAGCCTCATAGGATAGAAATACCTTTGCTGTCATGAAATTAAACCTTTATCTTTCGGTACAATTAGCCCTTTAGTTTTCTTTATATCTTTTATTTGTTATCGCGTCAATTAGTGTGAATAATAATAACCCTAATATCTCATGTATGGATTAGAGAAGGATACCATAATGAAAGTTATGCAACGGTGATGATAATTATGTAGAAAAGATATTGGTTGTATAGTGGCATCATACAGGGAGTGAGAATGTTATCTCAAGTTTAGAGTTACGACACTCTGCTTAACAAACCACTTTGTCAAATAGATTTCCTTTACATAATATTCGGGATGGTATTCCTTTGCATAGCAAAAGTAGATAAAAGTTGGGTGACTGATGTCTTGAATAGGTGAAGTAAAAAGTAAGTGCTGTCAATTCTGCTGTCAAAGGTGTTTCTCTTATCTGTTGAGGTGGTGTAGATGTAGGTATGGAGATGGATGAGGGATAGCACCTTTTTTATATATGATGTTTGCCCCTATTATATCACTACGCTTTTCTGCTGTCTGTAGTTCTGGCGAGATGATATTCAAAACAAAAAAGTAGAGAGCCTTCTCATCTAAGACGAGAAGGCTCTCTCTATGTAGTATAACGAGGCTGTGCTTATTTAGCAGCATCGCTCGTTAATCATCTACGAACTATGAGCAGGAGGCTACTGCATAGGGGCTACGGTACACTACGCCGCCACCACCGACAGGAACTTGCGCGTAGGTGAAGTGGTTGCCGTTTACAGGGCTGAGGTAGCCGGCCTTGGCGACGAGTGCAGGAGCATCGCCGACCTTGCCGATCAAGACAGGTGTGAAGGCCCAGTTGTCGGCAGGGATAAGGCCGCCGATAGCACGCCCAAGCGCACGATGCTCGGACTCAATACACGCAACCTGTGCAGCGATTTGCGACAGGTCTGGTCTCCCCTGTAAACCAAATTCCTTGACGGCAGCAAGGAAGGCAGAGTCAAAGACACCTTCGAGTTGTTGCTGGGTGGCAATGAAGGTCGCCAGGTCCTCAAAGGTCTTAGGACCTTCTGGGAAGCTGAAGGTGCTTGCCAGGTAGCCGCCGCCAGCACTGGCGAAGAAGAGTTCGTGAATCTGCTCTTCAATGAGGGCGGCACGGATATACGCTCTGTCAGCACCCGTGATGCCGAGCTTGTCCGCATTGTTCAAGCCATGTGTGTAGAATGTCACGGCTAGACGCTCGGCGGTACGAGCAATCGTGAAAATATCCTTGATAGGTGTGACACAATTTGCGCCACCTGATGCATGTGCGCTATTTTTAGCAAAAAGTGCTCCACCGGCGACGGCGAGTCCTGTAACACCGGCTGCTCCTACAACAGCATTTCTCAGGAGATTGCGACGTGATGTTCCCTTTACTTCTTCGTTGACCAAAGGTGTTGAATTCTGATTTTCCATTGTTTACAATGATCCTTTCATACAATAAATCCTATATGTCGAGCATGGGCGCTCACATGTTGATCACTCAACATGTTCTCTACATCTGCTCTTAAGTAGTTCAGGTACATGAACATGAGAAGTTTTACTTACACATGTAATCATTTACCAGGATATATAACTTAATAGCTCTATATCTTTGCTTCTCGCTTGATACTACGCAAAGCAGGTGAATTTGGATTGCATGATTTTTTGACTTGCATACAGTTTTCTTGTGCATTTGGGATGGCACTCTATACAATTCTATTAGTGCATGCTTCCTGAAGATAACTATACAAGAAAGCGATTGCATTTAGGTTAAGATTATGTTGAGATTGTGTAAAGGAATCGCCAAATAGCACTATTTTTGCACTGATCCTCACAGACATACTGTTTGATAGCAGTAATATGATTATTCTCTTCTGCGTTAGTATATATAAATTGAAATTTTTACGACTAGAATAAAATAGTCATCAATCATGCGTCAGAGCATACATGTGTTAAGATAGTATTACGTTATTCCACTCTAGTCATTTCTTCTAACAATGACTCCATTAGCGAATAAAGCACACAGAAAATGTCGAGGTAATCACTCTTGGGTATTTTATTAGGCTTGGCCGCAGCCGTGTGCTGGGGGGCAGCCGATTTTTTTGCGCGTTACGCAACACGGCGTGTTGGAACGTATCGCACGCTTCTCTTTATGCAGTTTCTCGGCTTCGTCGGCTTGAGTATCTATCTTATAGCATCGGGGACATGGCGGCATCTCCTTTTCAATGTTGGGTGGCAGACGTGGCTCTGGACGTTGCTTGCAATTTTTCTCAATATTGTCAGTTCGCTGGCACTGTATCGCGCATTTGAAGTTGGGGTCATCACTATCGTCTCGCCAATTGCGGCAAGTTATGCGGCCCTCACGGTGTTGCTGGCGGTGCTGGCGGGCGAGGTCATTAGTCGGACGCACGGCATTGGTATAGCGGCGTCGCTGCTTGGTGTGGTGTTGGCCGCCACGCCGATCACCTGGAAATTGGGGGCGCGAGCAATTGTAAATGCAACTACCGCACCTCGCACATCAAGGTTTCCCGGTGGAATCGGTCTGGCAATGCTCGCATCGGTGGGCTATGGTATCGCGTTCTGGCTCTTTGGTTTTCGTGTAACTCCCGTTCTCGGCGGTATTCTCCCTGTCTGGCTTGTTCGTCTTATTACACCATGCGTGCTAGCAATCTTCGCGCCCATCACTCGACAGAGTATACGTGTTCCGCGTGGGCGTGTATGGTGGTACATCGCTGGTGTAGGCATACTTGATACCGCTGCATTTGTTGCCGCCACCGTTGGTTATACAACTGCACAGGTCTCTATCGTGAGTGTACTGGCCTCACTCTTCAGTGCTGTAACAGTGCTGCTCGCCTGGATTTTCTTGCGTGAACGACTGCAATGGAATCAGTGGCTCGGCGTAGGTATCATTTTCATCGGTGTGACGCTCGTCAACATTTAACATTCACTCGATGATAGTGTCCATAAAGGCTACAATTTGGCACGACATCGCACACATTTTTTGTTATACTGTGTTCTATAACGATTAACTAGACCATGCCATGTGCGAGAAAGAAGTCCGTATGGCTAGCATAACGCAACAGCGAAAGAGCCATTTTCTTTTATCCGCCATAACAACGTTGGCGTTCTGGCAGGTGCGCCGTACATGGTTTTTGCTGTTATTTACTACACTTGGCATGACGTTTGCCGTTATTCTTGCCAGTGCCATTCCTCTGCTTTCCGACACAATGACGATGGCTGGTATTCGTGGTACCTTGCGTGCGACGCCATATAGCTCTGATATTACGCTCAGTATACAAACAAACGGTCTATCCTCGTCGGTGGTACATGATATACACGATCAGTTTGATGCGCTATTCCATCAGTATTTAGGAAATGCCATCACGCCCACACAAGCCTCTATCACCAACAACGACTTTACCTTCTTGCCACCACAAAGTAATTCGTCGTTGACGATGTATGGAACATCTATGCAGCAGGCGGCTCCTCATCTTCATGTGCTACAAGGGCAACTTGCCAGCGTGAACAACACGATAACAGCGAATGGAGTTGCAGTGATGATGACTCCTGATACCGCACAGCGTCTACACTTGAACGTTGGCTCAGTCTTTCACCTTTTGATGCAATACATAGTGATACCACCCACTACTGATATTACTGTTAGTCAACCAGTACAAAACTCGGTTGAAGTTGCGGCATACGTAGCTGGCCTTTTTTCTGTTCCCTCAACCAGTGCTGCTTACTGGCAAGGGGAAGATTTCAAAATCGTGCGCTATGCTGTTGAAGGGGCGGTACCAGTCTCGCAGTACACACTACTCGTGCCTGATGCTGCACTACTAGCCCTTCTCGACCATTTGCACTCGCTCAATCACGTTGATGCAATTCACGCGGTAAACTATAGTGGTTATGGCCTAACGTGGCACTATGCCCTGGATGCATCACGCCTTACCCCAAGTTCACTCGATATGTTTATTGACCAACTTTCGCAATTGCAAGCTACCATATATAGTTCATACGGTGACATACAAAATAATTCATCAACCAACGATCTGCTTCCATATCCTTTTCTCACACACGTCGATCTCTCAGGTCAACTACTTAGTTCTAACAGCTTGCAGCAATTTAGAAGTCGTATCGCGGTGGCACAAATTCCGTCTGGCATCTTCACACTACTTATTCTATCGCTAATTCTTTTTTTCGTAAGCCTGTTAGCAACATTGTTGGTGGAACGCCAGAGCGAGGCCATTGCGATTGTACGCAGTCGTGGTGCCAGTGGGAGTCAAGTTTTTGGAGCCTTACTCTTACAAAGTGTCATACTAGGAATTGTTGCGCTCGTTCTTGGTATTCCTATCGCTATCGCCATCGTTTTTCTTTATGCACAGCGCACACTTCCATCGACAGTACTGGATTCCCTTGATACTATTACACATAATCCTTTGCAGACAATCACAAGCATACTCTGGTATGCGGTAGCTGTCGTGCTGGTAGCAATCTTTACGATGAGCATTTCGCTCTTCTTTGCCGTACGTATGAATGTCCTTTCGTTGCGCCAGGAAGCGACTCGTAGTAGCAAACGACCGTTATGGCAACGGCTCAATCTTGATATCATCACGGGTGTGATTGCGCTTGTAGGCTATGGAATTTCCTTGTATATAACGAGCGTTGGTGCAGTGTTACAGGGTGATGCAAAGGTACTCATCGCTACGCCGCTATCGCTTATCGCTCCATTGTTTCTTATCTTAGGCTGCATGTTTCTGTTTCTACGTGTCTTCCCACTACTTTTGACTCTGGGAACGCGCCTGGCTACACGGGGACGAGGTGCCGTTTCGCTGCTGGCAATTGCCCAGCTTGCACGTTCACCGCGTCAGTCGCTGCGAATGACGATGCTGCTAGCTCTCGCAATTGCCTTTGTCCTCTTCACGCTCATCTATGGTGCAACAGAGTCCGAACACATTCAAGAGATTGTCGCCTATCAAACAGGAGCGGACTTTAGTGGGCAACTTTCGTCCGCTGGACCTTCGCCGACATCAATAATCAACCAATATCGCTCGATTCCTGGTGTTCTCTCAGCGAGCGTTGGTTATACAGATACAGGTGTTGGTGGGGCTGCAGGGCTTTCAATGGAGGTGCGAGCAGTCGATGCCGCCAGCTTTGGTTCTGCTGTGCTATGGCCCTCAGTCGATGCATATAAAACCGCCCGTCCACTTCTGGCAAATCTCGTTTCTGCACGGCAAGAGACGGCAAGTATTACTGTGCCAGCTATTGTCGATTCAACAACACTGCATCAATTGCTGCTACATGTTGGCTCATCTTTTAATGTGAAGCTGAATAATACGTATCCCAGCGATATGCAATGCCTCATTATTGGGGTGCTAGACTCTATCCCGACAATCAACAACCGCATCGCTGTTAGTAGTGGAGCAGGTGCTACTACTAGCGGTGTACTAGTGGATTATCAAACATATGCTAAAGCCTTCGCACAAGAGGTCAAGCAGGATAAAAATTTGGTAAGTCCGATCAGTTCACCAACCCTGAATCATGTTTGGCTTCACACAAGGGATGATGCTACTTCTCTGACAGGTATCCGTTCGGCTCTCAGCAGTAGCAAGTTTCGTCTTTCTTCGCTTATAGATCGACGTTTACTGCTTGTCACGTTACAAACCGATCCACTGTATCTCATTCTCACTAGCATACTCACTCTCGGAACCGCCACTGCACTCCTGTTGGCGGTGATTGGCAACCTGCTTGCGTCGTGGTTGAGAGCCTATACACGCTTGACGAATTTCGCGACCTTACGTGCTATTGGCACTACAGGTCGTCAGGTGATAAGCATACTAACGTGGGAGCAAGCCATTATCTACATAACTGGTTTTCTGCTCGGCTCCCTATTTGGTACTTTCCTCGCACTATCAATGATACCCGCGCTGACGTTCACCGACGTAAACTCGAACCTTAGCGATCAACAACTCTTCGCCCTGCAATCTGCATTAGCGACACAACTTGTCGTACCACCAACTCTGCCTCTTGTGCTACTAGCGGTTGTAGGCATCTTTGCAGTGGCGTTACTCCTCATGATGCGTGTAGTTTCTCAGCCTGCACTCAGCCAGACACTTCGTTTGAATGAGGATTAAAAGGACTTTTGCCCCCCATTTTAAGGACTTTGGTAAATATCGCTGTGCCCAGAATCTCTCTACACTGAAAGTGTGGAATGTAGGGATATGTAGTGAGGAGGCTTGAGGTAAATCCATATCGTAGAGAGAGAAGGATAAGTATATGGCACTAGCGAGTACAACGATTGACGATATGTGGGTGGAGTTTGTTGCAACGAAATACTCTAAATTACGCGATGAGCTAATTGTGCATTATGCTCCGTTGGTCCGTTTTGTGGTCAGCAGATTGGGTATTCCGCCAACGAGTATGCTAGAAGCGGAAGACCTGGTGAGTTATGGCACAATTGGCCTCATTAACGCGGTTGACCGTTATGATCCAGAACGCGGTGTGCGCTTCGAGGCGTTTGCCACCGCACGTATTCGCGGGGCGGTAATTGACCAGTTACGCGCACTCAACTGGCTACCACGCTCGGCAGTGTCGCGTGTGAAACAGGTTGAGACCGCATTAGCTGCTTTAGAACAGCGTTTGGGACGACCCGCAAAAGAGGATGAGGCGGCGCGAGAACTGGGTGTGACCTCCGAACGATACCGCCAGATGCTCGTCGAAGCAGGTCTTTCCGTCTTGTCACTTGATGCTCCATTATCCATGTTCGGACAGGACGACGAGATGATGACATTAGGTGATATGATAGAAGATTCTACGACACTGGGTCCCACCGATGCAACAGAGAAAAAGGAGTTACTAACAATGCTAAGTTCTGCAATTGACCGCTTGCCAGAACGTGAACGTATTTTGCTCTCCCTTTATTATACCGAGGAATTGACGATGAAGGAGATTAGCAAAGTTATGGACGTTTCTGAGTCTCGTGTGTGCCAACTGCATACGCAAGCGTTGGTACGCCTACGGGTAGCTTTTGCAAATCCAGGTTTGGCATCCAGGAAGCTGAAAGCAACAGTTAGTAGTACGAGCAAAAGCGCAAGAGGCCGACGAGTTGGAAAGGCCGCTTCATAGATAATTATACGAAAGTTTTTGTATTTGTAATGTGTACCATCATCCCCCTATTGAGTTGCGCCCTAGTGCCGATAAGAAGAAGTAAGGTGGTTGCAGGGGATAGGAATGATTGATGGATAGTATCATCTAAATGCCCGCTTTGTGCATTGGGAGGGTTTTTCTGTGAAAGGTAACATGGGTGTTCATCTTCAGGCGGATAACATGAAGTTCGTCGCCAGATCAAGGAAGTATGCAAAGGTGGAAGAAACTACCTCTACAGCGCGCCTGGATTCTACATTCGATATTGGACGCAATGTACGTGCCATGCAAGAGAGCCGCATTGCTCGCGTAGAGGCACTCAAGGCACAGGTGCGTGCGGGAACCTATCGGGTCGATAGCTTGCAACTGGCACACCGTATTTTGGAGAATAAAAGCCATTTTATGGAAAGTGTCAAAGACTAAATGTACCCATTCTACATTGTCACCGCGTCTATGTACGAACACAATTCGACATTCGCTGCTACATCTTCTCAAATCTACGCCTCTTTACAGTCACAAGCAATGAGAAGTGGCTCTACAGGCATTGTTGCAGCGCAAGGACGCTTTAGGACACGCTTCTGATAAAGAAGGAGGCCACACATGCTTGTACTACGACGAAAAGTCGGCGAAAGTATTATACTTGATGGCGTAATCAATGTCTCTGTCTTAGCCGTGGAGGGTGAACGTGTGAAGATTGGGATTAGTGCGCCACCCGATGTCACAATTGTACGCGAGGAGTTACTGCGTATAGTGGGCGAGGCGGTGAATAATCCCGCCTCCATTCAACAACGATAATTCACAATAGTAGTTGTAAGAAATGCCGTGGCGGCAACGGACATGTCCGTTGCCGCCACAGCATTTCTTACAACTACTAAGCCTGTTCTGTTACGGTCTCTTTTTTGTGACCGTTGAGGCTGACAGGAGCATCATCGTCGATAAATGATTCGGTCATTTCGTGCGCGATATCATCGGTATATTGTATTGGCGGAGACTTCATGAGGTAGGCACTTGGACCTTCCAGCGTGCCGCTCAGTCCACGGTCTCTCGCGATCTTGACGAGACGTACTGCGTCAATGACCACGCCCGCCGAATTGGGCGAGTCCCACACCTCTAGCTTCAGTTCGACATTCAGAGGCACGTCGCCGAAAGTCGTACCTTCGAGACGAATGTATGCCCACTTGCGATCCGACAACCACTCGACGTAATCCGATGGTCCGATATGCACATTTTCGGCACCAATGTCGTAGTCGAGCTGGCTTGTGACGGCGTTGGTCTTGCTGATCTTCTTCGATTCGAGGCGGTCACGTTCGAGCATGTTGTAGAAATCGGTGTTGCCGCCGACGTTCAACTGCATGGTACGCTCTAGCTTGACGCCACGCTCACGGAAGAGGCGTGTCAGCACACGATGCACAATCGTCGCGCCAACCTGACTTTTGATGTCGTCACCGATCATAGGTAAGCCTGCCTCGACGAAACGCTGCTGCCAGTAGTTCTCGCGTGCGATGAAGACGGGGATACAGTTGACGAAACCCACACCGGCTTTGAGTATCTGCTCGACATACCACTTGGTCGCAGTCTCGGAGCCAACGGGCAGATAGTTGATAACTACATCCGTCCCCGTATCCTTGAGAATGCGTACAATGTCGTCGGTCTGCCCCGGTGCCTTCTGAATGATTTGCGAGAGATACTTGCCGAGTCCGTCGTGTGTCATGCCACGATACACTTTTGTATTGAGCATAGGTACATCGGCGAAACGGTAGGTATTATTCGGCTTTGTATAGATGGCCTCGCTCAGGTCTTTGCCAACCTTATTGGCATCTATATCGAAGGCCGCCGAAAACTCGATGTCGTTGACATGATAGCCACCCAGATTGACGTGCATCAAGCCTGGGACCAGATCCTCCTCCTTCGCGTTTTGATAATAGTGAACGCCCTGTACTAGTGAACTGGCGCAGTTGCCAACCCCAATGATTGCAACACGCACCTTGTTACCACTTGCCATTGTTATTGTTCTCTTTCGTTGTGTTCGTTTGTCGGGTACCCACTCTGCGTGGGTACAATTAACTTGTTAAACATGCCCATATCATACTTCTATTCCTGCTGGGTTGCCATGTTGAAGTGCTATACTACAATTAGCTGTCTGTTGAGACTACAACATTTCTGAAAACACATACACTATTATATTGAAAGGTTCCTATTTATGACCCGGCAAAAAAAAGTGCTGGTGATCGGGCTGGATTGTGCCGCACCAGAGCTTGTTTTTGAGCAATGGCGCGACGAGCTACCGAACTTCAGGCGCGTCATAGACAATGGTGTGTGGGGCAAGTTGGAAAGCTGCATACCTGCCATCACCGTGCCTGCTTGGAGTTCGATGATGTCGAGCAAAGACCCAGGCACGCTTGGCTTCTATGGTTTTCGCAATCGTGGTGATCATTCCTATGGAAAAAACACGATGGCGAACGCTAATTCCGTCAAAACTGACCGTGTATGGGATATTCTTTCACGCGCGGGCAAGAGAGTTATTACCGTTGGTGTGCCGCAAACGTATCCACCAAAACCTGTTAATGGTATTCAGGTCGGCTGCTTCCTCTCGCCTTCGACCAGAAATCCTGACCGACCCTATACATATCCTGTATCTGCAATGAAGGAGATTGAGGCGACGGTGGGCGAATATCTTGTCGATGTGCCGAACTTTCGCACCGAGGATAAAGACTACCTGCTGCGGCAAATTTATCTGATGACGGAACGTCGTTTCAAACTGGTCAAAAAGTGGATTGCCGAAAAAGAGTGGGATTTCTTTATGTTTGTCGAGATGGGTGTGGACCGCATTCATCATGGCCTATGGAAATATCACGACCCGACACACCCCAAATACGAGGTCAATCCCAAATACAATAATAGTATTCGCGACTACTATTCCTACATCGACAACGAAATTGGGCAGATACTCGACCTGCTCGACGACGATACTACCGTCTTTATTGTGTCCGATCATGGTGCGAAGAAGATGGAGGGTGGTATCTGCATCAACGAGTGGTTGATACGCGAGGGTTATTTGACGCTGAGGTCACATCCAACGACGCTGACAGCTATCGACAAATGCGATATTGATTGGAGCAAGACAAGAGTATGGGGTGATGGCGGTTACTACGCCCGTATCTTCCTCAATGTCGAGGGTCGCGAGCCGCAGGGCATCGTCAAAGCGGACGAAGTGGAGGTACTACGCGCAGAACTCAAGGCGAAGTTCGAGGCGTTGACAGACCCTGATGGTGTCAATATCGGCACTACAGTTTACAAGCCGGAAGAGGTCTACGAAGAAGTCAACGGAGTCGCACCCGATCTCATCGTGTATTTCGGCGACCTCTTCTGGCGTTCGGTGGGTACTATCGGCCATGATGCTATCTACACCTTCGAGAACGATACCGGACCCGACGACTGCAACCATGCCCAGTTCGGTATTGTCATTCGCCACGATCCAGAGACACATGAAGGCAACGGGGGACGCGAACTCACCGGGCTGCAACTCATGGACATGGCTCCCACCATTTTAGAGCAATTCGACATACCTATACCAGCCGATATGCAGGGGAAGGCGTTTTAGAGAAACGAGAGATACACTTATAATGACAGATCAGTTAATTCTCCCACATGGGGGAACGTTGGTAATCAACATGGCGAGTGAGGACGAACGTGCAGAATTACAAGAACGCGCTAAGAGCTTGCCACACCTCACGATAGGCTCCCGACAACTGGCAGACCTTGAGATGCTGGCAATTGGAGCGTATAGCCCGTTGCGCGGCTTCATGAGTCAGAGCGACTACCTCGGTGTGGTCAACACCATGCATTTGAGTAACGGCCTACCCTGGTCGGTGCCGATTACGCTTGCGACGACACAGCAACAGGTCAACGAGTTACATATTGGTTCGGAACTTGCGCTGGTGAGCGAGCAAGGAGTATTACAGGCGGTGATGACCATCGAAGACAAATTCGACTACGACAGGCAGCACGAGGCGAGACAGGTATACCGCACTGAAGACGAGGCACATCCCGGTGTCGCGGTTGTCTATCGGCAGGGCGATGTATTGTTGGGTGGCCCTGTACGAGTCGTGGCCTTACAGCAGCAGACGTTTCCAGAGCAGCGCCTTACTCCTACTCAGTCTCGCGCTCAATTCACTGAGCGTGGCTGGAAGCGAGTTGTAGGCTTTCAAACACGTAACCCTGTTCATCGGGCACACGAGTATATTCAGAAGTGTGCGTTGGAGACGGTGGATGGTCTGTTCTTGCATCCGTTGGTCGGCGACACGAAGGGCGACGATATCCCCGCTGATGTACGGATGCGTTGCTACGAAGTATTGCTGGAAAATTATTATCCTGCGAACCGCGTTATGCTGGGCGTGTTGCCTGCCGCAATGCGTTATGCTGGACCACGCGAGGCTATCTTTCACGCGCTGATGCGAAAGAACTATGGCTGCTCACACTTCATTGTTGGGCGCGACCACGCGGGCGTCGGCAACTACTACGGAACCTACGACGCACATCACATCTTCGCTGAGTTCGATGCCGGAGAACTAGGTATCACGCCCATGTTTTTCGACCACACCTTCTTCTGCCGTACTTGTGAAGGGATGGCATCGAGCAAAACCTGCCCACATGGTAATGAGCAACACGTCACGCTGAGCGGCACCAGAGTACGGCAGATGCTGCAAGCGGGCGAGATTCCACCGCGCGAATTTTCGCGACCAGAGGTGGCGAAAGTCCTGATTGAAGCGATGCGTCCTCCTGTCGCGTGATACTAGGTGGGTCATAACGATGCCACTGGAAAAAAATATTTCGGCAATGGAGAGACGAATGGGCGAACCACAAGGGTCGCCCCTACCATACCTCTGTAGGTCATGGTATCGTGTATAGTAGGGTCCCTTGTGGTCGCCCGTTGCAGATGCATTGTTCCGTTGGCAGATGCATTTTTAAGGAACACAATCTCATCCCCGTTCTGTCACACCATCAAGAGGAGTAATAGCATATGTTAATTGCACGCGCACCTATGCGTATCAGCTTTGGTGGTGGTGGCACCGACCTTGAGGCGTATTATGCGAAGTATGGCGGTGTGGTTATCAGCACCGCCATCGACAAATATTTTTATGCGATACTCACAACCGACGAGGCGGACGAGCTACAGGTAATCTCGGCGGACTACCGTGCCATGTTCCGTCATTCATCGCAAAATGACTTGACGTGGGATGGAGATCTGGCCTTACCAAAGGCTATACTACATCACTTTGGTATTCGGCGCGGAGTGAACCTGTTTACGGCGAGCGAGGTGCCACCCGGCACTGGCCTGGGGTCGTCGAGCGCCGCCGCCGTGACGATAGTACGCGCCATCTCGACGCTCATAGAGCAACCGATGACGAAACAGCAGGTGGCTGAACTCGCCTCGACCATCGAGATTACAAAGATGGGTATGCCCATTGGTAAGCAGGACCAATACGCCGCCGCCTTCGGTGGTTTCAACAAAATCACCTTCACCTGTGATGGTGTCACCGTCGAGCCGCTCAACATTGCTCTTGATGTGCAACAGACATTAGAGCGACGGCTGATGCTGTTCTTCACAGGCAGTTCACGCGAATCGACCTCGATCTTGAAACACCAGCGTCAATCGACACAAGATAACGATGTGGCGGTCTTGCAGGCTCTGCACAACATCAAACAGGTCGCGCTGGATGTGCAGACGTGTTTAGAAGCAGGCGATCTCGACGAATTCGCACGCCTATTGCACTACTCATGGCAAGAGAAACGACGGCTGGCGACTGGCCTCTCGAATGGTTTTATCGACGAATGCTATGGCTTAGCACTCGAAAATGGAGCGACAGCAGGCAAAATTACAGGTGCCGGTGGTGGTGGTTTCATGCTGCTGTACTGCCCTGAAGAGGCACAGCAGCACGTGACCAGCGTATTAGAGGAGCATGGTCTGAAACGCATGAACTTCCGCTTCGATTCTCAAGGTGCAACGGTGCTGCTCAATATGGCAAAGTTCAATCGGGCGTGGGATGTTTACAGCACCAATAAGAGTTGACATTTCTTCCCTTTTGTTCTCATTTCTTCCCTCTTGACAAGAGAGTTAAAAAGAGTCATAATAAGTCATATGAGAGAAGACGAAAAACAATTCACACTACGTTTTCCGCTTGCCTTGTTTGCATATATTCAGGGACAAGCCAAAGAGAATAAGCGTTCGTTTAATGCACAAGTAATATGGATGTTGCAAGAGTATGTCAAGCAAGAGGGCCAAACACTATGAAGATTGTCAGAGGCTATAAAACAGAGTTAGACCCTACCTCTGAACAATACACTCTCTTATGTCAATGCGCTGGTATCTCTCGTTTCGCGTATAATTATGGCCTTGCTCGCAAGCAAGAGGCGTACAAGAATGGAGAGAAGACACCGTATGCTATTGGTTTGCAAAAAGAGTTGACCGCTCGCAAACATGACGACCTTCCTTGGATGAACGATGTCTCAAAATGGATTGTGCAGAATAGCTTACGAGACCTGGATACCGCCTTTGACAACTTCTATCGCAAGTGCGCCCTCAAGAACATCGGACAATGGAAGGGCAAATGTGGCTATCCCAAATTCAAGAGCAAGCACAAGGGGCGTGGCTCGTTTCGCCTTGATTGCCCTATTACCGTCCATGATAAAAGTGTCCGCTTGCCTAAATTAGGGCTTATTCAACTGAAGGAACATGAGTATATTCCGACATGGGGCGTGAAGGTGCTAAGTGCTACCGTCAGTGAGAAAGCAGGGCGGTGGTTTGTATCGGTACAAGTGGAAGAGGAACATGCTGACCCGATACCTGCTACTGGCCCTGCAATCGGGATAGATGTTGGTATCAAGACACTTGCCACGGTATCGACAGGCGACATCTTCGACAATCCAAAGGCGTTACGTTCTCGCCTCAAAGCACTGAAACGAGCTTCCAGAAAGCACAGTAAAAAACAAAAGGGAAGCAACAACCGCAAAAAGGTACAACGCAAACTGGCGAAGTTGCATATGCGGATAGCCAATATTCGTAAGGACACGTTGCATAAAGTCACCTCAGCAATCGTGGCGAAAACCAAGTCACAAGCTTCGAGACCGTCAATTATTGTGCTGGAAGACTTGCACATACAAGGCATGCTCAAGAACCGGAAGTTGAGCAAGGCAATCAGTGACGTTGGCTTAGGAGAGTTCAAACGGCAACTTCTGTACAAGTCGGCACAAGCAGGGATAGAGGTCAAGCAAGTATCTCGTTGGTTTCCCTCTAGTAAGACGTGTAGCAGTTGTGGTACCGTTAAAGAGGAACTCGGACTAGATGAACGGGTCTATGTCTGTACTGAGTGCGGTTATATAGCCGACAGAGACTATAACGCGGCAAGAATACTGGCACAAGCAGCATAACACACATGAGTACCCTGAGTTACAGGGGAATTGACGCTTTGGGACATTGTGGCTCTGGCTTGTCGGGAACGGCAAGTGAAACTACGGTGGAGGAACAAAGAACCGTGATGTGGACACATGTCCATAAAGCGGATAACGGTTGAACTGTATGGTGATAGGTAGTGTAATGGGCGACCATAGATGTTTTTCAATGGGCGACCACAAGGGTCGCCCCTACTATATACGATTGGGGTGGCGAAAACGTGTATAGTAGGGGCGACCCTTGTGGTCGCCCGTGAGTGTACACAAATTGCCGTACCCATCGCGTATATACCAATACATGTACAACAATCCTATGTAGAGCAGAGGAATAGCTATGAACGAAATCGCCACCTATTTTACCGAACTTGAGCAGATGATGCGCTCTATCTCACAGGAGAACTTGCAAAACGTTCTCCGTTTGTTGGAAGATTGCTACCATAATGGGCGGCGTGTGTTCATTATGGGCAACGGTGGCAGCGCGGCCACCGCGTCGCATTTCGCACTCGACCTTGCCAAGAACACGATTATGCCGCAGGCACCCCGGCTCAAGGCGATTTCACTGACCGATCATGTGCCTCTGATTACCGCGTGGAGTAACGATACCGCCTACGAACATATTTTCGCGGAACAACTCGCTAACCTCATCGAGCCGGGGGACGTGGTAATCGGTATCAGTGCCAGTGGCAATTCGCTTAATGTCATCAATGCCCTTATACTCGCCAGACAATCCCGCGCCTTCACCGTCGGCATCCTGGGTGCAACGGGCGGCAAAATCAAAGATATCGTCGATGCCTACGTTCTGGCACCAGGTCAGAATATCGAGCAAGAAGAGGACGCACACCTGATTATCGCACACGTCATCACACGTCATATGCGTGTCGTCGTGCGTCTCTATGCGGAAACGTTGGCACTCGTGGGAACGGATTGAGCTTATTCTCCTATCAACTGCTCGAATTGTGTAATATCCTTACGGATAATATCGAAACTAGCACGCCAGAAGGCTTCGTTACGTAAATCTATGCCGAACTGCGCGGCAAGGGTCGCGGCATCGGCAAGACCCGTTGAGGAGAGCAGGTTATCGTAACCCTGCTTGAATGTTTCGGGGTCTTGCTGATAACGTGCATAGAGACCGAGGCCGAAGAGCAATCCGAACATGTAGGGATAGTTGTAGAAAGAGCGTCCGGTACTGTAGTAGTGTCCTTTGACAGCCCACATGTAGGGGTGCAATTGCGTGTCGTCGAGGCCGTCGCCATAGGTTTCGCGTTGCGTCTCTAACATGATTGCCTTCAATTCGTCAATCGACAATTCGCGTTTCTCACGTCGCTCGAAGACACGTTGCTCGAACCGGAAGCGGCTGGTGATATCGACAACGACCTGACACGCTCCCTGTATCGACTCCTCTAAGATAGCAATCTGCTCCTGTTTACCCGCATCTTGAAGCGCAGCATGTGTGATGATGGTTTCACAAAAGATGCTCGCGGTTTCGGCCAGTGTCATAGGCAGTGAGCGTTGGAGTGCTGTGCGTTGAGCAAGGTTCAGGTTATGATAGCCATGTCCCAGTTCATGAGCCAGTGTACTGACACCACTGAAGGCTGGCTTGAAATTCGCGAAGACACGCGACTCATCGCCCCGTAGCGACGTACAATATGCACCGTCGCGCTTCCCATCTCGTGGTTCGGCATCGATCCAATGTTCGCGAAAGGCGCGTGCCGCGAAGTCCGAAAGGCGTGATGAGTAGGTGCCGAATTGCTGCACAATAAACGTGTTGGCTTCCTCGAATGTCCACACCTTTTCGCTTGCACCCACAGGTGCAAAGAGGTCGTACCACGCTAGTTTTGTGATATCGAGGGCGCGAGCCTTTGCATGTAGATAGCGACGAAAATCTGGAAACGACTCGCGGGCCGCACTCATCATCGCGTCGAGCGTCTGCTGGTCGATGCTGTTATCGAAAAGCGACTCTGCCAGCGGTGACTCCCACTGGCGATGATGTGCCAGAACATTGACTTCACCTTTGATGCTGTTCAGTGCTGCCGCTAGAGGTAGTGCCACCTGTTGCCAACCTGCTAGCTCGGCCTCATATGCGCGACGACGCACCTCATGATGAGCGTCAAAGGCAAGATTGCGTATCTCGCTCATGGGAAGGTTTTGTACCTCTCCATCGACCTCGAAGGGGACACTCAACTGCGAAGTAATGTTGCCATGCAACTTGCCCCACGCGGAACCACCTGTTGTATTTAGTTCAGAGGCCAATATCTCCTCTTTGGGTGACATGAGGTGTGCCGCCTCTGTTTTTGCTCTGCGTAAAGCATAGGCATGATCGTGTGCAATTGATGATTGTGTAATAAGAGCCTCTCCATCGAGCGAGCCAATCCACGCCGTGAAACGAGTTCCTAGCTGCGAGAATACAACAAGCGATTGACGTAGTTCGCTCATCTTCGCCTGCGCCACGTCGTCACGCGAATCGGTCGTGACAAAGCAGCTAATATATGCACCTAACGTGCGAACCTCGTCGGCGGTAGCATTATAGTGTGTGACAATAATTTCAAAGGTCTGCACAACCGAGGCGTCAACCGTCAGAACCGCTTGTTCCTGAATGGAATGCTCATCAAATAATTGGCTCAGGTCGTTTATGTTGTTAGCAATGTGTGTAAAGCCCTGAGCAAATTCAGGTGATGCGAGGCCAGGGTAAATAACGCTCATGTCCCAATGAGGCAGTTTTTGGGTAGTGGTCATAGTAGTACGTTTCTCCCCTTAGTAGACTTTGTACCTATTGTAACATGGAATGATAGAGAGTAGGCGTACTGTTGCATCTGTATATGTAGCGTCACGCGTGTTATGGGTATGCTACAGTTAAACAATATGTCAGGGGGAGACAATGTAATGGTGAAGCGAGAACCAAATCTTCTTAGAACACGCTTGATTGTATTGTTCTGGCTGTGCGTTATGATAGTGTTTGTGATATACTATCCATTTTATACAGATATATCGCTCAATACACGTTTCATGAGGCTGTTTGTTTTTACAATTTTAGGTTTAGTAAATGTTTTTTCCGCTTTATCTGCGGAGCGATATTGGCGCAAACAAGAGCAACGCCGTAAACGTGCTGTACATGGTGATGCACATTTGCTTGCTGCCCAGCAACCTTCTGCCGATGATGCCTCGTTAGTGTTACCGCTCACGATTACGCAGCGCATTCCCAAACGCTGGACCATTGTATTGGTAGTTGCTTTAACACTCCTGTTAGCTGTACTAATACCCACCTTAATAATATCGACAATATCACAATCAAAGTCATTGTCAGATGTGGCAATATCACTACTCTTTTCTATTCTCATATTCGGAATGTTGTTCATTTTCCTGGTTATCCCGTTTCTACAATGCTACCAGAAGCTAGTAGTAGACGAGCAAGGAATGCATGTGCGTGTCGGACTTGGTCGCGTTCATTTTGTACGTTGGGAAGAGGCGCGGCTGTTTGCTATCTCATCAGCATATCAGCGTAACAATAAAGGTTTTTCAGGCCAAAAGATTGATGCCCCTTTTTATGAAATATCGAGTACGGATGATATTGCACGTTGGCAGTGGCTTCACGATAATAGTAAGGTTCTCTTCAATATAAGCGAGCCGACAATCCCTTTCACGGAATATGATAAGCAAATGCAAGCACTACTCTCGTTAATCGCCGCAAAAACACATTTAGTGTTGTACAATGTGCGTCCAATGGCACAAAAATAATAATAGCGAAAGCGTTTGTAAAGGGGGAACAAATAATGGTCAAGCGTGAGCCGAATATTATCAGAGGACGCCTAGGCATATTCGTGGTATTGGGGTACATACTATTTGGTTTTTACTATGCTTTCTTTATGGCGTCGTCACGATCTCAAAATCCTTGGATAAATTTTTCGATTTATATTGTTTTTGGTGCTGGCGTTGTATTGAGAGTTCTTTCTCAAGAACGGTTCTGGCGGTTACAGGATCAACGCCGCCAGCAAGCAGCGCAGGGCAATCAAAACTTAGTTGCAAGCTTCCAACCCACACCTGATGCCGTCGCAATCCCATTGCCTACAACCATCGTTCAACGTACTGTAAAAGACTGGACTATATACCTTATTATTGCCGCGATTGTACTCCTTGGGTTGTTCGCTTTTCTGATTTATGAATTGATTCTACAACCAACGCTTTCAGACTTATTGCTATTGTTGTTCATGTTCTGGTTCATCACTGCTGCATTTGCATATTATCTTGTTGCTCCCGTTGTTCGCGGCTATCAACGACTTACGGTGGATGACGATGGAATACATGTGCGTGTTGGCTTCGGTCGCGTCCACTCGATGTGCTGGCAGGATGCGCGATTGTTCGCCGCTACCACCAACTATAGACCCGTTTCGGACTTAAAGCAGTTCCCGCCTTATTATGAGCTATCCAACGCGAACGAGGTTGTGCGCTGGCACTGGATACGAACACCGCGTTTCGTAGCGATTGAGCCAACGTTACCCATCGGCGAATACGACAGGCAGATGAAGGCAGTGCTTTCATTGGTGGTGGCAAAGACGAAATTGACTCTGTACGATGTGCGACCTGCCGGAGAAAAATGGACGTGAGAAGCAGGGAGACCGCAAGGGGCAATACATATCATATTTATACATGTTATTTAATACATGTCATTTATGAATGGAGGCGGGCGACCACAAGGGATCGCCCCTACTATACGATGATTCATAAGACACCCAACGTGTATGGTAGGGGCGATCCCTTGTGGTCGTCCGTCTTCAACAATTGCCTGAGTTGAGAGGCCGCAACTCAAATCCTCCATATCACGTATATAGTGTATGCTCAAACAAACACAATACACTCTATTCTTGGCGAAGTACGCATCCTAAAAAACACAATGCCTTTAATTGTCATCAACACTACTATATGCTATAGTGAGCGCAAATAAACAATAAAATCTGCTTTTGTGAGGTACATAACAAAATGGCATCTATACATTTACGATTGACTGCTGCTGACAAAAGTGATGTGGGAAAACAACGCGAACAGAATGAAGACTGTGCCTACAAACGTATTGAGTCGTCGGAAGAGGGAGACAGAGGTCTCTTTGTGGTCGCAGATGGCATGGGTGGGTATAAAGCTGGAGAGGTTGCGAGCAAGCTCGCTATTGAAACGATTAGTCAAAATCTTGACCCATTCTTCAAACCCATTGCCGATCAACCAACGATTCGGCTCGACATTTCTTCGGTGAAAGAATCCTCAAAAAAGGCTCCTGAACCAGAGGACGGTGGCAAACAGAAGACGCGCAAGCTCGCGGAAACCCCCGTTGCGTTCGCCGTTGAAGACCAGCTAAAAACCGCCATTCAACAGGCGAATACGGCGATTGTGCGCTATGGTGAAAAGAAAAGCGCGGCGCGTGGGCTTGGAAGTACGGTGACTGCTGTCCTCATTCAGAATAATAATGCTTATATCGCCAACGTTGGCGACAGTCGCACATATCTCTTACGTGAGAAAAAACTCGCTCCGGTAACGCGTGATCACTCGTTGGTGGCGCGACTCGTCGAGTCTAATCAGATTACCGCCGACGAAATCTATACACATCCGCAACGCAACCTGATCTATCGCTCACTTGGGGCAGGGCACAAGACGGTTGAGGTAGACATCTTTCATGAAACGCTACTCCCTGACGATGTGTTGTTGCTTTGCTCGGATGGCCTGTGGGAGATGGTGCGTCAGCAGGACCTACTCAGGCTCTTGAGCGAGGAGAGCAGCCCACAGAAGATTTGTGATCAATTGATTGACCTTGCAAACACGAACGGTGGTGAGGATAATATTACCGCCGTTGTGGTTCATGTCAATGCACACTAGCTAACTCGTTCTCCCTATGAGAGAGGGACATTTGGAAAAGGTTGGAGTATGGCACTTCCTATAGGTACGGTTCTTGACGGAAAATTTAAGATTGTACAGGTTCTCGGTGAAGGTGGTATGGGAACCGTCTATAAGGTGGCGCAAGAGGCGATACCGGGTACACCTCCCTATTATTACGCGGTCAAAGAGTTATTGATTAGCCCGAACACAAGTAAAGAGGACCGTGACTCGGCAATAGATCGCTTCAACAGAGAGATTGCGTTGCTGCGCGGTTTGAAGCATCCGCATATTGCGAGTTTGATGCTACCGTTTCAGGAACGTGGCAACTACTACTTTGTGATGGAACTTGTGCCGGGGCGTAGCCTTGAGAAGATGCTTGAGGATAGCAAAGTGCCATTGCCGGAGGACAAGGTAATCAAATGGGGGGCACAGGTCTGTGAGGCACTGACCTATATCCACACCCGCATCCCACCGATTATTCTGCGTGACCTGAAGCCGGGAAATATCATGATTACACCCGACGATGAGGTGCAGCTTATCGACTTTGGTATCGCACGGCGTTTCGACCCCAACAAACGCACAAACACGGAGAATCTGGGTACCATCTCGTATGCCTCGCCAGAACATCTGGGGTCGATCACTGCACCGGGGCAGAAGCGCACAGCGCAAAATCCAGGACGCCTTGTGCAGACCGATGCTCGTTCTGACATCTACTCGCTTGGCGCAACCCTGTATCACCTGCTCACAAACTATGAGCCAGACCCGATCCAGACACCGGCGACTGGCAGCATTCGCGCCAAAAACCCACGCCTACGTACAGTGCAGGTGAATGGTCGAACTGTCTGTCCTATAGAGCAGGTCATCATCAGGGCGATGCAACAGGAGCCGGCACTACGCTTTCAGAGCGCGGAAGAGATGCGCGTCGCGTTGCTGCAATGTATGCCAAATAATGCTGCCTCTGCTACAGTCTCTATTCCCGCTATCAGTTCGCCCAACGCAACATTTATCATGGCGAAAAACCCCACCAATGGCCTTGTTTGTCCCAAGTGTAGCTTTCACAATCGACCAGGAGCGAAGTTTTGTAAGCGTGATGGACAGCCATTAGTGCAGGGTGTGACTGCGGCACCAACACAGGTACGCCCACAACCGCGTTCGCCGATTCAAGCGCGACCAGTACAGCGACCCATTCAGTCGCGTCCTGCGCCGATTCAAGCGCGACCAGTGCAGTCAACGGCACGATCATCCAATGGTCGGTCTATTCAAGCACGACCCATCCAGGCACGACCCGTTGCTACTTCTGTACCACCTCAGACGAGCGATCCCAATGTCGCCTATCGGTCGGCGTTGCAACTGCTTGCGAGCAAAAACTACGTTGGTGCGATTCAGCAGTTTCGCGAGGCGCAGCGACTAGGCGGTTCGTCCTATGATGTACTCTATAATCTCGGTCGTGCGTATCGACAGTATGGGCAATCGGTGAAGGAGACCGACAAACGGCTTTCTACCGAGAACATGAAGCTTGCAGCAGAGCAGTTCGAGGATGCTCTAAAGCTCAGGTCTGACGCGGTTGATGTCTACTTTCAATCTGGGTTGTGTTATCGCGATCTCGGATTGTATCAGCAGGCGACGAATGCATTTATGAAGGCGTTAGCACTCGCGCCGCAGGACCCCGCGATCTATTACCAGCTTGGATTGCTGGCAATGGACCAGGGCTACTATCGTGAGGCGGAGGCACATTTCTTAGATGGTCTGAAAATTAGTCCCAAACATGTGTTACTTTTGATAGCTACGGGTCGGCTCTATAACGAGACAAAACGCATACCCGCTGCAATCAGTACGCTGAGACAGGCAACGCAAGAGGACCCGATGTTGTGGGAGGGTTGGTACGAGTTAGGACGTGCCCATATGAAGCAGCGTGAGTGGAATCTGGGACTGAGTGCATTGGAACAAGCACGTCAGCTTAGCCCATATGTGGCTGATGTCTATAGTGCAATGGCGACCTGTTATCTCAAGCTGAACAAAAAGGGAGAGGCGAGGCAATTGGTAAATGAGACGCTCCAACGCGACCCAACCAATGCTGAAGCTCTCCGCATACAAAAACAACTTTAAACAAACCGAAGGAGGGCAGCGATGCTCTGTCCGAAATGTAATACACAAAACCGAGATAATGCCAGATTTTGCAAGGTCTGTGGCTACTCGTTTACTACAGACGATGCTGCTAGTAGCCCTACTTCAGTTCAGGCTCTCCCTGACAGTCAGGGAACAGCAAGCACTCAGGAGAGAGCGGAGGTCAATGGCATAAATGCAGCTCCAGTATCGTCACAAGATCAGGCGATAGAAGTTGTAGCCCCTGCACCTTCCGGGCAAGATATTCAGCTTCCCGAAGATGATATCAGCCTGGCACCAACGCAAATTCTTACACCACAGGAGATGATGGCGTTTCAGGCTCGCCGCTGGCAACATGAGACAGAGCAGAATGCAAGAACGTCTGCCGCGCCACATGCTATAAGTGCTGATGCAACAAACTCAGGTGAGCAGACATCCGTTGCAACTCAGCCTTCGACAACTGAGCAGCAGCCTGATACGTCCGGTGATGAAGAGAAGACGATCAGGCAGGCAACACCATCGACAGAGGATGTTGCTGACATGCCAACAAGAATTGTGTCTTCACAAGGAGACGTAGCAGAAGGGGGAGCAATGCAAATTCCACCACCACCACCACCAGAGTCACAGTTACCTGCTGATAACGACCCAAATGTTTCGGCATACGCGGAACAGGCGGCAGCACCGCCTGCCTCTGTGACATCGCCCGAACAAGAAACGACGCCTGCTCCGATATCAGAGGCACAACCAATACCACAGCTAGCAGAGAATCAGCAGGGAACGTCTGAGCCTACCGAGACATCGGCAGCCGCTCAGCCCGATACTGCAACAGCGAATGCTGCATCCTCAACGGCACTTGCCGTTGGTACAGTAGTTGCAGGACGCTATGAAGTCGTGCAAGTGGTGAGTCAAGATGAGCAAGAGCATGTGTATCAGGTAACGGACCGTCAGGGATATCAGCATTGCTGGAATTGTGGTTCCGAGGAGAACGCGGAGGGCGATGAGTTCTGCATCGACTGTGGTGCGGAATTGCTCAATGCCAGCTACCTGATGCATGAATATCCTGCGACTCCAAACAGCAACAATGATGCGCGTGTGCTACAAGGCACCATTGCAAACACTTTTGTCGATCAGGGCAAAACCTATGTGATCGAGCAGCAGCACGCAGCACAAATAGCCTTTCCTAACGGCGTACACCTGTTAACTGCGAGCGATTCAGATGCCGGTGATGTGCGTCGTAGTGAACCAAACGAAGACAGCACGCTCGTCCTGCAATTGCAACGTGTCCATGAGTCGCAAGCCACCCCCGTCGGCGTGTTTATTATTGCGGACGGTATGGGCGGTCATGATAACGGACAGGGTGCCAGCCGTATGACCATCAATGTCATCTCTGAAAAGCTGGTGCGTGAACTGCTTATGCCGCCATTGGAAGCCGAAAAGAGCGGTGGTCTGACCGCTTCTCTGCAGCCGATGGAGGAGGAGAACTTGATAACTCTGTTCAAGAGTGCTGTGGAAGAGGCTAACAATGTGCTGGTGCAGACGAACCAGCATGATAAGACCGACATGGGATCGACCATCACTGGTTTTATGATTGTGGGTGATCATGCGTATGTTATTAATGTGGGTGATAGCCGCACCTATATGTTGCGTGAGGGCACATTATATCAACTAACAACCGATCATTCGCTGGTGGGACAACTCGTTGCGGGCGGCCTGATCGAGCCAGACGATGTCTATACCCATCCGCAGCGCAGTCAGATTTTCCGCAGCTTGGGTGACAAGATGAATGTGCAGGTTGATGATTTCAAGCAGCAACTGCTCCCAGGAGATATTCTTCTCAGCTGTTCCGATGGCTTATGGGAGATGGTGCGTAACCCACAGATTACAGACATTTTGAATAACGCTCATGACCCGCAGACCGCATGCACGCAGTTGATCGATGCCGCCAATGCAAACGGCGGCGAAGACAATGTGAGTGCCGTAATAGTGTTTGTACGCTAGTATGATATACTAGGGCCAGCCGAAGCGAAAGGAGCCTATACTACTATGCCCGGAGAGGTAACACTAGCTCATCAGCTAGGAAAAGATTTCATGCCCGTTACTGGCGGTAGCCAGATCGCATACGTTCTACTCGACGCGAAGCCAACCGCAATGATGGCGCAGGTGCGTATGCCGTTGAACTTCGCAATCGTACTCGACCATTCAGGTTCTATGAGGGGCGCGAAGCTCAAGAACGTCAAAGAAGCGGTGAAGATGGTTATCGACCGCCTGGAGCCAAGCGACTATATCTCTGTCGTGATCTTCGATGATACAGCACAGGTCATTATCCCCTCGATGCCAGCCAATGATCCTATTGGCATGAAGGCAGCGATTGATCGCATACCGGATGCAGGTGGTACTACCATGTCGCTCGGTATGATCCAAGGTCTCGGCGAGTTGCGACGCTGGAATATTCCCAATGCCATCAATCGTATGATTTTGCTCACTGATGGTGTCACCTATGGCGACACCGACCGCTGTCGCCAACTGGCGCGCGATGCTGGAGCCGCGAATATCGCGATCAATCCGCTGGGCATTGGTTCCGATTGGGACGAGAGCCTGCTTGACGACATCGGGCAACTGAGTGGTGGCACACCTGCCGAATTTATCAGAAGTCCTGCCGATGCAATGACGATTTTCCAGCAGCAGTTGCAGAGCGCGGTGGCCGTTGCGGTCCGTAACGCGGCCCTGACTCTGCGTCTACCGGCTGGCGTTTCGCCGCGTAAGGCCGTCAAAGTCTTGCCGCTAATACGTGATGTTGATCCATCAAGCCTTTCCGACCGACAGGTGATTATTCCGCTCGGCGACCTGGAAAAAGATACGGCACAATCAGTGTTGGTCGAGTTGATGATTGACCCACGTCCCGCTGGCCTCTTCCGCATCGCGCAGGCCGAGCTTTCCTACGATGTGCCTGTTGCAGGTCTCGCCAATGAGCGCGTTCGTGATGATATCAAAGTGACGTTTACCACCGATGCAAACGAGGCTGCTCAGGTCAATGCTGTGGTGATGAACTTCGCGGAAAAAGCCAACGCCAACCGTCTTGTGACGCGCGTGTTGGATGAATACAAGCGCACTGGTAAAGCCACAACGAAACTTGCGCCAAACGTGACGCGTGTGCTGGACCCAGAAACTCAGGCCGCGATTGAGCAGATCAATCAAGGACAACAGATTTCACAGGACCAGGTGAAGTCTATTGGCAACAAGACGCGCAAACTTACGCAACGCCTGGATGACATTATTCCGTAACAAAAAAGTGGACGGGCTATGCTTTTGATTGCCCTACTACACATGATAAGAGATTTCATTCGTTAAATAGAGTAGAGGCGACTTACGGAGTCGCTCATTGAGAACATATAAAACAAACCATAATAGGTATCAAGGAAGGATAAAGCGTAATGTCAGTACGATGTTCTTTGGGACATGAAAATCCCGATGGTTCGGCTTTCTGTGATGAATGTGGCGAACCCCTGAATGCAGCCGCTCCTGCATCAGCCCCTACACAGGTGGCAACCTCGGAGCCAGAGCCTGTGCAGCAAGCTCCCAGCTATGATGCCGTCACATCAGCTCCAGATGCCGTGCCTACACCACAGGCGCAGCAGCCTGCATTCGACGCCACAGCACAGGCTGCTCCCGTGGATCAAAGTGCCGCTCCCGCTGGTCTTCAGGCACGCCTGATCGTCGAGGCCGACAATCAGGAGTTCGACCTGAGTGGGAAAGACAATATTCTCATCGGACGTGAGGATGCCGTAAGCAACATCTACCCCGACGTAGACTTGACCGAGCATGGCGGTGAAGACGGTGGTGTTTCGCGTTTGCACGCCCGCATCTTTGTTGAAAACGGCGTATATATGTTGGAAGACGAGAACAGCACAAACTTCACCTTCTTGAATCGTCAGCGTCTGGCTCCTAAGACACCAGCGGAGTTGCACGACAATGACGAGGTACGCCTTGGTCGCGTACTGTTGCGTTTCAAAACGACGTAAATTAACGTGAGGCATGACAGGGGCAAGCCCTGTCACTACTATAGACGGACTCGCGTGTCAAGCCACGCAGTGGCGGACAGTAGAGTAGTGACAGGGCTTGCCCCTGTCATGTTCTATCATGTTCCCTTACAATCCATTCGCCAGAAATTTGACAGTGGCGAAAGAAACCGCTATAATTTACGGGATATCTTTAAGTAGAGGAGAGAAAACGGCACATGAAACGTACATGGCAACCTAAGCGCATTCCGCGCCTGCGCGAACATGGATTTTTGAAGCGCATGTCGTCACGTAATGGACGACGTGTTATCAAGGCCCGCCGCGCCAAAGGGCGTTGGAGCCTGACCGTCTAACGGTATTGTGGCACTTAAACGGGCGTTACGCCTACGAAAAAATAGTGATTTCCAACGGGTGAGGCAGCAGGGACGAAGCATAACGTCTCGGCTGCTTATACTTGCGTGGATGCCTAATGGTGAAACAGGAATACGGATTGGCTTCGTGGTCAGCAAACGTATCTCTAAGCATGCAGTTATTCGTAATTATAGTAAAAGACTCCTTAGTGAGGCAATTCGGCCTTCGTTAGATGAACTTTCTGGCGGCTGGGACGTAGTAATTAGTGCAAGGCATTCTATTCTTGATGCCGATCTGAATATGATCACTCATGATATTACTACACTACTGCGTCGAGCGCGGCTGCTAGATACACTCAAGCCAAGCGGTTAAACAGGCAGGCGTGGTACAGAGGACGATAGTGAAATACATAGCAATGGGTCTCATCTGGGTATATCAGCGCACGCTGTCGGTTGTCCTGCCCTCATCGTGTCGATTTACGCCCTCATGTTCGCATTATGGATATGAGGCTATTGAACGTTTCGGATTTTTCCGTGGTGGCTGGATGACTATGAAACGCATCGGGCGTTGTCAGCCTTTCTATCATGGCGATCTCTACGATCCCGTCCCAGAACGCCTGGGCCACTAGATCAAGGAAGGCAGGAAGATACTCGTGGGCGAGTTAGGGAACTTATTCAATCAAATTTTTTCATTTCCAATTCTCAACGTCCTGTTGCTCTTATACAGGGTGTTTGGCGACTTTGGCCTGTCGATTATTGTGTTGACGATCATCATCAAGCTGATTTTGTTTCCGTTGACACTACAGCAACTCAAATCTATGAAGGCGACGCAGGCACTTCAACCACAAATGGCAGAGGTGCGTAAGAAGTACGCGAAAGATCAGCAGGCACAGGCACTAGCAGTGCAAGCTCTTTATAAAGAGTATGGCGTTAACCCTGTAGCAGGTTGTCTCCCTTTGTTAGTGCAGTTGCCCGTCCTCTATGGTCTGTTCCAGGCATTCAACAGCGTTCTGCGCTTTGAGCCAACCAAGCACGAAACTTTACTTAATCACATTAACTATCTCATTTACCCGTTTCTACCGCATTTCACGCATGCACCAAATCTGGACCTGAACTGGTTTACATTTCTAAATTCGGCATGGCACTTTCCACTTAGTCAACCAGACCCAACGCACATTCTGCCTATTATTGCAGGTCTGGCGACTTTTGTACAGTTACGTATGTCTCAACCTAAAACAACGAGTACTGCAGCAGCTAACGATCCGTCACAGCAAATGACGAAGAATATGCAGTACATCATGCCCCTTGTAACGGTCTTCTTTGGTTGGACATTTGCGGCAGGTCTCGCGCTCTACTGGACGGTTTCTTCTATCTTCCAGGCGATACAGCAGTACTTCGTCACCGGCTGGGGTGGTCTTTTGACAAAACCAAATCTTGTGAGCAAGGCTACCGTGCCTACTAGCGAGCGTGATTTTACAAAAGAGAAGCCGGGCTTATTCAACACAGATAAGATGATGGCAAACAGACAGGCTAAACTTGCGAATAACGTCAATGGCAACGTTGTCGAAGGTAGCATCGAGGATAGTAGCAATGGCGATGGTCCGATAGGTAGTCAGTTACGGTCGAACGGCTCATCGACTACGCGACGACGGTCATCATCAGCGCGTCGCAGGAGTAGCAACAATACTCAGAAAAGGAATGTGTCGCGCCGCTAGAGTTCCACTTTCTGAACAACACACAAAGCATGCGGCGATATACAAAGAGGCTACTTTAGAGTAGCCTCTTATCCAAATTGAAGAGAGATAAAGGGAGGCATGAAAGCCATGGAAAGCATAGAGGCTAGTGGCAAGAGCGTTGATGAGGCCGTACAACAAGCATTGATGCGCCTGGGTAAACGTCGTGAAGATGTGGAGATCACTGTGCTACAGGAACCAAGCCGAGGTACATTTGGTCTGGGTAGCAAGGAGGCACGTGTGCGTGTAACTCCGCTTCCTGTACGTGTAACCACTAGCAGCGCAGTCATTACGCCCGAAATGGCTGATGCTATCCTTGGTCCCGAGAATCCTGATGTCGTTGAGGTTGACGAAGAGTTCGAAGAAGACGAAGAGGTTGACGAAGGGTTAGATGAAGAGGACGACGAAGAATTTGACGAGGACGAAGAGGAGGACGAAGAGGCTGAACTTGAAGAAGACGAGGTTGTTCCATTTATCGCATCCTCTGACCCTTTACTCCATATTTCCGAACCGGACAACATAAGCGCGGCACAGGGCGAAATGCAAGAGGTCGAAACGCCATCACGCGAGGACGTAGAGATTACTGTTGATGTGCTACAACATATTTTACGCTACATGAATATTCACGCAACGGTACAGGTACGCTCGGCAAATCCGCTCGCTCTGAATATTCACGGTATCAACGAAAATCTTGGCTTGCTGATCGGACGTAGAGGCGAGACGCTGGCTTCCTTGCAATTACTTGTAAGCTTGATCGTCGGTCATCGTACAAAACATCGTATGCGTATCACCATTGACGCCGAAAATTACCGCGAACGCCGCGAGGATAATCTGCGCTCGTTGGCTCTGCGTGTGGCGCAGCAGGTACGCAACTACCGACGCGCGATAGCACTTGAGGCAATGCCCCCCAACGAACGACGAATCGTCCACATAGCCCTGGCGGATAATAAGGACATCAGTACCGAGAGTATCGGCGAGGGTGAGGAGCGGCGCGTCGTCATCTCTTTGAAACGTGTTGGAAGATAACACAAATGGCAGAACTGCAAGGGAGTGTGGACGGTGGTCAAGTATCGTCCATACTCCCTTCTCCTTTACAATTTCTCACGCTTGGACATATCACACATGATCTCCATGCCGATGGTTCATTCTCACTCGGTGGTACAGTAACCTTCGCTGCCTTGACCGCCTCTCGTTTAGGATTAGCAACGGGTATTGTCACCCGTGCTACGTCCGCTCTCATTCAAGACCTGCCACACATATTTCCCGATATTGCGTTACGGGCATATCCTGCTGCAGAAACGACGACCTTCATCAACCAGTACCAGCAGGGCTTTCGCACACAATATCTGTGTGTAAAAGCCGATGAGCTACAGCGTGCCGATGTACCTTCCGCTTGGCTTGCTACACCAGTTGTCCTGCTTGGTCCAGTAGCGCAGGAAATAGCACCTGAAATAGTTGCATTATTTCGTCGGCGTCCTGGCGCGATTGTTGCCGCGACCCCACAAGGCTGGCTACGACGCTGGGATGCTGATGGACATGTGTGGCCCACCCCCTGGCAAAGATATGAGCAGATACTGCCATTGCTGGATGTACTCATTTTGAGTCATGACGATCTGCTCCCCTTCGCTCATGGCAATCGTCAGGAGGCCGATGCAATGCTCCATGAGTGGAGTACACACGTACCCTTGCTTGTCGCTACTGATGGACGACATGGCGCGACATTATTTCGACACGGAACTACACACCATTTTCCCGCCTATGATGTGCAAGAGATAGATCCGACTGGAGCAGGGGATGTGTTTGCCGCAGCGTTTTTAACCTCACTCTATAGACATAACGATCCTGAGCGAGCGGTAGACTTTGCCAACTGTGTCGCCTCGTTCTCGATAGAACGCGAGGGCGTAGAGGGGATTCCGACGTTGGAGATGGTGGAGAGGCGACAAAGGGGAGTATATAGGAGCGATGCTCGTTAAAATTGTGCAGACATTGCGCTACGAATAGAGACACGAGGCATCCCGAACTTTCGGAATGCCCCGTGTCACACTAGACCTACGACGTGAATTAGCGAGTGAGCAGAGCAGCGTTAACTCTGCCTATTAGCTCTAACCGAGCGTACACCCATCAATTGCATTGCTCCATTCCTGCTGGAGAAGGTAGGGATGCCCGTTGAAGTTGACGTTAGAGCCATCGCCGTTGACGGAACCGAAGGTCCAGGCGCACTTGTCGCCGTTCTCGTTGCCGCTTGAGTCAGCCCAACCACTGTTTGGGTTGGGATCGGTCGCTGCTTCCATTTGCTCATGTGAAGTCACATTAATGGTAAGGTCCGCATCATCATTGTTAGGAAGTTTTCCACCTGTGCTACAATTGAAGCTAGCGGCATAGGGCATTGCTGCATAAATGGCTCCGTTACCAATGCTACTATGATACGCGCAGAATGCATTAGATGCACATGAAGAATGCGATGAGTCGAAACACAGATCTTGACCTCTTTCGGTAAAGACAAAGAAGATGTTGTCTGCGCTTGAACTCCAGCCATTTATGCTTTGCGCGTGCGTCACTTCATTCTGAATATCAGAATCAAGTAAGGGGGAGTTGGGATAACCACCATTGTCTGTCCATGTAGCCGCCAGTCTGCTACCGCTGGGAAAATTGCCAGCACTGTCCGTGTACTGATTATTCACGCGGTACAAAGCACTACTGCCAACATCGTTGAAGTAGCGTTCGATGAGCGATTGATATGAGCCTGAGACATTGCCAGTTGGCTCCCAGAAAATGGCGTACACATTTGTGGCACCACCCATAACAGCACCGCCATTGTAGATGAGATTATCCGATGCGGCGGCAGTTGTGTGTACATTACTCCTCTTTGTGCCTGGTTTCCAGAAGAAGTGTGGACTACTCTTCTTATGATGAACAGAAGGCGACTGCGATGCATGAGATGTAGCAAAAGCAGATACGGGTACCAGGGTTAGGATCAGAATGGCAAACGCCACCAGCCCAAGTAGGCGGATGATTATTTTTTTCATCGTGATACTCCTTTGGTTTCGTGAAATTTACATAACACCTTGAGAATAACATTGCGTCGCAGGATAGTACTACACTTTTTTACCTAAAAGTAAGTACTTATTTAGTAATACGATTTACCCCCCTTCATAGAGACATGCTACGAAACGTAATGGCATAATGTCTCTGTCTAGCGACTATACCATGTTAGTAGGAGAGGAGATGCAGGGGGCAGCATTTTCTTAGGAAAAATAGCCTATTAGCGGTTGAGAAATCATTGCAGTTGAGAAGAGGAATAGAGGTATGGGAGTGTTAATTCCGATGAAGAGCGATAAATAGACCAAAAAGAGGGCAGCTTGCAAGCTGCCCTCTTTTTGGTCTATTTATCGCTCTTCATTCTGATCGCGCTCGATGCCGTCGATCATCTGATTGAGCGAACCGAGGCGTTGCTCCATATCGGTTGCCTGTTGCTGCAATGCACGCAGACCGTGCGCGAGTTCGTGGAACTGGCCGTTCAAGCGTACCTTGAGCGGCTGCTCCTGCTCCGAGGAAGTGGCCGCCTCCATAGTTGGTACTGTTCTTGCTTCGGTTTCGGCACCCCCTGCATTGATGGGCTGTTGTGCCGAAATAGGTATGTTTGGATTCGATGCTTCGTCTGTCCGAGGCGAAACATTCTTCGGTACTGCTGGTGCTTTAGGCGTGTTGTCACTTCTCAAAACAAAAAAGAGCGCGACGATTGCCCCGATGCCAACAACGAGCAGTCCACCGATAATAAGTGTATCCATGTTGCCCTCTTCTCTCTGTGTATGCCTGTGAAAACCACGATACGTACAAGAGAATGCTCTTCCCATTCTGTGGGTATTTTCGTTGATGGGAAGAGCATTGTGTTACTACAAACTTTGAGCGTCTAGTCTCTAGTGCAGGTGAATGGTAACTGTAGCACTCATACCAGGGACGAGATCGTTGCCACCATTACCATTAAGGTTCACAATCACCGGGATACGCTGCCCAACCTTAGTGAAGTTACCACTTGCGTTATCCTGTGTTGGCAATAATGAGAACGAACCAGCGGTTGCCTGCACAATTTGTTGTACATGTCCGCTATAGGTGGTATTGAAGGCATCGACCTTCACATCCACCTGTTGACCATTAGAAACGTTGTTGATGGTGTTCTCATCAACGTAGGCAATAACGTTCAAGTTATTTAAGTCAGTTACTTGTGCAACCGTCAAACCTGCGGCAACACCTTGACCCTGGACTGCGGGAACTTGTACGATAGTGCCTGCAATGGGGCTGTTGATGTCTTGTGTGTTGCTCTGACCGTTTGCACCTGCAACGGTAACGGTGCCGATGGTTTGTCCGGCAGTAACTTTGTCACCTTGTTTCACGTTCAACGTGGTAAGTTGACCAGGAGCAGCGGCACTGATATTGACAATCTGTCCATTGACCTGGGCATCATCGGTTGAATAGTACATGTAACTGTTGTAAAAGTAGTAAAAGATGCCACCACCAATAGCAAACAAAGCCAGCACAATTAAAACTGGCACAAGAATTAAGCGACGCATGAGCGTATTCCCCTTTCAAGAGAAAAACAATAGAATATACTTGTTATGAATAACAAATTGCTGTGTATATGATAAGGCTTTACTCTGCCTTACTCAATATCTTTCCCTGGAATAGCCAGGATAGATGAACAAATTCTTATACTGCAAGGAGTGCCTCGTCACGTGACGCGCTTCCCTCATCAGTTGGAGTCTCCTCTTCAGCGGCCTGTATGTTGGGCTGCGGTGTTGCGCGCCGCGAGCCACGTATGAAAAAGACAGCGATAATCGCGACCAGGATAATTCCGACCGAGAGTCGGAAGGCATCTTGAATTGCTAACGCATACCCCTGCCTTTGTATAAATTGGGCAACAACCTGTAGCGCACCATTTCTAGCACCTACAATACTCCTGCCTTGTGAAACGAATAGTGCTTGTAGCTGCGTCACCAGTCGTCCCAGTGGCGATCCTGCTGTGACCTGTTCTGCGAGATGGCTATAATGAACCTTTGCTTGTGTCTGCACAATCGTTGCCAGGATTGCCACCGCAAGCGAGCTAGCGACGGAACGCACCACCGAGTTAATTGCTGATGCCTGTGCAAGCTGCCGTGGTGGTATCTCCGCGAGTGCCGCGACGATCAATGGCTGCGCGACGAGACCAATGCCAAGACCTCGCAACACGAGCAAGACCTGAAACCAACCGTAAGGTGTATACAGCGACAGAAACGAGAGTTGCCAGAAGGCAAAGGCCGCGATGAGTAGCCCTGGTATCACGACTGCTCGCACACCAAGACGGTCAACAAGGCGTCCACCAACCAGCGAGCTAACCATCGACCCCAGTGCCTGCGGTATCAAAATCAAGCCTGTTGCAAATGCGCTCAACCCGCGCAGATTTTGCAGGTAGACAGGAATGACAAACAGACCACCGAACAGTGCAAAGGTGATACATATGTTGGCAAGGTTGGCCGAGGTGAACGACATAGTGCCAAAGATACGCAGGTCCAACAGTGGCTGTCCCTCACGTCGAATAATCGAGAGTTCAATGAGGACGAAAACCACCAGTGCTAGTATACCGCCGATCAAGAAACTCAAAACCTTTGCGGACCCCCAGCCATCAGTACTAGAATCCGAAAGCGCATAGAGGACCGATGCAAGACCAATCGCGACAAAGACAAAGCCACCGAAATCGAAACGTTCGCGTCCCTCTTGCCGAAATTCACGCAGAAGGATGAAGCTCAAGATGACAGCGATAATGCCAATGGGGACGTTAATGAAAAAGATCAACTGCCAGCTACCGTAGGTCACGATGTAACCACCAAGTGAAGGACCAAGGGCTGGTGCCAGTAGAATTGGAATACCCAGAAAGCCTGTTGCGATACCACGTTCCTGCGGCGGAAACTCGCGGTAGAGCAAGGTAATGGTCATTGGTAGCAAGAACGAGCCACCAAAACCTTGTAGGATGCGGAAGAGGATCAGCACTGGCAGGCTCCATGCCAATCCGCAGAGTAATGAGCCAACCGTAAAGGCCGTCAATGCAATAATATAAAATCGCTTGAGACCGAAACGGTTAGAGAAGTAGCCAGTGAGCGGTATCGCCACACCCTGTGCTAACGTATAGCCAGTGATGACCCACTGTACATTATTCAAACTTGCGCCAAAGGCGGTTTGTAGGCGCGGAATGGCGATGTTGACAATAGTAGTGTCCAGGATGCTCATAAACAGGCCAAAGACGACTACAATTGCGACAATCCATTTATACGATAACCCACCACTTCGTTGCGCCGCTTGTGCGGGAACTTGCATTCGGTTGTTCTCCTTACAGGCGCGATATATCCTATCGTACCGGGAAATAGACATTACTCTTCGAGAAGAGCAGGAATGCCTTGCTGAATTTTTTTGAGTATCGTCAGAAACTGTTGTGTTTCATCGCTACTCAAATCCGCCCTTTTAATCATTTCACCTAAGCATCGGAAGTGCTGCGGCATCATTTCGTCTATGAAATCTAGCCCTTGCTTGGTAAGTTGAATAGTGAGCATACGACGATCCTCTGGATGATTCTTGCGCTCGATGAGTCCTGCTTTTTCAAGGCCATCGAGGAGTCCAGTAATCGTTCCTCGTGTCACTTCGCAACGCTCAGCTAACTCCGAGGGCGTCAAACTATGATCGGAGGCATAACGTAAGAGAATGAGAATAACTAACTTGCCATCAGACAAACCAAAACGCTCAAGTCGGTTGTGAACCGTCGCTATTATCTCTCTTGCTACACTGAGAAATAGCCAGTAGGCCTCCATTGTGTCTTCGTTGGCACCAGTATACTGTTTCGCGCGTTTCCTCATCATCTCGGTCTTCGACAATTTATCTGCTCTTATTTCCATCTTGTTAGCCCCCTTATAGTCACTAGCCATATTATAAGGTGCCATATTATTTTTGTCAAGAGGAAAGATTTATCTCACATCGTAGAAAAGATGAAGCGGCATTGCCGCTTCATCTTTTCTACGATGTGAGATAGTAAACTACACTTTGTAGATGGGGAGGGAGAACCAGAATGTAGAACCTTTGCCGAGAATACTTGTGACGCCTACCTGTCCGCCTTGTCGCTCGATAATAGTGCGGCAGATGTGCAGGCCGAGGCCAAGACCAACACCAGAACCTGTTCTTACCTCGATACCTTCGGCACGGTAGAAGCGTTCCCATATATGCGTTTGTTGTTCCGCTGTTAACCCCGGTCCTTTGTCACTTACAGAGACACGTGCAATGCCTTCTCCTTGTTCAAGAGATACTGCGATAGCATAACTGCTCTCCGAGTATTTAAGCGCATTCGAGAAATAGTTATTGATTACCTGTTCCACACGGTCTGCATCGGCCATGATTGGTATCGTTCCTGGCCCTGCTTCAAGCTGTATGATGCGAGGAGCAACAACATGTGCCTGATCGTCAACTGTTCGCTGCACAATTGCGGAGAGATCGCAAAGCTGTACGCGCAGTTCTAGTTTGTCGGCATAGATACGCGAGACATCCAGGAGATCGCTGACGAGGCGATTTTGAACCTCCACCTGGCGTGCTGCTCGCTCAAGCATAGCTTGTACTGATGCTAAGTGTTGAGGTAGTTGTTCACTTGTAAGTGAAGTATCTTTAGCCAGGCGTTGAAGCTGGCGTTGTACAAGCTGAATATTGGCTTTAATAGAGGTAAGTGGTGTTCTAATTTCGTGGCTAGCGATGCCGAGAAAATCATCCATACGTCGATTTGCTTCATGAAGAGCGAGTGCGCTAGCCTGAGCTTCGGCACGCTCTTGTACCAGTCGTTCGCGCTCGACGACGAGTGCGGCTAGTTTTGCTACGGCTTTCGCAAGGGCGATATCACGTTGCGTATAGGCATGGAGCTTGCCGCCGTCATCGAGGGCGAGTACACCAATCAGTGATGTGCCTAAGATCATGGGCGCGAGCAACATAGTTTGAATACCATAGGGGTTGGGACGCTCGGATAAAGGTGGCTTGGTCATGTCTATGACAAGCACCTCATTCGCATACAATTGTTCATTGAGTTCGGGACTCCTTACCTGCTCACTGAGCAAAAAACCTGAGCGTCTCTCGTACCATTGTTTTTCCTGTTCCGGTGAGAGACCAACTACCGCAGATGAGCGCAATGCATATGTTTCAGGATCGAGAAGTGTAATGCTGACACGTTCACACGCAAGAACGCTACGAATGAGTTCGGCGAGTCGTTGTGCAACAGCAATATCAGGAACAGACGATGTAACATCCTGTTTATCAGGATGTTGTACAAGCTCTTCTGCCATCATGATGAGTGCCTGCAGTGCATCCTGTGTGTGGCGTTCCATGCGTCGGCGTTCGGTAACATCGCGAAAAATGAGTACACCGCCCTGCACATGTCCATCCTGGTCGAAGGTTGGCGCCCCTGTTACATTCAGTTGAAGTTCGCGTCCGTCGAGGCTATGTAGCACGATATCTACCACGTTCTCGCCCGTCAGTACCTCGCCTGCTAACATGCGTTGCACTGGTTGTTGCTTTTCTTGTAGGAGTTTGCCACTCTCGTCACGAAGCTGAAGTTGTCGCGCACGTTCTTCGGGGGAACGTTGTATGTGTGCAGGGAATGTGTTAAGGCCGATAAGTGTACGATAGGCTCTATTCATGTGCAGGATATGACCATCTTTATCATAGACAATGACGCCATCGGCCATTGCCTCGAATACTGCTGCCAGGTCGCCTTGTGGATAAGTTATTGAAGGTAGTGCGTGAGCGTCTTTTATGCTATTTCCCTGTACTGGAGCATCATTTTTGCTTTCATTATTCATAGTAACAACCCTTCCCTCCACAAATATAGTAGTGATATCCCCAGGCACGTTTCGCGGGTAGTGAGCAGGCGAAGCCTTAATTTATATTGTCACAATAACGCATCACTTGAACATCGTCAAGGGTAAGCACGATGATGCATAACTGGAAATTGTTCGTTTGTGGGCTATAGCGTATAATTCATAGCAATGAACATCACTTGCGAACCTCCACAGGAGGGAAGGAGCATCATTTTGGCAAAGCAGAGAATCGGTCTGGCACAACGCATGCGACGGCTACGGAAGGCCGAGCGTATAAAATGGAATAAGTATATCTGGAGTGGATTGGTGCTTGTACTCGTGGGCCTTGCTTTGATCGGCTTTGGTCTATCCTTAAATACAGGGTCGTACTCAGGTGAAGGGCTTGCCGTAGGCTTTGGTTTCCTCATCATATTAGCCGGTATTATTCGTGCCCTCATCGGCGTGATCAATCCAGCGTCACCTGAAGAACTTATCCCCTACGAAGAGCAAGAGGAGCGCGAGGCCGAGCGAAGAGAAGAAAACGCACGCGAAGATGAACTCTTCGAGCGCGAATAATTTGTAGGGGCTATAATTTATTACGCCCTCGTTGCCGTTGACACTTGGGACGAGGGCGTAATAAATTATGGCCCTACAGGCGTTCGGGATGCTTCTTTTTCCAGTAGCGCATATAACCCTGCACGGTCATCGCGTAGTTGGTGGCGATCTCGTAGCGTGTGGGTGCATCGGGGTCACTGGTAGCGTGCTTCAATTCTGGTTCGGTTTGTGCAATGAGCAGGTCGAGTATCTCCTGTTCGTTTTTATGCTCGCGCATAGCTCCCAGCACGAAGTTTCCCCATGAGATGAGTTGATCGCGTAGCCGTTCGAGATGCTGTGCCGCGTTACGGGTTGCACCAAAATGTCCTAGATAGAGTATGTCAGGTTGCAACTTTTTGATGGTGTCAATGCTGTTGAACCATGCTTCCAGGTCGATATCAGGTGGTGGAGTGGGTGGTCGTACATAATCTATTCCCTGCAGACGCACACCCGCTGTGTCGCCCGCGAAAAGGTCGCCGGAGGAAGCATCGAAGAAGACGACATGATGTACGGCATGGCCGGGCGTATAGTGAACCTCCAGGCGCCGACCTGCGACACTGAGTACATCACCGCCTTCCATTGTCTGTATACGGTCGGCGGGAGTGGACTCGATGTCGCCCCAGAGTTGCTGCATACGGTCGCCATAAATGCGTGTTGCGCTGGCGACAACCTTTGTCGTGTCAAGCAGATGCGGCGCGCCCTTGCTATGGGCATAGACTTTTGCCTTTGGCATGTGCTTGACGAGTGAACCAACAACCCCTGCATGATCGAGGTGTACGTGCGTTGCGAGCAGGTGTGTCACGTCCTTTGGCGCAAAACCCGCTTGCCTGATGGCAGTGAGTAGTGGCTCCATCATACTTCCTGGGCCGGGGTCAATGATGGCAAGCTCGTTGTTTCCAGCAAGCAGATAGGACCCGATAATCCCTTCCTCTCCCTGGAATGGCAAGGAAATCTGCCAGGTAACGGCGTTTAATGAAGTGACGGTAGTCACGGGACAACTCCTTTGAGTTATGAGGGCAATCCAAAGTGCCTTTGTTGTCTACACACATATATGTTTCATTTTACGATACTTAGGGTTGCCATTGCTACGGAATAGCCTTTTGCTTCGTCGTATAGAACAGAGAATAGACACAATCAATCCCTGTATGGGATCAACATTGAACAGAATGTTAAGGGGGTATGGCTCGTGGAAGGTGCTTCTACCGTTTCCGCTTCGTCAGGTGTAGCCGAGATTGCTACACAATCACATATTGTCAATGCGTACTTAGAGGATGAGAAAACAATTGTTGTGAAACTCTCCGACACACTTACGCTCCCTTTTGCCGCCAGTGACGTAGTTGTGGCGAACCAAACGACTGGCACAACTCTCACGGTGATAGATGTAGATATCGTACAAACGCGGCAGGTCGTGCTGGTTGGCGACCTACAACGTCTCTTGGGCGCGAAGGGTGACTGGACCCCTACCGACGAAGATACACAAATGACAAGAGTGAATGCGAACCTGTACCAGTTCACAGGTTTCTTGCCTGCTGGCACCTATAACTACAAGGTAGCATTCGATGGCACATTCGATAACGCGCTCCCACATACAAATGCGGTGCTTATCGTGCCGGAGAGTGGTGCGAAGGTGACATTTTCCTATGTACCATACGACTTCATCACAAAGCAACATGAAATATACGACTCCATCAATACACCCTTGATCTCATTCCCCACTTCGACAGATGGTGTGCAGACCGATCTCGTCGCGGTGACGTTGGCAGAAGCACCGAATGTTGCCGATGCGTTAGTGGTTGCCCTCAATGAGCATGGGCAGAATAGTGTCTTGCCGCGTAACGTGTTGAATGCATTAACGTACACCTACACAGGCGATGATATGGGCAACACCTATACGCCTGACGCGACCTCGTTTCGTCTGTGGGCACCTACCGCGTCCGATGTGCAAGTGTTGCTCTATGAGAGCGAATTAGGCGGTTTGACGCGGCAAGAGGTGATGCAGAAGAGCGAACAGGGAACGTGGTATGCACAGGTGACGGGTGATCTCGCAAACTGGTACTACCTCTATCTACTCACGATACACGGTGTGACACAGACCGCTGTTGATCCTTACGTGAAGGCGATTGCGGTAAATGCTGTACGCGGTATGATTGTCGATTCTGCGGCTATTCATCCTGATGGATGGGATACAGATACCTATAAGACGCTGGCGAATCCCGTCGGTGCCGTTGTCTATGAACTGCATGTACGCGACTTCTCGATTCAGCAAGATTCGGGTATGGCACACAAAGGACGCTATCTAGCCTTTACCGAGCGCGGTACTAAAGGACCGAACGATGTGGTAACAGGCGTTGATAGCCTTGTGCAGCTAGGCATCACGCACGCGCAACTATTGCCAGTCGAGGAGTTTGCCAGCGTCGATGAGAACGCGCCCGATCAGTACAACTGGGGCTATGACCCACGTAATTATAACGTGCCAGAAGGTGCTTATGCTACGACGCCACACGGCATCGCTCGCATGCTTGAGTTCAAGCAACTGGTCCAAAGTCTGCATAAGGCGAACATCGGTGTGATTATGGATGTCGTCTATAACCATACCTATGCTACCCTGGACTCTGACTTCAACAAGATTGTGCCGCACTACTACTATCGCACCGACTACACTGGCAATTATAGCAATGGTTCTGGTGTCGGCAACGAGCTAGCAACGGAACGGCCAATGGTGCAAAAGTTTGTGCGCGATTCGTTGCAATACTGGTTGCGAGAGTATCACATTGATGGTTTCCGTTTTGACCTGATGGCCTTGCTCGGTGTCGAGACCATGAAAAAAGCCGCGGAAGACCTGCACGCCCTTAACCCACATGTCCTGCTTTATGGTGAGCCGTGGACTGGTGGCGGCTCGGCACTCTCTGGTGGCCAACTTGTCACGAAGGGGCAGCAAAAAGGACTTGGCTTTGGTGTCTTCAACGATGATATGCGTAACGCACTGGTTGGCAGCATGTTCAATGCACATAACCAGGGGTATCCAACGGGTGCGAGTGGTCAGGTCCATCTTATCAAGGCCAGCGTTATGGGTAGCATCGACTCCTTCACAGAAGCCCCTAGCGAGACCGTCAACTATGCTACAAGCCACGACAACTATACACTATGGGACAAGATTGCGATCAGCAATGGTGGCGACCCGGAGTATGATCGTATGTTGATGGACGAACTTGTGCAGGCCATTGTGCTCACCTCACAAGGGATGCCGTTTGTGCAGGGTGGCGATGAATTTTTACGCACAAAGGGTGGGAACGATAATAGTTATAATGCAGGTGATGCTGTAAATCAGTTCGAGTGGGAGCGCAAGTTTCAGCACAGCGACGTATTCAACTACTATGCTGGCTTGATTCATTTACGCAACAATCATCCGGCGTTCCGCTTGCCCACCGCCGATGCTGTACGCCAGTACCTCTCGTTTTTAGAGAGTCCCGACAACACGGTTGCGTTTCAGCTAACAGACCACGCGAACGGCGATGCGTGGGCAACAATTATCGTGATCTACAATCCAACAAAAGCGAATGCAGTTGTGACGCTACCTGCTGGAAGCTGGACAATAGTTGGCACACAGGGCCATGTCGGTGAAACTTCGTTAGGGCAGGTGGCAGGAACGGTTGTTGTCCCTGGCATTACCTGCGAAATTTTGTATCAAAACTAGCGTTGCTGATACAGGAAATGCGGAGGGTGTGTTCGCAGCGCGAACACACCCTCCGCATTTCCTGTTATTTCGTTGCTGAGATGGCTTTGGCCTGTGTGAACAATAATAGGTAATCGCGGCCACCTGCTTTTGAGTCTGTGCCGGACATATTGAAGCCACCGAAAGGATGAACACCAACGAGGGCCCCTGTAGACTTACGGTTGAAGTACAGGTTGCCGACGTGGAACTCTTCCTCGGCTTGTGCGATATGTTGTGCGTCGTGCGTATAGAGTGAGCCAGTTAGCCCAAACTCTGTACCGTTAGCGATGTGCAGGGCTTCATCGAAGTCTCTGGCTTTGATGAAGGCTAGCACAGGTCCAAAAATCTCTTCCTGTGCAATTCGCGCCTGTGGATCAACGTCGGCGATGATGGTTGGCTCGATGAAGTAGCCGGGACCGTGATGCCCACCACCAACGACAAGCCGTCCCTCTTGCTTACCCACTTCGATGTAATCGGTGATTTTCTGTAGCGCGTTTTCATCGACAACGGGACCCATATAGGTTCCCTGCTGCGTGACATCGCCCAACGTCAATTTTTTCGTCTTCTCGATAACCTTCTGTAACACCTCATCGTAGACCTGCTCGACGACGATGGCGCGTGACCCTGCCGAACATTTCTGACCCTGGAAGCCAAATGCGGAGGAGACGATACCAGTTGCGGCGGCTTCGAGGTCGGCTGTTTCGTCAACAACAACGGCATCTTTCCCACCCATTTCGAGAATTGTGCGCTTGATCCAGCGTTGCCTCGGCTGATGTTTTGCCGCCAGTTCGTTAATGTGCAGTCCGACCTCACGCGAGCCTGTGAATGCGATGAAACGCACCTGTGGACTCTCGACTAGCGTATCGCCGATGACGCCGCCGGAGCCGGTGAGGAAGTTGACCACGCCTGCTGGTAGCCCGATCTCTTCGAGGATGCGTACAAATTGGTACGCGATGGCTGGTGCGGTACTGGCAGGTTTAAGAATTACGGTGTTGCCCGACACGAACGCGGCACTGGTCATACCTGCCATGATCGCGCATGGAAAGTTCCAGGGTGGAATAACAGCGCAGACACCGAGCGGAATGTAGACAAGCTGGTTATCTTCGCTCGCGATTTTCGTCACTGGCTGCTCTTCGGCGAGGCGTAGCATCTCACGCGCGTAGAACTCCACGAAGTCGATAGCCTCTGCTGTGTCGCCATCAGCTTCGACCCAACTCTTGCCGACCTCGTAGATCATCCATGCGTTGAGGTAGTAGCGACGCTCGCGCATAAGTTCTGCTGCCTTAAACAGATAGTTGGCGCGTTCCTGTGCTGGCACACGCTTCCATGTCTCGAAGGTGGTTGCGGCCGCCTGAATCGCCTCCTGTGTCTGCTCAACGGTTGCGCGTCCGAAGTGGCCTACAACCTGATCGGGTTGCGCTGGATTCACAGAGGCAAAGGTTTGTGCGGCTTGTATTTTCTTGCCACCAATGATCAGCGGATAGGTCTGTCCTAGCTCGCTCTTGACCTGTGCAAGAGCCTCGGTCTGGGCGCGTTTATGTTCCTCTTGTGAGAAATCAAAAAACGGCTGGTTTATAAAAGGCGCGTGCGTGCCCGTTGTTGTTTGCTCAAATACTTTTGCCATACGTGTTTACTCCTTGATAACACAACGTTGTGTTTTACTTATGGGACAAGAGTATGATGTCCTATCATTCCTCTTATTGTATCATAGAGAACGGAGAGAAAAAGGAAATCATAACCCGAAGGCTGCTCCATTTAGGGATGGCTCTGTATATTGCCTGTGATATCGTGAAGCGGCATGGTGGTGATATTACGGTGAGGAGCGAAGAGGGGGCAGGTACAACCTTCTCGGTGGTATTGCCACTAGCGACAGAGAATCAAGTCGGAGGCTAGTGCCAGGAGCATCGCACCGATACACAGCAAGACGACGCCTGTCCACCCTGCCTGCAGGAAGGCAAAGCCAGGAGCGAAGGCTCCAATGCTACCTCCAAGATAATAGAGTGAGAGGTACATCGAGGCCGCAGTACCTTTGGCTTTTGTCGATTGCTCGCCAAGATAAAGATTGGCGGCTGGTTGGATAGAGAACATGCCTAGCGTCAATAAGCTCAGGCCGCTTAATGTGACGGGAAGTATCGGGATCAGTGTGATGAGCAGCCCTATAATCGCACAGCAAATACTCCAGGCGAGCGTGACCCGTGAGCCAATGCGACCCACGATTGTGCCAACAACAGGTGCGCCAATCCCCGTGAGCCAGAGGAGATAGACGAGGCTCAGGTCGGTTGGTGGCAGGTGGAACTGCGGTCCGGTTAGATAGTATGGCAGGTAGGTAAAGACGCCAACAAAGCCAAAGAAACTACACAAGCCGATTATAAAAGCTCCGACGAGCCTGCGGTTATGCAGGTGCATCTCCATATCGCGTAGCGTTTGCTGAAGAAACGATGTTTTTACTTCATCTTGTATTACCGCACTCAGATTCTCAGTAGGAAGTTTCTTACTATACTGTTCAGGCAAGAAAATCCACATGAAGAAGGCGGCAATCAGCGTTGGTAGGACAAAGGCGAGTAGTGCGATGTGCCAGTTATATATGCCCGTCAAGCTAGCACTCACGACACGCGCGAAAAGTCCACCGAGTACGAGGCCACTTGTATAGATACCCATTGCAAGGCCGCGTCCACGTCCCTCGAATTGCTCATTCACATAGGGTATGGCGACACTGGTTAAGCCTGGCATGAGCAAGCCCTGTACAGCGCGAAGCACGACGAGCGTGGTGAAGTTCGGCGCAAAGCCACAGAGCAGTGTCGGAATCGCCACTAAAAAACTTGCCCATACCATGACTGGTTTACGCCCCACAATGTCGGAGAGAGGACCATAAAAGAGCGAACCGATAGCAACCGACAACACAAGCACTGAGATGGTCAAACCTGCCGTCGGCGCACTGACATGGAAATCCTGGCTAAGTGTAGGGAGAATAGCCTGTGTTGTATACATATTCGCAAAGACAAACGCTGGTGCAAGAAAAAGTGTAATGAGCGTTCCCGCATGAGGCTGCTTCTTCTGTACCTGTGTTGTGCTGATGCTAGACATGGGCAAGTAATCCTTCCTCATCGTATCTTATCACAATTTTTTTTGCCCCTGCATTTCAGTACATTACAGAAGAATTGTTTTGTCTTCTGTATGATGTCTTATACGATTTTACGAGAATTTTTATAATTGTGCCTGTAGAAACCTTCTAAAATCTATATTAGATGAACATTACAGTAAAGGGTAGCGGAAGGCTGATACTGTATACTTTACGAGTAAGATAAGTAGTAATCAAAGACGGTCGGGGGACTGCTTCACGTGCCATAGCTACTTATCACGCCTTCCTGTATTGCGTCTTTTACAGGTGTACCACCTTATTGTGAAACGGAAAGGAGAATTTTTCACCCAGCGGCAAAACGTTTTAGCTGTTTTGCCCCTTATCATCCTGTCGAATATCACGGAATGTTTGTCCTACGCAGAGCGGAAGCTTGGACTCCGCAAGAAACTCGTTGTTTTTTGTGTTCAACACACACTGTAGAGGTGAAAGTGAAACCTACAACATTCTGGCAATTGCCCCTTCGCATTGCGATTCTGGCATGTGTCGCGCTCGCTCTATTTGCGACGGCACTGGTTACAGGTGGCTCTGCATTTGCCGCGTCACTCGGTAAGCCGAGTAGTCGCTATGTGCTGCCAGGCCATCTAGTTCCTTCGTTGAAACATCATACTTCTATTCATGCAACGGCGGGTAACGGGACGTTACAACTCTCTATCTCGCTCAACTTACGCAATCAAGATACGCTCAATACACTGCTTGCGGCACAGAATGATCCACATTCTACTTTGTACCACCAGTACATCACGCCACAGCAGTTCGCAGCAGAGTTTGGCCCGACGCAGACGACGGTAGACTCAGTTGTTGCTTACCTGCATAGTCAAGGTCTGGCCGTTTCGTCGGTCTCGTCAAACCATTTGCTTATTGATGCATCTGGCTCCGTTGCAAACGTCAGCCATGCCTTCAATGTATCCATCGCGGATTATGTCATGGGTAAGCGTATTGTCCATGCTCCAACCAGCGAGCCTTCGATTCCTGCAACCTTAGCAGGTGCAATTGCTGGTATCAATGGTCTGGATAATGTCGCCAAGTATCATCCCATGTATAACCTGCACTCTAGCCAGCAGAAAAAAGCTCAGACAGGTCCCGGTGGTGGTTATACCCCCAGTGAACTACGTACTGCATACGACATCAATTCGTTGATTAGCAATGGTGATAGCGGTGCAGGTACCGTAGCAATCTTCGAGTTGGATGGCTACACACCTTCCGATGTCAACACCTACCTGAGCAATTATGGGCTAGGTGGCGCGAAATACTCGAACGTGCTGGTCGATGGTGCAACCAATACGGCGGGTGCAGGTGCTATCGAGGTCGAGCTAGACATGGAGGTCGTCTCGGCAATTGCTCCTAATGCCTCACAGAAAATCTACATTGGCCCGAATTCTACGCAAGGCGTCAATGATACCTACAATAAGATTGTCACAGACAATGTGGCGAAGGTCACGAGTACAAGCTGGGGTGAGTGTGAGGCCGCATCGGGTAGCTCAGAACTTACCTCGCTTGACAACATCTTCAAACAAGGAGCCGCACAGGGTCAGGCATTCTTCGCGGCTTCTGGCGACTCCGGTGCCTATGATTGCAACGACAACAACCTTGCCGTTGACTCACCTGCGAGCGATCCTAACGTTGTCGGTGTCGGTGGTACCAATCTCCAGGTTGGTAGCGGTGGTACATATAGCAGCGAGTCGGTGTGGAGCAATCCAAGCGACACGCAGCGCAGTCCGAAAGGTGCTGGCGGTGGTGGTGGCATCAGCAGCCAGTTTACACGCCCCAGCTATCAGACAGGCACAGGCGTTTCAGGCTCGAACCGTGAAGTTCCTGATGTCTCTGCCGATGCTGATCCCGCGACAGGCTACTCGATCTATTGTACCGCTTCGGCGGCAGGTTGTAGCGGCTGGCTCTCCGTCGGTGGTACCAGTGCTGCTGCTCCCCTATGGGCAGGTATTGCCAACGATACCAACCAGTATCTCACTGGACTAGGTAAGGCTACGCTCGGCAGTGCCAGTGCGACTCTCTACAAACTGTTCAACACCACGCAGACGTACACTGCTTACCATGACATTACCAGTGGCAACAACCTGTATTATTCGGCAACGGCTGGCTATGATCCCGCCTCTGGTGTTGGAACACCAGATGTATGGAATCTTGCTCGCGACGCTGCTGGTGCGACAGGTGGTGGTGGTGGTGGCGGCGGTGGTGGTACAACCACGCAACTGCTCGCCAACCCAGGCTTTGAAAGCGGTCAATCGCCCTGGCAAGAGTCTTCTACTGGTGGCTATCAGATTGTCGATACCAGCAATCCGCACTCTGGTAGCGCAAGTGCATACCTCTGCGGCTATAACTCCTGTAACGACCAGATTTATCAGAGCGTGACCTTGCCCAGCACGACGAGCAAAGTAGTGTTCAGTTACTGGCTCTACATCAGCACACAGGAGTCGGGCAACACCTGTTACGACAATTTCGCTGCACGTCTTCGTACCAGTGCTGGCGCAACGATTTCGACGGTGCAGACAAAATGTAATGCGAACGCCAGTGGTTGGACGCAGTACACCTTCGATGTCACCTCGGCTCTTAGCAGCTACAAGGGCAAAGCGGTACAGGTGTACTTCCAGGGTACAACCGATAGTTCACTTGTAACAAACTTCTACGTCGATGATGTCGCGTTCAATGTAACGCACTAGGATTGCCTACAGCAGGAATGCAAGCAGGGAGGACGTGGCACATATGTCATGTCCTCCCTGCTTGCATTCCTGCTACTTTTCTTTGCATTCGCAAAATTATGATAGAATAGCTTTGTCAGAACTTTTCTGTACAATCTATTCACAACACATTTACACGTTTTGAGATGAATAGATAAAAAGAGGGTGTAGTAATATTTATCGAAGGAGGAACCACATATGTCGAATGAAAACTATAACCAGGGCAATCAAAATCCACCGCAGCCGATTGGTCACGAACAGGCCGAGCAATTGAAGCAGCAGGCCGAGCAAAAAATTGATGCGACCATAGATCAGTTCGCCCAGAAAATCCCTGGTGGCACACAGTTTAGCCAGCAGGCGAAAGACGCGGCAGGCCATGCCCTCGACGAGCTTGAGAAGCAGGCCGAGGCGCAGGCTGGCAATTTGCTGGGTAACGCTGGCAATGCGATTGGTGGCCTCTTCGGTCATCACAATAATGAGAACAAACAACAATAAAACACATCTGTACGGCCTGATATATCAGGCCGTACAGATGTGTTTTATTGTTGATGCGAGAGAATTAAGAGTAGCAGAGATGGCAGAGACACGACAGGAATTTCCGATAGAGACACAGTTGCGTAAAGACATCCAGGACGCGCAACGAGCACATAATCAATTGAAACTGGACACATTACGTATGGCATTGGGAGCCATTCACAATCTTGAGATTGCACGGACTGACCGCAAAAATCCAGAGTACGGGCAGCGGCTGACCGAGGCCGATTGTATGCGCGTACTCGAACTAGAGGTCAAGAAGCGCAATCAAGCTATCGCGCTCTACAAACAGGGCAATCGCCCCGAACTTGCCGCAAAAGAGCAGCAAGAGTTAGACATTCTACAAACATACCTAAGTTCGTCACAGATGAGCGACGACGACATACGCGCAGTCGTGAACCGATTGGTCGCCGAGAACGGCAAAGAGTTTCGGCGCGTCATGCCTTTGGCAGCGAAAGAGACAAAGGGGCAAGCCGATGGCGCACGCGTGCAGCGCATCGTCAAAGAAGTGACTCTATAAGTCGTCGCAAAAAGATAGAGCCTGCTTGCGGAGCAAGCGGGCTCTATCTTTTTGCGACGACTTATAAGAGATTATGCTTGTGGTTGGACGGTGACAGCAGGCATTGGGCCTTCTTGTGGTGCTGCTTCAGTCTGGGCTTGGCGTGGACGACCCGGCAGTGCTAGTGCCAGAATTGCAGCAAGTATCGCAAGCCAGAATGTTACGAAGTAGGCATCGTTGATACTCGCTACAAAGTTAAACCGAAATTGCTGCGCCATAATCTGACCTATGGCTTTGCCAACGGCGGCTTTTTGGGCAATGGCAGGTGGCAGTCCCTGCTGCTGCAAGCTTTGCACGAAGCCCTGCACTACCTGAACGAACTGTTTGCCCAGGCTTGTCGCGGGATTTTTCAGATCGCTTGCCGTCTGATTCGTGCGTGCCGTAAGCTGGAAGGTGACAATCGTACCGAGTATGGCTACGCCGAACGATTGAAACACGGTGCGCGTCGCGGTTAAAAGCGAGCTTGCACGTGGCAACTGCGCCGCTTTGAGACCTGATAGCCCAATTGTTAACGTGGTTTGTAGCACGAGACCAAGCGCGATACCACGCACAAAAATGATGCCCATAAGATATAGGAATGGTGTATCAACGGCGATATGTGCTAGATACCAGGTGTTGAGCGCGAGCAGTAAACTCCCCGTAACGATCAACCAGCGTCCACCGATACGATTGTACAATCCACCAGCGAGCGGTGTTACGATACCAGCGGCAACGGCGAGTGGTAGCACGAGTAAACCAGCTTGCAGAGGTGATTGACCTCGTAGTGTTTGCAGGTAAATTGGCAATAGAAATTCTGCCCCAAAGAGCGCAACGCTACTCACCCAACTAGCGATATTGGCGATGGCGAACGAACGTTTCGCAAAGAGTCGCAGATCGAGCAGGGGATCCTTGACAATCAACTCGACAACCACGAGCGCGAGCAGGCCGACGATACCAATGGTTAATAGCGTGACGATACGTGGCGAACCCCAACCCTCGCTACTACCTCGTTGGATAGCATACAGCAATGTACCGAAGCTGATTGTCGAGAGTATGACGCCTGGAATGTCGAGCTTTGCCGAGGTGCCGCGTTTGTTTTCCTTGAGCCACAGGTAGCCGAGGATGATGCCCCCGATACCGATAGGAATGTTTACCAGGAAGATGTAGTGCCAACTCAGGTATTGCACAAAGTAGCCGCCAAGAACGGGACCGCTCGCAGGTGCGACTACCAGAGGAATACCATAGACACCAAAGGCAAGGCCACGCTCTTTCTCAGGAAAAGCTCCGAAAAGCAGTGAGATACCTAGTGGGCCGAGCATACCTCCACCGAAACCTTGTAAGGCACGGAACGCGACCAGAAATGCCAGGTTGGGCGAGAGGGAACAGGCAATCGAGCCTACTACAAACGCGGCAAGTGACAACAGGTACATACGTTTGATGCCGAAACGTTCCGAGAGATAACCCGACAACGGCGTGATAATACCAAGTGCAAGTATGTAGGCCGTTAATACGCCATCCACTTGATCGACCGTGGCGGAATGTCCACCAGTACCAAATACTCTCTGAAAAGTTGGCACTGCGACGTTGACCGCTGTCGAGTCAAGGATAAACATAAATGTTCCGAATATAACAGAGAATAAGACACGCCATTTGTAATTTTTATCGCTGTTCTCTTGTTCAAGAGGAGCAGATACGGGAGTGAGTGCCGCATCTGGACTCTGTGATGGTGTTTCCATCGAATAAATCTCCTTTATCCTGCTTATCAATTGATAAGTAAAAAACAAAAAAATGTGCGGTAAACAACTAGTTATGACAAGTCGAGTGAACATTTGCCAGACCATGAAACATGATATGTACGATGACCTCCTCCGCACGCTCCCTCTCTGGTATATCATGTTGTATAGAACCGAAATGTTGCGTCGGTTGCATCAAGTATTGTGAGAGCATATTCATAAAAAGATGTGTTGCCGTTGTCGTACTCACGCCGCTTTGCTGTTGGTTGAGCAGAACGCCCTGCTGTATACCCTCTTCAAATAAAGAACGAATAGGAGCAATCATGCCTGTTTGAAATGCCTCATCGAGTATTGCCCGTGACGAGGCACTCAATTCCTGCCGTATATCGTGCATCATCTGTGTATGGTCGTGCTGAACATTACTCAACAAATAAAGTACAACACGTTTCAACCGCTCCTCTACACTTTCATCGCGGTGTGCAATACGCTCCAGTGCCGCTTGCGTTTGTACCAGATTCTCTTTCATCACCGCGACATACAGGTCTTGTTTATCGGCAAAATGATGATATAACGCTGGTTGTGTTAGGCCGCACGCGTCGGCAATGCGGCGTGTAGAGACCGCACGATAGCCCTGTTCCATAAAGAGTTGTTGCGCCGTTCGTAAAATGGTGCTACGCGTCTCCTCTTCGTACCCACTGTGTCTACGTTGACTCCGTGGCATATATTGTTTCCCTGCTTTCTACTTATCACTTGATAGGTAGTATACCTTGAAAAATTGCATATGTCAAGGATAGTACAACGAAAATTTCTGTGTATGTGCCTTTAGGTGAAATGTCTCGTTGTATAAATATGTTGATAGAATTTCGTCTAGGGCGTGATGATAAACGCGAAATAACAAAATCCCGTAGGGGCCATAATTCATTACGCCCTTGCCGCAGACGTATATTTCAACGAGGGCGTAATGAATTATGGCCCCTACAACACCTTCAATGTTCATGTGTCGCTTCCCAAAAGCGGGGATGCAAGGGGCCGCCCCTTGACTGGGGTCTAGGGTGGTGCCCCTGTTTCCCCTCCCTCTTGCCGCCGTAGGCGGCGAGTGACAGATGAAGATTGACTATGTACTACGGGATGTATATGAGGATGCAATGCGTAAAAAATATTTAAGGTACATTGTTACACTATGTTGCCTGCTCTTCTCTATAACTGCATGCACCTCACCATCTACACCGCCAACGAATCACGCCTCTTCGAGCGCAACGGTATCCGTTCAACATGCAACGGCGACGCCTACACCTGCACCCGTTACCGATGCTGATATTGTGACACAGATGGTAAAAGGGATGACGCTTGATCAAAAGCTGGGACAGATGGTGATTGTCGAATTTTACGGTTCTACACTTACCAGCAACCTCATGCAGATGGTACAATCGAATTCGATCAGTGGTGTGTTGATTGAGAACAAAAACGGCAACGCCCAGACACGTCCACAACTTGTCGCGCTCAACAAGGCGATGCAGGGGCAGGCGCACATTCCTTTGTTCATCACCACTGATTATGAAGGTGGTGTGGTCAATGAACTGCGTCAGATTACGGGTGAACGTCCCTCGAACGCCTCAATTGGGGCAAGCAATGATCCGCAGCAGGCATATAACGCTGGCTATGGTGCCGCGAGTGAGCTGACGGGGCTTGGTCTCAACGTCAACTTCATGCCCATTGTCGATATTTTGACGAACCCGAACAATCCAGGCTTGCCGCTGCGCTCGTTTGGCAATAATCCGACGCTGGTAACAAACATGGGACGTGCCTATCTCAAAGGTTTGACTGATGGTGGCATTGTGGGATGCCTCAAACATTTCCCAGGATTAGGTAGCGCGAATCTCGACCCACATCTTTCATTACCCTATATGGATCGAAGTGTGGCAACGCTCAACAACGTTGATCTTGTGCCGTACCGTACCATGGTTGGCGAAGGTATCGTACCGATGGTGATGGTGACGCACATTCTCAATCCGCAGCTTGACCCAAAGCTACCCACGTCGCTCTCGCCCAATGTCGTTACAAACCTGTTACGGAACAACCTCAACTTCAAAGGCGTGATTATCAGCGACACGCTCTGGATGGGCGGCATCAGCAACACTTACAGCTTGTCACAAGCCGCCGTACTCGCGGTCAAAGCGGGTACCGATCTCCTACTTGGCCCCAGAGGACTCGCCGAGGCGCAAACCATGATCTTCGGCCTCAAGCAAGCAGTACAGAATGGTATGCTTACCGAGAGCCAGATAGACGCGTCCGTTGCTCGCATCCTCGCCCTCAAACTGAAATACAAGATATTGTCACATGATCGCGCATTGCAACTAGCAGGTATGCTGGGGAGTACGGAGCAGCGTTAATATATTTCTTCTGGATCGTGCTTCTTGAGTTTATTAGCGAACTCGATGAGACTTCCTTGTAGTGTAGGTACCTGCCAGTAATGCATACACCAGCCTGCTCCATCGGGTGTGATTGTCATACGCCACGCTTTTGCGTTGTCTTCAACGCGTGTGCGCTGTTTACTATCTGCGGTTTTGCTCTCTCTCAGTTGACGTAGGTGATACTTGTCTATGTCTTTTGCGTTATTTGTGAGAATAGCTGCCGCAGCTCTAACGATTTTCATAAGTACCAACATGTCTACATCTAGCTCTGCCTCACGGATAGATTCAAAAAAAGAGGCTCTGAAATGGTATTCTCATACCACTGAACGTTGCCAATCGTGCTTACGCCAGTGGTCAATAGCGTAGCGCATCCCCTGCTCACCTTTATCCCAAAGTAAGAGAATATTGGTAGGTGGAGGCAAATCATCGGGGGTAAATAGCAGTGAGAGTGAATGTATAATGCCGTTTTGCCAATCAAATGAAGGTTCAGAGTCCAAAATCTTTGTTGATATTGCGATTTCCTTGTTGACAGACTCAAATGCCAGCGTTGCAACATAGAGGTCGTTGGTAAACGTGAAGCCAATATGCTTATAGGCGCAGGTCTTGGCTAAGAGTAGAAACATCTCATCGCGCATGAGACCTTGCCAACGTAAACTGTATGTCTCTGGTTGGATTACAATAGTTTGTTCCTCTGGTTCGATAAGGTAGACCAGGTTTTCTAATGAAGATTCGAGATTCAACTCTGGATTAAAAAACTAGCTAGCCAACGTGAGATAAGGCCAATGTTCACATCTATCTGTTCACCATGTATCCTTGACCAGTGCTGTAACAGAGTAGGGTCAGGGTACTGTCCATTATTCAACAGTGTAGCAACGGCTCTATCCGAATAGAGCCAGTTATGAGGAGAGTTGAGAGCCTCTTCTAACCATTGAGAAAGAGAGTCGAGGTAAGCAGCCACTACATTTGCTGCTGCATTATCCTCGTCTATCCGAATCATAATTTTTGGTATACAAATATTCTTGCTCATGGTTAGTAACCTGCGTGATGGTGAGACTGTGTTGTACATCGTCATAGATTTTATTATTAAGGGAGAGTGAAGCAGGAGGCGAATAAGTTTTCATAGAAACGTTGTCAACAATAACCTTTGCTGCCTCAACTGCCGATATATTTGTGTTGCTACCACTAGCGAAAGAAACAGCGACCTGATGGATTAAGGGATTGGGTACTTTCGCTTTACTAATGCAGTTCAGCTCAAAATTAAATACCATATGTTCTGAGTTGGAGAAGTCGCTGAGTACATCTGTAAAAGTACCAAGTTGTACAAGGGTACCATTGGTTACAAGCGCACGTTCATTTACTTGATTGCTTAATGTCTGCGAAATCATCAAAATTGATTGCAACAAACTACTTTTGCCGGAACTGTTGCGTCCAGCAAGTACGGTTACGGGTGCGAGCTTTAAGTTGCCCGAATCGACGATGGCTTTGAAGTTTTGGATTGACCAGCTTTTGAGCATTCCCGTATCCTTTATATAGTTTCTTGCAGAGGTACATTTTCTTTTGTTGATTGTACCTTATTTTGTAGCCTTCGGAAATACCTGTAAACGAGGACACGATAAATCGGTCCCTATGCTTGTTCATCATCCTTCCCTGCCTCTTCCTCCTCCAGCTCCTTCATAATCTTCCTATCCTCTTTACTGCTTACATCCACTTTGGCGAACAGGTCGGGTCGTCTTTCTCTTGTTTTTCGTAGCGACTCTTTGCGCCGCCAGCGAGCAATCTGGGCGTGGTTGCCGGAGAGGAGTATGTCGGGGACGCGCCAGCCGCGAAATTCTGGTGGGCGTGTATACTGGGGGTATTCGAGCAGGTTGTTACTGTGCGATTCGTCGTCGGTCGAACCCTCGGTGAGAACGCCGGGGAGCAGACGGCTCACAGCATCGACGATAATCATAGCTCCAATCTCGCCGCCTGTTAGTACGTAGTCACCGATGGATATTTCATCGGTGATGAGATGCTGGCAGACGCGCTCGTCTATGCCTTCGTAGTGTCCACAGAGCAGCGTGATACGTGGCTTTTGTGCGAGTTGGCGAGCGATGCTCTGGTTGAAGAGGCGACCCTGCGGCGTGAGCAAGATGATAGGACCACCCTGCTGCACGGCTTCGATGGCGGAAAAGATGGGGTCGGGCTTCATGACCATGCCTGCACCACCACCGTAGGGATAGTCGTCAACGACGTGATGTTTGTCTGTTGTGGCGGCGCGGATATCGTGGAGCGCGATAGAGAGCAACTGCCGCTCCTGTGCGCGTTTCAAAATGCTCTCGCTAAATGGTCCCTGAAACATGGCGGGGAACAGCGTAAAGATATCAAAATGCATGTTGTCTACTCACCTCTATTCATATGTGTTACAATAGCACCGTTACAAAACTATGTCCAGTGGAGCCTCTCGATGATGCCTTTATCCCAGGTTCAGCAGGCTGAGGATGTGTATGACCAGATGACCGTCCTGGTGGGTAGTGCAATTCGCCTGTTCGGCGGTGAGTCCGGCGTGTTCGTGGTCTCAAATGAAGCCTTCGATCCGCAGAGCAGTAGAGAATATACACGATACCGTTTGACAGATGACGCTCTGGCATCGCTGCTCACGTTGGCGGAACGCGGCCCTCAACCTTCTTCTCAGCATCCTCTTGTGATCGAGTCAATTGCGCCAGAGCTTGCTACGCACATGGGTATCGAGGAGACGCACATTCGGGCAGTTGAGCGATGTTCACTTTTTTTGTACGATACGGCAGGTTCGCTTGGGATGTTACATCTCATACGGCCTACACAGGTGCATTCTTGTTTTGAGCATGAAGAGGGCGCAATACATCTGTTTATCGCTCAGGTCGCGTCGGGTCTACGTTTTGCCTTGAAATCGCAATCGCTGGTAAAAGAGCAGGGACGCCTCGCCGCCATCTTTCATTATAGTACGGATGGTATCCTTACCGTCGATCATGCGTTGCGGATTATCGACTTTAATCCGGCGATGGAGCGTTTGACGGGTTGGAGTGAAGGCGAAGTTTTGGGACGTTTCTACTTCGAGATATTGCGACCGAAAGATAGGCAGGGAAACGACCTGGGTTTGGAGGATTCGCCGATTTTACAGGTGTTCGCAGGTCAGGCAGTGGTGAATAGAGAGATGATGTTGACAACGCGTGACGGTCAACGCTTCGAGGCTCGTATTACCGCTTCGTGTGTGCGCTCGACTCGTGGTGAACCAATGAATGGTATTCTGAATGTGCATGATATTACGCGCGAGCGGCAACAGGAAGAGCAGCGTTCGACCTTTATCTCGGTTATCTCACACGAGTTGCAGACACCGATAGCGATTGTCAAAGGCTACGCCTCGACGCTGGCGCGTCCCGATGCGAGCATCAAACCGGAGGTATTACGCCCGCGACTACAAGCGATTGAGGAAGAGGCGGACCGTTTGAACAAACTGGTCGCGAACCTGCTCTATGCCTCACGAATTCAGGCGGGCGGTATTCTGATGGAACTAGCTCCTCTAGATATGGCGGTACTCATTGAAGGAATGGTGCGGCGATTACGGGCGAAGAGTCCAGATGTCGAAGTAACGTTAGATATCCCCGAACACTTACCAACGGTGATGGCGGATCGAGACCGTATGGAAGAGGTCCTGCAGAATTTACTGGACAATGCGGTGAAATATTCGCCACGTCACCTCGCCATCACGGTGACATGCCGTGCGACTAGCGAAGAAGTCATCGTGAGTGTCAGTGACGCGGGTATGGGCATATCGTTGCGTGACCAGGAGCATATCTTCGACCGTTTTCAGCGTGCTGGAGACCAGAATTCGCAGGCACTCCCAGGGGCAGGTTTAGGACTCTATATCTGTCGTGCGATTGTCGAGGCGCACGGTGGGCGTATATGGGTAGAGAGTACTCTACGACAAGGCTCGACATTTTCATTTAGCGTACCGCGTGCAGAGAACGCGCGTTTACCAATGGTGGTGTTTTAAGGATGGAAAAGGATGTATTTGATCAGCGCGATATGACGATTCTGATTGTGGACGATGAGCCGCGCATTCGTGATTTCGTGCGTATAAATTTAGAGATCGAACATTACGACGTTATCGAGGCAAGCAATGGCATAGAGGCACTCGATCAACTACGTGAGCACCTGCCAGACCTCGTGGTGTTGGACGTGATGATGCCAGAAATGGATGGTTTCGAGACGCTCAAAGCCATACGCGACGTTTCGACGGTGCCAGTGATTATGCTGACAGTGCGCCAGGATGAGCAGGACCGCATTCGTGGGCTTGATCTCGGAGCCGACGATTATATCGCGAAGCCGTTCAATCCGCGTGAATTGCTGTCACGCATTCGTGCGTTATTACGTCGCTCTCTGCTGCCACCCCCTGCTCGCAAAACCGAGATTGTGGTGGACCTGGACTTGAAGATTGATTTCTCGCGCCGCGAAGTCATTGTACGCGGCAAGAAGGTTGTCTTGCGCCCCACCGAATACCGCTTGCTGTACCATCTGGTCAATAATGCTGGTCATCTGCTGACGCATGAGACGCTGCTTTCAAAGGTGTGGGGGCGCGAATATCGTGATGAAGCCCATTACCTGCGCCTCTACATCACCTATCTGCGCCAAAAAATAGAGAAGGATCCGGCGCACCCACAGTACATTTTGACTGAGCGTGGTGTGGGCTATCGTTTCAGGGAATTAGAGGAATAATGGACTCCATGTTATGCATGAAACGGAAGGAAAAATAATGAACAAAAAGGAACGTGTTGATGCCGCGTTGCGTGGCGATGCGGTTGACCACGTACCCGCGAGTATGTGGGGGCATGACTACGAGCGCGAATGGAATGTGCAGGCGTTCGCAGAAGCCATGATCGAAAATTTCACACGCTATGATTGGGATTTCATGAAGGTCAATCCACGTACCTCGTATCATGTGGAAGGTTGGGGCGTGAAGGTGCGACCCCCTGGTGAGAAAAATAAAGGCCCTATCTATGAGAGTAGTCCAATCAAAACTCCGTCCGATTGGCGGAAGTTACGTCCATTAGAGCCAGACCGCAAGGCGTTGGGTGAGCAATTGAAGGCACTGCAATTGCTTAACCATGCCGTCGGCTATGATGCGTACTTTGTCGAGACCATTTATTGTCCCCTTGGCGTGGCAAGATACCTTGCAGGCAATAATAGAGAAGCTGTCTTGCAAACACTACGCGAAGACAGGTTCGCGATGCATGCCGCACTACGAGTGATCACAGAAACCTTTACCTCTTTTGCAATCGCGTGTATGGAACTGGGTGCAAGCGGTATTTTTTATGCAACCGATAAATGGGCCAGTGCGGGAGTATTGACGGCTGACCAATACCGCGAATTTGGCGAGCAATACGACCTTGAGTTTTTAGATGCGATTAAGAGGCGCAGCAAATTCACCATTCTGCATAATTGTGGCTCACAAATTTACTTCGACCAGCTTGCTTCATATCCAGTGCAGGCGATCAGTTGGGACGCTCATGCTGAGGGCAATCCCGACCTAGGTGAAGGGAAGCGGCGTTCGGGGAAAGCCGTTATGGGTGGCATTAGCGAGCAAACCACGCTGAAAAATGGTACACCCAATCAAGTGCAGGAAGAGGTGGCGCAAGCGTTAGCATTGACGGCTGGCAGACACTTTCTCCTGGCACCCGGCTGTGTTGTCCCGCCCGAAATACCTGCCAGAAATTTTGATGCTATTCGTCGCGCATTATCTTGACACTCCCTGCAACATTCGCTATACTCGCACAAGTTTCTGCACAAAAGTCCTATCTTGTAACAGAAATGTTGTATAGTGTACCGTAATAGAAAACTTCCGGTACTCGTCGAGTGGTAGAGAAATGGAACATTATCAAACAATACGGGCGTACTCGGCAGGAGGCGTGGTCTATCGGCTGGTGCCTATGCGCGTCGCGGCACACGAATTTATCGGGCGACGTACCACGCATTCTGTAGATGACGATGACCCCGACGGTGGCACGATGAGCGTAGTTGAAGTGGCATTAGTGGGACGAAGCCATGCAGGTATCTGGGCATTACCAAAGGGCACTCCACAGTCAGGTGAGACCGTTGAGCAGGTTGCGGTACGTGAGGCTCAGGAAGAAACAGGTCTCCAGGTACGCTTGATTGCATATATTGGTAGTATTATGTACTCATTTACACGCGAGCAAGTGCATTATCGGAAGCAGGTGCGCCATTTCTTGTTAGAAGCTATCGGCGGAGATACCTCTCTGCATGACCACGAATATGATGTGGTCAAGTGGTTTCCTATCCATGAAGCATCGCGACATCTTACCTATCAAAATGAGGTACACATTCTCTATCAGGCGGAGGATATGCTCCAACTTCGTTTGGAACATCAACACAGAGAAGGAAGCTCATAACCTATGACGGACCCAACAATGGACGCAGCTCCATCGCAACAGTCAAAGCCGCGCCCACAGTACTCTTTAATGCGGAGCATCCTCTTCCCATTTTCTGGTGAAGAGCCGTTATCAGCGCGTGAAGGGCTACGTGTTATCATAGGGTGGATTCTGCTTTTCCTTCCTGGCATTGTAGTTCTCACGCTTCTGGTTGCATTCGCCACAGGAGCCTCGCTTCAACGTATGCTACTGATACTGCTGCTAATGATTGTGGTGGGGATAGTCATGTTCGGTTTGATGGGTTGGATTGCTGTTAGTTTAAGTAATCGGGCCGCGCGTCTCTTTCAGGCACATCGTGCAAAGAAAGTAGAAACGGCTCGTAGAGGAAGGTAGATATGGATCTTAGCGTTGAAGGTAAATCGGAGCGTATTCCCCCTGGCTCACATATCTGCCAGTTGTATAGCAAGGTAACGGAAATACCAAGCGTTACCGCGCATCTCTTGCGCGTGGGGTTATCGCTTTCCGAAAAGTGCTTCTTCGCAGCCGCACCAGCACAGGTGAAGGAATTACGCGAGGAGCTGCGGAAGCTACAGGTGGATGTCGATGCTCTTGTGGCATCGGGTCAACTTGTTTTGCAGGAAGAGCGCGAAACATTGCTTGCAAATGGCAAGCGGTTTGACCCGTATTTCTTGTTGTCGCAGCATCAAACATTTATCGCACAGGCGTTACGCGAAGGTTGGAAGGCGGTTCGTATCTCCATCGATATGACATGGCTTGTAAAAGATATTGCGACCCCCGAACAAATTCTTAAGTATGAAGCCGCCTCTGATGCTGTTTTCACCTTTCAGAACGCGCCAATCATTGCTTTGATGCACTACGACCATAGCAAGTTGATTCCAAGTCTCGTGGTCGAACTGCTCAAACTACACCCAATCTCGGTGGTGGGAAAATATATTAAGCGTAACCCCTTTTACCTGAACTCAGAGCAGTATATGCTCAAGATATTGCGTATTAATAAAGAAAAAGGCAGTGCTGCCAGTTCTCCATCATTATAAAACGTCTGGGTGTGATCCACATGGCTCACACCCAGACGTTTTATAATGATGGATTAGTTGCCGAACAGGTTGTTCAGTGTGTTGATGGTACCACCCATATTGCTTTGACCGCCAGCCTGCTGTGCCCCTTCAGCTTGTGGAGGATGGTAGGTCATGGACTGAATACCGATACGTCCTGGCCCGGTGAAGCGATTAAGAATGATCGACGCGCCAGCTACCATGCCACCGATAGCACCAAGGAAACCACCACCACGTTGCGAGCCAGCGACGGTAGTAACGCTCATCTGCACCGATGGGTCTTTCCAGAGCCATGCACCAGGTTCGATGTCCAGCGTTTCGCCCGGTGCAAGCATCTTCTCGAAGACGTTGCCATAGCCGTGTACCACAAGCATACCCTCGCCGCCTTGGGCTGTGAATTGGTCGATGAAGAGTCCTGTGCGACTGAACAGGATATTTGCCGCACCTTGCATGAAGGTGAAGCCATAGTCAACGTTGCCCGTTGCAAAGAGGAATTGATGCTCGCGTACCTCGACCATTTGCCCTGGTTGTAGACGTAGCGCGACAATCTGGCCTACAGAGTCACGCGAGAAGGCGATGTTGCCAGGTCCCTGGGCCTCGGTGATAAAGATTTGTAGGCCCGCGAACATGCGCCTTGCCATGCCCTTCATCGACTTGAAGCCGATTTGCACGCCAGGGTGCTTCCAAAGAAGAATATGATGCTCGAAGTAGATCGGCATCTGGTTGCCCAACATGATATCTACCACTGGCACCAGTGCGCCCTCGATAGAAATAGTCATATCAGCCACACGCAACTCCCCTTTAGGATTATGCAGCTCTGCCTTTGGCTCAGAGGTTCCGAGGGGGCTGTTTGCGTATTCCTCGTACTGGTTCGGTGGAACATAGGCCCCTTGTGGTGGTGGCGTACCATATTGAGCCTGTGGTGCCCCATAAGGTGGCGGCTGTGGCGCACCGTAGGATGGTTGGGATGGCGATGATGGCTGCTGACCAATCTGTTGCAAAGGTGCCCCGCAAACTCCACAGAATTTGATGCCATCGGCAACCTGACTTTTACAATTGGGACAAGTCAAAATAAACCTCCTTCGTGTATACCATGACAACGACAGAAGAGCGATGGAACGAGTTGTTTCTCCTCCATCAACCTGATGCATTTTCGCCTAGATGATAGCAGCAATCATGAAAATATACAAGTGACGAACGTCACAAAAAAAGGCTTTCATATGTCACTATAATAATTCAGCATATGATACAAGGCTGGACCTCTGAGAGGTCCAGCCTTGTATCATATGCTGAATTATTATAAAACAAAACTATCGGCGAGTGGGCTGCGCGTGTTACCATTATCGCGCTTGTCGTTATTGCTCATAGAGGGAACAGGCTGTTGTCCACCAGTAGATTGGCGATTCTGTTGCGAATAGCCATTATTCTGCTGTGGTTGTCCCTGTTGCGCGTTTTGTAAGCTCTGTAGGCTTTGTAGCGCAGCCTGTGTCTGGGGGTTCATAGGAACAGGGCCACCCTGCTCCGTCATAAGTTGAATAGTTTTGCCTTCGATGACGACGGCGATACCGACGCCACGACGCAAATCGGCAAGCTGACGACGTAACTCTCTGTTTTCAGCTTCCAATGCATCCATCAATTTTTTTTGCTCAAGTAGCATCTGAGCGATGCCTTCAAAACCAGCACTAGCAGCACGATCCATTTTGGATTCCTCCCGCAAATTATGTGTACTCAATAACTCCAGAACAAAATCACCAATCACAGCACTCCACCCTCCCTACTTAACTCGTTCCCAATAACGACACAATGCGATCCCAAATCGCTACCGCAACGTCTGTTTTGGACATTACGGGCAGGTCCTCCATCGGAGCATCTGCACGAAAGATAAACACTTTGTTGGTATCCGCCCCAAAACCGCTATCTGAGCGGCTTACGTCATTCGCGATGAGCATATCCAACTGCTTCTCGACCAGTTTTGTCTGCGCGTTGCTCATGATGTCGTGAGTCTCTGCGGCAAAACCCACGCGCACTAAGTGCGGTGGTATGTGTACATCTTCAAGCTCTTCGTGGGCTAATTCACCGAGAATATCTGGATTTTGCACCAACTTCAAGGTCAAGTGGCCCTCATCATCGGAACCTTGTTGTGTCTCGCCCTTTTTAATTTTTCGCGCTGCTGGAGCCGCCGAACGATAGTCTGCAACCGCCGCGCTCATCACAAGAACATCGGCGTCCGCGACGGCCTTATGAACCGCTTCTCGCATATGCAGTGCCGTGTGAGCAGCCTGTAGCTCTACACCATAGGGTGCCTGAAGCGCGACAGGACCAGAGATGAGAGTGACGCGTGCGCCACGATCTCTCGCCTCCTCCGCAAGGGCGTAACCCATCTTTCCCGATGAGCGGTTCCCTACATAGCGCACAGGGTCAATGGGTTCCTGTGTCCCACCTGCCGTGATAACGATGTGGCGGCCCACGAGGTCTCCGTTGCGTCCCAGCACCATGCGTATGGCACCCAATAAAATCTCTGTCTCTGGTAAACGTCCTATGCCTATTGCCCCTGACGCAAGGCGACCGACAACAGGTTCAACGACAAATACGCCCCGTTCTCGTAATAGCGCGAGATTGGTTTGTGTTGCCGTATGTTCATACATATTATGGTGCATGGCAGGAGCCACGAGTAAAGGAGCCTTCGTTGCCAATGCCACGGCGGTTAACATGTTGTCTGCTAGGCCGTGTGCGAGTTTCGCAAGCGTGTTGGCTGTCGCAGGCACAAGTGCCAGCAACTCGGCTTTTTCGCCTAACTCGATATGCATTTCCGCTGCATGTCCAGACGCTTCCCATAAATCGGTGTAGGCTGGTCGATGGCTCATAGTGGCAAAGGTGAGCGGTCGAATGAAATCTTCCGCGTGCTTTGTCAAGATAACATCTACAATAGCTCCTGCCTGCTGTAAATGGCTGACAAGTTCTATGGCCTTGTATGATGCAATCCCCCCACAAACACCAACGAGAATACGCCTGTTCAGTAACACGTTTTCCTCTACTTAGGACGGTTTCCCAATAAGAACACTGTTACAATAGCATACGACGATACGAAGCGACAAGCAAGTCGCCAGAAGTACCATATATTCCCACACGACTCTTCATATTAGAAGAAACGCGCCATAGAAGAAATCTCGTATATATAGCTTATTGGATATGTAAAGACACCTATTCCTGTGTGGACAAAAAGCACTGCTTTTTGTCCACACAGGAATAGGTGTCTTTACTATTTTACCCTCTTACATCCTTGCGTTTGAGGAAGTAGCCGATGAGACACCCCAACATTCCAATAGTCAAGACCAGGAAGAACCAGCAGAGGAGCAGGTGAAACACGGCGTCTGCCTGGCTAACCGTGGAGAACAATGTCCCCTGGAACGAAAATTTATCCGCGTTAATCAAATCACCATGAATACCAACGCTCGAACCCATTGCCGCCATTGCCCAACGTGCTGGAAAGAAGGCACCCAGGAATTGTAGCAAACCACTATCCAGCTTGAAAATGATTCCTGAAAAGATGACCTGTGGAATGAGTACCAGGGGCACGATACTCATGGCACGGTCATTGTTAGGTACCAATGCTGAGACAGTCAAGCCTAGCATCAAGCCTGCGAGTGAAGTTAATGCCATGGTAATATATATTTCCATAAATGGTGGCAGTAGTGTGGAATGTGTAAATGGAGCGCGTAAACTCACCATAAAGGTGAGTACCAGGCTTTGAGCAAGGCACAGGACACCTAACACAATAATCTTTGAGAACATGTAGGGGACAATACCCAGGTTCACAGTACGCTCACGCTGATAAATTGGAGCCTCTTTGACGATTTCACGCGCCCCGTTAATGCAGCCAAACATAACGGCAGCAAAGGCCATGATGAACAATGTTGTTTCCGCATTCCCACCCCCGGCTCTTTCTGCATTTTTCAAAACAGCAGGTTCTCCCCCGTTCTGTTGAGCAAAGGTCATCCCTGCGTCGGTTTGCAAGAAGTCGTGTAACTCGTTGCAATTATTGTAGGTAACACTTTGTCCAGAAACATTAATTGTATGCGGCGGACAAAACAGCAAGCTATCGGAATTGTTCCCCACAGCGAACGCGGCTGGATTTGTGAGGAAAAACAGGACAAGACCAATAATTGGTGCTTGCAACAACAAAATCATCAGGTTGCCTACATCGTTCTTGAGCAGTTCCAGGTAGCGTGCTGAAAGCAGGGAAAATTGCTTCCAGGGGTTGCCTCGCTTGGGCTGATTGACTTCGGCCACTGGTGCAGACACATTGACAATGCGTCCACGATCTCTTCGTAGCGGTGCGTCTACATATTTCTTGAAGTCATTGGATTGTCGAAAACGTGCCTCGGCCTCTTGCGGAATCGTCGATTTATCGTCGGGCGGCTCCAGCGTGCTATAAATCTCGGCAAAGTCACTTTTGCCAAAATAAGCCTTTGCTTCGTCGGGTGGTCCGAAGTATGCTAAACGTCCACCACGACACAGGAAACACACGAAGTCGCAGGACTTGATATTATTGGTGGCATGCGTCACGAGAACGATAGTACGGCCTCGGTCCGCCAGCGTTCGCAAGAGTTGCATCATCTTACGGTCAAGACCTGGATCGAGACCCGATGTTGGCTCATCCAGAAAGAAGACGTTGGGGTCAGCCAACAGTTCGAGTGCGATAGAGACGCGTTTGCGCTGTCCACCTGACAATCTGCTTACCAGAACCTTACGCCGAAACGTCATATCTACGTCGTTCAGTACATCGTCAACGCGCTGCTGAATCTGTTGCTCGGTGAAGTCACTTGGCAGGCGGAGTTTAGCCGCATAGTACAGGGCACGTTCGACCGTGAGGTCACGATGAACAATATCGTCCTGCGGAACATAGCCCAGTTGTGTGCTGAATGAGGCAAGGTTTTTGTAGTAGTCTTGCCCGTTATAAAGAACGGTGCCCTGTTGTGCGGGTCGCAGACCATTGAGTACATCCATCAGAGTTGATTTGCCCGCACCTGAACCACCTACCAGTGCGACGAAACTGCGTGATGGGATGGCGATGGAGATATCGTTGATAATAACTGTTTTGCCACTATTGACCGATTTTGTGACATTCAGGGCGTCGATGCGGATACCGTCGCGCTCGTCCTGTTGTGTGAGTTCCGTTCCTGTATATGTAAGCTTGAACGGGCCAATGCGTATCTCATTTCCGACACGAAGTACCTGGTCGCGCACAAGCTGACCACCGACATACACATGGTTGGTGCTTCCCATGTCGATAATTCTATAGTCATTGCCAGTTCGTTCCAGGCGTGCATGATGACCAGAGACCTGCGGATGATTGAGGACCACCATATTGTCGGGGGCACGCCCAATGGTGATGATAGCGGCACCAAGTTGAAACGGCTTGATTTCAGGCACCGCTTCTTGAGCCGCTCCACTACCGTCGTTGTAGGTAAGGGTGACGAATGAGCCATGTTCATCGGCGATACGGAACAGGTCGCCACGCATCAAAGGCTTACGGAACGGCGTGCTACCACGATACACCTGTCCATTATAGCTTAGCCCATTCGCAGTCGAGCCTTTCTGCGGGTGGGGATGTACTATGACAAGCTGGTTCCCTTCGCGCACAATCTGTGCATGGAAACCAGAGACGGTCGGTCGATTGATAACAATATCATTTGATGGGTCGCGCCCAATGTTAAACACCTGTTTGCCCACAGGCAATGGGTAGACTTTTTTTTCAGTGTCGGTGTTGGCAGTAACTTCGAGCGAAGGTATACTCATGCCGATAGTGCCACTCCCAGCAGAGCCGAATGCTTGTTGCGTTGGTGCGTGTGCTGATTGCACAAATGGCGGTGGAGGTGGAGGTGGTGCTACTACAGGTGGCGTAGCCTGCTGGAGAAGAGGGCGTGGTGGAGCGACCTGGGCGGCATTGTTGGATGCCAATGGTATGCTATGCCCCGCCGTGTTTACCTGAAAGCGAAAGCTGATGTTCGCGCCTAATGTAATCGTATCTCTATTATTGAGCGTTGCCTGTTGGATATCACGATTGTTGATGCTTACTGTATTTTGTGGCGCCAATTTCGAGATAGTCCAGATGCTATTTGTCCAGGTGATTTGAGCATGATGCCGTGAAATAGATGGGTCGGCAAGCACGATATCATTATCTGGCTCACGTCCAAGAGTGATGCTCGGTTTGGTGATTTGAAATACTTTTCCTGCCTGTGAACCTGCCAGGAAGGTGATCGAGCCAAGCTGTTCGTTTACAACGTCCATATCTTTGTTCCATGATCGCCTGTATCACCGCGTATTGGAGATAGCTACGATCACTCCTTTCCGCTTGCAACATAAAGGATGCGATAAATCACCATTTCGTCTTATCTGAACAGTATGGTGATTTATCACGCCCCTACAAGGGTATCGTCTTGAGCCAATTATACTGTAGGGCTAGAGGCTTGGCAAGTAACTATTTCACAACTTCTGACATCTCTGGTTTAGCTCTGTGCTTTGTGAATAGAAATGTTGCCTGTACTGACATCGAGCGTGAGTATAGCCGCGGACTGAGTTGTAGCCGACGTATTGAGTGGACCACGATAGCTGGCGGAGCCACTACTTGTAGTTGCATTGATAGGGAAATCACTATGAATCGTGCCAACATTGGTATTTGCACTCAGAACAACATTTGTAGTGGTCGGTAAGGTAACATCTATTGTACCTGTCTCGTTGCGAATAACAAAGTTGGCCTGCGTTGTCGGATCGCTGGGGGCGGCGATGATGCCATTGAAGGTGACATTGCCCTGTCCAGTACCAATGCTCGAACCACTGATAAGCGTCGCATGGGTCACGTTAACGTTACCACTGCTACCAATAATATTTAACACGCCGCTTACACCATCAATGGTCACATTCCCTAATGCGGCTAGAATGTTCAATTGTAGCGGTGCGCCTGCACTTGCCAGCAGTTTAGGTGCCAAGGTGATCTTGATATCGACAGCATCGCCTGTACCATGTATGAGACCATCGCTATCAGGAATAGTTGTGTTTACAAGTAACGCGCCACCTGTAGCTGTTGATGCTGGCGTTGTGGTCGTCGTGGGCGTGCCTGATGTCGTAGACGATGCACAGGCCATATTTTGTGTGCCCGTTGCTGGCTGTTGCACCGATACATTGATGCGGTTGAATTCTGAATCCGCATTGGCTTTACTGCTCACACGAACAATTTTGGTCGTTTGGATACTTGCTGTATCTGCATTAGGATCAACAACGATTGAAACATTACCGATTTTATTACATATCTGCATCTGAGCCAGACTACCGAGCGTGATTGCCTGCGTCGCATCACTCTTGAATGTTTGCGTGCTGGCACCAAGCCCACCGCCAATGATTGGTACGCCACCCGTTTGAGCAGTACGAACGGTGAAAAAGACGACAACGGCTGCTGCGACCACTGCGAAAAAAATACCGAGGGCACATCCACCAAGTAATACAGGCCATACACTTCGTCTACGGCGCGGTCGTGGGCGTGGTCGCGCTACACGTGTGGGACTGGTAGCACGTGTTGCCCGCCGTTCTTGTGGTGGATAAGTACGTTGAGAGCGTTGTGCATATTGAGGTGGTTGTTGAACGCGTTGAGTTGCCCGCGGACGCGCACGTTTTACAAGTGGCTCTTCATACTCTTCGTTTTCGTACTCGTCGGCATATTCCTCTTCGTTGTAGCGGACCTCAGCACGCCTTCGCCGCCTGTACTCATCGTCCTCTGACCTGATTCTCCCGTTGCCCATACAACCCTCGCTTTCACGCAATAACTCGTTGCTAAATATACTGCTATCACTACTACGAACAGGAGACAATAAGAGTTTTCTTCCTTGTAAAATGCTGTGTGTGACATGGTTATAATGAGATAGGACAGCTACACGTTCCTATTGCTTGTGACATGCTGGAGATGCCGTCTTTGCATCTCTAAAAAGAAATATTGACTTGTTTACACGTTTTGCGTATACTCGTTGCGTTATTTATGTTTGCAGGGAGAAATGGGTGGGCCAAATACTCATGAAAACGCTTGCTATTGAAACATTGACACCATTACATCTTAAAAAACTTCATCACTCTGTCTATGTCGCAACTGCTTTTGCCATATTCATAGTTGTGTTCAGCTTCATTTGGATGATCTTTCGTTTTGGTGGCGATGAGAGTAACGTGCTTTTTGCCGATGCGATGTATGCTATAGCCTCATTATTTGGTGCATGCCTGGCTTTCAGAACGGCATATCTTGCACGAAAGGGTCCTCTTAGGTTGGCCCTGCATCATCAGTGTGCATGGTTATGCGTTGGTATCGGACTACTCACTAATAGTCTTGGTGGCACATATTATACCTACCTGGAAGCTATTCATATGAGTCCGTTCCCCTCGTACTCTGACATTGGTTTTACGCTGTTGTATCCGTTTACCTTTGTTGGGCTATTGCTTATGCCTACCGCCCTCCGTTTTCGTGTGCGTATGGGACTCGACGCGCTTATCACAACGCTCAGCATTTTTGGCATAAGTTGGTTTTTTGTGCTCAGCCCGGTATACTTCGCGGATGTAAAGCACACATTATCAGCGACAGCAGTGGTGGCTCTATTTGTTGGACTCTCCTATCCTTGTTGGGATATCCTACTTATCCTTGCTATTGCACTTATTATACAACGACGAACAGAGAAAGTTCTCTACCCCTCGTTTCTCCTGCTCGCATCAGGTCTAGCCGCCTTTATATGGGCTGATACTGGATATGCTTATACAAATATTTTTACGCAGACCTATCAATCGGGAACGCCGTGGATAGACCCGTTCTGGTTTATCGGTTACGCCTTGATGGGGTTGGCTGGCTTGTATCAGTACATGAAGATTGTACAGAGGGCATATCAGGAGCAACAAGGACAAACGCAACTCACTACGCTGTTATCGCGTTCAGCTATCGTGAAAGACGAAACCGAGGTCGCAAATAGTGCATGGAGACGATTACAGAGTTTACTAGTCTACATCCCTCTGGTATTTGTACTGGGGTTAACCCTGTTAGGGGAATTTATCTATAAAGATGAACGTACAAATTATCTCGTCGTACTTACAGCATGTATTGGTATTCTTGTTGCTATACGTTATCTTCGTGCGACTCACGAGAATGAGGCATTATTGCAGGAGCGAGAACGTGAACGGTGCGATGCCGAACACCTGCGTCAGTTGAGCATAGAACTCACTGGTATCCTTGATGTTGAGCCACTGCTCGAAAACGTTGCTCACCTTGCTACAAAAGAACTAGGTTTTGATGCCGCACTACTGATGCTGCTCGAAAAACCTTTTACTACTGAAGAAGCACAACCCTGTATACTGGTCAACACATCCTCTATGACGACTCCCCCAACAAATTGGCGGCTACAAAAGGATACGTTCTTTTCCTACCTTGTGAAGGATAAGCAAGATATTGAGATACGTTGGGATACTCTTGCATACTATGTGCCTCCAGAGATAAATGCGTGGCAACAGGAGCAAGGTATACTCACAATGCAATTTTTTCCTCTTCTGTATCAGAACACCATACTTGGTTGTCTGGGTGTGGCGCGTAGAACAGCATTCTCACTGAACACCTACGATATTTCGTTGCTACATAAGTATGTCGAGCAGGTAGTGACTGTTGTCAAACATGCGTATCTGTATAAAGAGACTTGTGAGCATGAAGCATTTGCGCGAGCAATAGCAAATATCGCGACTCGCTTGAACGCTGCAGTTGTCGCACCTGCGGAAATACAACAGATACTTTGTTTAGAAGGGGCAAACGCGCTTGATGCAGATCATACAATTTTGTACGTAGCAGGAGATCGTGGACAGTTGGTTTCGCTTGCAGCTTACAATGCACGAGTTGATATACAATTACCCCCTAATGAGTGGCCTCCCATCTTGCCAGATGAAATTGAAGCTCAAGTATTTTATGCGCTACAACCCAAGCTTATTCAGCTTCAAACAGCAACAACCTCGAACACTGGTTTGTTTTCCCAGGAAGACAAAGAAAATGTTCTTGCCAGTCTCATCGACTTGCCTGGCAGTTCTCAAAAAGAGCAACTCAGAGATTCAAACTCCTTGTTGCGCGAAAAGTTGCAACGCCACAGTATCGCGACAGCTATTCTTGCCCCCCTTATTTCGGGGGGCGAGCCAGTAGGAATGCTGATCTTTGGACGTTCCATATCTCTCAGTACGCGGAATCGGCAATTCTTCGACAGCGAGGCATTATCGATGGCACAAGACTTTGCAGAACAAGCATCGGTAGCATTTACCAATGCATACTTGTATCAACACTTACGTAGTGCACATGAAAAAATGCAAGCATTAGATCAATTAAAAGATCAGTTTATGGTGACAGCTTCCCACGAATTACGAACGCCGCTTACCGCTGTACAGGGATATATTGAATTACTCTCCCAGTACGATGCTCTTCTTGCCTCTGAGCAACGGCGCGAGTTTTTGCAAAAGGCACGCCGTAGTTGCGATGAATTGGTGGTAATGCTTGGCAATGTGATGGATGCGAGTCGCCTGGAAGTGGAAGCTGGTATTCGAGCTGTACCGCTGGAACGAGTTGCTGTGAGCGAGGCTGTAGGAAGCGTTATTACTATTATTGAGCCACAGCTACAACAAGAACAACGTCAGATACAGCTTGCTATTCCTGGCGATATTTATGTGCTGGCTGATCCTGCCCGTTTACGTCAGGTTCTAATGAATATCAGCGTCAATGCATTGAAGTATTCACCACCTAGCACGCCGATTCGCTTTTCGGCGTTTATTGATACAACCAATGCACCATCAGTTATACTCAGTATCACTGATAAAGGCAAAGGAATTACGTTGCAGGACCAAGCACAACTTTTCCAACGATTTGTGCGTTTGGAGCGTGATGTAAACAGTTCCGTTCGTGGCTCAGGGCTTGGACTTTATATTTCGCGACGTTTAGTTGAAGCAATAGGTGGCACTATCTGGATCGAGAGCAGCGGCGTGATGAACGAAGGTTCTACCTTCCATATACGATTGGCCGCAGCTTAATACGTTTGCTCACTTGGTAAGATTCTCTTTTTTGTTCGCGCTTTCGGCGGCATCTGCCTGCTTCTTTACAATCAATGGGGCGTGCTGTTCACAGAAACGAAAACTGCGACCACCAGGGAGTAGTTGTGCATAAGCTGCTGGCTCACCACAGGTGTCACAGCGTCCAACATGTGTTTTAACGGCTTTCATTATAGTATTGGTCTCCTCTACCTATTATCATACCACAAATTCGCACTGCTTGCAGGCCAAAAACTGTAGTATACGCTCTAGCTCAACGGTAGCTGTAATGAGATAATAGGGCCGTACCCAGAACAGGAGACAAAATTTGGACGAGGAACATATGCAGACGCTCATGCAAACAGATAGAGAGAACCTTCTACAACAAGCTTGTAGCTACATAAAAACGCTAGAAACGAGAAACATCCTTCCCAGTATATCCCTGACATACTGGGAAGGATGTTTCTCGTTTCTAGCACATTAGCGCGTCTCCATACCATTAGGGCAGTTTGAAGACCTGGGGCCAAAGATTATTGCAATCCCAGATTTGTAGCTGTGTGCCATTAGCGGTGTTGCCACCTGGATCGTCCAGGCAACGACCCGACTGCGGGTTGAGCAAGGCACCATTCGACTGCGGGACCCATTGTTGGGCGCCGACGCCGTTGCAGTCCCATAATTCGACTTTGGTGCCCCCTGCTGTACCATTGCCGATGATGTCGAGGCACTTACCCAACGCGTGTAGTGTGTGATCGGAGGCCACTGTCCAGGCTTGTGCGTTCGTGCCGTTGCAGTCCCACTCCTGCACATGAGTACCGCTGGTCGAGTTCGCACCTGCGACATCCATGCACTTGCCCCCTGGCGCACTGATCGCGCCAGTCGTCCCGTTACCACCACCGCTACCAACTAGTGCGGCAAGGTGATCGCGGAAACCTACACCGAAGGCGGTGGGAGTACCGTTATAGTTGGTAATCAGAGCAGGGCCACTAGAGCAGTCCCAGGTGTTCCAAGTCCAGCCCAGATAACTGATGCCGTGACTATCCAGCCACGACATGACCTGATCAATGTAGCCATGACCACAATCGTTCTCACCTATTTCGCCTGCAATCACTGGCACTTGTTGGGCTACTGGCGCAATGGTACTATTCCAGCATCCCTGATTGTTACACAGATTGAAGTTGTATGAGTGCCAGGAAGCAGCCAAGTTATTGTCGGGATCGGAGGGCTTATACGCCAGCCACTGTGAGAAGGCGTTGGAATACTCCAGGCCACCAAGCATGATAACGTTCGAGGCACCCGCCTGACGGACGACATTGACCAGTTGCTGCATACCAGCAACTGGATAGGAGACGCCGGAACAGGTGCCGCCATCACGCCAGCATTGCCAACCAGCAGTAGTATCCTGATTGTTATCAGGGTACGGTTCGTTATACAGGTCAAACAGCACGGAACTGTTGCCCTTGAAGTACGAGGCCACCGAGGACCAGAAGGCAGGAGCGTGATCCTCATCTGGCATCGGCTGTTGCCCCTTTGCTTCTTGTCCCCCTGGTGCATTCCAGTGTAGGTCGAGAATAACCGCTAAGCCATGATTGTTAAGTCGGTTGACGTAATCGGCGATAGCCTGCTGGTAAGTGCCACCTGCTGGGGACGCACCATTGATGGCAAGCCAGCAGTCTTCATTGAGCGGAACACGTACTGCGTTAATGTGCCACGCCGCCATCGCTGCGATAGCATTATCATCGGTTTGGCCGTCAAAAATACCCCCACCTTGAACACAGGCAAACTCGGTCCCTGAGTGATCGACACCGAGCAGACGGATGGTTTGTCCGCTACCATTCACCAGTTGATTGCCCTGCACGTGCAGACCCGTCACGGATGGTCCGTCAGCGTGGGCAACGTTGTGGACCGGCGCGAATGCAAAGGCTCCAAGAGCGAGTGCTGCAACCAGCCCACAGAGTAGTAGGTAGCGGGCGACGGTGCCCTTCCTGTAATTCAGCATCTGTTAAACCTCCTCGTTTCAATATAAAAATGTGGAATAGGTGAAACAATTAACTGCACTTTTAATACCTCTAGCGCCTTTAGACGGTCAAGGTCCTCTCTTTCTCATATCATGACAATAACTACTATTATTGTAATCGCGTATGGTAAGAAAGGCAATACGATTATCCGTCACTTTTTAGTCACTTTTTAGTCACACCTTGGTCCAAATTCACCGAGCAAGAGTAACTTCTTATCGTGTTATATTCTCACGATTTGTCACTAATTTTCAAACGTGTACGTGTGTATTATCAAATAGACTGTACTTTGAGTGTACGTAGGATGTATACCACTACATTTCTTCATACCATCACACGGTTTTCCTCTTTCTTGATGTACCTATTCATAGTTAGGAGTCACGCCCGTTATGAATCTTCCTATCACTCTGCACGTGAATGGAACGCAATATCAGCTCTCCATCGATACCCGCACAACGCTCTTGGATGCGTTGCGTGAGCATCTAGAACTTCCTGGTGCTAAAAAGGGGTGCGATCATGGGCAGTGTGGCGCCTGTACCGTTCTCCTTGACGGGCGGCGCGTTAATAGCTGTCTTACCTTCGCGGTTGCACTGCAAGATGTCGAGATCGTTACAATTGAAGGGCTTGCCAATGGCGAAAACCTGCATCCACTACAGCAATCATTCATCGAGCACGATGCTTTCCAATGTGGCTACTGTACTCCCGGGCAAATTTGCTCTGCTGTCGGCATGTTGAGCGAGGCCGAGGCAGGTTGGCCGAGTGCTGTAAGTACCGATTTGAACACTGAGCAGGTGACGCTGAGTGACGATGAGATTCGCGAGCGCATGAGCGGAAATCTCTGCCGCTGTGCCGCCTATGCCAACATCGTTCCGGCCATAGCGGAGGTACTACCGATCCGATTCCCTGACGCGGAGCGTAGAAGCGAGAGCTTCGTTGGTAATCGGAATAAGGAGGGAAAATAATGGATACTTTCCGCTATGAGCGTGCAAACGACGCATCCGCGGCTGTCGCACTCTTGAGCCAGGAGCCTGCAGGAGCCTTTCTTGGTGGTGGCACCAATCTTGTCGATCTCATGAAATTGGGAGTTGCACAACCGCAGGTGCTCATCGATGTCTCGCACCTTCCTCTCAACCGTGTCGAACAACTCTCCGATGGCAGTGTCCGTATCGGTGCCGCTGTTCGCAATAGTGATCTCGCCGCTGATAGAACGATTCGTGCGCGCTATCCTGTTCTCTCACAGGCATTGCTGTCGGGTGCTTCGGGTCAACTTCGCAATATGGCGACAACGGGTGGGAATCTGATGCAACGCACGCGCTGCGTGTACTTCCAGGATGTCTCGAAACCATGTAACAAGCGTGAGCCGGGGAGTGGATGTCCAGCTCGTGAGGGCGAGCATCGCGAACTTGCTATCCTCGGAGCCTCTGATGCATGCATTGCGACACATCCATCAGATATGGCCGTTGCGATGGTCGCCCTGGATGCTACGGTACGTCTCCTGGGACCGCATGGCGAACGAACTCTTCCACTGGCTGACTTCTACCGTCTTCCGGGCGACGAGCCACAACGTGACAATGTGCTTGAGCATGGCGAGTTGATTACCGCTATCGACCTACCGCCACTTTCATTTGCAGTACACTCACACTATCGCAAAGTGCGCGACCGTGCGTCATATGCATTTGCGCTGGTCTCGATTGCGGCAGCGATTGACATCGCCGATGGTGTGATACGGGATGTGCGTCTCGCCTTTGGAGGTGTGGCACACGCTCCGTGGCGTGCGAGAAAGGCTGAAGCCGTCCTGCGTGGCGCACGAGCGACTGAAGTCGTCTTTCGCCAGGCCGCCGATGCAGAACTCGCCGATGCACAGTCCTTGCGTGACAATGCCTTCAAGGTTCCGCTTGCACGCAACATTCTCGTGCGGACACTGCTCGATCTGACACAGGAGGAAGACAGATGATAAGCACCACACAACAACGAGTTGTGGGCACACCCTTGAGCCGTATTGATGGCCCGAAGAAAGTGACTGGTACAGCACCCTACGCCTTTGAACACTCGCCCGAAGATGTGGCGTATGCGTTTCCAGTTCAATCTACTATTGCAAAAGGGCAAATTACCTCAATTGATACCAGTGCGGCACAGGCCATTGCTGGTGTCATTACTGTACTCACCCATGAGAATGCGCCGCGTCTCAAGCCACAAAGCGATGCTGAACTCGACGTGCTGCAATCCAATGCCGTCGCGTATCGTGGACAGTTTATCGCCTTCGTGGTGGCTGAAACACTAGAGATTGCACAGCAAGCGGCAGGTGTAGTCGTAGTTCACTACCAGGAGCAATCCCATGATGTTGTCCTGAGTACAGACAGGGACAATCTTTACAAGCCTAAAACAGTGAATCCTAGCTACGAAACAGACACGTCCAGTGGCGATGTTGAGGCGGCCCTGGCATCGGCACCTGTCTCAATAGATCATACCTACACGACTCCTACCTATCACAACAATCCAATGGAACCGCACGCAACAGTTGCGCGGTGGGGCGACGATGGTGTAACTCTGTATGACTCAAACCAGGGGTCGCATATGGTTCAGAACACCGTTGCCCAGACATTCGGACTCTCTCCTGAGCGCGTTCGTGTCATCTCGCCGTATGTCGGTGGTGGCTTCGGCTCGAAAGGAAAGGTCCATCCACATACCATTCTCGTCGTAATGGCCGCGCAGGTCGTGGGTCGTCCGGTCAAGTTCGCGCTCGCACGGCGGCACATGTTTGCCGTGACTGGCTATCGGACACCGACCATCCAGCGCATCCGCCTGGGTGCAAACAATGACGGGCGGTTGACGGCAATCTCGCATGATGTCGTCGAGCAAACCTCGACCCTCAAGGAATTTGCTGAACAAACCGCAGTTGTTACACGAATGATGTACGCAGCACCAAACCGCTCGACCACGCATCGGCTCGCACGACTGGATGTTCCCACCCCCGCCTGGATGCGAGCACCCGGAGAGTGTCCAGGGATGTACGCGCTGGAGTCGGCGATGGACGAATTGGCCATCGCGTGTAAGATTGATCCTATCGAACTGCGTATTCGCAATGAACCCGATGTCGATCCCGAAACAGGCCATCCCTTTAGTAGTCGCGGACTGGTCGCATGCCTACGAGAGGGAGCGCAACACTTCGGCTGGCAGTCGCGCGATCCCAGACCTGGTATTCGTGCAGAGGGTCGCTGGCGCATCGGAACTGGCGTTGCCGCATCAGTCTATCCCGTGTTTCGTAGACCATCGACCGCAAGCATACGTGTGAACCGTGATGGGCACTACAATGTACGCATTGACGCCTCGGATATCGGAACGGGTGCCTGGACCGTCCTGACACAAATTGCTGCGGATGCACTTGAGGCTCCATTAGAACGTATACACCTGGAAATCGGCGATACGTTGTTGCCGAAAGCGTCTCTAGCTGGTGGCTCTGGGGGAACCTCTTCATGGGGAACAGCTATCGTTGATGCTGCTCGCAAGCTTCGTGCGCGTATTCAGGAAGAACATGGCGTTATTCCTGATGGTGGGCTAGAAGTGACAGGTGAGAGCGGCGAGAATCCCGATGCGAAGAGCTTCGCCATGTATGCCTTCGGAGCGCAATTTGCCGAGGTTCGGGTGAACATGGACAGTGGAGAGGTGCGTGTGCCACGATTAGTTGGTGTCTTCGCCGCAGGTCGCATTATGAACGCAAAGACGGCCCGCTCACAGTTTCTTGGTGGCATGACGATGGGGCTATCGATGGCCCTCCACGAGGAAAGCGTCATGGATTCTCGCTTTGGCGACTACGTGAACCACGACTTAGCGGAGTACCACATTGCAACCAATGCCGATGTTGGGACGGTCGGTGTGTCATGGATCGAAGAAGACGACCCCCACGTGAACCCAATGGGCGCGAAGGGTATCGGCGAGATTGGTATCGTCGGCACTGCCGCCGCTATTGCCAATGCAGCCTACCACGCGACCGGCATTCGTATCCGCGATCTGCCAATTACACTCGACAAACTTCTTTCATAGACCTGTCGTTCTGCTCCATCGTCCATTTTTGATGCTCTTTGACTCTTTATTACAGATACGGGCGACTACAAGGGTCAATACTGTTCAAATAAGAACGGACGGGCGACCACAAGGGTCGCCCGTTGGGAAACTGGACGATGGGGAAACTCTGAAACTGGTTTATAAAAGCCTATTTGTTACTGTATTTTTACACCTAGCCCAGATTCGTCGGGTAGTATCAGTTTACCGTTCTCTACCTTCACACCCATGTAGGGGTCATTCTCAATGAGAAGATGACCATCGAGGTCTGCGTAGTCTACTAGTGGCGTCAAATGCGCGGCAGCAGTAATGGCGAGCGAACTCTCGATCATACAGCCAAGCATAATACTGAGATTATGTGCCCTGGCAACATGTATCATTTCGAGGGCGTGCCTGATACCACCGCATTTCATTAGCTTTATGTTGATACCATCGACGCAATCTGCAATGCGCGGAATGTCGTCAACCGTGACACTGCTCTCGTCGGCAATAATCGGTACTTGCACGTTCTCGCGTATGAGTTTGAGACCCTCAAGATTATGGGCTGGTACGGGCTGCTCAATAAACTCGATGTTGTATGGCGCGAGCGCATTGATCGTTCGGATTGCCTCTTTTGGCGTCCACGCTGCATTTGCATCGACACGAATAGTTGCATTCGAGACCTCACGAATGGCCTTGATAATCTCGATATCGTGTTTGGTGCCAAGCTTGACCTTGAGAATAGGATACTCTTTTGCCAGTGTTGCCTTTTTCGCCATCTGTGCCGGACTATCCAAGCCTATTGTAAACGAAGTCGAGGGTGTTTTTGCTGCGTTCAAACCGAGCAGTTTATAGAGTGGCACACCTAGTATCTTGCCAGTGAGGTCATACAGTGCCATGTCAACAGCAGCTTTAGCCGAAGGATTCAACCCAATGATATGGTCGAGACGCTGCATGATGTCTTCAAACGCGAAGGGGTCATCGCCCATCTCGCCCTTGAACAGTTCGATACAAGCTAAAACGGATGTCGGGCTTTCACCGTAGTATTCTGTCGGCGATGCCTCACCATAGCCCTTGTAGCCGTTGTGTACGATTTCGACAATGACATTGGGTGACGTTTCTTGTACGCCGCGGGAAATACGAAACGGCGTGGTCAATTTGAGGTCAATAGAGTGAGCACTGATATGCATATACATAATCCTTTGTTGAAGAAAATCTTTATAACTCTTCCATCATCATACGCCATATGTTAGCAACTCCTTAGAAATACAGAAGAAACACAGGCATTGAGAAGCGAAAGCTACGACAAAGGCTCTTCTGGTAAAACCACATTCTCGTAGATAGCATCAATAGGAAACCTGATACCAAGGCTGGCAAGCTCTATCGTGTCGTCAGGGCCGAAAGAAGAAAACTGCCAGAACCTGCCTTGCCCACGATGGTATACCTCGATTGACCGCCGTTGCGTACTGACAAGCACATATTCCTCGATAGTGGGACAGGCACGGTAATATGATGCTTTTTTGTCTCGATCATATAACTCTGTACTTGGAGAGAGGATTTCAACAATCAAGCGCGGGTATTGCAGAATATCGTCAGTTCCCAGATCACGAGGATCACAGCTTACAGAGACATCAGGATAGACATACCGCTTTTCCGAGAGGCGCACTCTCATATCAGAAGTATAAACGCTACAGGGACCATTGCGAAGTGCATTTCCTAATTCTCGAATCATATTCGCGCTACACCGAGCATGATTTTGCGTTCCACCCGCGAGCATGTACGCATAACCATCAATGAACTCATAGCGTGCTTCCGTGCTGCCAGCATCGAAAAGTAGGTACTCCTCAACGGGCATTCTTGATCGGTTCGGTTGAGCAACCATTTTGCACTCCTGATAAGGATAAACCTTAATAGTCAAGAACATACACTGCAAACATCATGTATTATACATGGAAGATGCGAAATATCCGACAAGCTCGTCAAGCAAAACATTTGCGCCGAAACGCCACAGATCGGTTGTTGGCAATCCTGTCTCGTCTTCAATCTGCTTCACAGCATCTTTTGCCTGCTCATCATTCAACCCTTGTGTCACTAGAGAGATTCCTATGACTTTGCATGGGGGATTGGGACGTACCCAGTTGACGGCATCTTCATTCATCTGAATCATACATTGCAATGAGGGAAATGGACAATTTTCGTAGCCCTCGATGCCCATTGTACCAGCTTTATGACAGAAGATCATAGCATCTGGCATAGAACCATGAAGAAGGCCAAGCGTGACAGGCGAGTAACCAGGATGATTGAGCGCACCTTGTCCCTCAACGAACACCCAATCATGCTCTTCGGTGAAACGCAGCACCATCTCTTCAACCAGCCCCGCCGTGAAATCGACGATGAGGCGGTCTACAGGGAGGCCGTCGCCTGATATCATGATACCTGTCTGTCCCGTCGCAACAAAGGCACTATTGAGTCCCCGTTTCGTCGCCTCTTGATTCATCTCCAAGGCCGCCGTCATCTTTCCAGTCGCACAATCCGATCCAACAAATAGCACGGTATGGCTGCCTGTGCGATGAGGCACAAAGCCTGCAACACGCTGCCTGCTGGGTGGACGACGTACATCCCAAATAGTCACGCCACGTTTCTCGGCTGCGGCCTGCAACTCAGGGTCGTCTGAGAGAAAGAAATGCAGACCACTGACAATGTTCAGTCCAGCCTCGATTGCCGCCAGCAGTTGCCAACGCCATGCTGCTGGCAACGCACCCCCCTGTGGCGCAATACCGATGAGTAGCGTATCAGGGTGGTATGTCAACGCCTCGTGGATGTCACGCACCATAGGAATACCCATGCCGAAGGACGCATGCAACGCCTGTGCCACGTCCTGTCCCACCTTTGTACTATCAATGACCGCCACCACAGGGTCCTGTCCATAACGGATAACCCCTGTCGCGGTTTTCCCATAGTGCCACTCGAACATGCCTTCTGCCAATATTGCTATACGTCGCATACGTTGCCTGCTCCTTCGCTAGTGATATCGAGAGTATTGTTCTTTACTGCTAATGATATCACGTCAATGTTTCCTCTTTGTCCTTGTATAGCAATGGACACAATGGCAGGGTTATACGTTATAATAGCAAATGTTTTCACTCACAGTTTTGAAAAGGGAATATAAGCAAATGCAAAACGAACAGCAACAAACGCCTCCCATCTTGTTAGAAGTCGTGGCGGAAGACGAGCATGATGCAGACATCGTTGCTATTGGCGAGGCTAGCCGCGCTATCATGAACGAGGTGAAGCAGGATGGTTACAGTATCGAGCCACAGTATACAGGACAACGTGGCGGTCTCGATCTGATCTTTGAGGTGTTGCCCTACCTGCAAACAGCGTGGGCGGATGTCTACGCCCAGCGCGATACTCTTGGCGTGATTGCCAATCTCAGTACCGTTTTCGCAGCCGTAAGCCCTATTGCCTTGGCCGTGTTCAAGGCGCGAGAAAAGAATGCTACCCTATCTCCTGTAACAGAACAGCCTGTCAAGCTGACTCTTATGATTGATGGCGCACCGATTATCGTTGAGGCCACTAATCTCAAAGATGCTGAGAGTGCGCTCGAACTTGCCAAGCGCTTCCACTCAGCGCATCCCACTGTGAAGCCAACAGCACAAAGCCAGGTCAAGATACAGGCAAAGGTGCCTAAAAAGCAACAGCGCAGACGTAGATAAGTATTACAATGGTCATCTTGGTCTGAACCAATTCCACTACTTCATTCGTGTAGTGTAAGGATACATAAACGTTGCTGTTAGAAGAAACAAAGGAGCGAAAAATAATGGCAGTCAATCCAATACAGGTGGAGAAATTTCTGAAAGGTGTTGACTATCCTGCGAGCAAGGATGATTTAGTAAAGCAAGCTGAAAAGAACGGAGCCGATCAGGAGATACGTTCGACATTGCAGCAGCTAAAAGAGAATAAATTTGGTTCGCCTGCTGAAGTGAGCAAGGCAATTGGCGAACTGAACCACGGCAAGTAAAGATACTATAAGTGTCGCTCTGCTGACTTCGCGAAGTCAACAGAGCGACACCTTGTTTTTGGCAAGATAGAAACATATATCCCATAGCGAATACTCATATATGTTGATACATCGTTTGTAACTACTTGCTATACTGGAAAGTGAGGGGACGGAAAGAGTATGTCTCTTTTGTCTATACAACCGTCTTCTTGCACAGCTATCGGTTGTTGTGCATTTCGTTCATAGTTTACCAATGTAGGAGTGAATACGTTGAAGAGGTATGTTCCTTTTGGAGGATCATCGGGCGTAACGCGATCAAGAGCCATCGTCGGTCTCAGTTTCGCGTTGCTCGCGCTACTTGGGAGTAGCTTTTTTCTTTATAGTCTCACAACCAAACATCAAAACGCACATGCGGCTAAGCCCGCTGCTGTCGGTTCAGTAGGCAAAACATGGTATTTGCCGGAAGGACGCGTTGGTGGAGGCTTTCGTGAGTTCATCACGATAGGCAATCCTGATCCCATTACAGATTGCCCTGTGACCATTTCATATTTGCCCGAAGGTGATATCACCGATGCACAGGCAAAACAGCATATGGTAGCACGCAAGCCATTGGATGTTAGAACAATTACGGTTCCTCATTCCAGTCGCTATACAGCACACGTCAATGACGATCTGCGAATTCAAGAACAGCAGCAACCGGGTACTCTGCTTTCAGCAGTGGTCACGGTTCCCGCTACATCCGGTTGTGCAGGTGTTGTAGTCGAGCGTCCCATGTATTTCAACTATCATGGCGTCGTAAGTGGTAGTGATGTACTTGGCACAACTACGCTGGCACAAAGCTTCTATCTCGCTGATGTGCCAACGCAGGCTGGGGCTACGGCCTTCACGACCTCGTATATTACGGTTTTGAATCCCTCTGTTAGCAACGCTTCTGTCCAAGTTGATTACTATGCAGCAGGTGGCAGAGTTGGCTATCAAACGCTCTTCGTTGCTTCTGGCGCACGTGGCACAATTTACCCAGGCACGTTGCCTTACCCTCACGTCTCTGCGATTGTCACGGCGAATACGCCCGTGGCTGTTGAGCGTTCAACTTATATGCACAGTATGCCAGAAGGCAACGCTGGTGTTGTCTCAAGCGCGGCTTCAATTGTAGCTGCACAGGTGTTGTCGAATCATTGGCTCTTTGCCGAAGGCTACACTGGCGGTCAGTCTCAGGAAAACCTGGTCCTTTCTAACTTGAGCGATGCAGCAACCACTGCTACGATTACGCTAGAGTACCAGGGTACACAGAATCAGCCGGGACATAATCAGGTTGTGATCGTTCTCGTTCCAGCATTCTCACAGGTTATTGAGGATGTCAATTCGCTCAATACAACTCCTACTGGAACGTGCGACGTTACGCCATGTGCCCCGACTCCTGAAGTCTCGGCAGACGTTACGACGACAACTGCAAGTTTGGTTGTCGAACGCCAGATGTACTTCCGCTACACGCATACCCTGACTGGGACAAATATCAACGTGACCACAACAGGTGGTACAGATGTTATGGGTGCTTTGGCCGCGACAACCACCATCGCGAATTTCGCTGAAGGCTATACCAATGCAGGTTATAACACTTGGATTACACTGCAAAATCCAACAACGACGACAGAGACGCTTGCGGTAACTATGGTGAACGAATATGGGCGTTTCTATACACAGAACATTTCGCTCACTGCGAAGAGCCGTCAAACGGTCGATATTACTAATCTGGTCAGGCAAAACCTGTTGCCGAGAGGTGATGATGTTCGCGGCTACCAGGTATCGTTGTCGGTGCAGGCGACAGCACAAGGCAACGTCTTTGTTGCTGAGCGTCCTATGTACTTCAATACCAGCGAAAATAACCAGGGCGGCTCGGATGTAGTAGGCTTCACAGGCATCACTTCAACACTGCCTGTCAACGCAGTCACGAATTTCCCGGTGCTTACTACTAGCAGTTCTCCTTATGGCATTGCAACAGGGGCGGATGGCAACCTCTGGTTCACAGAGTCAAATGCAAACAAAATTGGCGTCATCACTCCTGCAGGCGTTACCTTGGAGTTCCCAATTCCTACTGCTGTCAGTAATCCTAACGGCATCACAAAAGGACCAGATGGCAATATGTGGTTTGTCGAGCGCGGTGGCAACAAAATCGCGTATATCAATCCTACTACTACCATCATCACGGAGTTTAGCGTCGGTCTCTCGGCTAACAGCCTGCCTTACCAGATCGTAGCCGGACCTGATGGCAACCTCTGGTTCACAGAGAGCGGTCTAACTAAGATTGGACGCATCACCCCAACTGGCACCATCACAGAGTTCGGTTCTACCACCGATACTCCAAGTGCCATCACCTTGGGACCTGATGGCAACCTCTGGTTCACGGAGAATGGTGCTGGTAAAGTTGGACGTATCACCCCAACTGGCACCATCACGGAGTTTGCGCCTCCAAACGGCGACAAGTCTTCTAATGGTATTGTCGCGGGACCTGATGGCAACCTCTGGTTCACAGAGGTTGGTACGAGCAAGATTGGGCATATCAATCCTACTACTACCACCATCACGGAGTTCCCTATCTCTGGTACCACCACTACTACGTTTGGTATCACTGTGGGATCGGATGGCAATCTCTGGTACACCGAGGCTGGTAAAGTTGGGCGTATCACCCCAACTGGTGTCTTCACAGAATTCCCCATTGCAAGCGCAGGCTCTTACGTTATCACTTTGGGACCGGACGGCAACCTCTGGTTCGCTGAGACTGATACGAACAAGATTGGACGCATCATTCCAGGTTAAGACTGAGCTTGTCTATTAGTGAGGAGGCGAAGACTCGATAAGGGTCTTCGCCTCTCTTTTTGTAAAGAAGGGCTAGACGCTTCGCATTATCCGTGCTATCATAGCAACAATTGTGAGGTTTACGAAGAAGGGAGTTGATTTTCATGCAGCATTTCGACCTTTATCACTGGCTCTTTGATACACCGTATGACGCAGGCACGAATGCAGGGCTTACAGGTTCGGAGCCATTCCACTACTACATACCCTGGCTCATTTTCTGCTGTGCCGGTTTGCTGATAACCTTTTACTACTCCGTTGAAGGGCGCAAACGCTTTGTAAAGAGTAAAGCTATTCTCAAGTATATGCTGGACAGGTATCTTGGCTGGTTCGCGGTGATTTGCTTCATCGGTCTACCCCTGATCTTCTCGCGCTACTATCTGGACCAATACTTCTTTGCATGGCGTTTCTGGCGTGTCCTCTGGGTCATTGCTCTACTCGTCTGGGCGGTTCTATGGATAGTCTATCTTGTTCGCAAATATCCAGAAGAGCGTGCGAACTTCCAGGCATATCAAAATCGTCAACAGTATATCCCTAAAGGCAATCGACGCAAAACCAAAGCGTTGTCTCGCTAGGCAAGAAATGTATGAAAAAAGCTGCTATTGGAATGCAAGACATGTCTTGCATTCCAATAGCAGCTTTTTTCATACTTTGGAGGCTTTATGTATGCTACGGCTGGTATTATTCTTGTTGGTGGGCGCAGTACGCGCATGGGCAGTGACAAGGCGTTGTTGCCTCTTCCTCACAATCATGCTGTAACTTTTGTCGAACATCTTGCCGCCATGCTACCCGCGCAATGTAGCGAGGTCATGCTTGTTGTTCGTGATGAAGAGCAAGCTGCTTTATACAAACACATCGGCCTTCCTATCGTTACCGACGACACACCCAATATGGGGCCGCTCATGGGCTTATATTCGGGGCTACGAGCGATACAGGCATCTCATGCACTAGCTATAGCGGTAGACATGCCGTTTATACTACCGGAGATGGTCACGTTCCTACTTTCACAACCTCTTGATGACAGTTTGCTTGTACCCATTGTCAACGCTGTACCACAGGTGCTTTTGGCCGTGTATCCTCGCTCTCTATTGCCACTGATAGAAGAACGCTTACACGCAGGACGCCGCGATCCCCGCAGTTTGTTAGATGGTGCACCAGTACGCTTTATCGACGAGACACAATTGAGAGCAATTGACCCACAACTGCACTCGTTTGCGAATGTGAACACACCAGAGGATTATAAATCCTTTTTACACGTATAAGATGACTGGTCGAGTCCGATGCATCGGACTCGACCAGTCATCTTATACGTGTTTTATTCTGCGCTATCTATGAGCATTTGTCGCCAACGCCGTTGAGCCATGCCCTTTAGCTCCTCATCGAAGCCGCGTAGCGTGAGCCATTCGCGTGTCGCGCCTGTGACTACCACATCAACATCGCGCAGTTGTGCGATGGTCGCGGCACCACTCAACTGCATAGCAACTCTCAATTCGGCAATCACGGTTTCCAGCAACTCACATACGCTCTCGTAACTTTCGCTGGCCGCTTTGAGGAAGGGAAAGCCCATACCGACAAGCGTGGCACCGAGCGCAAGGGCACGCGCAATATCCAGTCCGCTCCGCACGCCGCCTGTTGAGATTAACGGTAGCTTTGCCACACCTGCCTCGACAACCGCAATCGGTGTGGCAATACCCCAATCGCGGTACAGTAGACCAATATTCATGGTGCGCTCGTCGCCACGCGACTTTGAACGTGCCGCCTCCATTGCCGACATACTACTGCCACCGGCACCACCAACATCTATTGCCGAGACACCACAGGAGCGCAATAACAATGCCTGCTCGCGACTCACCCCGGCACCAGTTTCTTTCGCGATCACTGGTATCCTGACTTGTTGCGTCACCCTTTTGAGCGCGGCGACCTCACCGACGGCACGACGGTCTCCCTCTGGTTGTGCCGCCTCTTGCAGACTATTCATATGCACGGCTAATGCGTTGGCATCTATCATGTCGATGGCACGCTGTACCTGTTCGGGTGTAAAGGCAGCGTGTCGTGCCTGTGGAATCAGTTGCGGTGTACCAATATTCGCAATAAGAAACGCGTTCGGTGCTGTTTCACGCGTAACTGCATAGCTTGCCGCTACGTCAGGATTCACAATCGCAGCCCGTTGACTCCCAACACCAAGCGCAAGACCATATGTTTCCGCTGCTTGTGCGAGGTTGCGGTTGATAGTGGTCACATCTGGATGACCGCCTGTGAGCGAAGATATGAACAGTGGATAGCGCAACCTTCGCGTAAGAAACGTCACAGATGTATCAATCTCATCCAGGTTCACCTCTGGTAGGGCCTGATGCACAAATTGCACATCATTCCAGTTAGCGCGTTGCGGGGCTGAAACATCTTGTCCAAGCGCAACGCTGACATGTTCTATTTTACGCTGTTTCACTTCGTCCGTCATGAAGAATCGCGGTCCTTTCGCTTTGTAGTTGTCTCCATTTGACGCCCACAAGATACACAAGAGGTAAACCAAAAATGAAGGTGGATTGATAGAGAGTAATGGGTCTGCTAATAAATCCCATCGAGAGATAGAAAAAAAGTACAGTTCCCGATAGCACAAGCATTGCTGAGGCGAATACATCAATACCGCGTAGCACAACTACCCACAGCAACCACAGGAGATACCAGGGCCAGAACCAACCCGCTACCAGCATCAGGTAGGCGAATACCGCGATACTCCACGCTTTCAGCAACACATTGAATCCTGGTAGCGTACTATCCTGATTGGTAAGAGCGACGGTGTGTCTTCCTGATACCAGCGTCGGAGCATGGCGCACCTGCCCAAAGACATTGCCATAAATCAAAACGAAAATAAATGTCGTAGAACCACGCAGTGCTACATCAGCAGAAGATATGGGATTCCAGTATGATGGGAAGCGCAATACGTAGGCAATCAAGCGAAAGAAAGCATGCGTTGGTCCAACCAATGTGCCAAGTGGTGAATGCACAAAATGGTCCATATCTATCGCTGAGGTGAGCGCGAAAAACGTCGAACCCCCACGCCAGAATGGAAGCCAGATACTTATTGCTGGTAGTAGCACAATGGCTGCACGCCAGCAAAAACCAGCGATAGCGCGGGGAATAGCGCGTTCCGAGCGTACATCGAACCAGAGGAGAAGCGGCGCGAACAGTGCCACTATTAAGTTCATGCTCAATGCCAGCCCAAACAGCATAAACGCACCTATGCGTGACCAGAAACTTTCTCGTGCAACATAGAGGCGTGTAGCGAGAAATAGCAGTAGCAGCAATACACCCTCGCTATGACCACTGCCGGCCAGTTCAATGAGAATAAGTGGATTCCATGCGTACAGAAGCGTGCCGATAATGCGTCGCTGAGGTGCAATGCGCGTTAGAATACTCCATACCAGAGCGATATTCAATAAATGTGATAGGACGGCAAGACATTTGAAGAGTAGTAGTGTCAGGACCTGATTGTTTCCTCCAACACTTACCAGTAAGGAAGAAATATAGTACCAGAGTGGACCATAGAGATTAGGGGCATTACGACCAGCAATAACCCAACGTAGATACGGATCCGGAGTGAATTGCACTGGTGCCGTGTTAAATGGGTCGGCGTGATAGAGTGCGAAAATACGCCCCGAAAAAATATAGGTAAAGACATCATCCGAGAACAGCGTTGGCTGAAAAAGGAGCGTCAAGCTAAACAGGAATGCACCACCAAGCAATATCGTAAGCCAACGGCGCTGCATGCGCTTCGCCTCTGAGAGGCGCGATACAGAGCGGATACTGTAGGCATAGGCGGCTAACAATCCTGATAATGCTAGTCCGAGGAGTGCTGGTGATAGCCATACACGCGTACCCGATGAGGGATATAGCGCAAGTAGTAGGCGTGACGGGAGTAGTGTCCACGTCCATGCAAGTGCGAGAGGAGAACCGATCAGGCGTAACTCTGGCAGTGGTGATAATGCGACAATAAGCAGATAACAGAGTTCAAATAAAAAGAGTGTGACAACAAGCGATGGAAAGCGGCGTCGCGTTTTTAGTGTCTGTGCCGTATTCACATCAGGTTGTATCTGCTCAGAAGTTTTCAATGATTGGCGTCCTTCAATTGATACCACTGTGTAGCGATGCAGGAAGACCTTGCGGTCTTCCTGCATCGCTACACAGTGGTACTACAAACCTATTCTCTTAAACGAGGTATCAACATATTTGAGATAGTACTCGTTATTAGTAAGTTCACGAAGTTCAGCGGGTGAAAGATACTCAGCAACTTCTGCGTCGTTGCTTAACGCTTCGAGTAGCGCGAGACCCTGAACCGCACCTTTACTCGCCATGCTCCATACCTGCTTTGCGTTTCTCTGCACCATCTTGTATGCCTCTTGTCGTCCTACGCCTTTGTCGATCAAGGCCAGCAGGATGCGCTGTGAATAGACGAGGCCGCCAGTCATGTTCAGGTTTGTCTGCATGCGTTCGGCGTCAACCTGTAGTCCCTGCATGACGCGAGTGAATATTGAGAGCATGTAGTGCAGCAATATACACGCGTCGGGAATGATGATACGTTCAGCCGAGGAATGGCTAATATCGCGCTCATGCCAGAGGGCAACATCTTCCATTGCAGTTACGCTGTAGCCGCGTAGCACACGTGCAAGGCCACAGATGCGCTCACAGAGTTCAGGGTTACGCTTGTGTGGCATTGCGGATGACCCTTGCTGCCCAGTGCCAAACGGCTCGAACGCCTCACTCAACTCTGTGCGCTGTAGATGGCGAATCTCCTGTGCCATCTTCTCAAGCGAGCTGCCAATGAGAGCAAGTGTTGTCATAAAATGAGCGTGACGGTCGCGTTGTACGATCTGATTAGAAATGGGTGCCACACCCAGACCCATGTGTTCGCAGACGAACTCCTCGATCTGTGGTGGCACGGTGGCATGTGTACCGACTGCCCCCGATATCTTCCCTACCGTGACCTGTTCCAGTGCGGCACCCAGGCGTTGCTGCTGGCGACGTAGTTCATCGACCCATAACGCGAGTTTTAGGCCAAAGGTGAGCGGCTCCGCGTGTATGCCATGTGTGCGACCCGCCATCAGCGTGTATTTGTACTGCACAGCATCTTGTGCCACCACATCTACCAGTGCGGTGAGCGAAGTTGTGAGCAATTGGCCCGCCGCCTTCATCTGGGCCGCTAAGCCTGTATCGAGTACATCAGAAGAGGTGAGGCCAAGATGAATAAAACGCCCCTCCGGTCCGAGTTGCTCTTGAATGGAGCGCAAAAATGAAATGATGTCGTGATGCGTCTCTTGCTCTATCTCCTGCATGCGTTGCGTGTTATAGCTGGCCTGACGTATCTTCTCGATAGCATCTTGTGGGATGACACCTTCACGTGCCCACCCTTCGCAGACGAGCAATTCGACCTGTAACCATTTGTCGGTCTTATACGTAGATGACCAGAGAGCGGCCATTTCTGGCAAAGAATAGCGTTCAATCATGTTGTTGTTACGGTTCCTTAGATACTTGTGATAAACAATGTCAGGGAGACCGCAAGGGTCTCCCCTACATGTTGCAGGGTTTCGTGATGTGTAGGGGAGGCCCTTACGGTCTCCCTGATTCTCAACGTAGTGTACCACAAGAGGCTAACTGTTATCTTTTTGGGCATAAAATCGTGTTACTCTGTGTTATCATAGGTGTATGCGAACAATGGCGCGAAGGTTGTTCTACACGGCACACTCCACGATTGGAATACACACTTGACGTAGCGGTAGGATACATGTACAATCATGTCTGAATTGCTAGCGAAAATAGTTGTTGGCAGTGTCGGTAGACGAGACGCGGTGGAAGAAATGCTCCCCGTGACGAAATATGCCTATTACCATTGATATTCTGGGAGAGCCGAAAACAATGAAAAAGGGAATTCATCCAAATTATGTCGAGTCCACAGTCAGTTGTGCCTGTGGCAACAGCTTTCAAACACTCAGCGTCAAACCTGTGTTGAAGGTTGACGTGTGTTCAAAGTGTCATCCGTTCTTCACTGGTCAGCAGCGCATTCTTGACTCTGCGGGCCGCGTGGAGCGTTTCCGCAGACGCTTTAATCTCAAAGAAGAAGAGTAAGATTTTAGCGAATATTCGAGGGATAAGGGCAAGTACAAACGGTCCCTTATCCCTTTTTCAGTTGTAGCATTTTATACATGTTTTATTTTGTTAATAAGGGGTGAATCTTCTGGTGAATGCGACGCAACGAAACATCCTGTTCCTGATTGCCGATACGGGTGCGGGTCATCGCAGTGCCGCCAATGCAATCAATAATGCCATCAAGCTGATCTCCCAAAAACAACAGCAGGAGTGGCAGGAACATCTCACCGTACAATCTAAGGTGGAGGTTGGCGGAACAAACAGGTCAAGTCAGGCAACGGCTGTTATGGCTCCCCCCACCTATCGCGTAGAAATCGTCGATGTGTTTGAAGAGTATAGCCGCTTCCCACTACGTGAAGCGGTGAAGTTATATGGTCCAACTATTCGCTATAACCCAAAGCTGTATGGCGAGGTCTTCAGGCAAAGTAACAATGCATCAGGGGTAAAAGCGGTCAATACTTTGGCAACTCCTCTGGTCCTAAATGGGTTATTGCGCTTGATTACCAGTGTACAGCCCGATGTCATTGTCTCTATTCACCCCATGCTCAATGATGTTACTGTACGTGCCCTACGCGAACTCCACCTCGATATTCCCTTTATCACGGTTGTCACCGATCTGGTGAGTATTCATAGCTATTGGTTTACTCCTGGTGTTGATTGCTACGTGGTGCCTACAGAGCAGGCCAAACAACTCTACTTGCAGCGCCATTTAGATCCCGAACACGTCAGTATGCTAGGTATGCCTATCGACCCTAAGTACACGTTGCCAGTGGCAAGTAAAGCAGAGTTACAGCGTAAATTTAATCTAAAAGTGGGTATTCCCACGATCCTACTTGTTGGTGGTGGAGATGGCGCAGGGGGGTTACAAAAGGCTGTACGTGCTATTTCGCGGGCACACCTACCTGTACAACTACTTGTGGTGACGGGCCGTAATCGGCGCCTGTATACCCACTTGCAGCGTACACGTTCGAGCCTGCATGTGCCAGCGAAGATTTTCGGTTTTGTGCAAAACATGCCCGAACTTATGCACGCCGCCGATGTGATTATCACCAAAGCTGGACCAGGGACGATCTGTGAGGCATTAGCCTGTAACCTGCCCGTGATTTTAAGTGGCTATGTGCCTGGACAGGAAGAGGGCAATATTGATTTTGTGGTGAATAATAAAGTAGGCGTGCTCGCACTCGATGCACCAACGCTGATCGACGCACTACGCCGCTTGATCCGACCCGGTTCGCCAGAACTCCGTCAACAGCAGGAGAACGCAAAACGAATTAGCCGCCCACGTGCCTCCTTTGATATTGCTCAATGTATCCTGGGCTATTTGCCCACTAGCACGAAGCCGAGCGTCTGGCAATCACAAAGCTGGAAAATCCGTAGTCACACTCTGTCGAGTCGCTTAAAATCTGCGATTCGTATTCGTCGTTTGCGGCGTCGTATACCACGAACATTAATGAAGAGTCCCGTGATGCGACGCCTCTCCAATCTTCGTATGCGCGGCTTCGCGGAAAACGACAGAGATATCAGATGAAATGTAGGAGACCATTATGGTCTCCCCTTACTATATAGATAACGTAAAAGGACTTTTTTTATATGCCATCAAATATACAGCAACCGCAGCAGAAACATGTCGAATTTTCTACAGTACGCTGGGCGACAACAGGACTGGTGCGTCTCCTCTATCGTTTCTGGACGCGCATCGCTGCTCGCCTCTTCCCCGAAAATTCACCTGGAGAGCGCATTGCGCGTGCCTTGCACCTTCCACTTCCCGACAAGCTGAACATGAGTTGGGTCAATGAACAGCTTGCGGTGGGCGGACGTATACGCCCAGAAGATATGCATGCGTTAGGGTTAAGCGGTGTAACACATGTGATCGATACCCGTTCAGAGTATCAGGACGATGAAGAGGCTTTGCAAAAAGAAAATATTACACTCCTCTATCTCCCAACGCCCGACACCTATCCCTTGAGTGTAGAGCAGCTTGCGGAAGGCGCGAAATGGGCCAACGAGCAGATCAAAAAGGGTGGGCGTGTTCTTATTCATTGTGAACACGGTGTGGGTCGTAGCGTCCTGCTGACCTGTGCAACGCTGGTACAGGATGGCATGTTGGGTCGTGACGCGCTGGCTCTGGTACAGCAAAAACGCTGGCAGGCGGCTCCAAACGAGCGACAGGTTGCACGCCTGAAAGATTTTGAGGCCGCGCTTCAATCACAACGCAGTGCGTAGGCGGAGCGCATACCGCTCAATCGCCAGTGCGACACCATCCTCAGTATTACTTGTTGTTACAGCGTCGGCACTAGACTTCACGATATCCGATGCCTGACCCATCGCTACACCCCAACCGACAGCTTCTAGCATCTCGATATCGTTGTTGTTGTCACCAAGAGCCATCACCTGGGCAGGCGGAATCCCTACCTGCCGCGCAAGGGTCGTCAAGCCACTAGCCTTCGAGCAGTGTGTGTGCATAATTGCCATCTCTGCATAACCATAATTTCCTTGCTTAATGGCGTTCCAACTACAGGGCAAGTCCGATATCTCCGGTATCAAGCTCATAATAACATTATCTGGTGCAAAAGCCACGACACGTAGTGGGTCTCGCTGTCCAGTGCAAAGCGTGGCATACGGCATGCGCCTGATCGTGGCTGGAAATGATGCGAAATAGCCAGCAATCCACGCGTTATCTCGTTCGGCTGGTCCTGTCCATATCTCCTCGATACCGTTGGTAATATGATGAACAACTGGCTGAACATCATGGCGTACCAGTATCTCTACCGCGTTCTGTGCTATCGCTGCCTGTAGTGGATTTGTATGAAGAATTTCACCTTGTGGATGCTGGATGATTATGGCTCCATCATAGAGGATAAGTGGAATTGACAAACCCAGTGTGTCTGCTATTGGTTTTGTGTTGAGATAGCGGCGTGCGGTTGCCAGTGTCACAAGAATACCAGCCTCTTGTGCCGCCTGTACCGCTGTAATGGTGTGCGGTGCAATCTGTCCTTCGGGAGTAAGTAAGGTGCCGTCGATATCTATGGCGAGCAGTTTAATGTCGGGCGTGTTCTGCATAAAATAAAGTGCGTCCTTTTGTAATAGGAATGCGACGGACGATCACAGCCGTCCGTCGCATCGTTCCCCTGGAATGGGGAGAGTATGTTGCTCTTCCAATTATACCCCGATATTTCTTTGTTGAGCAATGCAGTAACAGGATGATTTACAAGTCAAGACAAACGTGGTCAAGACAAACGGGCGACCACAAGGGTCGCACCCTACTATAGACGTTTACAACACAAGTACGTGTGTATAGTAGGGGCGATCCCTTGTGGTCGCCCGTCCTCTATAGACAAGTTTCCTCTATCTCTGTTACAATCACGCATATGAACACGCAACGTTCCAGAGGCGTTCGCACGAAACGCTCTACTATACCGACGACGAACAATTCTCATCATCACACGACAGAAGCCACACTGCAACCAGGCATGCATATATCCTGGGTCGATGCTGATGGTTTTCCTTTGCTACCCGATATTATGCCGAGTAGTACTATTCGCGATAGTCTCTACGATCTCATTCCACTGGGACCGCGCGAGGAGAAACTCATCGGTACTGCGGCTTTTTTGCGTCTTCAGCAAATCAAGCAGCTTGGCTTCGTCTATCGTATCTGGCCGGGTGCAACACATACACGTTATGAGCATAGCCTTGGTTGTTACCACCTGACGGTACGTGCTTTGCGTGCCCTGCTCCAACGGGGTGCTGATGGTGGACTGCACGGTGTAGAGATCAGTAGTATACAAACGCTGGTTGTTGCGGCACTTTTGCACGACATTGGGCACTATCCCTTTTCGCATACTATAGAGGAACTTGGACCACCAATTATTTTGCACGAGCAGGTAGGACGTGCAATTATCGAAAGCGGTGAGATTGCGACGATTATTGAGCAAGACTATCACCTCTCGCCCGAACGGGTCGCGGACTTTATTGATCCGCCTAAGACGAGAGCACTGCCAGCAGACGATGAACTTTTACGGTACCTCTTGAGTGGTGCCCTCGATGTAGACAAGCTCGATTATCTGCCGCGTGACGCCCGTGCCTGTAATGTACCCTATGGTGGCGTCGATGTATCGCGCCTGCTCAGTTCTCTTCGCATTAACGCAGATGTGGCGGGTCAACAACGGATGGTGGTGACACAGAAGGGAATAAGTCCACTACATTCGCTGATTCACGCACGGCAGGAGATGTTCGATAATATCTACTGGCATCATACAAGCCGCTCTTTCCAGGTGATGCTGCTACGAGCAGTTCATGATGCCATTAGCGCAGAGGTGCTACGTGCTGAGCAGCTTATGGGTCTGGATGACCACTCGTTGCTGACCCTGTTAGCACAACCGACCATGCCCGCGAGTGCTCGTGCGCTGGCATCTGACCTTGAACTACGCCGTCCATACAAAGTCGTGCTAGAGGTAAGTCGTCCGGCGGGTCGCCTCTTTCATCGTCTCGACGCCCTCTTCTGGGACGCGGAGCGGCGTCGTAAGGTCGAGCAGTCCCTTGCGGGCGAACTCGCCAGAGCTTTGGAAATTGATATTGCCGACTACGAAATTCTCTTCGACATCCCACGTCCTGAAAAGTGGGAGATGGACGTGTGGGTCCAATTCGATCATCCACCTGTGGGGATGGAGTCGCTAATGACGTGGGTTGAGGTGACAGGTCTGCAATCCGATGATCTCGCACGTTATGAGCAGCATCAGCGTCGCATTCGCCTCGTGGTTGCCGAACGTTTACGTGCCACCCTGCAAAGCCGCAAAGATGATATTGTTGTGCCGACGCTGGAAAAACTTTTGTAATTGCATGGAAGGGAAATGTTAACGGGCGACCACAAGGGTCGCCCCTACTATATCCGTTTTATGCAGGATACATATCGTCGTATAGTAGGGGCGACCCTTGTGGTCGCCCGTTGGTTTGAGCTTATATTGCTCTATTGCCCCATTTTAAGCAGGCTGGCGTGTGCGACGCTGTTTGCGGCGCTGTGCTGCGGCTTTGCGCTTGCGGCGTGCCTGGGGGCTTTCATAGTAGGCGCGGCGGCGTGCCTCGGAGAGAATGCCGTCCTGCTGCACTTTACGATTGAACTTTTTGAGGGCGATCTCGAAAGAGTCACCTGGGTTTACGCGTACTTCACTCATTGTTGTTACCAGCTCGATCTGCGGTCATTAGAACGACCACTGGCTGGACTCATCGTTTGGAAGCAATCACTGCAATAGACGGGCTTGTCGCCACGTGGCTGAAACGGCACCTGGGCCTCGTTTCCACAACTGGAGCAGGTTGCTGAGTACATCTGACGGGGTTCGCGGGAGCCACCGCTACGACCACCGAAGCCACCAGACTGATTTTTGCGTGCAGAGCGGCAGGAAGGGCAGCGACTCGGTGTGTTAGTTAAGCCGTGACTGGCGTAAAACTCTTGCTCGCCAGTTGTGAAGACAAATTCCTGGTTGCAGTCGCGGCAAGCCAGTGTCTGATCGGTATATGCCATGTTTCTCCTAATTCTCGGACCTACTTGGTTGTGTCCTCTTGTATTCGTGTGTATCGCGCCGCGTGCAGCAGATAATCTTTTCCGAGCCACTATGCACTCTACAACGTCTGACGATTATATCATACTCGCCCCAAAAAAGCACTAGTACACAGAGGCGGAAGTTCTTCCAGACTTTTGCTGAGAAAGAAAGACAGCGGCCAAAGTGCTGCCGCCTGGTTCATGCTCTCTTGCGCAGTTGATCTGCACGAGCGCGTCCTCCTCTCATTG
>JAABUJ010000187.1_pt1 | contig 133375 bp, 160 predicted proteins | sample 5559131 | NCBI WGS metagenome assembly JAABUJ01 (sample SAMN10711875, study PRJNA513366) | rock metagenome | isolation source: Antarctica rocks | place: Antarctica: Victoria Land, Mt New Zealand nord | collected 2016-01-07 | reverse complement strand
CCGCGCCAGCGGCCGCGGGCGGGGCAACCCCGCCGCCGGCGGGCCGCTGCGCGCCGGCGCCGGCGGCCTCGCGGGCCGCGGGCGCGGCGGGCGCGGCGGGCGCGGCGCGCGCGGGTGCCATGCGCGCGGACGCCGTCCGCGCGCGCTTGGGGGCGGGCTCGGGCGGCGCGGACTCCGCGCGCGGAGAAGACCCTGATAGTGGGCGCGCCATCGCCGCCGGCGGCGGCGGCGCGGCCTGCGGCGCTGCCGGCGCAAGCGCGGGCGCCGGCGCGGGGGCGGGCACGCCGCGCCGCGCGCCGGACACGCCGCACGTCTCGTTGCTGAAGCGGATGGGGTCGTCGGGGTCCTGGCGGGCGCACGGGGCGGGTCAGGGCTGCACGGGTCAGGGCGCGACATCGGCATGAAGGTGCTCGTGCACACGTGACGCCTGCTGCACCGCCGGGCGGTCGCTGCAGCAGTGCCAGGCACAGGCGCGCCCAGCACGCCCATGCACACCTGAACGCGCCTGGTCAGGAACACACGGCGGCGGCCGAAACGCGCCTTTGCGACAGCATGCAACACAGACGCATCTGGCCGGAGGCTGTAGCCGCTCGAGCTTGGGCCCCGCACTACCTAAAGTGTGTGAGCCCTGGCTCCGGGCCAGGCGCGGGGCCGCACCGCGGGCTCGGGCGACGCCTGGCGGCCGCGCGCGGCCCAGCCGGAGAGCAGCGAGACGAGCGTGCCGTCGACCGCGGGCGCGGCGAGCTCCCAGTCGCGCGTCATCGCGCCCGCGTCCTCCTCGCTCAGCTTGCCTGGCGCGCCGGCCGCGCGCGCCGCCGGTCAGGCTTGCGGCCTTCCGTACCTGTTGCCTGCGTGTGAAGCAAAGGACGCAAGCGGGGGCCGCGCAAGGCCGCGCCACGGCTGACCCTCAGGACGCGTGCGCTGCCAGGCCTGGTCGCCTGCTCCGCGTCAACGGTCCAGCCGCTCAGGCTACAGGCCGGCGGGTTGGAGGGCGCGCGCGCGCCTGCCAGCCAGGGCAGCATGCGCTCAAGCAGGCGCAGCGGCATCGCGCGCAGCGTGCGCCAGACCATCGCGCGCTGCTCGTGCGTGCACAGCCCGGCCGCGAGCAGCGGCAGCACGGCGGCCTCCTCGCGCGCCATGTGGTGGCTGATGGCCGCCGCCGCCGCGCCCGCCGCCGCCGCCAGCTCCGCCGTCAGGCCCGCCGCCTCCGCCGCGCCGCGCCTGCCGTCCATGATGTGAAAAGCGTCACGTGCTGACCGCTACATGAACAACTTTTAAACAGCTACTGCCATCCTCACTTCGAGTTGCGACAGAAAGAGTGTTATTAAAAAGGAGTGGTTTGCTGGCGGCCGGCGCGACGGGCGGGGTCGCGCCGGGTGCTGGCGCGCACGTCGCCCAGCAGGCGGCCCAGGTCCTCCAGCAGCGCGCCCTCGCACGCGTGCTCCGCCTCGCACGCCTGGAACGCCTCGCAGCCGCCCGCGCGGCCCGCCAGCCGCCTGGCCCGCCCGCCGCCCGCATCAGGGCGCCGCACGTCTCGCTGCACACGCAGCCGCAGCTGCAAACACCACATAGAAGCAGGCTGGTGACTGCCGCCGCTGACAAGGGCGGCCCAGCGGCCTGACAGGTTGCCGCGAGCGCCGCGCGCAACGCCGCTGCGCAGGCCGGCGGGCCGCGGCGTCCTTTCAGCATCACAAAGCAGGCCACAACAGGAGGCGCTCGCCGGCGGGGCGCCGCTCGGCCGCGGCGCGCGTCAGCGGACCTGGCCGCCGGGAAGACAACGTCGTCCTCGGACGCCGAGTGGAAAGCGCACACGGCGCGCAGGAAGCGGTGACGCTCCACCAGCGCGGCCAGCGCGGCCGCGCCCAGCGCGCCGCCCGTGCGGAGGCCGGCCGCCTCCGCCGCAAACGCGTCCAGCGCCGAGCGGATGGCCGCGTGCAGGTGCGTGATGTGCTGCGCGCGCGCGCGCCGCGGCGACTCAGCGGCCCCTGCCTCGGCCCGGCATGTGCACAACCGGCATGCCCGGCACGCAGCACGGGGTGCGCTACTGCCCTCGCCGCGGCCACCGCTGCCCGAGCGCGACAGTGCGTGCACAGTATTTCGCATCCTGCCACACACTGCGCGGAGCACATCGTCTGCAGCACCATGGATACGCTGGAAACGTGGCAAGCGCCGGGCTGCCGGAATGGCGCGCAGTGAAACGTGCATCCTGCGGCTGCGTGCGACGGCTTCAAGCGCACCTGCAGCGGCGAGCGTGCGTCGCCGCCTGGCTCGCCGCCCACGTCGCCGACCGGCCCGCCGCTGGCGTCCGCCAGCGGGCACCCGTCGCCCGGCGACAGGCCCCGCCGCACGCGGCAGCAGCCCGGCAGCGCGCCGCGCGCGCCGTGCGCGCCCGCCTCGGCCGCGCCCGCCTTGGCGGCGCGCGCGGGCGCCGCCTTTGCGCAGGGCTTGGGCCCGGGGCTCCAGGCCCGCGCGTTCTGTATGTCCAAGATCGGCAGCGCGCGCGGCGTGGGCGCCGCCGGCGACAGCCACGTCACCAGCAGCTCCAGCAGCAGGCGGTCCTTGATGACCAGGCGCACCTGGCGCGCGCGCGCGGCCGGCCGGCTCAGCGCCGGGCCGCCCGCGGCGCGCCCGGCGTCGCGCGCGGTATCTCTGAGCCCGGGGCCCACAGAGCACAGGGCTGCTGCGCGCGGGCGCCGCGCCCTGCAGCATAGGCACGCTGTGCGCGCCACGCAGCATATGGGACCTCGCGCAGAGTGCCTTACTTAAGCCCTAACCCTACATTATGGAATCAGGGGAACAGGGGCAGCCGGGCGCGCGCCTGCGCGAGCAACGCCTCCTGCTCGGCGACCGGCACGGCCGGCTGCAGCCAGGCCAGCACGGGCTGCACGGCGGCCAGCGGGATGCAGCACAGGAACTGCGCCACCAGCTCCGCCTGCTCCGCGGCGCTGAAGTGCGCGAGCAGGAGCGGGAACAGCTGCTCCTCCTCCTTGGCCAGGTGCTTGCGCAGCGTGGTGTGGATCTCCTCGGCCTTGCAGGACAGGCGGCGCACGGCCGCGCCGCGCCCGGCCGCCGGGCCCGCCAGCGCGGCCGCCAGCAGCTGCATCAGCTGCTCGAACAGGCGCTCCTGCGCCGCGGCGGCCGCGCGCGCGTCAGGCCTAGCACGTGGCCGGCGCGCGGCACGCGCGCAGGCTCCCCAACAGCCGGGCAGCAGCCACCGAGCTCCATGGCAACTGTTGGCAGAGACGGAGCCACATAACCTACTACGTCCCAGGAATCCTCGTCCGCGTGTGGGTTCTGCTCGCAGAGCGCAGGCGCCAAAGCTCGTGCCCCTGCGGGCCCGATCATGCGTGCGCGGCAGCAGTGCAGCCCTCCGGCGGCGCACCTCGTCCTCGTGCTCCACAGAGTACGCCAGCGTCACGTTCTTGACCTTGGCATCCAGCGCCGGGTACACCACCTGCCGCGCCCGCGCCCGCACGCCTCAGGCGCCTGAGGTGCGTCTGCGCGGCCGGGCCGCCTCCGCGCGCGCGCGCGGCCCCGCACCGCGCCCTCAGCGCCCGCGGGCGCCTGTGCGCCGCCGGCGAGAGCCCAGGCGGGCTTGTGAGCCCACGGGGCGCGTCGCCGGAGCGCGTGCAGGGACGAGCTGTGCGGCGTGCCGCCAACAGAGCTGCCGGGCTCCAGCAACCCCCTGGGAGCACGCGAGCGTGTGCCGGGCAGGCGGTGACCGACATGCCGCGCGGCGCACGCCCGCGCGCGTCGGCGCGCGCGCCGCATCACGGACGCTGCTTTGCGCGCTGCGCGCCCGTCCTGGCGAGCGCACGGCGCTGCGTGCGCCTGGCGGCGCCGTCGACGACCGCGCACAGCCGCGGGGGCCGCATATGCCCGGCGCGGGGCGCGCACCTCGTCCTCGACGCTGCTGTGGATGCTGTACACCTGCTCCAGGAACTGGTACCGCTCCTTCACCGCGGCCAGGCGCGACAGCAGCGCGAGCCCCGCCAGCGGCTCCAGCGCGAGCACGTCGCGCGCGAGGTCATCCAGCTCGCCGCGGATGGCGTTGTGGAAATGGAAGTAGACCAGCTTGATGGGCGGGCAGGCGTCGCCGGCCGCGCCGCCCGCGCGCGGCCGCTCATGCACCGCGGCCACCGGCATGGCAGGCGTCTGGCCGCTCAGGCAGCCGCGCCGTTCCTGCACCTGGCGCGCCTGGCTGCCAAGTGCATGATGCTGCGCCGGCAGGCCAGCGCTGCTGCGCAGTCTCGCTTTCCGCACTTGTGCGAGCACTTCATGACGGATCCAGATTAGACTTCCGGTCGGGGCCACATTTTCATCATGTGAACAGCGATGCGTTTAATTCAGCGACGCAACCTGATGGAAGCCGAGCTGATGCATGAAAACGTCATGCACATGCCTTACATGTGGGTGAGCAGTCCCAGCACGCCTTGTGCCAGGAGCTCGCTCGCACCACAGCCTGAATGCGGACGTATTGCCGCAGATGCACACCTGGAAACCATCCGGTGCCCTAAGACCCCGCCCCAGCCCCACCCCCTACCCTTCACCGCCGCCCTAACAAATCAGTGCAAAGCGCAAGTGTACCTGGCGATCGTGCGAGCTGGCAAACTACCTGAATATAGCCTTGCACGGCCTGTGTGTGGCAGCAGAAACCCCTTCGCCCCGCGCCATGTCTCGAATCAAAGCACACCATAAAAGCAATTCACCGGCGGCGCGCCTACCACCTTCAGCCCACAGCAGCTGTTCACCCCGACCATAGCAAATATACAGCTATGCAAGCTCAAACCAAGCGTTGACACAGCTCTACTGCTGCTTCTGCTCCCTGCTCAACGTTGCCCGGCCTGCAAGGCGTGCATGAGCGTCTACTCAAGAGCACTGACGCGGCGGCCCCAAACAGTCTGTGACAGCATAAATGCCGAGCGCCCCAGCACTGGAGCGCCAAGGCAGGGCACAGGCAAGGCCCATACATGCATGCCGCAGACTGCTGCCCACCCCCATCCAAACGTTTAACCCTGACCTGCCAGCAAAAGCATGGTGCGCGAGAGCAACCGCGCAAATGGCCATGCCTCCTTCGGTCTTGGCTGCACCCCGACTCTTGCTGCACTGCGCCAAATTCGTCCCAAAGACTTCATCCTGTATACGCTACCGCGACATATACACAAAGCCTTTCCAGCCCTTGCCAAAATGTGCAGCCGGCGGCTGCCGCTAAACGCCTGCCTGTCACACCCCTCCCTGGCACGCAATGCGCCCCCAAAGCTTGCAGCAAAACAACTCGCGCCGATGAACGGTTCAGTCCGAGCGCGGGAGGTGGGCGCTGCGCTGCTGCCGCTGGCTCACGACGCGCGCAAGCAGCCGCCGCGTCAGCGCAGCGCCCACCTCTGCGTCCAGCTCGCAAAACACGCCCCTCTTCTCGCGACCCACGCGCTGCCGCAGGAACCTGCGCGCGAGCGCGGCGCGGCGCGGGTCAGCGGCGATGCGGCGCCCGCGGCTTTGCTCGCCGCCGGCCATGGCCGGCACCAGAGCAGCGGTGCGCGCGCCGCCGCGTAGCCCCAATCCACGACGGCATGCAGCCACGTGTCCCTGCCTGACAAGAGGACATGCTGACGAACCAAGGCGCGGAGAAGTGCGATTGCACAGCGTTAAGTGTGCAGGGCGCACACCTGTTCATGGCCGCCCAAGCCTGCATCTCGCCCGAGCCCTCGGGCCGCCCGGGACCGCCGCGCGCCGCGGCGTGGCAGCCCAGCAGGCGCGCCACCGCGCCGCACTCGCCCGCGTGCAGCAGCAGCAGCCCCTCCGCTGCACGCGCTTCTGGGGCCACGGTGTTGCCGCCCCCTGCGCCAGCGCCCGCAGTGGGCAGCCGCGGCGGCGGCGGCGGCATCACCGCCAGGTCAGCCAGGCGCTCGATGACGTTCCGCGTGCGCGCGACCGGCGGCGCCGACATCGTCGCAGGCGGCAGCAGCGGCTGCAGCGACGGCCGCCGCGCGCCCGGGCACGAGGACGCGCGCTCGACGCGCTCGCCATGCCAGCTGCCGCGCTTGGCGGGCGGCGGCTCCGCGCAGGACAGCGCGCGATCACAGGTTCTGCCGTCCGCGGCGCCCGCAAATGGCAGCGCGCACTGCTTCGCAAACGGGCTTGGAGGCCCGGTGGGAGAGTTGGGCTCGCCCGCGGCAGTAGGCCCTGCATGCGACGCCCGCGCGCCGCCGTTGCAGGCAACGACGACCGTACCGGTGCTCGCGCGTGCCGGTGCGCGCGGGTGCACAACCAGCGTGATTTTGGCAATGCGGGACGCGGCCGGTGCTCCGCGCGCCGCGCAGGGCTCGGCGCCCGGGGCTGCGGCAACCACGCAGGGCATGCTCGATGCCCCGACGTGCACGCGCTTGGCGGAGCGCTCCTCAACGCGCGGGCCTCCGGCGCCCAGCGCGCGCTTGCCAGGGCGCTCCTGACCAAGCACGCTCGCAGCCGCCATGCGCTTGACGGGACGCTTGCCGCAGTGCGCTGCGCTACCGTCAGCCGCGCGCTTGACAGGGCGCCCCGCGGCGTGCGCCGCTGCGACGTCTGATGTGCGCTGGTACAGTGCCGCACGCGCCGCGAGCGCTGCGCTTGCAGGGCCCTGCTCGACGGGCGGCTCAACCGGCTGCGCTGTGGGCTGCGCAATAAGCACTGCAGCAGCTGCCACTGCGGGCTGCACCGAACTGGCAAGCGGCTTGGCTGCGGGGGGCGCCGCAGGCGCCGCAGGCTCAGTGGCTGCCGCCGCCGCCATGGCCTTCAGCTGGATGGCCTGCGCGCCACAGCCGCATCACTTAAGCCTCACTTGCCAAGTCTTGGAAATACATCCTCACACAGACACACAGAAAAACCGACTTTGCAGCAGGGAGTGTGTGCAGGGCACCAGGTCCTGTTGCAGGTGGGGCAGCACGCGCAACAGAGCACGCGCAACAGGCTCAGTCAGCCACGCGCGCCAGGGCAGCACCTTGCGCTTGGCCTCCAACACGTACACGAGGTGCACGAGCAGCTGCAGCGCCCGCACGCTGGCCTCCGTCTGCACTCCCTCGGTACTCTGGGCCAGCACCCTGCCAGACGCATCACCAGGGATGTCAGCGCCCCAGCCAGCAGCCCACAGGTGCGTGCACGCGGGGCACACACGCATGAGCGCGCCAAGCCCTGCGCAGGGCGTGCATGGTACAGTGCGTCAGCTGACAAAGGCGCAGCACGCACCCGCGAAGCTTGCAGGCCATCGTTCGACAGCGCTCCAGCGCTGCACGGTCGCCGCAGTGGTACGCCAGCGTTATGTCCCTCACGATCGCCTCCACCCGGGTCCCCGCAAGGGCGCGTCCGGCTGTACCAGGCGCAAGCGCGCATCGTCCGGGGTCTGCCGCACTCCGCGCGCCAAGCAGACCACCCTGGTGACCCCGAACAGCACTCTCAGACACGCAGCAACTTTGTTGTTGGGCTCACGACGAAGATTCAGCTTGCAGGTCGAATGGCATGACTCGCCCATGTCTGAGACAAGCGCCATCAAGCGCGCGAGCGTTGCCAAGCAAGTATAGGACCAGTGCAGTACCAGGGGTGCGCGTCTTGCAAAAAGGTGACAGCGCGCATGAACACTTTATATCTTGAATGCTGTGAAAAGCGCACGCGGGTGCCTTCCAAGTCAGCTTCCGAGCGCACAACATGAAGCGTACCAGCGGGTCGCAGGGCAGGAACGCTGCCGCCACTGCAGACATGTTGACCACCTGCGGGCCTGCGCGCGCAGGCCTGCACATCAGGTACGCGCGATTGCGCACTTGACGTGTCACGCTGCGCTTCCCCAAGCCCAGGCAGGACGACCTCTACTTACGCTCTCTCACACACGTTGCGGCCGAGACTGAAGCTGCTGCGGTACAGGGAACGGCCAGAGCGGTCGCGGGAAGCTGCCCGCAGCGTTATATACACCGGGTACGGGTTCCCGTCTCTTAAGATAGCAACAGCCTGCTGACGCCAGGCTCAGATGTGAGAGTAGGGCCACGCAGGTGCCCACCAAGTGTTGCAGCACGCTCCCGGGCGCATGCGCCAGCTCGCCCGCGCCAGCTCATGCTCAGACAACACTCTTTGCCAGCAGTTTCGTACTGTACGAGCTTGCGGCGCAGTGTATGCTGCCTGCGAGCGGAAAACAACTGCTCCGCGACCGAGAGCCTCTCCTCGTGCCGCAGGAGGTCCCGAGAAGCCAGGGTTAGGTCTGCTCATGATGGTCTGATCAGCGTCGTAATCATTGCGAATGGCATGCAGGAGCTTCATCCGCGCAGTGGTGCATTGCGCACCGGTTGCTCAATTTGAGGCGACTGGCTTTCATGAGCAAGCTCCCCGCCCCATCCCTTGCAATCCTGCCAACCTGCTCTCTGCCTGAGGCTGTCCGGAAGGCAAGCGCCTGCGCGACAGGCTGCTGCTCCCTCTCAGGCAGTGGCCGCGGCCCTGAGTAATGCTCCGGGCCCTGGGATCTTTCCCTGTGAGCCAGACCTGCACGGGCGGCTGCCGCGCGCCGGGCCCGCAGCGCCAGCAGGCCGCCATGCGCACAACGTGTGCCACCACTCTGCAGAGCGCAATGGCGCCTGCCACTGACGCACCTGCAGGTGGTTCATCCCTGCCGGGGCCGCAACAGAGCTGCAGGTCGCTCGCGAGCACTCTTCAGAGTCGACACCGCTGGCAGGGAGTTGGACCGCCTTGTGTTATATAGCCAGTGCTGGCCCTGTGACCAATGCTGGCCGGCACCTCCCCACTGGCTGCTCGGGGTGCAGGAAACGCGGCCATGCAGGGCGTCGGCAGCCTGGACACGGCGATCAACCCGCAAGTCGCGTCGGTGCGCCCGTCGAAGACGATGGTGATGACGGACCTGGCGCGCGAGATGCGCGAGGCGGGCGTGGACGTGATCGCCCTGACGGCCGGCGAGCCAGACTTCGACACGCCTGCGCCGATACTGGAGGCCGGCCGCGAGGCGCTGCGGTGCGCCCCTGCCAGGGCCCCGCCTGAGCTGCAGCACCAGCGGCTGAGCGCGCTCCGTGCCCCCCTGTGGTTCAGCTTTATGTTGTGGTCCTTGCTGCCGTGCTCTTGCCGCTGCGTGGCGGTACAGAAACCGCTGCTGGACACACGTCCCGCCTCACTGTGGCACTTAGTTGCGCTAGGTGCTCCGCCACGGCAAGCCACTGCAAGAGCGCAGCGCACCGACCTGGCGCGCCTGCTGCTGCCCCCCACATAATGCACACCCCCACGTCCGCACACGGCACATGGCGCACGGCGGCAGGCTGGGCATCACGCGCTACACGCCCAACACCGGCACGGCGCCGCTGCGCGCCGCCATCCTGCGCAAGCTGCGCGAGGAGAACGGGCTGAGCTATGGCGCCGACGAGGTCGTGGTCAGCAACGGCGCCAAGCAGGCCATCTGGCAGGCGCTGCTGGCGGTCTGCCAGCCGGGCGACCAGGCGCGCCCGCCGCTGCGCGTGCCGGGCGTGTGGGGCGCGGGTGTGGCCGCATACTTGTCCTGCGCCACAGGTGGCTGGGCTGGTTGGGGCGCCGCTTGGCATGCACGAGGGAGGGGGCTGGCATGCATGGCACGCATCCATGCTCTCCAACATCTTTGCAAGTCGTCAGCATGGCATACCTCTTGGTCAGCAGCATGGCCCGCTCCCCGCACAGCCGCGGCCTGGCCTCGGCAGTGGCGGCGGTGCCACAGGATCCCGCTGGATCCTGCGAGCGCTGTTCGCATGCGGGACCGGCACCTTGCGATTGCCGCGGATCGCTTCTCAGGCAACAGGGCGCATGACGGACAGCGAGCAAGAGTATGCGGGACGCGGCGCCGCCAGAGGTGCAACCTGGGCCGGCGCCGGAGCAGCGGCGGCGGTGACCCCGCTGGCCGTGCCGCGCCTGGAGCGGGGGCGCGCTGGGGCCGCGCGCGTACCCTGACGGCGCTGCCCGGCGGGCGCAGGTGGTCATCCCCGCGCCGTACTGGGTCAGCTACCCGGAGATGGCGCGCATGGCGGGCGCTGAGCCCGTTATTGTCGACACGGCGCTGGAGGAGGGCTTTCTGCTGACGCCCGAGCAGCTGGCGGCCGCGCTCTCGCCCCGCGCGCGCGTGCTCATCCTCTGCTCGCCCTCCAACCCCACCGGCACCGTGTACGATGAGGCGCACCTGCAGGTGCGGCCCGCGCCCCCAGCGGCGCGCCCTTCTCTTTGCCTGTCAAGAACATGCTCAGCAAGGGCATGCCCGTCAAGGGCGTAGCCATCAAGGGCAAGGTTGGACAGGCCTGTATCATAGTGAGAGTGCTTCCTGCATAGGCGCGGCTCGCGCACAAGGCGCCGCCCGGCTGCGTGACCCTGCGCGGCACGCGACCCGGCGTGCGGCCCTCCGTCTCTGTCGTGCCGCTGGTGGACAGTCCATCCTATCGTGATCTTGGTGTCCGGCCGGCTGCTGACCGTTACCTGTGTGTGCTCCCGAGAGCGGTGTGGAAAAAGCATGAGAGTGTCACACTGTCTCGGCTGGCAACACCCGCACACAGTCGCAGCGCTGAGGCGGCGGCGCGCGCTCGCCAGGCGCTCGCGGAGGTGGTGGCGGCGCACCCGCGGCTGCTCGTGCTGTCGGACGAGATCTACGAGCACATCATCTACCCGCCCGCGCGCCACGTGTCCTTCGCGGGCCTGCCCGGCATGTGGCCGCGCACGCTCACCATCAACGGCTTCTCCAAGTGCTTTGCCATGACCGGCGCGCGCCTCCGCTGGTGCCCCGGACTGCACTCATCCTCGCAAACAGCCGTGGGTGCTACCCTGGCTTGCCGTGCGCGCTGCGCGGCTGCGCGCGCCCTGGGATGCTGCAGGGCGCTTGGCAGCCTGCCTGCCGGCTGGCAGCCCGCCCTGCGGCGCACGCCGCTGCGTGCGGCCCGACTGCGCGCGCGTGCGACCGCGCTGCCTGCGCGCGAGCGCAGGCTGGCGCCTCGGCTACCTGGCGGCCCCCAGGGTGTATGCGAAGGCCGCGGCCGCAATCCAGAGCCAGAGCACGTCCGGCGCATCGGCCATCGCGCAGCACGCGGGCGTGGCCGCGCTCGGCCTGGGGCGCGCCGGCGGCGAGCCGGTGGCCAAGATGGTCGCCGCGTTCCGGGAGCGCAAGGCGAGCGCCCACCGTCGGGGCCTCCGACACCTCCTCGCCTGACCTGGTGGACCTGCTGCCATGTGCCCCCGTGTATGAAGAGCGTGATGCATGCAGCGGTGGGGAGCTCACAGGCAGCGGTGTGGAGTTCACAGCGGGGTTGCACCCCACCCTGCCTCCAGTGGCACACGCGCCAACTGGTCTTGCGTTTGGCCCAAGTGGCGCACGGTCCTCGAACATGGCGCCGTGCCGACTGCGCCTGGTGCCAACCTAGGACTTCATGCTGCGGCGGCTGCGCGAGATCGACGGCGTGGAGGTCGCTGAGGTGGCCGGCGCGTTCTACGTGCTGCCCAACATGCAGGCGTTTGTGGGAGACGGCGCGCACGCCGACAAGTTCGGCGACGTGCCCGACGTGGACGCGCTGTGCAGGCGCGCCCTGGCCGCCCTGGACATGCAGTGCCCAAGTGTCCCAGATGTCCAATGAATGCATGCATGCAGGCGACACTGTGCTTTAAACTGTGATTGAACGTCTGCGTGGCTACTGTGCTGACGCGCATGCATGGTGCCTTTTTGGAGAGCCGCCGGAGAGCCTGAGTTAGGAAGCTCAGATCAGCGTAGAGGGCACTGCGGCTGGTCTTGCCGCTGCGCCATGCTGCCCTCGCCTGCACAGGTACCTGCTGGAGGTGGCGCATGTGGCGCTGGTCTCCGGCGATGTATTCGGGGCGCCGACCTGCATGCGCATGTCCTACGCAGCCGCGCTGCCCATGCTGGACGAGGCGATGCGCCGCGTCACGCTCGCGCTCGCCCCCGAAGTCTTCAGGCGGCGCAGGCACTGACGACCCCAGCAGCTCCGCTTCCACGTTCCGCTTTGTGCCCAGTTATGTGGTTGGATTCTTTTGGGTGTGACTGCTGTGCACTTGGCACTCGTCTGACACACAGGGACCGTGCAGCGCAAGTGCACTGTGCAGTGTTGGCCTGCTGTGTGTCAATCATGTTGCAGCGGCATCCCCATCTGTGCCTGTGCTGTACAACAGTTTCGTTGCAGCTGCTCAGGTTGTTCTTGACACGCTCAGCCCCCCTACCTGGGCCTGCGGGATGTGGGAAGGATTGAGGCTTGCCTCGTGGTTCGCTGGGACTGATTCTACAAGCGCCGCATCCCATGCTTGGCTGATGCTTTGCCTGGCCCACCAGCGTAGAGAAAAACATCATCCTGTCCCCGCTGCCATAATGGTGCATGATCCATGCTCATGTTGCTGGGAGCCTCAGCAGCCCTGATAGCTGATAATAGTTGATAGAGGCAAAAATCAAGCTAACAATTCTTCCCAACAAAGACAGGATCCAAGAACAGCCAGAGGAAGAGAAGGCTCTTACCTCGTCATCTGTCAGCAATAATTGCACCAACAGGCATACAACTGAGCGGCGTGCGGTGCAGGCAATGCGCCATTGAGCCTAGACCTGCAGCACTGTCCTCCCGGACCTACAAACGCCGTGCAGTGATGTCAAGCTAAGTAGCGCTGGACATTCCGCGGCGCGCGCCCTTCGCGGCGCGCGCGCCGCGAACAACTTGATCGACGCCTCTGGCGGGGGCGGCGCACACACGGACAGCGCCCAGGAATGGACGACGCATATGCCAGGGAGCCCGGAGAGGTGCGGAGCGGGACTGCAGTCGCTCACGCAACCCCCCAGCGCCGTCGCCGATGCTTGCCGACCTCGCCATGCCCTGACATAGCAAGGTTGTGTGACTGCCTGCCGCACACAGGTGCTGGCGCACTTCTCCGTTGATGCTTCCACCGGGCTGACGGAGCAGCAGGTGCTGGAGGTGCGCACGCTCGCTCGAGGCAAATGCGCGCAGGGGAAGGTATCCCAGTGTACTACGAGTCCTAGAAAGCTTCTATGCAGACGCTGCTGGGCGTTGTCAGTGATGCCTCCACCGTGACGGCGCAGGCGCGCCTGATGCATGGGCAGAACGAGCTGGCTCCAGACAAAGGTGCTCCCAAAGGGACTCCCGTATGTCACTTCTGCATCTGGCAATCGAGGTCGCAGCGTCAAGGAGGCAGCACTGGCCGATAGCTAATATGCAGTGCCACTTAGTCAGGCGAAACTGGTATGACACAGCAAGGGCAGAGCGCAGCCTTGTGGACCGCAACACAACTGGCCCCAACCTGCCTGTTGTGGTCGGTGGTGGCGAGTGTAGAGCGCCGCGTCGACCTGCAATACATGGTGCTGCAGGCACACCCTTTTGGAAGCTGGTGCTGAAGCAGTTTGATGACCTGTTGGTCAAGGTATGCGCAGCCTGCTGTGTCTCGGCACAGAGCCTTGCCCGCTTCCGATCTTGCAGAGCGGCTGTGCGCAGGTTGCAAGCACTCATTTAATCATGTACTGCAGTAAGTTCGTATGGTCCGGCCCTCACTGCGCCCGCCCCTGCGCAGATTCTGATAGCTGCAGCAGTCGTAGACCTGATCATAGCACTGCTCAACGGAGAGAGCGGGTTCAGGTGGGCCACTTCTTGCGCTCGTGCAGCCTACACAGGGTGGTGCATGCGGGCTTGTGTGGCGCATGTGCTGTGCAAGGGGGTGCTTGAGGTTACTGCCTTACCCCCAAGGGCTTGTCACGCAGCTGACCGTCAACTGTGCTGTGCAGCGTGTTTGTCGAGCCAGGTGTCATCGTCCTCATCCTCGTGGCAAACGGTGAGCATGTCCCCTGTGGTACCGTAGGTAGTGCAGTCGCAGTCCAGTTGACCGAGCGTGCTTGCATTTGAGTCAGCTGCTGGTACTGAGCGGGCACGCGCGCGGCGCTGCAGCTACGGTCGGCGTGGTCACAGAGAACAATGCAGAGAAGGCCATAGAGGAGCTAAAGGCGTATGAGGTCTGCCCGCATGCATGTCTCACATGACATGCAGTGGCGTAGTGCTGCGCCTCCTCACAAGGCCACTGTCATCATGCAAGCAATCCTTGCAGGCGGATGTTGCGACCGTGCTGCGCGGCAAGCGGCTGATGGTGATGCCTGCATGCGACCTGGTTCCAGGGGACATCGTTGAGATTGCAGGTCCGTTCCCCTTTACGTTCTCATGTACTTTTGGGGGTCGCTGTTGAACAGCATTTTGTCCGAGGGACTGTCATATATGCCTAGCCCGCCGTACAGCTCTTTCTATGTTTTTGAGAGGCCTTCTGCATGGGTTCTAGCGCATCATGCCCGGTGTTTGCGCGTGTGATTCATTGCAATGTCCTTGTGAGTGCGAGCTGTGCCGGCGCGTGCGCAGTGGGCGCGAAGGTGCCGGCCGACCTGCGCGTGCTGGAGATCTTCAGCAGCACATTCCGGGCTGACCAGGCGCGGCTTGCTCTCGAGCGGCCTTTAGAGTCTGCTGATGTAAACTGCGCAAGGCAGCACTGGGCAGCCCATTGGCTGCATGCTCTCTCTGCGATCACAGTCCTGCAGCATCTCCTAGCGTCCTGATGCCGCAAGGACGAGGTTGCTGCTGTGCTTTAACCCTGCGCCTTCTGCCCTGCATGCAAGCGTACGCGTCTGGCGCCCTGACGCTCTAGAAGACCCACGATAATGCCCAAGGCGTTGCTGGGGCGCGCGCAGTCCATCCTCACGGGCGAGAGCGGCAGCGTCGCCAAGTTCACGGATGTCGTCACCGCGCAGAAAGCCGTGTACCAGGACAAGACTTGCCTGCTTTTCTCGGCACGGCCTGCAGCTTCCTCTGTCCTGCAAGTGGGCTGGAGTGTCTGCACATGCTGGTCTGGGGTGTTTGCAGACGCAGGTGTGGAGTGTTTGCACATGCAGGCCAACGCATCATCCTGAGGAGCCTGGTGCCGCCGATGCTGCAGCGCATGATGCTTGTACCGCATTGCTGCTTTGCATGCCAGCACTGCTTGTCCTCTCGTGAGGACACTGGCTGCATGTGGCACCCTGGAAGCCTTGAAGCAGGGAGCACACCACGGCGCGTGCGGCGCGACAGGGGACAGTCATCACTGCTGGCAAGGCGCGGGCCGTGGTGGTGGGTACGGGGGCAAACACCGCGATCGGGAAGATCAGGTGCGCCAGCGACCGCTGACATCAGCATGTTGCGCTGGCAGCAATCGAACCCATGCCTGGCTGCCAGCTCTGGTGGCGGCGTAACGCAGGCACTTCCTTGGTGCGTGTATCCCCGGGCTGCCGCCCTTTGCAACGCAAGCCTTGCATCCGTCCGCGATGAGCGCGTGACATGGGCAGGGTTGGGTAGGGTAAGGTTAGCTCCCCACCCAGACGCACTGTGCAGGGACGCGATGGCCGAGACGGTGGAGGAGCTGACGCCGCTGAAGCAGAAGCTGGAGGACTTTGGCCAGTTCCTGTCCAAGGCGCGTGTCCCTGACCGTGCCGCGGCGTCGCCCACGCGCATGCACTGCCCCATGCTCTGCGATTGTCCTGGATGAGCTTTGCAGTGCCTGCCTTGCGACGGCAACTTTCGTCTCGTCGGCATAGAGGTTTGTGCTTGCCGTGCCTGCGAGAGCAGTCTGCTTCTGGGCCCTGATGCGGCGGGCGGCTGCTGCGCGCCAGGTCATCGCCGGCATCTGCCTGGCAGTGTGGCTGATCAACATCCCGCGCTTCAACGACCCCCTGCATGGCGGCTGGGTGCGCAGCTGGCCAGCTGCATGTCGCTGCTGTGCATCTGTGTGCGCCTCGCACGCTGCATTGACAGGTTGGCCGCCGACCAGTTGTACGTTCTGCAGGGTATGCCTGGCATCGATCAGGCATGGCGCCTTGTCTACCACATTGTTGAACAAGTGCTAGTGCTTCTCCCGCTGCCTCTCAGAAGGTGGGCGTGGAATGGTACCGAGTCTGTGGGCCCCTTTCCGCACAGGTCCAGGGCGCGACGTACTACTTCAAGATCGCGGTCGCGCTGGCGGTGGCGGCCATCCCCGAGGGCCTGCCAGCCGTGGTGACCACGTGCCTGGCGCTCGGCACGCGCAAGATGGCCAAGCGCAACGCCATCGTCCGCAGGTGCCGCCTCTCGGGCCCTCCGCGGGGAAAGCGACCCCTGCCTGTATGAGTTTATGGAACGACGCATGCGGTAGCCTCTGCAGTGCACAGCACAGCAGGCATGCGGGGGCATGCCTGGTGCGCTGCAACTGCAAGCCTTAAAACTGAACAATGCAACCAATGGCTGCACGACGGCGATCTGTTGCATCCTGCGTGTTGCAGCTTGCGCCAAGTGAGTAAAATGCACTGCATGTAGCAACGAGCTAGACCCCCGTATGACATTGAAGGACAAGCTCTGGTGCGCAGCCTACCCTCTGTGGAGACGCTGGGCTGCACGACGGTCATCTGCAGCGACAAGACCGGCACGCTGACGACCAACCAGATGAGCGTGGCGCGCGTCGCGGTGCTGCACTCCCCGCACGACGGCCTCACAGACTTCACGGTCACGGGTGCGTGCCCGCGCTGGCGCGGCGCCCATGCCGCGCTTCACGTATTGGGGTAGATGGGGTCGCATGCCAGTGCTCATCCCTTCCATGACCATGCAGGATGTGCTGCAGCGCCGCGCCAACCCCCATCAGACTGTCCGCCATGTGCAAGCAACTGCCACCCACCTGCTCAGCTCGCTGCTTGATAGTGGGAATGCGAGGTGTGAGTGGCCACCCAATGTCTGCGCAGCTCACTCCCCGCGAACGCACAGGCTTGCACGAGCGGGCCACACGTGCAGCATACTCGCACTCGGGCACCGATGGTGTGCAAGGGGCTGTGCAATACCTGCATTGCACCATGAGCGGGCGCGGCGCGGCTGCGCAGGCAGCACGTACGCTCCGGAGGGCGCGGTGGTGGACGCGGGCGGCCTGGCCGTCGCGCACCCGGCCGACCAGCCGTGCCTGGCGCAGCTGGCCGCCTGCGGCGCGCTGTGCAACGACTCCTCTCTCTACTTCAACGCAGGTGCGCCGCGCACCGACCTGATCACCCTCCCCAGGTAGGTGCATGGGTGGCCGAGTTGGAATCTACAGCTGTGCAGCAGACCTCCGCTGTGGGTCATGGGGAACATCACAGCATGCATTTGCCATGTCAAATGCCACCTCATGACATTTATCATGCCGTGTTGTGCGCATGTGCGACCGTCACAAGCTTTCAGAATCCTAGCTGAGCAAGCACGAGTGCACGGCTTGCGGCCGAGCGCCGCCGCGGCGCGTGCGCCCGCAGAGAAGGGCGTGTACCAGCGCGTGGGCGAGGCGACGGAGGTGGCGCTGCGCGTGCTGGCGGAGAAGGTGGGCCTGCCGGGGTACGCGGGCATGCCCGGCGCGCTGGGCGGCCTGCCGGCGCAGGACCGCGCCACCTTCTGCAACGACCACTGGCAGCGCGAGCTGCACAAGGCGCGCCGCGTGTTCACAGCAGCCACAGTGAGTACTGAAGCGGCGACTGACCAGCCGGTGGTATCGACAGTGGTCGTTGTGGGACCGCCTCGTTGTGGGACCACCGCCCGCGTACCAGTGGGGCTGCGGGCGCCTGCCGCCGCGCGGGCCAGCGCCCGCGCCTGGCGCGGGCGCCCGCCCCTGTGCGCGCGCGGGCGGGCGCACATGCTGGACGCGCCCGCGCGGCAGGTGAGCACGCTGGAGTTCAGCCGCGACCGCAAGATGATGAGCGTGCGCTGCCGCCAGGGCGACCGCGACGTGCTCTTCGTCAAGGGCGCCCCGGAGTCCGTGCTGGCCTGCTGCACCCACGTGCGCGCTCCCGCGCCCGCCTGCCTCGGTCCTGCAGGTTCGGGCCAGGTGGAAACGCGTCGGCCCAGTCTGCCAGGACCCTCTCGTCCCTTGGGAAGCACCCTGCAATGTCGGAGCAGGCTGCTCCAGCACGGTGTGCTGATGTGGACGGTCTGAGGCGGCGCAGGTGCTGGCCAACGACGGCAGCGGCGCAGCGGCGCTGACGGAGCACGTGCGGGAGGGCGTGCTGGGCCGCATGGTGCGCTATGGCGGCGCAGAGGCGCTGCGCTGCCTGGCGCTGGCCTGCAAGACGCTGCCGCTCGCGGACGCCCCGGTGCGCCCGAATTGCCCTGGGGCCGCTGGCAAGACAGATGAGCGAAAACGGCTTCATGTGTTGGGAGTGGGAGTGTCTGTCAGGAGACGGTGTCTGTCTATATGGATATGGCTGTGGTTTGGAACTGAGGGGCAAGTACGCATGTCCGTTGAGCGTTTAGGATTCCCATGCATCCCGACAGCAGCAACCCGACAGCAGCATGCTGTCAGCTCAGCCTTGGTATTGCCTTGCGCCAGCTCAACTTGCAATAAGGCAGTCGCACACTGCGCTTGTGCAACCAAGCACGTACTTGGGTTTGATGTGCTGCTCTGCACATGCTTGGTTTTTTTTTACTTTACTTTGATGAGCATCGCCATTCGCACAGCCTGCTGCGCTGCTGCAAGCACGATTAATGGATCATTCATTGGTGACGCCCATGCCCTGCTTGCTGAGCAGGCGCCTGAGAAGCCAGGTTTGCGCTCAGGTGGTGCCAGAGGATGAGGCGGGGCTGACGCTGTTGGGCATCGTGGGCATGCACGACCCGCCGCGCCCCGAGGTCGCGCCCGCCATCGAGCTGTGCCGCGCGGCTGGCATCCGCGTTATCGTCGTCACCGGCGACAACAAGGCCACTGCCGAGGCTGTGTGCCGGCAGGTGCTGGCCTGTGCCTCAGCCCATGTCTCGTTTCGGGAGGCCTTCCTGTGCATGATTCTGTTATAGCTCAAACCTGGCGGTGGCAAATGTGCAAGCCCTTGGAGCTGCGAGATGGCGTTGCAGCTGACGCATGGTGCCAGACCGATTGCTGGCGCCTACTATTGATCGACATTGTGTCGCGGCAATGCATTGCAGTGAGGCTGGGAGCTAACGTTGCTTGTCTTCATCAAAACACAGTTTGCATGGGGCAGGGTAGGCTCGTCGTGGTTTACAGACAGGCGCGGCGGGCCCCGGGCGCGCAGGTCGGCGTGCTGCGCGGCGCCGAGGGGCAGGCGGGCGGCCCGGGCAGCGTGAGCGGCCTGGAGTTTGACGAGCTGCCGCCCGCGGAGCAGCTGAGCGCCGTGGAGGCGCTGGCCGTGTTTGCGCGCGTGGAGCCCAGCCACAAGACGCGCCTGGTGGAGCTGCTCAAGGCGCAGGTGCGCGGCCGGTCGCAGCACGGGCGGGCAGCGTGGCTGCCCGCTTCTGCGTGCGCGTAAAACACATGTTGGCAGCCAGTCTGACAGGTCCAGGCATATGCCTGGCCTTGGGGTGAGGGCACCTGTTGGGGGCAGCATGTGGGGGCTGCCGGCTTGCGGCCCATGCCGCTTTGTGCATAGAACATGCCAGTGCTGCGGGGCCGTCTGCTTCCTGGTGAGCTGCAGAGCCGCGCTGTGATGTGCGGACAGAGAGCGCTGGGCAACCACCGCGCTGATTGCGCGCGGCGCGCAGGGGCACGTGGTGGCAATGACGGGCGACGGCGTGAACGATGCGCCCGCGCTCAAGCGCGCCGACATCGGCATCGCCATGGGCTCCGGCACTGCGGTCGCCAAGCACGCCGCCGACATGGTCCTCGCCGACGACAACTTTGCGTCCATTGTGCGCGCCTCCCCTTGTCTGGCAGGACGATCTGTGAGGGTGCGCATTGGGACTTGTGCCAGAGTGAGAACACGCCATCGCACACCGGGCGCTCTGAGGCCAGTGCACCTGCCGACCGAGGGCGCCCGTCTGCCGGCGGGCCCGCCGCGCGCTCAGCGGCGGACTCCACGCCTGGGCGCTCCGTCGGGCGCACCCGCTCGCCGCCGCCGGCGGCCAGCCGACCACGCGAGCGCGCGGGCGCGCAGGTGGCCGCGGTGGGCGAGGGCCGCGCGATCTACGCCAACACCAAGCAGTTCATCCGCTACATGGTGTCCTCCAACATCGGCGAGGTGGTCGCCATTTTCTTCGCCGCGCTCATCGGTGCGCCGCCCAGCAGTTTGCTTTCCTCGCTGTGTCAGCGTTGCATCAGGTCGGGCGTCGCCAGCCTGGGCCAGCGCGTTGGCGGTGACGTCGCGCACTTCGTTGCAGTGTCGCAGGACGTTTTTGTGATAGATGGCGCTGAGCGCGCGCGCGGGGGGGCAGGCATGCCGGAGGTGCTGAACCCGGTGCAGCTGCTGTGGGTGAATCTGGTGACTGACGGCCTGCCGGCCACCGCGCTCGGCTTCAACCCGCCCGACCGCGACATCATGCGCGCGCGCCCGCGCAGGCGCGCCTGCGCCCTTGCGGTAGCACGGCCGCCCCTGCGCGCCTGATGTGAAAGCCTGCGCAGCTATACATGCAAAGATGAATAGCCCTTGTGCGCTTCCGTCGCATGCTGCAGGAAATGCGGCGCCATGCGCGCGAGCAGGCTCGCAGCGGCTCATGCCTTGCAGTGAGCGCTGTGGGCAGCTGCTGTCTGCGTGACAGGTGCTCGGCGGTGCACCGAGTGCGTGCTGGCAGCGGCGGACGGGGTAGGCGCCGGCCTACCGAGCAGCGGCCGCTGACGCGCGCGCGCGCCCGCCGCGCCGCAGGCAGGAGGAGGGCATCATCGATCGCTGGCTGGTCGTGCGCTACGCTGTCATCGGCCTCTATGTCGGCTGCGCGACCGTGGCCGGCTTCGGCTGGTGGTTCCTGTCGTTCTCGGTGCGTTGCATGCTGGGCACGCCTGCCGCGCAGGGCTGCTGGGCGGGGAGCGATCAGCTCGGGGGCACCGGCATGCGCCCTCCGCACAGCGCCGCCGCTGCCAGCAGCCGCCGCCAGGCGCATGTGGGTGACCGTGAATGCACAGTAGTGCGTGGCTGGCAGGGCAGCGCTGGGCGCCTCTGGCGCAGGCCTACCGCGCGGGCAGGGGCACCGACAGCGGCCCTGGCAAGCCCTGCCCTGAGTGCCTGCCCGGCGCTGCCCGCTGCCGTGGACCAGGCTGCTGTCGCCCCGGCATGCGCCCAGCGGGGCGCGCGCCGCGCCGCAGGAGGGCCCGCGGCTCAGCTGGCACCAGCTGACGCGCAGCACGGCGTGCGCGAGCGCGGACGCGTGCGCTGTCTTCCGCGACCGGCGGCCGGGCACGGTCGCGATGACGGTGCTGGTGGTGGTCGAGATGTTCAACGCGCTCAACGCGCTGTCCGAGAACAACTCGCTGCTGCAGGCGCGGCCCCGCGGCCCGCGCGCGCGCGCGCCCCCGCGCCGGCGCCCGCCGCAAAACCTAGTGTACCTTTTGTTGCACATTTTTCTTCTGTTGGTCGGTCTTTTTCTCGTGTTGGTCTCTTATCTTTCTTCTTGCTTTTGCAGCCCGCGCGGCTGCGCGTGCCGGGCGCGCCAGGCGCGCGTGCGCATGCGGCCCCCCTCTGCCCACGCGCTGCCCGTCGGCTCGGGGGGCCGCATGCCTGCGCGTGTGGGTGGGCTGCGGGGGATGCGCCAGGCGCGGCTGCTGCCGCTTGCCTTTGCTCGAGCGCCAGGCGGCCGCCCTCACTCGAGCGGGCAGCGCTGCAGGCTGCGGGCCGCCCTTGCCTGACTGCGCGCCCCAGCTGGCAGGCTGCAGCAGTAGCTCGGCCCGTGGCTGCCAGGGCCGCAGGTGACACCCGTGCGGCGTGCGCCACAGCCGCCGCCCTATCGCACCTGCCGTGAAGGCTGCCGCAGCAGGGAGGTGACACCTGGGGGGGCGCGGGGGCGCAGCTGCCGCCCTGGCGCAACCCGTGGCTGCTGGGCGCGATCGGGCTGTCCATGGCGCTGCACTGCGCGATCCTGTACGTGCCGCCGCTCGCGCTGCTGTTCAGCGTCACCGCGCTGGGCGCGGCCGAGTGGCGCGCCATCCTGTGGCTGTCCTTCCCCGTCATCCTGGTGGACGAGGCGCTGAAGTACGTCACGCGGTGCGCCCCGGCCCGGCCCCCGGCTGCTCCAGCCAGTGCCCCGGCCCGGCCCCATGGTGCTCTTGCCAGGGCCCCAGCGTGTCAGGTTGTGGCTGTTGCGAGGCGCCTGTGCCGTCCCCGCCATGCTTCCCGAGGGTGCGAGCACTCTGCACGTGTGGCACGCATGAGTGCCTCCCGTGGTCAGGAGCACGATCTTCGCCTGACTGCTTGCGTGCCGTGTTCTGACGACGCGCCTGCCGCCGTGCAGGAACCATGTGGCGCCCTACAGCGGGGGCCCGGGCGCCCGGCAGGCGTCGTCCAGCCTGGCAGAGCGCCTGAACAGGCTGCTGCCGCGGCGCTGGCGGCGCACGATGCCGCTGGACCTCCCCACGCACTTCTCAGGTGGGCAGGCCGCCAGCCACCGGGACTGCTAGTCAGTTCGGGTGAGCGCCGTGCCGCCCCTGCTGTGTTGGCATGCCTGAGGATTGCCCTTTCCTTGCCAGAGTATTAAACGATTGAGCCTGTTCCAGATCGGTTCAGACGCATGCATTTCTTCTGTCTGTATGTGGGCTAAAGTATATAACCACTGCACTGCATGTGAAAAGTGCCTCTCAGGCATGGCTGGATGCAGTCTGGTGGTTGGCAGGACATTTGCACGTCCTGGCTTTCCCGCCTGTCTTCTGCAAGACGCAGGATGTCGCCGGCTCAGGTGAGCTCTGCGATGGCAGGCGCAGACCGGGCGCTTACGGGTGAGGATCAGCCAGACACGGGGGAGGTGGAGCTGCTCCTTGCCAAGCGCAATGGCAGCGGCGCGGGCGGCAGCGGCGCCGTATGACGCTGTGCCTGGGGCCCGCAATGTGTTTCTCGGTGCTTTTGCAACCAGGCGGGTCCCAGGGCCTGCACGACATGGTCTGGCGCCGCGCTGCCGCTGCGGGCTGTAGCTAGCAAGACATGCTGCGAATGTAATAGCTTCTGTCTGGATTCTGCAACACAGCAAACCTCTTGAAGAGCACACGCCAAAATCCTCTTACTGAGCATGTGCGCGTCGGCACAATATATCAAGCACACAGCCCATGCACAGCTGGACAGGCAACCTATTCACATTGCCCAAACGCGCACGTACACGGGCTGAATATGCGCAGCAGTTGCTCGCTCACTACATGGAAGAACACTGGGCTCGCTGATGGCATCTCCCGCCCGATGGGCGGTGACGCACCGGGTCACTTGGCTAGGCATGTCTCAAGCCTGGACCGCAGTTGCGCATCACTCACAACAGGCTGACTGTCACCGAGACATGCGCTGAGCCGCACCAAATGTGCTGAGCCGCACCAAATGTAAATACCCAAAGTGAAAAGCAGGAAGGCTCTTCCGCCCCCCGACGCAGGCGGCCCGCAACCGCTGTTCCAAGTGGCGTGTTTTGCACTTCCAGGAGGGCAAGGGCCAAAGCGCAGACCGTATGACAAGGCTAAAGCAAGAGCCCTTGTGTACAGCCTGTGGCACAAACTCACAGGCGCCCCCGCGCACACCCAGCCTAACCGCTCCCGGGCCTCGCGCTGCATCCGCAGCACAGAAGCCGCGGATGCCGCTGCGCAGACCAGGAGGGGCACCGCTGGCTGTTACAAAGTCGCTGACCCCGAGCACGTAGGGAAGAGACGTGGCAGGAGGAGCAGGAGGAGCAAAAGCACCTAAATTGCCGCCTTGGGCCCCTGCGGCTTGCGCCGGCTGGGGACTGACGGCTGCCGGTCCATACTCGTCTGGTTCTGCGCGCGCATACAGAGGGTTGGGCGCTCGTAGAGTCTTCCCCACACATTGTCGTTGCCTTGTCCTTACATTTTCTTTTCGAAGGTGCACTGCAGCAACACAGTGCACAATGTGTTTGCATCACTGCCAAACAACTTCATGCTGTCGGCATCCTGTGCAGAGCCCTCCTGCCTGGTACGCATGCAGGACAGAGACAGGACAGCTCCGGCGGACAAACACCTTGGCGCCGCCGACGACCTCGTCCACATCGTCAAAGATGTCTGAAAGGCCATCCGCTGCAGCGCTGATGCTGGCCGCACGCAGCAGGCTCTGAAGGTCCCCGCTCCAGCCTGCAGACCATTGACGCACTGTCGGTACGCCTTCCAAGCACAGCATGTGCGCTGTCGGCCGTGCATCAAGCCAGTCCAGTCCATCAAGGCTCCTCTGGCGGCTGCATCAGGCCGCATTCATGCGAGGCTATGCAGTCAGTGCACTCACTGCTGCCACAGGGCTTGTTCTCTTTTTCTCTGCTGTCATACAGAACGCTATGTGACGAGGCCTCACGTCTGGCAAGCCTGGCACACATCCGGAAGACAAGAAGCGCAGCAGCCTGGCGCCCGACTGCAAAGGGATGCTTCCCAGCAGCCATGCGCGCACCGCGCTGCGTGTTGACAGCAGGCGACGCCGTGCGCGTCATGCGCGGCGGCGGCGCCGGCGCCGGCGCCTCCTCCGCCGGCGGCGCCGGCGGCAGCTGCGCGCCGCGCGCGCGCCGCTGCCCCGGCCCGCTCCTCGCGGCCGCCGGCCCCGAGATCGAGCGCCAGTCCTCTAGCAGCTGCTGGTGGCCGCCGCCGCCGCTGCCGCCGCTGCCGCCCATGCCGGTGCCGGACAGCGAGCGCCAGCCCTGCGCGCCGCCCCCCGGCCGCCAGCTCTCCAGGCCCTGCCCGCCCGCCGCGTTGCCGGCCACCGCGCCAAACGGGCCGCGCGCCGCGCCGCCGTTGGCCTGCTCGGCATACTCCGGCGTGCTCGGCTCCTGGTGGCCGCCGCCGGGGCGCGCGCCGCCGCCGGCCCCGAGCGCGCCCCCGGGAGCGCCCCCGCTGGCCGCGCCCAGCCGCCCGAACGCGCGCCAGGCCTCCGCCTTGGGCGGCGCCAGCGGCTCCGGCAGGCCGTAGCCGCCGGCGCCGGGCGCGCCGCCGCCGGGCAGCGGCGCGCCGGGCGCGCCGGGCGGCGCGTCCAGCGCCAGCGAGCCGGCCAGGTCGGGCCCGTCGGCGAGCGCGCTGGAGGCAGGCAGGCCGCCGTAGCTGCCGCTCGTCAGCGCGGCGATGTTGCCGAAGAACTCGGCGGGCGAGGGCGCGCTCGGCGCGCGCTCGGGCGGCGCGGCCAGGCCGGGCAGGCCGGCGAGCTCGCCCGCAGCGCCGCCGCCCGCCTCGCCCGCCGGCAGCGGCGCGTCGCCCATGTGCGCCTGCAGCGTCTTGCGCAGCGCGGCCAGCTCGGAGGTCAGGCGCAGGTTCTCCGCCGCGGCGCCCTGCCAGCGCTCGCGCAGCGCGGCCACCTGCGCCGCCAGCTGGCCCTTGTGCGCCTCCACCTCCGCCAGGTGCGCTGCCAGCGCCTGGTTCTGCCGCGCCAGCTCGCCCACCTGCGCCCGGCGCCCGGCGCAGGTTGTCAGGTTGTGAGGGCGCTGCTCAGCGCTGCTTGAGAGCTTGGCCGTGCCCGGGCGCCCGCCTCGCGGCCGGCGCGGCCAGCGTAGCGCTGGCCACCGGGGAAAAAGGCTGGGGTTTGTCGCATCGTCATCGTGCAGCCCATGCATGCGCGCAGCGCCGCTCGCTCACGCCGCGCGCTGCATGCCGCCCATCCAACGCGCAACCACGACAATCCCCACTCTGGTAATTCGGCTGACTTGGAGCAGACGCTGTTCGAGGACGCAAGCTGCTCACATCCAGCAACACACAGGACGCGCCTTACGCGAAAAGGGGCTCGCACCTTGACCTCCAGCTCGTCCAGCTGTTCCTGCCGCTTCTGCCGCACCCGGCGCGCTGACTCCCGGTTGGCGATGCGCCTGCAGTGCGGCACACGGCCCCTGACGACTCGCATATCCGATCGTACACAACGCAACATGGTCCGCCCGAGCAAGGCCAGGCGGCAAGCAGACGCGCGTGGCGCGCCGCTTGATGCGGCGCCGGTCCTCCTCGTTCAGCCCCGGCGCGTCCGGGTCGCCCTTGTAGGCGATGGGCCGGCCCACTTTCTTCTTCTCCTTGCCGCCGCCGCGCCCGCGGCCCGCGCCCCCGCCGCCGCCCTCCTCGTCCTCCAGCTCGTCGTCGTCCATCTCGCTGTCCCAATCGGAGTCCTCGGTGGCGGCCCGCGCCGCGCGCGCGCTCCGCCGCGGCCTGCGCGCAGCAAGTGCTCGCCCTGTCACTCCACTGGTTGTTCTCTTTACAGCCAATGCCGTGAACGCAGTGGTGTGCACGCGGCTCTGCGCTGCTACAACGGCGTTGCTTGTGCTGGCGACCTACTCTGAAAACATGTCCTGTTGTGGGACCAACGTCAGCATATCGCCCCGACCTGGCCCGCACGCACCAGCACAGCCACAAGGCGGCCCGTCAACCCCGACGACCGCCGGTGCCCAGGAGGGCCGCACCGCAGACTGCGCCCCCCTTCTCCTTCCTCCTTTGCCCCGCCATTTGACAGCCGCCCGCCGCTATACCTGCATATCACCACGGCCTTGTTCGTCCGCAGCGCAGGCCTCTGCCGAAAGCAGCAAAGAAGTCAGCAGGTCTCAGGGCGTTACCGCTCCATGCTTGCGCCCGTGCACGCGCCGTGACGCCCCGCTTTGCCGTCCTCCGCAACGCGTTCTCATCCACGCGCACAGGCGCGCCCTGCGCACCAGTGCACGGATGGTGCCAGCTCTGCGAGACAGGGGATGGCACGCCCGGCCACCTGTGCCGGCTGCACTGCCAGCGCCGCAGATAAAAAGCTACATAGACGCTGTCACAGACAACCTTGCGCTGCAAACACGCGTGCTAAGCCACAGCACAGCAGGAGAACAAGCTGAGCCTGTGCGGGCAGCTCGTGCGCACGAGCGCCCTCAATGCTGCCCACCTCGTGTGGCAAGCAGACAAGCGCAGCGCGGAGGCAGGTCAAGCAAGAGGGTGCCGTTGCGGGCGCTGCACCAGCGCGGCCCCAGTGCCAAGCTCTTTTCAGAGTGGAAATATAGCCAATGGCCCAGGTGGCACTCGCCTCGGGTCCGCATACACAAGTGGGGGCCATACGGATAAAGGTGTACGGCTAGCCAGGGCGGCACAGGAGCTGTCTCGCTTTGTTGCCGCGGTCGATGCGAGGTGAAAAGGATGCGGAATTTCACCCAAGGAAAGCGTGATGTTGGCCCGTCAAGCCCTGCAAAGCCGACTCCTGTAGCGACCGCGGGCAAACCTTTGTCCGCAGACTGCGAGAGCTCTCCCGGGTCAGCACTTCACGCCCGTGACACACTCGCAGCAGCAGGACCCCGCTCCAGCTCCCCTACTGCACGATAAATCATGAGCTCCTGCGCTGTTGGAGAGCCTCTCTGCCGAGTGGAGCACAGTTCGCCTCAAAGTGCTGCAGGGGTTAAGCAAAGGGTTGCCATATGGTGGCATGCATATGCAATTGCTGATGTTTTTTAAAAGAAACGGATGTCATGTCGTACAATGCCCGCATGCACACATGCACAAACGCACACACGCACACTTCGTCTCCCGCTCTTCATTGCTGCAGGACCTCAGCCATACTTCAAGAAAGCAAAGAACAGGTGCAGGTCTTCCGCGCGCATGCCCGTCTATCAAAGCGCTCCTCATCACAGGAGGCGCACGCCCCGAAAAGAATAGCACAAAAAAGAGAGGCTGCAAGCTAGCACAGCAGCGCAGCTGCTGCACAGAGCCCCGGACGGGCGCAAGCAAGCACAATCATGCGACTAATAAGACTGGTAGCTTACTGCAATGCATGCATTGACCAGGCGAACGCAAGCAAACGACTCACAGGCGCGGCACATTGCGGGGCGAAGGCCGGCAGCGTGGCTGTAGACACGCTGCTAGCAGCCAAGCGCATCACACGCAGCGCACACCTGCTGCCTCATGGCAGCCAGGGGCTGCCGCCGGCGCTTTGAAGCAAAAAAGCACCCACACAGCTTATTCTCAATGCATGTAGCACCCGCACAGCTTATTCTCACGCACACTTGCATGTCAACGTATGATGAACATTGCGTTGCCCAAGCCGTGCAGTCGCCTTGCGATAACATTTGAGCAGCCCACAGCATGCTACAGCGAGCACGAGTGCCGGGCCAGCATGCACAGCGTTGCCGGCGCGAGCTCCCTGCGCCTGGCGCAGCTGCAACACGATGCTGCCACGGAACCTTCAGCAGAACAGTCCATCGGCCGGCAGGCAGGACGGGCCACGAGCGCCCCCTATGCCTGGTGCATTTGGGTCACATAGTTGCGCCGGAAGCGGCGCTCGGACTGGTGCACCACGAGCGCCGGCAGCGCAAAGCCCAGGAGCGCCTGCGTGCCGTACAGGCCGGCCAGGCAGCGCAGCGTCGGGGCGCCGCCCGGCTCAGCCGCGCGGCACACGGCCGGCGGCAGTGCGAGCGACGCCGCCAGGCTCGCCAGCTGCACCGCCAGCTGCAGCCGGAAGCGCACCTGCGCGCGTCGCGCTGCTCGGGCGCCGCTGTCCGCCGCAGGGTCTGGACACAGAGCAAAACCCGTACACCATGGTCCGGCTGCACTGCGCTGGCTGGCAGAGCACAAAGGAGCGCATGGGATGCGGCGCAGAGCGGCAGACGGCTCTTCAGCGCAGAATACGCTGTGGCATGGCAGCTCGGCGTGCCAGCGTGACGGGGTGAGCAGCGCCTCGAGGGGAGCAGCGGCCGGGCGCGCACCATGGTGACCACGTTGCACGTCAGCAGCGGCTGCGCGTTGCTGTAGCGCAGCAGCAGCGCCAGGCTCAGGCCGGCGCCGGGCGGGAGGCTGGCGAGCACGCGCGGGAAGGCCACGAGGCCGTTGAACGCGCAGTACAGCAGGCAGATGCCCTTCACGGCGGCCTCGCGGTGGCGCACGTACCTGCGCCTGGTGCCGCGCACCGGTCAGACCCCGGGCGGCAACCGACGCACCACCACCTGACCTGAGGCCTCACGAGGCCGCAGGCCTGCAGCGCAGCACCCCACCTCTTCCCGAGCCCCCTCCGGCCTGCAGACACCTGCAGCGCGCAGCACTCCAACAAGCCCCTCGTTGACAGGCCAAGCGAGGCAGGCGTGCGAATGCAGAGGTCAAAACACCCATGCGCGCGCTGCGGCAGGCGCACCAGGTCAGCGCCAGCCGCGGCAGCGCGCCGATCACGCCCAGCAGCGCCAGGACGGCGACGTACGCGACCGGCGCGTGGAATGCCAGGCGGTGCGGCTCGCGGAAGCCCAGCCACAGGAAGATGACCACAGCAAAGCCCACGCTGATGGTGTCCACCTGCGCCCGGCGGCGCCAGCGTCGGCGCCGCGCCCAGCCGCCCGCACCGCCGCGGCAGGCGCGCCAATGCATGCACCGCTCGCCCGGACCAGAGCCCCGCCAGGTGGCTTGCGGCCATGCGTCGGGTTGTTGAGCGACCGCATCCTACCTTGGCGGCCAGTGTGCACCTGGCATGACGCGTCCCCTGTTCATGTTGCCAGCAGCTCTTTACGGCTGCATGGAGCCGGCAACGCCAGCAAGGACAGGCACACCCCGGCCGGGCGCGCCCCGCGCACCTTGCTCAACCGCAGGCTGTGCCAGGCGCGGAACTTCTCCTCCAGCGCGGCGTCTTCAAATGTCAGCCAGAGCGCGTGTCCCGCCGGCATCTCCAGGCCCTCCTTGCCGCCGCGGGCCCGGGTCGCCGCCCGCAGACCCCCGCCCCCCGCATCGCCGGCGCGCCCCTTGCCCGCCAGGCCCGCCTCGGGCCCCGCGCTGTCGGCCGCGCCGGCGGCGGAGCTCGGCCCGGCGCGCTCGCAGCCGGCCTCGGCGGGGAGGGTTTCCAGCTCGTCCGATGGCGCGCGCGCGCGCTTGATGCCTCTCAGTGCCGGCGCGCTCGCCTGCGCGGCCTCCGCCGTACCGGACCGCCCTGCCACGGCGTCGGCCGCCGCAGTCGCCCGCGGGGCAGTCGCCCGCAAAGGCGCATCGTCGGCGGCGGCGCCCTTGGCCGGCGGGAAGCCCGCCGCTGCATGCGCGGCAAACGGCAGCGCCGTTGGCCCGTCTGCCCGCGGTCGCGCGGGCAGCAGCGGCGGCAGGACGCGCGCGCGCTCGCCGCTCATCGAGTCGTTGGAGTCCTGGCGATTGAAGCCGCGGTGTGCGCGCGCCACAAAAGGGAGCGCGGGCGGCGGCGAGCTGGGAGGCGTGCTGGACGGCGTCAGGTCGGCGGCTGGGCCCCCCGGCGCCCCCCATCCGCTAGCTGCGACGCTCCCCGCGGCGCCGCAGGCGGGCGTGCCAGCAGCCACGCCGCCCGACCCAGGGGCGTCGTCCTCGGCGTCAAAGCGCCGTGCGTGCTGCGCAAGGAATGGCAGCGCAGGCGGCGGCGGCGCCGGCGGCGCAGACGACGGCCACAGCGGCGGCAGCGCGGGCGCGCCCTCCCCTGGGCCAGCCTCGAACGGCTTGTGCGCGTGCGCCAGGAAAGGCAGCGCCGGCGGCGGCGGCGGCGGCCCTCGGACGGCCGCCATAAGGCCCGCGCCCTGCCCCATGGCGCTGTCCGCATCCGGGCCAGCAGGCTCGCCCGGGCCGTCGGGCTCGCCCGGCGCTGTGCCCGGCGGCGCCGGATCGTGTCCGGCCCCTGCCGCGCCGCTGGGCCGCACGCCTGGCGGAGTCGCGTCCGTTGCCCCGCGGGCCCCGCCGCCGGCGGCCTGCGCCGGCGCGGGCGGCGCCTGCGCTTCTCGGGCCGCCTCAGAGGGCGAAGCATCAGCGCCCACCGCAGCCGCCCCATCCGCATGCTCCGTGCGGGCTGCACCCGTGTTTCTATCAGGCGCCGGCGGCGCCGTGGCGGACGCGGCGCGACGAAGCCCCCGCGCGGCAGGGTCTTGGTGCGCGTCGCGGGCAACCGCGCGCTGCAAGCGGCCACCCTCCGCCGCGACGTCGGACGCCGGCGCACAGGGGTTGGGCGCCAGCCTGGGCAGCACGGCAGAGCTGACCGAGCGCGCGGGCCCCGCTGGCGCTGTCTCGCAGCCGCCGGCGTCCCCATGCGTCCGGTCAAGGTCCCACCGGCGCGGCGCGGCAAACGGGTTGGGCGCGCGCGGCATGGGCGGCAGCGTGACCGAGCTCGCCTGCTGCGCGGGCGCCGGCGCAGGCTCATCCAGGCCCTGGCCGCCACGAGCAGGGGCCGGGCCCGGCCCCGCCGCCCCGGCCTGCAGGGCAGGCGCTTGCTGCGCTGCGCTGGGCGCTGCGCCGCCCCGGGCGCCGGCAGCACGAGGGAGCGCAGCCTCCCCTGCTGCGGGGCCTGACGGGCCGAGCACGTCCCGTCTGTCCGGCTCCTGCAGTCACCACGCCGCATCCCAATCAGCGCTCAGCCTTCTGCCTCAGCTGCCAGCCCCGCCTTCAACAGCCACATCGCGCAGCACATCGATCTGTGCGGCGTCCATGTGAGCATGCAGCACAGCCTCGGCCTAGCCACGACTGTGCAAATCAACTCCTGAAGAGGTCCGACCCCACCTACAAGCTTGACGGGTCTTGCGCACCTCCTCGCGGCGAGGCCGCGGAACGGGCAGTGTCCCGCTGCTGCCGCCGGGGCCGCCTGCGCTGCCGGGCATGTCGCTGGTGTTGCACGTGCCGGCCGTAGGGCTTTGCTGCGCGCTGCCGCCCTCGTCGCTGCCGCCTGCAAGCAGCTGCAGCCGTGCAGCCTGGCGGTCTGCCTCGCGCGGCGACGCCAGCGGCGCGCCCAGGAACGCCGCAGCGGCCGTTGCTCGCAGTGCAGGCGCGACGCGCGCCAGCGGGGCGCTCAGCTCGGTCGCCAGGCGCACCGCGCGCCTGCTGGGCACCAGTGCAGTGTCAGGCGGCGGCGAACGCTCAGCCCGCCCGGCGCAGGCGTGCCGTGAGCGCGTCAGGACGCATGAACAGCGATACGTACAGGAGGCCGGGCGGGGGCCGCACTCGTGGCTCGCCGATGGGCTCCCGGGGCCCCACCCCACAAGGAGCAGGGCGTCTCCGGCGGCCGCGGAGAGAGGCGAACGCGGCAGCGCAGGGTCTTGCGCCAACGCTGCGCTCTCGCCGGCGGCGGCCTGAACCCCCAGCAGCACCCGCACGCACGCGAAGCGGACCGGGTCAGCTGCCCCGCCCGCCGCGCCTAGCGCCAGGTCATCCTCGCGCCTGCGTCGGGCGCCGGGTGCCTTGCCTCCGCACCCAGCAGTGCGTTGACACCAGCACGCCACCCTCCACACCGCTCCGCCGCTGGCATGATGCCAGGGGTGCGCACCACGCGGAGGCCTGGTGCACGCCGGCGCCCGGCGCAAGCAGAGCCGCCAAAGTGCCGGCTGGCTGCAGGCAGATGCTGAGCGACGGGCAGCCCGCCACCAGGTTCTCCGAGCGCAGGAGCAGCCCGCACTCCAATCCTATGCCCAGGCTCAGGAACCGGGCGCCGCCCAGCAGCGCTGCGGTGGCGCCCGCGGCGCTCGAGCTGGGCCACGACTCTGCAAAGCTGGCAGCCAAGCTGCTGGCGAGCGCGGTCCACTCTGCTGAGCTGGCCCTGGCTGACGCCGTGCAGGAGGGTTGAGGCGATAGCTGCAGCGGGTCTGGGCCAGCCTGCATTCACGGGCCCTGCAAGCGGGCCAAGGGGCTGGCGAGCAGCACCTATCAGCAGGAGAGCCCCAACGCGAATGGGGCTGCAGTGCTCCCAGTCTACCTCCGGTCCGGGCTGCCCACGTAAAGTTCGTTGGGCATAGCTACGTTTGGCGTGTATGTGCTGGATCAACTGCCGGCTTAGTCAACAAATGGCAAGCGCGGCGGTATCTAGGGTATGAGCTTGCAATGGCCATGCTGAAAATTGTTGCCCGCATGACAGCTCCAGAATTACATACACTTCCGCTCAACACATCCCTTAACACATCAAGTGTGCTCGTACTTCGCATCTCTGAAATGAGGCAACAGGCTAGCGCATGTGTAGCTGCGCAGGCGGACTCAGCAACACGGCGTCTTCAGCTGGCAGCAGCCGCTTCCCCGAAGCTGTTTTTACTCACCCCAGCTCTGCAACACGGGACCTAACATGCCGCAACAGCAGCTCAGCTGCCTTGGAAAGAACCACGCATGAAGCAAGCGCAAGTCACTTGAAAATCCATCATTCTGACTAGTTGCACATCGGACCGGAAAACTAGGCAGGCCTCTACTATAGCGCCCTTGGGGAGCGCACCCAGCAGCATGGCAGCAGTGCACGCCACAAAAAAGCGTCAGCACTTGCTATTCAGCACCGGCGCGACTCAAGCGGCTATGAGCTGTTGCACTGACCTACACAGCTCATCGCAAGTCTTCACACTTATGGAAAGCTACAACACCTCGAAGTCTGCGCGTCAAGTCCCAGCATTACAAAGCTACGCTGAACGGCTTGACCACTGCTGAGCAATTGCATGGCATGCACCTGCCTGGTAAGTCCTCTAGAACACTGCCAACCCAGGCATGTCCTGCCTGTTGCGCCCGAGGGTGGGGGCGCAGGCGCCTCAGCAGCGCATGCCATGCAGCCGAGCATGCGTGCGCTCCTCACGCCTGGTGGATCTTCAGCGCAAAGTTGCGCCGGAAGCGCCGCTCCGTGAGGTACACGACGGTGGCCGGCAGGGCCACACCCAGTAGCGCCTGTGCGCCGTACAGGCCGGCCAGGCAGCGCGGCGTGGCGGCGCCCGGCGCGCGCGCGCGGCACACGCCCGGCGGCAGCGCGAGCGACAGCGCCAGGCACGCCAGCTGGACCGGCGCGTGCAGCCGGAAGCGCACCTGCGCGCGCGGTGCTGCTCGCGGCCCGCTGCAGGGGCCTCAGCCGGGCGTCCGCGACCCCGTGCAGTACACAGCTGCGAGCGGCATGATCCCATCCAAGCACTTCAGCTTGTTCGCCGCCCCCTCACAGTGCAGAGGGCTGAGCCTGATTGCCTGTACCAAAGCTGCACAGCCACAGACGCCTGCACAGCCAGTGGAGTGCATTTGCCACTCAGCGGCTCCTGCATCGCCAGGCAGGGCAGCTGCTGACGAGGCATGCACGCACGGTCCTGGGGCAGGCTGGCACGCGCCCCACCATGGTGACTATGTTGCACGTCAGCAGCGGCTGCGCATTGCTGTAGCGCAGCGCCAGCGCCAGGCTGAGCCCGCCGCCGGCCGGCAGGTTGGCCAGCAGGCGCGGGAAGGCCACCAGGGCGTTGAATGCGCAATACAGCAGGCATAGCGCCTTTGCGACCGTCTCGCGGTACTGCACCAGCCTGCACCGGGCGCTGCACAGCCTTAGACGCCCAGCCGAGAGCTCCAGCGACCAGGCGCATCCAGCAGCCGCGGCCTGCCGGACACCTCACAGCCTCCCACAAGAACAGCAAGCACGGGCTCCCCGCGCCGGCGCGAGCAGCGCGGCGGAGCCGAATGCGGCGTGCGGCAGCACAGGGCGGGCGGCATGGCGGCGGGACGATGCGCGGCCGCACCAGTCGCGCGCCAGCCACAGCAGCGCGAGCACGGTGCCCAGGAGTCCCAGGACGGCCGAGTACGCGATGGGCGCGTGGAATGCCAGGCGGTGCGGCTCGCGGAAGCCCAGCCACAGGAAGATGACGATGGCAAAGCCCGCGTTGATGGCGTCCACCTGCGAGCGCAGGAAGGATGAAGTGGGCACGCGCACAGCGGGGTTGTCCTCGATGGTGGGAGGCAGGCAACTGGGGGGTCTGTGGGGTCGGCAGGCGGTGAAGGGCGCCGCCACGTGCAGGACGTGTCAAGGCTGTGCAGTCACTGCAGGGTGGGATGCTGCTACCGCTCGGGAGCATGCGGCTGCCCAGCAACCGGAGCCTGAGTGGCACTCGCCCGCACAGGTCACCGACGACAGCGGCGTCACGGGAATGCGGAGCCGCCTCCCTGCCGCCGCGCGTGCGCGCACCTTGCTCATCTGCGCGCTGTGCCAGGCGCGGAACTTCTCCTCGATGGCGGCGTTCTCGAATGTCAGCCACAGCGGGTGGCAGGCCGGCATCTCCAGGCCCTCCTTGCCTCCGGCCCGGCCCGCGGCCTTCACTCCAGAGGAGCTCCCGCCGCCGCCTCCCTGCGGGGTCGGGTCGGCGTGCGCCGCCGCCCGCCCCCGTCCGTCGGCAGCGCCGCTCGCTGCAGCGCGCTCGACGGCGGCCTCGTGAGGCGCCTCGATCTCGCTGAGCGACCCGCGCATGCGCGCGACACTGCCCACACTTGCGCCTCCCGCCGCGGCCTCCTCCCCACCCAGCCAACCCCCCACGGCCGCCGGCGTGGGCTCGGCCTGCGCCGTGCCTGCATGCACGGGCGCCTCTCCGCCAGCATCGCCCTCACCTGGCGGGAAGCCCGCTGCGGCTTGCGCAGCAAACGGCAGCGCGCCTGGCGCAGGCGCCTGCGGCTGGGACGGCAGCAGCAACGGCAGCACGGGCGGCAGCTCGCCGGCCGTGCTGTCAGCGGAGTCGCGGCGGTTGAAGCTGCGCCGTGCGCACCCCACGAACGGGAGCGCCGGCGGCGGCGAGCTGGGCGGCGCTGCGGAGGGCGTCAGGCTTCCCCCCAAGCCCCCTGGCTCTCCCAGCAGCGCCGGCCGGCCCGCCGCGTCGGCGAGGGCGTCGCCGGTGCGCGGACGAGCAGCCAGCCCGCGCACCGTGCCGTTTGGCACACCAGGGCTTCCCTCCTCAGGGTCAAAGCTGCGGGCGCGATACGCAATGAAGGGCAGTGCGGGCGGCGGCGGCGCCGGCGGCGTGGGCGACGGCCACAGCGGCGGCAGCGCCGGCGGGCCCTCGCCAGGCCCGGGCTCGAACGGGTCCCGTGTGTGCGCCAGGAAGGGCAGCGCGGGCGGCGGCGGCGGCGGGCCCGGGACGCACGCCACCAGGCCCGGGTTCTGCTCTGCAGTCGCGTCGCCGCTCCAGGCGCACCGCCCAGGCGCGCCTGGCCCCAGCGGGCCTGGCGCGCTGCGGGCCCCTGCTGCCCCGCCAGGCCCGAAGCCCGGCGGCGCAGCCCCGCCCGCGTTGGGCGCTGGCTCAGACGCCGCCGGTGGCGCCCGGTGGCCGCCAGCAGCGGCAGCAGGGAGCGCTTGGGCGGCCCTCGCAGCGGCCCCATTCTCGGGGCTCCACCTGGCCGCGCCCGCAAACGGGTTCCAGACGGGCGCCATCGGCGGCAGCGTCACAGACGTCGTGCGGCGCAGGCCCTGGTCCGCGGCGCCCGGGTCCTGCCCAGCCGCGCCCGGCGCGGCAGGGTCGCCCCCCGCGGCCACACCCTCCCAGCGCGGCATGACCGCAAACGGGTTGTGGCGCGCCGCCGCTGGCAGCAGCGCAGAGTTGGCCAGGCGCAGGGGCCTCGCCGCTGGCGCTGCGGCGCTGCCGTTGACATACCCGTTCAGCGCAGGGCCCGCCCCATCGCCCGGGGTCCACTGGCGCGGCGCCCCAAAAGGGTTCCACATGGGCGGCACGGGCGGCAGCGTGACCGCGCTCGCACGCGGCATGCGCGCGGGTCCCGGGCCCCCGGGGCCATCCCCGTCGTCCGCCACGAGCGCGCGTGGCGCCTCGCTGGCCGCAGCGCCGCTTCCGGCGGTCCCACGAGGTGCGGCCTCGCCAGCTGCTGCTGGGCGACCCCCGTTCATGCCCCGCACGTGTGGCGCCTGCTTTGCAAACATTACCACGTCAGAGCTCAGCAGGCTCACCTTGCCTGCACGCGCCCGCTCCGGTCGCGAGGCCGAGCCAGGCATTTACCATGCCCCACACCACAGGCTGGGCAGGCCAACTGTATCCAGCTTAGACCCACTCCGCAAAGAGATGCCACACAGGTCAGACAGACTGCTGGCAGTCTCAAACGCACCTCTGCCTGACGCGCAGCGGGCTGAGTCGCGCTGCTGTCGCCGGCGCCCCTGTCGCTGCCAGGCATGCTGTGGCTGTCAAGTGCACAGGCCGCTGCACGCGCTTCTCGTCGTGGTCACTGCCCGCTGCAAGCGGCTGCTGCAACACAGGCTGGCGGTCTGCCCGGTGCTGTAAAAGCAGTTGCGTGCCCAGGAAGGGAGCAGCTAAGCGCTGTCCGCAGCACAGGGCGCTCGCAGCCGCCTATAGCGAGCGTACCTGCAAGGCAGCACAATGGCTGGTAAGCAAGCTGCACAACACCGATGCATGAGCACAGACATGGACGGCCTGCACTGGTCCTGACCGATCAAATTTGGCCAACAAGGCGAGTACTCTGGCCGCGGCAACTGGCTGCTAACGCCCCGCGTCGCAAGGTGCAGGAAGTTGTCGGCAGGTTCTGAGTCAGACGGGCATCACAGCGCAAGCTCTCGCCCAACCCACTGTGCTCTCACTGAACAAGCCTGGTTCCGCGGCAGCACCCAAGCGCACGCACTGGGAACCGAGTCAGCAGCCTCTTCCGCCGCGCCGAGCGCCAGGGCGTCCTCGCGCCTGCACAGGCACTGGGCGCCTCAGACAGCATCAAGCAGGACTAGGCAGTGGTGCCAGCGTATGTATGACGCGCCCCACAGCAAATCCTGCACTACGTAGGTGCGAGGGCATATGAGCGCACCATGCTGTTGCAGACTGCTGGCTGGCGTTTGGCGGCAGCAAAGCCGCCGAAGAGAAGGCCTGATGGACTACGTGAGCGATGGAGCGCCTGTGCAGCTGCGCTCGTGCTGATCGTGATGATCCATCTGGACGGCTGCCGGCACCGGCACTAACCGCTCCGGCACGTGCCAAGTATAGGGTATGGTTGGCATGCTAGCTAGCATGCGCATATGTTTGCCATGTATAGCCTAGGACTATATTCCAAGGACGGTGATTGAGTCACACCTGATATGCGGCATGAGAACAATCCACTGGATTGAATCTAGCACTGAATGTGCACACGTGCAACCAGCACATAGTGTAATCAGCACGTGCAATCTGCTTTCACACCCAACGCTCCACGCTCCACGCTCCACACAGTGCTTTCACCACACAATCGCATAATCTTTCTGATGTATGACAGAAGTCGAGCCAGCTCTTAGGCACCCTCACACGCCAGCATCAGTCCTACGTTGCCCGGCCCGACCCACTCGCCATTCGCCGCAAGCGCCCGGGCAGCCCGGTGACAGCGGCCTCGGCGCGCTCCACGAGCGTGCGTGGCCGTCCGGCAACGTGCGCCACGGCCACGCTCCGCCCATCCTGCAGCCCAGCGGACAGCTTCACTCCCGCTGCATGTGCCGGGCGGCGCCGTAGCACCCTGGCAAGCACCAGGCCCCGCCAGCGACGGGGGGCGCGGGCACCCGCACGAGCCCCCGCCACGCGGCGAACGCATGCACGGCGGCACGCGCGGCGCACGTGGGTCAGCACGGTCATCTGCTCGCCGACGCCCAGCGCCGGCGCCCGCCCGGCCTCCTGGGCGGCGAGCCAGTCACGCATGCAGGCGAGCACGGCCTCCGGCGCCTCATGGTGCGGGCAGTGCCCTGCCGGGCTGATCTCATAGTACGCCGTGGCCTCCGGCAGCAGGCGGCGCAGCCTCTGGCCCCACAGCGGGACGACCTGCATGCGCCTTGGTCCGTCAGGCTCTGCCAGACAGCGCCGTGACGGTGTCAATCCTGCAGCACTGAGGGAACGCACCCAGGGATCCTCCTTGCCATATATCAGGCAGGCCGGCGCGGCCGCAGCGGCCTGCGCGGCGAGCTGCCCGAACGGGCGCGCCGAGCGCGGGGACAGCCACATGGACAGGATTGCGTCCAGCGCCAGCGGGTGCCGCGCCGCCTCCATGATGCTGTTCACCAGGTCCTCATCCGCGGCCGCTCTGCGGCCGGGCGCGAAAGAGCATCAGTGCGCCCGCTCGTACGCTGCCGAACGGGCTGGCAGGGCGAACAGTGGCGTGCGACCACGCTGCGCCGCACTTGTGGCTGTAGACCTGCTGCAGCGTGCTGCGCACGGTGTCCTCCCGCGCAAACGCATCCCAGAAGCGCCCGATCGCCCGCTTCAAGCGCGGCGGCGCCGGCAGGGCGCCGTCCTGGCCGCCGCGCGACCGCGTGTGAGCATGCGCGCGCGGCGCGCTGGCAGCTCGGCAAGCATGGCGCGAGCGGCAGTGACTCGCGCAGAGCGCCGGGGGCGCGGCGCACCCATCCGAGCACGGCTCGCAGCGCGCGCGCGCTGGGCGTGCCCAGCCGCGGCATCACGCTCCAGAACGGGGTGGCATTCAGGTACACGACGCCCCTGCAAATGCGCTGCTGTTGATGTCCACGGGCACGGCCCGCAGCCACATGCAACTGTGTCGAGGTCAGCGTACAGAGCGCGCAGCTCTAAGCGCCTGGCACGCCTCCTGCCTTGTGCAGGCTGGACGAACAGACAGCACTGCCAGGCAGGGGAGGACCTGCAGAGGTCTGGGCAGGCTGCTGCCAGGGAGGCTGCCAGGAGCCCGCCCAAGCTGTTGCCCGCGACGAAGAAGGGCGTCCGTATGACGCGCTCCGCGAAGAACGTCAGCTGCTCTGTCCAGGTGTCGATAGACAGCCTGAGCTCCTCGCCTGCGCGGCGCAGACACACAACACTGGGAAAGGACACTTGCTTGCAATATCATTCGTCGGAAGTGCTTGCACAAGGAAGGCCTGGCAGCAGCGGTGGGCCACAGTGCGCTGGGATGCACCGCACCTTGCGGCTTGTCGACCGATGCGGGCCAACTTAGGCCCTGCCCGAGCAAGTCAAGCGCAAACACCCGGTGGTCGCGCGCCAGCAGCTCCTGCAGGTACGCGAGTTTGCATTACGACCACTCCGGCCAGACCAGCAGGAAGACTTGGCGCTCAACAGGCGCACGCCTGCAGCCGCTTGAACTGGAAGGAGCCCACGCCAAAGCCGTGCACGAGCAGCACGGCGCTGCCCCTCACGCCGGACGCCCGGTAGTGGAGCCTCGCGCCGTACTGGTACTCGATGAACAGCTCGCCGCGGTCCACTGTGAAGTCCCGCTGCTGCTCGAGCGCGGCCACGGTGGAGCGACAGCTGCACCTGGCCTGCGCTCGCGCATGCCGCAGCACGGCGAAAGCCCTGTGCCTGCCAATGCGAGGGCGACCTGGCGGCAGGCAATCATGGCGCGCTGCGACCCCGCCCCAGTGCAGAGCTGCGCTCATGGCTCACCACAACCGCGTCACAAACCACTTCACAGAGCTCGCGACCACCCAGTAAGGCCAAACAAGCATACGCCGTCAGTAAACATCAAGCTCCAGCTCTTTCATACGTCAACAAACAAGCGTGTACACCACACCCGGCTACAACCAGCTGAGCCTGTTCACAGCTCGCGAGGAGTCAAGAGCCGGGCCTGTCGAGGACTGTACAGAGGGTCAGAGCGAGGGCTACAGCATATGTGCACGTGCGAAGTATGTAGCATACTCGATCGCCACAAAGGTGTCCGCACAGTCCTATCTCTGGTCTTGAGCAGGATGGATACCATGACAGCAGGCTGCTTGAGCGCACGTGCCCCAGCGCGCATGCTGCCGCCCGTTCCCCCAGCACACCTGTTCAGCCCACAGGCGGGAGCCGCAGCGCGCCGCAGGAGAGCCGCGTGCGTGCTGTGCGCCGCGGTGCGCACACGCTTTCACGACTACTCACTCCTTGATATCTCGTTGGCAGTCCGTTCAGGCGCGTCGTCAGCCTGCCGTGCGCCGCAGGCGGTGGAGGTGAGCCACGCGCCTGCAGCCGCGCCAGCCGGCCCTGCCGCGCTGGGCGCGGCGCTGCGTACGGACTTCCCCATCCTGCACCAGACCGTCAACGGCCGCCCGCTGGTCTACCTGGACAACGGCGCGACCTCGCAGAAGCCCGAGGTCGTGCTGCGCGCGCTGGACGACTACAACCGGCGCATCAACTCCAACGTGCACCGCGGCGTGCACTACCTGGCTGCCAAGGCGCGCCGGGGCTGCATGTGCCGGCGCCGGGGTCCGCGCTGCCTGGCAGGCAGCTGGCCCCTGAGCGGCGGCGGGGTGGAGTGAGGCCGGGCACGGGCGCGGGCAGGCCACGACCGCATACGAGGACGCTCGGGAGAAGGTGGCGCGGCTGATCAACGCGAGCAGCGCGCGGGAGATCGTTTTCACCCGGAATGCGACCGAGGCCATCAACCTCGTCGCGCACAGCTGGGGCAACGCGCACCTGCGCCCCGGGGACGAGGTGCGCTCGCCTGTTCTGCACCCGGTGTGCACAGCCGGCCTATCTACAGTGCCGTCCTTGCGAGCTGGTGTGGAGGCTGGCGGCGTGAGCGGTCCGCTGAAGCGCGCCGGGCGCACAGGTGCTGGTGTCGGTGGCGGAGCACCACAGCAACCTGGTGCCCTGGCAGCTGGCCTGCCAGCGCACGGGCGCGCGGCTGCGCCACGTCCCGCTGACGGCCGACACGCAGGAGCTGGACATGCAGGCGCGCGGCCCTGCGGGGCCGCTAGCCACAGCCCGCCCTCGATACTTCTGCCTCTTACGCGGCACCGCCTGGCACGGCGCGCTGAGCGCGCGGTGCGCGCAGGCCCTGACGCAGATGCTGAGCCCGAAGACGAAGATCGTCGCGCTCGTTGCCGTGTCCAACATGCTCGGCAGCATCTTGGACACGGCGTACGTCGCGGAGCAGGCGCACCGGGTGCGTCCGTGGGCGAGCGAGGGCGTGTCCCCATGTGCATCCTGTGCACCTTCGTGTGCAGTATGGCCTGGCGAGGTCGCTCTGTGGCATTGCCCGTCTGCAGGTCGAGGCGAGTCTGTGCGCTCTGCGTGTCAGATGAGGCTTGAGGTGCACGCGGTGAGGCGTGCGCCGGGCGGCAGGTGGGCGCCCGGCTGCTGCTGGACTGCTGCCAGGCGGTGCCGAACATGCCGGTGGACGTGCGGAGCATGGGCGCGGACTGGATCGTGGCCTCCGCGCACAAGATGTGCGGGCCGACCGGCATCGGCTTCCTGTGGGGCAGGTCCGCGCGGCGCCGGCTCTTGTGCTGCTGCAGCGCCGCTGGCGTGTTGCCAGGCGGGCGCCTGCAAGTCCGGCATTGCTTCCTTGCTTTGACGCGATACTGGTCGCGCCCACTGTTGCTCTTGTTGGAGTGCAGTGCGTGCCTGTCGTGCCCTTATGCAGTGCGCACCTCAGGACAGCCGCGCACTGTACAAGTTGCGTGCGCACTCTTGCACATGCCTGCTACGGGGTGTGGCCTTGACGTGTACAAGTTGAATACGCCTCACTAGTGTGGATGGCGTAACGTCTTGCAGGTCAGACGTGCTGGAGGCGATGCCGCCCTTCATGGGCGGCGGCGAGATGATTGAGCACGTGGGGCTGGACGTGTCGACCTACGCGCCGCCGCCGTCGCGCTTCGAGCCCGGCACGCCGCCCATAGCAGAGGCGATCGGCATGGGCGCTGCGGCAGACTACCTGGGCGGCATGGGGCTGCAGGCCGTGCGCGCCTATGAGGAGGACATCGGGCGGTATTTGTACGAGCGGGTGCGCGCCAAGGGCAGCGTGCGAGCTGACAGAGTGTTCTGTACGATCTTGGTGACATACATTTTGATGGATATGATTGAATGTGCTGGTAATGGGAACAGTGCACTGCGTGCGCCATTAACTGGCTGCAGTTTGCAAGGCGGTCCAGGCGCTGTTCTGACACTGCAGCGGTGCGGGCGCGGCAGCTGACCGCGGTGCCCGGCGTCACGGTGTACGGCCCGCCGTCGAGCCGCGGGCGCGCCGCGCTGTGCTCCTTCAACGTGGAGGGGCTGCACGCGACCGACGTGTCCACGCTGCTGGACCACTCAGGTGCTGCCCCGTGCCCTGTCTGCAATTGCTGTTGCCATCCTTTGATGGAGAATGCAATGCCCGCTTGGTTCACCTTGAGCGTCTGATCTCTGTGGCGTAACTGACCTCTGTAGCAGGTTGAGCTGACGCACCGACGTCTGGGTCGCACAGGCGTAGCAATACGGTCGGGGCACCACTGCACGCAGCCGCTGCACGCATACCTGGGCATCAGCGCGTCCGCGCGCGCATCGCCGTACATCTACAATACCGAGGAGGAGATTGACGTCTTCATCCGGGAGCTGGAGGATAGCATAGCCTTCTTTCGGGATGCTTAGCGCGTGCCTGCTGCTGGCGCGGAGTGTACTTGTCTGCCTGGCTGGCACTGCTCTCGGTCCGGTTGTAGCCTGTCAGCGTGTCCTGGGTTTTGGGAGTGGAGTAGGCAACCTAATGTAATGGGTCGTTGGTCGACACAGCAGGTCTGGTGCCATGTTGCGAACGCCCCAGCCTCTCAGCGTCATGCAGACTGCAGCGCAATCCAGAGCTGCGGCCGCCAGGGGCAGGCATGCACCGCCCGCCCGGCCATGCGCAGCACGCCCAGCGCGGCCGCCTGCGCATACAGGCTGTGCGGCACGGCCGGCTCCAGCAGCCGCATGGCCTGCACGCGCGCAGCAGTGAGCCACCGGACTGCCGGTCCGCCTGCGCGCTTGGCTTTGCGGGAAAGGGGACTGGCCGCGCGCGCGCCTGCTGGACGTGCGCGACGGCGCGGTCCGGCTTGCGCCTGAGCGCCTCCGCCTGGCTCAGCAGCGCGTGCGCAATCGCATGCGCGTCGGACGGCGCCTCCGCCGGCGCGAGCGCCGCGCCCAGCGCGGCGCGCGCGGCGCCCAGCGTGGCGGGCTTTGCGTCGCTCGCCGCCGTCAGCAGGAGCACGGCGCCGCGCACGACCTGCAGCGCTTGCCGCGCGGTGTGGCGTGGCGCGGGAGTCCTGCTACCTGTGCCTGCCCTGCTAAGGTCCCCGAGTTCACTATGCGCACAGTGCTGGTGTGACAAAGCCAGATGCTGTGTGCTGTCACGCGGTATCCATGACTGGTCGCAGCATGCGGTCAATGCTGGTTGTCGCACACCAGAGCGGCATGCAGCGCGGCCGGAGTGAGCGACTGCGCCTCCTCCACCAGCGGGAGCGCGGCCTCGCAGCGGCCGCCCCGCGCCTGCGCCGCGGCCTGGTCCAGCAGCGCGCTCGCCAGGGCGCCCTGAAGCAGGCGGCTGACCTTCACACACCAGCCGTGCCTGTCGTGGCACGACCAGCAGGCTGCCTGCTTGCAGGGTGCGGCAGGCAGACAGACAGACAGGCACCGAGCTGTCTCCGCATCACTCGGCACCGGCGCCCAGCCTTCTGCCAGGCGGGCGCAAGCTCGCGCGCGCCTGCACCGCGAAGCCTGCGCCCGCATCAGCGTCTGGCTGGCGCGCGGCGCGCCGCAGCCGCTCCGCGGCGACGGCGCTCGCCGGCGCGGCCTGCGCGGGCGCGGCACCGCCGGCCTCCGCGCGCTCCGCCGCCGCCGTGAGCGACGGGCTGGGCGCCGGGCCCGAGGCCAGCGCGCGGCGCAGCGTCGCGCTCGCGCGCGCCCAGCGATGCTGCCTGATCAGGCGCCGGCCTTCCACCTCCAGGGCGAGGGCGTGGCCGCCGCCGGCGGCGCCCTCGGAGTCAGCCTGGCCAGCGTCCGGCGCCGGCGCCGGCAGCGGCTCTGGCTGCTCCCGGAGCTGCACCTCGCACTCGCCCGCTGCCGCAAGCAGCTGCGCGCGCGCGCCTGCGCAGGCCCCAGGCACGCCTTGCAGTCGCACACTCATCCGAGAGCGACCGCGCTCCACTGCAACCAGTCTCACGCCTTGAGTCGCGCTGCTAGGGGCACACTATCACACATGCAGGGTGAGCAGAATGCTCCTGCATATACGCTTTTTGTGACTTATGCAGGGCTGTCCGGGGCGGGCATGCGGACCTGCGTCCGGGCCGGCCTGACGAGCGACGGCATGCGCCGCATGCATGCACAGGCGCCGCGCGCGCTGCCAGGCGGCGGCCGGGCCGCGCGCGCACGCGGCCTGCTGCACCGCCGCCAGCGCTGCCAGCTGCCAGGCTTCCGCGCGCGCGGGCTCCGCATGCACCCACGCCAGCAGCGCCTGGCGACCAAGGACAGGCCCAGGAAATGAGCTCATTGCCTTACACGCCCCTGAGCACGCACGTCAGCTCTGCAAATGCGCTTGCAGCTCGTCACAGCCAAACACAACCTCATCACCACCCCGGGCAACCATTCTTTATCTCGTGCTTACTCGCACCAACAGGCCGCCTCCACGATGACAGGCCGTCCCATGAACAAGCTTGCGCACCCATACATGTCGCTTAAGCGATACATCGGGCCGTGAGGATGTGTTTCGTATGGCACCTTAAGCGTGCCCTTGGCCGCAGCGCCTACAATGGGCCTGGGAGCCGTGGCGAGCAGTGCAATCGCACGCGCCCGAAGTGCTGCTCGGTGGACGCCCACATCCGCGCCTGCAATTGGCCGCTTCGCTTGGTTGTTCACGTTCCCGGTGTGCCACGCAGCAGGAGAGCCCCACCAGCTGCCAACAAAGTCGTTAAATGCAAGAACATGCTTGACTCTCAAACAACAACGACATTCGCTTGTTATTCACACCAGCGACCATCTGGGGCGAGCCTTGACAGACGTTGTTGTATTCACTCGTGGCAAGGACACCACACTCGCAGCCCCAGTCTCAGTGAACGCCAGGCAGGACACACCGTGCACGGTGGGCCTGCTCAGGGCCGCAGCAGCCCCCACGCGCGCAGCTGCTGGGGCAAGGCGCGCAGACGCCGCCGCGGCCGCATGCGCCAGCACCCCTGCCAGCTCTGGCTGCCAGGGGCACTGGTGCAGGGCGCGTGCTGCAGTACGCGCAGCCTCCAGCCACTCTCCGTCCGCCTGGCGCAGCTCTTGCTGTTACTGAAACAGCCCATGGGTGATTGGGGGTGGAAGGAGAGCGCCACAGCACGAGCGCACACACGGACACCATGAGCACGGCACACACAGTGCGAGGGCGCCACCGCACAAGAACTCCAACAAAGGGCATCCGCAAGCAGGGCAACACCTGCGCCTGCAGCACGCGCACGGCCTCCAGCGCCGCGCCCGTGTCCGCCCCGCGACCGCCAGCCTGAGCCTGCCACACGGCGCCAGCCCGGGGCTTCAGTCAGCGTGGGCTGCGCGGCAGCCTCCTGCAGGCCACAGGGCGCCGACATCTGATGCATAGCCTTTAAATGACACACGCGGTGCATACGCAGGCTACAACGTGGCCGTCGCGCGAGGCGCCGCGCCTGCCACGCCTGCCGCAGCACGCGCAGGTCGGCGTCCGACACGAACTTGCCCGCCACCGCCACGCACGCCTGCAGCGTGGCCCACACGCGCGCCGCGGCGGCCGGCGGCGCGGCCGCCAGCAGCGGCAGGCGCTCCTGCAGCAGGCGCAGCGCCGCATCCGCGCCGCTCGCGGCCGTCCGCAGGCGGCACAGCGCGAGCAGCGCCTCCAGCGCCGCCTGGAGCGGGACGCCGCGCACGCTGCATGTCTGCAGCTGGGCCGCAGCTGCTTGTCATGGACTGCCCACGTTTGCTTCAAACACTGCTCCTGCTTCATCCTGCAAGCGTCTGGCGTCGTCCTAGCAAGGTCACCAGGAGCTGCCCTGATCAGGCATGCCCTGATGTATAAGGCGTCTGTCACAGTGGTCGCCTGCAGAGCGCAGGCGCAGGGACCCCGGGGCCCGGATAATTGGCGGGCGCGCCTGCGGGCTGGGCTCGAGCAGCAGAGCCGCCTCCAGTGCTCGCTCCGCGGCCGGGGCATCCCCGCCCTCCATCAGCGCCGCGGCGTAGCCGAGCCGGGCCAGCGGCTGGCCCCGCAGGTCCCCGGACGCTTCGGCCGCGCGGTACAGCGGCAGCGCCTCCCGCCAGCGCCCCGCGCGCGCCAGCGCCCGAGCCAGGTTGAGCCGCGCGCCCTGGTGCAGCCCCGCGCTCGGCGCCCCGTCCGGCACGCTGCGAGCCGCCAGCCCGCCGACCTCGTCGCCGTCTGCGCAGCAAGCGCCGCGCTGCCGTTGGCGCGACATGCGGCCACGCAATCAGCAGGAGGGACAGCACGGCCACGCAGTCACAGCTCAGTGCGCGCATGAGCCTGTTGCAGTCCTGCATGGCATGACATTGTTCTGTCAGAGATGGCCCAACAGGAGTGGAGCTGCAGCGCTGGCGCTCAAGCAGAGCGGCCTGGCGCGCCGTGCAGCATGTCGCTGGACGCACTGAGCTCCAGCGCCAACTCATACGCGCTGACGGCCTCGCTGGCATTGCCGCGCGCCTCAGCTGCCAGCCCCAGCGCGCGGTTCGCCGCTGCGTTCAGCGGCAGCAAGTCCACACACCTGGCGTCCCGGAGCATTGTTATAGCCGGCTGTATTGCGTTGGTGCACACACCTGTGAACACGCTTCCAAGGGTTGTCGCACGCGGGCCCTGGTGTGATGCTTTACGCGCATGCATGGCCTGGCAGAGCTGCAAACAGCCGGAACTATTCTAGGCAAGCCTCATCAATCCTTCCCAGGTCGCTCAGCGTGCTTGCTCCGCGCGGCGGCCCAGCGAGCGCGTACAGCGGTATGCGTACGCGCGCAGACCTGTCGGGGCCTGGTGCTTTGCGCGCCTGCGTGCGGCTGCATACACAGCGCCGGTGCCGGCGCCGGCCCCCTGGCTCAGGGCGCCCTCGACGCGCCCGAGCAGCGCCTCTGCGCCCGCGCCCATGGCCACCGCATGCTCGTAGAAGCCGAGCTGTTCCTGGGCGCCTGCACGGGCGCAGGCTCAGCCTGATGCACGCCCGCCGGGAGACCTTGCTTGCCTGCGCGACACGCGGCTGCCGGGCAAGTTGGCCCATGTCTGTGTGCGCATGCAAGTGCTGGGGCTTGGGCATGCTGGCCGTCACACCAGACCGCGCGTAGGTGCCGAGCGCACCGTCGCTGCTGAGGGCGGCCAGGGCGCCCATGGCCTCCCAGGTGGACGCGTCTCCAGGCTCGTGGCTGCGCGCGAGGGTGAGGCACGCGTCCGCCAAACCAGGCTCGGCACCTGCGCGCCTTCAGACTGGTCTGAACACACAGGGTCCAGTGTTTCTTCCTTGCACATGGAGCCTTGGGAGACTGCACAAAGTGGGCACCATGTCCAGGGCTTCACAGAGCTTGCCGACACTGTTGTGGCTTTTAGGAAAGGAACAATTGCGGGCATGTATCCAAGTGAGCAGGGGGCATGCATGGCGACTGCTGTGGCGCATGATGCACACCATTTGAGCAGTACAGGCGGCCCAGCTCCACCCAGGCCGGCGCGGCCTTGGGGTCCAGGGCCAGCGCGCGCGCGAGCGCATGCTCCCGCACGGCCGGGGCGACCGCGCAGGCGCCCAGCGCGGCCCACAGCGGCGCGCTGGCCGGCTCCACGCGCAGGCCGCCTGCTCCCGGCGGGTGGCTCAGGCTCGGCCCTTTTCTGAGACAAGAGGTCACGCCCACCTCTTTCAAGCACCAGAGCTCGCGCGCATGTCCGTGCCGTGTCCGCTCAGCTCACTGGGCCAGCACAAAGACGCTTTGCAAGCGCAGGCGCGGTGCGTTGCATGCGGCGCATCGCATGTGAGGGTGAGGCTCCGCACTGACTCATCCAGGCATGGACGCCCGCTGGCCCACCTCGCAGCAGGCGCTCGGCGCGCGCCCGCAGCTCCGCCGCGGCCTGCGGGCGGAAGCGCGGGTGCGCGCGCCGCAGCTGCGCCTCCGCGGCCAGCGCCGCGCCGACGTCGCCCCACGCCCCGCCCTCGCCGGGCGCCAGGTGCAGCGCGGCCGCGTAGGCGCGCTGCGCCGCCCGCGCGTCCTCGATGCGCGCCGCCCACCCGGCCACGAGCGCCGCCGCGCGCTGCTCCGCGGGCAGGTCACTGCAGGCGCCCGCAGCCGCACCGGGGGCGTGCCCCGGGGCGGCCGGCGCCGGGCGGCAGGCGGCCTGCCGGCCTGTCTGCCCCAGCGCCAGCCGCGCGTCGCCCAGCAGCTTCCAGGCGGCGCTCAGGTTGCCGCAGCGCGCCGCGCACTCGGCCGCCCGGCCGGCCGCCTCGGCCAGCTCGACCGCTGCCACGCCTGCGCACGCCCGGCCCTTTCACAGTGAACATACGCCGGGGGGCCCGACGGATGCAGCCCCACAGCACTCCAGCGCCGCCGATGGGGCGTCAGCCATGACATCAGTGCCAAGGTTGTAGTCCGAAGCACCCCAGCGTGAGACGCATCCTGCAGAGTGGTTGTGATCCAGACAGCTGTCAGCAGGGGACAGGAGTGCTGCCGCGCACCAGGGGCGCCGCGTGCCAGGTGCTGCCGTGCGGCCGCCAGCAGCGCCTGGCCGGCGCCCAGCAGCGCGGGCGCGTGGCCGGGCGCGAGCGCGAGCGCCGCCGCGAAGCTGGCCGCCGCGGCCGCGTGCGCGCCCAGCGCCGCCTGCACCGCGCCCGACTGCGCGTGGCAGAACGCGCGGCCCGGGTCCAGCTCGCACGCGCGCCCGTACGCCTGGCGCGGCGCGCGGCCGTCACCCCCCGCGCCGGCGCGCTCCCTGTCCGACTGACTGCCGGGCCGCCGACTGGCCGCCCCTGCACCCCTGCGCCTGGCCGCCCGGTGCGAGAGCCGCTGCCTGCACCTGGCGCCGCACGCTCAACCCCGGTCACCCTGGCGGCAGGCGCGCGCCTTGAGCGCGGCGGTCAGGCGCCCGAGCGCCTGGTAGGCGGCGCCGAGGCCCTCCCACGTGCGCGCGTGGCCGGGCTGTGCGCGCAGCGCCGTGTGGAAGCACGGGACGGCGGCTTCTGCGTCGCCGCCAGCCAGCCGCAGGAAGGCCAGCCGCCGCCATGCCCACACCGCCCCCTCGTCGGCCCGGGTGGCGGCCTGGCAGGCCGCGGCGGCCGCGGCGGCGTCGCCGGTGCTTGCCAGCAGCGCGCACAGCCCCTCGCCTGCCGGCGGCGCCAGCGCACCGTGCTGTCGCGAGGCTATTGCACACTGGTTTGTACGGCGGCATGTTGCAATCAGCAACTCGGCAGACCCGATGCTCCCGTACTCGCCAGGACTTGACGCACGCATTGGGGCTGCTCAGAGGTGCACGACCACCGCATGGGCGCTGCAGCCCCACCTGCAGACTCGGACGCCGGGTCGAGGGCCAGAGCGCGCTCGAAGCAGCGGCGCGCGCGCAGCGCATCCCCGGCCACCTCGCCGTAGTAGCTCCCCAGCAGCGCAAACGCGCCCGCCTGCGCCCCGGCAGCCCCGCCTGCTCACCCCCGAGCGCCAAACAGCGCATACCGCTGTCAGGGAGGACCGCGCCCTGCAGGGCGCCGCGGCCCTGCCGAGCGCGTGGCGGCCGGGCGGGCCCCACGCCTGCGCGGGCCCTTCCACGGCGGCGGCCTGCAGCAGGAGCGCGTGCGCATGCTCGCGCTCCTCCCACATCGCGCCGCCGGCCGCGCGGTGCACGCGCGCCAGCCGGCAGCGCAGCTCGCTCAGCTGCCAGTCGGCGAGGTGCGGGCCGGCAGCGTCTGCCTGCGCCAGTGCGGCGCCCAGCTGCTCCTGGGCGGCCTGCCGGGCAGCGTAAACGCGCTGGGGTCCCTCGACTGGCTTTTAAGCTCTTGATGCGCCTATTGCGTGGGGACAGGTCAGCAGCGCCAAAGCAGGTCATGCCTTCCGATGTCCTGTCCACGGCATGCTTCATCAGGCCTCACACGCCCGCTGCCCGAGCGGCATCTCAGGCATGTGTCATGAGGCGGGCCCACGCACCTCAAGCTGCCCCTGCTCATACAGCAGCCAGCCGTAGCAGGTCCGAGCGAGGCACATCTCCGCGTAGAGGAGCCGGGCGTTGCTCACTTCCTCTGGCCCCTCCGCGGCCCCGGCTCCCGCCTGCACGGCTTCCTGATACAGGGCTGCCGCTGCGGCAGGGTCGCCGCGAGCCGCGGCTGCCTGGGCCTGACTGCGCTTGATGCCCGCGCGCAGGCGCGGCACCGCGCCGGCGCCCGGCTGCTGAGGCAGGCTGCCTGCGCGGCGCTGCTGCACATGTCAGCGCGGCGCGATGCGCACGCCTGTGTCGGAGGCGCACGCGGACACACCTCCGCACCCACACGCGGCATTAGGGGCTAGAGGGCACAAAGGCTTGGCCCCGAGGGGGCCTGCTGCACGCCCCAACATGTCCTCAAGGGCTGGGTGCCCCACTCGGCACGGCTTCTGCGCGGGAGGGCTGCGCCCGTGGCGCGCCTGCAAGCGCATTGAGCGCAGCAACAGCCCGGCCCGCCTCGCCCTGCTCCAGCAGGCCGCGCGCAGCCAGCAGCCTGAGCTCTAAAGCGCCCTCCTCCTCAGCGGAGCCATGGCTCTTGGCCCAGGCCAGGCCCTGCGCAGCCGCCTGCAGCGCTGCGGCCCAGGCGCGGCCCTGCGCGAGCAGCGCCGCGCGCGCGCGCCAGGCTGCCAGGCCGCCCACGACGGCTGGGTCGCCCCTCTGCAGCGCCTGCATGCAAGTAACAACGCTGCAGTCAGGCAGGGTGGCCCGCCGGTGGGGCACAGCAGTCTCCTTCCTCTGCTCGTGACACGGCAACACCGGGGCAGCCCCATGCGCAATGGGATGAAACACGGACAAGCGGGATTGTCGGCAATTGGACACCGGGCATGCCAGTGCCATGCGTACGGGAGCAGTGGTGCAGTGTGGTGAGGTGGGTGCAGATGCAGTGTGATATATTGAGAGGCAGGGCAGGACCAGAGCAATGCTGCAGTCGCTCGATCATCGAGCGCTCCGTCGCATTCCCAAAAGGGCGCACTGCCAGGATGCGACGCCGCTGCGCCGCGCTGCGAGCCTGCGCCGGTGCCGCCTGCTCGGCCTGCAGCAGCAGCATGCCGACGGCCGATGCCGCGCCTCTCGCGGCAGGGTACGCATGGGCAAGCTCCAGGGCCGCCCTCCGCCACGAGGCCGCCAGGCACGGATCCGACCCGACATGCGTCTCCCCATGCAGCATCAGGGCAGCCTCCAGCGGCCGCGGAGTCGCGCGCGCAGCAGCTAGGCGCCGGCACTCTGCTAGCGCGCTCCGCGCGGCTTCCGCGCGCTCCGGCGACCTGCGCATGCATGCGCTCATGCCCGTGCCTTGCATGCAAGTTATTATTTGATCAGTTCGGGCATCAGTTCGGGCATGAGGTACACGGCATGAGTCGGCACTCCGTGTGCGCTGCAACATGGGTCGGCGGATCAGAGCTAGGAACACACCTGCTTGGCAGGCTCGCCACAGTGGTCAACAGGTTCGCGACATGGCGTTCGTAGTAGGGTGCCAGGTCGACGGCCAGCGGCGCCTCGAGCACCAGGCGCGCCAGGGTCGCCTCCCACGCGGCGCTGCCGCCCGGCTCCATGCGCGCCTGCCACGCCGCGCTGCTTTGCTGCCTTGCATGTGATGACAAGCTTGGTGGTGCTGTTGGCGGCCGAAACGGCGCTCAAGGAAGCGGGGCATGGGCTGGCAGCGACACGGGCGGCAGGGGTACGACCTGCACGTCCACCAGCTGCCTCTGCAGCTGCACCCAGTCCGCCTGGCGCTCGGCATCCCCCTGGACCTCCAGCAGCTGCCGCTCCGCCCGCGCCCAGTCTTGCAGCCGGAGCAGCGCGCCGGTGAGGCCCAGCCGGTACTCGCGGCGCCTGGCCGCCGGCTCCTGGTCCTCCGACAGCGCCAGCTGCGCGGCGCCGCGCGCGACTGAGACGCGGCGAGCGCCAGGGCGCCCACGGACCCCGCGGCAGGGCGTGCACGCTCCGCACCAGGCACTCATAGGCGGGCGCGGCCTTGGCGTCGTCGCCGGCGGCGGTGTGGACCTCCACGAGGCCCTTCCAGGCCGGCAGCGCGCCGTCTGTGATCTCGGTTGCGCGCGTGTATGCCAGCGCCGCCTGGTCGAGCTCGCCCAAGAGGAAGGCCGCCTTGCCCAGGAACCTGTGCGCTGTGGCTGCTGCGGTCTGCCAGCCCAAAGGTGCCAGCACGGCGCGAGGACAGGCGGGTGCAAGCAGCGCGCACAGGTATGCATCATAGCTGTTCTTGTCAGCCTTGAGCGCCTGCTTGCAGTGTTGCACCACCTCCGCGTGCTGGCCCCTCGCAAACGCAAGCTTTGCTTGTTTCAGCGCCGCCTTTGCGCTCATCAAGCGTCCGGCTGTCAGGGATCCAGGCCGCGGGGATCAGGACTCAACGCGCAACTCAAGCTTCTATCAGGCAGGTTGCTTGCAGTGGTGCGAGTCACACGACAGGCTCCACTCCGGGGAAGTTGTTTTTTCTGGGAAGTGTACGACAGGCTCTGGATGTCACCAGAGATGTCGCCATGCATGGCAGATGTAGGCAACATCTGCCACCACCTCACGCAGACCGGACACAGCACACACTCACGCTGCAGGCGGTGGCAGATTGGCTGTGGTGTGCGGCCTGCTGATTGCGGCGAGCGCAGGCCAAGCTTTGATGCGCATGCTAGCATTAGCAGCGATGGCTGCCGCCAATGACTCGCCCGCCACTCTGAGCGCGCCTCAGGCAACCGTGGTGCTGCCGTCGTCGCCAAACTGGTGGGTCATACGCGCAGCCGCTGTTAACCATGGGGATTGCCTCACACGGTGCTTGTTACTGAGAGCAGACAGCCATCCTTGGCACCCGGTCTGCTCAGGTATGGCGCGCACGTCGCGGACTGGGCACCCGACGGCAGCGTGTGTGCGTTTGCGTCGCGCAACGCTGTCGTGCTCATCGAGCCCGCGGCGCGTGCCTGCGTGGCCGTGCTCTCCGCACACGCTCACAGGTGCGTGCGCCCTGGTCCCGCACTTGCCGTGCTTCTGCCACTGAGTCACAACTCGAGAGCCGGCGTGCAGGGTGACCGCGGTGGCCTTTGCGCCGGGTGCTGCTGAGGAGCAGGGCGCCGCGCTGCGCCTGGTCTCCGCCGCAGCAGACTGCTGCGCCCGCGTCTGGGACTGCGGCGCCCGCAAGTGCCTCCGCGCAGCAAAGAACCTGCCTGCGGAGCCGTCTGCTCTGGCGGTACTGAGGCGCGCCCGCCGCGCCGTCCCGTCCTCGCCGGTCGGGCTGCTTTGGGCGGCCGCGACTGCCAGGCGTGTGTGCAGGTGCGAGGCGACGGCTCTGCTGGGCGACAAGCAGGGCCGCCTCCTCACCTGGCGCCTCCTTGCCGCGGACAGCGGGCCCGTGCGGCTGCGCTCGCACGCGCAGGCGGCCATCGTCTGCCTGGCGGTCAACCCGTCGGCTGGCCACCAGGTGGGCGCTTGCATTTGCGACCTGGCGCTGCGAGCCCGTGCCCACACGTGTTCACGAGACAGCGTGCTGGCATGGGGCGCGTTGGTGGCGTCCGCGGACACCGGGCGCCCCTGCGCTTCAGGTCGCGGTTGGGGCTGCGGACGGGCGCGTGCTGCTCGTGGATGTCGTGCACGACAGCGTCCAGGCGCAGCTCGGGCAGCACAGCGGCGAGGTGCACAGCCTGGCGTGGGTGCGCCTGCCGCCGCATGCTGAGCGCTCCAGCGGCGAGAGTCCGGGGCCGCGCGACGCTGCAGCCGGCGGCCACGAGGCTGCGAGCGGCGAGGCTGGCCGCGGCAGCATGGAGCGCCCGCCTGCAGCCGCAGACGTCCGCGAAAGCGCGCCTGCAGGCACCAGGAGCCCTGATGCGCCAGCGGGCGGCGCGCCTGTGGATGCAGGGGGGTGCGGCTGCGAGGGCGCGGCGGCCGCAGAGGGCGGGCTGCCCGTTCAGACCGGTGCGGTCCAGCAGGCTGAGAGGCCGGGCGAGCATGCGGACCGGGACGCGGAGGCGCGGCTCGCCGCGGGCGGCGGGCAGGCTCCGGCAGGCGCGGCGGCCGGGCCGGGCTGCCTGGCCAACGCCGGCGCCCCGCGGACGCTCCTGGCGAGCGGCGGCAGCGACCGCCGCTTGCACGTGTACGCCGTGCACCTGCCCGGCGGGGAGGCGGCTGGGCGGCCTGGCGCAAAGGCGGCTGCGGCGGACAGCATCTGCACAGTCTCGCTGCCCAAGCCGCCGCCGGGCCTGACGGAGGCGCAGCGCGGCCGCCTGTGGCTGGCCGCAGCTTGGGCGCCTCCCGGGTGGATGTGCGAGCAGCCAGCGCAGCAGGCCGGGCCCGGGCGGGGCGCGGGCCCGGCCGCCAGCGGCGGTGCTTGCGTGGCGGGCAATGGGGCCGCCGTGGGGTCCGATCCCAGCACCAGCGCGGGGCACTCCGGCCTGGATCGCGCCGGGGCGCACCGCACAGGCGCTGGGGGGTGGGGGGCTGGCGGCCGACGTGGCCCCTCGGCCTTCCACTGGCTTATTGCGAGCGGCTACGGCGGTGCGTGTTCACTGCTGCACTGGAAACTTAGACGCAGGCGCGGGCGTAGCGCGAATGTACGCGTGCATCGCAGGGGCGCTCTTCGCCTGCGCGCTCCCGCTCGAGGCTGGCGTGGCCCCACCGCCGCCCGTGCGCATCCCCGGCGGCCACACGCGCACCGTCTTCTCCATCCACATCGCGCCTGCGCACGCGCATGCTGCCGCGCACGCCCCCGCGCCTGGCCGGGCCGGCGAGGCCGCCCTGGCAGGGACGGGCGCCGGCGAGGGCGGCGACGGCGGCTTCGCGTGCGCGCCTGCCGCCGGCGACGCGGAGGGGCGGGGCGAAGGCGGTGCCAGCCCGGCGGCCGGGCTGCGGAATGGTAAGGGCTTGCGCGCGGCGGGCGACGCTGCCGAGCGAGGGCCGTCGCGCGGCTTGGAAATCATTACCACCTCCATGGACCGCTCCGTGCGGCTGTGGCAGGTGCCGCGCGCGGCCGGCGGAGCGCGCAGCGACGCCTGGAAGGCCGCCAAGGTGCTGGCCCGCGCGAGCGCCTGCATGCCCACGCCTGCCCATGCTGGCTACCCATCACACACTGTCACGCACTGGGCAGGTGACCTGGGGCGTGAAGGGCCTGGGCGGCTATGTCTACGCGATGGCCGTCCGTAGCAGCTCGCCCTACTCCGTGGCCATCGGCTGCGGCGACCGCAGCATCCGCGTGCTTGACCCCGGCTCCCCGGACGTGCGCCGTGCAGCGTCCCCCCGCGCTGCGTGTCCGCATGTAAAGAGGCCGCCTCCAGCTCGACTCTGGCATCGTGCAGTCCGTTGCGCAAGTCCCGACGGTCACCTGGGAGCACACGCGGCAGGAACATGCGCTGAAAGGTGTGCGCGGTGCAGGGCAAGAGCGCGGTAGCCGGTGCGGGCGGCGCGATGCTATGGCAGGGCCTGACGGACAGGCCCACAGCTCTCGCCTGGCACCCGACCAGCCCAGCCGTCCTGGCGTTTGGCTGCGAGGACGGCGCGGTCGGCCTGTTTGACACGGCCGCCAACTGCGGCGCCGTGTTCAAGGCGCGCCACGCCGCGCCGGTCACCCGCGTGGCGTGGGCGCTTGGCGGCCCGGAGCCCTCCTGCGACGGGGCGCGCCCTGAGTGCGGCGCGGGCGGGGGCGCGCCGCCGACGCTGCTGACCCTGGGCGGCGAGGGCCGGCTGCTGAGCTGGGGCGCCCTGGATGCGGAGGGCCTGCTGGCAGCCTCGGCGGCGGCCCGCGGCTCCGGCGCGGCCGCCGTGGCCGCGCTGGCGAGCGCGCCGGCCGACCTGCTGGCGTCGGGGCCGCTGGCGGCGCCAGGGGCGCCGCGGGGGGCTGCCGCAGTGCAGGTCACCGCGCTCAGCCTGCACCCCACGCGCAGCCTGATGGCGGCCGGGCTGGAGGATGGCAGCATCGCGGTCTGGACCTTTGGGCGTGGCAGCGCCGCAGCGGCCGCAGAGCTGGGGCAGGCTGCGCTCGACTTCGTGCACGCCCGCACCCAGCGCCTGCACGCCGGTGCAGTGCGCTGCGTGCAGTGGTGCCCCGATGTTCCGGCACAGGCCCTGACCGACCCCGCGTGGGCCTCCGTGCGCGGCCCGGGGCCTGCGCTGACGTCGACCGGGCCCGAGGGCGGCATCGCATTCTTGCACCTCGCCCACGACGGCGCGCGCCTGCATCCGTGTGACGTGCTGCCACATGCTGCGCGGCTGCGCCTGCAGGGATTCGGGGCAAGCACGCCCGGCAGCATCGGTGACAGCTGCCGGCGGCGCGCCGGCCCTGACAGGCCGCCGCGGGTGCGCAGGATCCGTGGAGACGCGCAATTTGCTTGGGTCCAGCAGAGCCGGGTTCTCGGACCTGGCATGGAGCGCGCAGCCGCCCTGGCTCCTGGCGGCGCGGCCGACAGTGAGCGACACGTCAGTCCAGGCGCGCCATCGTGTCCATGCGGTGTCGCAGCGCCCGCTCTCGCGGGTAGGTGTGCGGCCCCCCGTGCCAACCAGGGCCTCATGGCCTGCGGCCTGTGCAGGTGTTTGAGGTCGTGGGCACGTGGCTGAAGCCGGGCCCGCTGCTGCGCGGGCACGCTGGCCGCGTGCGCGCCATTGCATGGTTGCCCGGCGGCCCGGGAGCTGCGGCGCTGCTGACGGGCGCAGACGACCAGACGCTGCGGGCGTGGCACCTGGCGGGCGGCGCACACAGCGTCCAGGAGGCGGCCGGAGGGAGCCCGCCCGCATCCGCCGAGCAGCTAGGAGCGGGCAGCGCGGGGCAGCCACCGCGACAGCAGCAGGACGCGCCAGCGACATGCGGCCAGTGCGCAGGTGCCGTGGCAGGCGCAGCGCACCCGGCACCGGCGCGCCAGGGTGCTGCCGGGAGCGCACCTGGGGACGCGGGCAGCGCGCGCAAAAGGGACGCGGGCGCTGGCGATGTCGCGTCTGCACCGGCTGGTGCCGCAGCGGAGAGCCGTGCGGAGGTCTCGGACACCGCGAGCGCAGCAGCATCAGCCGCGCCTCGCAAAGCGGCAAGGGGCAGCAGGCAGTCGCTCGGCACACAGCCCTTGGCGCCCCGCGATGGTGGCCAGGTGGGTGTGCTTGCACACGCCCCTGCATGTGCGAGCGCGCGTGCATGCGCGATCCCGCAGGACAACCAAGTGCGCGCCCCGGCGTGCGCAGGCTGCTCTGAACGCCATGTCGTCTGGCACGCTGGGCGCGTCGGTGACTCTGCGCGACATGGCGGATGCGGCTGCCGAAGGTGCCGACGCCGGTGCGCCGCGTGTCAGCTCTACCGCACATGCGTCTTGGTCTGTGGTCACTGCCATTGCTGCAGCGGCCCGAGAGGGACAGATGTGCACAAGAGCATCGTGGTTGGGTGTGCATGGCCCTGCGAGCTGACTGTCGTATGCACACGTGTTTTGGAGCGTAAGCAGGTACGCTGCTGCAGCACCAGATGCCGCTGTTGCACATGGAGATGGCATCAGGTGCAACCGGCTGCGGCCGGCAGGGCGGCGGGGCCGCCAAGCGCTGGCAGCAGAGGCTAAGTGCGGGCGGCGTTGGCGTGCAGACGCAAGCGGCGGGGGCGGCGCGGCGCGCGGGCTGGCGGCTCAGCGCTGCGCCGCGCTGCGGATGATGCGCGGCGACGTGGGCGGCGCACTCAGCGCGCTGGCCGGCGCCGGGGCGCTCACTGCAGACTTTGTGAGCATGGCTGCCGCAGGCGGCCGAGCAGTGTGGGCGGCCGCCGCGCGCGCGCTCGCCGCCCAGCTGGAGGTCCAGGGTGCGGCGCTGCCACTGACAGTTGCCGCGGTCCTGCATCCGCTCCAGCACTGCCTTGCTGTTCATCACTGCCCATCACAGGCCCCCCACATGAGCACAGGCTCGGCCGGTGGGCTGCTGCCCCATGGAAGCGCGGCAGGCGCGCCCGCGAGCGACGCGCCGGGCGCCGCTGCGCGCAGGCGAGGCGCACCTCGCGGCGCTGCACCTGCTGGCGGCGGCAGACGTGCTGGGCGCGCTGGGCGTGTACAGGCGCGCGGGCCTCCTGCACGAAGCGGCCCTGCTGGCGGCTGCGCGGCTGCCGCCCGACCACCCGGAGCTGCGCGACCTGCGCGATGCCCTTCAGGGCGCCCTGGGGCGCGCCAGCGCGGGCCCGGACGTACCGCCGGCGCATGGCGCTGCTGCAGAGCCGGGCGGCGCGGACGCGCAGGCAGGACAGCCGCCTGCGGCCCAGGCTGTGCCTGCTCAGGCAGTTGCCCCGCGCCGTGAGTATACGCAGCCTGAGCTGCTCGCCTTGCGGGCAGGCGCGCATGCACATGAGCCGCTGCGAGGGCTGGACCCTGCTGTGCAGGCCCCCGGCATGGCAGCGGCGGAGCTGCTGGCAGGACTTGGCAGTGGCGAATCACGGGGCGACGTGCCTGCCTGCGAGCATGGCAACACTGGCAAGGCAGCCGCCCTGCGACACGCCTATGCCAGAAGCAAACTGCTCGCCCTGCGTGCTGATGCACCCGCCCCCGCGGCGGCGCTGCTGCGCTGCCTGCCTGCTGGGCTTGCTGTGGCAGGCGCCTGCAACAACAATGAGCAGCACATGGCCCTGTAGGTAGCAAGCCGTGGGTGGACGGCGGGTGAGCACGGCATCACAGTGTGTTTGGATACCAGTGTCGACGTGTCGACCGGTGTGCGCATGTACCCATCGTGCCCTGCTTGCAGCCGCTGTGCGTTGCCCGACATGTTTTGCGAGGAGTGTGGCTGCATAGGTAGTGCGACGCTCGACGTTGCGACGCTCGACGTTCCTCCATGCAACATGGTGGTGCCATGTAACAGGGGCAAGCACCTGTCAAGCCATGATCACTATCAGGAAGGTTGCCAGCCAATCAGGGCATGCGCTCACCTATAGTCGGGATTGAGTCAGAATTATGCTCCCGGTCGGGAGCGCAACCAGCTGCAAGCTGGCTCTGCCTTGCTTCATTCAGTCTTTGCATCTTAGCAGCGCATCCCCCACCTTGCCAGCATGGCGGGCCCGGCCACGCCCGCTGCTTTGTACAAAATGATATCAATCCCTGAGGCCCAGGACACAGTTCTCCGTGAGGCGCACGCCCTGTCACCGCAGGCGACTGGCCTTGCCGAAGCGGTGGGCCGCATCTTGGCGCAGGACATCCGGGCGCCAGAGCCTCTGCCGCCCTTTCCAGCATCAATCAAGGTGGAGCCTGGCCACTGAAACATGCATGCACGAGCGTATCCACGCATCAGCGGAGAGCCTGGCGCCACTGACCGTACGGAGCGCAGGACGGGTACGCTGTCCGCTCTTCTGACGGGCCGGGCGATTATGTCGTCGAGTTTGAAGCGCTCGCGGGCACAGCGCCAGGGCGCCTCAGCAGCGGCTGCGTCGCTTACATCAGCACAGGTGTGCCTGTGTCACGCTGCTGACAGGCGGGCGTGCCTGCTGCACACGGGTCTGTGACAGTGCTGCCTGCCCTGGGCAGGGGCGCCGCTGCCGGAGGGGGCGGATGCAGTGGTGCAGATTGAGAACACCGAGCAGCTGCCCGCGGAGCCCGGCGGCAAGCGGCGAGTTCGCATACTCAAGGCGGGCACCCTGCGGAGTCTGCTCAGCGTTGCCAGGACCCTTGAGCCGCTGTGTAATTCTTGAAATGAAAGGCTCTGCTCACAGGCAGCGAAGGGGCCCGGCGACGACGTGCGGGCGGTTGGCTCAGACATCCGGGCGGGCGAGGCTGTGCTGCGGCGCGGCGACAGGCTGGGCGCGGCCGAGGTTGGGCTGCTAGCGTGCGTGGGTGCCACGCAGCTGCAGGTCCGCAGCCAGCCACCCACGACCCCAGGCCAGGCTGATGTCGGCTTTTGGCATGCTGGCCATGCTCTTGCACTGCTACGTGTGCGCCCTGGTGTGGGTGTCAGGCTCAGCCCACAGTGCCCAGTGACCCATGGGTTGGTGCTGCATAGGCAGGCTTGCACAGTGTGTGTACGTGTGCGTATGACCTCGCTTGCGGGCGCTGCTGCAGGTGGGCAGGCAGCCGTGCGTGGGCGTCCTGTCCACAGGCGACGAGCTGGTTGAGCCCAGCGCACAAAAGCTGGCGCCCGGCCAGATACGCGACGCGAACCGAGCCATGCTGGCAGCAGCGGCCCTGGCCGCCGGAGCACGTGTCGTCGACTTGGGCATTGCTGGGGACGAGGCCGGCCTGGTACGTGCCCTCCGGCCCCGCTCGCGCATGCGTCGGCTGGTGCCTGCCAGCGCCCGCTCGGCTGGCATGATCGTGCACTCTGGCAGTGAAGCCGCCCATGCGGCCGAGTCCACACCCACGCAAGCGCGCAGGTGGAGGCCAAGTTTGACGAGGCCGTCTCCTCGGGCGTGGACGTGCTGCTTACGACAGGTGGGGGGCTCTGGGTGCCGCGCGGATCGAGCGCAGCCTTGCGCAGACCGCTCGGTGCTGACTGCGGCACCTCCACGCTGCCCAGGCGGCGTGTCCATGGGCGACAAGGACTTCATCAAGCCCGTGCTGGAGCGCCGGGGCACTGTGCACTTTGGCAAGGTGATGTACGGGCACAGCGGCCCTCTCCGGCATGCGTATGGCATGGTCCCGGATTCTGTTCTGAGTGTGCGCTTTGGCATTGCCACCCCCTTGCGCTGACGGCGTGGAGCCTGCTGGCGCGGACAGGTGCGCATGAAGCCTGGGAAGCCGCTGACCTTTGCGACGCTGGACGTGGCGTCCGGGGGCAGCGGCACCAGGCGCCTGCTCGTGTTCGGGCTGCCGGGCAACCCTGTAAGCAGCATCGTGACCTTCACGCTGGTGGTCCTCCCTGCGCTGCGCAAGCTGGCGGGCTGGGCGGTGCGGGCCTTCCTCCTGTCTGCTCTCCTTGCGCAGCCTGGCTTGGCTGGTGTGGATTGCTGGCTTCCCGCTTGCAGCAGCGCTTCGACGTGGGTACGCTCACATGCGCAGGAGCCAGGCCTGCGGCGAGTGCATGCGCGGCTGCTGACGCCCCTCAGGCTAGACCCCGAGCGGCCCGAGTACCACCGCGCGACGCTGCGCTGGGCGCGGTTCGCACCGCGGCCTTGAACCTTCCCAGCGATTGCTTGCTGTGCCCTTGCGAGGGCGTCCTGGCCTTGCCTTGCAAGGGCGCCGACCGCATCGCCGCAAGCACTGGAAACTGTGTTGCGCTGCGCCAAGCTCAGAGCAGTCGGCATTAACAGATGACTGCCATGACTGCGCCGCTCTTGTGCAGGCGCCCAGGTTCGGCCGAGGGCGAAGTTGGCGGCGAGCTGGTGGCGGAGAGCACCGGCGGCCAGATCAGCAGCCGCCTGCTCAGCATGCGCTCGGCCAATGCGCTGCTGGAGCTTCCCCAGGTGCACCCTGGTGCAGACGCATTGCTGAGGCGCAGCTGAAACGGTATTCGTGTGCTTCTGTCTTGGTGCATCTGTTTTCCTGTGACATTCACGTGTGGGTGTGCAGGCAAGCGGGACTCTGCCTGCCGGCACGGTGGTGTCAGCACTGTTGATAGCGGACCTCAGCACCATGCCCATCCTGGAGTCAGCCAGTGCAACAGCAAAGCCCCTTGGGTAGTACTCCTGTCTGGCGGACGTGAACACTAGACAGTTCTTGTAATTGCTACAAGCGGAGTGCTGACATGGGGACAACCGGCAATCTCACAGCAGGGCGCTCGCTCCCTGTCAACATGCACCTTGCATGCATGTTGCTAGTGTCTATTTGCACAGCAGGGCACAACACCCGCAGAGCAAAGCTGTTCAAGCGTGGTAGTTCGGGCCCAAAACACACTGACTGAACAGAACCAAAATCAGGACCGGAAAACAAGTCATGACCAGCCAAACAGCGTTGCTTACTGCTTCTTGTCAAGGCCGGGCACCAGGTCAATCACCTCCCCTATGCCCACGGCTGCAGCCTTGTCGCCGCGCGCCCCAGCCGCGGCCTCCCCAGCACCGCTCTCTGCCAGGCCTGCGGCAGCAGTTGCCCCTGCAATTGCCTCGGCGCCCGCCGCTGCAGCACTGCCAGGCGGCTGTGCGGCTGGGGGCGTCCCATCCGGCACACGTGGCGGAGGCACAGGTGCAGGGATCGCGGCGCGCGCCAGCGCCGCAGCATGCGCCTGCTGCTCCCACTCTGCTGTCATGGCATACACCATGGCGCCCATCGCGTCCACGCCGCTCACTGCGAGCGGCCTCCCGACGTCGCCCACCGCCCGCTCGCAGGCCTGCCCACACAGCACCGCAGGTTGTGCAAGACCTGCTCATTGAGACAGTAAGCAGCGTGCATGACAGCGCATGTAACTACGTGCTGTTGTGCCGTGACCACGGCCGCACAACACGCAGCCATGCGCAATAACCTTGACGCGCCCATCCCCGTTACATGGCGTCCACATGCTACAAGCGCAAACCAGCTGCCGGCTCGCATAACGTCACACCAGGCGCGTTGGCGCACCGCGACCGTCTCGCTCGGGTGCAGGAGCAGCTGCGTCGGGCGCGCGAGCAGCTGCGTGAAGGTCGGCTGCAGCTCATAGCAGTTTGCGAACAGCGCAGCGCGGCCAAACACGTACAGCCCCAGGCGCGCGCGGCTCATGGCCACCACCAGCCGGCGCACGTCGCGTATGTGGCCCACGGCCCGCGTACGCGTCAGCGACAGCAGCACATACTCGTTCTGCTGCCCCTGGTACTTGTCCACCGTCGCCACCTGCGCGCGCGCGCCCGCGCGCGTCACGCCCGACCCCGCTAGCCTGTTTAAGAGGCGGCCGGGCAGCGCCTCCGCCAAAGCGCGCGCGTGCACCTTGTGCGGCCGCCCGAAGGCGGGGTGCTGCGCGCAGCGGCGCTCGACCACGTCGCGAAGCAGCGCGACCTGGCCGTTGTACGGCGACAGGATGGAGATCTGCGCCGCCGGGTAGCCGCGCAGGCGCATGTACATGTACACCGACACGACCATCTCCGCCTCGCCCAGGTTCTGCGCGCGCCGCACACCCGCCTCGTCTCTGGCTGCCGCGGGTGCGGCTTCCCGCAAGGAGCCGGGCTGCGCATGCCGCGACTCAGCGTCCGCGCCCGGCTTGCAGGCCAGCCCGCATCCCTGCAGCTCGGCCCCTGCCTGGAGTCGTCCGGCACGCCCCAAGCAAGGTCTGGCCGGAGAAGCCCATGTGATATTTCGCTCGCCGGCAGGCCCCGCGCCTGGTAGAAGTGAGGCATGGGCGCGCTCTCGCCCTGGCCCTGGTAGTCGGGCACGTCCACGAACTGGAAGTCCAGGGCGAAGCCGGGGTTGGCGCGCAGGAACGCGGGCCCGCCCGTCACGTTGGGCAGGTCGCCGAGCTGGTGGTACCGCCAGTTGTACAGCTTGGCCAGGCTGGGCCGCGCCCGGCCCTGCTCGCCAGCCGCGGCGCAGCCGCACACTCGGTGTGAGGCGCGGACGCGTGCCGCGGCGGGATCCGTAAAAGAAGATGCGCACAGCTGGGGGCGGCCCCGCGCGCGCGTCGCCGGGCCGGGAGGCCGCACCTGGGCGTTGAGCTGGATGTAGGGCGTGCCCAGGCGCACAAAGCGCGTGAAGAGCGACTGGTCCAGGTGGCTGAACTTCTGGAAGGCCATGTTCTTGACCACCGGCGGCAGCTGGTGGTGGTCGCCAATCAGCACCACGCGCTTGAGGCGCGCCACGCCGTCGTCTTGTCGCTGCGCGCGCAGCCGCCCAACGCTCGGGCGCACTCCAACAGCAGCACGAGTTGGGTGCGGAGACACCAGCTCATGGCAGCAGAGCCAAACACTCCGCGCTCCGCTGACAGGGCGGAGGCATGGCGCCTCCGGGGGCGCAGGCGGCCACCTGCAGGAGCATGGGGATGAAGGTCTCGATCTCCAGGATCTGCGCGCTCTCCTCCATGAGCAGGTTGTCAAACTTGAAGCCCAGCTCCAGGAACTCGCGGCGCTTCAGCGCCGCATGCGTGCACGTCATCGCCACGATCTTGGCCTGCTTGGTCATCAGGTAGTTGACGCGGTCCGCTTGGCCCTGCGCGATGCGACCGCCGCAGCGCTGACAGCCACACACCGCGCTGCATGCGTGCGCTCCGCCTGCCAACCTTTCCAGCACGAAATGGTGGGCACACGCTGCCGCGCAGCATAGCTTCCCTTGTGGGCATGCTGCAGCCAAGCTCCCCAGGCGCGGGCCAGTGCGCGCCTTGAGCAGCTCAAACGCGCGGCACTCCTCCAGCTCCTGGAACATGGTGCGCAGGTGGCGCCAGCAGCCGCGCGCGCGCTCCATGTCGGCCGCAAAGGAGCGCCCCTTGAAGAGCCCGCCCGGCGCGTCTGCAAAGTAGGCCTTGAACGGGAAGAGGTCCTGCACGCAGGCGAGCCGGCTCAGCCCGCGTGCAAGCGGCAGCGCTTCCCACGCCTGACACTCCTCTCTGGCAGCATGCGCGCTCAAAAAAGCGCTACCAACATCAAGTCAGATTGGAACTGGGCAGCACAGGGCCCAGCGGTGTTCCTGCAAGGGCGGCCGCGTGTCTGTTCAGAGCATGTGCTGCTTGGCTGAGGCCAGCCACTACAGGCCCGACATTGGGAGACCGTGTCACAGCGCCTGTCAGTGCAGCAGAGGCAGCACACCTGCACGCACTCGGCCGTGCGCCGGCGCTCGACCTCGGTGACAAACTTCTCCCAGCGCGCCAGCACGTGGAGCAGCCAGAAGTGCGCCGCGGTCTCGCACGTGTACGACACATCCTCCACCACCGACAGCTGCTTGGCCAGGCGCTCCACCTGGCGAGCGGCCACGCGCTGGTCAGCTGACCGCGCTGGCTGGCACGACGCGCGCGCCGCGCGCCTGAGGGCAGCGGCGCGCCCATCACGGCACGGCGCCGACCCCGCTTTGACACTGGACGTGCGCCGTCAGGCGGAGCGCGCCTCGGCGAGCAGCTCCAGGCGGCGCGCGAGCATGGCGTTGACGCGGCCGACGCGCGAGAAGTCGGACGTGGTCGCCAGGTCCTGCTCGCCCATGCCCAGGCGCAGCAGGTAGCGCGCCGGCACGTCCCGCTGCAAGATCTTCTCGAACAGGTCGTTGAGGGCCTGCGAGGCGGGGCGCGGCATCGAGTCAAGCGGAGCGGAGCATGCAGTCGCGCGATCGGCACGGAGCGCGGCAGCACTGCTGCAGCTGAGGTGCAAGGTCTGCCGCACTGCGCCCAATGCTGCAAGGCACGGTAAAACCTCAGCAGCCCGGGGGCGTCCTGGTACAGGCGCCTCTCGCCAAGGCGCGCGCCTGGTTGGAGTGCGTGATGAGCAGGGTGCGCTGACCCGGGCAGTTGTGGTAGAGCACATGCATGACCTGCACCGCCGTGTCCGTCTTGCCGGTGCCCGGCGGGCCGACCACCATGGTCAGGCCCGGCTGCACGCCCGCGCGGATCGCCTCCACCTGGCCGCCCAGCGCAGTGTCACCGCTGCTGCAAATGCAGGCCTGTCACATCTGCCTGCAGCGCAAGTGCAGCCGGCTCCCCAAGGCGCACTGCTTGGTCTGCAGCCAGCCTCGCGCCCGCCGCAGCGAGCCGCTCCATCCGCAGCGCATCAGCGAGAGGGCTGGCGGCGCGCCTGCACAGGCGTGAAGCGCACGGTGTTCTCCGGCGGCTTGTCCTGCGGGTAGGGCCCCGGGTCGGGCGGCAGGTACGGCTCCACCAGCAGCCTGGGCGGCTCGGCGGGCGGCGACTCCGGGGCGTCGGCGGCGGCCTCCTGGGCGCCCTGTCCAGCGCACCACGGTGTGAGAGCAAAGACCCTCGAGGGGGCTTGTGCAGGCGCAGGCGGTCGGCCTGCGCGCGCGACGGGAATTGACGGCCACCTTGCGCTTGCCGGTCTTGGGCGCGGCGGCGGGCGCGGCGGCGGCCGGCGCGCGGGCGAAGGTCACGCGAAAGGGCGGGCGCGGCTCCTCCGCCTCGCCGTCCACGTCCATGTGCGCGGAGCCGTTCGCCTGGGCGCCGCCGGGCGCGGCGGGCGCGCGCGCAAACTCCACGGCGTGCCCCGGGAAGCTGGCGCGCAGGTGCGCGGCGTCCAGGAAGGTGTCCTTGAAGTCGATGGTGCCCAGCGTGTCGGGCAGGTTGGTGTAGCGCGCGGCCGCGGGGTCGCCGTAGCCCAGGAAGATGTCGTGCAGCCAGGCGGGCATGACAGTCTCCTCGTTCATCAGGTCGCGGATGCTCTCCAGCACCGCCTTGAAGTTGTTCTCCTGCGGCGCGCGCGGCGCGCCGCGCATGCTCGACGCGAGGCAGGCAGGGCAGGACTGCTGCAGCACCGCCAGCTTATGCTGTATATAAGCTGCTCCCTCTACATGACAGAGGGGCGCGCCTGACAAGGGGCGCCCAGCCATGCGCCATTACAGTCCCGGCAGATGGCACCAGACTGACACCTGGTGTCCATGAGGAGTTCGTTTCCGCCACACGGCACACACGGGCACCTATGCTGCCGCCGCAAGCGCAACCCTGCGCGGCCCCGCCAGGCCGGCGGCGCGTGCGCGCCTTGGGCTTGCGCCGGAGCAGCAGGTTGAAGGCGGAGTAGACGTCCTCGCTGCCGCTGGCCTGCATGGCCTCCATGTCCAGCTGGTACTGCGCGGTGTCCAGCGCCACCACAAGCGTGCGCTTCAAGCCCGCGGGCGGCTGCCACTCCTCGCGCTTCACCCGGCCGGTGAAGTCGTTCATCAGCCGGCCCTCCTCGTCCTTGACCTGCGCGGCGCAGCCCGCCCACGCGGCATGTTCGCCACTTGTTGTCTCCAGCGGGCTCATGGTGGGTCACACAGACGCACAGTCAGGAAACCCGCTGCTGCTTGCAGAAGCAAAATGACATACACGTCATGATGTGCCCACCACGCAGCTGGCTTAGTGGAGGTCGACGCAGGACCGCAGGACACCAAGTTTTAGAGTGCAGCCCGGGCAAAGGCACACCGTGCAATGTATACCGTATCCCAGGCGGCTGCAGGCTGTGGTAATCGGAGCAGCGCACCTCGATAACCTCGCAGCCGCGCACGGCCACCAGCCCGTACAGCTCGGCCGGCGTGGGCTGCTGCCCCGCCGCGCGCGCGGCTGCCAGCGCGTTGGCCGCCGGCGGGCGGAGCGTGAGCAGGAACAGCACGTCGTGCTGCTTGGCCTCATCCCACTCCGATCGCACGTCCCCGCGCAAGCCTGCGCACGTTATGGCACGCCGCTTCATACCTGTTGAGCATCCTTGAAAACATATGGTGTTCAAGCTTGCAGCTACACCGCGGCACGCCATGGTCGGGCAGGCGTGTTCAAGCTCCGGCTGCACTCTCGCGCACACCGCGTGACAGAGGCGACGGGCGCTCACGGCCAGGGTTGATGACGATGTCCGCCGTCACCGCCGCCGGCTTTGCCTCGCCCACGTTGGGCTTGCGGACCTCCACGACGCTGAAGCTGTCGATCGGCATCGCCATGCGCGCCCAGCCCCGGAAGACGACCTTGTCCTCGTCGTCCTCGTCCCTGGCGCAGCGCACACTTGTGACACACGACTTGGGCCCCGACTGCACAGCCAGCTGGAACACAGCCACACGTGGGCTGGCAGCGACCGCCCGGCGCCTCCTGTCGACTTCGCAAAGTCCGTGACGCTGCAGTGCCTGCACTCAAGCATGCCGAGCTTGGCTCGGCTCAAGGCAGGCTTCAACCCACCAGGACTCAAAAGCTTGTGCACTCGTCAATGTGAGCACACACCCCATTGGGCCCACAGTGCGCGGGGAGGCGCACCAGGTGGCGCCGACGCGGCCCAGCACGTCAGCGATGTCCTCGCGGATCTCGTACGTCGCCTCCAGGCGGAACAGCGAGAAATTGCGCAGCAGGTAGTCGTGCGCCGTCAGGAACTGCAGGTTGAGCTTGGGCAGCGCCAGGCAGGACTCGCCTGCACCGGCCACACGCTCGCGCGCCAGGCTCGCCGGTGCAGAACGCATGCGGATGATAGCAGCCCGGCACCCATGCAGTCAAGACCAGGGCAAGCCTTGATGGACGCGCTGCGGTACTCGCACACTGCCCCTCCCAGACTGAGCAGCCCGTGGGGCCGCACCGGTGTACTGCACGTTCGGCACCTGGTTCTCGTCCCACAGCAGCTTCTCGGTCGGGTACAGGGGCATGGCGTTGATGATCTCCGTCTGCGCGCGCCGCTTCTCGTACGCGGCGACCACCACCTCCGCCACAAACTCCTCGTCATCCGCCCACGGGTCGTCGTCCGCGAGCAGCCTGCGCAGCGCGCGCCCACAAACAAGGGTGTCAGCAGCGTGCACAGCATGACCCACCATGCAGCAGCATTCTCTTCCTGTGCACACATGCACCTGCGCACCCTGTGTGCAGGCAGAAAGGGGTACGGATCTGCCACAGCCTACGCTAGCATGCTGTCCCCATCGCTGCAAACATGCACATTGCGCTCGTCCGGAGCAAGGACACTCTGCCAGAAGGCTCACATGGTTGCCGCGCTCGCTGCTGCCCACATGGCGAGCTTTTGGGCGCTGCCGCACCGCAGCTGCTTCACGGCGAGCGTGCGCAGCTCCTCGGCGGGCAGGGCCAGCAGCGCCGGCTTCAGCACGTCGCGCCGCTGTAGCGTGCCGCAGTTGGCCAGGGCGAGGTCCCGCAGCCCGGGGTGGTGCCGGAACAGCAGCCGCTGGAGCTGCACCAGGCGTGTGTAGTGCCGCGCGGTCACCTCCGCATCCGACAGCGGCTCGCCGGTGTGGTCGTCGATGGGGAACGCCAGGTAGAAGTGGAGCAGGTCCACCAGCTGCCGGAACAGGTGGCCTGCGCCCGCGCTGGCTGGTTCAGCTCCTCCAAGCCGCGCCCCGCAGCAGCGCGCGCCGCTTGGCAGGCGCAGGCAGCACAGGTCTTCACTGCGCCACGCACGCCTGTACAGCCCCTTCCTCCGTGCCTGCTGCTTTGTCAGAGGTTGAACCTCTGACAGCACACGCCCAAAAGCTCGCGTCCGCTGCACGCGGGGCACAGCAGCGCGCGCACGCGGCTGCAGCGGCCGACGCACCATGGGCGTGCTGGAAGAGGCCGGAGAGCCGGCACTTGACCAGCAGCGCGCGGTCGTCCAGCAGCGTCCGCACAAAGCGCCGCGTTGGCAGCTGGCTCAGCAGGTCCACCGCAAACTCCAGGAAGCGCTCGCAGAACAGCAGGCGCTGGCGGTCCAGCGGCGCGTCCTCGGCCCCCGCTGGCGCGCCGCCCTCCGCCGCCTCCGGCACAATCGCCTTCAGCACCTGGAGCGCCCGCAGTGCCGCGGGGGTTGACACCGGAGGCCTTGCTGTCAGGCAGGACGCTGCGCAAACCCGGACAGGCACACCATCCACTACTTGTGACGTGTGCCTACCACAACGAGGCTCAGGCAGGATGTTTATACACAAGGGGCCATTTGCCAGTGCCTCGACCAGACAGAGGCGCTGGGCAGCATGGCGCAGGAGCGGCGCACGCGCCTCCAGGTACTCCGAGAGGAGCGACGGAATGTATGCCGCCTCCGGACGCTGTGCAGCAGGCACATGCGCCTCGCCAGCCTCCTTGGCTGCCCGCGCCTCTCTCCTTGCCAGGCTGCGCCAGTGCTTCACCAGCATCTCGTGCGTCTGCAGCTCCAGCTGCGCGCGGGCGGCCGGCGCTCACGCATGCTTGCATAGCACTGCGTCTTGGCTGCCCCCGTGTCTGTCTGTCCAGGGCGGCAGCTCTTGACTCAGACGTGATGGCCTGTGGTTGTGTAGGGGTGACAAGCCGACGCCTGCGCCCACGCCCAGTGCCGACTTCATTCGCAAAACAGCTCGGGGGCCGGCCCTGGGCGCACCTGCAAGCGCCCGCGCGACAGCGCATGCCACAGCGGCAGCGACACCAGCCGCAGCACCTGGCGCCGCACGGCCTCATTCTCCAGGCTCTGGAAGGCGTGGATGGCGAACAGGAGGTACGTCACGCGCTCGTGCGTGTGCCACGGCCGGCCCCCGGGCCCCGCGCACGGCGCGCGCAGCGCCAGGATGCGCTCAAACAGGCTCGGCAGCGCCTCCAGCCGCGCCGCAAAGCCGCCCCACGCCGGCACATTCTCGCGAAACTTCTCGTTGACCATCACCTGCCGCGCCGCGCCGCCGCGTTACGTGCTCAGCGCGTCGTCCAACCCGCGCGCCCGGGGCGCCTCGCCGACCAGCGCCCACCAGCGCACCAAGATGGACATGACGTGCGCGTCGGTGGACGCCTCGGCGTCAAAGTGCGGCAGCAGGTAGTTTTCCAGGTACTGCGAGATCTCCAGCAGCATGACGCGCTTCAGCTTCTGCGGCGCAGGGCCGCCGCCCAGCTCTGCCGCGTACACCTTGTCCACAAGGTCCGGCCGGAAGGGCGGCGGGGCCGCAGCCGCCCGCGCCTCGCTGGACCAGTTCTCCTTGGCCACGCGCGTGAGCTCGTCCGCCTCAATCTGCGCACGGCGGCGGGCGGCCGTTGGGGGGGTGGCCATCCCCACGCGCACAATCGCACAAGCCGCCCCTCGCGCACCTCTTCGAGCGTGAGGGCAGCCCCCATGGGCCGGTATGACGTGCTGGGCTCATCTGGCCCACCAACATCTGCCGCGGCTGGACCTCTTGCCTTGGCTCGCCGCTTCATGCTGGCGGCTGCGGCCGGGGCCGGCGCGCCCGGGGCGGCCCTGCCACTGCTGCAGCTTTGCTGGGGCGTTCCTTGCGTGCGCCCGCCTGCAGCCCAGATTGGTGTACCAGGATGTGACACGCAGTCGCGTGCTGTGAAGCCAAGCTGCTGCGCCTGCTCAAGTGGGCTATGGCAGCCTGACCGCCAGTGCAGCTTAATCGCGCAAGCCTTTGCGGGGAGAGGCCTCTCTCCCCAAAAAAAGCCTGCTCCAGTGGCCCTCCAGCTCAGTACGCTGCCCGTTCGACACCGATGTAAGGAGCTTACGGATCGTATGTTTGCTGGTCTCAAGTTCTTGACATAACAGGGCGCAGCGTGCTTCGTACAGAGCAGAGTGCTCATGGCGTGAGGGCAATGCAGCTGTGCGCCCTTCAGCCGCACGCGAAAGGACCTCTGCTGGCCGAGGCGAGAGAGCGTGTGTTGATATGCGGGCTGCTGACGTGCTTGCAGTTTCTGCCCGAGTGTTCTGACCGCCATCGCCCGGCCTGCGGCTGTAGTTGGCGGGGCGCCACGCGCCCGTGGGGTCTTGCGTGCTCAGCAAGCACGTGCGAGCGCAGTGGAGGCATGCATGATTTGTGTAGAGCTGCCACCTGGAACAGGTGCCATCAGGTACAATAGAAGCATTCCTCCTCACGGCAACCCCTGCTGTCTCGCAGGCGCTGTGTGTGGAGGGCGCACTGCGTGCTGCTTGCTGCCGCCTTGGGTTTGGGGCTCTGCGCGAGCGGGTGCGCCGGGGCGGCGCGGGCCGTGCTGCCGGCGCCCGCGCCGGGCCTGCTGCCGGCCGCCGCGCCCGGGCCCGCGCCTGCGCCCAGCATAGCATTCAACGCCTCCAGCTTCACAAACGGCGACTTCGTGAGCGTGGCGTGGGTCGTCCCACAGTACGATGCCGTGGGGGCGGCGCGCACCGACATGGTGGCGCTGTTCCTGGCCAACGCATCCGACCCACAGCTCAACCTGCCGATCAAGTACAAGTGGGCTGCCAGCGCAGACGGCTACACGGCCAACGGCGCCGGCTCGCACACGTGGGCGCCCGGCTCTGTGCCGCCGCTGCTTCCTGCCGCGGCCCCCCCTTATCAGCTGCTGGCTCATTTTGCAGGCGCTGTGGCGGCGTGGGCGGCAACAGTCTGCTCAGCGTGTCCGTGTGTGCCGCAGGTTCCGCCTGATCAATCAAAGGCAGGACGTCGTCGCCCTCTTTCTCCGGAATGTGACACGCGCCACGCAGTTTTCCGCAAGCCGCGTCCTCGCGCGCAGCGCCCCCGTGCGTCTGCAGGACCCAAACAACCCACAGCACCTGCATCTGGCCATTGCCGCAGCTGAGCGGTGCGCGGCGCACACACAGCCTGTTTCATGCAGCATTTGTTGCATGCACGCGCTCAAGCTGCCTGGCGCAACACAGCAGGCCTTGCGCATCGCAGCGCGGCCTGCTGTGAGCACCGCTTTGGCAGCCTGGCACACTGCGTACACTCCGTGAGCGAGGTGCACCTGCATTGGCAAGTTCCGGCGTTGATCGGCATACGCGTGCGCAGCGGGTACACCGTGCAGTGGACGACCAGGGACTTTGGGCGGCCGGAGGTGGCCTGGGGCACGACTGCTAGCGCCCTGTCTGCGCATGCGGCCGGGAGCTTCCTGACCTACACAGTGGCGGATATGTGCGGGGCGCCGGCCAACACGACCGGGTTTATCAGCCCGGGCGCGCTGAACTACGCAATCATGGCGCCCCTGACGCCGAGCACGCAGTACTACTACAAAGTCGGCGACCCGGTAAGCATTTATCACTCCCAAGCCTCGCCGATAAAGGAGTCCCTGCCTGACGGGTCTGGTGGTCGTCCTGCTGGTGGCGCTGCGCTGGTGGTGTTGCTGAGCATCGTGCTGACCCGGGATGATGCAAAGTCCACCGGCATGCGTTGCAGGAGCTGGGGTACAGCGGCACACACAGCTTTGTCACGCCGCCACCGCCGGGCGCCGAGGCGACGGTCCGGTTTCTGGCAGTGGCGGACTTGGGACATGCACAACTGGATGCGAGCCAGGAAGTCAATGCCAACCACGTGCGCGAAAATACGTCCTACAACAACCAGTCCATGCAGCAGGTGCACTCGCTCACCTGCGCCTTGTTGAAATACACTTCACGACGCAGCGCTCTGTGCACATTTGGTGGAGCAGGCTGATCCTGTCGGTGTCCACTTGTGCAGCCGGCTGGGCAGATGTGACATGCAGCAAGGCTTGTGGGGGCCGTCAGACGTTTGACCTGTACACGGACTTCATTCTGGACTCGGAGACGCAGCAAGGCGCAGCAGCTCTGACGACTCGGAGGCTGCTGGCTGATGCCAACAATCGGACGCTGCTGCTGCTCAACGGGGATGCCAGTTATGCCAGGTGCCTTGCCTGCCGCTCTCAGCAGGCTTGACACTACAGTCAGTGAAAAGCACACGCCTGTGCAAGACTGGATGCACGCGCCGAGGGTGCCTGTGTCCGTCTGTTGTACAATATTGGCCGCATGATGGCTACTGATGTGTGACGTGCTGCGGCAGAGGCATGCTGGCGCAATGGGACGTGTTTATGGATCAGGTGGAGCCACTGGCATCGCGGATGCCTTTCATGCTGGTGCCGGGCAGTGCGTCCCGTCCCTGATGCGCGCCTGACACGAGGTCTTGATAGAGCGCGGAATAGCGTCCTCGCCGCTCATAATCTGCTGGATCCAACTGGCGTGAGTGCCGTAATGCATCTGAGTCACAGCTCTTGCTTCCTGGTGCAGACCATGAGCGGGACTGGCCCCATGCTGGCGACCGTTTCGCCAATCTGGCAAACGACTCAGGTGGGTACAGCGCTGCCCAAGGAGGGAACCCCACTCAAGGAAGGGCCTTCTTGGACTTGCACTGTGTGGATGCCAGGACTGCCTTGCAAGATTTTGGAGGACTCACTCTGTGTGGACAGCAGGTGGCGAGTGTGGCGTGCCGTTCTGGAAGCGCATGCTGATGCCAGTGAGCGAACACCCGTGGGTTGATGCTCAGGCGCAGCGGCGAGCGCCCGAGTGGTATAGCTACAACTACGGTCCAGTGCGCCGCATGTGCCGCGCTTGCGTTGAGTGTCTGCTGCTGATCTAGCAACAAGAGGCTGCAAAGCCAGCATGCTGTGCACGCATGCCTTCCCCATAGAGTTGTTGCGCACCGGCTCTTCTGCGCGAGCACGTGACAGTGCTGTCCGTGCGCAGATGCACTTTGTCAGCCTCTGCACAGAGGTGGACTTCAGTCCGGGGTCGTCCCAGTTCGAGTGCGCCCTCCGTCTTACATTGGCGCCTACATGCATTGCAACTGTGTGCTCCTGAGTCTAGACAGTGCTCAACTTTGAGGTACCTTTATAGTCAGGGTGACGGCGCAGGTTCTTACTGAACGACCTGAGCCTGGTGAACCGCTCCGTAACGCCCTGGCTGGTAGTCAACCTGCACCGCCCGATCTACACCAGCTCCGCTTCTGGCCTGAGCTTCACATCTGTGCTGAAAGTGGCGCAAGACCTGCGCCTGGCGCTGGAGGACCTCTTCTTTCTGTACCAGGTGCGGTGAAGCTATGCATACCGTGTAGTTCTTCGGATGTGATGGTGCTTGTGTGTGGCATGCTTGCTAGCAGGTCTGGTGGACTTGCACAATCTGAGGCAGGCATTTGGCAACCCTGCTGCGCAGGTCGATGTGACATTCTCTGGGCACGACCACAAGTATGAACGCACATGCCCTGTGTACAAGAAGCGCTGCCTGGACCTGGACGCCAACAGCTCTGCAACCGCCCCCGTTCATGTTGTAATCGGCAATGCCGGTTACAAGCTGAGCTGGGGCTACAATCCGCACACGCCGCCGTACTGGGAGGCCATGGCACTTGAGCATGGCTACCTCCGCTGCGAAGCCAACAAGACATCTTTTCGATGCGAGGCAAGCTCCTGCTGTCTCTTCACACAGCGTTGTTGTGCAGCGCGCTTTGTTGATAACAGCTCACCTGCTCTGCCCAGCCTCGAGCTGTCATGTGTAGCACGCATGTGGCGAGTGTCCGGAACCCCTTTGGTGCAGGAAGTGAGCTCCCTCGACGGGCGAGTGCTGGACAGCTGGGCGCTGCACAAGCCTCCCGGATGGCAGCCAAACCTCCTGGCGCGCGCCATTGCGCAGCAGCTCTTCATCTCGAACTACACAAATGGGTCGTGGATCGAGGACCCAGGTGTGTTATACGCAGAGCTGTGCTCGTGCGTTGCCCGCATCTGAGTACCTTGGCACGCTAACTGTGGATAAATGTGCGCGGCAGGCATTCCGACGCAAGGCTATCAGCTAGTGTACGAGCCCATATTTGCTGCGCTTGAGAGCGATCCCACCATTCTACAGACCCTAGGGCGCCTTCAGAACCAGACGGGCCTCCTCACCAACCTCGTCAACGGCGTGGACACCGTTGTCGACAGTAAGGCCCCAGCCACGTGCATGCCTTATGGGGTAGTACTTGACTGTGTGGCATGGTTGCGAGCCGTGTACGTGCTGTCCGTGTACTGACAAAGTACTTGCACGCACCTACTTGGAGAGAAGTAGGATGCTATGACACCTGTGCGTGTGGCTGCAGTTTGGAACGCTCTGGCGCCTGCCTACCTCATCGTCCGAGGTGTGGCAGAGAGCTCTGGCAATGAACATGCGCGTTTCTATGCGCAAGACGGGCTCATGCCAATTTTTGAAGCCATCAAGGCCTGTGCTGCCAACTACAAGAACAACGGCGGCCTGTGCTATCGTGCGGTGCAAGTGGCCAGGAGATGAGGCTGCTTCTCATGCTGCCATCTTGGTGATGTTCAGTCTGGCGTGACCGCAGATTAGCTATGTTGCTCGTCCAGTATAGGTTTGCATTTGATTACGCATTTGATGTTTCACCACGTGATTTAACTTGCTTCTAGGCAGGCATTGCGCTCAACGACAAGCTGAAGCCTTCTGAAGGGTGCCCTGAAAGAGAGTTGACCTGTAACATGAGAAGACATTGTCTGGAGAGGCCTTGCAGGACCCCAACCGAAGCCCCAACATATGTTTTCATTCACAAGCGCTCCACGGTTTTAGGCTGCGAGGCAAGCTGATAGAGGGAATCACCGTGCTCCTCCTGTGCTGCAATGCTTCTGCAGTCGCAAGGTTTTCTTGTTGTAAGCCAATATCGGTCCCAAGCCAACTTCTGCCGGCTGCATTCTAGGCCTTCACACCTGACATGCAGCTTGAGCAGTGATTAGAGGCGCACGTCGTGCATTTGCCGTCGTAGTCACAGCTTTCATTGCAACAAGTAGGCTGTTGGATTTGGACCCACTAGCACGTCAGTTGTACATATGCGCACTGTTTGTTGCAAGGCCCGGGCAGCCGTCCGTCTTGTCCGGTGCATTAGCCATGGCCTGCGGCATCTGGAACCGCACGTATACCGTCATGCAGCCGCAAGCGCAACGCCATGCGCCAGTGTGGGTGTATACGACTGCTGTGGCAGCGGGTGTGGGCATGCCCTGGGCGCCATGTCAGCCTGCGCTAGTCCTCTCACTGGGAGGGTCCCAAGGCTTGTAGGTGATGGGACGTCAATTTGCCTCCTGCGAAGTACAATTCTGGCACAAACAAGCGCAGCTGCAGGGTTGCCGGCATTTCAGGCGTGTGGCAGACTTGCCTAGCTACCCACCCCCATGAGCGGAGTGTATTCCCCTTGTCTTAGAGACACAAGCGGCAGCGAGAGCTAGAGCGCAAGCAGCCACGACCGCGGTAGCAGCAGCAGCAGCGAGAGCGGCCCAATAAGCGGGAGCAAAAGCAGCAGCGGCCAGGGCAGCCGCGGTCGGCGGGCATCAGGCAGTGGGGCGGAGGGGGTGCAAAGGCGTGCGCTCAGAAGGCGCCCGACAGAGCGCGCGCCGGTACTGGGCGTCAGGGCACCAGCGGCACGCCCGCGGCGGCGCAGGAAAAAGGCACCTGCGCAGCTTGGGGCGCCCGACGAAAAGGCGGACCGCTGCCTCAAGGGACACTTGCAGAGATTCATCGCGCAGCCAGGCGTCGCGGCCTCTCGCTTTTGCTTGGCGCTGCTCGCGCTTGACGCCTCCGGTGACGCGACCACGTTGGACGCAGCGGCCAGCACCAGCGAGCTGTTTGAGCACTTTAGCAGCCTTGCAAGCAAGCGCGCCTGGCGGAGGTGGTGGCACGGGGCAGCTGCAACAGGCGCACAGTGCGGTGCAGCGCGGACAGCGCGGCCGCAAGCACCACCTCGACGATAAGCACAGTAGCGTCTTCTGCGCGGAGCTCCTGAAAAAGGCGCGCAAGGGCAAAGCAGCTCAGAGCTTCGCGCGCGATGACGGTCACTGGCCGGTGGACTGGCACGTGCCCAAGAGCATCCCCTTCGTCAACCTGGTGCACACCCGCGGCGAGGTTGTGTGCGGGGACGCAAGCGAGCCCGTGAACAGCATCGACGTGCTTTCCGATGCACTGGCCGCCAACGCTGGAGAAAATGTTCCCAGGGAGCTGGACTTTGCTGCGCCATCGCCCTCTGCTCAGCTGCAAGCCGTCGCATCAAATTGCACGAACAGGGTCTCCCGCATCCCCCCACTCATCCTTGCCGCAGTTGTACACCAGGTAACGGAAGGGGATGTTTATGGGCACGTGCCAGTGCCGGCCAGTGACCCTCAGCGTGGGTGAAGTCACTGATTTCCCGCCCTTTCGCGCCTTGTGCAGGAGCTTTGCGCAGAAGACCCGTTCAGCGGCGCGTCGAGGCGGCTCGCAGCCGTGCTGTCTGTACTGCACTGCTGCACTGTGCACCTGCAACTCCCCGCTGCCACCACCTCCGCCAGGCGCGCATGCTCGCAGGGCTGCTCGGAATGCTCAAGCAGCTCGCTAGTGCTGGCCACCACATCCCAGGTGGTGTCGACACCAGAGGCGTCCAGCGCGAGCAGCGCCAAGCGGAAGCAAGAGTCTGCGATGCCTGGCCGTGCTACAACCCTCTAAAAGTGTTGCTTTAGACAGCGTGTGTCTTTTGTCGGGCACCCCAAGCTGCGCAGATGCCTGTACCTCGCGCCGCCCACGCGCCCGCCCGCCCGCACGCCCAAGCTCGCAAGGCTCTTGAAGTTCAGCAATAAGGGGTACTCCGCTCTATAGGGGTGGCTGGCCAGAGTCTGTTACTTGCGGCTGAGAGCTCCAGAGCTGGCCAGAATCGTTCATTATCCACAACCAGCAGGGTGGGGCAGTGGGACTGGACAATTCTTCGTCATAGCAAGGTCAGCGCGATGCAGGGAAGGCGCACAGCACAAACTTAGTCAGGGTTAGCAGCAAGAGTGACTTCCCATCACCTGCAAGCCTTACCCCTCCCAGTGACAGGACTAGCGCAGGCTGTATGTCTTAGCACGGCGCCCAGGGCATGCCCAGACCTTTGCCACGGCAACCCACTCCATGTTGAATTGCAGGCAAGTAATGCCTTGTTTTTTTGCCAACCGCCTCGATATCCACCACGGGCAGAGCTCTCCTTGAGTAGGTTAATAGCATACACACTCGGTACCGTACTGCGCGAGGCGACTCGCATTTTATAATCGTATTCATGGGTTGACAACATGAGGCACCATGAGGCAATCAAGTGCCCCGCCACTGCCTGTGAAATTGTCGCCGCCTGCCATGTGCTGCATGCTTACGCATTTGGGGCGTCTGCTGCCTTACTGCGGACGCTTCACTGTCCTGCTTCGCCTGGGAGCCTGCCGCGTTGCTGCCACCAGCCTCGCCGCGTTACAATGCGTACTTCATTGCATCATCTGGGTGGCCGTGCGCGTCTCTTGGGCTAACTGGTGGGTGACTTGGGTTCCACCCACTAATGGGGATAAAAGCGTTGGTTTCCACCCACTAATGGGGATAAACCCGTGCTAGTGGGCATAGCCATGGGACACTTAATACGCTTTTTCCCCACCCAAAACGGTATAATCGCATATAAATGTTGTCAACCCATGAATACGATTATAAAATGCGAGTCGCCTCGGTTTCCACCCACCGATTATACCTTGACGATTATTTTTTCAGTTCTTAAAATACATGTGGGTGGAAACCGAGGCGACTTGCATTTTATAATCGTATTCATGGGTTGAAAACATTTATATGCGATTATACCGTTTTGGGTGGGGAAAAAAGCGTATTAAGTGTCCCATGGCTATGCCCACTAGCACGGGTTTATCCCCGACTGCGTGTTGAGCTTGCCCAAAAGCTCCCAAACTCTGCATGCACCCACCAGGGGCCTGTAGAGGCGTATTTGTGGCTCAAATGCTGTTTGCACCACGCCATGCACGCAATCAGATCATGGCCCACTAGCATGGCAGTGTCCCTCATGCGCACTGTGGCTTGCCACGCCTGGGCGGTGTGCCGTCCGTCCTGTTCATATCCACCCACCCGGTGCAGTGGCCGCGGCAAGTAACGGCCATTGTGATAATACGCTATCTGCGGCACCTGGGACGCCCGTTCACAGTCGTGCAGCCGCATGCGCAACACCGTGTGCATGGGGTATCAAGTGCTGCTGTGGTACGGGTTCGCTTTTCTGCTGCGTGCAATTCGGCATGTCGGTTCGGCCCTGGCAGAGAGAGCCGGCACACTTTTAACTTCAAGGACGGGCTGCCAGCGCATGAAGGACTGCAGCCTCGAGGAGGCGGGCGACGAGGGCGCCGAGCGCCTGCAGACGCGTCTAGAAAAGTGGTCAATGGCCCAGAAAACAGGTGGTCTAATTAATGTTTGGCCTAACTCCCCACTAGCGTTGGTTTCTACCCACAAATGTCATGCGGGCCGCTGCGAGGCTGCCGGCCGGCGACCATACCAACATGTGCGGTGCTTTGCAGTAGGGCGTGACTGTCTCTGTCGTGCACGTTTATACAGCACACATGGACCAACCTTAGAGTGGATCTAGGCCGGTGCAGCGGCCAAGGCGCCTAGAGGCAGACGGCTAGGCTTCTACAGGCACCTGGTGTTCTACCATGAATGCACTCGTCTAGCAATAGGTGGGTGGAAACCAACGCTAGTGGGGAGTTAGGCCAAAAAATAATTAGACCACCTGTTTTTTGCGACCCAGTGTGCGCATGAGCTTGCAGCCATGCTAGTAGGCCCTGAACTAAGCGCCTGTCTGGCCGCCACCTGATGTGCCTTGTCATTTGCTGGGGCCCCTGTAGGGTCCAGTTAAAATTCAAATATCTTTGTGCGCAGTCTCTTCACCCATGTAGCCGCGCAATTGAGCGCGTTGGGGAGACAGGTTAAGCGTCAAAGCGCTTACGGAGGATTGCAAGGCGGTCCAACCACTTGGTCCACGTTGCGTGGTAAATTCCGCCAGTAACTGCAACTGGTGAGACATTGACATTTGTAACGAAGGCGCCCGTGTGCCAGTCCCCTTCAAAACACGATTGATACCTGTGAGCGCAGGCCCTTGCCGGGTGGCACCTCGACGGTGAGGTGACACCTGCTGGCAACGTACTGGAACACCACGGGTGCACCATTCATCGCCAGCCGCAATGGTGCTTCACTGCAATACACAGCCAGCATTCCCGCTCCCCGCACATGCACGTCTGCCGTGCACCGCTCCCCATGCGCCGCACTCGAGCTTACGTCAAACAGGCCCACTGCGCCGCTCGGATTCAGCATGTTCACGAGGCCTGCGAGGGCGCTAGTGTTAGCATCTGCTGGAGATGACCGTGAATGCACAGGTGTAAGCGCAGGAGGGGCGAACCTATGGGCGCGATAGCTATGCCTGCCGAGGTCTTCAGGGGCAGCAGTGTGATGATGTCGCTCTGACCACGCGCCAGGGTGACGTGCAGGCTGTCGTACGTTGTGAGCACGCACGCCGTCTGCACGCTGTCCACCCAGGCGACGTAGCGTGCGTCGGAGGCGCTGGCGAGGGCGGGCACATCAGCCGGGGCTACGGCCGCGCGGAGCGGCGCCTTGGGCGCCAAGTGCTCCGTGAACTCACGCCGCGCGCGGTCCCAGCTGGCGCCCTGAGTGTTGAAAACGCCCACCACAGCGCCATACGAGTTTGTGTTCCACACCTGCATGCGGTCCGCACTCGTGAGAAGACGCGTAGCATGCATGTAAAGGGCTCGGGCACAACAGGCGCTTGGGCTTGAAGAAGATGCTCTGGCAGCAGCTTCTACAGGCTTGTATAAAAGAGCTGGGCGGACGGGCGAGCTTTGGCGAGGGCGGCCCACCTTGAGCAGCGTCACATTGTCGCGCATGACGTCGGCAAACAGACAGTCCAAGGTCGGGCGACCAGGCCCACCGCGGCAGCGCAGTATGGTGCCGTCTGGCAGCACGAGGCGGCGCAGCAGCGCAAAGTCGTGGTGACCCGGATGGTCGCTGACATAGAGCGGGCCCCCGCTGACCTGCGCGTACAGGCGTACGCGTCGGCAGTAAGCGCACGCAAATGTCAGCACGGCTGAGCACCGCATGCAGAGCCTGGCCAAGCGACGCAGGCAGGTTGCGCGACACGCACCACGCGCGCAGTGGCATGAAGCAGCGCGGCCGGGTGCTTGCTGTGGAACATGTCCCAGTCGGGTTGCAGCAGCGCGCCAATGAACACCGAGTTGCCCGCGTTCACGGCAATGTGCGTCGTGTGCGAGGCCGTGTCGCGAGGCCAAAAGTCGTCACTGGAGCGCGCGAGCGCCGTGTCCTCCATCCTGACAGTATTACATACTATGTCATGATTGGGCTAAACGAGCGCGAGTGAAACAGAGTATGAGCGGCCCTGCACAGCTGGGCGCAGCAACAAGCTCTGCAGCTTGCACGCATTGACGTGGGTCGCACCTGTACAGGTCGTTGGTGGAGTGACACATGCAATTAATGCAGTTGTTGCCTGGAAAGTGCTCCGCGACCGAGGCCTCCAGCGCGCGGTGGTAGCGCGCAGAGAGCGCCGAGCCGCCGCCCATGGACGGCGCAGCGCCCATCATGTCCAGGGTGGACTGGCAGTCCACCTTCACGCCGTTGATGCCGGCACCTGCAGCCCGCATGGTCAAGGCATGCAGGCAGCAGAAGCAGGGGGCGGCCGCTGCTAGGCGCCCGCAGTGCAGCAAAAGCAGGGGGCGGCCGCTGCTAGGCGCCCGCAGTGCAGCAGCCTGCGAGAGACGGCGCACCCGCCAAGTACGAATGCATTTCGTCAAACAGCTTGTCGACCCCGTCGACGACGCCCACGCCTGAGAGCACCTGCACACATGCGATGACTGAGTGAGCAGAATGTAGCACCGTGTGCTGCACACCCCCCTCGGCAAGCATGGGCAGAAGGGGCAAACACACAGCTGCTAATCTGTCTCGGCGCGCCTGCATGCTCCAGGCATAGGTGGGGTCGATCTCCGTCACACCTGCCGCACACAGAACTCAGATGGCCTTGCACGTGCACTGGCCGAGCACAGCAACCGACCAAGCACCGCCAGAGTTGGGCCAGGGCAGCCGTCGTGCCTACCGGGGCTCGGCTGTGGCATGATGATCCTGGGGGCGAGCGGCGCCAGCTCTGGCGTGTCAGGCGACACGCCCGCCCAGTACCCGTACAGCGAGTGCCAGCAGAAGACAAACTGCACGGCGTATTGCTCCTGCGCACAACCCGCGCCTCGCGCCAAGCGACCAAGATGGAATCACACGAAATGCATGTAAAACCGACAGCGTCCAGGTCACGCACCCGGATGTGGGCAATCACACTCCCGAGCGCCTCAGGCCGGGTCACGGGCTCCTCAGGACCGGCATGCGGCGAAGAGAACTTGCCTGCGAGGCACAGCACTCGCAGCTTCTTTCGTGCAGCTCAGCGCAACTAGGTATTGCACAAGCAGCATGCGCAGTTCTGCATGATCCAGCCCACACGCAGATATGAGACAATGTCCAAGCCTGAGACCAGAGACGTGACAAAACAGGCACGAAAAGACATGCTCCTCTCGAGCGAGCCAAGAACAGCTGTCACCGTTGGCAGTGACGCGCAGGAGCCGCTGAACCTGGTCCGCAGTCTCCGCATAGTAGCGCAGCAGGTCCATGCGCCACGGCCCTGCAGGACAGCACATCCGTCTGTGGTGCATGGCTTGCTGTGATGTACTTGACAACGCAGCACAGCTTGGGCATGGCGCACCGTTGGCCAGCTTGCAGAACAAGCGGATGCGCCACGAGTCGGGCGGCGCGTGCTCAATAAGCAGCTGCGCGCTCAGCCTTCATCTTGAAACATCCAGACATGGCACGCCGCGCCTTGCTGCTGTGACGCTCAGCGGCGCACCTTGTATATCAGCGCCAGAACAAGCTCGTAGAGGCCGATTGCATAACCCTTGAAAGCAGCCCACCGCCGGGCAAGCAGCCCGGGCGGGCTGCCCTGGACGCGGGTGGCCAGCGCTGCGATGCGCTCGCGCGCAGCCTCCACCTCATCCTCATCGTATGATGCCTCATTGGCCAGGTACGACAAGGCGCCGCCCCCGGACGATGCCATCGGCGTCGACTTGGCGCCCCTGAGCAGCACCTGTGCCAAGCCAGATGTCAAGCAACCTGTGGTCTGGTCACGCCTGTGCCAAGCCAAACCGTGAGCGCCCCTAGCTCTTGCCGTGTGAGCATGCCAGACACATACGCCACACACCAAGCTACATTGCCAGATCACATAGGTTGACCTGGCAGCAGCAAAACTTGAAATGCTTGTCATATTTCACAGAGGAGGCCGGAGGGACAAGCACCCATGGGCTAATTTGCATGTAATGCTACCGCATTACACAAGTGTGACAGGACAGATCTGAACGCGCCTGAGCACACCTGACATGCTGTCAAGTTGAGTCATGAGGCGCACTGCCTTTCAGAACACGGGTGAAACGCCCTGCCAATGTGTTTGCCTGGCAACCCGCCGCCTGCCCCTGCAAGTATGCGGGCTGCCGGCCGCGCAACAGGGATGCACCTGCAATTCTGCCTCCAAGCGCGGTATGTCGGCCGGAGTCAGTGCTGGGCGCAGGCCTGGGTCCACGTCGGTGCACTGCCAGCCATCGTCAATGATGAGGAAGCGCGGTGGCGTCCCGCCCGCATTCAGCGCTGCCAAGCCCTGGTTCACGCCTGTGGCGCCGCACGAGCCCTTTGTCATGACTTAGGCTCAAGGGGACGCTCTGCAACAGAGAGTTCAGCCTGTGCCGCCGAGGGAGGATGCAGCTGAGGTAGTCACAACACAGCGCGCTGCGTCATGCCAGCGGCTGCCTCAGCTCACCTTCTGCAGAGACGCGGGAGTAGAATGCGTCCCAGGTGCACCAGCCAAAGACGTCGACAAAGTCTGGCAGCTGCTTGGCTACGCGCGCCTTTGCATTGCCTGCGCACACCCTGGTAGGCGCCCTCAGCGCTGCTCCAGGATCGCTGCAATCTCGACAGCACTCGACAGACGGCACCCGCCTGACAGGCGCGCAGCCTCGACCACAGCGGCGTCCACCAGCGCGTAGGGGTCGCATCCGGCGGCGATCAGCAGCACGCTGTCCCACTCTGAGGCCGCCACGTCCTTGTTCCCGCTCTCCACACGCAGCCTCAGCAGGTCGCGGCCCTCGTTGCGCCTGTCATGCAGAGCGGTTGCGCAGCTCGCATCCTCCAAGGCGTGCAACGGCCGCACACGGCGCAGCAGCTGCCCTGGTGGCCGAGCAGTGACAGCAACAGGCAGCACTACGCGCGAGGCCGCGCACGTGGGTGGCCGCAGCGTCACGCGGAACTTGCCCGAGTCGACCAGGGGCAACAGCACAGCGTACGGGCCGCTGTCGGCCAGCTGCACCAGCAGGAACTGCGTCTCGGGCGGCAGGTCCCGTGCGCAGCAGCCCCACTCCGGGGTCATCCTGCGGGCTGCTCAGTGAGCGTGTGCGACGTCTGCGTGCTCGCACCAGCTGCCGGAGCACGCGGCCCCAAATTGACTCAGCACCGGTTGCGACGAGGACCGCGCACCAGTAAATCTTTATCCTGGCGCTTGCCAGGAACCTGCGCCCAGAGGCGTACGAGCGCCGTCACCAAGGCGCCGCTGTTGAGGCTGCGGTCACGTGCCACGGGCGCCGGGCCCCGCACCGCTTGCAGCACAGGCTGCCCACCGCCGCATCCTCCGAGCTGGCGGGCGTGCCGCCGGCGGTGCGCACGCGCAGGATGACCCCCACGTCGCTCCGCCCCTGCGTGCTCTGCGCGACGTGCGCACCCAGCCCCGCGAGAATGGCCCGGTCCCCGGTCACCACGCGCCCGTCGGCGACGGTCACGGGCAAGAGGCGCCGCGCGTCGGCCGCCTCTGAGGCACGCTCGGCGCCAGGCGCGGGCGCCAGGGTCTCCGGGAACACCGTAGCGCGCGTGGCGCCCATTGCAGCGGGCCTGCGCAGTGGCCGCACTGGCGGCGGGCCCCTGCGCGCAGCAGCACACGTCGGCGCTCGTCGACCGGCTGTGGTGGCCGTGCGGAGGCTGCGTGAGGCGCACGCTCTCCTATCCGGCGTGCAGAGGTGCTGCCTAGGAGCTCGCGCTGCCGGCGCCAAGGGGGATAAGCGCAGCAGGCTCCATGACATGTACGCGGGCACTCGGTCTGCAGTCGGGTAATCTTGCGCTCAGCGGGTGCACTGTCAGCAAGACGAGCGACTGCGTCCCTAGCCTGCAGTCCCTGGTGAAGTATGAGTTAACAACAGTAGACCGTCAACGCACATGTCTGGGTGTTCCTGCATCCACTTGCTTACTAGACCGCTGAGGCTCGGGCCTCCGCCCAGTCATGGGGTAGGCCTAAACAAGCGAGTCGTTCGCTTGCAAGACTTTGCCCCTGCTTGGGTGCGCTGGGAAACTTTGTGCTGCCTGGCCACTTGTGCGGCTGACTGCTGTCACCTCGCGCTCCGCACACTCACCGATAACCTCCCAACTGAACGTGTCCGCCAGCCTCGCTGCCCCTGGCCACACCCTCAGGTGCAAGGCGGTCGCCGGCCCGGCCAGTGTGGTTGCTCCACGCATTGCTTGCTGCCGGTTTCTGACCCCGCATGAGTCGCATGCCCGCCATGTGAAGTGGGCATTGCCTGCGTTCCTGGCACAACAAGGCACGCATTGCACTCCTGAGCAGCAAGGCGGCCTGCCTGGTGCAGGAGGGCTCAACATGCTGGGCTCCTTGCTGCGCGCTGCTTCTACCCTGCTGCGCAAGCGCGTGCGCGAGCCAGAGGCCGCCGAGCTGCCCAGGCCTGCCAAGCGGCCAGCCGTCGAGCACGCAGAGGTCCCAGGCGGCGCCGCCCGGGACTGCGGCTACCTGGCGTCTACCCATGGGCGCGCAAGGGCGACCTGCAGAGCCCCACCGCGCGGGACGTGGGCCCTGCTGCCGGCCGACCTGCTCCTGCAGCTCTCCAGCCTGTTGCCGCTTGCGGTGCGGCGCACGCCCAGAGCGCTGGGGTTTGTTGTCCTGCGCCTGCTGCCGCACGCGTGCCCTGAAGCCGCGCCGCGCAGGACCGCTTGGCGCTGCGGCTGGCGTGCGCGCAGTTTGCCGGCGCCGTCACCTTCTGCGGCCTGCGGCTGCCCATACCGCTGCCCGCGCGGCACGTGCGCGCGCTGCGGCCGCTGGCCGCGCGCCCGGAGGTGAGCAAGCTCGACTTTGTGCAGGACGGGTGCGGCCGCCTGGAGAAGCGCGCATTCAAGCGCGTCCTGAAGGCGCTGGACTTGGGCGCGGGCCAGGGCGCGCGGCGGTGCGCCTGTCGCCCCGCTGCCCCAGCCTGGGCTGGACAGCTGCGGCGCCTGCGCAGACACGGGCTCGCGGCAGGGGCGCGCCCGGCACCGCTGACCCCGTGGCTGCGCCTGCAGGTTTCAGGTGCGCCTGGCGCTCGGGGCGCCGCTCACAGCGGCGGACCTGGCCTGGCTGCAGGCGGCATTTGCTGGCGCCGGCCTGCTGGCGTGCTGCGCCAGCTTCCACCTCGCGTGCACCGAGGCCGCGCTGGGCTCCTTCTGCCTGCTCCTGTGCCAGGTGACGCACACATCCATCGTTGGCCCAATCTGTGCAACGTTTTGAAGTGCTACAGTGATTGTCACCTTTTGCACCAGGTCACGAGCATCGCTGCAGAGTGGTGCTCCAGGCTCGACATCAGCGGAGTGCAAGTCTGTTGCTGCATAAATACTAGGGCATGTGTGAAGGCACTCTCTGCATATACTGGATCTGGCAGGAGTGCTCTGCATGCTCGCTCTGACTGATGCACACTCGTGCGCGCGTGGCTGGGCTGCAGGTCGACACGCTGCACCTGACTGTGGAGCGCATCGGCAGCGCCTGTAGGGGCCTGCGCAGCGGCGTGTATGCAAACCTGGAGAGCCTGGCAGTCACGCACGTCGCCTGCGAGGATGATGTGCAGGTGCAGGCTGCCCCCTGCACCATGGGCTTCATACTGGCCTCGCACTGTGTGCCGTCAAGGCGGAGGCGTCCTGTGTGGTGCGTCCGTCGGCGCACGGGTGCGGACACGGGAGGCTCGGGGCCTCCCGGTGCCCGGGGCTGGGACAGGATCAGCGCGCGCGAGATGCCACACCTGGTTCAAGCTCCCGCATCACAGCGCGGCACAGATGCATGCTCGCATGGAGCAGCGGTGCCAGTGTCCGCCCGGCCGTCTGGCATGCGTGCATAGCAAACTAATCTGGCGCTGCTGGGGCAGGATGTGTTGGCAGTGGTGGGCGTTGCGCACTCGCCGAGGCTGCGGCACCTGCAAATACAGGCCGCGCCAGCGCCGGCGGGCAGCAACGCGCGGCCCGTCGTGGTGGGCTGCCGCGGCCCGCACCCGGACCTGCGTCAGCTGGCCAGGCTGGCCATGGACCCGAGCATCACGCTGTGCATCAACCTGCTGCGCTACCTGTCTTCGCTGCCAGGCCTCTCGCTGTCCGAGGGCCTGCAGCGCGCCGTGGACGCATACCTGAGCCGGCGGTGCGCGCCCTGCCTGGCAGCTTGTGCTGCCCGCTCGCAGATGCTCGTGTGCATGCGCCAACATGATGCTCAACCGAGGGTGGACAGGGCTGCCAGGACGCTGCGCCTTGAGCAAGCAGGGGATGTCAGCTGACGTGTGATGCGGGAGCAGGCAGTCGGTCATGTTCCTGCTCATGTTTGGCCATCACGAAGAAGAGCAGGTGCGCTCCGCACCCGGGCGCTGTTTGTCGCCCCAGCACAGATGGCGGGCCTCCATGCGGCTGCGCCGTGCGGCCCAACAGACCGTGCATGTGTCCGCAGCATGGCTTCCTGGCGGGCGAGCAGATGATACAGTTCAACCCAGAGGAGGAAGGCGAGAGCGACGGGCCTGACTGAGCAGCGCCGCCCGGCGGAGGCATGTAGTTGCAGGGCGCAATGTCGTGTACATCAGCGCCGAGGGGCTTGTGGAAAGTCAGCCCGTTTGGTTTTTACGCATGTGGGCACTTTGCATGGCTGTACATTGCGTAGGAGGCAAAAGTGCGTGCAGCACTGTGCTCCGGCCGGGCTCGTAGGATGCAGGATAGCTAGATTGTTTTCCCGGCCTAAACAGGCATTTTCACGCATGCTGGGCCGACTGCCATGCATCACTCTTTGCTGGTCAAGACAAATATGGCCAGGACGCCGATGAGCAGGTACTTGACAATGGGCTGATCGTTCATGATGATGGTAACGCGTCCCACGCTCGGCAAGTACCTGTGCAGCGGCCGCAGGCGCGTCAGCATGCTCCCCAATTGCTGGGGGCGTCACGCGGCGGACACGGTGCGGCATGCGGCACGCACCCTACCACGCGGCCCATGATGTGATTCCTGTTCAGCCACCGCTGGCCGTCAGCGTAGAGCTGCCCCTCGTAGTCGTTGCCATAGTTGGCGTCGCCCTGGAGCGCGGCGCAGACATCAGCCCGTGCCACAGCAGAGCGAGAGAGCGCCGGCGCGCGGCAGGCCTCCGCGCCGAAGCGGCTGGGGGCACGCGCCACAAGCACGGGCGGCGAGCACTGGCCGGCTGGGGCGCGCCTTTGTCAGGATCTCAATCTCGTCCTGTGCTGCGCCCGGCCGGCGCTCGTGCACCTTGACCACCCGGTGGACGATCGGTATGTCGCGCCCCTCTATGTTGAAGACGACCACCTCACCCACGCGCACCGGGCGCCTGCCCATGTTCAAGAACAGAATGTCGCCGCGGTAATACGCGGGCTCCATGCTGCCGCTGAGGACCACGACGACCTGCACCGGGTCCTGGCACATCAGCGGCGTGCACGGAGCGGCTATGCGCGGAGCCGTCAGGGCACGACCAGGAAAGAGATGCTGTCATGAGCGCGACCAGCGTGAAGAAGCCCGCACTGGCGAGTCGCTGCCAGTCCACAGGATCAGGCTCTTCCATATGATGAGCGCGGATGTTATGATTAGCCCTGCGGCATAGCCGGCAGTCAGGCAGGGCGCCAAGGTTGGTGGGGCGGCAATGTAGGCAGTGGTGGACGCCGACTCACCAAGGTTGACTGCCTGCAGCAGCAGTTGCCTCACGTTCATAGCTCTAATCTCGTTCACTGTGCCAGTCGCCCAGCTGGTCGCAGCCTTCATCATTGCGTTTGGAGGCAGGCAGGCTCGGCCAAGTCCTGCAGGGCGCGTCGCACAATAGGTAACGTGTGAGCAAGCACCACTGTGGGTGAGGTGACGCAGCACTCCGCGCTGCGCCTGCAGGGCAGTCTTCTGGGAACCTGCAGTCGCCCTGGTTGCGGCACCTCTCACAATGGTCGCTCGCTAGCGAGACCGCTTGCACCGTGGTGCACGTGCTAGGGTTTTTGAGGCACAGCACCAACCAGGAGGTGGGCTCTGCACAAAGACTGGAAAAAACTGTGGGGGATCCGTACATAGAACACTTAGAGGGCGTGCGTTGCTATCGCTCCAAGCTCGTACACTACACCCAGTGTCTCGTGTGGGTCTGAGGCTGTGGACACAGCGCTGCAGAGAAAGGTTTGGCACTCTCTTCGGCAGCGTGAGGCTAGTCCTTGAAGCCGGCTGTCATACCCGACCCGGACGAACAGGCTGCCGAGGCTGCGCGGTCCCTCAGGTGCGCTCTCAGCGGCAATCCAGTTGCATGTGTGGGTGTGGGCGCCCGCCGCTGTGCAGGACTGGCGCTTGACGCCCCAGGCAGGGCCCCTCCTTAGGCAACGCAGTGGTGCGCTGCCCAGGGCACTGGAAGGCGACTCGCAGGACACCGCGGAGGACCTGGGCGGCGGAGGCGACAAGCCTGGGTGTGGCAGAGAATACGACGCGGGGCGGCAGGGCGGGGGAGCCACCCTGGCAGCGTGCAGTGGCGCAGACGCGGCGGCCAGTCGCCACATCCAGACCGAACAGCGCCGGCGCAACCGCATAAACGATGGGTATGAGCTGCCCCAGCACGAGTGTTTGCTCGTCGCCGCGCGCGCCCCTCCGCTCCGTGCTGAGCGGCGCGGGCGGCAGGTACGCGGCGCTGCGCAGCCTGCTGCCCAGCGCGGACAGGACCGACAAGGCGACCTTCCTGACGCAGGTGGTGGAGTATGTGCGCGCTGTCCAGGCGGGCCACCGCCTCCAGCTGCCTGCGCTCAGCCCCACTGCCCGCAGGGCAGGCGCGGCGTGACAGTGGGCTGCTGCAGGGCGTCCTGCGACAGCTGACCGAGGCCGGCACGGCGTCGAGTCTGCCGGTTGACCTGCACTGGAGCATACGGACTCTGTTGCCGCCCAGGCCCGCCGCGGCCGCGGGATGTCCCACGCAGCGCATACAGGCCGCACAGGCGGCGCCCGCGCCAGCGCCCCCGCCCGCGGCCGCGTCCGCTGCGAGCACGCACGCGCAAGCCGTGCCTGCGCCAACAGGCGCAGCTGCCTGTGTGCAGCTGAGCGGCCTGGGCTTCAACAACCTGCTTGCTCAGCAGGTGCGACATGCAGGCACCTGGATGGGCGTGCTCTGTCGGTGCAATGATGGCGCAGTAGCACCAGTTGTTGTGTCACGGAGACAGCGAGGTTGTGGTCTTGCATGTGACAGTGCATGCCGGCTGTGCTGAGTGCAAGCTGTGCGGCAGGCTGCTGTGGCACAGCTGCAGGTCTTGCAGCAGCTGGTGGCGCAGGCGGCGGCCGGGCTGCCCATGCAGCCGGCGCAGGCCCTGCAGGTCCCGGCCGGCGTGCCCGCGCTCGGTGCGCCCTGGGGCCCTGCAGGCTCTGCAGCGCCATGCTGCGCAGCCCTTGCGGCTCCAGTGCAGAGGCGCACTGCTGTGCCCCGGCTGGAGTTGAGCATGCGTTGCAACCTCACCCGCTCATGCGTCCCTGTAGCGGCCGTCGCTTGATGAGGCGTGCTGCGCAGGGACTGGCGCGGCCGCCGCGCCGGACATTCTGGCCATGGTGGCTCGGCAGTTGCTGGCGGCGTCGGAGGTGGCACCCGGGTCGGGGACGCCCGCGGCCGCCTCCCCTGCGCCTGCCAGCGCGCCTGCTCCTGAAGCGGCGCCCGCGGCTCCCGCGTGCGCTGCTCACAGCGGCGCATCCGCAGAGTCCAGGTCTTCGCAGGTGAGCGCGCCTTCCCAGCACGCCGGCGCTGGTGCGCAGTCGTGGCGCTGCCTGAGCGGCTGTGCTGCTGCGCCAGAACGAGGGCTGCCCGCATGGCGAGGCGCCCAAGCCTGCACGCAAGGGCGTGAAGCGGCGGCGTCACACCACGGCCGCTCGCTTCGTGCGCCCGCCTTCTCCCCTCTCGACCGGCGCGAATTCTGGGCTGGACGGCTTGGCGGGGCGACCAGCGGCCGGCACCTGAGGCAGCGCAGGGAGCCTGGGGGCAGTCGGAGCGTGCTGGCGAAATGCAAAAGATGCGCTTTGAGACGTCGGTTGCAGAGCGCCGTGTGAGGCGGGCCAAGGCCACTGTCTGTGTGGACAGCTCTCGCTGCACTGCACAGCAGCAGACACTTGCAAGGTATCCGAGATGCGCAAAAACATGTTGCGCATACTCGACACAACATGCAGGCTAGGGCAAACCCAGATGCTCCTGGCCACATCACGCAACGTGGCCAACCGCAACCAATAGCAGACACGTCCATTGTTCCAAACCACAGGGGGGTGACATATCGCTATTGACTGTGCAAAACACAGAGCAGACTCCCAGGTCAAGCAGCGTTAAAACTGACAAAAAGGTCGGCAATTGCCCAAAGCGGACAAGGCCATGCATACATTGTCTCTCAGCAGTGCTCAAAGGTATCATAGTCAGCCCTGTGCCACACCTCTACCACATGAAAGCCTGGTGCTACGACGGTGAGGACGCTCCTAGTTCCGCAGCGTGCTCAGTGACGTCTGCCGCTGTGACATCACGCCTCGCATCCAGCACAGCTCCCGGAGGATCCGGCTCGATATCCGCCCCAGCGTCATCTTCGGTCCACGCATGCTCATCGACCTCATCCTCCTCAGCTAGCCCGGTCAGCTCTCCAGCTGCGCGGCAAAGCACACGGATTGAGCATGTCGGTGCTTTCCTCTCTTGGCAAACATGCTGCTGCGGTGAACAGGCTGCAAGCGCGCATGCAGCCAACGCCTTGACATCCGCATTGTTGTGAAACAGGACACAGCACGCATGTAATCTGCCGCGCAAGTCACTGCCAGACCAGATGGCCAGGCAGGCCGCGCCTTCAGTCAGCAGCGTCTGTGCTATGCTCAGCGCATGGTGGAAGGCAGACGTGGCTTCCACCAGCTGAGTGCGCAAGCTCTGATTGCCTGCCTGTGCCTCGGCCAGTGCCGCCGCCTCCTGAGCAGCAGCACAGCACCGCCCGCTGTGTGGCTGCAAGGCAGGCCAAAGCATACCTCCAAGGGCGCAAGATGGCATGCACATCACTCACAGGTTCCCAAAGTGCCCGCTCTCACAAGTGTGCAGTATGTATCTGCTCATGCTCACTACAGTCCAACGACCATGCCTGTAACAGCATCTCAGCTCACATGCACGCCGTACGTAGGGGTCGTATCCTCGCATGAGCAACGGCCGGCTGCGGCAACAAACGCACCTTGTACAGCAGGGCAGCAGACCGGGGCGCGCCTGTTTCCGCAGCGCCTGCAGCTGCGCAAGCTCTGCGCGCGCCTGCCGCGCCTGTGCAACCTCCTCCTGCATCGCTGCCAGCTCCATCCGCGCGGCCCGCAGCTCGCTCCTCTGAGGCGCAGCACGCATGCCCATCAGAACAGCGGCTCATGCGTGCAGCCGGGCCTTCTGAGCGGCTTGTCCTTTTAAAAAAGTGACACAGGCGGAAAGTGTGCCGGCCAACAGGCGAGGGGCCAGGGCACAGGCAAACCTGAGATGCGATGGTGGCCTCCATCTCGTTCGCCCAGGCGAGCAGGCGCCCTTCCCGGGTGGCGGCCCGCCCAGCCACCACCACTACCGCGCCTGGCGCGCCCTCCCAGTTGTCCACAACCTGCACGGACCGGCCAGACTGTTGGGCCCTGGCAGCGCACGTGAGCACCGCCAGCGACGACCACGCTGCTGAGGTCGCGCACGTTCACTGCGCCAGGCACCAGTGAGGGCGCTGCACGCCCGGTGCAGCAGAAAACAAGGCAACACCCGCTGCCAGGCGCATGTGCAAGCAGTGGGCACCTCTGCCTCTGTCTCGGTCGCGCCCAGAGCGAGGACCGAGTTGTTGCCGCGCTGCCAGGCCAGGGCGTGGCGACTGCCAGCGCCGCCGGCCACGAGCACGTACTTGTACTCGTACACGCCGCCCGCGGGCAGTGATAGGCCCACGCGCCACAGATCGCCCGGCGTCCAGTCCATTTCTGGGCCGTTCGCCAGCACCCAGGAGCCTGCGCGGCATCCAACAAGCCTCACGCCCGACCGGCGGCCTGCAGAGCCGCAGCCTCACCCCCGCCACTTTGTGCAGTACCTACACCCGTTTGTCAGCGGACAGCAGGCGGGCGAGGCGGAGAGGGGGATATTTCCGCGCACCCAGGTTGGCGTGCGAGCCGACCAGGCGTAGGCGCTGGCCATACTCCGCGCGGTAGTGGCAGCAGAAGTGCACCGTCGCCTGCCGCGTGTCGCCTCCCGGCAGCTTCGCCGGCTGCTGCGGCTGCGACGACGCCGGCGCCGGCGCTGCCGGCGCCGGGCCCCACGGACGCGGCGCCCCGGCCGCCTCCCCGCCCTCCCTGCCCTGGCCCGCCTGCGAGGGCACGTGCTGCGTGTAGCGCGGCTGCTCTTGTGCGGCTCGCCGGTAGAGCGCGGCCTCGCCCCGGCTGGCGAGCGTGGGCGGGCGGGCGCCCGGGCCGCCCGGGTATGCCGAGGGGCGGGCCGGAAGAAGCTCGCCCGAGCTCTCCCCCGCCAAGGGCAGGCACAACCACCCCCTGCTGGCTGGGGCGTGCTGTCCAACGCTCCCCGGCCTCCCTGCGCGGAAATTCAGCGTGAGAGCGCACAAAGGCAGGCAGGCCGCACTGCAGTGCGGCACACGGTACGCCCCGTGACCGCAGATTGCGCACCGGCCGCAGACCAAAACCCCTCGCTCCTGAGGCTGGGCCGGTTCAAATTGCAGCGGCACGTGTGCATGCGGTGGCGTGTGAGGCCGGCAGACCAGTGCCCGTTCGTAGGAACCGTCATACTAGAAAAAACTGCGAGATTTTGCAGTCAGCAACGGCTTTGGCCAAGGCCTGTTGTAGAGCAGAAGGGCTGGGTCGAGTGCGCACAGGGTTTTGCTGCAACCGGGACTCGGCGCCGGCCTGTATTACAAGTCCGTGCATACCATGGATCGGTGCTTGTCAGGGCGTGCCTGCCCGGAGTCAGCTCGCGCTGCAGTGCCGCACAGGTCACACGCACCCTTCCTGCCAGTGGCCTTTGCAGGCTCGCGGCGCATGAGCGTGACTGCGCAAGCCAGCCGCACAGTGGAGTTTGCAAAGTACCACGGCTTGGGCAATGACTTCATAATGGTGCTGGCTTCACTCTTGCAGCACGCTGCCTGCCGCTTGCTGCCAACTGTGTGTCGCCCCCTTTCTGCTGCCACGCTGACACAAAAAGCGCCGCTAGGTGGACAACCGGCACCAGAGGGAGCCTGTGCTGTCGCCAGAGGAAGCGTCGCGCTTGTGCGACCGCAACTTTGGCGTCGGCGGCGACGGGGTGCGGGCTTCTGCAGGAGGCTGCTATGGCCCTGCTTTTCTGGCGGGAGGAGGCTCACACGCACGTGGGCAGGTGATATTCGCGCTGCCCAGCGACAACGGGAGCACGGACTACCAGATGCGCATATACAACTGCGACGGCAGCGAGCCGGAGATGTGCGGCAATGGCATACGGTGCCTGGCGCGCTTTGTGGCGGACCGGGACGGCGGCGGAGCCTGCCAGCACCGCGTGCACACCCTCGCGGGTGCGAGCGTGCAGGTGCTGCGAGGTCGGCAGCGTGGGCGGGGCCTCCAAGTGCTGACCCGCTCCCTGTCGGATGCATGCAGGTCTCATACAGCCGGCTATCCTGGAGGACGGCCAGGTTTGTGTGGACATGGGAGAGCCTGTTCTGGAGGGCGAGAGGGTGCCTACCACCCTGCCGCCGACCCAGGCACGCGCCGCTGCCCGCCTCTTCCAGCCAGCCTTTCTGGTGCAACAGCCGTCAATGCAAGGTTTTGCCGCTGGTGGCGCAGGGGAGCACAGTCGTGCGCGGCCCGCTGGCAGTATCAGGCCGCGAGTGGCTGATGACCTGCGTCAGCATGGGCAACCCGCACGCAGTCACCTTTGGCTCCGTGGACGCTGACGTGAAGGCGCGTGCCGCTCTGCATGCGTCGCCGGCACCGAGCCTCTGCTGCCACCTGACCTCTGGGTAGCCCCCTGTAGACAAAAAGGATGGAGAGTCGCGTGCGACGTGCAGGTCGATGATGTGGACTTGGCCGCGCTTGGCCCGCACTTTGAGCGGCACGAGGCCTTCCCCGCGCGCACCAACACAGAGTTCGTAGAGGTGTGGCCTGGAGCTGGGTGTTGCGGCAAGTTGTTTGCGCTGCACGGGCTTGTCGCATGTCAGCGGGCAACCCGTCTGCGATCCGAGCATGGTCTTGCCGCAGGTGTTGAGCCGGAGCCACGTGCGCATGGTGGTGTGGGAGCGCGGCGCGGGCCGGACGCTGGCCTGCGGCACCGGCGCATGCGCAACGGTGGTTGCAGGCGTGCTCGAGGGGCGGGTCGACCGCATCTGCAGGTCTGCCCTCTGTACGTCTGTCGTGGCGGCTCCCTTGGCAGTCTGGTGTGCAGCGTGTCAGCGTGCAAATTTCGCGATGCAAGAGGGGCGTAGTCCGATGCTTGTGCTGCACAGCGTCAAATCGCGCAGGTGCGAAGCAGTGCCAGTGTGCGCTGCTGACGCTGTGGTGTTCCCACAGGGTGGACCTACCAGGCGGCCCGCTGCACATCGAGTGGCGGGAGGCTGACAACCATGTGTTAATGACAGGCCCTGCCGAGAATGTGTTTTCTGGAGTCCTGCATGTGTGATGCATAGACACAGTTGTATCTGTCATGTAATGGCAGCGGTCTGTGCATTCTTCGCACACAGCAACACAGCTTGTATGAACATGAGGCCCGACACCCGGCAAAGCAAGCAGCCGGGCATGTGGTGTTCGACGGACCGCTTTACTTTCCATGCTTGTGTTCATCCAGCACCCGGACACTCGCGCGGCGGTTTGCTGCATCCCTGCGTGCCGAGCTTCGGTGAAATTAGTGTGAGAGAAACGCTAGCTAGCACTAGGAACGCTGCCTATATAGGGCTGCACGTGAACGGCCGGTTGTGCACATCCTGCCTTTGATAGTAGAACAAGATCTCTTAACCTGCGACCCGTGTTGTACGTCGCACATACTTAGCGGGCTGTTACAAGCCGCCTGCAGCATGCGGGACGGCAAGCCAGTGGGCAAGCGGCTGAGGAGGAACAAGGCCGTGAAGCGCGCCGCCCTGCCAGACGAGCTGGAGAATCCAGAAACATATGGCGTCCGGGTGCTGCCTTGCTACTTGTTTTGGGCTGCGTGCATTCACTGTGCTGCCCAGCACTTGCCTGCAAAGTTGTGTGCTGCTGTGCAGGTGCGGCCGCAAAAGGTCAAGCGGGCAAAGGGCAGTGACGAGGACGAGGATGAGCAGGTGCGGGAATGGCTGGCGCTGGCGGCAGGCGCACGGCAGTCTCTGCTTTGTGCGCGCTATGTCGAACAACCAGCTCGTGCGGCGCGCCAGGTGCTGACGGCGGCGCTCAGCACGCGTATCTTGCGTGAGGCGCAAGCGCAGCAGGCAGAGGTGGACGCCGAAGCTGACCTGCTGGCTGCCGGCGGCGCAGCCTACGCAAGCGGCCGCCAGGTGAGCCCTGCCCTCTGCGCTCGACGCAGCGGAACTGCTGGTTGTGTGTGAGCTGGAGCAGCCGCCAGCACAAGCAAGCACGGCTGCGTCAGGCGGCGCTTCACTGAGTGCGGCTTTGCGCCGGCGTTGGAGCGACCTGGCGCGACATAACTTTGTCGCAAGCGCAGGCGGGGGCGCCTGGCGGAGCGCTTCGCGACAGCGACAGCGACAGCGAAGCGGGCGTGAGCGAGTACAGCGACGCCGACCAGGCGTGGGTGGAGGAGCACGTGTCCGCCGAGGACGAGGCCGCGCTGCAGCAGTTCCTGAACCCCGCCGTGGCAGGCGCACAGCCGCGCACTCTCAGCGACATCATCCTCGCAAAGATCCAGGACCGGCAGGCTGCGGGCGGCGCGGAGCCCGCGCTGAGGTGCGCACCTGCAGGACTGCATACCTGTTGCGGCGTCCGTGCGTGGTCTGAAGATGCCTGTGTGTTGGATGCTGCCACGGTGTGCGTCGCTCTGTGCAGCACAGGCCAGCAAGGGTGTCGAGCGCGCGCCGAAGAACCTGCCAGCCCCGCAGCATGGATGTGCGCTGCTCGGGGCGAAGGTGGCAACTCGCTGAGGCAGATGCGTGCTGCAGGGAGGGCGAGGGGCCAGTGCCGGACGGCTTGGACCCCAAGGTGGTCGAGGTGTACACGGCCGTGGGCAAGCTGCTGAGCCGCTACTCGGCCGGCAAGGTGCCAAAGGCGTTTAAGATTGTGCCGACGCTGAAGAGTTGGGAGGAGGTGCGGTTGGCGCGGCCAGGCGTGGTGCTCCTCGCCCCCTGCTCAGTGTGCCTGCGGGGTTGCAGCAGGGGCCGGCAGGGTGCTCGCTCGACCGCTGCCCTGCGTGACCCGTGCAGGTGCTGTACCTGACGGACCCGGAGCACTGGAGCCCGCACGCGGTGTACCAGGCCACGCGGCTGTTTGTGTCCAGCCTCAACGCGCGGCTGGCGCAGCGCTTCCTGGCGCTGGTGCTGCTGCCGCACGTGCGCCAGGACATACGCGAGAACTGGCGCCTGCACTTTGCGCTCTTCCAGGCCATGAAGAAGGCCGCCTACAAGCCCGACGCCTTTTACAAGGCGCGCCGCAGGACGGGCGTGCGTGCGAGCGGCGGCGCCGCACGCATGCGCCCGGCTCGCCCTGCACATGTCTGCCTCGCCGGTGGGCCAGGTTGCGTTCGTGGCTGCTACGTCCCCCGGCTGCCGTTGGGCTCGAGGGGCGCGCTCCGCCCCGGCGCGCTGCGCCGCCGCGCCTGCCCGACGCCCGCCGCCGCCCCGGGGGCCGGCAGGGGCTGCTGCTGCCGCTGTGCGCGTCTGGGACGTGCACGCTGCGCGAGGCGGTCATCGTGTCGTCCGTGCTGCGCCGCGTGTCGGTGCCGGTGCTGCACTCGGCGGCCGCGCTGCTGCGGCTGGCGGAGATGCCGTACAGCGGGACCACCTCCTTCTTCATCCGCGTGCTGCTGGACAAGAAGTACGCGCTGCCGTACCGCGTCGTGGACGCGCTGGTGGACCACTTTGTGCGCTTCCGGCGCGAGGAGCGCACGCTGCCCGTGGTGTGGCACCAGGCGCTGCTCTGCTTCGTGCAGCGGTGCGCGCCGGCCGGGGGCCCCCTGCGCTCGCGGCCGCGGCCGCTGCAGGCCTCACCGCGAGATCGGTCTGCGCCTGTGGCTGAGGCGGCAGCGAGCGCTCCTGCATGCATCATAGGACATGGGGCATCGCTGCCTTCAGCAGCGTGTGTGCAACCAACCACCCGGCAACCTCGTGCCTGCTGGGCGGGCCAGGTACAAGAACGAGATCCGCGCCGCCGACAAGGAGGAGCTGCGGCGGCTGGCAAAGAGCCAGTACCACTACCTGGTGACGCCCGAGGTGCTGCGCGAGATGGACGCCTCTCGGTGCGCCTCCCCTTCGGAGTGGAATTGCTTTCATAGTAAACGTGCTACCGAGCAAACATAAACGACGGGTGAAGAAGTAGGGAAAACTGTGGACAGTTGCGCGAACTAAGCATTAAGTTTTGGGTCAAAGCCACGCTAGACAAGCTGCTGCGCACGTGCAGGTCGCGCGGCGAGAAGGCGGATGCTGCGGAGGCCATGCAGGTGCAGGCGCGCGTGAGCACCAGCGCGGCTGAGGACCCGCGCGCGCTGCCACTTGTGCTCATGATGGACGAGGAGTGAGCCCTGCAGTGCGCCGCCACTCTATCAGCTTTTTTGGTAACGCGACGACATCATAGGGATGCGCGGGGTTCCGAGCGTCGATGGACATGCCATGATGGTCGATCATGCTCCAGCACCTAGCCCTCTCAGAACCTACTCGGGAAGTTACTAACCGGTCGAGCCGGAGCCATGCTCGCACCTGACTTACCTCTGAGCTGCGCAAACCGTGTGGTTCCCCTTGCTTTCCATGAGCGCACTGCGATCCAACACAGGAGAGCAGAAGGGTTGGTGCAACCTTAGGTCCAGGCTCGAGTAGAAACGGGCTGATGGGTGGGCGCTGCGGCGCCCCTGAGCCCCGGTGCTTACTCTGTCTCTTCCTGTTGGCACTGATAGCCTGCCACCAGGTACGTGCCATATGTGGACTGGTCCCCACCCCAGCAAGTACCGAGCTTGCATGCGCGCCTTGCGCACGGTCTTGCGTCGCCTGCTAACGCGGGTGGCCCTGTGCGGCAGGTCCAAGGTTACTCAGGCGCTTTTCGAGGCAGCGATGCGAGCGGCGAGGGCCGGAGCGGCGCGGGCCGCCCGCTCAGCGGCGGGGCCGGCGGCGCGCTTGGAGGCGTGCGGGAGCGGCTAGGGCGTGCCGCGAGCGCAGCAGGCCAGCACCTGCTCCGCTGGGCCGCGCCGGCCAGGAGAGCGCTCGCGGACGCGCCTGCGCCCGCGGCGGCGCCGGGCGCGCCTGCGGCCGCGCCCGCGGCCGCGCCCGCGGCCGCGCCCGCCACCGCAGGCCTCCAGTGCCAGAGCGTGGTGGCGCGCGCGACGGCGGCGAACGGGAGCGCGGGCGGCCTGAGCTACACGTCTGTAGAGGCCTTCTGCCTCAACCAGGTAGGTTCTTTTGTGCAGCCTGGCAGCGCCCTGCGGCCGGCGCCCGGCCTGGCTGCCACCATGCCGCACCGTGCAGCTCCGTGCACAGAATGCGTTGCCACAGAAAATTACGGGGACGGCAGCAGTTACGCAGCGCACCCGGCCGCAAAGCCGGCGCGACGGTTACTGTTGTCACAGTCTGAATGCTGTTCGTCTGCCAAAGGTGTGATAACGACATATGAGCACAAGCTAGGACGCAGGCGGGACCGCCCGACCCCAGCCAGCACCAAGCCTTTGCCACAATCCTTGGAAAACACGAAGCGTGTTCGTGTCATGCTGTGAACGCACTGTTGGCCCCCGGCCGCGCAGGCGCAGCTGGGCCTGCCGTACCCCAACGCGACGCCGACGTTCACGCTCGCGTACAACGACCGCGCGCTGGCTGCGCGCACGCTGCCGCCGCAGTACGCGGTCGCGGCCGCGCGCGGCGTGCCGCTGCGCAACCTGACTGACGCAGAGGTCTACCGTCCCATCAAGGCCGCGTTCGCGCCGCTGCTGGCGGCCGCGCCGCCGCAGGCGCGCCACGCCTGCGCGCTCTGTTGCCGTTGCGTCAGCCTGGAAAGGCTTGGGAGAGCGATTTTTCCAAGCTTGTTTTTGTCCAAGCTTGTTCCTCAAGCTGCAAAAGTCCATGTGCATTTTGCATGTGGGGCAGGCAGTGGGAGCGCTGCCCTGTTGCGGCCAGACACCCCTTGGCTGACATGGTTGACATGCTTGCGCAGGTCGCGGCCGCGAAAGCGGGGGCGGTGGGCGGCGTGCTGACGTGTGACCCAGCAGGGCAGCAGCTAGACGGCGGCAACTTCAGCGCCTTCATCATGTCGGCCTTGCTCGACGCGCAGGCGCGCCTCGCACGCCCGGTCTCGTGAGCTGTCGGCGGCTGCGGCCAGAACAAGACCACATGACGAGCAGACCATTTTTAGTACTTTTGTGTCAAAGCGCAGCATGTATCGCAAATGCCGGGGGCGTTTTTATACTGGCCGATGCCTTGCGAGTGACGTGCGACACTGCCCTGCCGCTGGGGATGCCACGGAGCAGCCTCAAAGCAGGAGCCACCGGGGCATCAGCCAGCAGGCGGCTTCCGGCGAGCGCCGCTCCAACGCAGACGCGCCCGGCCGCAGGTGGCGGGCGTGCGCCTGGCCGCGGGCAACTACACGGTGGCGCCCGCGCCGGCCGTGGCCTTCCACATCTACGTGCTCTGCAGCCCCAACCGCACAGCCGCTTTCACCATCGACCTGGGCAACAGCACGCTGCTGCTCACCGTGCGCCAAACCCCGATCTTACGCTTACTCCCAAATCCTCACCCTACTGCAGCGCACCCGCCCGCCCCCCTCCCCAGCGGCACCCAGGGGCTGGCGCCCGCGGCGCCGGAGCGCTTGAGCCGGCCGTCTGCTTTCTGCTGCCGGGCAGTGCCACCGTGCATGTCGAGCCTCTTCCAGAGGCGGGCCGCCCTGCAGCAGTGCCAGCGAATTTGCTGCTGCGTGTCGCGCCAGCGGCGGCGAGCCGGCTGGAGCAACGCGGCCGCGCGCGGCGACAGCAGCCTAGCAGCCAAAGTTCGCTGAAACATGGCTGTAATCTATTAATTCCATGCAGGACACGGACCGGGGCGGCGTGGAGCTGGACATGTGCGCCAACGTGGCGCTGCGCGGGCCAGTCAACATCCTGCATGACCCGGCAACCGCGCTGCCGTACACGCAGGGCACCATCGCGGCCGTGGCTACCACCGCCGGCAGCAGCAACACCACCTGGGTCGTGCAGGTGCGCGCGCACGCCAGCGGCTTGCTCACGGCCGCGCGCGCCTTGCATCCGCACCCCTGAGCGGCGCCGGATGCAGCGCAGAGCCAGCGAGCACTAGGCGTGCGCTCCTCTTCGGGCCTGGGTTCCAGGTTTGGGCCTGGGGTCCAGGGTCGTGCAAAACCGCAGCCATGCAACGTGGGCGGCGCGAGGAGCCCGGGTCTGCTGCCGGGCCGCGCCCGCATGCGAGTGCCAGGGCTCTGACGCGTTTGCGAGGGCGCGGGGTCACGCCGCCCGGCGCGCGCGCGCGCCGCCAGGGCGGCGCGCCCTGCGTGCCAGCCCTGCCCGCTTGCTCGCCCCGCCGACGGCGGAGCGGCCGACGGCTGAGGCACCGGGGCGCGCGCGCGCGGCAGGTGCAGGATGGCTTCCCCACGGACCGCGTGCTGACCGGGCAGGGCCGCGTGCTGGCGATTGCGTTCGACCCGGCCACGCGCCTGGTGCACGCCAACACCACCGACGCCTACCCCGTCATCGCGCCCGGCGCCGACGGCCGCGCGTTCAACTTCAGCTTCCCGTTCGCGATCCCGGGCGTGTCCGCTGGCGACGCGGTCGCGGTGCGCCCGTGGCGGCCGCCCGCGCGCTGCGCACGCCCCCGGCCCGCCCGCTCCGGCCGCCGGCCGTAGGCTCTTTGAACCAAAATGCGTGCCGAGCGCGGCGTTCCGGGCCATGCGTGTTGGCCGTGCCGTGAGAGCGCTGCCCGTCGCTCCCTGCGCGTCACCCGTCAGCGGCGCGGCGGCCTTCCTGCGGCTCCTCGAGCCCGCACACGTCCTGCGGCTCCCGTCCTGCGGCTCCCGAGCCTGACATAACCCTAGACCGAACCCTATACCTGAGCCCCCGCGCGCCCCGCGCAGGTGCCGGGCGTGTACCAGGCGGGCGTGTTCCTATGGAAGTGCCAGGGCGTGGCCGTGTCGCAGGTCGCGCTGTACGGCGCGGGCTACCACGCATTCCTGGAGTGGTACGGCATCAACAACACCTGTGCGCCCCGCCCGTCCTCACATCGGCCCCCGCTGCCTCATGCAGACACGCACACCTGTGCCACGCGCAGACCTTGCTGGTTGTGTGTGGGAAATGAGCCACTGCCTCGTGTACGCACCACACAGACATGTGGTGTTAAACGGGCAAGGGAGTCGTCGTAGACACCCGGACAAACTCCATCACTGTGCGTGAGGGCTGTGCATGCGCAGCGGCATGCATGGACACGATGAACATCGCATGCATCGTGGCGAAAGTTGTTCGCAAACCAGAGACGAGGTTGCAGGCACCCATCTGGCTCAGTTGCAGCGGTGCTCATGCATGTCGGGTACACGCGCCGCGCAGACAGCCGCAACGTCGTGGCCCCCTACGCGGGGCGGATCGGCGCGGGCGCGCTGGCGCCGCTGCTGGGCGCAAACGGCGACGGCCTGCGCTCCGTAAGCGCGCTGGTCGGGCCCACCGCGGTTGGCAACGTGTTCTCCGGCCTCGGCGGCGATGGCATCTCCATCTTTGGTGCGGCGCCCCGCCGCTGCGCTCCCGGGCTGCCAGCGGCAAGCGTGCAAGTAGGCGGCACGCACAGGGAGCACGATTTCGGTACGCGGGTCGGACACATGTCCGTGGCGTGCATGGGCTCTGCTGACTCTTGTTCATACAGGCGTTGGGTGAGCTTGGTTGCCAAGTTATGGCCAGCTTGGATGGTCTCACATGCACGACGCAGAACAACAAGCGTGCGGCACAGTGTGCCTGTCCAGCGCCCTAAAGATGTAAGTTATGGAGACCGCGGCCGCGCAGGCGGCTACGCAGTGATCGCGGGCATTGACCCCAACAACTCGCGCGTGACGGTGGCGGTCCCCTGCACCGCCTGCGTCGGCGGCCTCAGCCCCGGCGCCGAGGTGGGCGCCGGCCCCATGCTGCGTGCGCTGTGCGGGCCGAGCAGCCCAGAACTGCCGTGCCGCCCACGCCTGTGAAGGCTGGGGCTGATGAAGCAGCAGAGCTTAACATGAAACAGTAGAGCTTGGCTTGATCGTGTCCGAGAGAAGCGTGCGCTTGGGACTGGTGCACAGCGCCTCATAGGTAGAGGAGACTTAATGGCCGCCTCAGCCGCATGTCAACGACTACTGTACTGCATGCATTGACGCATAATGAGGGGTTCCAGGACACTCAATGCGTCCCTGCCCTAGTACATATGCTGTCGGCTGCCGGGCCTGTCCAGCTGCGTGACTGCACATGCAGACCGAGCGCAGCATTGAGTGTGTGGGGTGGCCTGCCTGTAGCCACAAGCTGTGGCACCTGGGCGCACCCGCCGTAGGCTTCGCTGTGCGTTCGGGCGCACGCTGAGCCCTGCGCGCGCGCCAGGTGCGCACGTTCATGCCGACCGAGGGCTTCGAGAACTGCGGCAACGCGACGCTGGTGGCTGCGCGGTCGGTGCCCAACCTGGTGCCGGCGGGCGCCGTCAGCGCGTCGGTGCTCACGCTCAACCTGACCACGGCCACCCTCCTGGAGCTGCAGTTCAACGAGTTTGGCAAGTGCGCCCCCCCCCACCCCACCCCCCCGCGGCCTCCACCTACCTGGAGCTGCACTTCAACGCCTATGGCAAGTGCGCGGCGCCCCTACCCTGCCCTATTTTTTCTGCGGTGAGCGATGAGCGCGCTCACAACTCGCCGTGGCCGACCAGCGATGGGCGCGCCGACCAGCGATGAGCGTGCTCGGATGGGCATTTGGTCTGTGGGCCGTTTTCGCCTTGCCCAGTGCCGGTCTGCCGCGGGGGGTGGAGCTGGCCCATGGCGCTGTCGCAGCGTGTGCTGCGTGAGGGGAGGGGCAGGCCCGTCAGTCGCAGACCTGTGCTGCAGGCCGGGCGATGGCAGGGGCGCTGCGGGCCGGAGCTGCCTCGGCACTGCCTGCAGACCTGTACAGCGACTCCGTACTGCCAGCGCCGTGGGCAACAGAGCGGAGTCAATGAAGCGCCGCGCCGCGCAGGTACTGGGGCGACATGGCGGTGGATGGCCTGCTGGCCGCCGAGCGCAACGGCGACGGCTACGCGCTGGTGGGCAACGTGATCGTCAACGCGCGCGGGCGCGGCCTGGCGCTCGGCGCGGCCGGCCTGGCGGCGAACAACACCATCGCGCACCCCAAGTACTGGGGCATCCAGGCGCGCGGTCCTGCATGCACAGCCTAACCCTACCCTGCCAACTCTGACCTGCGTGTAAATCCTATCTTACCCTATCCTACCCTGTGGCCACTCATGTGCGCGGACCTGCATGCACGGACGAGCCCGCCCTATCTGCGAGAGGGCCCGACCCCGCCGGCCCCCGCGGACCGCCCGCCCGTCCTGCAGGCCAGCAGGGCTCCGTCTGCTCCCAGCAGAGCAGCGTAACCTGCCAAGCTGGCTCCTCTGCGAACTGCGAGTGCGAACTGCGACGCGGGCGCATGCCTGCCTCACGCCGGCCGCTGCTGTTTGAAGGGGGCGGGCGGGCGCCGCAGGTGAGCCCCGACGAGTACTGGGGCGCCGCGGGGCTAGTCGGCCTCTCGGCCGGCGCGCCGGGGACGGCGCTAACCAACAACACGATCGACGCAATGTTTGGCGGCATCGCCGTGGCCGTGTTTGCGCAGGCAATCGACGTGCCGCCCGCACAGTACGGGAAGTCCGCCCATGTCAATGTGACGGGCGCGCGCTCCCGCTGACGCCACACAGCGGCCTGCCTCCCTGTGTGCCGGTGTCATGGGCCAGCTTAGCCTGCGAGGCGGACAGGCGACCGTGGCCGCTGCTCGTACACAGACGCAGCGGCTCGCATGTGCGCGACAGTTCGAATGATTAACCGAGTGTGGCTGTGACTTGCGCTGCCCGAGGCAATGCCGCTGGTGCTTGGCTAGCACGCCGTGCTGGGCTCTGGCCTGAAACCCACACCCTTCTACTCCAGCGCACCCCGTCAGGCGGTCCTGCGTGCGCCCCGCGCAGGCAACACGATCCGCAACGCCGCATACGCGCCGCTGCTCGTGACCGCCGTGCGCGACGCCCTGCTGGCCAACAACACGTTCATCAACTCGGTCTGCACCGGCGCGCCCATGACCGGCAACGCGTTCGGCTGGCTGCAGCCGCCAACGGCGCCTGTGTTCATCGACGACGCCAACGTGGCCATCCGACTGTCGGGCAACCTGTTCGTGCGCAACCAGAGCTGCCCCGTCGGCCCCAACATCACCGACCCGGTGAAGTACGGCCCGAACGGCGGTGCCGACTACAACCGCTTCCTGTACAGCTGAGCGCTGGGCGCGCGCGGCGGGGCGGCTGCGGGCGGGCATGGCACATAGAGGGTTGGCCGGTGGGGCGGTGGACTCGCTCCAGGGACCCGCCGGATCTGCATGCATTTCTTGCATGGCAGGGCCCTGATGTTGGAAAAGGGCGTTGGGGGCCGCCTCGACGGCTCTTGAGGGTAGCTATATGATGGACCAGAACATATGCACGGGCGATGCTCTGCATGCTTGCTGGCATGCCAGAATCCTGAACCTTTGTTTGTAGCGTGAGGGAGTCTGCATGTTCGCTTTGTCGTGCGGGGCTTTGCTTATGTTTGGAACAACGCCGCGATTTTGCATGCTGTATGAGTTCTGGGACGCTGAGTGCTGGCTGCCGCTGTGAGACTTCTGGTAACAGGACTGGCATCAGTCATGACACCCAGCCGAGCAGTACCTGCGATGTGTCTCAGTGGGGAAAGGGTGGGCCCAAGCCCGAGCGGCCCTAGCTCAGGTGTCCTGAGCAATGTGCTACTGTGAGAGAGATACATATGCACTGGGCGTCAACACTGCAAATTCTGCTCGATCATTATATAGCTCAGCCAGCCTGACAGTCCCTCCAGCTCTGATACCACGTTGCCATCAAGCTCTCCGCGTGATGGCTACAGGGATGTCACGAAGTGGAGCTCCCTGCCTGCGCGTGTGAACTCGGATGCGTATAGTGTATTGGCAGATATTGGGCTAGGGCGGTGCTAGTTGGATGACCGCACTCCGCGCTCCAGCAGTGCTCACGACCCTCCTGATATCTCTCTGCAGCGTCAGCGCCTGGGCAGGGACCTGCGGTGCGCCCTGCTGCTGCCCTGCTTCCCTGCTGGGTTGTTGCAATGACACGCCATGTGCATGGACGACAACATATGACTCGCAGAGCATGCGTGACGAGCAAAGCATGCACTCACAGTGGAGCTGCGTGTGCACGCTGTCTGGAGCACTGCAACTGCACAGTGTGCTCCTCTGCAAAGAGATTTTCTGCCTGTGCAGCCGAGACGCCCGAGCGCTGGGACTACTCCGCCGTGCTCGCTCCTGCCTCCAGCGAGCGCCTCGTGTTTGAAGGTGCGGGGAGGCAGGCCGGCACACCAGTGCTGGTGAGGCCGTCTGTGCTGCTGTTTCCCGTCAGCGGGAGGGCGTGTGCAGGTCTGCCGGGCTTCACGCGCAGCGTCTACGCTCGCGACCACGCACTCATCGCGCCGGAGTCGCGCGTATGGCAGCCGAGTGGGCGCGCACTACCCGCCTTCTATACTGTGAAGCATGCACCCGCCCCCCCGCTCCTCAGGTGGCAGGCAGGGTCTGTTCTCAGGGCATGGGGCTGCCCGGGGCTGCAGCGTCAACGCATCGGTGGCGTACCTGATATCGCCCACCGCCGCCACGGGCGCCAACTTTGCGATGCTCCTGGCGGCGCTCGGGCCGGAGTCTGTCGCGGCGCGGCCGCCAGAGGGCGTGGAGCGGTGCGGCCCGCGCCGACCAGACTCCCCGCGTGATCAGCACACGTACCCCGCGTGCTCCTGGCACATCAACAGGACAGGGGTGTCTTGTTGTTGCAGGAACTAGCTTTGCATCATTACACCACCCTATTTCGCGCCCAGGCGCATGCTGATCATGAACAGCGTGGCTTGCTCTGGCATGCCCCTGCATGGACCAGGCAGCAAGGTTGTATGGAGGGTTGTAGCTCCCTCTTCGCCTTGGTCTCTCCCTCATGGTCGGGCAAGTGTGCATGAGGCACATGCAGCGGGGTGGCCGCTGCCCTTGCCATGACAGGTGCCTGGTTGTGCGCGCTGCTGTTTTTGAGCAGTGGGCGCATGCATTGACCTGTGCTGGGCGGCAGCATGCTGCTCACGGCTCAGGCGCGGCCATGCCGTCGGAGCCGCCCAGGCCGGTCCCTTCAAGCTGTCACCGACCAGGTCCTGAGCCGCCTGGGGTCACCCTTGTTGCCAGATGGAGCAGCGCAGCCGGTCTGGAGGCTTCGAGAGCGGCTGCGCTGCCGCTGCTCCGCGCTCCAACCCCCGACACTGACAGAGCGCGGAGCCGGCGCGCAGCTTCGCCTTTGTGCTGGATGGCGCGGCGCGGTTGGAGGCGGAGGCGGCGGGCGTGAGCGCGGAGCTCGGCCCCGGCGACTACGCATACCTGCCGCCCGACGCGCCGCACCGCCTGAGCTCCGCGGCGGGCGCCGGGCTGCTGCTGTTCGAGCGGCGCTACGCGCTCGGGGCCGCCGGCGGGCGCCCGCAGGCGCGTCCTCCTTATTTTCTCTTCTACCTTTCCTCCAGCGCTGAAACTGCGGACAACACTGGGGAGAGAGGCGGGCGCCTCGGCGTGTGACATGCAAGTGTTGTTTGCAGTTTCAACGCTGGAGAAAATGTCACAAAGTGTCACACGCAGAGGCGCCCACCTCTCTCCCGACACATGGCCTGCGGGGCGCCTGCACTCGATGATGCACCCGCAAGCTCTCCAAGGCGCAACCGGACGTGACCTGAGCGCTGCGGCGGACGCTCAGCAGTGTGTAGCAGGCAGGAAGGAGCCTGTCTGGCATTGGACTGGCGCAGACAGGCGGCGCGCTCAGCGTGCAGGCGCTGCACGGCGCGGCCGACGCGCAGCCGGTGCTGCCGGTGCCGGGCGAGGCGTTCGCGCTGCGCAAGCTGCTGCCGCAGACGCCGCACTACGACTTCAACGTGCACGTCATGGACTTCCAGCCGGGCGAGTACCTGAACGTGAAGGAGGTGCGGGCCAGGCCCTGCCCTAACCCTAACATACCGCAGGGGCTGCGCCTGGGCGTCCCACTAAAGCCGCCATGCGCGCCTGCTGCGAGTGCGGCAGCCTGCATGCCCGCCGGTCGAGCGGCTGCCGCACAGCCGGACGCTTTGGGGTAGAGGCTTTCGGCAAGCAGGCTCTGTTGTACGATCACAGAGTGCCTCTTTGGGTTGCTGATGACACGCTACTTCCCAGCGTGTAGGTGCTGGAAATGAATGTGTCACCCAGACCGTATGCCATGACTCCTCGTTCATGGGCCCACCCGAATCCGCAGCAGCCTCTGGCGTCCCTTGCAGCTGCAACTCGCAACGGCGCCAGTTCCGTGTGGACGCAGGCGGTGAGCGCCCGGTGCGCCGCGCCAGGTGCACTACAACCAGCACGGCATGCTGATGGCGGCCGGCCGCGGCGTGTACCGGCTGGCGGACGCGTGGTACCCCGTGCAGCAGGGCGACGCGGTCTGGATGGCGCCCTATGTGCTCCAGTGGTACGGCGCCCTCGGCGGCTCGCCCACGCGCTACATCCTGTACAAGGACACCACGCTGGACCCGCTCGGGTCGGGCGCATGAATGGATTCTGAATGAAGCAATTACAGCCGCGTATCAGCCAGATTTGGCTTGCTTATGGCGCGTGACGCGCGGCGCGCGCGGCGCGCCGCAGCGCGAGGGGCGTCTGCCGTAAGCAGAGGTGAGGTAACCGTGCTCAGTCGGGCGCCTGTGTTTGTTGCTGCTGCGTTTCAGTGTTGCCCAGCTGTGCTGCCCAAAGAGAGGGAGCAGTGCAGTTGGGATGGTCGGTGTTGCGCTGAGCAAGCGGAGAGCTCAAAAGCGAAAGTTCGCGGACCTGGGCGGCACCTGGTTGTCCACAGCTTGCTCAAGGCATGCACGCTGATGGCGACAGAACTGCAGATGAGCCGCATTCAAAGCGCTTGCGCGGCGTATGTACGTGTTGCAGCAGGGGAGGGAAGCGTGATAGACCTAGGAAGGGGATGTATATCCGTGTCCTGATAGAGGTTGTGCAGGCAGGCTTGCTCACGTCCTTCCCTCGACAAGCATGTTACCAGCCTATAACATAGCATTTGCAGCGGGCCTCTGTGAACTCCCCAAGCGGCTCCACCTAATCTGCGCACCCTCCTACTGGCATCCTCAAACCTGCTAGCAAAGCGGGAAATAGCAACCAAGAACGATACCTCAGCTGACCTGCCTGCAAACCCATGCTGCCACACATGATTCAGATGTGTGGGAACCCATGCGCACCAAGCCTCCCTCCAGTGTCGCGCAAACCCCCCGCTACGCTTGCCCGAAGGGGCCCGCGACGTAGGGCACCCTTGGCGCTGTTTTGCGCATAGCTCTGCATACTATGCAGTGCATAGACCACCGTGTTGGCAGCCAGGCTACGGAAAGGCCAGTCCAGAGCTGCCGCGACAGCCGTAAAAAGGGTGCGGCAGGGTTTCAGGCACCGGTAGCCTTTGGCCCGCGGAGAGCTCCCTGCACCGCACAGCGTTCGATGAGGAAGCCGGCGGTGGCGACACACGGGCACGACGCGCTATGCTTTCGTCTATTGAGGTCCAGGCAAGCAGCTCGCAGGATGGTTGCGGTGGGCCCGCCGCAAGCCCATCGCGGGCGAGCACTAGCGCGTTTGCATCCAGCGCGGCTCCCCTGTCGCCGCGCTACACGAGCGGGCCGGCGCGCGGGTCGGAGCTGAAGTGGCGCAAGGGGGTGCGCGCGGCCTGGGGGCCGTGAGGCAGCCTAATTTCAACGTGTGCGCCGCCCGGCGTGCTTGCGCGCGTCGGCCTGCCTGTGTGTTGCGGTGGTGCGGAGTTGCAATAGTGGTGACTCAGGGCAGGCGACGCGGATTCGGCGGGTGGGCCCAATCCTGCCGGAGGCTTGTCAGGCAGGGTGCCTGCTCGCAGCAACGTTTAAATACGGCGCACACCACTCTCTGTGCAGCCCCATTTGCGCGCCCCTGGAATCCCGCGCTCTCTGTAACCCGTGGGCGGCGCCGGGGTTGCGCCGCGCCTCCCTCAGCTCATCTGCCTGGGTCGCGCGGCGCCTGCAGCCAGCGCAGCGGCCCCGCCCAGCGGCGCGTGCGGGAGGTGCGAGAAGTTGTCGCGCTGAGGGTGCACCCGGACGTTGCAGCGCCCACGCGACCAGCGCCGCTGCCCGCAGCGCCCGGGAAGCGCCCAGGATTACCCACAGCAGCATCTCTGCGGTCGGCCCGTGGTTTGCACAAAGCGCGTATGCGCGCATGCTGGTCACGATCGTGATGACCGGCTCGTGGGGCTGGTCGCGCTGCAGACCGCGCTCGCGTCCAGCAGCGAGTGCGCGAGCGGGGCGCCGCGCGCGCGCAGGATGTGCGCGCGGATTACGACTTTGTGCGGGAGCTCAGCCACACGACTGCGGAGTCCGCGGACACCGTGTGGCTCGCGCGCCATAAACGGACAGGGGAGACGTGCGCCTGCAAGCGCATCTCCAAACGCCCAAACCTGCCCAATGGCTGCACATGCCGGTGCGGCGGCAGCCGGGCTGCTGGGTGTCCCCTTAATGCAGTAGCTGTCAGGGCATGCTGTGGAGCACTGCGCGTACGGTCGTGTGGAGTGAAGGTGCGGGCCCTCCGAGAGGAGACCTGGGCTGCAGGTTCTGGCGCGGCCTGGCTGCTGGTTGGCACGGCTTCCTGGGCGCGGGTCCTTGAACTGTGCAGCTGTGCATGAGTGGGGCTCGTGCTAAGACCCAGCTGAGCAGTGTCTTCCAGTGCCGGCGTGGTGCACACGTGGTGAGGCCACCCGCTGAGTCACCCACACGCACAGAGCAGCAGCTGCTGGAAAACTTGGCCGCCCGCAGATACAAACTAAGGGCTGTTCCATTGTCCGGCAGCGCTTGCGGACTGCTGGGGAGCCTGCCTTGCGAGGCTGTTCTGCAAGCAGCCGGGCAGAGGCGCGGCGCTGACGGCGACCCCCGGGCGCGCGCAGCGCGGGCGCGAACGCGGGCGCGGGCTGGAAGCATGAGGCGGAGGTGATGGCGCGCGTTTGCGACCACAAGAACATCGTGCAGCTGCACGAGGTGTTCGAGGATGCCAACTACGTCTACATCGTCATGGAGCCCTGCCTGGGTGCGCGCGCGCCGGCCGGCGCCTGGGCCATGATGAGGGTTTGCTCTGGCAGCCGCTCGCAGCCTGTCGCTGTGCGCGGCCCAGACAGTCAGGTGCTGCACGCGACTCAAGGACAGAAGCTGTGGGCAGCAGGCTCTTCTCCCCCATTTGTTTCTCTATTTTGCTGTTACGGAAGCACAGTGTCCAGCAGGGAGGGTCGCCGCCCGAGGGCCGCACGCCTGGGCTGGCAGGCCGCCCATAGTGTGCCGAGCGCCGCTGCACGGCGGGGCACGGAGCCCGGAGCCGAGCCTCAGGCGCGGGCGCGCAGGCGGCGAGCTGTTCGACCTGATCGTGGAGCGCGGGCACCTGACGGAGCGCGACGCGGCCGTGAAGGCGCGCGCGCTGCTGGAGGTCATCCAGCACTGCCACGCGCGGTGCGCCGCGTGCCCGCGCCCGCGTCCCGCGTGCCCGGCGCGCGCTGGGCACTTGGGGCGTGCCTGGGGAGCATGTTCTCACCTCGTGTGCACAGACAGCTACGCGCGGCGGCCCTGGGCGGCACGGCACGCGGGCGCGGGCGTGCACGCACGCTGCGCGCGTCGCGCCTCCACACGCGCAGCGCCTGCGCAGCTCGCATCCACTGCGCCGCGAGCCCGGCCAGCTCAGCCGCCCTGCCCGCCTCACTGCGCTTGTGTCAGCCCCTTGCGGCGCTGGTGTCTGCTTGTGCAAGGCGCCAGGCTGCCGCGCGACGGGTGCGAGGCCGATGCGCACGACCACACCCCAGCCCGAAGCCGCCACACCCTGGTCCGGCGCCAAGCGGCCGGGCGGCGGCGCAGGGGCGTGGTGCACCGCGACCTGAAGCCTGAGAATTTTCTGCTCAAAGCCAAGCACGCAACGGTGGACCACCCGTGCACGCAGCACAACGTGCGCTGCATCGACTTTGGCTCCGCGGCGCTCGTGCGCCCGGGTGCGCGTCCCGCGCGCGCCCGCGACCGCGCGCCCGCCGTGCCACTGGCAGCGGAGCCCGTTCTCTGCCTGCGGGCCTCTCGTCCTTCCGCAATCGTCCCTGGCTGTGTGTGCCCAACGCCGCGATCCAAGCATGTGCTCCAGCGTACCCTCCCCCCCCCGCCTGTGCTGGGCAGAGCGCGCACGGCGTGACGATGACTATATGCGGTGTGAAAACGGCCGGCGCGGCGATCGCCAAGCAACGCCAGCGCGCGGGCGGCGCGGAGAGATGCGCGCGCGGCGCGCCGCGCAGGCCAGACGCTGCGCGAGGTGGTCGGCAGCAGCTACTACGTGTCGCCCGAGTGCCTCAAGGGCGGCTACGGCTTCCCGACCGACCTCTGGTCCGCCGGCGTCATCATCTACATCATGCTGTCGGGCCTGCCGCCGTTCAACGGCGCCAACACGCGCGCCGTGTTCCGCGCGATCGTGGACGACCCGCTCCGCCTGGACTGCGACCCCTGGCAGGACATCTCCGGCCCGGGCAAGGACTTTGTGCGCCGGCTGCTGGAAAAGGACCCGCGCAAGCGCATGCGCGTCACCGAGGCGCTGGTGCGCACCCGGGCGCGCAGGGTAGGGTCATAGAAACCCTACCATACCCTGATGAAAGAGCGCAGGGCCGAGGCGCTGCTCGCGCGGCGCGCGGGGCGCCGGCGCGCGTCCGCACGTGCCGCTGAGCAGTGCCGGCAGCCCTGGCGGCCAAGCTGTGCATGGATCTCCTCTGGCTATTTTAGCGCTGGCCCCGTGCCGCAGACCCCATCAGCAGCGCTTCCATGTCTGCATGTCGTCTTGTCTGGTTCGCCCGCGACGCGCTCGCCAGTGCGCCACGGCACTGCGATCCCTGGCGTCGGGCGCGGCCTTGGCGCGCGCGCGGCGCATGCAGCGCCCGGCCCGCCGGCAATGCCCCAGCGGGGGCGCGCAGCGAGGGGCGCGGTGCGTGCGCGTACAGGCGCACCCGTGGGTCTGCGTGCTGCACGCAGCGCCCAACAGCCGCCTGAACGCGGTCGTGGTGGAGCGCCTGGTGGCATTCACGCGCAGCAGCCGCCTGGAGCGCGCGCTGCTCAACCTGGTTGCCAAGCACCTCAGCCGGTCCGACATCGGGCACCTGGAGGCCATGTTTAAGGCGCTGGACACCGATGGCGACGGGCGCGCCGCCCGGGGACCCCCCCGCCCCTGGCTCTAAGCCCCATTGCGCAGCCTGCTGCGGCGTCCGCTGCCCCGCGCGCCCCAGCATCATCCCTAGCGCGCGGGTCCCGTACGGCCAGGTGTGCGGCGCGCCGGCGGCGCCGCCCGGTCCTGGAAATTTGCAAAGGGAGGGCTGGTGGGCAAGCCATTTGGGCAGCGCAGCGTTTGATAGGGACCGCGCAAAGTTGCCGCCGACGGGGGCAAGCGTGACGGCGCAGCGGGCGCGCGCAGGCGGCTGTCGGCGGAGGACCTGCGCGGCGGCCTGGGCGCGGTGGGCCAGAAGATGAGCAGCGCGGCCGTGCAGAACCTGGTCAACGACCTGGACATCAGCGGCTGCGGCTCGCTCGACCTCGAGGTCTGCCCCCGGCCCGCCCGGCCAGCTTGCTTGCGCTTCGCGCTTCGCACCTTTTACCGCCCCTGCTTCTGCCCAATATTGTGACTGAGGAGCCGTGACACAGACGAGCACCTGACAGGGCATAGGCCATGGGGAGCTGGGGAGCACCGAAACGACGGTGCTCCCCAGCTCCCATGGTATCTCGCGCTGTCAGGTGCTCGTCGCTGGTCATGGCTCCTGAGTCATGATGTCTGGCAGAAGCAAGGGTGGATGCAAAATTCTGCCGTTGACGCACAAGGGCCTCATCGAAAAGAGGCAGACAAGCGGACCTGGCGCGGTGAGGCTGCACGCCGCGAGCATTGCGCCGCACAGCAGATGGATAAGGGCGCGAGCAGGTGCACAGCACTGCGGGACACGGCCGCACAGACGCACAGACACACAGCGCGTGCCTGCTGCGCAGGCGGCAGGCCAGGCCAGCCTGCCCTCCAGCGCAAACCCTATTGCAACCCAAGGGCTGACCGCCGGCCCCGCCCGCGCGCAGGAGTTCATCGCGGCGGCGATCAACCGGCAGGACGCGCTGAACGCCAAGATGCTGGCGGAGGTGTTTGACAAGCTGGACGACGACGACGACGGTGAGATCGGCGCGCGCGCGCTGAGCTGCGCGCTGCAGGTCAGCCCCGGCCATGGTCATTGGATTGGTCTGGTCTTTGTTGTGACGCGCGGGTGCAGCGGGCGTGCAACGTGCAAAGAGGCTCTGGTGTGGGTCGGCGTCTTCGTGTGGCAGGGACAGACTGCAGCTATGGGCCAGCATCACACGCCGCATTGGGTCAGTGTCACACCTCACGAGGGTCGTCCGCAGCGCCGCGCGCTTTGCGCCGGAGCAGGCGCACGGCGCGTACGTGAGGTGCACCACGCCCCTGGCCGCCGCGTGAGGGTTAGGGTCATGCTGTCATGCCAGGGTGGGGCCAATCGCGCGCAGGAGTAGGGTAAGGGTGAGGGTAGGGTGGGGGTGAGGGTGGGGCTGGCCGCGCGCAGGAGTGCCACATCGAGATGAGCGAGGAGGCGCTGAACGGGCTGCTGGAGAAGGAGGGCGTCACGCCCGACCGCGTGCTGGGCGTGCCCATCATGCACGCCGAGACGTTCAAGCGCATCATGCTTCACGTGCGTGCCCCGCGCCGGCCAGCCCACGCCTCTCCCCCGCCTGGAGAGGCCTGGCGCTGAACCGCAACGCTCCTGGGCAAGCAGCCCTTCTTTGCGCCGGAGGGCAAAAATGCGGCGCCGAGGGAGTAACGTCACACGAGGGCTGTTTTACGCACGGTCCTCAGTGACGACACTAGCACGATCTAGGGCTGACAGCGAGTGGAGTATGAATCACCAGACTTTTTGCTCGCGTATCAAAGCATACCATCATCTAACTTTCGTGGGACTGAGACAAATCATAGGGGGTCTTTTTTTTCCCTATCTTCATTGAGAGCGTGAGCGCACAAGCGAGTGGAGTGCGAAACTCGTGGGGCATGCGCGGCGCGCAGGAGTGGCTGGAGCCGGCGGCAGCTGCGGCGGCGTCTGGGGGCGCCTGCCAGGCGGGCGACTCGCGCAGCGAGCCCACCACGCCCACCGCCGTGTGCTGAGCGCCGGCCGCCCGCCCCGCGCGCGCGCGGCCCGGGCCGCGGCGCGCGTGCCGCGTGCCGCGCCCAGTGGCGCAGCGAGCGCGCCAGCGGGCTGTTGTGCGGCGCGGCGCGCTGGAAAGCAGCACAGGCATGGGCAGGCGCCTGCTGGGCCGTGCTGGCCATGCAGGGCCGGGGCGCCCAGGCAGTGGCTGCAGGGCCCGCAGGGGGCTCGCCGCACCCGTCCGCACCCTGCGCCGGCGTGGCCGCACGAACGCGCGCGGCTTGGTGCGGCGCTGCAGGTTCCCGTCGGCAGGGCGGCGGTCTGGCGTGGAGCCCGCGAGGTCGATGGGCGGGCCGCGAGGCGAGACGCCCGGCACCAGGTGCGCGGGCTGGCTGCTGTGGACCGTGCAGGCCTCGCCCGGCGCGGTCAGGGTACCCCACCCTGCCCTACCCTGGCCAGCGCAGCGCCAGCAGGCGCGCATGCCAGCTGCAGGCGTCCAGCCGCAGCAAGGGGGGCCGTGCGCGCGAGCCTGCAGTGCCACTGGCGGACGCTGCCGGGTCTTCACGGCGAGCGTCCTGCGCCTGGCGCCCGGCCAGGGCTGTGCGTGGCGTGCCGCCCCGCACTAGTGCTGCACCGTGTGTCCGTGGCATAGTATGTGCCTTGCAGGGTTGAGCTAGCGGCTGAACCTTTCTGGGCTGCTGTTTTCCCATGCCACAGGTGCACGGGGGGGGCGGGGCGGGGCGTAGCTGAAGTGAAGATGCGTGCACTCCTTGTTCATTTTTGGCACCATGTGTATAGCTGGTCTGAGGCTGCAGGCACGGGCGGGGTGTGCATGTTGCAAAGCCACAGGGAGAGCCCGTGTCGTGGCTTCTGAGGGTGCGGAGAGCGCGGGAAGTGCTAGCTATTGTTTTTGCGGCAGCAAGCCTGTGTGCGTGGGTGTACTGCGCATCTCAGAGACAGATGCTGTGTGCATTTCTCTCAGGCGTTGCAAGGGAATGATGTGTGTCCTGGCTCTGGCGCCCGGTCCAGAGGTTAGGCAAGTGTGAACTGATGAAAGGGAGACTGCGCCAGGACGCGCAGGCTTTTTTTGCGCGGCAGCCATTGCAGGCAAGAAACTGCATGTGCAGCACCAGACTTTGAAGTAACACACCGAAAGTGTAAAACAGCTGCCCCTGCTCTACACCTCCCCTGCACACCAACACAGGCATCACCAGTTGTCCTCGGCCTCTGGCCCATACGACTCTATGAATCCATACTGCAGCTCACATGAAAATGCAGCGGGCCCGGTTCTCCGTACAGGGGGCCACTTCTCTAGCGCCATGTCCGGGTCACGGCAGCTCCTACAAAAGCACCAGCTAGCTCATGCGCCCCAAAGCAGGGGCGCAGCGCAATGAATACGGTGTCATTATGTACAGTGGTCAGGTAGCTAACACAGAACGGCCGCAGCCAGACGCCGGCCACCGCTGTGGCGCAGCTTTCTTCGGCATTAAACAAGCGTCCACTGGATAATCAACTAAACGTGGGGTCGCCGCAGCACAGCTGAAAAAGGTTCTAAAATTGCTACGATGGCTCACGAGCCACCGTCTTGTCTCTTGTCACACCCATAAACAGAAAAGCAGGGGAAGCGGCGCGAAGCGCTCAGCAGTGGACAGGGTCACACGAGCAGTCGTGGTAGGTGCCGCTGTGCCATAAAGCACATGCCGCCCAGCCCCACACACCCCTCTCCCACCCCCGCGAACCTGCCGACACACAAACTCTGCGCGCCACCGCCGCGAAAGAAAACCCATCAAGTTCATGCAAGTTTGCAGCGCAGCCCGCATGCTTCCCACTCTGCAGCCAAGCTCTGCCCTGCACGCCAGGCCATCAAGCTTGATCTGACCGCGGATACAGGCCACCTGCTATGCGTGCGGGCATCACCCGCCGCGGCCGCGGCCGCCGCCTCCACCCCCTCGGCCGCCGCCGCCGCCGCCTCCTCGGCTGCCGCCGCCGACCAGCCCAGCGCCGCGGCCGCCGCCACCGCCGCCCAGCGCGGCAATCCCGCCGCTGCCGCGGCCGCCGCCGCCGACGCCGCCGCCGCCGCCGCCGCCAACCAAGCTGCCTGAGTTCGCGCCGCCGCCGCCGCCGCCGCCGCCGCCGCCGCCGCCGCCGCCGCCGCCGCCGCCGCCGCCCGCCAACCTACCCGAGTTCGCGGCACCGCCGCCGTCGCCGCTCAACGCGCCGCTCGACGCGGCGCGCGAGGCGCCGGCTCCTGCAGCGCCGGCCGAAAACAGAGCGCCCGCACTCGACGTCCCCGTGGACGACGCGGTGGCCGGCGCGGCCGGCGCCGCGCGCGCGGTCGCGGCCTCGGCGGTGGCGGGCGTGGCGGGCGACTTGTTGGCGGCCGTCGCGGCAGCCGTCGCGGCGGCCGCCGCCGTCGAGCCGGTCGTGGACGTCGTGCTGGTTGCGGGCGTGGAGCCTGATGTGCTCGTCGTTGTGGTCCCGGTGTTAGGGTTCAGGCCGGGTGTGCCGCCCGAGTTGCCGGTGGGGTTGGCGACGCCGCTGGTGCCCGTGCCGTAGTTATACCCGGAGCTGCCCCCGTACCCCGGGTACCCGTAGTAGCCGAGCCCACCATACCCGCCGTACGCGCCGCCGTAGCCATACCCGGCGCCATACCCCGAGGTCACCCTGCACGCGCGCCCAAGCGGTCAGGGCGCGCAGATCGGGCAGCGCACATATCAGTCAGCAGCGTCGTCAGCCCAACATACATTAAACTAACATACAGGCAAAGACATCTAGCACTGCTCTGAAGGGCAGCTGCGGCACAGCATGGTCAGCAAGCTTGGGGTGAGCAAGGCACGCGCGCGTCGCGCAGGCGACCAGCTGCGACGCCCGTGTGCCCAAACATGTTGATAGGGTTTGTACAGGGTTTGCACAGGGTTTGCACAGGCGCACCCCCCATACGTGTTGACAAGGTTGGACCCGGTGGTGGTGGCGCTGGTGGAGGTGCCGCTGTTGGTATTGGCCAGTGGCGCGCCCGTCGACGCCGCATTGTTGACGTTCCGGTTAACCTGCGCGCACACGCCGCGCACACTCACTCTCTCGCCCCTGCACGTCCGTCCATGGCCTAGCACCCCATGATGAGGCAGAATTTCCCGAGCGCGGCGCTCGGGAGTCAAAGCACATGCAAGGAGACCTGACGCCCTGCTGCCCAAACGGACAACCAGGCACTTCTGCTGTGTCCTGCCAGACAGCCTCATACATGTACAGCATGTGAAAGCCGTATGCACCACAGCGCGCAGCAGGGGCGCACCGCCGTCTGCGAGGGGCTCGGCGTCGCCGTCTGTGAGGGGCTTGGCGTCGCCGTCGGGATGGGCGTGTTTGTGGCGCGGCCCGTGCCGTTCACGCACTTGGCGCGCGGCATCGCCTGGTACCCCTGCTCACAAACCACAACATCTCCTCAGGCACTGTGCTGTCCCAGTGGGGCCCAGACGCCAGAGCCCGCCATGCAGAGCCCACAGTACAATGCGGCCATAGAACCATCAGAGCCCTGGCAGGCATGCACGGTAGCATCTCGGTTGGCCCAAGACGCCGGTGCCTGCCATGCAGCGCCCGTGATGCAGTCTTGCAGCCGCTGGACAACCAGAGCCTGTGCGGGAATGCACGGCAGACGACAGGGCTGCTGGCTGCGGAGCGCGCGCCTGGCAGTCGGGGTCGCTGGCAGGGTTGGGGGGCACAGGCGTGGTCGCCGCATACGGGATGGCCTGCGTGCGCGCGCGGGACCACGCTCAAGCCTGGGGCCAGCCGAGTAGCCTGTGCCTGAAACAAGGCACACTTCGCTTGCACGCAGTGACGCAGGCCCTAACCCCAGCTGACGCCACTCACAACAGCAATACGATGGCAGCAGGCATAGAGTGCAGCCGCTCGCTGGCGGCCCGAACCACCACAAACCAGGCGCGCCAGCCGCGCGGGCTACATGCGGGCGCCCACCTGCGCGGTGACGCCGGTTCCCGACGACGAGGCCGGCACCGGCGTTGCGCCCGCGTCAGCGGCCGCGCCGGGCGTGAAGCCCTGGCCGTACAGCGCGCCGCCCGCGCCGTCGTACGTGCCCGCCGCGCCGGCGGCCGGCAGCGCCACCGTCGCCGCCTTGGTGCCCACCGACTGCACCGCGGCGCCTGCCGCGCCGCCCGCGACCGCGCTCGCGGCGCCCTGCTGCAGCGCGGCCGCGCGCGCCGGCGTCGTGAACACCGCGTCGATGCTCAGCGTGGCGGCCTCGAGCGTCACGTGCGGCGGCAGGTCCGTGATGAGCGTCGGGAGGTCCGGGTCGGCGCCCTGGTCGGCCGCGTCGGCGGCCGGCGGGGCGCCGCCCTGCTCCGCCAGCGCCGCGCCGACGGTGCCGGCGGCGAGGCGCGGCGCGCCGCCATCGGCCGGCAGCACGCTGAACGAGAAGTACGCCGCGCCGTCCTCTGGCGCGTAGCCGGGCGTCTCCAGGCGCACGAGCACCTGCGCGGCCACGGCCGCGGCCTCAGCCCAGGGGCCCAAGCAGGCCGGAGCGTAGGCGCAGCGTAGCACTGCGTCTCTATGCTGGCAAAACCAGGCGTCTCATACGCGAGGCGCTCTCCCTTTCTACGCAACTTACGTGCAGGGCTTGTAGGCCCATGCAGCGCCTCTCCATAAAGCTGCACATGCACCACTTGCAGCGCAGCACGCCAGAAGATCCGGTCAGCACGCCAGAGCCGGCGGCTCGCTGCGCACTGTACATAGGCGCCTCGCAGCAGCGCGCTGCCCACAGGCCCATCCAGTTGTTCCAGCCACGCACGCACCCCGCTGCCACCCGCAGACACAGCTCCAGCGCCACCATCCAGCCCTCGAGGGCCTGCCTATGTCGGTCACACACCCTACGCCTCCCCGGGGGCGCCCCGGCCGCGCGCGGGCGCACCAGTACCGCCTGCCCGCCGCAGCAGGTGCCGCGCAGCGCCGCGTCTGGGCCGTCCAGCCAGCCAGTGCGGTTGCCGCCCGCGGCCGCCGGGTTGGCCAGCGCCGGGCTCAGGAAGCGCTCGGCGGGCAGCGCGCCGGCGCGCAGGCCGCCCGCCGTGCGCTGCACCCAGCTCACCGCGGCCGGCATGCCCCACAGGTACATGTGCGTGCCATTGACCAGCTCCACCTGCGCGCGGCGCACGGCGCGGGTCTTGCGCGCGCTCGTTACCGGCCGGCAGCGACCCGACGGAAAATTTTTGCAGGTGCGCAACAGGCTCTGCTGTGGCGAGCACGCTGCGTGGGCGCCGCGGTACATGCAGCGATGCCTGCAGTGAATAACCAGGGCAGCGCGGCGGGCTGAGCGGGGTGGGCGGCAGGGGCGCACGCTGATCGTGCCCGCGACTTACCCATCTTCGTTTCGAGGTTGGCGGGGCCGCCAGCACGAGCAGGCAGCCCTAGGGTGTTGTGCGGCCGGACGGGAGGCGCCTTCAGCAGCAGGGCGCACCGAGTCAAGCTCGAGTAGGAAAACGCCATCAGCCGTGCGCCGCGCGCCGGCGGGCGCGGGCGCGGGCGCCGCGAGCGCGGGCGCCACGCCGACCGCCGCCGGGACAACGTCAGGCGCGCCCTCGCCCGCCGGCGCGGCGCCGGGCGCCGCGGCCGCGCCCAGCGGCTGCGCGGGCGCGGCCGCCAGACCCTGCTGGACGGCCTTTGAGAGGAAGAAGGGCTCGCGCGCCGCGGCTGCGCCGGGGCCCGGCGCGGGGCGCACGGCGTCCGGGGCGGCCAGTGGCCGCCGCGCTTCGCCTGCCAGAGCCACACCGGCCGCGTTCAGCGCTATGTCTGTGCTCATGTACTCGACAGTGTGCTAAGCGCATGCATGCGTGCCCAGCGCGTGCCTGCCTCTCGCCTGTGCGGCAAGCACGCTGCCGGCTAACAGCAGCTGCACCAGGCAGCACAAGGCCACCGCTGAGGCACGCAACGTTAGGAATCAGGCAATGACAGCCTCCAACACGTCATAGATTACAACTTTCGCGCGTGCTTCGGAGCTCACCGGCTGGGCACAGGAGCAGCACGACGGCGCAACTAAGCACCAACGCCGTCGTCATAAGGCGTAACAAGGCCTGCGCGCCGGATCGCAGAGCTAGATGTCGGGCCTGCTGAAATGTACCACGACGAGTCGTGCAAAACGGTCCTTCTCGCGAGCAGGGTACAACTGACACTCACTGCATAGTAACATCGCAGCATACTGTCCTGCATAGTGCTGCTGTTTGCCGCAGGCAATGGCGTACCATTCGCCGGCCCAATAGTTCAAGTTCGCTCGATCACTGGCACTCCTAGTGCCTGGTCCGGGGCTGAGACCAAGGTCTTATGAGCTTGGACTGAGCTCAGTCCCCGCACTCACAGATTTGCACTAGCGGCAAATGTTGCTGGGCCGGAAGAGGAATCGAGTAGGGCATGGCGCCCTCTAACGCTAGCACAGGCCTCTCATGTGACCAGCAGCAAGGGGATCGGCAGATTGGCAATGGGCTGGTCCTCTTCAGGTCCTCTTACAGCCATGGACTTGAGCAACCACCTCCAGAGCTACTGACCATGACCTAGAAGTAGACGTAAAGAAGACGCTGAGCATCAGGCCAGAGCGCACAGGCCCCACGCTGATCCAAACGCGCAAAACCACAACAGGTAATAAACTAGTGTCATCCAGGCAACCTGCAAATACCATGATGTTAAATACACGGCGGCCAATGCTACTGCACCGAGTGCAAGCACGACCGGTGTGCTTGTCCTCCGTGCACGGCCGCTAAGGCGCTATGCAGCAGAAAACCCAAAACTTGGCATGAAATGCGCTGGAGAGCGCGTGCAGGAGCGGGCACGCGCAAGCGGTCACGCACTGCAGGGGATCAAATGATGTACAGAGCGGCATACGCAACAGCCAGGCTTGGCGCTGCATCATCATAGAATTAAAGAAACGTCATGCACTCAGAATGAAATCCTGGACGCTGACAGGCTCAGACTCGCTGCCCTTGGCACCAGGCCCCTAAGTGCCCTGAAACCTGGGCGGCGCGCCGCCGCCGCCGCCGCCCTCGCTGCTAGTCGACACCTGCGCAGGGCTGCTGCCACCGCCGCCGCCGCCGCTGCTGGCGCCGCCGCTAAAGACGCTGCCGCCGCCGCCGCCGCCGCCGCCGCCGCCGCCGCCGCCGCCGCCGCCGCTCCTGGAGCTCTGCGACACAAGCTGCCCCGACGTGGATGAAGTAGCAGCTTCAGCGCCGCCAGACGCAACGGGCGCCGGCGTGAACACCGCGGACGTGAACACGGATGTCCTGCTGGAGCCTGCGGGCGCGGCGGTGTGCCCCGAGGTGCCGCCCAGCTGCGCGGCGCCGCCAGTGCCGCCAGCGGGCGGGGACGTGGCGGTGGGCGTGCTGGAGCCCGTGCTCGCGCAGGCGCCGTTGAACGCGTAGGAGGAGCAGCAGGCGCAGGCGTAGGGGTAGCCGTAGCCGTAGCCATACCCGTACCCGTACCTGCACACCACAGTGCAGGTTGTCAGCTCGCAAGTGGGGTGCACCGCAGTCCAATCTCTCGACGCAGCGCACATTCGGGCCGCTGGTTCTCCACTACTCCCCACCATGGCCACACACTGCCTCACACCCCGGTTTGAAAAGACACGCGCCCTGCAGCTGAGTGTCCATTAGCCAGGGTGTCGCCAGGCGCGCAGGCCGGGCGCCGCACCCGGCGCCGTACAGGCCGGCGCCCCCGTAGCCGCCCCCGCCGTATGCGGACCCGGAGTTGATGATGCTCGGGGTTGTTGATGTTGATGTGGTTGCCGCGTCGCTAGCGCGCGCGTTGGCGGCCTGGTTGACGGTGCGGTTGCAGCGCGCGGGCGGCGGTGGCGACAGCGCCTGGCACGCAGGGTCCTTCTTGGGGTCGTAGTTGGCACAGTCCGGGTTGGCCGGGTCATTGCAGTTGGCCGCGGATGCGGCGGTCGACACGTTGGAGCCGTCCGGCAGCGCGACGGACGCCGCCTTGGTGCCGCCCGCGTCGGCCGCGGCGCCCAGCGCGGCGGGCGCCGCCGCGCCGGCGGCGCGCCGCCGGATCCCGCCCGCGCCGGCGAATGTGGTGTCGATAAACAGCGTGGCGTCCGCGAGCGCGGCGCGGGCCGGCAGCCGCGTGACCAGCGCGGGCAGCCCGGGCGCGCCGCCCCCCGCAGAACCCAGCTCCTCCAGGCCCGTCCCACCGTCCGGCTGCTCCTGGAACAGGCCGGCCACGACGCCGCCGCCGGGCACGCCGCCCGCCGCGCCGCCGCCCGCCGCGCCCAGCACCTCGACCGCGAACGCCGCAGTCGCGTTCTCGGGCACGTACCCCGGCGCGCTCAGGCGCAGCGGGATCACCAGGCGCCGGCCGCCGCAGCAGGTCGCGTACAGCGCGGCGGTCGCGCCGCCGCCCAGCCAGGTGTGGCTGGCGTTGGGCCCCGGCGAGGCCGCGAACGCGGGCGACAGCAGCGCGCTCGTGTTCACCGCGCCCGCCTTGGTGACCACGCCGCCGCGCAGCCACGCCACGCTGCCGGGCACGCCCTCCAGCAGCAGGTACTCGGCGTCGAACACCGCCGCCTGCGCCGCAGCCCGGGCGCCGTTTCTTCCAGCACCCTCCGTCGCCCCGCAGCAACACCCTTGACTTGCAGCTCGTGGCATGGCTGCCGGGCGCCGGCAGCAGCGGGGCCTGCGCGCACCTTGGAGGCGGACAGCACGAACGTCGACACGCGGGAGCGCTGGCGCGGGGCGCCGGCAGGCGCGGGCAGCAGGGCGGCCGGGGGGGCTGCAGGGGCAACCGCGGCCGCCTGCGCGCCCGCCTCCGGCTCCGGGCTCAAGGCATAGGGCCGCGCCGCCGCCGCTGCGCGCGGCACATTGCGGCGCGTCAAATGTGCTCGCGGCTGCGTGCGGCCGCGCCAAGCCGCGCGTGGCCCCTCTCTCGCCTGCCCGAGAGCATGTGGTCGCTCCCGGCAGCAGACATCGGCGGGCCGCCACGAGCTCGAGCCCGGCATGACTCACCGGGCGGGACAGCAGCACCGGGGGTGACAGAAGCGCAGCAGGCGGGACACACCGCCGCTAAGCGAGACGCACGCGAGGCAGCCCAGGAGAAGCTGAACGGCTCGCATGCGTGTGTGCTGACCTCCACACCTGACTGGTACTTCCAGCTGGCTCGGCAGTCCCACGCCGGCGTGCCGCTGGGGGCGCCGACTTCTGTTCCTGTCCGAGCAAAGCAAACGCGGACGGGCCCTTTGCTGTTGTCTCCAACGGCCAGATGTGCGGGATGACAATCCAAAAGCTCACCCGGCGCGGATCCTGGCTCCGGCAGTGGCTCCCCTGCTGCTGCTGTCAGCCCTGCTAGCCACCGCGCTGGCAGCAGGGAACTTCACAGTACTCTCGTTATGGTGCACATCCGCAAGCCTGGAGGAGAAGTCCATGGAGGGTAGGGCGGCCTTGCCATCAGAAACTGCTTACTGATCTGCCATGTCCTACATAGCCTCCTCTACTCTGACACTGATCAGGTCTGCCAGCCTGTTAAAGACCATGCTGGGCGCTCGCATGCAGCCCACCTGTCGCCGTATCTCGCCCCGGGACAGACTGGGGTGCCTGGCCTGCCGTGCCGACTCGTGGGGCACCTCGGGGCGAGCAAAAGGGCGCCCGCCCAGGCTGCGGCAGGAAACACACCACACAACACCCCTCCAGGCACCGACCTTCGTCCGCTGCCCGCCGTCGGCCCCGTGGCGCGAGCCAGTGAGCTGGCACAATGTAGCGCGTGCGCTCGCGTCCGGCCCTGAAGAACTTGAGGGGAGCCCTGAACGACTCGCCGGACCTGCCCGCAGGCGCTGCTGCGGCAGCCGCCGCCGCGCCGGCGTGCTAGCGCTGCGGCTGCGGCGGGGCGAGCAGGGAGCGCCGTCTGCGCCGCTTCGCGCCGCGCCGCGCCACGCGCGCCGCGCTGTGAGCCGCGCGCGTCAGCCGCGCAGCTGGTAGAACAGCAGGTACGCCTTGTCGTCCAGCACGCGGCTCAGCGGCACGGTCGTGACGTTGGAGTCGTCAAAGCGCAGCCACCGGTTGTCCTCCTGCGCCACCCGTGCCTGGGACGCGTCAGCTCACTCCGCGCGCAGTTGCGTCGCTGCAGGCAGCCGACGCGGCAGGCGCCCGTCCTCGCGCAGCACCCGCCCCAGCTAGCCCTCTCGGTCACACGCCGCTGGCACCGCGGCATAGCCGGCGCCTCCCCTCGTGCACCACCAGCCCAGCACCGAGCCCTGGGCCCGTGCCGCGCGAGGCCCCAACACCATGTCAACGCCGGCGCCCGCGCACACCGGCTGAGGCGCGTCGAAGGGCACGGGGTCGCCCGGGCGCGCCTGCGCGGTCGCGGCGGGGCTGCGAGGCGCATGCCGCCAATGGCAGCGCCGCCGGGCAGGCACTCGGGGAAGGAGAGCGCCCCAGGTTGGGCTGGGCGCCCAGGATAGGGTGTCCTACCCTAAACCTGAGCCGAACGCGGGTTGCGCGCCTGGCGCACGTCCGCGGTGTAGTGCCCCGAGGCGGGCGTGCGGCCGTGGTGCGACACGGTGGCGATCAGGTCCAGCACGGCGCCGCCGCGGTGCGCCGCGTCGCGGTGCAGCCACGCCGGCTGGATGCTGCGCGCGGCGTGGCCCGGCGCGGTGCGGTCAGCGCGCGCGCGTCTGCTGTGCTGACGACAGGCGCAGCATGCACATAAGTCTGATTATATGCGCTTGCGTGATTGCTGGCGAGCTGTGAGGGAGAGCGAGGGAGGCGCAGTGCACGGTATGCTGCCTTCCCCACCATGCCTTCCCCACCATGCCACCAAACAACAGAGCAGGGAGCAGCGCCTGCAAACCTCGATAACCGCCAGCTCGCGTCGAGCTGAGCGCAGCAATGAGACCGGGACAGGCAGAGCCAGGGCAGCAAGCAGAGCTTTGCAGCTTCGCAGCGTGCGAGCAGGGGGGTGAGGGGCGCAGGCATGCAGCGGCCGCAGCCCCGAGCAGCGGCCGGCGCGGCGCGCGGGCGTGGGCGGGGCGGCGCACTGCAGCGTGGCCTCGAAGCGCACGGGCTTGTGGACCTTGCCGGTGCCGGCGGACAGGCCGTGCGTGAAGCGCTTGAGGTGCAGCAGCAGCACGCGCGGCAGCGCGTACAGCACCACCTGCTTGCTTGCCTTGCCCTTCTCGCCGTCGTCGCGCGCGGCGTAGTCTGCGCGCGACGTTGAGGTAGGTTTAGGGTTAGGGGGATCAGAGCGTGGCGTCGCGCGGCCTCGGCGGTCGTGGGTGCACATCACCATGCTGACACGCGAGTGGTGTGCGGGGCCGCCCGGCGCTGGTGCCGTGTGACGCGCGCGGTCCCTCAGACTGCACAAGGCAGGTGACAGCCTTGCGGTTGCGCTGGCCTGCGGGCAGGGCCTCGGCGAGGCGGCTCCGGGCTCGATGGCATGTTAAAGCCCTGCCTGGACCCTGCGCAGACGCCGCCCCATGAACCCGCAGGCAGCGCGCCCGCCGCGCACCGTTCAGCATCTCCGTGTTGGTCATGCGCGCAAGGGCGTCCGCCACGGTGTGCACGCGCTCGGCCACGATGTCGAGCGGCAGCACGATGAACGGCTCGATCGTCGCGCTGGCCGGCACGCCCGCCGCCCGGACCTCGCTGATCAGCGCACCGCCAAAGATGGCCGCCGTGCGCGACTTGCCGCCCTGCCGCGGCGCCGCGCTTTCGGGTGAGTCGCGGATGGGTCACCTTGCTGGCTGCGCCGGCCAGCGCTCTGACCGTGCCTGCCTGCTGCGCCGCGCCTCAGCCGGGCCCGACGGGCACAGAGGGGCAGGCGCTAGGTTTTTTAGCGAATAGTGCGTATTAGTGCGGGTAGGGTAGGCTTGGTGCATGCGGGTGTCGGCGCCAACCTGGATGGAGGTCGTCCCGCGCACAACGGCCTTGCGCCGCCGGCCCTTGCCTGCGACCAGCCACTCCTCGCCCGCGCCCACCGCGCCGCCGGCCTCCCCTGCGCCGCACGGGCGCCCGCTCGGCACGCGGCGCGGCAGCCCTAGCGCCGGCCTTCACCCGGCACACTTGCACTGCAGGACAGTGGCCCTGCCGCGCAATTTGGCACATGAGCGCCGTGAGCGCCGCGAGCGCCGCGTGCACACCACCCTCCATGCTCCCCCTACCCTCCGTGCTCCCCCTTAACCCTCCCCCGCCCCTGCACCTGCCCAGCGCCCCGCGCATGGGCGCCCCGCCCCGCGGCCGCACCGGCGGCGTCCGCGGCGTCCAGCTGCGCAGCGTGCGCGCGGCCGAGCTGCAGCAGCTCCTCGTGCGCATTGTCGAGCAGGAACTGCAGAAAGTCGGCCGCGTCCTCCTGCTCGCGCCGCGCGGCGGTCGCCGCCGCCGCCGTGCGCGCCTTGTCGCCGCCCTTGCCTGCGCAGCAGGCGTGCGCATCATTCTCACAATGATAGGCGGTCGCTCCAGAGCGCACATGCTGGCCGCGTTCCAGAGCGCGCGCGCTGGCCTCGCGCCTGCTGAAGCGACCTCGCGTGTACGGGCGTGCAAAAACATGCAGCGCTTCCGCAGCGCTGCTAGGCTCGGGGTGCCACGCGCTGCGTTGCGGGCTTCAGTAAAGGTACTTCCGCTTGCAATTGGTCATCGCGTATCAAGCTCGCTGAGGCATGAGACGCCGCTCTGCCATCAGTCTCACAGGCCGCTCGCCGTCCCTTTGGAGTGCTAAACAGGCCATGCTCAGGGATGCAGGATCTAGAGCGCGCGCCTTTCGGCGACGGCAGCAGCGGCCCGTTGGCGGGGTTGAAGCGGTTGACGGTGGGGAACATCATGTCCGGCAGCAGCGCGTGCCCGCCCAGCAGCGCCGCCCACGATGCGCCCGCCGTCTGGCCAGGCAGACGAGAGCTATTAATAGGGTTGGGGCAGCACACGCCCGCCAGGCTCCTTGCCGCATGAGCGCTGGTCGCCCGCGGCCCTCTGCCCACAGCAGGCGCGCCCCTCTGTGTGCACTGCGCCGGCAGGCACCCACTGACACTCCGCCGTGGCAGCAGGGGCGGTGCATCGGGATGCGCCCCCATCTCCAGGCGGGGCGCACGGGTCTGCATCGCATCCGCCGCGCAACGTGCACATGGGCATCAGCAAGTACCCAGCGGCCACCCAGACACGCAGCAGCAGGCCGCCTTTCGCGCTCCCGCGAGCGCGGCGCACCTGGCCGTCCGGCCGGCTCCAGGCGGACTTGGGCGCCTTGGCGGCCGCCGCTGCCGTCGGGCCGTCCGAGCGCCCCGAGTCGCTGCTCGCGCGGCTCGCTTCGCCGCTCGCCTGGCGAGGGCCGGGTGGTGTCAAGCGCCGCAGGCGCGCGCAGCATGGCAGCATGAACGGGCTAGGCATGCGGCCTGCCTTGTGCTGTACGGCCTGCTGAGCCGTAGGTGCACTCATGCGACCGCAACATGGGGAAGCGGGCGCGCGCATTGTGTGCATGGCTTTATTCTCGCAGCTCGTGCTGCACGACAAGGCAGTCACCGCAACCCGCTCTGGTATGTTCCCTGCTACATTGTGGTGTGCTCTGATCTGATACACATCTTGATTGGGGCAGAGGGGCAAACCCCGCCGCGGACAACTGTAGCAAGTGCGGGATAGGCCACGCGCGTCAAGGCATGACTGAAAGCCAGGGATAAAAACCAGGACAGGAGCAGCGGGGTCCGCACCTCGGCATCGGCGGGCTCATCAGCGCGCGGCGCGGCGCCATTGCGCCGCTCGGCGGGCTGCAGCTCGGCGGCCAGCTGCGCGAGCGCGTGCAGCGTCGGCTGCCCCGGCGCGAGCGCGGGCGCCGCGCCGCGCAGCTGCCCCAGCAGCTCGCAGAACTGCGCGCTGCCCATCAGCGCCTGCGCGCGCGCGCGCCCGGCGTCGGCCCTCCCCCGGCTCCCCAACTGGCCGCCCGGCGCGCTGCGGGTGCAGCAGAGCTGTACGCATTGCAGGCTGTGTGACGCGTCGTGAGGGACAGGTGCAAAAAAGAATGGTGTCACGGTCACCTGTGGCACCCCTGTGGCACCCCCATGAAGCAGGCGCTTCATGTTCGTGGTATTTGCGAGAGTGTCAGGGACTCCCATACCTGTCTTCGCTTGCGCAACCAAAGGGGAGCACCGCGCACCAAGTTGTCGTGCATGGAAATTGTCAGACCATGCAGGGGGTGCACCCCAGAGTGCCCCGCGATCGCCCCTGCGCCCCCCGGAAAGCATTGCGCGCCTGCAGGATGCTGTTCATGAAGCACAGGTTGCCGGTGTTGACCAGGCCGCGCGGCGGCAGGCGCCCCGCGGCCGGCCCGCCCGCCGCGCCCGCCTCCGCCGCCGCGCACAGCGCGCGCACCGCCGCCAGAACCGCGCCCGTCAGCGGCGGCGGCGGCGGCGCTGCGGCCGCGCCGCCCGCCGCGGCCGCCCCGGGCGCCGCGACGGCAGGCGCCGGCGCCTCCGGGGTCAGCGGCGACGCTGCCGCTGCAGCGGGGGCGCCCTCCGCGGCGGCACCCTCTGCGGCAGCACCCTCGGCGGGCGCGACGGGGCCGTCGGGGAGCGCCCCTGCAGGCGCATCGCCCCCGCCGGCGACGCTGTCCGCTGGGGCAGCCTCCTCCGCGGGTGCTGCACCGCCGGCGGCGGGTCCCTCCGCGGGCGCGGACGCAGCGGCCGCGCCCTGCACGGGCGGCACCCCCCCGGCAGGGGGCGGCCCTGCGGCGGGCGCGCCCGGCGCCTCTGCCGCCGCGACGAGCGCGGGCTCGGCGGCGGCGTCGGAGCGCTCGGCAACCGCGCGCGCACCCGCGGGCACGCTCTCGGGCTCCGGCGCGGCCTCCGCCTCCCCGCCCTCCTGCGGCGCCGCGCGCGCCGGTGCGCGCTCCGGCGCGTCCGGGTCCGCGGGCGCCGCCCCGCCGGCGGGCGCGGGCGCGCCGGCGCGCTCACTGGCCGGCGCCGCAGCCGGCTGCGCAGCAGCCGGGCCCGCCGGGTCGGGCGACGCACCGGCCGCGGGACCCGGCGCCGTCGGCGCCGGCCGCGCCGGCGCCGCGCCTGCGGCCGCGGCAGCGGGCGCAGCCTCTGGCGCCGGCGCCGGTGCGGCCTCCGCCGCGCCACGCAGCTGCCTGGGCCTGGCGGCGGCGGCGCCGCCCGCCGCCGGCCGCGCGCTGCCTGCAGAGCCCACCGACGCGAGCGAGCCGGAGCGGTGCAGGCCGGACGTTGCCGCCGCGACGGCGGCCAGCGTCGCCGCGGGCACCGGCGGCACCTCGGCCGGCGCGCCGAGGCCGCCCGCGGCCGGCGCGCGCGCCTCGGCCGCGTCCCAGGCGCCCTGCGGCGCGGCGGCGCCCGGCGCGCGCCCGCGGCCGGCGCCCGCGCCGGAGCGCTCGCTGCTGCGGCTGGCCTGGCTGTGCGCGCTGGGCGAGCGGTCGCCGGGCGGCGTGCGAACGTCGGCGCCGCGGCCGGCGTGCCCCACGCGCTCCGCCAGGCCACTGCGCTCTGCGCGGCCGCCACCGGGCGCCTGCGGCGGGGCGGCGCGCGTGCGGTCAGGCCGCAGCAGCGGGGGCCGTGTGGGGCCGGCAGCCCGCCTGCGTACGAGGCTGCAGGAAACAGCGTTAAACAGGGCAGGCAGCATTGCACAGCAGCAGGTCACGCCATGTGAGCACACAGTGTGCACACAGCGTATGCTCTGCTGCCACCACTGCAAGCTGGAGGGCGGGGGCAGCTCGCGAGCTGCCTCCGCGCGCGGGCCGCACCCCGCGGGGTCCCTGTGCGGGCGGCGCGGCGCGGCCGGCGGGCCGCCCCGGCGCCGGCGCCGCGCCCGGCGCGCCCGCCTGCGCGCTCGCCCGCAGCCGCTCCGCCCAGCTCAGCGGCGCCGCCGGCTTGGCCGGCGGCGCCGGCGCCTGCTCCGCTTTCGGCGCGGGCGGCGGCGCGGGCGCGGGAGCGCGCGCGGGGGTTGCCGCTGGCGCGGCCGGCGCGTCCTCGGGCGGGGCCGCGGGCGCGACTCCGGGGCTGCTGTCTGGCGCCGGCATTGCTGCCTGACCCGCCGCAGCGGCATCCTCCGCGGGCGGCGCGGCAGCGGCAGGCGCCTCGGGCGGCTGCCCCGGCTCGGGCGCCGCCGCGGCCGCCGAGGAGCCTACAGCCTGCGCGGCAGGCCGCGGGGCCGCCTCGCCCGCGTCCGCGGCAGCGTCGGGCTCGGCCGGGCCCGAGCGCTCCGGGGCTGGCTCGCTCTGCGCAGCGGTGGCCGTCGCCGGCGCCGGCGCGCCGCCCGCGGGCACGACGCCACCCTCGGCCGCGGCGGGGGGCGCTGGCGGCGGCTCTGCTGCGTGCATGGGCGCGGCGGCCGGCGGCGGCGGCGGCGGCGGCGGTGACGGCGTGCCCGGCGCAGACGCGGGTGCGCCGGCAGCGCCGGCGCCACGCCCGCCGGGCCTCCCGCCCGCCCATGCGCCGCTGACCACCGGCAGGCGTGCGTTGGCCGTGGGGTTCGGCCCGGGGCCGGCCGCCGGCGCAGGCGTGCGCGCCGCCGCCGGCTTGGCCACCGGCGGGGCCGGCGGCGGCGCCGCCTTCGGCGCGCTCTCCTGCACAGGCGGCTGCAGCTGCGGCGGTGGCGGCGAAGGCGGCGGCGGTTGCTGCGGCTGCTGCGGCGTCGGCGCGGCCGGCGGCGCCTGCGGCGCCTGCGGCGGCTGCCGCGCGGGCTTGGGCGCCGGCGCGGCGGCCGGGGGCGGCCCTTGCGCCGCTGGCGCCTGCGCCGCACTCGCCGACGGCTGCGCCGCCACGGGCGCCGGCACGGGCTCGAACGACCCGAAAATGAGCGGCGGCCCAGCGCCCCACGCGCCCCGCGGGCCCCACGCGGACGCCGCGCTCCGCGGCGCTGCGGCAGGCGCCATCACGGCCACCTGCGGCGCTGCCTTGGACCCTGGCGCGGACCCCGCCGCAATCCTCGGGCTCCCCGCGCTCGACACGGAGCCCGCGTGCGCCGCGCCCGCGGCCGCTGTGCCCGGCGCGGGTGGCGGCGGCACGACGGCCACCGCCGGCCGGCCTGGGTCCGGCGGCAGGCCGCGCCCAAACCCTACGTGCCCCGCGCGCGCCGGCGCGCCGCACGGCGCGCGCGCCTGCTCCTTCCACGGCGCGGGCGCGCCGCGGCCCGCGCCGGCCGCGCCGGCGCCCTCCGGCGGCCGCGGCGCGGCGGGGCTCGCGCTTAGGTACGCGTCCCGGCCGGGCGCGCCC